>Ga0228698_1000009_pt1 | contig 236639 bp, 221 predicted proteins | sample McNCre117_Aug_MG_FD_178015 | JGI IMG/M metagenome (GOLD analysis project Ga0228698, IMG submission 178015) | Freshwater microbial communities from McNutts Creek, Athens, Georgia, United States - 1-17_Aug_MG | ecosystem: Environmental > Aquatic > Freshwater > Creek | place: USA: Georgia... | reverse complement strand
TCCTCCGCTAAAGCTCCGGGGCGCTCAATGCGCCAGTCGCGCTGCGCGCTCCGGGTGTTATGTTTGAGTCCCTCAGGCGCCGGGCGCGGGCATCCGCCCGCTTGGCTTTCCTCCGCTAAAGCTCCGGGGCGCTCAATGCGCCAGTCGCGCTGCGCGCTCCGGGTGTTATGTTTGAGTCCCTCAGGCGCCGGGCGCGGGCATCCGCCCGCTTGGCTTTCCTCCGCTAAAGCTCCGGGTGCTTCTCTCGGAAGCATGTGCCTTTTTCCTACAACCCCTTCAACCCCACGAACTTTGTCGCCCCGCCATAGAAGGCCGTCGCCATAGCGGTGATGCGTTGGGGTTCCCCGGTGGTGAAAAATTTCACGGTTCCGTCACCGATGGAATCCAGCTCGGGATGACGGGTCAGATAGGCCGCCAGACTGTCGGCGGTGGGCTCGGGCTGGGACAGCAGCTCTACCCCCACCGGCAGAGCCTCCTGAAACAGGTTTCGCACCAGCGGATAATGGGTGCAGCCCAGCAAGGCGGCATCGGGAGCCCGCCCTTCCAGCATCTTCAGAAGTTCACCGACATAGCGTTCGACATGATGACGAAGCTCCTGTTCGGGGGCTCCCTGCTCGATCAAGGCCGCCAGCCGGGCGCAGGGTTGCTGCACCACCGTCACCTCGGGGGCGCGTTTGTTGATCTCGGCGGGATAGGTGTGGCTATCCACCGTGCGGCGGGTGGCGAAGACCGCGATGGTCCTGGGGTTTCTCCGCTCTGTTCGCAGGGCCGGATCGGCCAGCCAGGGCATTCCCGTCACCACCTCGACCATCGGCACCAGCACGCCCAGCACCCGGTTTTCGGGGTAATGCTCGGCCAGCCAGGTCTGCTGCAGACGCCGCAGGGCCACCGCCGCCGCCGTGTTGCAGGCCAGGATCACCAGCCGGCATCCCAGCCCGAACAGCCGCTCGACGGCCCGCACCGTCAGGTCATAGACCTCTTCGGCGGGACGATCGCCATAGGGCGCGTTGGCATGGTCTCCCAGATAGGTGAAACACCTATCGGGAAGCCGGTCGGTCAGGGCGCGAAGGATGGTCAGGCCGCCATGGCCCGAGTCGAAAACTCCGATCATGTCCAGCACCATAGAACCCGAACGCGCTGTCCTCAAGGCAGTTTCGCCTTGACTTGAGATCATGTTGGAGGCTCAGTCTGACCCATGGGCGGCGGGTCCGCTCGGGGGAAAAGCAACCTGTGGAGCAGAACATGGCGAAGAGCAACGAGCAGCCGTCCCGCGTGGGCCGCGCCGCCGCCAACGACGTGACCGGCATCAAGCAAAGCCTGAACGACCACCTGCTCTATACTGTCGGCAAGGATCCGCAGCGGGCCACCTCGCGCGATTGGTTCGTCGCCGCCGCCTATACCGTGCGCGACCGCCTGATCGGCCGCTGGACCGAAACCCAGCGCGGCTATTACGAAGAAGACGCCAAGCGGGTCTATTACCTGTCCATGGAATTCCTGATCGGCCGGGCCCTGACCAACGGCATGATCAATCTGGGCATCTATGACGCCTTCAAGGAAGCCGTCTCGGACCTGGGCTACGACCTGGACGAAATCCTCAGCTGGGAAGTCGAGCCCGCCCTGGGCAATGGCGGCCTGGGCCGTCTCGCCGCCTGTCTGGTGGACAGTCTGGCCAGCCTGGGCATGCCCGGCTTCGGCTATGGCATCCGCTATGAATTCGGCATGTTCACCCAGCATGTCGAGCAGGGCTGGCAGGTCGAAAGCCCGGAAAACTGGCTGCGCTATGGCAATCCTTGGGAATTCCAGCGCCCTGGCGTGATCTTCCCGGTGCGCTTCGGCGGCCGCGTGGTGGCTTACCGCGACGGCGAAGGCCGCTGGCGTCACCAGTGGATCGACGCCGAGGAAGTGATGGCCATGGCCTTCGACATCCCGGTGCCCGGCTATCAGGGCAAGTCGGTGAACAATCTGCGCCTGTGGGCCGCCAAGTCCACCCGCGAGTTCAACCTGAAATATTTCAATCAGGGCAATTACATCGAAGCGGTCAGCGACAAGAACAATTCCGAAAATCTGTCCAAGGTGCTTTATCCCTCGGACTCGACCGCCAGCGGCAAGGAACTGCGCTTCCGCCAGGAATATTTCTTCGTCTGCGCCTCGCTCCAGGACATCATCGGCCGCTTCCGCAAGCATCACAGCAATTTCGACCTGCTGCCCGACAAGGTGGCGATCCAGCTGAACGACACCCATCCGGCCATGACCGTGGCCGAGCTGATGCGCATCCTGATCGACGAGCATCACTATGAGTGGGACCGCGCCTGGAACATCACCATCAAGACCTGCGCCTACACCAACCACACCTTGATGTCGGAAGCGCTGGAGACCTGGCCGGTCAGCCTGTTCGAGCGTCTGCTGCCCCGCCATATGGAAATCATCTTCGAGATCAATCAGCGCTTCTTGTCGGCGGTCCGCTATCAGTGGCCGGGCGACAATGATGTGCTGCGCCGCATGTCGCTGATCGACGAGGATCATGGCCGCCGCGTGCGCATGGCGCATCTCTCGGTGGTGGGCTCGCACAAGGTTAACGGCGTGGCGGAAATCCATACCGAACTGATGAAGAGCACCATCTTCTCGGACTTCGAACGCTTCCAGCCCGGCAAGATCAATTGCAAGACCAACGGCGTCACCCCGCGCCGCTGGCTGCTGGCCGCCAATCCGACTTTGTCCAAGCTGATCACCTCGCGCATCGGCGACGGCTGGGTCGGCAATCTGAGCGAGCTGCAAAAGCTGGTGCCGCTGGCCGAGGACCCGTCCTTCCGCGCCGCCTTCGCCGCCGCCAAGCAGGCCAACAAGGCCCGGCTGGCCCATGTGGTCGAACAGCGCCTGGGCATTCCGCTGTACATGGATTCGCTGTTCGACGTCATGGTCAAGCGCATGCACGAGTACAAGCGCCAGCTGCTGAACGTGCTGCATATCGTGACGCGCTATAACCGCATCCGCGCCAATCCCACCGCCAATATCGTGCCGCGCACCATCTTCTTCGGCGGCAAGGCGGCTCCGGGCTATGTCATGGCCAAGCTGATCGTCAAGCTAATCAACGACGTGGCCGACGTCATCAACAACGACCCCTTGATGCATGACCGCCTGAAGGTGGTGTTCGTGCCCAACTACAATGTCTCGACCGCCGAGCTGATCATTCCGGGCGCCAACCTGTCCGAGCAGATCAGCACCGCCGGCACCGAGGCTTCGGGCACCGGCAATATGAAGCTGGCCATGAACGGCGCCTTGACCATCGGCACCTGGGACGGCGCCAATGTGGAAATCTGCGAGGAAGTCGGCGAGGAAAACATGTTCCTGTTCGGCCTGACCGCGCAGGAAGTCGCCAAGGTCAAGCGCGACGGCTTCGACCCCTGGGCCGCCATCGCCGCCAATCCCGAACTGTCGCAGGTTCTGGACATGATCGGCGGCGGCTATTTCTCGCCGGGTGATGCGGACCGCTTCCGTCCGGTGGTGGACAGCCTGACCCATGGCGGCGACAACTATCTGCTGACCGCCGACTATCCGGCCTATATCGCCACCCAGGAAAAGGTCGACAAGCTGTTCCAGTCGCCCGACGAATGGACCCGCCGCGCCATTCTGAACGTCGCCCGCATGGGCAAGTTCTCGTCGGACCGCACCGTGCAGGAATATGCCGACGAAATCTGGAACGTGAAGCCCTGGAAGGGCTGATGCCGATCCGCCGCCTCGTCCTTCGGCTTGCCCAGGGCGGGGCGGTGCTTTTGCTGATGTCGCTGCTGGTCTATGCCCTGATGGGGCTGATGCCGGGCGACCCCGTCGAGCTGATGGCCGCCGGCCAACCCGGCATGAGCCCCGAAGACGTCGCCCGTCTGAAGGCGCTGTACGGCCTCGACCAGCCCTTGAGCCTGCGCTATTGGCATTGGCTGTCCGCCGCCCTGTCGGGCGATCTGGGCTATTCCCGCCTGAGCGCCCTGCCCGTCTGGGCCACCATGGCCGCACCCTTGGGCCGCTCGGCGCTGTTGATGGGAGCCAGCCTGCTGACGGCCTTGCTGCTGGCTCTGCCGCTGGGAGCCGTCGCCGCCCTGCGCCAAGGCCGCCCGCTGGAGCATGGCCTGAACCTGCTGGCCTTCGCCGCCATTTCCCTGCCGGTCTTCTGGATCGGCCTTTTGCTGATCCTGGTCTTCGCCGTCGGGCTGGCCTGGCTGCCGGCCTCAGGCGTCGAGACGGTAGGCGGCGATGGTGGCTTGGACGACCGCTTGCAGCATCTGGCCCTGCCCGCCGCCGCTTTGGCGCTGGCCAGCTTCGGCCATTATCTCCGCTATATGCGCGCCGCCATGATCGAGGCCTTGCGGGCCGACTGGATCAGAACCGCCCGCGCCAAGGGCCTGAGCTGGCGGCAGGTGGTGCTGCGCCATGCCCTGCGCAATGCCCTGATCCCGGTGGCGACCGTGCTGGCCCTGGATATCGGTGCGCTGTTCTCCGGCGTGCTGGTGACCGAGACGGTGTTTTCCTATCCCGGCATGGGCAAGCTGATCTTCGATGCGGTGATGGGCAATGACTATAACCTCGCCCTGGCCGCCTTGCTGACCGCCACCGGCCTGACCCTGCTGGGCAGTCTGTTGGCCGATGCCGCCCATGGCCTGCTGGACCCCCGGGTGAGGGCGCGATGAGGCGTCATCCCTCGGCCCTGTTCGGCCTGATCCTGCTGCTGGCGCTGCTGCTGGCCGCCCTGCTGGCGGGCCGTATCGAAGGCTGGCTGGGGATCGACGCCACCAATCTGGATCTGATGAGCATGCTGGCCCCGCCCTCGGCCGAGCATCTGCTAGGCACCGACGAGCTGGGCCGCGATCTGCTGGCAAGGCTGCTGGAGGGCGGGCAGGTCTCGCTGCTGGTGGGCCTGACCACCGCCCTGGCCGCAGCCCTGCTGGGAACCCTGGTGGGGCTGCTGGCGGGCTATCGCGGCGGCTGGGCCGATGCCCTACTGATGCGCCTGACCGATGGCGTGGTGGCCTTGCCGCTGCTGCCGCTCTTGATCGTGCTGGGAGCCCTGGACCCGGCCAAGCTGGGCCTGCCGGAAGCATGGCTGCGCTCGGAAAGCGCCGGGCTGGTGCGCCTCGTCGTGATCATCGCCCTGGTGGGCTGGACCACCGTCGCTCGGCTGGTGCGGGCCGCCGTGCTGGGCCTGAAGCGTCAGGACTTCATCCGCGCCGCCGAGGCCATGGGCGCATCGCCCGCCCGCATCATGCTGCGCCATCTGCTGCCCAATGCCGTCAGCCCGGCCATCGTCGCCACCACCCTGTCGGTGGGTAATATCATTCTGCTGGAAAGCGGCCTGTCCTTCCTGGGCCTGGGCGTCCAGCCGCCCCTGGCCAGCTGGGGCAATATGCTGACCTCGGCCCTGCAACAGCTCTTCACCGCCCCTGCCCTGGCCGTCTGGCCCGGCCTGCTGATCTTCGCCACCGTCCTGGCTTTCAACTTGCTCGGAGATGGCTTGCGGGAAATACTCGACCCCAAGGGACAGCGTCGTTAAGGGGATCATCATGCGGGTTTGGCTTTGTGGTTTGCTGCTGGCGCTGGCTCCGGCCAGCCTGCAAGCGGCCAGTTTCGATTGCGGCAAGGCCACCGCGCCGGTGGATCAACTGATCTGCGCCAGCCCGGCCCTTTCCGAAATGGACGAGAGGCTTGCCGCCGCCTTCAAGCAGGCCCAATCCCAGCCCGAAACCGATAGCGCCGCCCTGCTGTCACAGCAGCGCCAATGGCTGCGCGGCCGCCAAAGCGCCTGCGCGGTTCCCAAGCCTCTACCCGACGACAAAGCCCCTCTGACCGCCTGCCTAACCAGCCAATATCAAACCCGCCTGGACGCCTTGGCCCATCCACCCAAAGCCGAAAAAGGCGATGACAGCCTCTGCCAAGCCGTCGCGGGTGCTCTGAGGGAGCGGGCGAAAGATGAGAAAACCGATTGGCGATACCCCACATCCGTCATGACGCAGGGGGACGCTCCTGTCGTTATAAAGACGCCAAATGAGCTAAAAAGCGGAAACGACATCATTAAATTCTTCAAAAATAAATTTCATACAGACCTCAGAAAATCACCTAATTTTGACACAATATCCAACGCAAACAACTCTTTATCACAATACAATACTTCCAACACAAGCCTCTACATGCTCGAATATGCTAAAGGATCCGCACATTGTAGCTATCAATATTTTATACGAGCAACGGCGAAAGATGGCGCCAAGGAAATTGATGGACCATCTTTTGTAAATAGTCTTGACCCCGGCGAAGTTTGCGGCGGCACTTACGTCATGCCCACAACCATCTCGGGGACGCCAGCTATTGTTCTCGAATATGGATTTGGGCAAGAGGATGTCGTGAATTTTGATATGGCACCCTACCTTGACCCCAATTGGGGAAAGTCCTGCCGTGTCGAGATCGCCTTTAATATCCAGCAAATGCCCATCGAGCATCAATGGCAATTGCAGCCTTTTTGATGAACGAGCCCGTGGTTTCGCCGTCAGTTTTTTGAAATCGCCAGAGACACCTCTGGGCATTGATCCGAAGTCTCTTTCTCCGGCTCAAGCAGCCCAATGGAAGGCACTGACAACAGGCACCTCCCCCAATGGCACAGAGGAGGAAATGCCCTCCTTTGACAAGGATGGCTGGAAGCAGGCCTATACCCGTTTCCGCGAAGACTCCCTTCGCTTCCCCGTCCTTCTCGACGGTCAGCTTTTCCTGGTCCGCATCGGCAGGGCAACTCTGGGCTGGCGGGATAGCGACGATATCCTCGTCAGCTTCACCGCCTTGGTCGACGGAAAAGCGACGCCTATCGCCGGGGTCTATGTGGAAAAGCAGCGCATCGGCCCTAAATCCATAACGGTCCGTTAGATTTTACCGAAGGCCATTCCATGTTCGGCATCACCCGTGCGCCCGAGATCAATCGCCCTGGCTTGGTCTGGCTGAATACGCCCAAGCCTTTGTCGCTGGCGGAGCTCAAGGGCCGGGTGGTGATTCTGGATTTCTGGACCTTTTGCTGCATCAACTGCATCCAGGTCCTGCCCAGCCTGCGCCGGATCGAGGAAGCCTTTGGCGATCGAGTGGCGGTCATCGGCGTGCATTCGCCGAAATTCGCCGCCGAGCGCAAGGCGGGCAATGTGGCCGAGGCGGTGGCCCGTTATGGCATTCGCCATCCCGTCATTCACGATCCCTATATGAGCCTGTGGCAGGATTACGCCGTGCGGGCCTGGCCGACGCTGGTGTTCCTTTCTCCCGACGGACAGGTGGTGGGGCAAGTCAGCGGCGAGCCCAACCCCGAGGCGCTGCTGGAGGGCATCGGCCATATGCTGGCCGAGTTCGAGAAAGAGGGCCGCATCACCCCCGGCCCCGCCTTCCTGCAAGATCCGCCCGCCCGAACCGGCAGCCTCCGCTATCCCGGCAAGATCAAGCCCTGCCCCGGCGGTCTCTGGGCGGTGGCCGATGGCGGGCATCATCAGATCGCCCTGTTCGACGACAAGGGCCAAGAGGTCGCCCGCTTTGGCTCGGGGCAGGAAGGACTGCTGGATGGCGATGCCGCCCATGCCCGCTTCGCCTCGCCCCAAGGGCTGGCCTGCGACGACAAGGCCATCTGGGTGGCCGATACCGGCAATCACGCCCTGCGCCGCATCGACCGCGCCAGCGGCCATGTCACCACCATCGCCGGGCAAGGCCTGCGCGGCCCCGCGCTGCGTGGACGGGAGCAGGCCGGACATCTGCTGCTGGCCTCGCCCTGGGATGTAGAGCTGGCAGGCGGCAAGGTCTATTTCGCCAATGCCGGAACCCATCAGCTGGCGGTCTATGATCCCGAGAGCGACAGCATCGCCCTGGCGGCGGGGTCGGGCGGCGAGAACATCATCGACGGCCTCGCCGAGCGGGCCTTGCTGGCCCAGCCCAGCGGCCTATCCCTCAGCCCCAACGGCAAGCAGCTCTATTTCGCCGATTCCGAAACCTCGGCCATCCGCCGCCTTGATCTCGATAGCGGCGAGGTGGAAACCCTGGTGGGCACCGGCCTGTTCGACTTCGGCCTAGAAGATGGCGATTTCGCCGACGCTCTGTTGCAGCATCCCCTGGGGCTGGTGGCGCTCGAAGATGCAGTGCTGGTGGCCGACAGCTATAACAACGCCCTGCGCCGTCTGGATCTTGCCTCGCGCCGGGTCGAAACCATTCCCTGGGGCGACTGCGCAGATGCCCTGTGCCTGCCCCTGGGCGAGCCCGCCGGAATCGCCGTCGCCGCCCCCAACCGGCTGCTTTTAAGCGACAGCAACAATCACCGCATCCTGGACATCAACCTTTCGCTTAATACCTATTGCACATGGCGCGACTGACAGGTGCATTGTGACAATCTTAACCGCAGATTGTTACAATGGCGTTCTAACTGGGGAGTTGGAACGTCATGGCCGCCAAAGCACGGAATGTCATCATCAGCGAGATCGAGCAATGCATCGCCTCCAGCGGCTATGGATTCTCGGACTGGTTCGTCGGCATCACCGACAAGCCCAAGCATCAGATCTTCTCCACCCATAAGGTGCGCCAGACCGGCGATGCCTGGATCTCGCGCCTGGCGCTGAGCGATCTGCAAGCCGCCGAGATCGAGGATTATTTCCGCTCGGTGCGCAAAACACGGGGCAAGCCGGGCCCGACCACCCTCGATCATGTCTATGTCTATGCCTATCGCATGAAAGAGCACACCAGCCCTTAACAGCTTTCGATCCTTCGAAAGCTGTTAGGTTTGCGTCCCGCGCCCCGTCCCGGGACAGCTCAAACGCCGCTCGGGCTTTTTGGCGTGCCGCGCCCCGTCCCGGGGCAGCTCAAACGCCGCTCGGGCTTTTTGGCGTGCCGCGCCCCGTCCCGGGGCAGCTCAAACGCCGCTCGGGCTTATCCGCACTTGACCCAAGGCAAGACCTCGCTCTATTCCAAGGATTAGCCTAAGCGGTGATGGTTGCACCGCGATGGCGCGGCGAGTACCATCGCCAGCCTGAAAAACGCGCCCCTGGTGACGCGAAGCAGTGAGGGTTGCAATGAATTTCGAGCAGTTCTTCGCCGACCGTATCGCCGAGTTGCGGCGCGAAGGCCGTTACCGCATCTTCGCCGATCTGGAACGGCAGGCCGGGTCTTTCCCCATGGCCAAGAACTACCGCGACGGCCATGTCCATGATGTCACCGTCTGGTGCAGCAACGACTATCTGTGCCAGGGCGAGAACCCCGCCGTCATCAAGGCCATGACCGAGGCCATCAAGACCTGCGGCGCTGGCGCCGGCGGCACCCGAAACATCTCGGGCACCAACCATTTCCATGTGCTGCTGGAAGAAGAGCTGGCCGGCTGGAACCGCAAGGAAGCCGCGCTGCTGTTCAATTCGGGCTATGTCGCCAACCAGACGACCCTGATGACCCTGGGCAACCAGATCCCCGGCCTGCATATCTTCTCGGACGCGCTCAATCACAATTCGATGATCGAGGGCATCCGCCAGGGCAAGGCGCCGCGCCATATCTGGAAGCATAACGACGTCGAAGACCTCGACCGCCTGCTGGCCTCGGTTCCCGCCGGCACGCCCAAGCTGGTGGCCTTTGAATCCGTCTATTCCATGGATGGCGATATCGCGCCACTGGAAGCCATCTGCGACGTGGCCGAAAAGCACGGCGCCATGACCTATTGCGACGAAGTCCATGCGGTCGGCATGTATGGTCTGGCCGGTTCGGGCGTCTGCGAACGCGACGGCGTGCTGGACCGCGTCACCATCATCCAGGGCACCCTGGCCAAGGCCATCGGCGTGGTCGGCGGCTATATCGCCGCCTCGCACAATCTGATCGACTTCGTGCGCAGCTTCGGCCCCGGCTTCATCTTCTCGTCGGCCCTGCCCCCGGCGGTGGCCGCCGGCGCCCTGACCAGCATCCGCTATCTCAAGGATCACAACGAGATCCGCGAACGCCACCAGGAACGCGCCGCCACCCTGAAGCGCCGCCTGACCGAGCTGGGCATTCCGGTGCTGCCCTCGGTCAGCCATATCGTTCCGGTGATGGTCGGCGACGCCACCTTGTGCAAACAGGCCTCGGACGATCTGCTGCGCCGCCACGACATCTATGTCCAGCCCATCAACTATCCCACCGTGCCCAAGGGGGCCGAGCGCCTGCGCATCACCCCCACCCCGCTCCATACCGACGAAATGATGGACCGGCTGGTGGATGCCCTGGTGGATATCTGGTCGAACCTCGGCATCAAAAAAGCGGCGGAATAACCCCTTCGCCCACCGACACAATAAAAAGGCCGCCCTGGGAAACCAAGGCGGCCTTTTTCATCCGGCATAGCCCCAAAATGGAAAACCCCCAGAACCGTTAGGTTCCAGGGGTTTAGAGTGGTGCCCAGGGCCGGAATCGAACCAGCGACACTGCGATTTTCAGTCGCATGCTCTACCAACTGAGCTACCTGGGCACAGGTGTCCTTGGTGAGGAGGCGCTTATAGACAATATCCGGGCGGCTGTCCAGTGTCGGAATGCATTTTTTTAGTCTTCTTCGTCGAATCCCGCGATACCGCTGCCGGCGGCGGGAGTCGGTTCGTCGCCGGGGACCACATAGGTCTCGTTGATCCAGCGGCCCAGATCCACATCGGCGCAGCGGCGCGAGCAGAAGGGCCTGAACTTCGGGTCGGCAGGTTTGCCGCAGATGGGGCATTTCATGGGGTCAACTCGATGATCTGAGGGTGGTCAAGACCGGGGCGGTCGCGCAGGGTCAGGGCATGGCCCAGGCGGCGCTCGGCTTCGGTGATGGCCGCCGGGCGGCGGCGTAGGGCAGCGACGGCGGCGGGAGACAGCTCCAGCCCCAAGAGACGGCCGGGACGGCTGTCGGCCTCGCGCAGGAGGGCGGCAAGAGCTTCCAGCCCCTGGGCCTCGGGACTGCGGCTGGGCAGCGTCTCTTGCAGCAGCATCTCGGCCAGCGACGGGCGGCGGCGATCGCGGAGAATTTCCACCAGCCCCAGCGGCGTGGTGCCGCTGAGATGGCAAGGCGTCGGGTCTTGGGCCAGGGCGGCGCGCAGGGCGTCCAGAACCCGTCCCTGCGCCCTTCTGTCCTTCAGGGGGATGACATCCACCAGAATGCGGCCCGACAGCCCTCGCAGGCGGATTTGCCGGGCAATCTCGGGCACCGCCGCCAGATTGGCCTGCTCGGGGCTTTGGCCGCCGCTGTCGATGTCGATGACAGTCATGCCCGCCGCAGTACCGATCAGCAAGCGTCCACCTCCGGGCAGAGCCACGGTGGGGGCCAAGGCCGCTTCCAGCAGTTCGTCGGCGTCATGGCGGGCGAAGGCGGCCCGGTCCAGCTTGGCCAGCGGCGTTTCCGCCAGAGCGGCAGCATCATCCAGCCAGACCGTCCGCACCGAGGAATATTCGGCCAGCCAACGCTGCAAGGCGCTGGGGGAGCGCAGGCGGGCGGGCGGCTCGGCCTGTTGCGCCGACAGCCCGGCCCAATCGCGGCGCAGGCTCTCCAGCTCGGCCAGCAACGCCGCGTCATCGGCTTCAGCGGCCTGGGTGCGGACCACCAGCCCCTCGCCCGGCTGCAAGGCCGGCTTGAGCAGACCGCTCAGGAGGGCTCGTTGATCGGCATCCTCGATCTTGCGCGAGAGATTCAAGCCGGCGCGATGGGGACTATAGGCCAGCAGCGCCCCTTGCAGCGACACCGCCGCCGTCAGCTCGGCCCCCTTGTCGCCCCGCGCCGAGGCGGTCAGCTGCACCATCACCGGTTGGCCTTCGGATAAGGCGCCGGGCTTGGGCAGAATGCCAGGCAAGGGCTCGCCGATCTCGACAAAGGCGGCGTTCAGCGCCTTGTTCACCGAAACCACTCGCCCCAGCAGAATATCGCCGGGAGCGGCATCGCCGCGATCAATCCAGAACTCCAGCACCTGCCCGCCGGCGACCAGCGCCAAACGGCGCTCGCCGGGGCTGCAGGCGATCAGGATTTCGTCAGGAGACGGCATGACCCAGGCCCTTCAGCAGGGCATAGGTACTGTGCAGGCACAGCCCGACCACATTGGAATAGCTGCCCGACAATTGCCGTACGAACACCGCCGCCCGGCCCTGGATGGCATAGCCGCCGGCCTTGCCATGCCACTCGCCCGAGGCGATGTACTGGGCGAATTCCTGCTTCTCCAGCGGCTTGAAGGTCACCGAGGTGGTGATCAGCCGCTTCGAGACCCGGCCATCGGGGGCAATCACGCACAAGCCGCCCAGCACCCGATGCTTGCGGCCCGACAGCAGGGCCAGGCAGTCCCGCGCCTGCTTCTCGGTCTCGGCCTTGGGCAGGATGCGCCGCCCGCAGGCGACCACCGTATCGGCGGCGACCACGAAGGCGCCAGGATGACGCTCTGCCACCGCGCGGGCCTTGGCCTCGGCCAGACGCAGGGCATGGGGGCCGGGCAGTTCGCGCGGCAGCGGGCTTTCGTCCAGCTCGGCCGGATCGACGGCGTCGGGCACCAGCCCGATCTGGGCCAAAAGGTCCAGGCGGCGCGGCGAAGCGGAGGCAAGCACCAGTTTATTGCTCATGATCCCATTCCCAGCGGCAGCCCCAGCGGGAAGCGCCGCAATATCTGTCGTTCCAATTGGTCCCGCACCTGGCGATAGACCTCGAGCCGCATATCCCGGCTGCCTTCATAAACCGAAGGATCCAGGGTGTTCCAGAATTCCACCTCGCAGGACATGCTGCGGGTCATCTCGACCGCGTGATGCTGCGCCTCGGGCGAGAGCGAGATGACCAGATCGAAATAGCTGTCCTCAAGCTCGTCGAAGGTGTGAGGGCGATGTTTCGAGATATCGATGCCGATCTCGTCCATCACCTCGACGGCCAGGGGGTCGGTCTCGCCCTTATGCACGCCCGCCGACTGCACCCAGATCTCGCGCCCATGGAAATGCCGCATGATGCCTTCGGCCATGGGGGATCGGATGGCGTTCATGGTGCAGGCGAAAAGAACGGCCGAGGGTCGTTCGCTCGCCAACATCAGCCCCGGATGTGCAGCACGCAGACCAAGGTGAACAGGCGGCGCGCCGTCTCCAGGTCCACTTCGATCTTGCCGTGCAGGCGCTCGCGCAGCAGGTCCGAGCCTTCGTTATGCAGGCCGCGCCGCCCCATATCGATGGCTTCGATCTGCGACGGCGTCGATTTCTTGATGGCGGCGTAATAGCTTTCGCAGATCATGAAGTAGTCCTTCACGATGGTGCGGAAGGGCGACAGCGGCAGCGTCACCTCCAACAGAGTGGTGGCGTCGCCTTCGTCGCGGATGTCGAACATCAGCCGGTTGTCGGCCAGGCTGATATGCAGGGAATAAGGCCCGCTGAACTCGCCCACCGGCGCGAAGTAATTGTCTTCCAGCAGGTCATAGATGGCGATATTGCGCTCGTGCTCGACCTCGGGCTTGCGCCGGACAAGCGTCTTTTCGTCCAGTTGGACGTTGATCAGCTTTTGATGGCGCTGGCTGTTGGTCAAAACGGCCTCGGCATGTTCAGACGCAGGGACACCGATAGGGCATGCGCCCCCAACCCTTCCGAGGTCGCCAGCGTCACCGCCGCCGGACCGATCTGGCGCAGGGAGTTGGCGTCGCAAGACAGGATCGAGGTCCGCTTCATGAAGTCCAGCACCCCCAGACCCGACGAGAAGCGGGCCGAGCGGGCGGTGGGCAGCACATGGTTGGGACCGCCGACATAGTCGCCGACGGCTTCCGGGGTATAGCGGCCCAGGAACATGGCGCCGGCATTGCGGATCTTGTCGGCCAGCGGCTCGGGGGCCTCGACCGCCAGTTCCAGATGCTCAGGGGCCACCCGGTCCACCAGCGGCACGGCGGTGTCCAGGTCCGGGACCACGATCACCGCGCCATGGGCATCCCAGCTTTCGCGGGCGATGGCGGTACGCGGCAGGGTCTTCAGATGATCCTCGACCGCCGCCACCACCTTGCGGCCGAAATCGGCATCGTCGGTGATCAGGATCGACTGAGCGGCGGTGTCATGCTCGGCCTGACTCAGCAGATCGGCGGCGATCCAAGAGGGATCATTGTCCTTGTCGGCCACCACCAGGATCTCGGACGGGCCGGCGATCATATCGATGCCCACGGTGCCGAAGACCTGACGCTTGGCAGCCGCGACGAAGGCGTTGCCGGGGCCGACGATCTTGTCGACCGGACGGATGGTCTCGGTGCCGAAGGCCAGGGCGGCCACGGCCTGAGCCCCGCCGACTCGGTAAATCTCGTCCACACCGGCCACACGGGCGGCGGCCAGCACCAGCGGATTGAGCTTGCCGTCGGGGGTGGGAACCACCATCACCAGCCGCTCGACACCCGCCACCTTGGCCGGGAGGGCATTCATCAGCACCGACGAGGGATAAGAGGCGGTGCCGCCGGGAACATAAAGACCAGCAGCCTGACAGGCCGACCAGCGATAGCCCAGCCGCACTCCGGCGCTGTCGGTATAGTCCAGGTTCTCGGGCTTCTGGCAGCGATGGAATTCCTCGATGCGCCAGGCCGCGATTTCCAGGGCGGCGATGGTGTCGGGATCGCAGGCGGCGACGGCCTCATTCACCTCTTCCGGGGTGATGCGCAGCTGGGTCGCGTCGATGCTCATGCGGTCGAAGCGGTTGGTATAGTCCACCAGCGCCTGATCGCCGCGGGCCTTCACATCCTCGATGATGGCGGCGACGGCGGCATTGACGTCGGCGGCGGTTTCCCGCTTGTCATCCAGCAGCTGGGCGAAGGCCTGCTCGAAACCGTCCGAGCCCCAAACCAGTTCACGCGGCATTTTCGGTGGCTCCCCGGAAGCGCTCGATCCAGCCGGCCATTTCCTCGGGCCGGGTCTTCAAGGCGGCGCGGTTGACCACGAAGCGCGAGCTGATGTCGGCGATATGTTCGATCTCGACCAGCCCATTGGCCTTCAGGGTCGAACCGGTCGAGACCAGATCGACGATGCGGCGGCACAGGCCCAAGCTGGGGGCCAGCTCCATGGCGCCGTTCAGCTTGATGCATTCGGCCTGCACGCCGCGCTGGGCGAAATGCTGGGTGGTGATCGAGGGATATTTGGTGGCGACGCGGATATGGCTCCAGCGCACCGGATCATCGCTGCCCGCCAGCTCGACCGGCTCGGCCACGGCCAAGCGGCATTTGCCGATGCCCAGGTCCAACGGCGCATAGAGCTCCGGATAGTCGAATTCCATCAGCACGTCGTTCCCGGCGATCCCCATATGCGCGGCGCCGAAGGCCACGAAGGTAGCCACGTCGAAGGCGCGCACGCGAATGATGTCGATATGGGGATGATTGGTGCTGAAGCGAAGAGCCCGCGACTTCGGATTATCGAAATCGGCTTCGGGCTCGATGCCGGCGGCACGCACCAACGGCATGGCTTCGTCGAGAATCCGCCCCTTGGGCAGGGCGAGCACCAGTTTGTCCAGAGAGGTCACGATCGCTTCCATAGGTAAACAGGCCGCATATTTACCCGTTTTCCCTACCCTACCGCAAGGTGAAGCCGGGCAAGAAAAAGCCGGGCACGCGGCGCGGCCCGGCTTTTTGGGTAAAAATGGCGCAGATCAGCCGAACAGAGCGTCGATATCGGCCTGACTGATGCCCTTGTTTTCCAGGGCGGGACCGTTGAGCAGCTTCTTATCGGCGTCTTCCTCGACCTCGGGAGGCAGCGGCAGATCCTCGAAGGTATCGGCGCCCCAGATCTCGATCATCTTGTTGACGCGCTCTTCGATATACTGAAGCGTCTTGACCACCTTGGTGATGCGCTGGCCGGTGATGTCCTGGAAGTTACACTGCTCGAAGACATTCACCACGGCCTCGCCGATCTCGTCGGCGATATGACCGGCAAAGGTGTCGCCGGCCTGGGACTTCAGCTGCTGGGCCAAATTATCGATCTTCTCGGCGCCTTCCAGAATGCCGTTGGTGGCGCGTTCGGTGGCGGTGACGATGGCGTCCAGCTCGTTGGTGACGGCGATCAGGCGGTCATCGTCGGAATTGTTGGGGCGCAGCGCCGCGATCTCGGCCTTGGTCTGCTGAATGCACAGCGACAGGGCCCGGACCTCGGTCTTGAGCATGTTGACTTCGGCCTTTTTGCGCTGGGTCTCGGAGTCGGCGGCAATGACCATGTCATGATCTTCGCCGCGCACCGAGCGTTCCAGGGCACGAAGGTCTTCGCGCAGGCTAGCGATGGCGTCCAGAACCGGCTGATTGTCGACGGCGGCGATCGGGGCGCTGGAGCTGTTGGCGGCCTGGGGCTTTCCGGCAGCCGGAACAGTCACGCCACGCGCCTTCAGCATCTGAAGTTCCGCCGTGAAGAGCTTCTTCGTCCCCTGATCCATGATCTTCCTTACCCCCGACGCCGGTTACGGCGATGCAGAACAGACATCCCAGGCTACATGCCTCTTCAGTCCTCCCGCAAGCCGTCAAAAGCTACATACGTTAGTTCTAACCCTGGTGGAGGGTCAGAGTCCATGCTCTCTGTCACTTGGACTGCATAATCATTGCCTTGGCCGACGAATGACGACAAGTTTTTCTGCTGGCCGGAAAAGGACATTAGCATGAGCTTACGTATCGGCGTGGATTTGGGCGGCACCAAGACCGAGGCGGTGGCGCTGGATGCCCAAGGGGCTTTGCTGGCCCGCCGCCGGGTGGCCACCGTCAAGGACGATTACGCCGCCACCCTGGCGACCATCAAGGGGCTGGTCGAGGCCCTGGAACAAGAAACCGGCGGCGGCCCGGCCAAGGTCGGCGTCGGCATTCCCGGCACCATTTCGCCGGCAAGCGGGCTGGTGAAGAACGCCAATTCCACCTGGCTGATCGGCAAGCCGTTGGACAAGGACCTGGAGGCCGCCCTGGGCCGCCCGGTGCGGCTGGCCAACGATGCCGACTGCTTCGCTCTGTCCGAGGCCAGCGACGGGGCCGGAGCCGGGGCGGACACCGTCTTCGGCGTGATCCTGGGCACCGGCGTCGGCGGCGGGTTGGTGGCCCATGGCCGCCTGCTGTCCGGCCCCAACGCCATCGCCGGCGAATGGGGCCACAATCCCCTGCCCTGGCCCACCGATGCCGAGCGTCCCGGCCCGGCCTGCTATTGCGGCCGTAAGGGCTGTATCGAGACCTTTCTGTCTGGCCCTGGCCTCGCCCGCGACGATGGCCGCGGCCTGACCGCCGAGCAGATCGCCCAAAGCCAAGACCCCGTCAGCGAGGCCAGCCTGTGCCGCTATGAAGAGCGGCTGGCCCGCGCCCTGGCGCATGTCATCAATATCCTCGATCCCCATGTGATCGTGCTGGGCGGCGGGCTGTCGAAGCTGGCGCGGCTCTATGACAGCGTGCCCAGGCTCTGGGGGAAATGGGCCTTCTCGGATAGCGTCGCCACCCGGCTTTTGCCGCCCAAGCATGGCGATTCCAGCGGCGTGCGCGGCGCGGCCTGGCTACACCGGTAGCCGCAGCCCCGGCGGCAGGCGGGTCTTGGCATTGCCCTTGACCCCTTCCAACTGGGACTGCACCAGCCCCTTGGCTCCCGACAGGTCGGCATCCTCTAGATTGACGCCCAGCAGATTGGCGCCCTTCATCTCGGCCCCATCGAAGATCGACCCCGACAGATCGGCGCCGGCCAGATCGGCCCCCTTGAAGTTGGCCCCCTGAAGCTGACAGCCCCGCAGATGGGCATGGCGCAGCCGCGCCACCGCCAGATTGGCCCCCTGCATCTGACCGCCGATGATCTCGGCATGGCGCAGATCGGCGCCATGCAGCAAGGCATCGGACAAATCGCTGCCCGACAAATCCGAGCGCTTGAGATTGGCGTTGGTCAGGGCCGCCTCGGCCAGATTGCGGCCCGAAAGGTCTTCGCCTTCCAGATCGGCCCGCTTGCCCAGCGCCCCCTTGCTCTCGACCCACAAATTATGCTCGGCCAAGACCGTGTCGAGATCGCGGCCCTGTACCGGCTTGCCGTCATTGGGCAAGGGCGGCGGCTCGAAACCCTCCTCTTCGTCGGCGCGGCGCTTTTTCTTTTTCGGAGCCGGCCCCAGAGCCTCGTCCCAAGCATCCTCTTGGGCTGCTGGCGCTGGCTCGGCCTCTTCGCCATAAAAGCCCTGGGATTTCGCTGCGGCGGGCGGCGTTTCCAAGGCTTCCAGGAATTCAGCCCCCTTGGCCCGCGCCATGCCTCCGGCCAAGGCCACATCGCCGCCACCGCCTCCCAGAGCAACCGACGCCGCTTCGCTGGGCACGAAGCTGGAGGCCCGGCGGGGCTGGGCGATGCGCGGAGCCGATGGCTCGGGGTCGTGATGGGGATGGGCAACGCTTCCCGGAGGCTCCACCGCTTCCGGCACCGGCGGCGGCGCTTTGGCGGGAGCCTCCTCGGCCAGCTGGATGCGCCGGGGATTGCGGCAGACCGAGCCCACCGCCTTGAGCAGCAACTCGCCCGAGACCGGCTTTTGCACCACCCCATGCACCCCCAGGGCGCAGGCTTCGCGCAGGCGGCCGCGATCCAGGCTTTTGGCCAGCAGGATCACCGGCAATTGCGGCCTTGGCGATTTATGGGCGTCGCGCAGCCAATGCAGGAAAGGCAGCAGATGGCCGTCGTCATGGCCCAGCTCCAGCAAGGCGATATCCATGGCATGGGCGGCGATGGCCGGCTTGGCATCCAGAAGCCCCGGCAGGCTGACCACTTCGGCCACCTTTTGCTGCTTGAAGAGCCCACGCGCCCAGAAGCGGAACTGGTCATCGCCGTCCACCACCAGAATACGTCGGTTTTTCCAGGGATTGTCCAAAGGGGGCTCCTGCCTCTCAACATGGTTTAGAGAGTGGGCTTTGCTCCGCCCCATTGCAATCGGCAAGCATAATCCCCAAAAGCATCCGGGCCAAAAGGCATCCGGCCGCCGCTGCGTCATCCTTGCGAACGCGCTGCGGCAGCCGGAAATCCCCCGCCCATCCCATCGGGCTTGGGGGAATGATGGCGGCCAATTGTCGATAAGTTATGATCGAAGATGTAAACGCGGCGTAATCGCCCAGGCCAGTAATCTCTTAGGCCCGCAATCGCCCAGGCCCGCAATCTCTTAGTCCATCGTCACCGAAGGCGCGAACTTATAGCCATAGCCGTGGGAGGTGATGATCATGGTGGGCGACCGGGGGTCGGCCTCCATCTTGCGGCGCAGGCGGCTAACCAGCACGTCGATGGTGCGGTCGACCGGAGTCCAGAACTGGCTGCCGATGGCGTCCAGCAACTGATCGCGGGACAGAACCCGCCCGGCGCTGTTGACCAGAGCGGTCAGCAGATCGAACTCGGCGCGGGTCAGATTGACCTCTTCGCCCTTGTCATTGAGCAGGCTGCGCTTAGCCAGATCCATTTCCCAGCCTTCGAAGCGGCGCATATCGGCGCCCGGAGGCCCATCGGCGCGACGGCCCGAGCGCGGCTGGTTCAGGCGGCGCAGCAGGTTCTTGACGCGCACCACCAGTTCGCGGGGGAAGAAGGGCTTGGTGATGTAATCATCGGCGCCCATTTCCAGCCCGACCACGCGGTCGATGTCTTCCTTGCGCGAGGTCAGCATGATGATGCCCAGGTCCGACTTGGCCCGCAGCTTGCGCGCGATATAAAGGCCGTCGTCGTCGGGCAGGTTCAGGTCCAGCAGAACCAGATCGAAGCGGTTATTGTCGATGGCGGTCTGGGCCTCGGCCCCGCTGGAGGCGGAGACCACCTTGAAGCCTTCGGCCTCCATCAAGGACACAAGCATGGCCTGGGTGGCGGGCTCGTCCTCGAGGACCAGAATCTGACATTCCCTACCCATTCCGCGTGTCCCCACCAAATCGTCTTCGGCCCGGAGCCCCCTTCCGGCGCATCACAGCCTGAAACTATGCCACCAAGATCACCGGCTGGCAATCATCGGAATTTATTTTGAAACAACGGCTTGCCGGAGATTTTCATGTGACTGCCGTCACATTTTGGCATCCTTGGGCGCAGTGCAGCCATACCGCTTCGCAAGCCTTGATCTTGTTCAAGCCCCTTGCCCAGAACCCCGCTTTGCGCCATTGATCGAAGGCTGCCAAGTTTGCCCAAGCTTTCGGGGGAACCCACCCATGAGCATTCACGTCGCCTTAAACCATAAGACAGCCTACAAATACGACCGTCCCATCAAGGTTGGTCCCCAGGTGGTGCGTCTGCGCCCGGCGCCGCATTCGCGCACGTCGATCCTGTCTTATGCCCTGAAGGTGACGCCCGAGACTCATTTCATCAACTGGCAGCAGGACCCGCAAGGCAACTGGCTGGCGCGGCTGGTGTTCCCCGAGCCGGTGAGCGAACTGGCCTTCGAGATCGATCTGGTCGCCGAGATGGCGGTCTATAACCCGTTCGACTTCTTCCTGGAGCCCCAGGCGGAAGAGCTGCCCTTCGCCTATGACGAGGTGCTGACCCACGAGCTGGCGCCCTTCCGCATCGCCGAGGAGCCGGGTCCGGCCCTGGCCGCCTATCTGGCCGGCATCGACGCCAAGGGCCAGCATACGGTCAATTTTCTGGTCGATCTGAACCAGAAGCTGCAACAGCATATCGGCTATGTCATCCGCATGGAGCCGGGTGTGCAAAGCTGCGAGGAAACCTTGACCAAGCGCACCGGCTCCTGCCGCGACAGCGCCTGGCTCTTGGTGCAGATTTTGCGGCATCTGGGTCTGGCGGCCCGCTTCGCCTCGGGCTATCTGATCCAGCTGACCGCCGACCAAAAGGCGCTGGACGGCCCCTCAGGCACCGAAGAAGACTTCACCGACCTGCATGCCTGGACCGAGGTCTATCTGCCCGGCGCCGGCTGGATCGGCCTGGACCCCACCTCGGGCCTGTTGGCGGGCGAGGGGCATATTCCCCTGGCCTGCACCCCCGACCCGGTGTCCGCCGCACCCATCACCGGACTGGTGGACCCTTGCGAAGTCACCTTCGACTTCGCCATGTCGGTTCAGCGCTTCTTCGAGACGCCCCGCGTCACCAAACCCTATTCCGACGAGCAATGGCGCGAGATCGACGCCCTGGGCCATCGGGTCGACGAGGATCTGAAGAACGGCGATGTCCGCCTGACCATGGGCGGCGAGCCCACCTTCGTCTCCATCGACGATATGGAAGGCGAGGAATGGAATACCACCGCCGTCGGGCCGATGAAGCGCGAACGCGCCTTCGACCTGATCAGCCGCCTGCGCGACCGCTTCGCTCCCGGCGGCATGCTGACCTTCGGCCAGGGCAAATGGTATCCCGGAGAAAGCCTGCCGCGCTGGGCCTTCGCCCTGTACTGGCGCGGCGACGGCAAGCCGCTTTGGACCGACGCCAGCCTGATCGCCAATGAAGGCATCGACTATCAGCCCGACGAGGAAACCGCCCGCCTGTTCGGCGAAAAGCTCTGCGTCCGGCTGGGGCTGGACCCCGACTTTCTGCTGGCGGCCTATGAAGACCCGCTGCTCTATATCGACCGCGAGGCCCGGCTGCCGGTCAATGTCGATCCCTTGGATTCCAAGCTGGACGACCCCGAGGAACGCGCCCGTCTGGCCCGCGTCTTCAGCCACGGCCTCGACCGGCCTGCCGGCTTCGCCCTGCCGATCCAGCGTTGGAATGCCCAAGGCGGCCCCAGCTGGGTCACCGGTCCCTGGCCGATCCGCCGCGAGCGGCTGTATCTGACCCCCGGCGATTCGCCCTTGGGCTTCCGCCTGCCGCTGGACAGCCTGCCCTGGGTTCCGGCCTCGGCCTTCCCCTGGTACATGCCCATGGACCCCTTCGCGCCGCGCGGGCCGCTGCCCAATCCGCAGCGCACGCCGCGCCGGGCCTCCCAGGCACAAATGGCCCAAGCTCACTTGGCAATGCAGCCGCGCAGCCAGACCATCATGGGGGCCTATCACCCGCAGACCGCCGCCCCGGCCGAGCAACCGCGCGAGACCGACAATGGACTGGTGGCCGACGGCATCCGCACCGCCCTGGGCCTGCAACCCCGCGACGGCAAGCTCTGTCTGTTCATGCCGCCGCTGGACAGCGCCGATGACTATGTCGAGCTGGTCGCCGCCATCGAGGATGTGGCCGCCGAGATCAATATTCCGCTGCATCTGGAAGGCTATCCGCCGCCCAACGATCCGCGCCTGAATGTCATCAAGGTCACGCCCGATCCCGGCGTCATCGAGGTGAACATCCATCCGGCGGGGAACTGGGCGCAGCTGCGCGACACCACCACCGCCATTTACGAACTGGCCCGGGAATCCCGGCTGGGGGCCGAGAAATTCATGGTGGACGGCCGCCATGTCGGCACCGGCGGCGGCAATCATATCGTGGTGGGTGGGGCTCAGGCCGCCGACAGCCCGTTCCTGCGCCGCCCCGATCTGCTGGGCAGCCTGATCCGCTTCTGGCAGAACCATCCGGCCATGAGCTATCTGTTCTCTGGCCTGTTCATCGGCCCGACCAGCCAGGCGCCGCGCATCGACGAGGCCCGCGACGACAGCCTCTACGAGCTGGAGATCGCCCTTCAGGAACTGCCCCCGGCTGGTCGCGAAGCGCCTTACTGGCTGATCGACCGGATATTGCGCAACGTCCTGATCGATGTGACCGGCAACACCCACCGCTCGGAAATCTGCATCGACAAGCTCTATTCCCCCGACGGCCCCACCGGGCGGCTGGGTCTGGTGGAGTTCCGCGGCTTCGAGATGCCGCCCCATGCCCGCATGAGCTGTGCCCAGCAGCTTTTGCTGCGGGCCCTGATCGCCCGCTTCTGGCACGAGCCCTATACCCAGCCGCTGGTGCGCTGGGGCAATGCTCTACGCGACCGATTCATGCTGCCGCATTTCATCTGGCAGGACTTCACCGAGGTTCTGGACGAGATGCGCCGGGCCGGCTACGCCTTCAAGGACGAGTGGTTCGCCCCGCATTTCGAATTCCGCTTCCCCCGCTTCGGCGCGGTCCAGCATGCCGGGATCGGCCTGGAGCTGCGCTATGCCCTGGAGCCCTGGCATGTGATGGGCGAGGAACCCGGCAGCGGCGGAACGGTCCGCTATGTCGATAGCTCGCTGGAGCGTTTGCAGATCAAGGTCCAGGGGCTGGTGGGCGAACGCCATGCCGTCACCTGCAACGGCAGCCGCATTCCCCTAACCGCCACCGGCACGCCGGGCGAGTTCGTGGCGGGCGTGCGCTTCCGCGCCTGGTGGCCGGCCTCTTGCCTGCATCCCACCATCGGCATGCATTCGCCGCTGATGTTCGACATCTATGACAGCTGGTCGAAGCGGTCCATGGGCGGCTGCACATACTATGTGGCTCATCCGGGCGGGCGGAATTATTCCACCTTCCCGATCAATGCCAACGAGGCGGAAAGCCGCCGCTTGGCCCGCTTCCAGCCCTTCGGCCATACGCCGGGCGGCATGGCTCCGGGACCGCTGGTACATAATCCGGACTTCCCCACCACCCTCGATTTGAGGTTTATTGGTCGGTGACATCCGGTAGCTGGGGACGGTGATGAAGGAACGTAGACGGCTGGCAGAGCCCGCCGCCGAAGAAATCCAGGGCGCTCTGCCGGGCGCTCTGAGCTTGGGTTATCCCTTGATGCGCGGCCAATGGGACGAAATGGTCGACGCCGAGGGAGGCTTGCGCCCGCATTGGCAGTCCTTCATCGATCATCTGGGCACCCTGCCCTCCAATGAAATGGAGCGGCGCTGGGAGCGCGGCCAGCGGCTGATCCGCGAGAACGGCGTCACCTACAATGTCTATGGCGACCCGCGCGGCCTGGACCGGCCCTGGCAGCTGGACCCCATGCCCAACATCATCTCGGCCCGGGAATGGCGCGGCATCGAGCAGGCGCTGATCCAGCGGGCCACCTTGCTGAACAGCGTGCTGGCCGATCTCTATGGGCCGCAGCAAATGCTGGTCGAGGGCTATATCCCCCCGGCGCTGGCCTTCGCCCATCCCGGCTATCTGCGCCCCCTGCGCCATGTGACGCCGCCGGGCGGAGTCTATCTGCATCTTTATGCCGTCGATATCGCCCGCGACCCGGACGGCAATTGGCAGGTGATCGCCGATCGCGCCGAAGCACCCTCGGGGGCCGGCTATGCCCTGGAGAACCGCCTGATCATCTCGCGCTCCCTGCCCGAAATGATGCGCGATCAGGCGGTCGAGCCCATCGCCCCCTTCTTCCAGAAGCTGGGCGAAACCCTGCGGGCCAGCAGCCCGCGCAGCCGGGAAGCGCCGCGCGTGGCGCTGCTGACCCCCGGCCCCTATAACGAAACCTATTTCGAGCATGCCTATCTGGCCCGGCATATGGGCTATACCCTGGTCGAGGGCGAAGACCTGACCATGCGCGACGGCAAGATCCATCTGAAGACCCTGGACGGTCTACAGCGGGTCGATGTGCTGCTGCGCCGCACCGACGGCTCTTATTGCGATCCGGTGGAGCTGCGCGGCGAGTCCGCCCTGGGCATTCCCGGTCTGGTGCAGTCGATCCGCTCGGGCCATGTCGGCGTCGCCAATGCCCTCGGCAGCGGCGTGGTCGAGGGCGGCGCCTTGGCCCCCTTCATGGCCGGCCTCAGCCGCCGTCTGCTGGGCGAAGAGCTGAAGATGCCCAGCGTCGTCACCTGGTGGTGCGGCGGCGAGAAAGAAGGCGGTCATGTGCTGGAGAATCTCGACAATTTCGTGATCAAGCAGGCCCTGACCGGCAACAGCCGCGCCCTGCCCCAGTTCACCGAGCATATGAGCCCCACCGAGCGCAACAAGCTGGCCGAAGCCATCAAGCGCCGCCCCGGCGATTATCTGGCTCAGGAACGCCCGCGCCTCTCCACGGTTCCGGTCTGGACCCATGGACGGCTGGACCCGCGCCCGATGATGCTGCGTGTCTTCCTGGCCGCCCATGACGGCAGCTATGTCGCCATGCCCGGCGGCCTGACCCGCGTCGCCGGCGACCGCAACGGCTCGATGGTCTCGATGCAGCAGGGCGGCGGCAGCAAGGATACCTGGGTGCTGGCCGAAGCCGCCGACCGCCCGGTGGTCGTCAGCCGCCAGAAGGCCGCGCCGGTCAAGCTGGTGCGCGGCTCGCTCGATCTGCCCAGCCGCGTCGCCGACAATCTGTTCTGGTTCGGCCGCTATGTCGAACGCTGCGAGGATCTGACCCGCCTGCTGCGTGCCGTGCTGTCCCGCGCCACCAATGCCTCGGGCTTTGGCGCCGCCGAAGAGCTGCCCCTGACCATCGAGCTGTTGCGCCGCCTGTTCAAGCCGCCGAAGGAAAGCTCGGACGAGGTGCTGTCCATCGCCCGCATGGCCTTCGACCCCAAACATAGCTCGGGCCTGCATGGCACCGTCGAAAGCGTCAGCCGCATGGCCTGGCTGGTGCGCGATCGTCTGTCGGCGGATACCTGGCGTGCGGTCAACCGGCTGTCTCACGCGGTCAACACCGTCACCCACAAGCCCAAGGCCAATCTGGAAGACAAGCTGGCGGCCCTGAACGACGTGGTTCTGGCCGCCGAGGCGCTGAGCGGCTTGGCCATGGAGAACATGACCCGCGGCCTGTCCTGGCGCTTCGTCGATATCGGACGGCGGCTGGAACGCGGCGTGCACCTGCTGGACCTGCTGTCAGGGGCCATCAATCACGAAGACGGCGGCACCGACGCCGCCCTGGACGTGCTGCTGGAAATCTCGGACAGCTCGATCACCTATCGCTCGCGCTATCTGTCGGCGCCGCAATTCGCGCCGGTGCTCGATCTGCTGCTGGCCGACGAGAGCAATCCCCGGTCGCTGGCCTTCCAGGTCGCCGCCCTGGCCGGGCATATGGACCATCTGGCCGCCACCCGCCGCTCGACCTTCTATGGCCCCGAGCAGCGCCTGACCATCTGGCTGACCGGCGCCGTGCGCACCGCCGATATGGAAGGGCTGTGCCGCGCCGACGAGGATGGCGAACATCGCAACCTGCAGGGCTTCATGGAAGTGCTGCGCTCGAAATTGTGGGAGCTGTCGGAAACCGTGACGCGGGAATATTTCACCCATGCGGTCAGCCGCAGCTCGGCCCCGCGTTCGACCACCCGGGAGACCCTGTCGTGATCTTCCGCGTCCGTCACGTCACCACCTATAGTTACGCCGAGCCGGTGCTGGTCGCCCATCACATGGCGCATCTGACGCCCCGCAGCTTCGAGTCCCAGCGTTGCAAGCGCACCGGCCTGCGGGTCACCCCGACGCCGTCGCTGCTGAACGAAGAGGGCGTGGATTATTTCGGCAACCCCGTCACCTTCTTCACCCTGCAAGACCCTCATCGCAAGCTGACCATCGAAGCGGTCAGCAAGGTCGAGGTGCTGCCCCGCGATCTGCCTGCCCCCGGCGAGACTCCGGAATGGGAAAGCGTCGCCGCGATGCTGCGCTGCGAGGCCGGCCCCAATGTGCTGGAAGCCGCCGAATATACCTTTGAAAGCCCGTTCGTCCGCTGGAGCGACCCGGCCATCAAGAAATATGCGCAGAAAAGCTTCCCGCCCGAGCGCCCCATTCTGGCCGGGCTGCTGGACCTGACCCATCGGGTCTTCAAGGATTTCAAATACGACCCCGCCGCCACCACCCTGGCCACGCCCTTAAGTCAGGTGATGGCCGAAAAGCGCGGCGTCTGCCAGGACTTCGCCCATCTGATGCTGGCCTGCCTGCGCAGCCTGGGGCTGCCGGCCCGCTATGTCTCGGGCTATCTGCTGACCCGCCCGCCGCCGGGCAAGGAAAAGCTCAGGGGCTCGGATGCGTCCCATGCCTGGGTGTCCGCCTGGGTGCCGGGAGCCGGATGGATCGATCTCGACCCGACCAACGACTGCATTCCCGGCGTCGAGCATGTCACCACCGCTTGGGGCCGCGACTACGAGGATGTCAGCCCCATCCGCGGCGTCGTGCTGGGCGGCGGCGATCACAGCCTGCGCGTGGCCGTCGACGTGGAACCTTTGGAGATCTAGGAAAGGGCCACCTCTTAGGCGACTTCGGCGGCGGTCAGCTTGGCATGCATCAGACCCCGCAGGATTTCCTGATTGGTCTGTGCCACCGCCTGGGACAGATTTTCCAGCACCGAACCGGCCACCTTCTTCTCAAGATGGTTCCAGGCCTGCGCGGCCTCCAGCAAGGTCTGCGTCGCCCGGCCCATGCGATCGTCACGCCAGCCGGCGGTGCGCTCGATCAGGTCCTCGGCCACCTCGACCATATGGTGCGAACAAGTGTGCATCAGCTGCAAATCCGGCTCGGCGCTTTCCATCAGCATTTGCAGATTGCGGTCCAGCCAGCGAATCTGAGTGCCGTAACGCTCGATCTTCAGATTGTTGATGCGCACCACCACCTGATCGACCTTGGACTGGAAAATCTTGGGGTCCATGCTGTTGATGGCGACATCGGCGGGGTTCGGCACATCCACCAGCGGGATGGTCTCGGTGCCCGAACGGCGGAAGGCCTTGCGGCGGTCGGGGCCGATATAATCCTGGGTCACGACGAACGGCTTGCGGCGGCTGATCAGCCCCTTGGCGCGGTTGACCATCAGCTCGGGCGACACCGGCACCAGCAGGATATCGTCCGGGCCGCAGTCCACCAGCTTGCGGACATAGGACAATTCCCCCAAGCCCGACAGCATCATCACCAAAGGAAACGGATGGGCATGGGCGCGGCCGTGGCGAATATCGCGCACCAGCGGCCCCAGATTATTGCCGTCCATCTCGGCCTGAAGAATGATCAAATCATAAGGCTGGCTATGCAGAGACTTGTCCAGCGTGACATGGGACGAAGCCTCTTCAATGGCGCTGAAACCAGAATGACGCATAGCCTCGCGCAATCCTGCGCGCAGCGATTGATTATCGACAGCTAATACTGTTCTTACGGAGGAGTAATCTTTCTTGGAGATCATCCCAGAAGCCTAACCAGGAAAGCACAGAAAGAACCTAATACCGCAAGAGACGGATTACAAACGGACTTATGGCAGATTCTTTCTATACTTTCGTAGAAGTCAGGATTTCTGTCACATGGCAACTTGTTGAATCTCTTCGGATGGCAGCCCCATCACAATCTCCTGGCAGGTCTGGCGGCAGGCCATGGACAGAGTGGCGAAGGTCGCCTTGGCCGGACGGCAAGCACCTTCGGACATGATCTCGGCGGCATGATGCAGCGCCTCGGCGGCACGGGCGATCCGGCCATGGGGCCAGGATCGGGTCCGCGCCTTCAGGTCCTGCGCGATCTCCACCAGTCGCCGGCTATGGCTGGCGATCATCTGGGTTTCCGGCTGATGACTGGCCAGCAGGTGATGCAGATGCTTCTCCAGCCAAAGAATTTGCGCCCCATGCCGCTCGACCCGCAGCCGGTCCAATTGCTGCGCCGCCTCCTCGATATCCCTTTGCAGCAGCATGGGATCGCGCCCGGCAGCCTTGCCTTCCAGCGGATTGGGCACATCCAGCAAGGGGCCACTGTCGGCGCCTCCAGCCCTGGGCGTGCTGCGCCGGTCGGGACCGACATAGCCCTGCGTCACCACGAAACGCTTGCGCCGCTTGGAAAGAGAGCGCACCCGCTCCTGCAACTTGGCCCGCTGTACCGGCATCAACAGCACATCGTCGGGACCGCAATCAATCAGGTCGTGCAGATAGGCCATCTCGCGGCCCGAAGACAGCATCACCACCAGCGGAAAGGGATGGCTGAACAGCTGGCCATTGCGCAGATCACGCACCATGGGGGCCAGATAGCTGCCGCCGATCTCGGCCTGCAGGATCAAAAGGTCGAAGGATTTTTCCCGCAGCAGGGTGACCGCCGCCTCGGCGGTCTGGGCCTCATAGACCTGTCCGGCAAAGCCGTCCTCGACCAGCATGCGCTGGATATCGCTGCGAAAAACCGGGTTCTCGATCGCAAGAGCCAGTCGGACAGAGGAGACGGTCTGACGATACAGCATGGCGGCGCCCTCCGTTGAAGCCAGGGAAAGCTTCGAACATCGGGAGACGATTCTCAAATGAAGAGTCTATTTCAACGATTCATTAAGACTTATATGATCAACATATAAGTTTGCGCATACTATTTGAATACGCCTGCGGTAATGATGACATCACCAACTCTTTTCACAAAACTTTCTTTAATCTGCATCATCCCGGTTTCTGGGTTCTTCCATTTATATTCAACCCAGCCTTCGCCCTTGGATTTGGCCATATCGATCATCTCGCGGATAAAGGCCTTGCCGTCCACATCGGTCAGGCCGATCAGCAGCGTTCCCGCCGCCTCGGGCTTGGGGGGATAGACCAGCCAGACGCCCTCGAAGGACAGCACGAAGACATAGGTCTCGCCCTTCCAGAAGGGACCGGCGCGGTCGAGAAATTCGGGATAAGCCTTGGCGGGGCCGACTTTGGCGATCTCGTCGGCGGCTTGCAGCACCAGCGTCTTGGCGTCTTCGGGCGTGGCCGCCCATCCCCATTCGCTATGGCCAAGCAAGGCCAGCAGCAGCAAGGCAGCCATCAGCCTGGGGAATTTCATCAAGCCAGTCTCCAAGACGCACGAACCCCTGCGCCGGGCTACGATGCCGGAAGCCGCAGGCAGGTGCAACCCTTGGATTGGGAGCGAGAGCTTTACGCCTCGATGGTGAAAAGCTGATCGAAGTGGAACAGCTCGAAGGTCTTCTTCACCTGACCCTGCAAAGCCCGGATGCTCATTTCCAGGCCATGATCGCTGACGGCGTCGCGGGCCAGAACCAGCAGACCCAGGGCAGCGGAATCGACAAAGGACAGCTGCGCCAGATCGAACACGGCGCCATCCTTGCCGTCCAGCGGCAGCTCCTCGATCAGACGACGGAAGGACGAGCTGTCGGCGGCGGTAAAGCGCCCCGACAAGGTCACCACGACCTTATTGTCTTCGGTGGACAACTGGCTGTTCATCAAACGCCCCTGCTCAACTCTGGGTTCAAGGCCGTATCCAAAGCCCCCTACGACCAACGCTCTAGGGATAACCCTATTTCAATTCAAAGGACAAGCCCCTAGAGCATTGATCATAGGAAAGAGACTATAAAATTCCCTTAATACAGGAAACGCGCCCGGACCGTTCCATCCAGAGCACTCAATTCCCCCAGGAACTCGGTCTCGTCCACATCGCCATCGACATCGACCACCACATAGCCGATCTCGGGATCGGTCTGCAGGAACTGAGCCGAGATGTTCAGGTCCCGAGCCGAGAACAGCTCGTTCAGGCGGCGCATGATGCCGGGAACGTTTTTGTGGATATGCAGGAAGCGGGTGCCCCCGGCCTTCACCGGCAGCGACACTTCCGGGAAGTTGACGGCGCCGATGGTCGAGCCATTGTCCGAGTACTTCACCAGCTTTTCAGCCACTTCCAACCCGATATTGGCCTGAGCCTCCAGGGTGGAGCCGCCGATATGCGGGGTCAGAATGACGTTGGGCAGGTTGCGCAGCGGGCTTTCGAATTCCTCGCCATTGGCGGCCGGCTCCTTGGGGAACACGTCCACCGCGGCGCCCAGGATCTTGCCATCCTTGATGGCCTGGGCCAGGGGCTCGATCACCACCACATTGCCGCGCGACGCGTTGATGAAGTAGGACCCCTTCTTCATCGCCGCGATCTCGGCCTCACCGATCATGTTCTTGGTCTGCGGCGTCGCCGGCACATGCAGGCTGACCACATCCGAGGTCGACAGCAGCTCGGCCAGGGTCGCGACCGGACGGGCGTTGCCGATAGCCAGCTTCTTCTCGATATCGAAATAGCGGACCTGCATGCCCATGGCTTCCGCCAGCACCGACAGCTGCGAGCCGATATGGCCGTAACCGACGATGCCCAGGGTCTTGCCGCGCAGCTCGAACGAGTTCTTGGCCGACTTGTCCCAGCCGCCCTCGTGGCAGGCCTTGCTCTTTTCGGGAATGCGGCGCAGCAGCATCACGATCTCGCCCAGCACCAATTCCGCCACCGAGCGGGTGTTGGAATAGGGCGCATTGAAGACCGGAACGCCGGCGCGGCGGGCGGCGTCCAGCGACACCTGATTGGTGCCGATACAGAAGCAGCCGATGCAGAGCAGGCGGTTGGCCGCGGCCAGCACCTTTTCCGTCACCCGAGTCCGCGAGCGAATGCCGAGGATATGGACGCCCTGGATCTTCTCGATCAGTTCGTCCTCATCCAGCCCGACCGCCAGGGTCTCGATGTTGGAGTAGCCCATGTCCCTGAATTCCTGAACGGCGTTGTCATGGACGCCTTCCAGCAAGAGGACGCGAATTTTATCTTTGGAGAGAGAATGCTTAACCACGGGGAATGCCTTATCCCGACCACGGAGCCGCGCAGCATAGCCAATGTACCCCCCGTCTGTACAGATTCACTTATCGCCTCCCCCGCCGCCCGGATTCACAGATCAAATAATAAGCAGACTTGACGGCAGCACTATTTTTGCGCAAAATCACTTCATCAAGTTGCCCAGACGAGAACTGCACTTTTCATGGGCGTAAAAATCGCAAAATTGCTTAATTTATTTCCTTAATTATTTTATGGAAATACCGGCAATTTATCTAACATCTTGATTTCGCTGATCTCTGCTCAATCCTCTAAATGTGGCATGGCTTTTGATGGGGCCGCGTCGCAGTTTTCGTTTTGGGCAATCTTCACGAGGTCATGATGGATCAAGCCAATAATGGCATGGACGTGTTGTTCGTCCTGCTGGGCGCGGTGATGGTGCTGGCAATGCATGCCGGCTTCGCGTTCCTGGAGGTCGGCACGGTGCGCCGCAAAAATCAGGTCAACGCTTTGGTCAAGATCTTGACCGACTTCGCGGCCTCTACCCTTGCCTATTTCTTCATCGGCTATTCCATCGCTTATGGCGTCGATTTCCTGGTTTCGGCCAAGGTGATCTCGGGCCAGGCCGGCACCAGCTTCGCCCCCAAGGGCTTCGATCTGGTGAAGTTCTTCTTCCTGGCCACCTTCGCCGCCGCCATTCCGGCCATCATTTCCGGCGGTATCGCCGAGCGCGCCAAGTTCTGGCCGCAGCTCTGCGCCACCACCTTGCTGGTGAGCTTCTTCTATCCCAGCTTCGAAGGCATGGTCTGGGGCACCCGCCTGGGCTTCCAGGATTGGATGCTGGCCCAGTTCGGCGCCAACTTCCACGATTTCGCCGGTTCGGTGGTGGTCCATGCCTTCGGCGGCTGGGTCGCCCTGGGCGCGGTGCTGCTGCTGGGGGCGCGTCAGGGCCGCTATCGCAAGAGCGGCGCCGTGGTCGGCATTCCGCCCTCCAACATCCCCTTCCTGGCGCTGGGCGCCTGGATCCTGTCGGTGGGCTGGTTCGGCTTCAATGTCATGAGCGCCCAGAAGATGGACGGCATCTCGGGTCTGGTGGCGATCAACTCGCTGATGGCTATGGTCGGCGGCATCCTGACCTCGCTGGTGGTCAGCCGCAACGACCCCGGCTTCATCCATAACGGCGCCCTGGCCGGTCTGGTGGCCGTCTGCGCCGGTTCCGACGTCATGCATCCCATCGGCGCCCTGGCCACCGGCGGCTTCGCCGGCGCCCTGTTCGTCTGGGCTTTCAACATGTGCCAGAACCAGTGGAAGATCGACGACGTGCTGGGCGTCTGGCCGCTGCACGGCTTCTGCGGCACCTTCGGCGGGCTGGCCTGCGGCATCTTCGGGCAGGAAAGCCTGGGCGGCCTGGGCGGCGTTTCCTTCAGCGCCCAGGCGCTAGGCACCCTGGTGGGGGTGGCCATCGCCACCGTGTCGGGCTTCGTGGTCTATGGCCTTCTGAAGGCCGTGATGGGCATTCGCCTGGACGCCGAGGCCGAATTCATGGGCGCCGATCTGGCGATCCATCATATCGGCGCCTACCCTGAGACCGACGTTGCCGGTCACGAGGACTTCAACGCCCCCATGGGCATGGCCGCCGAGTAACAAGGCAAACCTTCTTGGGGGTGGATTGCCGGGCAAGATTGCGGTAACACCGCAGCTTGAGTTTCCTGCATCCACTCCAAGGAGCCTTTTTCATGACCCAATGCCCCTGCGGCAGCGGCAAGACGCTGGACCAGTGCTGCGGCCCGATCCTGGGCGGCACCCCCGCCCCCACGCCGGAAGCCCTGATGCGCTCGCGCTACACGGCCTATGTCCAGTGCGATGTCGACCATCTGGAGCGCAGCCTGTCGCCGGAAGCCCTGGCCGATCATGACCGCAAGGGCGCCGAAGCCTGGGCCAAGGCCGTCACCTGGCAGGGTCTGAAGATCCTCTCGACCAACGGCGGTTCCGAGTCCGAACAGACCGGCGTGGTCGAGTTCGAGGCCCGCTTCCGCATCGACGGCATGGACCAGACCCATCACGAGACCAGCAATTTCCGCCGTCATGACGGCAACTGGGTCTATGTCGACGGCAAGGTGCATAACAAGCCGCTGGTCCGCAGCCAGCCCAAGGTCGGCCGCAACGAGCCCTGCCCCTGCGGCAGCGGCAAGAAATACAAGCAGTGCTGCGGCAAATAAGCCTCTGACGGACGGGAGCAAGCGGATGAACGGCAAGCGTAGCGGTCCCTTTCCTTCGGCGCGCGCCGACGCCGAACGGGCGGCGCAGCTGGAACATCCGCTGACCGGCCATCCGGCCTATCGTCTGGCTTTCCAGGACGAGGACTTCCTGCTGCGCGACGATCTGCGGGCGGTGCGCCTGCAACTCGAACAGATGAAGCCCGAGATTCATCTGCGCGAACATGGCATCCGTTCGACCATCGCCATGTTCGGCTCGGCCCGCATCCACGAGCGCGAGGCCGCCGAGGCCCAGGTCGCCCAGGCCGAGGCAGAGGCCCGCGCCAATCCCGGCGACCCCGCCCTGGCCCGCAAGGTCGGCATCGCCCGGCGCATGCTGGCCAATGTCCGCTATTACGACGAAGCCCGGCGGCTGGCCCAGATCGTCTCGTCCTCCTGCGCCAGTCAGGATGAATGCGACTTCGTGGTGCTGACCGGCGGCGGCCCCGGCATCATGGAGGCCGCCAACCGCGGCGCCCATGACGTCGACGCCAAGTCGGTGGCGCTGAACATCGTCCTGCCCATGGAGCAGGCGCCCAATCCTTACGTCACCCCGGAACTGTCCTTCCGCTTCCACTATTTCGCCATGCGCAAGATGCATTTCCTGCAACGCGCCAAGGCCTTGGTGGTGTTCCCCGGCGGCTATGGCACCCTGGACGAGATGTTCGAGGCGGCGACCCTGATCCAGACCCGCAAGATCGCCCCGATCCCCTTCCTGCTGTTCGGCAAGGAATATTGGGAGCGGGTGATCAATCTGGAGACCATGGTCTCGGAGGGCATGATCGCCCCCGAGGACAAGGACATCTTCCAATTCGTCGAAACCGCCGAGGAAGCCTGGCACCACATCGCCAGCTTCTGGAGCATCAAGGCCAACGGAACCGATAAGCCATGAAATTCCTGAATTCTCCTCTGGCGCCCGTGGTCGCCGTGGGCCTTGCCATCCTGGTCTTCGGCGTCGGCCTGACCTCGCCCATCTGGCTGATCGTCGGCGGCAAGGCGCCCCTGGACGCCATCCATGCCGGCACCCCTCTGGTGGTCACCGCCATCCTGGGCCTAGGCCTGACCATTGGCCTGGGCGTGCTGGCCGCCAAGCTGCGCGGCCCCGACGAAGCCTTCGCCTCCCAAGCCTATGACCGCACCGCCGCCACCAGCGGCGGCAAGCATGCCCTGGTGCATGTGGTGGTCATGCTGATGTTCATCATTCCCTTCCTGACCATCGTCATCGGCTATCTGCTGCATTCGCTGATCGACTTTGATGCAGGCTAAGCAGCCTCTGGCCGCTTAGCCCTTTGCATGCTGCGGCCCGTCCCGGGCCCGCTCAGGCGCCGCGCGGGCTTTGTGTGTGACACGGCCCGATACCGGGCCCGCTCAGGCGCCGCGCGGGCTTTGTCTGTGACACGGCCCAATCCTGAGGCCGCTTAAATTCCGCTGCCGCTGTCGATCTCGCCGGTCAGGCGTTCCACCAGCCGTAGCAGGGTTTCCAGCTCGGGCTCGGCATAGCCGTGGCGCAGCAGTTCGCGCACGGTGCAGATCAGATAGTCGCGGTTCAGCCCCGCCACCCCTTCGGCATCCATGATGATGCGGGCCGACTGCTCGATGGGCAGTTCGCCGGCATAGTGGCTGTGATCGCTGTCGGCGACGAAGCACAGGGCCTCGACCACGCGATCATCGGCGAAGGTAATGGGCAGATGCAGGGCCTGATAGGCATAGGCCGCCAGTTCCCGCTCATGCAGATATTCGATCACCGCCTCGCGCTCGGCGGCGGCCACCCGGAAGGCGACGCCGCTGCAATATCCCCCCGGCGTCAGCCCCAGCACCAGACCGGGGAATTCCGGCGTGCCCCGCCAATAGCGGGAATAGATGCAGAAGCTGCGGTGAAACCCCTCCAGCAGCGCCGGCTTGGCCTCCATATAGGGAAATCCCGGCCGCCACATCAGCGAGCCGTAACCGAACACCCACAGATCGCTCATCAACAGCCCCGCCAGACCGGGGGACGTTTGTTGACGAAGGCGTCGATCCCCTCGGCGGCATCCTGGGCCATCATATTCTCGACCATCACCTTCGAAGCATAGGCATAGGCCTCGTCCAGCCCCATCTCGGCCTGACGGTAAAAGGCCTCCTTGCCCACCGCCAGGGTATAGGGCGATTTCGAGGCGATCACCGACGCCATCTCGAACACCGCCCGATCCAGCATGGTGGGCACCACCGTCTTGTTGATCAGGCCGATGCGCTGGGCTTCGTCGGCATGGATGGGCAGGCCGGTCAGTAGCATTTCCATGGCCGGCTTGCGTCCCACCGCCCGGCTCAACGCCACCATCGGGGTCGAGCAGAACAGGCCGATATTCACCCCCGGCGTCGCAAACTTGGCGCAATCGGCGGCAATGGCCAGATCGCAAGAGGCCACCAACTGGCAGCCCGCCGCCGTCGCCATGGCATGCACCTTGGCGATCACCGGCTTGGGCAGCCGCACGATGGTGGTCATCAGCTTGGCGCAGGCGGCGAAAACCTGCTCGTAAAACGGCGCCGACCGATCGGTTTGGAGTTCTTTTAAGTCATGTCCGGCGCAGAAAGCCGGACCATTGGCGGCCAACACCACCACCTTGACCGAAGGATCCCGGCCCGCCGCCTCGAAGGCCGCCGTCAGCTCGGTCATCAGCGACAGCGACAAAGCGTTGCGGGCCTCGGGCCGATTCAGGGTCAAGGTACGGATGCCGTCATGATCATTCTCAAGGACGGCGGCGGCGATATCGGACATCATGTCCTCCTCGATCTGTTTTCAACAGTACGGCACTGCTAAACTGCGCCGTCAAGTGATCCGAGAGGAGAAGGTCATGAGCGGATGGGGTTGCCCCCATGAAAGCCAGGGAGCCTGCGTCCGGTTGAAGCAGCAATGCAACCCCGGCATGAAGGGCTGCATCCTGCATGGGCGGTTCCGCTTCGCCGATCCGAGCAAGAACCGCAAGCGTCCAGCTGCCTTAGGAAGCAGCCTCGATGGCGTCGTATCCCTTGAGGCGATAGACCAGGACCGAGACGATCCAGCTGACCAGGAATAGCCCGACGATCAGGAAACCCAGGGTGCCGAAATTCTCGGTCAGGTCGCCGACCAGATCCCAGAACGGCCCCTGCAAGGCCAGCTTGTCGGCCAGCAGCCCCAGCATCTCGACCCCACCCACCAGCACAGCGATCAGCACCGACACGGCGGTGATGGTCAGATTGTAGTAAAGCTTGCGGATCGGCTTGGCGAAGGCCCAGTCATAGGCCCCCAGCATCAGGGTGCTGTCGATGGTGTCCACCAGCGACATGCCGGCGGTGAACAGGGCGGGGAACACCAGGATCGACCAGACCGGCAGACCGGCGCTGGCCTGACTGGCGGAAATCCCCATCAAGCCCACCTCGGTGGCGGTATCGAAGCCCAGCCCGAACAGAAAGCCCAGCGGATACATATGCCAGCTGCTGCGCACCAGCCGGAACAGGCGGCGGAAGATGCGCCCCAGCAGGCCACGGCTGGACAACAGGGCGTTCAGCTCTTCCTCGACGAAGCTGCCGCCGGCGCGAACCCGGCGGAAAGTCTTCCACACCCCGGCCAGCACCAGCAGATTGGCGGCGGCGATGGCGAACAGGAAGAAGGCGGACACGCTGGTGCCGATGATGCCGCCCACCGCCTTGAAGCTTTCGAAATTGTCCTGCAGCGCGGCGGTGGTGGCGGCGATGGCGATGGACAGCCCCACCACCACGGTGGAATGCCCCAACGAAAAAAACAGCCCGACGCCCAGCGGACGTTGGCCTTCCTGCATTAATTTGCGGGTCACATTGTCGATGGCGGCGATATGGTCGGCATCAACGGCATGGCGCAGGCCGAAGCTATAGGCCAGCAAGGCCGTGCCCAGCAGCACCGGATAATCGCGAAAGGCCAGCAAGGCCCAGCCCCAAGCCAGCAGATTGGCGGCAATTAGACCCGTATAGGTGACGATGCAGCGACTGCGCAGACTGTGGGACATGAACGGACCCTCGACCGTATGAACATTTCCAAGAACGTCATACAGCCGAGGTCCGAATGGGTCAAGCGACCTTAGCGCTCACAGCTCTTCGAGCAGGTGCGAATGCCCAGCAGGGTATAAGCGGGACAGAAGGAAATGGCGGCGGTGGCCAGCGGCACGACGCCGATCCAGGCCCACACCGGGCCACCCAGCAGCGCCCAGGCAATCAGGGCGATACCCACCAGGGCGCGGGCGACACGGTCAATCATTCCAACATTCTTCGGCATTTGGATGCTCCCAAGGATCAGTGAACCTGGAGCCTTTTTAGGCCGATGCCGCCAAGGGTTCTGTGAGCAAGTTACACAAGCCGGAAAAATCTTACCGCTGCGCCAATTTTTCCAGATCCGCCGGGGCAACGATGGCGATACGGCCGCGGGACAGCTCCAGCCAGCCGCGCCGCTCGAACTCCTTGAGCTGGCGGCTGACGACTTCGCGGGCGGTGCCCAGCTCGACCGCCAATTCCTGATGGGTGGACTTGATTTCGCCCTGGCTCACGCGTTCCAGCAGGCAGGCGGCCAGACGCATATCGATGCGGCCAAAGGCGACTTCCTCGATCAGGCAGAGCAGATCGGCCAGCCGGGTGGAATAAGCGGCGAAGACGAAGCGGCGGAAGGCGTCCGACTTGCCCATCAGCCGATGGAATAGCCCGCCCGGCAGCACCACCGCCTTGACCTCGGACTCGGCCACGCCCTCGGCGGCATAGGGAATGTCATCCATCAGGCAAGCGGTGGTCAGGATGCAGCTTTGACCGGACTCGACGCGATAGAGCACGATCTCGCGCCCGTTCTCCGAGACCTTCTGCACCCGCACCTGACCATCCAGCACCAGCATATAATTCTGGCAAAGATCACCGCCATGGAACAGCACGGTCCCGGCGGGAATGCTGGCCAGCCGGCTTTCCTCGCGCAGGGATCGCAAGGCCTCGGGGTCGAGGCAGCTCAGGGCGGGGAATTGCGCCAGCCAGTCGGCCATCTATTGGGCGTCCGCCACGCAGGACAGTCCCAGCTCGCCCGCCGTATTGGCTACGGTGTTCAGGCAGGACTCGGTGCTGGCCGCCGGAATGGCCACGGCAAAGCGGGTGACATAGCGGTTGCCGCCCTGAACCGCCACCCTTTGGGCGTCCATGCGCACGATGTTGGCCTTGTACTGGGTAAAGGCCTCGGACAGACGGGCGATCAGGCCCGGACGATCGCCGCCGCTGACCGTCACCACATGGCTGACCCGGGCGCTGGGGCCGTGATCGGCATCCAGCCCGAAGGGGGTGACGGAAATCTCGGCGCCGTCCAATTCCGGCAGCGTCCGCAGCTCGGCGGTCAGCTCTTGGGCGGTCAGATGGGCGGGAACCCGGCAGACGCTGGAGAACTCGGCCCCGGCGCCCAGCACGGCGAAACTGGTGTCGCCCAGATCGGCGCCGACATCGAACAAATGCCCGGTAATGGCCGAAACCAGCCCCGTGCGGTCGGGACAAAAGACGGAAACCAGCAGGTTCGACATGAGGCACCTCTTTTTCGTGAATGACGCAACTATAACCGGGGTGGAAAAAAGCCTCAATAACGAAAGGAATTATTCATTTTCAACATGTTAGAAATTAATAACCTGACCAGTTATGACGTTGCGCATTTGCTTACCCGGGGTGTAAAGTGAGACTGGGTATTAGATTAATTTTTGCCCCGCAAGAGGTATTGGTTCATGACGTCAACATCGCGCGTTTCGGCCTCGTCGGCCGTCTCCGCGTCAACCGCCAACGGGCGGCTGGCGGCGGGATCGCGCGCGACCGTGGTGGACCGGGTCGAAGAGCTGAACCCCACCTCGTTCCTAGGCATCGCCGATCCCTGGCGACGGGCCTCGGGCGGATCGGCGGCCGACGACTTCCGCCAATTCTCGCAGCAGAACCAGCAGTGGCAGCAACAGCAGGACGCGCCGCAGACCAGCTTCACCCATCTGGTCAAGCTGAACGCCGCCGCCTATCCCGCCAGCGAAGCCAACCAGGAGGGCAAGGTTCCCTCCAGCCCCACCTTCATCACCGAATTGAGCCGCGGCATCGGCGTCTATGAGGTGAACATGCAGATCTGCGCCGGGCTGTTCAACAACCAGGGCAGCGTCATCAACCGCTATTCTTGAGCATTGGCCGCAGGCTGGCTATGCTGACCACCCCTGATTCCATGACGAGGTGAGCGGTGGCTGTCGCGGCGGTCGAGTCCAGTTTCGATGTGGCCTATTGGTTCGTCGACCGGGCCTTGAACGAAAACGAATATATCCAGCCCCAGAAGCTGCATCGGCTGATGTTCCTGGCCCAGGCTTATTTCGCCGTGGCCTATAACGGCCGCATGCTGATGCCTGCCATCTTCGTCGCCGAAGAGCTGGGACCGGTGGAGCCCGGCGTCTTCCGCGCCTGCGCCATCCAGCGCCCGCCTATCGAGCCCCGCCGCCTCCCCGAGCCGGTGACGCATTTCCTCGACAGCGTCTGGCGGCGCTTCGGCCAGCATTCGTCGGAACATCTCAATCAGGTGGTGCGCGGCCATCCGCCCTATGCCGAAGCCATGGCCAAGGGCGCGCGCACCGAGATCACCCTGAAATCGATGATCGCCTTCTATGGCAAGAAGAACACCGCCAGCAACGAACTGATCGGCGCGCCCCCCATCACCCAAGTGCTGCGCCCGCGCATGATGCGCTCGCAAACCGGCAAGCCGGTCTCGGTGCAGAAATGGATGCCGGTGGCGAAGAAGAGCTCTAGTCACGAGGACTAGAGATTTTGTAAGGAGGCCCCTCTCCCGCGAACAGGAGAGGGGGATTGAGAGACCCTTACTTAGCCTTGGGCACCGGACGCACCAGACCACGGGGCGTGCGGATGCTGTCGATGAAGTCCTGCATGTCCTGGCTGGGAGCCGGGGTCACCAGACTGACCAGCACCGTCACCAGCAGCGATACCGGCAGGCCGAACAGGCCCGAGGCGATGTTGCGCACGCCGAACCAGGGCTCCATGCCCAGCCATTGGGTCGCCAGGATATAGAAGACGCAGACCAGCCAGCCCGAGGCCATGCCCAGCACGGCGGCGGTATTGCTGGCGCGTTTCCACCAGATGCCCAGCACCAGGGCCGGAAACAGCCCCGACGCCGCCAGCGAGAAGGCCCAGCCGACCACCGTCAGAATGCCGCCCGAAGGCCGCAGGCACACCGCGATACCGGCCACCAACGCCACCACCACCAGCATGATCTGACCCAGCCGGACCCGTTGATGGGCTTCGGCCTTGGGGTTGATCACCCGGTAATAGACATCGTGGGACAAGGCGTTGGAAATCGAGAACAACAGACTGTTGGCCGAAGACAGCGAGGCCGCCAAGGCGCCCGCCGCCACCAGTCCGGCGATGAAGAAGGGCAGACCGGCGATTTCCGGGGTGGCCAGCACCACGCCGTCGGGATCGAGAACGAACTGACCGTTGACGACGCTGGTCAGCCCAACGCGGCCCCAGGCCACCAGCCAGTCGGGGGTTCCGCTCAGACCGGGCACCACCACATTGCGCAGCACCTCCAGCTTGGCGAAGGCGGCATAGGCCGGGGCGGTCAGATAGAGCAGACAGATGAACAGCAGGCTCCAGGCCACGCTGGTGCGGGCTTCACGCACCGAAGGCGTATTGAAGAAGCGCGACAGCACATGCGGCAGCGAGGCGGTGCCCAGCATCAGGCACAGCACCAGCCCGAAGAAGTTCAGCCGGTCGCCGGGCGCCAGAATATCCGGGGTCAGGCCCAGCTGGGTCTGGATCTCGGCCACCCGCTGCAGAGCCTCGCCATACATGACCTGCGGGAAGGGCACGCCGGTTTCCTTGACCGACAGGATCACGGTGGGCAGCAGATAGGCGGCGATCACCACCACATACTGAGCCACCTGGGTCCAGATCAGGGCGCGCATGCCGCCCAGCAGCGAACAGAAGACGATGGCGGCCAAGCCGACGAACACCGCCCATTCGAAGGGAATCCCCAGGAAGCGGGCGCAGATGATGCCGGTGCCGTAAATCTGGCCGACCACATAGGCGAAGGAGGCCGAGGTCAGCACCACGGTGCCCATCAGCCGCGCGGCGTTGCCGCCATAGCGGGCGGCCAGGAAGTCGGGAACGGTGAACTGGCCGAACTTGCGCAGATAAGGCGCCAGCAGCACGGCCACCAGGATATAGCCGCCGGTCCAGCCCAGCACATAGGCCAAGCCATCATAACCGGCCATATAGATGGCGCCGGCCATGCCGATGAAGGAGGCGGCGCTCATCCAGTCGGCGGCGCTGGCCATGCCGTTATACAGGGCGGGAACGCGCCTCCCGGCTTCATAGAATTCGTTGCCGTGCTTATTGCGGGCCAGCAGCCCCATGACGGCATAGAACAGAACGGTCAGCAGCACGAAGCCGATGCCGGTCAGATGGTCGGACAGACCCAGGATATTGGCCAGCACCAGCAGACCGGCGAACAGCATGCAGCCGCCGGTATAGATGATGAAGACGCGTCCCATATTCTCGGTAAAATCGCCGCGCAGCATGATGGGCTCCTCAGTCTTCGGCCAGATGGCAGTCTTCGTCGATATCGTTCTGGCGCTTGGCATACCAGAAGATCAACAACACGAAGCCGAGCAGAGCCCCCTGGGCCGCCAGGTAATAGCCCAGCGGGAAGCCCAGGATGACCACGGAATTCAAGGTCTCGGAAAACAGCTGGAGGCCGAGGCCCAGCAGGAACCAGACGGCCAGAACCGTCCACATCAGCCGGGACGTCTCCCGCCAATAGCGCCGGGCGTTCTCCGGCGTGATCGCGTCACGAGCCATTGCTCTCGCATCTCCCCAGACGCCGGGTCCGGCGGGGACGGGCTTTTCGCCTCTTGGTCCCGAGGTGCCGGCGTCAACAGTCACATTTTGAAGCCGGCCCTAGTCTGCTGGGGAGCGCGCAGAATTACAATATCAAAGGACTCTGTTATGCCGCCCGCACGTTTTGTAGGAAGCGAACCACCTCGTCCTTCAGCCGTCCGCTGTTCTGGGCCAGCAGCCCGGACGAGGACAGAACCTGGGATGCGGCCCCGCCGGTATGGGTGGCGGCTTCGCTGACGCTGATGATGTTGTTGGTCACCAGCTCGGTACCCTGGGCGGCTTCCTGGACATTGCGAGCGATCTCGGAGGTCGCCGCCCGCTGCTGCTCGACCGCGTCGGAAATCCCGCCCGAGATATTGCGCACCTGATCGATAATGCCGCCGATATTACGGATGGCGTCCACCGCATTCTTGGTCTCGGCCTGGATCGAGGCGATCTGCGAGCCGATTTCCTCGGTGGCCTTGGCGGTCTGGTTGGCAAGGTTCTTCACCTCGCCGGCGACCACAGCGAAGCCCTTGCCGGCGTCACCGGCCCGCGCCGCCTCGATGGTGGCGTTCAGCGCCAGCAGATTGGTCTGGCTGGCGATGGAATTGATCAGATTGACCACCTCGCCGATGCGGGCCGCCGCTTCGGCCAGAGCCTCGACCCGGGCGTTGGTGCGTTCGGTCTCGCTGGCGGCGGTTTCCGAGATGCTGGCGGCCTGCCCGACCTGGCTGGCGATCTCGGAGATCGAGGCCGAGAGCTGCTCGGTGGCCGAAGCCACGGTCTGGACATTGGACGAGGCCTGCTCGGAAGCCGAGGCCACCGCCGTCGCCTGCGAGGTCGCCTGATGGGCCGAGGCCGACAACGACTGGGCGGTCGACTGCATCTGCACCGCCGAGCTGGAGACCACCGTCACCACGCCCATCACCGTCGATTCGAACTGGTCGGCCAGGTCATGCATGGCCTTCTTGCGTTCGGCGGCGGCGCGGACCTCGGTCTCGGCCTGCTGACGGCGCAGAGCCTCCACCTGGCGGGCATTGTCCTGGAACACCTGCAGCGTGCGGGCCATGCCGCCGATCTCGCCACCCTGCTCGGTGCAGGGAACCACCATATCCAGCTGACCGCCGGCAAGCTGTTCCATGCTGCCGGTCATCTGCGTGATGGGATGAGCGATCGAGCGGGCGATGCCCACCGCGAAGCCGACGCCCAAGATCACCGCCAGAATCCCCACGACAATGGCGCTGTTGATGTCGTCGGCGATCAGCGTATCGGTTTTTGCCGCGCTTTCCTCGCCCACTTGGCGGAATTCCGCCGAGAGTTCGTTGGCAAGATCGTTGATGGCCGTGGCGGCGGCGGCGGCATCGGCCAGCTTGGCCCTGGCGTCGCTGCTGGTCAGCTCTTCTCCGCGTTCGTCCATGGCCTGGATATCCGCCAGCTTGACCATATAGCCATCCAGCATCTGGCCCAGCCGCGCACCCTTGGCCTGACGAGAGGGCGTAACGGTGGCGGCCAGCAGCTCTTCCTGGGTCTTCTTGGCGGCCTTCACCGCGTCCGAGGCCTTGGCCCACAGACCGACATGCGCCGGATCGTCGTTGCTGATAGCCAACCCTTTCCACACATACATGCGGGCCTCATAGAGCTGACGCACCACCCGATCCCCCAGAATCTGATCGTTCAAGGTCCGATGCATACGGGAGTAAGAGGCCTGAATATCCTCGCCCGAGACGATGGACAGACCGGCCAACAAGGCGATCAACAGCGTCAAGGTTCCGAACCCGGCCATCAGGCGGGTGGTGATCTTCAGCTTGCGAAGCATAAGGGAATTCTCCGTGCACCCCAGGCTGAGCCCAGGGCGTCTGTTCAAAGTCGAGCATGGCTTAGACCTTAGACTCCTCGGGTAACAGCCGAATTTCAGCAGGGCAGGGTTACGGAATAAATGGGTTACGGCCTGTAACAGCCCTTTTCGGGATGGGGCTATGACAAGGTTTCACTGTTCCCGCCCCGCGCCGCCGGTTATATCCAGCATCCCGCCTGACTGGAGCCTTTGATCCCATGGACGCCTTTCTGACTTCGCTGGGGCTTGTGACCATCGCCGAGATGGGGGACAAGACCCAGCTGCTCGCCCTGTTCCTGGCTACCCGCTTTCGCAAGCCCTGGGCGGTGGTGGCCGGCATTCTGGCGGCGACCATCGTCAACCATGTGCTGACCGCGCTGGTCGGCGTCGAGGCCGGAGACATGATCCCCAAGGACTGGCTGAAATGGGGGCTGGGCCTGTCCTTCGTCACCATGGGCCTGTGGAGCCTGATCCCCGACAAGCTGGACGAGGACGAAGACCTGTCGGCCAAGGATGGCCGCAGCGCCTTCGTCGCCACCGCCATTGCCTTTTTCCTGGCTGAGATGGGAGACAAGACCCAGGTCGCCACCCTGGCCCTGGCGGCGCAATTCAAATCCTTGGCGCTGGTGGCCGCCGGAACCACCATCGGCATGCTGATCGCCGATGTCCCGGCCGTGTTCCTGGGCGAGAAGCTGACCCGCCTGATTCCCGCCAAGCTCATTCACAAGCTGGCCGCAGCCCTGTTCGTAACGCTGGGAGCGGCGATTCTGCTGGGATGGTAGGCCAAGATCGGCTAAACCTGCGCCAACTGTTTTCTCGGAGGATTCATGGCTTCCTATCAATATATTTACGTGATGAAGAACCTGACCAAGGCCTATCCGGGCGGTAAGGAGATTCTCAAGGGGCTGACCTTGTCCTTCCTGCCGGGCGCCAAGATCGGCGTGCTGGGCGGCAACGGCGCCGGTAAATCGACGCTGCTGAAGATCATGGCCGGCATTGATAAGGAATTCGGCGGCGAGGCCTGGGCGGCCGAAGGCGTCAAGATCGGCTATCTGCCGCAGGAGCCGCATCTCAACCCCGAGAAGGACGTTCTGGGCAATGTCCTGGAAGGTGTTGCCGAGACCAAGGCGCTGCTGGACCGCTATGACGAAGTTTCGGCCCGCTTCGCCGAAGAGCTGTCCGACGACGAGATGAACGACCTGATCGCCGAACAGGGCGAGTTGCAGGAAAAGATCGACCATCTCGACGCCTGGAACCTGCAGCGCAATGTCGAGATCGCCATGGACGCTCTGCGCTGCCCGCCCGCCGATTGCGACGTCAGCACCCTGTCGGGCGGCGAGCGCCGCCGCATCGCGCTGTGCCGCCTGCTGCTGTCCCACCCCGACATGCTGCTGCTGGACGAACCCACCAACCATTTGGACGCCGAATCGGTGTCTTGGCTGGAACGCTTCTTGGAAGACTACAACGGCACCGTGGTGATGATCACCCACGACCGTTACTTCCTGGACAACGTCACCGGCTGGATCCTGGAACTGGAACGCGGCCACGGCATCCCCTACGAGGGCAACTACACCGGCTGGCTGGAGCAGAAGTCCAAGCGTCTGGAGCAGGAAGAGCGCGAAGAAAGCTCGCGTCAGCGCTCCATCAAGGAAGAGCTGGAATGGGTCCGCGCCAGCCCCAAGGCGCGCCAGACCAAGAGCAAGGCCCGTATCAACGCCTTCGAGGACTTGGTCGCCAAGTCCCAGGAAAAGGCCACCGGCCCTGCTCAGATCTCCATTCCCCCCGGCCCGCGCCTGGGCGGCAAGGTCATCGAGGCCGACAATGTCTCGAAGGGCTTCGGCGATCGCCTGCTCTATGAAAACCTGAACTTCAAGCTGCCCCCGGGCGGCATCGTCGGCATCATCGGCCCGAATGGCGCCGGTAAGACCACCCTGTTCCGCATGATCACCGGCGCCGAGACCCCGGACACCGGCAGCTTCACCGTCGGCGACACGGTCAAGCTGGGCTATGTCGATCAAAGCCGCGACGCCCTGAACCCCGACAAAACCGTGTTCGAGGAAATCTCGGACGGCCAGGAAGAAATCGACCTGGGCCGTCGCAAGATCAACTCCCGCTCTTACGCCGGTCTGTTCAACTTCAAGGGCCCCGACCAGCAGAAGAAGGTCGGCGTGCTGTCGGGCGGCGAGCGCAACCGCGTGCATCTGGCCAAGATGCTCAGCCGTCCCGCGAATGTCATCCTGCTCGACGAACCCACCAACGATCTGGACGTCGAAACCCTGCAGGTTCTGGAAGAGGCCCTGGCCGAGTTCCCCGGCTGCGCCGTGGTCATCAGCCACGATCGCTGGTTCCTGGACCGCATCGCCACCCATATCCTGGCCTTCGAAGGCGACTCTCAGGTCGTCTATTTCGAAGGCAACTATCAGGACTACGAGGCCGACCGTCACCGCCGCCTGGGCACCGACGCCGACCAGCCGCACCGCATCAAATACAAGCCGCTGGTGCGGAACTAATCAAAAAGGGCCGCAGAGAAATCTGCGGCCCTTTTTCGTTATCCGTAGTGATAGCGGCATTGCGCGATTTCCAGGGTCTGCCCATCGCCCTGCCCTGTCACGCGATAGACAAGGCGATGTTCTCCAGTAATCCGCCGGGACCACCATCCTTGTAAGGCACCTTTCAAAGGCTCGGGCTTGCCCAGTCCGCGAAAGGGACTGCGCCGGGTATCCTTGATCAACTCATTCAGCTTGCGCAGAGTGTCGGGGCTTTCCGCCTGCCAAGACAGATAGTCCTCCCAGGCTAGATCAGACCAGAGCAGCCTCATTCCTGAAGCGCACGCTCTTGCCCGCCATTCGCCTCCAACTGAGCCACGGCCTCCAGCAAGCGGCGAGCATTGGCCGGGCTCTTCATGAGATGCACGGTCTCCATCAGCCCGTCATATTCCTCGGCTGACAGCACCACGACGGCCCGCCCCTTCTGCCGTGTCACCGTCAGCGGCACACGAGAATCGCAGACATCATCCATATAACGCGCCAAGGATTGGCGAAACTCGGTATAGCTGGCATGGCCCATGACCACCTCCCTGCAGATCAGTACAGATATAAGTACAGCGCCACCCCACAGCAACAAAAAAGGCCGCCCGATTGGGCGGCCTTTTCCTTGGAACCAGGGGCGACAGGCTTTAACCGGCGGCCTTCATCTGGTCGATCTTGGTACGCATGGCAGAGAGCAGGGCATCCAGCTTGCCGCCATTGCCTTGCAGAGTAGCGCTATAATCCTGGCGGCTAGTCTGAGCCATCGACACGCCTTCGACGAAGATGTCGGTGACGCGCAGGCCCTCGGCCACTTCATGCAGACGCCATTGCACCACGACCGGCGGGCCCTGGACGCGCTGCAGCTTGCTTTCCACCAGCCAGTCGCCATGCTCGGCATCCTTGTTGGCGTTGGTCACCTGCAGCTTTTCGCCGCTATAGTCCTTGAAACGCTTGGCCCAGGTCAGGACGTTCATATCCTCGAACAGGCGCAGGAACTCCTGCTGCTGATCAGGGCTGGCGGCCTTCCAATAGCGGGCCAGAACGAACTTGCCGATAGCCGGAATGTCAAAGCTCTGCTCGAACAGCGTGCGGAACCGATCATTGCGCGAGGTTTCCGACAGGCTCTTGTCCGCCACCATGGTGATGGCGTTGTCTGCCAGCTTCTCGATGAACTTCGAAGCATCGGCCTGGGTGGCCTCGGCATGGGCGGGGGCGTTGCCCAACAGGCAAGCGCCCAGGACCAGACCGCCCAGCAGGCTCAGGAAACGGCGGCGCAGCAACATGTTATTTGCGAGCCTCGGCGGTTTCCTCGTTCATGATCTTCCACATCACCGTCTTGGCGGGCGGGTTGTAGGCGCCGGGATTCTTGCCGTAATTCACTTCGGCGGCGCGACGCTGGCGATAGAGGCTGCGCAGGGTCGAGTAATAATCCAGCGAGGTGCGCTTCACATCGTCCAGGGTGTCCAGATAGGCCTCGCGGGTGACCACGCCCGACACGCCGGTGCGGGTCCAGGACAGCCACTTCAGATGCTCGCTTTCCAGATACATGTCGACCGGATCGGCGAACCATTCGACGCCGGTGCCGACCACGTCGCGCCCGCCCGAGGGGCCCAGCAGCGGCAGCACGATATAAGGACCGTCGGGAATGCCCCAGACGCCCATGGTCTGACCGAAGTCCGACTTGTGACCGGGAATGCCGGCGGGGTCGGCGACATCCATGATGCCGAACACGCCGAAGGTGGTGTTCATCACGAAGCGGCCGGTGGTGACGCCCGCCTGGCCCATATTGCCCTGCAACAGGTCATTGGCCAGATAGAGCGGCGACTTCAGGTTTTCCAGGAAGTCGTTGACGCGGTCGCGGCCGAACTGCGGCACGGCATAGCGATAGCCCTGGGCCACCGGCTTGATGACATACTTATCCGCACCTTCGTTGAAGGCGAAGACGGCGCGGTTGGTGGGCTCGATCGGGTCGTTGATCTGCTTGAATTCCGCCACGGCTTCCGGATCGTCGGCGGGCGGAGGGGTGGCACAGCCGGCAAGCGCGGCCATAACGGCCAAGGCGCCGACGCGCAAAGCGATCTTCCCCACAAGATTCAACGGCATGACACGTCCCATTCCAGATAGCCCAAGGGCGCAACATTTCTTCAGAGGGCATCCTGAGACACCCTTCGTCAATGTCTGGTTAACATAGCCAGCAACAAATGACCAGCAGAGTCAGACTCGGAACCGACCACTTTTGCGCTTCCATAGAGACATAAAGATATGCTTATATCGTTTTGTGATTTTGATGGAGGACCCTATGGAAGCCGTTCTGGCGGCATTGCGGGCTGCGGCCGAGCCAACCCGGCTCCGGCTGTTGTCGCTCTGCGCCCAGGGCGAGCTGTCGGTCTCGGATCTGGTCGCCATTCTGGGGCAAAGCCAGCCACGGGTATCGCGGCATCTGAAGCTGATGTGCGAAGGCGGGTTGCTGGAGCGCTTCCGCGAAGGCGCCTGGGTCTTTTACCGCACCGCCCGTTCTGGCCCCGGCGCTCCGTTGGCCGAGCAGACCTTGCGGCTGGTTCCCTCCGACGATCCCCAGCGTCAGCGCGACGATGCCCGGCTGTCGGCCATCAAGCAGGCCCGTGCGGACTCAGCCGCCCGCTATTTCGCCGAGAACGCCGCCCGCTGGGCCGAGCTGCGATCCCTGCATGTGGATGACGCCGAGGTCGAGCGCAGCCTGACCCAGCTGCTGTCCCCCCGTCCGCTCGGCACCTTGCTGGATCTTGGCACCGGCACCGGCCGCATGCTGGAGCTGCTGGGCCCCAAGGCCGAGCAGGCCGAAGGGGTGGACGGCTCCCACGAGATGCTGTCCATCGCCCGCGCCAAGCTGGATGCGGCCAATCTCAAGCAATGCAGCCTGCGCCAGGGCGATCTTTACGCCCTGCCCTTCACCGCCGACAGCTTTGACAGCGCCATTCTGCATCAGGTGCTGCATTTCGCCGAAAGCCCCGCCGCCGTGGTGGCCGAGGCCGCCCGCGTCCTGCGCCCCCGGGGCCGGCTGGTCATCGTCGATTTCGCCCCGCACGAGCTGGAAAGCCTGCGGGCCGATCACAATCATCGCCGCCTGGGCTTCTCGGACGCCGAAGTCTCCCAATGGTGCGCCGAGGCCGGGCTGCCCGTGACCTCGATCCTGCGCTTGCCCGGTCAGCCCCTGACCGTCAATATCTGGCTGGCGGAAAAGCCCGCCCTTTTTCCTGGAGCATCATCTTGACCCAGTCCCCGATCCTGCCCGTGGCCAAGCCGGCCCACCCTGTCAAAGTCTCGTTCGAGTTCTTCCCGCCGAAGACCGAGAAGATGCAGGAATCCCTGTGGGAATGCGTCAAGCGCCTGGAGCCCTTGAACCCCGGTTTCGTCTCGGTGACCTATGGCGCGGGCGGCAGCACTCGCGAGCGCACCCATGACACCGTGACCCGCATCGCCCGGGAAACCTCGCTCAAGCCCGCCGCGCATCTGACCTGCGTCGCCGCCAGCCAGGAAGAAGTCAACGAAGTCGCCCAGCGTTATTGGGATGAAGGCGTGCGCCATATCGTCGCCCTGCGCGGCGATCCGCCGGAAGGCGGCAAGTATGAAAAGCATCCCCAGGGCTATGCCTTCGCCGAGGATCTGGTCAAGGGCCTGAAGAAGGTCGCCGACTTCGAGATCAGCGTCGCCGCTTACCCCGAGATGCATCCCGAAGCCAAGTCGGCCCAGGACGATCTCGACAATCTGAAGCGCAAGATCGACGCCGGCGCCACCCGCGCCATCACCCAATATTTCTTCGACGTCGATGTCTATTTCTGCTTCCGCGACCGCGCCGCCGCCGCCGGCATCAATGTCCCCATCGTGCCGGGCATCCTGCCGGTGACCAACTTCGCCCAGGTGCAGAAGTTCTCGGGCGCTTGCGGCACCAGCGTCCCGGCCTGGATGGCCGACCTGTTCGCCGGCCTGGACGACGATCCCGACACGCGGCGCCTGGTCGCCGCCACCGTCGCGGCGGAACAGTGCCGCGCCCTGGTGGCCGGAGGGGTGGAAGAGCTGCATTTCTACACCCTGAACCGCGCCGACCTGACCTACGCCATCTGCCACATCCTGGGCGTTCGCCCGAATGCGATCGGCTGAGATGGCGGATCAGGGAAAATCTCTCCCTCCCCACCCTCCTCTCCCGCTTGCGGACGAGGGGGAGCGTACCGCCACATCTGACTCCCCTCTCCCGCAAGCGGGAGAGGGCGGTCTTCCTGTTCTCTCCCCTCTCCCGCAAGCGGGAGAGGGGGTGGGGGTGAGGGAAAAACCCCGTGCCCCCAGCAAAACGCCTGAAATCCAACTCAGCCGCGCCCGCGCCATGCGCCACATCTCCGCCACCGAGGTGGAAAAGCGCCTGTGGCAGCGGCTTCGCAATCGCCAGCTAGGCGTGAAATTCCGACGTCAGCAGCCGATCGGACCTTATATCGCCGATTTTGTCTGCCTTGAGCTCGGCTTGATTATCGAGTTGGATGGCGGTCAGCACACCAAGCTTGAGGACGCCCGGCGAACCGCTGCCTTGCAGACGCTGGGATTTAGAATCCTCCGCTTCTGGAACAATGACATCATCGACAATATAGAGGGTGTCCTGACAGCGATCCTGCTGGCTCTCCCCTCTTCTGCCCTCACCCCCCAGCCCCCTCTCCCGCTTGCGGGCGAGGGGGTGTAAGACGACCGGACATATAAAAGAATGACCAACATCCTCGACCATCTGCATGACCGCGTGCTTCTGTGTGACGGCGGTTTCGGCTCGCAGATTCAGGGCATGAACCTGACCCTGGACGACTTCCAGGGGCTGGAGAACTGCACCGACATCCTGGTGCTGTCGCGTCCCGATCTGGTGCGGGAAATCCACAGCCGCTATTACGCGGCCGGGGCCGATATGGTCGAGACCAACACCTTCGGCGCCAGCACCCTGACGCTGGGCGAGTTCGGCATTTCCGACAAGGCTTTCGAGATCAACAAGCGCGCCATCGAACTGGCCCGCGAAGCCGCCGAGCCCTTCAATGGCGACGGCCGCAAACGCTTCGTGCTGGGCTCCATGGGTCCGGGCACCAAGCTGCCCAGCCTGGGCCATGTGGATTACGACACGCTGGAAGCCTCGTTCCTGGTGCAGGCCCGCGGCATGATCGCCGGCGGGGCCGACGCCGTGCTGATCGAGACCTGCCAGGACCCCTTGCAGATCAAGGCCGCCGTCAATGCCGTCAAGATCGCCCGCGCCGAGGCCAAGGCCGACACCCCGATCTTCGTGCAGGTGACCGTCGAGACCACCGGCACCTTGCTGGTGGGCGCCGACATCGCCGCCGCCGCCACCGTCATTCAGTCGCTGGACGTGCCCCTGATGGGCCTGAACTGCGCCACCGGCCCGCAGGAGATGAGCGAGCATGTGCGCTGGCTGTCGGCCAACTGGCCCGGCCTGATCTCGGTGCTGCCGAACGCCGGTCTGCCCGAGCTGCTGGACGGCAAGACCCATTATCCCCTGTCGCCCGACGACATGGCCATGTGGCAGGAACGCTTCCTGGACGAAGACAAGGTCAATATGATGGGCGGCTGCTGCGGCACCACCCCCGACCATATCCGCGCGGTGGACGCCATGCTGCGCCGTCGCGGCGGCGAAAAGGGCCGCCCCTCTGCCGTCAAGCGTTCAGTGCATTGGCTTCCCTCGGTGGCCTCGCTCTATGGCCAGGTGCCGCTGCGCCAGGAAAACGCCTTCCTGTCCATCGGCGAGCGTTGCAACGCCAACGGCTCGAAGAAGTTCCGCGAATGCCAGGAGCGCCAAGACTGGGACGGCACCGTCGCCATGGCCCGCGAGCAGGTGCGCGAGGGCAGCCACACCCTGGATATCTGCACCGCCTTCGTCGGCCGTGACGAGATCAAGGACATGACCGAAGTGGTCAGCCGCATGCGCGGTTCGGTCAATGCCCCCTTGGTGATCGACTCGACCGAGCTGCCGGTGATCGAGGCGGCGCTGAAATTGTATGGCGGCAAGGCCATCATCAATTCGATCAATTTCGAGAATGGCGAGGAGCCCGCGGCGGAACGGCTGCGGCTGGCCAAGAAGTTCGGCGCCGCCGTGGTGGCCCTGACCATCGACGAAGAGGGCATGGCTAAGGATGTCGAGAGCAAGGTCAAGCTGGCCCACCGCCTCTATGACTTCGCCGTCAATCAGCATGGCCTGCCGGCGTCCGACCTGCTGTTCGACCCGCTGACCTTCACCATCTGTACCGGCAACGAAGACGACCGCAAGCTGGCGCTTTATACCCTGGAGGCCATCGAGCGCATTTCCAAGGAACTGCCCGACTGCCAGATCATCCTGGGTCTGTCGAATGTCTCGTTCGGCCTGAAGGCCTCGGCCCGCACGGTGCTGAACTCGGTGTTCCTGGATCACGCCCTGAAATACGGCATGACCGGGGCCATCGTGCATGTCAGCAAGATCCTGCCGCTGCACACCATCCCCGCCGAAGAGGTCAAGGCCGCCGAGGATATGATCTTCGACCGCCGCGCCCCCGGCTATGACCCCTTGCAGGCCTTCATCGCCCTGTTCGAGGGCAAGAGCGGCACCGCCACCGTCGCCAAGGTCCGGGCCGAAACCGTCGAGGAGCGCCTGAAGCAGCGCATCGTCGATGGCGACCGCACCGGCTTGGAAGACGATCTGGCCGAAGCCATGAAGACTTGGAAGCCGCTGGACATCATCAACAATCTGCTGCTGGACGGCATGAAGGTGGTGGGCGAGCTGTTCGGGGCCGGCAAGATGCAGCTGCCCTTCGTGCTGCAATCCGCCGAGACCATGAAGGCCGCCGTGGCCTATCTGGAGCCCTTCATGGAGAAGGCCGACGGCCAGCAGAAGGCGACCATCGTGCTGGCGACCGTCAAGGGCGACGTCCATGACATCGGCAAGAATCTGGTGGACATCATCCTGACCAACAACGGCTATAAGGTGGTCAATATCGGCATCAAGCAGCCGATCAACGCCATCATCGCCGCCGTGCGCGAGCATAACCCCGACGCCATCGGCATGTCGGGCCTGCTGGTCAAATCCACCGTGATCATGCGCGAGAATCTGGAAGAGCTGACCCGCGAAGGCATCGACATCCCGGTGTTGCTGGGCGGCGCGGCCCTGACCCGCAAATATGTCGAGGAAGACTGCGTGGCGGCTTATGGGGCTGGTCGGGTCGGCTATGCCCGCGACGCCTTCGACGGCCTGGACCTGATGGCCCGCATTGCCGACGGCAAGTTCGACGACTATCTCACCGAGGCCAAGGCCAAGCGCCTGTCCCGTCCCTCGAACGAACGCCGTACCCTAGGCGCTGCCGCCCAGCCCGCCCGCCCGGTGGATTGGGACGAGATCAAGCTGCGCCGCGCCGAGCTGTCTGCCGGCTATGACGCCCCCACCCCGCCCTTCTGGGGGGTCAAGATCATCGATCATGTGCCGCTGCAAACCCTGGTGACTTATCTGAACGAGACCATGCTCTATCAGTTTCAGTGGGGCTTCAAAAAAGCCGGGCGGACTTTGGAGGAATGGAAGGCCTGGGCTGCCAAGGAACTGAAGCCCATGGCGGTCGACCTGCTGAAGCGTTGCGAAAAGGAAGGCATCCTTCAGCCCAAGGCGGCCTATGGCTATTGGAAATGCGCGTCCGAGAATGACAATGTCATCCTGTTCGCCGAGGACGGCACCACCGAAGTCGCCCGCTTCCCCTTCCCCCGCCAGTCGGGCGAAGGCGGGCTTTGCATCGCCGACTTCGTGCGTGATGTTTCGACCGGCCAGCGCGATGTGATCGGCCTGCAAGTCGTCACCATGGGCAATCAGGCCAGCGAGGTGGCCCGCCAGTGGTTCGCCGAGAACCGCTATAAGGATTATCTCTATCTGCATGGCATCGGCGTCGAGATGACCGAGGCCCTGGCGGAATATGTCCATACCCGCATCCGCAGCGAACTGGGCTTTGCCTCGGAAGACAGCCGCGAGATGGAGCAGGTCTTGAAGCAGAACTATCGCGGCTCGCGCTATAGCTTCGGTTATCCCGCCTGCCCCTATCTGGAAGACCAGGACAAGCTGCTGTCGCTGCTGGGAGCCGACCGCATCGGCGTCACCCTGACCGAGGAGTTCCAGCTGGAGCCGGAACAGGCCACCTCGGCCATCGTGTTGCTGCATCCGCAGGCGAAATATTTCTCGGTCTAACGCTTATCCCTATCTGGCGCTGCTGAAGGAATCCTTCAGCAGTTGCCGGAGGGAGCCATCCAAAATCATGGCGTTCCAAGTGGCCGTCAAAGTCTGGGCCGCCGGAGAATCCTTGAAGGCGGTTCCCGTCACCAGATAGCTATTGCCCTCGGAGCAGAACAAGCTGTCTCCGAACAGGTCTCGGTCCTCGGATTTTGACAGATAAGCCTCGATGGTGACCTGACGGCCGAGATAGGCGTCCAGCCGTTTGGCCGCCACCATCTTCAGACCGGCCTCGACATTCTCGACCTCGATGATCGGCCGCTCCCGAAGCGACGGAAGATCGCGGAACAGAACCACGGCTCCCCGGCTGACACCCACTTTTTGCAAAGAGGCAAAACGCTCAGCGGTCAGCGGGCCGTCTTCGCGCCGTCCAATCGCCACCCACGGCACCCGGGCCGGGTTTCCGATCTGGATAATCCCCGACGGCAAATCTCCACCGGGAAAGCCCAGGGCGAAGCTGCTGCCATGCTCTTGCAGATAAGCGACGATCCGCCGGGCCGGCATGGCCTGCAATTGCAGCGGCAAGCCCGAGCGCTCGATCAGTTTCTGCGCGATCAGCGCCGCCGGGCCGGTCAGCGAGCCGTCGGCCTCGCGGTGGCTCCAGGGACTGATATCCGGGATCAGCAGTTCCTCTGCCTGGACCGGCAAGCCCAGCAGCAAAAACAGCAGGAAAAATATCGGAGCGGACCAGCGAAGCGGTCCAGACGCAATGCTCATCGTTCTTCCACGGCTTAACTGTCCAGCGCACTGTCCAAACTATGACCATGGCGCATGCGGCGGTAAAGCACCACACCCATGACACCCGACACCAGGAACAGCACCACGCTGGCGCTGATGCGCCAGACCGGGTCTACCTGGACGCCGCTGCCCAGCAGCACGAAGACCAGGGTTTGCGGCACATAGCCGATCAAAGAGCCGATGAAGAACGGCAGCGGCGGCACCGACGAGACGCCCGCCACCAGATTGGTCAGCAAGTTGCTGCCGATAGGCAAAAAGCGGATCAGCATGGCCATGCTCAAGGGATTGTCGCGCAGGAAGTCGTCAACCCGCTTCACCCGAGCGGCAAACTTATGCATCACCAGATCGCGGCCCAGCAGGCGGGCATAGAAGAAGCAGCCGATGCAGCCGATCAGCGAGGCCAAGCTGGACCAGACCAGCCCTTCCATGAAACCGAAGGCGTAACCGGCCAGGAAGCAGATGGCCTGACGCGGCACACCGACCGCGATCAAGACCGCGCCCAAGCCCAGGAACAGCCCTTCGCCGGTCAGGCCGTGGCCCTTGACCTGTTCATCGATGAAATGTTCCGACAACAGATCGCCCAGGCCCGACAGCTTCAAGGCGGCGCCAAAGGCGGCCAAGGTCGCGATCAGCACCAACCCCTTGAGCAGCAGGCGCGGCTTGACGGCGGGTTCGGTCATGGGAAGATCAGTCGTTATGCTCGACGACCGGCACGCTGGCGCGGCTTTGCAGCCACATCACCCCGAACAGATCGACGATACCGACCCACAGCCGGTTCCAGACGCCATATTTCGAGACGCCACGTTCGCGCGGGCGGTGATTGACCGCGACGCTGACCACACGACCACCGCGACGGATCATCAAAGCCGGCAGATAGCGGTGCATATGATTGAAGCGCGGCATGTCCAGGAAGGCCTCGCGGGCGAAGACCTTCAGGCCGCAGCCGGTGTCGGGCGTGTTGTCTTTCAGCATCGCCACCCGAACCTTGTTGGCGATCTTGGAGGACAGGCGGCGGATGAAAGTATCGCGGCGCTTTTGGCGATGACCGGCCACCAGCAGCAGATGCCGCTTGTCCTCGGGCTCTTCCAGCAGCCGCTCCAGCATGGCCGGAATGTCGGCGGGATCGTTCTGGCCGTCGCCGTCCAAAGTGGCGATGATGGGGGCAAAAGCCGCCTTGACGCCGGTCGCCACCGCCTGGCTCTGGCCGCAGCTCTTGGCGTGGCGGACCACATGCAGCTGCGGGAATTGGGCGCGGGCTTCCTTCAGGCGCAACGGCGTCGCATCGTCGCTGCCGTCATCCACATAGACGATCTCGAAGGCGCGGCCCTTCAGGGCGGCGGCGATCTCGGTGATCAGCGGCAGGACGTTATCGGCCTCGTTCTTGACGGGGACGACCACGGCGATTTCGGGCAAAGCAGTCTGGCTCATGGGGACTTTCTTACACCGGGGCGAAAAGGAACGCCACTGGCTTATGCGCCCCCCTCTGCACCAGCCTCTGCCCCCTGGGCCTCCCCGCCTGGATCAGGCGTCGGAGGTATCGTCGAAACCACCGCTGTCGAAGCCGGAATCGTCGTAACCGGCATTGTCATATCCCGAGCCGCTGTCCTGGCTGTCGCCGTAGTAATTGTTCACGGTGGTCACGTTCTCGACCACGCCGCCCGGCATGCCACCGCCGAAACCGCCCCCGAAACCACGATGACCGCCGAACATGCTGGAAATGCCTTCGGCAATCAGCGTGCCGCCGGCGACGCCCGCCGCCATGGTGGCGGCATTGCGCAGGAAGCTGCCGCCCGCCGACGGGGCCTGAGCGAAGCCGCCCACAGGCTGCTGATACTGGGGCTGCGGCGCATATTGCGGCGCCTGGGGCTGCTGATATTGCGGTTGCGGCGCGGCATAAACCGGCTGCGAGGCAGGCTGCTGGCCCCAAGCGGCCTGCGGACGGCCGCTATTGGGAACGCTGCCGCCCCAAGGATTGGCGCCGCCCAGGAAGCTGCCGCTTTGGGCCGGAGCCTGCTGCTGCAACTGCTGCTGAAGCGCCGCGATCTGCTGCTGTGCCTGGTTCAGCCCGATTTCCTGCATGATCACCGCCTGCACCAAGCCGTAGGCGGCATCGGGAAGACGTGCCACCTGCTCGCGGATCAAGGCGTCGACCTCGGGGTCCTTGGGCTGGCCGCTGACGGCGCCCAAACGATTGAACACGCTTTGGATCAGCTCTTTTTCCTGGGGGGTCATCTCTTGGTCCTCGGTTTGGCCCGGAACTGGGTCATGTCAGAGATTTAACCCGGCTTCGTGGCAAATCAAGGGCGAATCGGCGGCAGGGTTGCTGTTGCCGATAGGTCACACATTCTGACCTTTCTTCGGAAATTCATCGCCCGAATGTTGCAATGCAGCAGAAAGCAGCCTAGATTTGCTGCATCGCAACATTTCCAATGGAGGCGACCATGCTCAGAGAGTGGGTTCGCAATCTGGAACTGGAGAAGCTGAAGGACATCGTCGCCGACACCCACGCCTGCCATCATGCGGTCTGGCGGTTGGCCTATGCCGAAATTCAGCGTCGGGTGCAGCTGGCCACGGCCCTGCCCCTTAAAGAGCCCAAAGTGGCCTAACCAATTCCATACAAAAGAAAATGGCCTCTGCCGGAGTGGGATGATTTCCCAAAATCATCCCACGATCTTGGCCAAGCGGGCGGATGCCCGCGCCCGGCGAGGGACTTTAAAAACATCAGCCCAGGATGTTTCCATCCTGGGCTGATGCGGAGGCCTTTCAAGAATTTTAGCTGTCTCCTGATTTAGGAGGCGGCGTTTTCGCCTGCCGGCTTCTTGGGCTTGGGCAGGTCCAGCTTGATATGCAGTTCCTTCAGGCGGGCCGGCTCGACTTCCGCCGGGGCCTGCATCAGCAGATCCTGAGCCTGCTGGTTCATCGGGAACAGGATGACTTCGCGGATATTCGGCTCGTCGGCCAGCAGCATGACGATACGATCCACGCCCGGAGCCGAACCGCCGTGGGGCGGCGCGCCGTAGCGGAAGGCGTTCAGCATGCCGCCGAAGCGGGCTTCGACTTCCTCGTTGGGATAGCCGGCCAGCTCGAAGGCCTTCAGCATGATGTCCGGGCGATGGTTGCGGATCGCGCCCGAGGACAGCTCGACGCCATTACAGACGATGTCGTACTGGAAGGCCTTGATGCCCAGGATGGTCTCGCGGTCCTTGACCGGGTCCAGGCCCAGGAAGGCGTCATGGTCGAACTGCGGCATCGAGAAGGGGTTGTGCGAGAACTCGATCTTGCCGGTCTCTTCGTCTTCCTCATACATGGGGAAGTCGACGGTCCAGCAGAACTTGAAGATGTCCTTCTCCAGCAGATCCAGCTCGTTGCAGACGCGGGTGCGGACCAGACCGGCGAACTTCTCGGCCACCGACTTCTTGTCGCAGCAGAAGAACACGGCGTCGCCGTCCTTGGCGCCCGAGGCGGCGCGGATGGCCTCGATGCGCTCGGGCTCCAGATTCTTGGCGATCGGGCCCTTGGGGCCTTCCGCCGTAAAGGTGATATAGCCCAGACCGCCGGCGCCGTTTTCACGGGCCCAGTCGTTCAGCTTGTCGAAGAAGCTGCGCGGCTTGTCGGCGGCTCCGGTGGCGGGGATGGCGCGAACCACGGCGTTCTTGCTCTCGATGGCCTTGGCGAAGATGCCGAAGTTCGAGCCGCGGAAAGCCTCGGTCACATCCGAGATGATCAGCGGGTTGCGCAGGTCGGGCTTGTCCGAACCGTACTTCAGCATGGAGTCTTCATAGGTGATGCGCGGGAACGGCGCCGGCGTGACCTTGCGGCCATTGCCGAACTTCTCGAACACGCCCTGCAGCACCGGCTCGATGGCGGCGAAGACGTCGTCTTGGGTGACGAAGCTCATCTCGAAATCGAGCTGATAGAACTCGCCCGGCGAACGGTCGGCGCGGCCGTCTTCGTCGCGGAAGCAAGGGGCGATCTGGAAATATTTGTCGAAGCCGGCCACCATCAGCAGCTGCTTGAACTGCTGCGGAGCCTGCGGCAGCGCATAGAACTTGCCGGGATGCACGCGGCTGACCACCAGATAATCGCGGGCACCTTCCGGCGAGGACGCGGTCAGAATCGGGGTCTGATACTCGACGAAGCCCTGGCCGATCATCGCCTGACGCAGGAAGGCGATGACGTTGGAACGCAGCAGCATATTGGCATGCAGCTTCTCGCGGCGCAGGTCGAGATAGCGATAGCGCAGGCGCATTTCCTCGGGGAATTCCTGATCGCCGGCGACCTGCATGGGCAGCACGTCGGCGGTGGACTGCACCGAGGCTTCCTTGACATGCAGTTCGATCTCGCCGGTGGGCAGGTTCGCGTTCACCGTATCGGCGGACCGGGCCACCACCTTGCCGGTAACGGTGATCACGCTTTCGGGACGCGCGCTTTCCAGCACCTTGAACACCGGGCTGGAGACGTCGATGACGCACTGAGTCAGGCCGTAATGATCGCGCAAGTCGATGAACAGCAGATTGCCGTGATCGCGCTTGCGATGCACCCAGCCGGACAGGCGGGCAGTGGAACCGGCGTCGGCGGCACGCAGCGCGCCGCAGTTATGCGATCTATAGAGGTGCATCACGATCTAACCCTGGTGGTCTGCAAGCAATAAGAAAGCGGAAAAAGGCACATGCCAAGGCCGCTTTGTCAAGGTCCGGATAGGCGGATAGCTTGCGTCATAGCGATGGTTGCGTGTATTACCATTATCCATGAGCATAATATCCGATACGGCGAGTCTCGCCGCCCTCTGCGCCCGCCTCAAGGACGCCGCCTTCGTCACCGTCGATACCGAATTCATGCGGGAAAAGACGTACTGGCCCCAACTCTGCCTGGTGCAGCTGGCTGGCCCCGAGGAGGCATGGGCGGTCGATCCGCTGGCGGACGGCATCGATCTCGCGCCGCTGTTCGAGCTGATGGCCGATCCCAACGTGCTCAAGGTCTTCCATGCCGCCCGTCAGGATGTGGAAATCTTCCTGCATCTGTCGGGCAAGGTGCCGACCCCGCTGTTCGACACCCAGGTCGCCGCCATGGTCTGCGGCTTCGGCGATGCCGTGTCCTACGAGACCCTGGCCTCGCAGCTGGCCCGCGCCCGCATCGACAAGTCTTTGCGCTTCACCGATTGGGCCGCCCGCCCGCTGACCGAGAAGCAGCTGCATTACGCCCTGTCCGACGTCACCCATCTGCGCCCGGTCTATGAAAAGCTGAAGCGCCGCCTGGACCGCGACGGTCGCGGCGAATGGCTGGCCGAGGAAATGGCCATCCTGGCCCAGCCCGGCACCTATATCGTCGAGCCCAGCGAAGCCTGGAAGCGCCTGAAGCCCCGCACCTCCAGCTGCCGCTTCCTGATGGTGCTGAAGGAACTGGCCGCCTGGCGCGAGCGCGAGGCCCAGGACCGCGACCTGCCCCGCCAGCGCATCCTGAAAGACGACTCCTTGATGGAGATCGCCGCCCACGCCCCCACCAGCAGCGACGAACTGGCCCGCACCCGCGGCCTGTCCAAGGGCGCCGCCGAGGGCCGCCACGGCCAGATGATCCTGGACGCCATCAACCGCGCCCTGGCCACCCCGGAAGCCGAATGGCCCAAGCCGCCGGAACGCTTCGAAGTCCCTCGCGGCCTCGGCCCGGTGGTCGATCTCTTGAAGGTGCTGCTGAAGCTGAAAAGCGACCAGCATGACGTGGCCCAGCGCCTGATCGCCTCCAGCACGGAAATCGACCAGATCGCCGCCGACGACAATGCCGACGTCCCCGCCCTGCAAGGCTGGCGCCGGACCATCTTCGGTGAAGACGCGCTGCGCCTCAAACACGGCAAAATCGCCCTGGCCCTGGCCGAAAACGCCAAAGGCCTGCGCCTGATCCCGGTCGAGGACAAAGCAGCGGAATAAGCGCCGTCGGTCCATCCGGCTGGTTCTGTTGCGGGCTCTGCCCGCTCCCGCCAAGGGCCGCGAGGCCCTTGGAACCCGGAAGGATGTCGAGCATGAGATGGCTGCGCGGGTCTGCGCCCTGGGCGATCTGTCTTGCCGTGTCGATGCTGGCGGGATGCTCGTCTTCGCCAAACTCGCCCTCGACATCAGCGGAAGCGCCCATCCCTCAGCGAACATCCATCATCCCCTGCGGATGTGGCCCTGGTGATTTCGCCGCGAATGTCGGCGATCGCCTGTTCTTCGATGCCGATTCCAGCAACCTAACTCCAGAGAGCCGAGCCCAGCTGGATGGCTGGATTCGTTTTCTCAAGAAATATCCCATGGATCATCTGATCCTCGAGGGCCATACCGACGAGCGCAGCACCCGCGAATATAATCTAGCCTTGGGCGAACGCCGCGCCGACGCGGCAAAGGATTACCTGATTGCCCACGAGATCAAGGAATCGCGCCTGCAAATCAGATCCTATGGCAAGGAAAGGCCCGAGGCCCTTGGACATGACGAAGCCGCCTGGGCGCAAAACCGCCGGGTCGTCGGTGTCGTCACGCAAGACTAACGGGTTCCCCAGAACTAATGGGTTCCAAGGCCCCAGGCCTTGGCGGGTGCGGGCAGAGCCCGCGTAAAATGCCCTGGAAACCCTATCTCCCGTCCAGCAGCCCCAGCAGCGGCGCGGCGCTGACGCCGAGGGGTTCTTGGAAGGGGTTGCCTTGCACCAGCACCAGGGCGGCCGAGGGGGCGGACGCGGCGGCGAAGATCAGCACGGCCATGAAGGCGGCACGGGCATTTTCCACATGCACCATGACGATGGAGACCACCGTCAGGAAGCCCAGGAAGGCCATGCCGAGCCATTTCAGCGGATTGACATGGGTCTGGCTGAGGGCGATGCGCAGATCGTGGGAGGCGCGAATTTGCGTCATCTGCTGCAGCATCTGGCCCTGGACCGGGCCGCCCAGGCTGGCGGCGACCTCGGGCGAGACCACCAGCCCTTGCAGGACGTCGAGATCGGCTCCGGCCTGAGCGTTGCCGCTGCGGTTGGCCAGGCTCACCCATTCCTTACCGGCGGCTTGGGTGGCGTAATGCTGGATGGCTTCCAGCATCGGCAGGCGCAGCGCGGGCGGCAGCTGGCGGGCTTCGACGGTTAGGCTGCGCAGGGCTCCGGCTTCTTGAAAGACGGCGTCGCGGGCGCGGTCGTGGGCGCTCCAGGTATCGTTGGCCAGGAAGGCCAGATTCAGAGCGAACAGCACCCCGACCACATTCAGGAAGGGCGGCGTGATGCCCCGGAACGAGACGGAGATAGCATGGAACTTCGACCGCTCGGCCAGCCACAGCACCACCGCCGAAGCCAGGAAGGTTCCGACGAAGGCCACGAAGGCCATGGCGAAATGGTCATAGGAACTGAGCGCGGAGGGCATGCGATTTCCCCGTTATGATTTTCCGCCATGGTGCCGCAAACCGAGCGGCAAGTCGAGGCGAAGCGCCTTGCCGTTGCCCGGCGCTATGCTACCCTCGGGAGATCGATAACCATTTTCGGTCTGGGATTGCATATCATGAAGGCTAAGGGGCTTTTGCTGACCGCCGCGATGACGGCGTTTTTCTTCAGTCAACCGGCGTCGGCGGGCGTGTTCACCGACGAATTCGCCAAATGTCTGGTCAGCTCCAGCAGCCAGGACGATCAGACCCAGCTGGCGCAGTGGATCTTTTCCGCCATGACCGTGCATCCCAGCATTCAGAGCATGTCCAAGGTCACCGCCGAAGAGCGGGCGAAAGTCGATGCCAAGACCGCCGATCTGTTCGTCCGCCTGATCACCAAGGACTGCAAGAGCCAAAGCATCAACGCTCTGAAGAACGAAGGCGACAGCGCCATGGAAGCCGCTTTCTCGGTGCTGGGGCAAGTCGCCATGCGCCGCCTGATGGGCGACCCGCAGGTCGTCCAGAGCATTCAAGGCTTCGGCAAGCTGATGGAGCCTGAGCTCAAAAAGTTCGGCAAGGATAACCATTTGGCGCAATAAGCCGACAAAGCCGACCCGCACAAGAGCCGATTCCGATCCGTCGGAATCGGCTCTGTCTTTGTCAAAGGCCCGCTGATCGGGCTACGGCCTATTTCAAATGGCCGCGCGGGTCATAGCTGTGCTTGTCGGACCATTTGCGCAGGAAGCTTTCCAGATCGGCATCGATCTTGTCGGGCATGGCCACGCGAAGCGTCACCAGCTGGTCGCCGCGCTCCTTGCCCTTATGGATGCCCTTGCCCTTCAGGCGCAGGATCGAGCCGCTGTTGGAACCGGCGGGGATGTTCAAGGCCACCTTTCCGTCCACGGTCGGCACCGTCACCTTGCCGCCCAGCGCCGCCTCGGCCAGGGTGATGGGCAGGGTCAGCAGCACATCGTCGCCTTCGCGGGTGAAATAGGCATGGGGCTCGACCTTGATCTCGATCAGGGCGTCGCCCGCCTCGCCCTTGTTTTGGCCGGGATTGCCCTGCCCCTTGAGGCGAAGGGTGGTGCCGTCCTTGCTGCCGGGCGGAACCTTGACGTCCAGGCTCTTGCTGCCCGGCAGGGTGATGCGCTTGGTGGCGCCGACGGCGGCCTCGGGGAAGCTGACCTTCAGGGAATATTGCGCATCCGCGCCCCGCACCGGCTCGTCGTCCATTTCGAACCAGGCCTTGCCGCCGCCCGCACCTGCTCCGGCTTTCCCCTTGCCCTTGCGGCGCATGATCTCCGAGAAAATATCCTCGGCATTGCTGCCGAAGCCAAAGCCGCCAAAGCCGCCGCCGCCAGCCCCGCCCGAAGACGCGGAATGCCGCCGCCAGCCGCGCTTTTCCGCTCCGCTAGAATCGATTTCGCCCGCGTCATAACGCGCCCGCTTGGCGGCATCGCCCAGCAGGTCATAGGCGGCGCTGACCTTCTTGAAGCTGTCCTCGGCCTGCTTATTGTCCGGATTGACGTCCGGGTGCAGCTTACGCGCCAGCTTACGATAAGCGCTCTTGATCTGGTCCTGGCTGGCATCCTTGGCCACGCCCAGGGTTTTATACGGATCCTCCACCGCGACCGCCCTCTTGCAACGAAAATGTCCCAAAGCTTCTCTTAGACATAAAGCACAACCGCCCGACTTTCCAGCCTTGCGCCCACGCCTGGGGCGCTATGCGCGACTTGTCATGCTTTCGGGCTTTTCGTCGGTGTAAAAAGTAAGGTATTCAAAAAGCCTGAACTACAGGTGACGCCGTGAAAGACCCGATCGCGCTTTTTCATCAGTGGATGGCCGAGGCCGAAAAGCACGAGCCCAACGATCCCAACGCCATGTCGTTGGCGACGGTGGACGCCGCTGGCCGTCCGTCGCTGCGCATGGTGCTGCTGAAGGGCGCCGACGAGCAGGGCTTCGTCTTCTATACCAATCTGGAAAGCCGCAAGGGCCAAGAGCTTCAGGGCCAGCCGGTGGCCGCTTTGTGCCTGCATTGGAAAAGCCTGCGCAAGCAAGTGCGGGTCGAAGGCCGGGTCGAGCCGGTGACGCCGGAAGAGGCCGACGCCTATTTCGCCAGCCGGGCGCGGGCCAGCCAGATCGGCGCCTGGGCCTCGAAGCAGTCGCGCCCGCTGGAAGGCCGCTTCGAGCTGGAGCGCCGCATCGCCGAATTCACCGCCAAGTTCGGGCTGGGCAGCGTGCCGCGCCCGCCCCATTGGTCGGGCTTCCGGGTGGTTCCCGACCGCATCGAATTCTGGGCGGACAAGCCGTTCCGCCTGCATGAGCGCACCCTCTATTGCCGCACGGAGGACGGATGGCAAACCCAGACGCTGTTCCCCTAGAGGGAGCGACCCATTCCGATGGCCGCCTGATGCGCGCCGCCACCTTGCTGGCGGTGATCGTGGCCTTGATGCTGATCGCCGCCAAGCTGGCGGCCTGGCTGGCGACCGGATCGGTGGCGCTGCTGTCGACCCTGATCGATTCCAGCCTGGACGCCTTTGCCTCGCTGATCAATCTGGCCGCCGTGCATCATTCCCTGGCGCCGGCGGACAAAGAACATCGTTTCGGCCATGGCAAGGCCGAGCCGCTGGCCGGGCTGGCGCAATCGGCCTTCATCACCGGCTCGGCCCTGTTCCTGGTCAGCGAAGCCGGGCATCGGCTGTTCGAGCCCTCGCCGGTCAGCAACAGCGGCATCGGTATCGCCGTGATGGTCTTCTCGATCGTGCTGACCCTGGGGCTGGTGACGTTCCAGCGCTATGTCATCAAGCGCACCGGCTCGGTGGCGGTCAGCGCGGACTCGCTGCATTACACCTCGGACCTGATGATGAATGTCGGGGTGATGCTCTCGCTGGGACTGACCTCGACCCTGCAGCTCAGCTGGGTCGATCCGGTGTTCGCCCTGGGCATCGGCGCCTATATCCTGTGGGGCGCGGGGCAGCTGGCCTGGAGTTCCTATAACCTGCTGATGGACCGCGAGTTCCCCCAGGAAGACCGCGACCGCATCAAGGATATCTGCCGCGCCCATCCGCAGGTGCGCAATGTCCATGATCTGCGGACCCGCTCGTCGGGGCAGTCGCATTTCATCCAGCTGCATCTGGAACTGGACGGCGATATGAAGCTGCGCGACGCTCACGAGGTCAGCGACGCGGTCGAAGCCGCCATTCAGGAAGCCTTCCCCAAGGCCGAGGTGATCATCCACCAGGACCCGGCCGAGCTGGTCGAAGCTCTCCGCAACTTCCGCTAGGCCTTAATGAGCATCGACGGCCAACAGGCGGTCCTGGCTCTGCTGGCCGACCCCGCCAGCTATGATCCGCCTCCCAGCCGGGTCGAGCGCATCGACACCCATATCTCGTCGGTCTTCCTGGCCGGCGAGCGGGCCTTCAAGCTGAAGCGGGCGGTCCGGCTGCCCTTTCTCGATTTCTCAACCCTCTGCTTGCGGGAACAGGCCTGCCGCCGCGAGCTGGCGATCAACCGCCGCACCGCTCCGGACCTGTACGAAGCCTTGCTGCCGATCACCCGCGCCGCCGATGGCGTCTTGCGTCTAGGGGGCGAGGGAACCGTCGAGGACTGGCTGGTGGTCATGCGCCGCTTCCGCCAAGAAGACCTGTTCGACCGGCTGGCCCTGCGGGGCGCTTTGGACCGCCCGCTGCTGTCGGATCTGGCCGACGCCGTCGCCGCCCTGCATGACAGCGCCGAGCCGCGCCCCGACTGGGGCGGCGCCGACGGGCTGCGCCATACCATCGACACCAACGCCGCCTGTTTCGCCCTGGACATCCCCGGCCTGTTCGATCCGGTGCTGGCCGGCGAGGTGACGGAGCATTCCCTGGATTGGCTGATCCGGCTGGCGCCTCTGCTGGAGGAACGCCGCCGCTCGGGCTGGGTGCGGCATGTCCATGGCGATCTGCATCTGGGGAACATCTGCCTGTTCCAGGGACGCCCAACCCTGTTCGACGCCATCGAGTTCAACGAGACCTTTGCCTGTGTCGACAGCCTGTACGACCTGTCCTTCCTGCTGATGGACCTGCATGCCCGCGGGCTGACGCAAGAGGCCAGCTGGGTCTTTAACCGCTATCAGGAACGCCGCGACGATCTGGAGGGCATGGCCGCCCTGCCGCTGTTCCTGTCCTTACGCGCCGCCATCCGGGCCCATGTGGCCGCCGCCACGGCGCGGGCCGGGGCGGACCCCGCCCAGCGCGACAAGGCGATGGCGCATCTGCATCTTGCCCGGCGCTATCTGTCCCCGGCCGAGCCCCGGCTGCTGGCGGTGGGCGGATTGTCCGGCAGCGGCAAGAGCCGCCTGGGCCGCGATCTCGCCCCTTTGCTGGGCGCCGCCCCCGGCGCGGTGGTGATCCGCACCGACGTGATCCGCAAGCGGCTGATGGGGGTTGCGCCGGAAACCCGCCTGCCGCCCGAGGGCTATAGCCCCGAGATGACCCAGCGCACCTACGAGACCTTTCTGAACGACTGCCAACGCGCCCTGGCGGCGGGACAGGCGGTGGTCGCCGACGCCGTCTTCGCCCGCGAGGACCAGCGCCGCGCCATGGCCGAGCTGGCCGAGCATATGCGGGTGCCCTTCGACGGCCTTTGGCTGCAGGCCTCGCCCGAGGCCATGCGCGAACGGGTCGCCAAGCGGGTCAAGAACGCCTCGGACGCCACCCCCGAAGTGTTGGATCAGCAATTAACCTATGATCTGGGAAATATTACCTGGACCCAGATCGACTCTTCTGGCTTGAAAGAGGAAACTTTCAGAAGCGCAAGGTTGCATCTGGGGTTATAATCCCCTGTAACCGTCCAAGGCAAAATGCCGGGCAAGGAGGATTCGCATGAAGGTCTTCAACTTGAGCCCTTGGGTCTGGCTCCTGATCCTATTGGGATTGGTGCTGGTTCCGGCGCTTGGTGTTGGCGGCTACACGCTGCGCAACCTTCCTGCGGGCATGAAGATGGAATATGCCATCCACAAAGCCCCCTTCCGCTCGGTCGACGCCGATCTGTCCATCAACGGCCAAAGCATCAAGATTCACGGCATCCTGCGCTGCCGCTACAATCCCTATCCCGGCCTGTCGGAAGCGCCCGACTTCTCGTTCCCCGACGCCATCGTCAAGACCATCGCCCCCGATCACGACGTGACCCTGGTGCTGCGCGGCGCTTGCATGGCCGAAAATCTCGGCAAGTCCGAGATGCATTACACCGTCATCGACCGCATCGGCGCCGACGCCGCCGTCTATCTGACCGACAGCCCGCAGCTGGCCGGCAGCAAGGTCGTCCTGCGTCCCGCCGAAGCCGCCGATTGGGAGCTGACTCCCGACGATTATGCTGACAACTGCGACGAAGACGGCTTTTCCAACACCGGCCGCATCGGCGTCTGGCATCTGGACGGCGCCAGCTTCATGGGCGACATGGTCTCGGCCCTGGGCGCGCCGCCCGACGGCAAGCGCATCGATGGCCTGAGCAATTACGCCCCCACCGGCGGCAGCGATCTGAGCGAAATCCTACGCGACTGGAAGGTCCGCACACTGGTGCGCGACAGCTATCGCGCCTGCGCCACCGACGAAAGCTTCAATGGCAAGACCTGCCGCGGCATGGTCGACACCCGCCGCAACGCCTATAATCTGGCCGAGATCGACGGCGGCGCCCTGCCCGCCGTGCATCTGAACAATGGCAGCCTGACCCTGGGCGAGCAAAGCGTGGTGCGGGTCAAGCGTTCGGAAGGTCTGGGCTATGCCCACAACATGCATATCGCCGTGAAGGCGGGGGAGCGCATGTTCTATATCCAGCGCCAGGAATATTGCCTTGCCAAGGTCTGGCGCCCCTAATCCGGGCTCCACATGCTTTCTCGACGAAGGCGCCATGACGTTTTGACGACTGTGCGGCACCCAGGCCGAGGTTCATACTCATCCGATCCTGGGATCTCCAGGGAGGGCCATCATGACCAGCTATAAAACTCTGCTTGCCTGTGTCGACGACGCCCGGACGGCGTCCGCCGTTCTTGACCTCGCCTTTCGCGTCGGCGCGTCCCACGGCGCCCATGTCGCCGCCCTGCATGTCCGCACCGACCCCGCCGCCGCCATTCCGCTGGTGGGCGAAGGCATGTCCGGCGCCATGGTCGAGGAGATGATGGCCATGGCCGAGCGTCAGGCCACCGAGCAGGCCAAAGTCCTGCGCGATCTGTTCGAGGCTACCTGCCGTGACCGCGGCATTCCCATCCAGGCCTCGCCCTCGGGGACACCGGGCGTCAGCGCCAGCTGGCGAGAACTGGTGGGCCGCGAGGAAGAGCAGGTTCCCCAGGCCGGCCGCCTGTCCGATCTGATGGTCATCGCCCGCCCCGCCGCCGAGCGGGAGCCGCCCGCCATCATGAGCCTGAACGCCGCCCTGCTGGAAAGCGGCCGTCCGCTGCTGCTGGCTCCGCCCAAGCTTCCCGCCACCGTCGGCCGCCATGTGGCGGTGTTCTGGAACGGCAGCGCCGAAGCCTCCCGCGCAGTCGCCTTCGCCATGCCCTTCCTGACCGCCGCGCAGCAGGTCAGCATCTTCTCGGCCCATGAGGAAAAGAGCGCCGCCCCCGCCGAACTGGCCGACTATCTGGCTTGGCACGGCATCAAGGCGGTGCAGCAATGCGTCACCGGCGCGGCCTCGGTCGGCCAAGGCCTGCTGGCCGAGGCGGAAACCGCCGGAGCCGACCTGGCGGTGATGGGTGCCTATACCCACAGCCGCCTGCGCCAGCTCATCCTGGGCGGCGTCACCCGCCATGTGCTGCAAAGCGCCATCCTGCCGGTATTGCTCAGCCACTGACCTCCGCCTTTCGGCCTAGGCCTGAAGCAGGGGCGTGATGATCGTCATATCATTAAGCCCCTGCCCGGTGCTAATCTTCCATCCCAGGTGAGGTTCACGAACAAGGGCGGCCAACCGCCTGGATGGGAGGCAGCCATGTTGACTCTCCAAGACTGCATCGGTCTTTCCGGTCTGACCTCGGAACAGGTCGAAGCCATCGCCGACCACGAACATCTGGACATGATTTTGGCAGCCGAATGGGCCGAAACAGTGCTGGATCGCCCCAACGGCCAGACCATCGTCGAACATATCCTGATTGAGGAAATCAGCTTTTGCCGCGATCACGGCTGCATCGATCGGCTGCGCCGTTTCCAGCATGGTCTGGAAGAACTGCGGGGACGCTAGAATAACATTCCCTGCGCCGGCGGCGGATCGGCGGGCATGGCGCTCAAGGCTCCGTCATAGGGCTTGAGCAGTGGCGCGACCGCCGTGAAGGGATGGTCGGGCGACAGCCAAGCCGCCTCGTCTTCCCGGTGCAGCACCACCGGCATGCGGTCATGCACGAAGGCGATGGACGGCGCCGGTTCGCAAGTCACGATCACGAAGCCGTCTTCGCTCCACAATCCGGCGAAGCTGAACAGCCCCGGCGCTTCGGGGCGCAGCCGCCATTTCGGACGAATGCCGCCGGTCTTCGGCTGCCATTCGATCCAGGCGCTGGCGGGGATCAGGCAACGCTGGCCCAATAGCGGGCGAAAGGTCGGGCGCTCGGCCAATCCTTCGGCGCGGGCATTGAGCAAGGGCCGCTGATCCCACTCGACCGTCAGGCCGAAGCGCGACAGCCTTGCCCCCTGGGGCGTCACCACCAGACAAGCATCGGTGGGGCTGCGCTCCCGTCCCGGCAGATTGGGCGGCGGCTGGCGTAGCGCGTAATGGCCCGACAACGCGGCCGCCTCGGTCTCCAGCTCATAGCGCGAGCACATCAAACCACCTGCCAGAGCCGGACACCGTCCCGATCCAGGCGGCGCAGCTTGCCTTGCCCGGCCAGATAATGCAGATGCGCCAAGGCCTCGCCCAAGGCGAAGAACAGCTGATGCTCATCCAGTTGACGGGGGAACAGCCGCCCCAGCAGCTGATAGGCCGAGATGGGCGCGGCGGAACAGGCCGCCATGGTTTCCGCCAGCCGTTCCATATGATGCTCGCGGATTTCCGCCAGACGGCGGCAGAGCCCCCGGAACGGCGCCCCATGGGAGGGCAGCAGCAGGGTCTCGTCGGGAATCGCGGCGAACTGATCCAACGAGCCCAAGAACAGCGCCAGCTGATCGGCCTCGGGCTCGCTGGGCCAAATGCTGACATTGGGCGTGATCAAAGGCAGGATCTGATCGCCGGTGATCAGCAGACCCAAAGCCGGGCAATGCAGGCAGGCCATCTGCGGCGAATGGCCGCGCCCGATGATCACCCTCCAACGCTGCCCACCCAGCACAAGCTCTTGCCCGGCCTCGATGGGCTGGCAATGCGCCGGCATATGCTTGATCCGCGCCCCATAGGCATTGCCGCGCCCGGCCACCATCTCCAGCATCTCGCCGGAAAAACCGGCTTGGCTGTAGAAGCGCAGGCTGGATTCGACATAATCCTCGGCCCCGTCCAACGCCAGCATGCGGCCATAGAGCCACTCGGCCAAGGGCGTCTCCAGCATCACCCCGAACCGCCGTCCCAGCCAGTCGGCCAGCCCGATATGATCGGGGTGAAAATGGGTGACGATCAGCCGCGTCAAAGGCCTGCCCTGCATGGGACCGGCCAACACCGCCTCCCACAGCGCACGCGTCCGGCGATCCGGCACGCCGGTATCCACCAGCGCCCAGCCCTCGCCATCCTCGATCAGCCAGAGATTCACATGATCCAAGGCATAGGGCAGCGGCATCCGCAGCCACAAAACACCCGGAGCCACCGGGCGCGTTTCACCAAAGGGGGGGATCATGATCGCACCGCCAGTTCACCGACGAACCACAGCTCGGAACGTTCCTCCGACTGGTCCTCCCAGGCGGGATAAACGGCCTGATAGCCTTGGACCTGAAAATGGGATGGCCAACGCAGCCCCCTTTCCGCCGCCAAATCGCGGCTGGCCGGAAGGGGCGTCCAGTCCTCGCACCCCATGTAATTCCGATAGGTCTCGTCGTCGTAAAAGAAATTAATGTCGGATTTGAACAACCCCGGAGTGACCAGACAGGCGAACACACGCCATTCCGGGTCATCACTCGGCTTGGCCGCCACCAAGCGCCTAGCCGCCTCGATCATCGCCTGGGCACAGGCCCGCTGAAACATAGGCCGTGCCGTCGGCGGGTCAACCAGCCCCTGCCAGACGCCGATCTTCCAATAGTCATAGCCAAGCCGCGCCGGCGGATTGGTGGGATAATCATCCGCGCATCCCTTGGCCCAGGCCTGAAACTGGCGCAGTTGCACCAGGGGAATCGGCAGTTTCTCTTCCGGATCTATTTTTTTCAGACGCATCGGGCAAGGATACAGCCCTGCCCGGCTTACTCCAATGTCTTCCGCATCTTCTTGCCGGCGCGGTTCTTGCGTGACAGCAAGGTGCCGATGGGTTCGCCCCAGGCTTCGGCCAGTTCGCGGAAGCTGCGGCCATCCATCTCGACCGCCAGCCAGACCGCCCGCTCGGCGGTGTCCAGCAAAGAGAGCGCCCGACCGACATCGCGTCTGGCCTCGGGGTCTTCCGGGGCCAAGGGCTCGGGCAGGCCTTCGGGGATCGGCTGTTCGCGCTTGCGGCGAAACAGATCGGCAACCCGATTGCCCAGCGCCGTCACCAGATAGGCGGTGACATTCTCGATCTCGGCCAGCAGGTCGGCCCGCTCCAACAGGCGCAGGACCACATCGGACAAAACGTCCTCGGGGTCCTGGTCCTGAAGCCGTCCACCCAGCAGGCGGCGGGCATGGCCCAACAGCTTGCCCCGGTCCTGATTCAGGGCCGAGGCAAGCTTGTCGCCGGTTTGACGCGGCGCGTCATCCATGATCAGAGAGCGCCGTCCTGCTGAGCTGATCCGGCTTGGCGCACTTGGAAGGCGCGGAAGGCGGTCTCGCCTTCTTCCCACCACCATTTGGCAAATTGCGGCGGATTGGGCGGCAGGCCGTCATTGTCTTCGGCATCCTCGCCATGGAAGCAGCGCATCCACTTGCACTTCTTCTTGCCGCCCCGCCCGTGACGCCCATGCCGGGGGCGATGATGATGCAGCCGCCCGGTCAGCAATCGCACCAGCACCAGCAAGGCCACCGCCTGCCAGAAATTCAGCAGCGGCAGATTGAACAGGCCCGGCATCACGGCGTTCCAGGCGGTCATCACCACCCAACCGATCAGCACCGCCACCACGGCCACCACCACCAGCCCCAGCAGCACATGCCCCCCGAAGGACAGAATGCGGCAGGCCGGGCTGGCGTCGCTCTTGCAGTTTTTAAAGAACCTCATGATCCACTCCCTTAGGGAAAGCACAGTGTCTGCCCCTATGACGGGTCAGGGCAGCGCTTTATTGCAGGGGGGCGGAAAAAATTTAGCCGACCCGACGGCCCCTGCCCCACTCCCAGGGGCAATATCCTTTTGTCAGACAGTTCTGCCAGGGTGTCTAATTTGAGTACTCTTTCGTCCCTAAACTGAGCAGACCCCAGTCCTGTCGCATGTTTTAACTCGGCTTAGTCTTGCAGGTTAGGGCTTCTGATGAAGAGACAGAACTCCGGCGGCGGCGAGGGAAACCTTGCCGCTTTTGCCGTTTTCATCCTCACCTTCGTCCTGACGATCTGGGGCGGCTCGGCCCTGGCGGCGGGGCCGGCTCAAGGCGAGCTGTGGGGGAAGCAATGCGAGAAATCGCCCGACGGCAAGACCGAGCTTTGCTCGGTGCGGCAGTTCGTGATGGCGCAGCCGGGGAACCGCATGCTCTTGCTGGTGCTGTTCAATTATGGCGGCGCCGAGGGAAAGCCTCGCCTGATTCTGGATGCTCCGCTGGGAATAGACCTGCCGCCCGGCCTGACCCTGACCATCGACGGCAACAAGCCGATCGCCCTGCCCTTCATGCTGTGCGACAACGGCGGCTGCCGATCTGTCATTGACATGGATGCCCCGGCCCTGGATCAATTCCGCAACGGCAAGGCCATGGTCATCCGCTATGTTGCCGGCGGGCGTCCCGTGGACTTGCCGGTAAAGCTGGAGGGGCTTTCGGCCTCTCTGAAGTCCATCGCGCCGTGACGAGAGCCTGTCCGTGGTGAAGAAACCTCCCAAGACCGCCGAGCCCCCGCCCGGATCGCAGGTGATGACCATCGAGCAGGCCTTGCAGACCGCCTATGCTCATTGGAATGCCGGACAGCAGCAACAGGCCGAACATCTGTGCCAGCAAGTGCTGGCGGTCTGGCCCGAGAACCCCTTCGCCCTGCATTTGCTGGGGCTGCTCGCCCATAGCTTCGGCAATCTGCCGCTGGCGGTGGACTTCCTGCGGCGGGCCTGTCTGTCGCCCTCGTCGCCCGATGATTTCCACAGCAACTGCGCCGAGATCATGCGCCAGACCGGGCTGCATCAGGAGGCCGAGGCGGCAGCCCGGCGAGCCCTTGCCATCAATGGCGGCAATGTCGGAGCCTGGACCAATCTGGGCATCATCCTGCAAGAGGCCGGCAAGCTGGAGGAAAGCCTGCAAGCCCTGATCCGGGTCTGCCAGCTGGCTCCCGACAACGCCGAGGCCCATAACAATCTCGGCAATACCTATAATCGCCTGAAGCGTCTCAATGAGGCCAAGAGCGAATATGAGGCGGCGATCCGCCTCAATCCCTCTTATGCCCATGCTTACAGCAATCTCGGCAATCTGCTGAAGGAGCTTGGCCAGCTTGAAGCGGCGCTGACGCAGGTCCGTCAGGCCATCGAGCTGGACCCGCATTATGCCGATGCCTATATCAACGCGTCGGCCATCACGCGGGCCTTGCACCGCCCCGCCGAATCCCTGCGCTGGCTCGAGAATGTGCTGTCCTTCGCCCCCGATCATCCGGGAGCCCTGATGGCCCTGGCGATTACCCACCGCGAGGACGAGAACTTCCCAGCGGCGGAACAGGCGGCCCGTCGCGCCGTCGCCCTGCTGCCGCAAAGCGGTGACGCCCATGAAATCCTGGGGCAAGTGCTGCATGGCATGAACCGCACCGACGAAGCCTTGGCGGCATATGCCCAGGCCCAGACCCTGCCCATGCCCAATCCTGCCGGTCCGCTGGAAAAACGCGCCGTTCTGCTGCACGAGCTGGGCCGCAAGGCCGAGGCCCTGGAGGCCTATCAGAGCGCCCTGGAGATCAATCCCCGTTCGGCCAGCCTGTGGTTCAATCGCAGCGACGCCAAAAGCTTTTCGGCCAACGATCCCGACATCCAGACCATGGAATCTCTGCTGCAAGATGGCGAACAGCAGGGCCTAGGCCTCGATGACCGCACCATGCTGTCCTTTGCCCTGGGCAAGGCGCATCTGGATGCCGGCCAGGACGACCGCGCCTTCGCCTATCTGGCCGAGGGAAATCGCCTGAAGCGGCAAAGCTTCGACTATGACCCGCCGGCGGTCGAACGCTGGCTGCAAGAGATCGCCGAGACGCTTTCCCCCGCCCAGATCGAGCGCCTGAAGGGCCATGGCGATCCCTCGGCCCTGCCGATCTTCATCATCGGCATGCCGCGATCCGGCACCACCTTGGCCGAGCAGATCCTGGCCTCTCATCCCCAAATCCACGGGGCCGGAGAGCTGCGGCTGATGCAAAGCATGATCGATCAGATCACCGATCTAAACGGCCGGCTGCTGGGCTATCCCGGCCTGATCACCGGCACCGCGCCCGAAGACCTGCAAAGGCTGGCCCAGCATTATCTCGCCCGGGTCTCGGCCATGGCGCCGGGCAAAGCGCGGGTGGTCGACAAGATGCCGGCGAACTTCCTCTTTGCCGGGCTGATCCATCTGCTGTTCCCCAATGCCCGGATCATTCACTGCCGCCGCGATGGGGTGGATACCTGCCTGTCCTGCTATACCCGGCTGTTCTCGGGCGAGCAGAAATTCGCCTATGACCTGGCCGAGCTGGGCCGCTTCTACAAGGATTACGAACGGCTGACCGCCTATTGGAAGTCGGTCCTGCCCGCCGATCGCTTCACCGAACTGGTCTATGAGGATGTCGTCGCCGATCAGGAAGCCGAGACCCGCCGCCTGCTGGACTTCTGCGGCCTGGACTGGGACGAGGCCTGCCTGTCCTTCTATGAGCTGAAGCGTCCGGTGCGGACGGCCAGCGTCGGGCAGGTTCGCAAGCCCATCTATAAGACCAGCGTCGGGCGTTGGCGCAAGCATGCGCAATATCTGGGGCCGCTCCTGCGCGAACTGGGGGGGGCCGAGACGCCATGACGCCCCAGCCCCTCTCTCCCGAGCAGCTGGAGCAGCAAGCCCAGCAGGCCATACAGGACGATCGCCCGGAACAGGCGGAACGGCTGATGCGGGCCTTGCTGGCCGGCGGCAGCGGACTGATTCGCCAATGGGTTCTGCTGGTCAACGCCTTGCGCCGCCAGGGCAAGATGACCGAGGCCAAGAGTATCCAGGAAATGCTGGTGGACAATAGTCCCGGCAGCCTGGATCTGCGCTTCGATCTGGCGGAAATCCTGTTGCAGCTGGGCGAGTTCGACCGCGGCTGGCGGGAATATCATCACCGCTATGGCCTGGCCCATACCATCTCCCTGGAACGCAAGGTGCCGAAGCCGCGCTGGGATGGCCGCCCCATCGCGGGAAAAACCCTGCTGATCCATGACGAGCAGGGCTATGGCGACACCTTCCAATTCCTGCGCATGGTGCCTTGGGCCAAGGCGAAGAGCGGCGCCCGCATCCTGTTGCAGATCCTGGATCAGCAAGAGGGCTTTGCCCGGCGGATGGAGGGCATTGACGAGATCGTCCTGCGCGGCCAACTCCCCCCGCCCTTCGACATGCATTGCGAGATGATGAGCCTGCCCAAGGCCATGAGCCTGCGGCTGGAGGATCTTCCCGGCAGTAGCGGCTATTTGTCGCCCGATCCGACGCGGCTGGCCAAATGGCGGGCCAGGCTGGCCCCTCTGCCGCGCCCGATCGTCGCCCTGGTCTGGGCGGGACGCCCGACCCACAACAATGACGCCAACCGCTCGACCAGCCTCGGCAGCTTCGCGCCCCTGGCCCAGGTGACGGGCGGCTCGTTCCTCTCGATCCAAAAAGGCCCCCGCGCCGCCGAGGCCAAGACGCCGCCGCCGGGCCTGTCGATCCTGTCGCTGGATGACGAGATCGCCGATTTCGAAGACACCGCCGCCATCCTGGCGATTGCCGATCTTTTGATCTCGGTGGATAGCTCGCCGGTTCATCTGGCCGGCGGAATGGGCCGCCCGGTCTGGACGCTGCTGCCCTATGTCGGCGAATGGCGCTGGCTGATGGACCGCGAGGACAGCCCCTGGTATCCCTCGATGCGACTGTTCCGCCAACGGCAACCCGGCGACTGGAACGAAGTCATGAGCCGTGTCGTCGAAGCCCTGAAGAGCTTTCCGACGAACGCCCCTTAAACAATTGGCGGGCCCCGAGGGACTCGGCTACGATAATTACATTATGTTGATTTTAAATAATTTTAAACAGAGTTCGCAAATCCTCTAACTATAGATTCCAACTAAATTCATAGCCCCGCCAAGGGGCGCGCCTCACGACAGCAACAATGGGAAATTCCGCAATAAGAGAAAATCAGACAGAACTCTCTCTTCACGGAATCCGGCACTTCTTTTATCATCTCCGCGACAAAGAGGGAGGGCTGGACGGATGCGCGGATTTTGGATGGGCTGTCTGGCCTTGCTGTTGGCGGCCTGCGCACAACAGGTCCCCACTGAGCCGCCGCCGCCGCAAGCTTCTGCAGCCCAGAAACCGCCAATGGATATGGAGCGCTATCAGCAGGGCGTAAACGCCTTCTGGCGCCGCGACCGCGCTGCGGCGATCGAACTCCTCACCCCCTTGGCCGAGGCGGGCTATCCCAAGGCGAGCGATGCTTTGGCGCATGTCTATTACCATTTAATCCCGGTGGACACCGCCAAGGCCTACGCCATCATTTATCCTGTGGCACAACAGGGTGACGCTGATGCGCAGGCCACCTTGGGCAACTTCCTGATCATGAGCTACTGTGGCCGCGTATGGAAAATGACGAAATGCCTAGAGGCTGCGGACTGGCTCACCAAGTCCGCCGATCAAGGAAACATATTCGCCATGTATAGATTAGCACGCCTGGAGATCACTGCCAATTTTCCGAGTGAGCATAGTGATCTTAAGAAAATGTACTTCTATGAGTACTACAGAAAATCAAGAGACCCCATAACGGATATTTGGGGCACTCTTGACTCATTGCGGCGACAGATCTCGCCCGAGGATGCTGCGGAAATGGAAAGGGCGGCCAAGGCTTGGGAGCCGAAGCCAACCTCTCCTTAGACTTGGTGGCTCAGGCACGCCCGAGCATTATTCTACGGTCGCAGGATTTTCTCCACCAATGCATAACGCCGGACCTTATCGCGCAGCATATTTCTTATAGCCAATCGGCAGCCCGGTTTCCTTGCTGATTTCAGCGTCGTCAATCAGGCGAAGATAGTTGTCGGGCGATTCGTCTCGCCAATTTTGCGAGATGACGATAACCCCCGTCTTACGATCCCAAAGCAGGCCATCATTGGGAAGAAAGTCAGTGGCGTTACCGAAAAGCCGGGGCCCGGTGACATCGGTCCCAGTGATGCGATCCTCAGGAGTGGAGAAATCCTGCCGGACCTCGATGGATCGTTGGGTTTGCGATGACATCAGGATCATCAATGGTCTAACCGCTGCAATTTCCAACCAGTTGCGCTTGCCGTCATCCTGATGAAGAGTGACGATCAGCCCCTGCCTCTGCGCTTCCTCTTGAATCTGCTCAATCGTTTGCCGCAGGCCAAAACCTTGAAGCGTGGCGCTATAATCAACCGGTTGCGCGACAAACATCGGTGGCGGAGTGGCCGGGAGGGCCGATTTCGGGCCAAGGCAGTGCAGTTTGGGGGGGCGGTTCGTTACCGCGTCTCTAGTACACAGACGAGTGCCCTTTGGTGCAGTAATCGTAATCTGATGCTGCTCGTCGTAAACACATCGAATATCTGTGAAGTTTTTGCTGGAGATGTAGTCGGCACCTTTATGAGGCATAACCCGTATAATGCCGTCGTCCCATGTCTCCATGTCTCGCAATGGCAGGCTTTTATTGTGCTCAAGTCGTTCCGGAAATGTGTTTGGGCAGGTGACCGTTACAACGTCATTAGCCTCTGACAGAGACGAGATGAGAATCGCGGAAAAAGCCAGAAAAACCTTTTTTTTCATAGTTCTATTTCTGCGTTGTTACGACTGAGTATGAGGAGGCATTCTGGACATATGGCCTCTCTTCATCGAAGGGTATGAAGCTTCTAGATGGAGGCTTGACGCCATCACTATAGAGGCTGGATCTGTATTGGTCGTAAACCCACATGCCTTTTTGACCATTCTTTACGCCATACCCCATAAAAATAGCAGCATGCTTGTCATCGTCTTCTGGTCCGGGATAACGCCCATTTTCATCCATGGTAGCGATGACGGTTCCCGGTTGCAAAGGCGGATCGCCATATCCGCTAATACTGGCCCCGGCCCGCCATTCCGAAGTTGCCGGCATGCCGGTGGCCTCTTTTACCAGTGAGACGCACTGACCATAATATTTCGTCCCAGGAGGCCCCGCGACAGCGGTGATCTTCTCATAATCCGCCACCACCCAATCGCCGCCGGGTTGGTGGGTGACGGTAACGCCATTCTTGCGGGTAACCGAATTTGCAGACTTATCGTCGTCGGCAGTCATCGCCATGGCATTGGTGCCCATCGAAATCAGAGCCGAAGCAGAACCACCAACCAGGTCAAGGGAAGCTGTCCCGGCCCCATCCGCCGAGCAATACTGTCCGCCCTCCGGGCATCCCGCTGGGATACGGTTCGGGTTTTCTTTTGCCCATTTCTGCCACTGCCAGGACCGCACGCCTTTCGGCAGCAGGTCGAAATCCTCGAGGATCTCATCGGCGGGCTTGCCGCTTTTCATCAGTTGATCGACGACGAACAGCCGCAGCACGGCATCTTCGTCCTCGCCCCCGCCCTCGGCAGACAGGTTGCCCAACCCGGCTTGCGCCAGGACGATCTGGGCCAGCGCCGGCTCGCCTTTGCTCCAATTGCGCGAGGCCAGCCGCAGGCTATTCAGCACGCTCTTTGTCATCGGGCGATGATAGGCCACCGATAGCAAGGCCAGGATACGAGGCTCTTGTCCATCGATATTCAGAACAGGCCGATTGGCGACATCCCGCCCGGCCTTGGCGATAACGATCCCGGCCCCAAGGACCAAGCCGTCCTCGGTCAATTCCGGCTGCCGATGAACTGGTCGGCGGCGACCGTCCATCTGCCAAGCTTTGATCAGGTCTTGATGGATTGTCATGCTCTGGACTCCAACGAAAAAAGCCCCGGCCAGGACAGGCACGGGGCTTTAAGGACAACAAAAAAGCCGCCCCGCTTCGGATGCGGTTCGGCTTCATGTGCAGTGTCAAATTTTTCGCCGACGGAGTCAAGAACAAAGAGCGAACATGTTGAGCGCAGCCGCGCCCCAGCCAGAGGCGTTAACTCTCTGTTCTTGACTGATAAATTAATTGGTGGGCCCGGAGGGACTCGAACCCCCAACCAGACCGTTATGAGCGGTCAGCTCTAACCATTGAGCTACAGGCCCACCTTTTCCCCCATGGGATGCAACCCAAGGGGAGGCGGGCAGTTTCCTTAACCATCGAGCCTTGGTCAAGGCGAATATGTGCCATCTCGTCAGCTCCCCTTGTGCCGGGGCTCGGCTTGTGGTTAATCCCAGGGTGGACCGTGATCGCGGTCCTGGCCCATCCCCCTGGGCAGACGCAACATAAGGAACCGATTTCCATGATGCATCGTAGCCTGCGCGCCGCCGCCGTCGCTCTTGTTCTGGCCGCCGCCGCTTCCGCTCCTGCTTTTGCCGCCGACGACAAGGATCCGGTGGTCGCCGTGGTCAACGGCGTCGAGATCCACAAGTCCGCCGTCTACGACTATTATAAGAATTCCCAGTTCGCCCAGGTGCCGTTCGACGCCGTCTTCCCGCAGATGCTCGACATCGCGGTGACCAGCCAGCTGGTGCTGGAGCAGGCCGAGAAGCAGAACCTGGCCAGCGATCCGGAAGTGAAGAAGCAGGCCGCCCTGGCCCTGCAGAGCTTCGAGCGTCAGGCCTGGATGAACCGCAAGGTGGAAACCGCCATCAGCGAAGACGCCATCAAGGCCCGCTATGCGACCCTGAAGCCGCGCGAAGAAATCCACGCCCGCCACATCCTCTTGAAGACCGAGGACGAGGCCAAGAAGGTCATCGCCGAGCTGAAGAAGGGCGCCAAGTTCGAAGAGGTCGCCAAGGCCAAGACCCAGGACCCCTCGGGCAAGGGCAATGGCGGCGATCTGGACTTCTTTGCCGCCGACGAGATGGTTCCCGAATTCTCCTCTGTCGCCTTCAAGCTGAAGGACGGCGAGGTGACCCAGACCCCGGTGCAGACCCAGTTCGGCTGGCATGTCATCAAGGTCGAGGCCCATCGCACCCAGCCGGTTCCCAGCTATGACGAGCTGAAGCCCAGCATCGCCGGCGAACTGAAGCAGAAGGCCCTGCGCGACATTCTGGAACAGCTGCGCAAGACCGCCACCGTCAAGCGCTTCAATGTCGACGGCACGCCGGCGGCTGACAAGCCCGCCGACGCCCCCGCCAAGCAGTAAGTCCAAGCAGTAATCTCAACCGGATCGGATTGACCATGAGCACCGCGATCTCGCCGCTGGCTCCCAAGAGCTATCCCACCCTGCCCGTCATCGACGGTGTGCGTCTGGCCGCCCATGCTTGCGGCCTGCGTTACCAGGGACGCACCGACCTGATGGTGGCCGAGCTGGCCCCCGGCACCACCGTGGCCGGGGTCTATACCCGCTCGCTCACCTGCTCGGCGCCGGTGGACTGGTGCCGCAAGGCCCAGAAGGGCGGCGCGGCGCGGCTGGTCGTGGTCAATTCCGGCAATGCCAACGCCTTCACCGGCTCGGTCGGCGTGGCCTCGGTAGAACGCACCGTGGCCGCCGCCGCCCAGGCGGTGGGCTGCAAGAAGGACGAGGTCTTCATCGCCTCGACCGGCACTATCGGCGTGCCGTTGGATGATTCCAAGATCACCAGCGCCTTTGGCGAGGTGCTGGCCAAGCTGAAGCCCGATGCCTGGGACGATGCCGCGCGGGCCATTCTGACCACCGACACCTATCCCAAGATGGCCACCCGTACCGCCAAGATCGGCGGTACCGAGGTGCGCATCAACGGCTTCTGCAAGGGCGCCGGCATGATCGCCCCCGACATGGCGACCATGCTGTCCTATGTCTTCACCGACGCCAAGCTGCCCGCCGATGTGCTGCAGGACCTGCTGACCAAGGGCGTCAACAAGAGCTTCAACTGCATCACCGTCGATAGCGACACCTCGACCAGCGACACCCTGATGCTGTTCGCCACCGGCAAGGCGGGCAATCCCAAGGTCTCGTCCGCCGACGACAAGGCGCTGAAGGACTTCAAGAAGGCCCTGGACAGCCTGTTGCTGGATCTGGCCCTGATGGTGGTCCGTGACGGCGAAGGAGCCACCAAGTTCGTCGAAATCCGTGTCTCGGGCGCCGCCAGCAAGAAGGCCGCCCGCACCATCGGCATGTCCATCGCCAATTCGCCGCTGGTCAAGACCGCCGTGGCCGGTGAAGACGCCAATTGGGGCCGCATCGTCGCCGCCGTCGGCAAGTCGGGCGAAAAGGCCGACCGCGACCGCCTGTCCATCATCATCGGCGGCGTCCAGGTGGCTGTCGAGGGCGAAGGCGTCCCCGGCTATGACGAAGCCCCCGTGACCGCCCATATGAAGGGCCAGGACATCGTCATGGAAGTCGACGTCGGCGTCGGCAAGGGCAAGGCCACCGTCTGGACCTGCGATCTGACCCACGCCTATATCGACATCAATGGATCCTATCGAACCTGATCACGGCTGTCTGGCCGTTGACCGAGGCTGGCATGGCGCGCCGTTGGACACGGCGCGTCTGCGCCTGCGCCGTCTGACCCCTGAGGATGCTCCCACTATCACCGCCCTGCTGGGCGAGTGGGACATGGTGCGCTATACCTCGGTGATCCCCTTTCCCTATGACCAGCGTCATGCCGACGAGTTCATCGCCCTGGTCAGCACCGAAATGGCCGAGGGCCGCGCCCTGGTCTTCGCCGTCGAGGAACGCCTGAGCGGCGCTCTGGTCGGCTGCGTCGGCGCTTCGCTCAAGGCCGGAACCGCCGAAATCGGCTATTGGATCGGCAAGGACCATTGGGGCAAGGGCTATGCCACCGAAGCCCTGCGCCGCTGCCTGCGGGTGCTGTTCAAGAATTTCGGCCTGGGCCTGATCTGGGCCGCCGTGCTGCCCGAGAACCAGGGCTCGCGCCGGGTGGTCGAGAAGGCTGGCTTCACCTATGACCGCCGCGAATCCCTAACCATGCCCGCCCGCAACCGCCGGGCGGAAATGGATGTGCTGGTGCTGGACCGCGAGACCTGGGAAGCGGCGCAAAAGGCCAAGCCCATGCTGCTGGTGGTCGCCGTCGCCCTGATCGATCTGGATGGCCGGGTGCTGCTGGCCCAGCGCCCGCCGGGCAAGAGCATGGCGGGCTTTTGGGAATTCCCCGGCGGCAAGCTGGACCCAGGCGAAACCCCGGAAGCCGCCCTGGTGCGCGAGCTGCAGGAAGAGCTGGGGATCGATGTGGGTGAGTCCTGTCTGGCGCCCATCGCCTTCGCCTCTCACGACTATGACAGCTTCCATCTGATGATGCCGCTCTATGCCTGTCGCCAGTGGCGCGGCCAGGTGCAGCCGCGCGAAGGCCAAAGCCTCGCCTGGGTGCGTGCCCCTCGCCTGGGGGATTACCTGATGCCGCCGGCGGATATCCCCTTGGTGGCCCTTTTAAGAGACTGGCTGTAGCTGGTATCCTGCCGCCATCACAAAGGGGATGGAGAGGCAGAATGACCCAGGATGTGCGCGCGGCGATGCTGATCATCGGCAACGAGATTCTCTCGGGCCGGACCCAGGACGCCAATCTGCAATATATCGCCCTGGGACTGAACTCGGTGGGCATCCGCCTGAAGGAAGTCCGCGTCATCGCCGACGACGAACAGGTCATCATCGCCACCATCAACGAGATGCGGGCCAAGTTCGATTACGTCTTCACCTCGGGCGGCATCGGCCCGACCCATGACGACATCACCTCGGAATGCGTCGCCAAGGCCTTTGGCGTGCCGCTGTTGCGCGATCCCCGCGCCGTCGAGCTGCTGAAGAAGGTCATCAAGCCCGAGAACCTGAACGAAGCCCGCCTGCGCATGGCCAATATCCCCGAAGGCGCCAGCCTGATCCACAACCCGGTCAGCGCCGCACCGGGCTTTCAGATCGGCAATGTCTATGTCATGGCCGGGGTGCCCAAGATCATGCAGGCCATGTTCGACGGCATCAAACACAGCCTGACCGGCGGACGTTGCGTTTTGTCAAAATCGGTCACCCTGCATATCGGCGAGGGCTCCATTGCCGTTGCATTGAAGGCCATACAAGACACATATACAGAGGTAGAGATCGGCAGCTATCCCTTCACCCGCGATGGCGGCTATGGGACCGAGATCGTCTGCCGGGGAACCGAAAGCGCCGAAGTCGCCGCCGCCTCGGCCGAAGTCGCCGCAATGGCCCGAGGCCTGGGCGCCCGCGTCGAGGACGACGGCCAACCGCCTGCATAAGGAAGCCTGATCATGGCCCTGAAACGTCACGAAAAAGCCGCCCTGACCTTTCTGCTGCGCCATCTGATCACGGGCTTGGTGGGCGGCGGTGTTTTTGGCGCGCTGCTGCTGTATTTCGACATCTCGCATCTGCGCAGCTTGGCCTTCGACAGCGACAGCGGCCCCCTGACCATCGCCTTGCTCTTCGTCGGCCTGTTCGCCACCTTCGGCGGAATCGGCATGGCGACCGGCATCATGGGACTTGCCCAGGACGAGAATTAAAGAAATACGCGGAGATCTGACTTTTCGTTCATGTTCAGTACATCATGGCAAATCTACAATCCCAGACCTGGGGAGCGTCTGAGGAGACGCATCATGGAAGTCTGGGCCATGGGCGATTGTTATGAAGAGGCCCGCATGCACTATGCGGAGCAAATCCGCGTGGCAGGGGGCGTGCGCGATTCCAACTTGCTGAAAACCTTCAGCCAAGTTCGAAGAGAGCTGTTCCTTCCCCCTGGCCCCTGGTCGATCAGCGGCATTCACGGGGATTACCATCCATCGGACAGCAGCGAGACCCCTGAGGTCCTGCATGCGGTCGCGATTGCGATGGATCTTGGCCAAGGCCTGAACAACGGCAATCCCGCCATCGTTGCCCGTCACTTGGAAGCGATGAACTTCCAGCCGGGCGAGACGGTGTTTCATGTCGGTGCGGGGCTTGGCTATTACACCGCCATCATTGCGACCCTGGTGGGCCCCACCGGCAAGGTGATTGCTGCCGAGATCAATCCTGATCTCAGGCATCAAGCCGTGGAAAATCTGGCCCATTTTCCCAATGTGGAGGTTTGCGGCGATGCCTTGATGGCCGAGCTGCCGCCTTTGGACGCCATCTTTTCCAGCTGCGGAGCATCGGATATTCCCGCTCGCTGGCTTCATGCCCTGAATGGCCGGGGACGCATCCTGCTGCCCTTCACCGGCCGTTTCGAGGCGGGCCATGTTCTGCTGTTCACGCAAAAGCCCGAGCAGCCGTCGCGGTTCAGTATCCGCTCTTGCGGCATGACCCGCTTTTATCCCTGCAAGGGAACCGATCACCCCGCCTTGGCGCAAGAGGTGGATCAGTTGCTGATGACCAATGCTCTGGCGCGATGCGAGGAGCTGGAACTCCGCCTTGATCCGCATCCCCCCAGCCAGGCCTGCCTGCTGCATCGCCCGCAGTTCTGTATCCTGCGGACCTGACCCGACATCCCCACGGCGCCGTTTTCCCTTCGGCGCCGTGGGGGATCGCGGTTTACTTGCCGGCTGCTGCTGCGGCGGCGGCCTTTTCCTTCTTCATCTTCTCGATAGCCGCGGCATCCTCGGCCCGGATGGGGTCGAAGGGGCCGTATTTGTGCTGAGTTTCCGAGAAGCTGTCCACATAGGGGCCCCAGGGGAAATCCACCGGCTTGTCATAGGGATTCGAGAAGTCCTTGGCCACCTCGCCCTCGCGGGGCTGGCGGGGGTGCGAGACCACGAAGCCGGCGACGTCATAGGCGTCATCCTTGGATAGAGCCGGATGATCCCAGGTCGCCTGACCGTAGGGCATGTTGGTGTAGACATATTGGAAGGTCGACAGGATGCGGAACATCGAGGCCGATTCGCTGGTGGCGTCGGGGCCCCACAGCGGCGGGAACTCATAGCCCTTGGTATCGCCCTTGACGCCGACCCGCTTGCCCAGACCGTCTTCGCCGTGACAGGCGATGCAGTTCTCTTGGAAGACCACCTTGCCGCGATCCAGATTGGCGGCCCGCTTCGGCTCTTCGACCACCAGTTCCTTTTCGCCGATCAGCTTGGCGTTCTTGGGAATGCCCCGCGACAGATATTCGATATAGGCCATCAGGGCCTTCATCTCCTTGGAATCGTCGGGGATTTCCTTGCCGGACAGGCTGTGGGTGAAGCACAGATTGATGCGGTTCTCCAGGCTTACCGTACGGCCGAAACGCGGCTGGAACTGCGGATAGGCGCCATAGGTGCCGATCAGGGGCGCGGCATAGGGAATGGTCGCCGCCGCCCGGTGACAGCTGGCACAGGCCATGTTGGTGCCGGCATAACGCTTGGCCGGGTCCTTCACCTCGGGCCCAAGATATTCCGAGGTATGGACCAGAAGATTCTGGCCCAGCTTGATCATGCGGTTTTCTTCGGTATCCGGCAGCTTGGACAGATCGATCTCGGGCGTCGGCCATTTGGTCAGATCGACCACCGGACGCTCGGCCGGAGCCGTGGTCGCCGGCGCATCCGCCGCCAAAGCCGTACCGGCCGCCAGCGCGACCAGGGCCGCAGCCCCGGCAACCAAGCCGGCATAGAAACGCGGAGACGAGCCCCGCTTGGCGAGAGTCATCATCATATCCCCCTTCCCTAGTTTGTGCGGCACAACCGCTCCCACCGGATAGGGTGAATGAGGCCCACTCCTCCCTCAATAGGGATTCGCCTTGATATTTCGCAATTCTAATGCAGGCCAGCCCCGCCCCTCAAACATCAAGGGCAGAGACCGCTGCCGATCTCTGCCCTGAAGAGTCCGAGAAGACGGTCCCGGCTTATTCCCACTCGATGGTGCCCGGCGGCTTCGAGGTGATGTCGTAGGTCACCCGGTTGATGCCTTTGACCTCGTTGATGATCCGGCTTGCCACCCGACCCAGGAAGTCGTGGGGGAAGGGATAGAAGTCGGCGGTCATGCCGTCGGTCGAGGTCACGGCGCGGATGGCGCAGGCGAAGTCGTAGGAACGGCCATCGCCCATCACGCCGACGGTGCGCACCGGCAGCAGCACGGTGAAGGCCTGCCAGATGGCGTCATAGAGACCGGCATTGCGGATCTCTTCCAGATAGATGGCGTCGGCCTTGCGCAGGATGTCCAGCTTCTCGCGGGTGATTTCCTGGCCGGGGATGCGGATCGCCAGACCCGGACCGGGGAAGGGATGACGGCCGACCATATCGTCGGGCAGACCCAGCTCGCGGCCCAGGGCGCGGACTTCGTCCTTGAACAGCTCGCGCAGGGGCTCCACCAGCTTCATGTTCATGCGGGCGGGCAGACCACCGACATTGTGATGGCTCTTGATGGTCACCGACGGCCCGCCGATGAAGCTGACCGATTCGATCACGTCGGGATAGAGCGTGCCCTGAGCCAGGAAGTCGGCGCCGCCGATCCGCTTGGCTTCTTCCTCGAACACGTCGATGAAGGTGGCGCCGATGATCTTGCGCTTTTCCTCGGGGTCGGTCTTGCCGGCCAGCTTGCCCAGGAACAGCTCGGAGGCGTCCTTATGCACCAGATTGATCTTGAACTGGTCGCGGAAGACCTGGACCACCTGCTCGGATTCGCCCAGGCGCATCAGGCCGTGATCGACATAGACGCAGGTCAGCTGGTCGCCGATGGCTTCATGCAGCAGCGCCGCCACCACCGAAGAGTCAACGCCGCCCGACAGGCCGCAGATCACCCGGCCCGAGCCGACCTGCTTGCGCACGGCTTCGACGGCCTGCGCCCGGAACGCGCCCATGGTCCAGTCGCCGGAACAGCCGGCCACGCGGTGGGTGAAGTTCTTCAGCAGCGCCGCGCCGTGGGGGGTATGCACCACTTCGGGGTGGAACTGCACGGCATAGATGCGCTTCTCGTCATTGGCGATGGCGGCGCAGGGAGCGCCTTCCGAGATGCCCACCACGCGGAAGCCTTCGGGCAGCTTGGTGACGCGGTCGCCATGGCTCATCCACACCTGCTCGCGGCTGCCCTTGGCCCAAACGCCGTGGAACAGCTCGCAGTCGTCGGTGACTTCCAGATAGGCGCGGCCGAACTCGCGATGATCGCCCGGCTCGACCTTGCCGCCCAGCTGCTCGCACAGGGACTGCTGACCGTAGCAAATGCCCAGCAGCGGCACGCCCAGTTCGAACACCGCCTGCGGGATGCGCGGCGAATTGGCTTCGGTCACCGAGGACGGACCGCCCGACAGAATCACCGCCTTGGGGCCATAGGCCTTCAGGGTCTCGGCGGTCACCTTGTTGAAGGGGTGAATTTCGCTATAGACGCCGCTTTCGCGCACACGACGCGCGATCAGCTGAGTCACCTGCGAGCCGAAATCGATGATAAGAATACGGTCGGTCATGAATCTCTCCTGCACGGGAGGGCAGACTTTAGCCAAGCGGACCATAGGGGCGCAACCCCGATCACGCCCCCCCTCTCCCGCAAGCGGGAGAGGGGGCCGGGGGGTGAGGGAAATACACAAGAAAATTGACGGCCCATGCCGTGATGGCTTCGCCCCTCACCCCCAGCCCCTCTCCCGCCTGCGGGAGAGGGGAGCCATCAGGCTGGCTGAGGCAGCGCCACCACCTGCACCTCATGGCCGCAATGCTTGATGAAGCGGCGGAAATCCTCGTTGGAGATGGTGGTGGTGGCTTCGTTGGTCAGGGGGTGATAGTTCAGCAAGGGCTGACTCATCATCCAGCTGTCCAGCACCAGACTGACCCGTTTTTCTCGGTCATTGATCAGGGCAAAAGGCGTCACCGAGCCGGGCTGGATGCCCAGCACCTCGACCATCAGCTCGGCTGCACCGAAAGTCAGCCGAGCCGAGCCGATCTTCTCGGGCAGCTTCTTCAAATCCACCCGCTTGTCGGCGGGGGCGACCACCAGCCACAGCTTGCCCTTGCCGTCCTTCAGGAACAGGTTCTTGCAATGCACGCCGGGGATATTGCCCCAGACCTCGTTGCCTTGCTCGACGGTGAAGGCCGCGGCATGGCGGGTGGTGGTGGTCTGCAGCCCCAGGCCGTCCAGATGCGCCAGCAGGCTGTCGGGAGTATGGATCATCGAGCCTTTTCCTCTTTCCATTGGCCGGGCTGCAAATCCCCCAGGGTCCAGGGGCCGACCGACCAACGGATCAGCCGCAAGGTGGGAAAGCCCACCGCCGCCGTCATGCGCCGCACTTGCCGATTGCGGCCTTCGCGCAGGGTCAGAGCGATCCAGCTGGTGGGGATGGCGGCGCGATAGCGGATCGGCGGATCACGGGGCCAGAGGATGTCCGGCAGCTCCATCCGCCGGGCCTCCGCCGGCAGGGTCGGTCCGTCTTTCAGCACCACGCCGCGCCGCAGCTTTTCCAAAGCCTCGTCGGTGGGGATGCCTTCCACCTGCGCCCAATAGACCTTGGGCATTTTATGCTTGGGCTGACTGAGCTTGGCCACCAGGGGGCCGTCGTCGGTCAGCACCACCAGCCCTTCCGAGTCGCGATCCAGCCGCCCGGCGGGATAAACCCCCGGCACCGGCACATAATCGGCCAAGGTCGCCCGTCCGCCTTCGCGGTCGGTGAACTGACAGAGCACATCAAAAGGCTTGTTGACGAGGACGACACGCGACATGGTGGGTAACATCATCTGCTTTTCAGGCTCTTGCAAGTCCTCCCATGTCCAAAGCCCCGCTTCGCCCCAATGACCTGACCAAGGTCGCCGGTCTTCCGGCTGTCCGCGCCCTGTTCGCCAACCGCCCCCAGGATGTGGAACGGCTGTTCTATGAGGAACGCTTCAAGACCGAGCTGGGCGGCCTTTGCAAGCAGATGGCGGCGCAGCGCAAGCCTTACCGCATGGTGCCCACCGACGAGCTGACCAAGATCGCCGGAACGCCTCTGCATGGCGGCGTGCTGGCGGTGGCCAAGCCGCGCCCGGTGCTGATGTTCGAGCCGCGTCTGGCCACCGACTGGGCCAAGGCGGGCAAGCCGCTGCTGCTGCTGGACGGGGTGGGCAATCCCCATAATGTCGGAGCCATCATGCGCAGCATGGCCTTCTTTGGGCTCGAGCATCTGCTGATCTCGGATCACCCCGAGCAAGCCGCCTTGTCGGATGCCGCCAACCGGGTGGCCGAGGGCGGAGCCGATTGGGTCAGCCTGTGGCGCGCCCCCTTCCCGGCCACCTTGAAGACGCTGTCTCAGGCGGGCTATCGGGTGGCGGGCACCGCCTTGTCCGACACTGCCGTACCGCTGGAAAAGCTGCCCCGCGACAAGCCCATCGCCTTCGTCATGGGCAATGAGGAAATCGGCCTGCCGCCCGCCAGTCTGGCCGCCTGCGATTCGGTGGTGATGCTGCCGGGGTCGGGCAAAGTGCAAAGCCTGAACGTGGCCTCGACCGCCGCTATTCTGGTGTGGGAACTGGCAAGGCGCTGAGTAGCCGCGCCACCACCCCCGACCAATCCCCCGGCTGATCCTGATGGAACAGCCGCATGACGCCGGGATACCAGGGGCTGTTCTCCTGTCCCCGCAGCCAGCGCCAGTCGGTGGCGCGGGCGGGTAGCAGCAGCCAGACCGGCTTGCCCAGGGCTCCAGCCAGATGCGCCACCGCCGTATCGACGCTGATCACCAGATCCAGCGCCGTCACCAGGGCGGCGGTGTCGGCGAAGTCGGTCAGTTCGCCCCCCAGATTGAGGACTGCCGTTCCCGCCAACTCATCCTCGCCCTGGCCTTTTTGCAGGCTGACGAAGGTGATGTTCGGCAGATCGAGCAGCGGCTGTAAGAGGCTCAGATGCGGCAAGGAGCGATGGCGGTCATTGGCGAAAGTGGGATTGCCTTTCCAGACCAGCCCGACCTTGAAGCCCGGCGGCAGACGCTCGGCCCAACGTCCGGGCTGCGCTTGCAGATAAGGCACCGTTCCCAGCAAGGTCCGGGTCAGGAAAGGCAGACTGAGCGGCAGCGCCCATAAATCCTGCACCGGCATCGCCTGTTGGCCTTGCAACTGCGGCAGCACCAGATCGACGCCCTCCAGCCCCGACAGCAGCGGCACCAGCGGCGGGTGGCAACAAAGCGTCACCCGCGCCGCGCCCAGCTGCTTCAAGAGCGGCAGATAGCGGGCAAACATCAGCATGTCGCCCATGCCCTGCTCGGCCCAGATCAGGATCGCATTGCCAGTCAGGGGTTCGCCGCGCCACGGCGGGCAGGGAAACGCCGGAAGCTCCTTGCTCTGGGCCAGCCGCGCCTCGTTCAGCGGCCAGCCTTCCTCGAAGCGGCCCAACGACAGCAGTAACTGCCCCAGATTGCAGCGGGCATCGGCATTGTCGGGCCGCAGAGCCAGCGCCCGGCGCAGCAAGGGCTCGGCCTCGGCGGGACGGCGGGAATTCATAAACAGCAGCCCCAGCGCCGTCAGGCCCTCGGCATGGTCAGGCAGAGGCTCCAGCAGGCGGCGCAGCAGAGGCTCGGCCTCGTCATAGCGATCCCCCCTATACAGCAGACGCCCCAGGGCATAGAGCCCGTCGGGCCAATCGGGGCGCAGCGCCAAGGCCGCCCGCAGATGCGCTTCCGCCTCGGCGGCACGGCCCAGCCGCAGCAAGGCCGGAGCGATATTGTAGCGGAAATCGGCACGATCGGGGGCTGCCTGGATGGCTTGGCCCATCAGCGCCACCGCCAGATCGAAGCGCCCCTGTTGGGCCAGCGCCAGCCCATAGAGATGCTTGGCGTCAAGGTTTCCCGGCTCTTGCCCCAGAACTTGCTGATAGAGCGCCATCGCCTCAGCCAGCCTGCCGGACTGGTGAAGCTGCTGGGCTTGGCGGAAAATCTGCGGATCGGACATGGCGGCAGCTTAACAGCCCCGGCCCGCTTCGGCTATGCTGCCCACAATCCAACCTCGAACCGAACCCCAAAGGAGCATTCCATGTCCGAAGAAAATCTGGGCGCCGCCAAGATCGCCGCCGCCCTGGGCGTGTCCGACGCCAAGGTCAAGAAGGTCATCAAGGACCTGGGCATCGAGCCCGCCTCCAAGCGCGGCGCCTGCTGCTTCTATGACGCCGCCGCTCAGGCGAAAATTAAGGAAGTTTTGGGCTAAGTTTTCGGGGGCCTTGGCCCCCGAACCCCTGCGCGAGAGATGCCTCTCTCGCACTCTCTTTTCGCTTAAGCAAAAAAGAGGTCCGGAGATTTTCTCCGGCAGGCGCGGACGGGTCCGCTTGCCGCAAGGCAAATACCCTATATCAGCGCCCATAACCGCCGCCGCCCGGCGTTTCGATGACGATGACATCGCCGGGCTGCATGGCGACGCGGGCGGTGCCGGGAAGGTCTTCGATACCGCCGTCAGCACGTTCGACCCAATTGCGGCCCGGCTGACCATCGCCGCCGCCACTGAGGCCGAAGGGAGCGATGCGCCGACGATTCGACAGGATCGCCGCCGTCATGGCTTGGCGGAATTTCAGCCGCCGCACCACGCCGTCGCCGCCCTTGTTGACGCCATCCCCGCCCGAGCCGCGACGGATGGAAAAGCCATCCACCAGCACCGGGAAGCGCCATTCCAGAACCTCGGGGTCGGTCAGGCGGGAGTTGGTCATATGAGTCTGCACGGCAGAGGCGCCGTCGAAGCCCGGCCCGGCTCCGGCCCCGCCGCAGATGGTTTCGTAATATTGATGGCGCTCGTCGCCAAAGGTCAGATTGTTCATGGTGCCCTGGCTGGCGGCCAGCACGCCCAGCGCCCCATAGAGGCAATCGACAATCGCCTGCGAGGTCTCGACATTGCCCGCCACCACCGCCGCCGGATAGCGGGGATTGAGCATCGAGCCTTCGGGCATCACCAGCGTCAGCGGCTTCAGGCAGCCCTCGTTCAAGGGAATCGGCGCATCGACCAGGGTGCGGAAGACATAGAGCACCGCCGCCTTGCCCACCGCCAAGGGCGCGTTGGTGTTGCCGGGCCGCTGCGCCGAGGTGCCGGTGAAATCGATGCGGGCCGAGCGGGCGGCGCGGTCCACCGTCACCGTCAGCGCGATCTGGCTGCCGTCATCCATTTCGACGGCGAATCGACCATCGGAAAGCCCAGCGATCACGCGGCGCACGCACTCTTCCGCATTGTCCTGAACATGGCGCATATAGGCGGCAACCGTTTCGGCTCCGTAATGCGCCACCAACTTTCGCAGTTCCACCGCCCCAGTTTCATTGGCCGCCAACTGCGCTTGTAGGTCGGCGATGTTCTGAGGCGGATTGCGCGACGGCCAAGCCCCGGATTTCAGCCGCTCCAGCATGTCTGCTTCCAGGAACTCTCCGCCCTGGACCAAGGGCAGATTGTCCAGCAACACGCCTTCATCCTCCACCCGCTGGCTGTCGGGCGGCATGGAGCCGGGCGAGGTGCCGCCGATATCGGCGTGATGCCCGCGTGAGCCCAAATAGAACATCACCCGCCCGCCCTCGAAGACCGGAGTGATCACGGTGACATCCGGCAGATGGGTGCCACCGTCATAGGGGGCGTTCAAGACAAAGCTGTCCCCCGGCTGCATGGCATCTCCATGCTTGCGCATCACGGCGCGGACGGAATCGCTCATGCTGCCCAGATGCACCGGCACATGCGGGGCATTGGCGATCAGCCCACCCTCGGCATCGAACAGAGCGCAGGAGAAATCCAGCCGCTCCTTGATATTCACCGAATGGGCGGTATTGGCCAGCACCGCGCCCATCTGCTCGGCGATGGACATGAACAGATTGTTGAAGACCTCCAGCATCACCGGATCGGTGCTGGTGCCGATGGCCGTCCGTTGCGGGTGCGGAACGGCGCGGCGCAGCAGCAGATGACCCTTGCCATTCATCTCGGCGGCCCAGCCCGGCTCGACCACCACCGTGCCGGTGGCTTCGGTGACGATAGCCGGACCCAACAGATGGTCGCCCGGCTGCATGGATTCGCGGACATAGACCGCCGCCTGATGGGACTCATTGCCGCTGAACAGCGGCACGGCATCGATGGCGGTCAGAGGTTCGGTCCGGGGCGAAGCCAGAGGCTTATCCGCGCCCGCCGATGCCGCGCCGATGACTTCGACCTCGACCGCTTCGATGATCAACGGACGGCCCTCCAGCAGGAAGCCGAAGCGTTGCTTATGGGCGGCGGCAAAGGCCGCCTCGACAGTGCGGCGGTCCGACAGCTCCACCAGCAAGGCGCTGTCCGAGCCCTGGACCCGGACATGCAGCCGGGCCTCGGCGCTGCAGTCGAAGATCGAGACACCTTGGCGGAACAGCTCTTCGCGCCCTTCGGCGGTCAGGGCGTCGGCGATCTCCAGCGCCTGATCGACCGAGCCGTCGTCCAGCACCTTTTCCATGGCCTGCTGACGCAAGATGCGCTGATCGGCCAAGCCCATGCCATAGGCCGACAACACGCCCGAGAGCGGATGCAGGAACACCGTCTCCATCCCCAGCGCATCGGCCACCAGACAGGCATGCTGCCCGCCGGCGCCGCCGAAGCAGCAAAGGGCATATTGGGTCACGTCATAGCCCCGCTGCACCGAGACCTGCTTGATGGCGTTGGCCATATTCTCGATGGCGATGGTCAGGAAGCCCTCGGCCACCTGTTCCGCGCTGCGGCCATCGCCAATCTGTTGGGCCAGGGCGGCGAACTTGGCCCGCACCGCCGCCACATCCAAAGGCTGATCGGCATTGGGGCCGAAGAGCGCGGGGAAGAACTGCGGCTGGATCTTGCCCAGCATGACATTGCAGTCGGTCACCGCCAAAGGCCCGCCCTTGCGATAGCTGGCCGGGCCGGGATTGGCTCCGGCGCTGTCGGGGCCGACGCGGAACCGCTGGCCGTCATAATGCAGGATCGAGCCGCCGCCCGCCGCCACCGTATGGATGCGCATCATCGGAGCCCGCACCCGCACCCCGGCCACCATGGTGTCGAAGGCGCGTTCATACTCGCCGTCGTAATGGCAGACATCGGTCGAGGTGCCGCCCATATCGAAGCCGATGATCTTGCCCAATCCCGCCATGGCGGCGGTCTTGACCGCACCCACCACGCCGCCGGCCGGACCGGACAGGATGGAATCCTTGCCCTGGAAGGCCGAAGCCTCGGTCAAGCCGCCGTTGCTTTGCATGAACATCAGCCGGGTGCCGCCCAACTGCCCGGCCACCCGATCGACATAGCGGCGCAGGATTGGCGAGGTATAGGCGTCCACCACGGTGGTATCACCGCGCGGAACCAGCTTCATCAAAGGTGAGACGGCATGGCTGGCCGAGACCTGGGGAAAGCCGATCTCCCGCGCCAGCGCAGCCACGGCTTTCTCGTGATCGGGGAAACGCCAGCCATGCAGGAAGACCACGGCGCAGGAGCGCAAGCCCCGGTCATAGGCGGCCTGCAAGCCTTGGCGGGCGGCGTCCAGGTCCAGCGTGGTGAGAACTTCACCCTCGGCGGTGATGCGCTCCGGCACCTCCAGCACGTCCGTATAGAGCATATCCGGCAGGCGGATGGCGCGGGCGAACAGGTCGGGGCGGTTTTGCGTCCCGATGCGCAGGACATCGGCAAAGCCTTGGCTGATCACCAGCAGGCTCGGCTCGCCCGCCCGCTCCAGCAACGCATTGGTGGCGACCGTGGTGCCCATCTTGACGGCGTCGATGGCATCGGCGGGGATCGGTTCATCCGCTGCCAGCCCCAGAAAGCGGCGAATGCCCTCGACGGCGGCGTCCTGATAATGTTCAGGGTCTTCCGACAGTAGCTTGGCGCAGGAGAGCGAACCGTCCGGGCGCTTGGCCACGATGTCGGTGAAGGTGCCGCCACGGTCGATCCAGAATTGCCACGCGCCCATAATCACCTCGGATGATTGCGGCGCGAAGTATCTTAAATCCCGGCAGTGGCGTCCAGCAGCATGCCCTGGAACAGCTTCAGGAAATTGGTGTCGAGATGATTGGTCATCTCGTCGCGCATGATCCGCATGGCCTTTTCCGGCTCCATCGGCGGCTTATAGACACGCCGGTCGGTCAAGGCGCTGAAGACATCGACGATCGAGGCCATGCGGGCCAGCTCGTTCAGCTCCTTGCCCTTCAACCCGTTGGGATAGCCGGTGCCGTCCAGCTTTTCATGATGCTGGGCGGCGATGTCGATCACCGATTTGGGGATTTCCGGGTTGTTCAGCAGGAAGCTGACCGTATGGGGCACATGGCTTTTCATGACGGCGAACTCGGCCTCGTCCAGCCGACCCGGCTTGTTCAGCACATCATGGGGGATGGTCATCTTGCCGGCGTCATGCAGCAGCCCGCCCGAGGCCAGCACCAGAAGATCGTCGCCCTTCAGCCCGGCGGCGGTGCCGAACAGCGACAGTAGCGTCGCCACCCGCAGGCTGTGGGAATAGGAATAGTTGTCGTGATCCTTGACATTGACCAGGATCGACTTGAACTCGTTCTTCTTCACCGCATCCACCAGCGGCTGGCAGGAATCGGTGACGTCTTCATAGGGGATCGGCTCACCCGAGGCGATCAGGTCCGACAGATTGTTGAAGGCTTCCACCGTGCCGGTCAGCGCCTTGGCCTGCAAGGGCGGCAGGCTTTCCCACTTCTTTTCGATGGCGGCGTTCAAGAGCGACGAGATTTGCTTGATCAAGGAACTGCGGCGATAGGGCTTGACCAGATAGCCGCTGGCGCCCGCCGACAAGGCCGCCTGAATCGGGTCCTGATCGATGCTGTCGGCAATATAAAGCACCGGCACCTGGCTCAGGACGCTGACCTGCCGCATGGTCTTGATGAAGCGGGCGCCGCTGTTGGCCCCCACATGTTCCCCGACGATCACCAGACTGGGCGACGACAGGCTCAGGGACGACAGGGCGTTGGTGGTGTCGTGATATTTGTCCAGGGCATAGAAGGATAGCAAGGCCTCGGAAATCTGCTTGGCATGACGTTCATTGGCATCGACCACGGCCACGGCATGCTTCTTCACCTTGACGATGGCGCTTTGCCCCCGTCCGTCCTGATCCGTCGATACATCCATGAATGACACCCTCACCGGCGCGGATACCGAAGCCATCACCGTCGCCTTTCCTAGCCCCCTCACACAGTGTCATATTCCGTTATTCGAACGATCGGTCAATAACTAAATTGCCAATATAAAGTGACGCATTACCAGCCGTTTACCACCATTTACAACCGATTTACACTCACCCTATTTTCTCGTCTACAGAGATACATTCTGTTGAATTCTGTCATTATCCTACGCCAAGGCTTCGCCCCCAAAATCACCATGAACATCACCGCGCGATCTTCTTGCCAGCCGGGGCTGGGCAGTGTAGGCATCGCCCTATGAGGATTTGGGGAAAGACCATCGGAACCCTGCTGGGGTTCGTGCTGGGGCGCGGCGTCGTGGGCGCTGCCGTCGGGCTGGCGGTCGGCCATTGGATCGACCTTAAGATGTCGCCCAAGCAACCCCGCCCCAATAGCCGCAAGCAGGCGGTTTTCACCCGCTCGGTGGTGATGCTGGGGGCCAAGCTGGCCAAGGCCGACGGCCCGGTGACCCAAGCCGAGGTGGATGCCTTCACCAGCCTGTTCCACATTCCGCCGTCGCAGAAATCCGCCATCGCCGATCTATGGGACGAGGCCAAGGCCACTCCCGACGGCTATGAGCCCCATGCCGAGGCTCTGGGCAAGACCTTTGCCGACACGCCCTTCCTGCTGGCAGAGCTGCTGGCGGCGCTGCAGCGCATCGCCCTGGCGGACGGCCCCTTAACGCCACCGGAAGAGACTTTCCTGCGCCGGGTGGCCGAGATCTTCGGGGTCCGCCCGCAGAACGACACCCAGGACGCCTATGCCCTGCTGGGGGTGAGCGTCACCGCGCCCTTCGACGAGGTCAAAGCGGCTTGGCGCAAGCTCAGTCGCGAACATCACCCCGATCGTCTGATGGCGAAAGGCGTGCCGCAGGAGTATATCGATCTCGCCACCCAAAAGATGGCCGAGATCAACGCAGCTTATGACCGCATCCGGACGGAGCGGGGAGAACATTAAGATATGGCGCCGCCTCCTTTACTGGCCCTGCGCGAGGGCTTCGTCACTTTCGGCGGCCGTCCGCTGTTCACCGGCGTCACCTTGCAAGTGGGACGCGGCGAGAAATGCTGCCTGGTGGGCCGCAACGGCTCGGGCAAATCGACCCTGCTGAAGGTGCTGGCGGGACAGCAACAGCTGGACAGCGGCGAACGCTTCGTGCAGCCGGGCGTCCGCGTCGCCTATCTGTCGCAGGAGCCGGACATCACCGGCGCCACCATCGCCGACTGGGTCGCCACCGGCCTGCCCGCCGACGAACAGGACCAGCGTTACCGGGTCGATGCCATGCTGGAGGCCCTCAAGGTGGACGGCAGCCGCAGCCCCGAGAATCTGTCGGGAGGTGAAAGCCGCCGCGCCGCCCTGGCCCATGCGCTGGTGGGCGAGCCCGACGCCTTGCTGCTGGACGAGCCGACCAACCATCTCGACCTGCCGACCATCCTCTGGCTGGAGCGGGAGCTGGCGTCTTATAAGGGCGCCTTGGTGATCATCAGCCACGACCGCGCCTTCCTGACCGGCATTTCGCGGCAAAGCCTGTGGCTGGATCGCGGCATCGTGCGCCGCTCGGAACAGGGCTTCGCCGACTTCGAACGCTGGCAGGAAGAAATGATCGCCGCCGAGGAAGCCGAACTCAACCGCATGGACAAGCGGCTGGAAGCCGAGACCCATTGGCTGCATCGCGGCGTCACCGCCCGGCGCAAGCGCAATATGGGGCGTCTGCATGCCTTGATGGATCTGCGCAAGACCCGCGCCGAACATATCAAGGTGCAGGGCTCGGTGAAGCTGGGGGCCGAGGCCGGCGATCTGTCGGGCAAGCTGGTCTGCGAGGCCGACAAGGTCTGCAAGAGCTTCGGCGACACCACCATTCTGAAGAATTTCAGCACCCGCATCATGCGCGGCGACCGGGTCGGCCTGCTGGGCCCGAATGGCGCCGGCAAGACCACCATCTTGAAGCTGCTGACCGGTGAGGAACAGCCCGACAGCGGCACGGTGCGGCTGGGAACCAATCTGACCGCCGCTTATTTCGACCAGCGCCGCGCCAGTCTCGACCTTGAGTCCACCGTCTGGGACACCCTGACCGACGGCTCGGGCGATACGGTCAATGTGCGCGGCACGCCCCGGCATGTGATCGGCTATATGCGCGACTTCCTGTTCGAGGACCGCCAGGCCCATTCGCCGGTCAAGTCCCTGTCGGGCGGTGAGCGCAACCGTTTGCTGCTGGCCAAGCTGCTGGCCAAGCCGTCCAACCTCTTGATCATGGACGAACCCACCAACGATCTCGACATGGACACCCTCGACCTGCTGGAAGAGATGCTGGCCGATTATGACGGCACCTTGCTGGTGGTCAGCCACGACCGTGACTTCCTGGACCGCATCGTCTCCAGCGTCATCGCCGTCGAGGGCAAGGGCCATGTGGAGGAACATACGGGCGGCTATTCCGATTACCTGCGCCGCCGCGCCGAGCAGACCCCGCCGCCCGCCGCCGCGCCGAAAGCCAGCGCCGGCAAAGCGCCCGAGCGGGCCAAGACCGTCTCGAAGCTGTCCTATAAGGATCAGCGCGAACTGGACGATCTGCCGGGCCGCATCGCCAAGCTGAACGCTCAGCTGGAAACGCTGGAAACCACCATCGCCGACCCTGCGCTTTACAGCAAGAACCCGGCCAAGTTCGCCAAGACGACCGAAGAGCTGGAGACCACCCGCCTCGCCCTGGCCGAGGCCGAGGAGCGCTGGCTGGAGCTGGAGATGAAGCGGGAAGAGCTGGCGGGCGGCGCATGAGCCCCCGCGACGTCCTGCTGGCTTCGATCGTCGTCGTCATCTGGGGTGTCAATTTCATCGTCGTCAAGCTGGGCACCGCCGAGCTGCCGCCCTTTCTGCTGTCCTCCTTGCGCTTCATCCTGGTGGCGGCGCTGGTCTGTCCCTTCCGCCGCCTGCCCCGCGCTATCCTGGGCAAGACCGCCCTGCTCGCCCTGACCCTGGGGGTCGGGCATTTCGGCCTGCTGTTCTGCGGCATCCGTCTGCTGGATACCGCCAGCGCCGCCATCACCATTCAGCTGGGCGTGCCCTTCTCGGCCCTGATCGGCGCCCTGGCGCTGAAGGAACATCCCGGCTGGCATGGCATGACCGGCATTGCCCTGGCCTTCGCCGGAGTGGCCTTGCTGGCGGGCGAACCGACCCAGCCATCCCTGGCCGGTATCGCCATCGTGGTGATGGCCGCCCTGGATTGGGCGCTGGCCAATCTTTTGATCAAGAAGATCGGTCCGGTGGACAGTCTGGCCCTGAACGGCTGGACCGCCTTGTTCTCGGTGCCCATGCTGCTGAGCATGTCGCTGATCTTCGAGCACGACCAGATCGGCGCCATCCAGGCCGCCGGATGGGCCGGATGGGGGGCGATGGCCTATACCGCCTTCGGAGCCTCGCTGGTGGCCTATACCCTGTGGTACAGCTTGATCGCCCGGCTGCCCATGAGCCAAGTGGTGCCCTTCACCCTGCTGGGGCCGGTGATCAGCGTGGCCTGTGGCGTCCTGCTGCTAGGGGAAAGCTTAAGCTGGCATAAGCTGGCAGGCGGCGTTCTGACCGTGTTGGGCGTCGCCGTGGTGCAGTTCAAACCGCAAAGAGCCGCCGGATGATCAAGAGTCCTTCGCCCAACCAGGAACCCCGCCCCCAGGGCACCGTCATCGACATGCTGGTGATCCATTACACCGGCATGCAGACGGGACGGGCGGCGCTGGAGCGCATGTGCGACCCCGAGGCCAAGGTCTCGGCTCACTACATGATCGAGGAAGACGGCCGCCTCTTCCAACTGGTGCCGGAAGAGGCGCGGGCCTGGCATGCCGGGGTTTCTTATTGGCGCGGCAATCGCGACATCAACAGCCGCTCCATCGGCATCGAGTTGGTCAATCCCGGCCATGAGTTCGGCTACCGCCCGTTCCCCGAGGCGCAGATGGCGGCGCTGATCGCCCTGGCCCAGGGAATTCTCGGACGCCATGCCATCCCCGCCCGCAATGTGGTGGGACATGCGGATGTGGCCCCCACCCGCAAGCAAGACCCCGGCGAGCTGTTCGATTGGCAACGGCTGGCCGAGGCCGGCGTCGGCCAATGGCCCGGCCCGGCCCGAGAGCTCGCGGCGCTGGCGGAGTATGGCTATGACATCAGCGACGGCTCCGCCGTCCTGATGGCCTATGACCGTCACTTCAAGGGTTAGGCCAGCACAGCATCCAGTGCATCACCTCGGGGCGGAACTCGCAGACCAGCAGCAGCCGGTCCAAGCTGGTCAGCTTGCGCAAGCCCGGCAGACTAGACGGATCGCGCGGCCCTTCGCGCACCAGTTCCACCTGATGGCTGGAAAAGAACAGCGGTGAAATCGTCGGCGTGATGGAACGGTCGAAGACGTCATGGCATTCGACGATCAGGATTGAATGCGCCAAGGTGGGCGCGGTGTCGGCGGTCAGCAATTCCTTTTCGCCGCCTTCGCAATCCAACACCACCAGGGCGCGCTTGCCCTTCACCAAAGCCTTCAACTGCTTGGGCCTGCAGGCGCCGTAAATCTGAATCTGCTCACTGACACCATTCAGCTCGGCCGCCTTGCGGCAGGCCGCCTGAGCCTCGGGGTTCAGGTCGAAGGCATGGACCGGAACCCCCGGCAACCGCCGCGCCAGCCCCACCGCATAGAAACCATCGGCGCATCCGACATTGACCACCAGCTCGGGCTTGGCGGCAATCGCCCGCTCCAGCGCCGCATGCAGGTCCATCTCATAGGTGCCCAGGATATGCGGGGCCAGATCGCCCACCTCGCCCCAGCTGGTCTCTTCCAGCATTCGCATGCCCTGGAACGGCCCCATCTGCACCACGCAGCCCACCGCCGCGATCATCTGGCGGGTGAAATGCGCCCGCCGGCTGGCTGCCGCCGTATTCAGGATTTTGCGGATCGCCTCGGTATCGTCCATCTCTTGCCCATCCAAACGCCCAGCGGCGAAAGCTAGTGCAAGCCGCCGCCGTCAGCAAGCTTGCGCCGAAGCCGACAAGGCCCTACTGTCCGCCCCGCGTCAGATGGCCGGATGGCCGCTCCTCGGGCAACCGAGGGGAGGAAAGTCCGGGCTCCACGGAAATACGGTGCCGGATAACGTCCGGCGGGGGCGACCCTAGGGAAAGTGCAACAGAGAGCAAACCGCCGCCTCGCGAGGAAACTCGCCAGTCGGTAAGGGTGAAAGGGTGCGGTAAGAGCGCACCGCGCTCCTGGCAACAGGAGTGGCACGGTAAACCCCACCGGGAGCAAGACCAAGTAGGGACGGCCCGCGCAAGCGAGGTGCATTTCCGCACTGCCGTCCGGGTCGGTCGCGCGAGGCGTCCGGGTAACCGGCGTCCCAGATGAATGGCCATCCAGCCGCTTTCGGGCGGTGGACAGAACCCGGCTTACAGGCCGTCTGACGCAATTTTCCCACCCCGTTTCAAGAATCCCATGCCGTCCCAAAACGGCTTATTTGGAACAAACCAAGCACATGTGGATGGAAATTTTTTCTATCCACAAAGCAAAGTCATGACTCTCTTTTCTTTTCCTTGGTTATCCACAGCGGGTGTGACGACTGTCACTCGAAGCCGTTCACCATATTTTTACTATCCGCTCCCATTGACGCCCATATTTTCCCATGGTATCCCATGATCACCCACATTCCACCACTGGGAGCGGTATTCCGTTGGCGTGGAATGGTCGGGTGCGGCGAAACCTGGGGACGAAGGACGAGCAAGCCATGGCGCTGTTCGTTTCCACCTTTATCAATAAGGTCGATCGCAAGGGACGGGTCTCCGTTCCGGCGTCGTTTCGTGCTGCCCTGACGTCGCAAACTCTTCAGGGAATCGTCGTCTATCCGTCCTTCACCAACGCCGCTGTTGAAGGCTGTGGCACGGATTTCCTGGAAGACATCGCCGCCGCGGCGACCCAGAACTTCGACCTGTTCTCACCCGAGCAGGACGATATCAGCACCCTGATCTTCGCCTCGTCGCACCAGCTGGCCTGGGACCCCGAAGGCCGCGTGGTGCTGCCCGAGGAAATCCTGGCTCATGCCAACATCACCGAGCAGGCCGCTTTCGTCGGCAAGGGCCGCACCTTCCAGCTTTGGGAACCCGAAGCCTTGAAGCTGCATCAGGCCGAAGCCCGCGCCCGCGCTCTGGCCAACCGGCCGCAGCTGAACCTGCGCCGACCGGAGGGCAAATGAGCAGCCAGCCGCATATCTCGGTCCTGCTGGCCGAAGTGACCGAAGGCGTCGCCCCCGGCAACGGCGGCATCATCGTCGACGGCACCTTTGGCGCCGGCGGCTATAGCCGCGCCTTCCTGGAAACCGCCGATTGCCGCGTGTTCGGCATCGATCGCGACCCCAGCGCGGTGATCCGCGGCGCCGAAATGGCATCAAACTACGATGGTCGTTTGCGCGTCCTGCCGGGCCGCTTCGGCGATATGGACCAGCTGCTGGCCGCCGAGGGCATTACCGCCGTGACCGGCGTGGCGTTGGACCTGGGCGTTTCCTCCATGCAGATCGATCAGCCCGAGCGCGGCTTCTCGTTCCAGAAGAACGGCCCGTTGGATATGCGCATGGAATGCGACGGCCCCAGCGCCGCCGATCTGGTCAACAGCCTGCCGGAAGAAGAGCTGGCCGACATCCTGTGGCGCTATGGCGAGGAACGCCATTCCCGCAAGCTGGCCCGCGCCATCGTCCATGACCGCAAGACCGAGCCCTTCACCACCACCTTGCAGCTGGCCGAAATGATCGCCCGCGTCCTGCCCCGCGCCAATGACGGCATCCATCCCGCCACCCGCGCCTTCCAGGGCTTGCGCATCGCCGTCAATGACGAGCTGGGCGAAGTCGAGCGCGGCCTGGCCGCCGCCGAAAAGCTGCTGGCCCCCGGCGGACGTCTGGCGGTGGTGTCGTTCCATTCGCTGGAAGACCGCGCCGTCAAAGACTTCCTGAAGCGCCGCAGCGGTAGCGCCCCCCAGCCCAGCCGGCATGTCCCGGTCGTGGCGGCGGCGCGAGAGCCCAGCTTCCGCCTGCTGTCGCGCAAGCCGGTTCTGCCCAGCGAGGCGGAAACCCGCGCCAATCCTCGGGCCCGTTCGGCCCGCCTGCGTATCGCCGAGCGCACTTCCGCGCCGGCCTGGACCGATGAAGGAGGCCGCCCATGAAGCTCGGCGCCACCATCCTCTGGGGAGCCCTGGCGATCACCGCCGGGACTGGACTGTTCCTGCTGAAATATGAAGTGCAGGCCGAAGAGCAGCGCCTGTCGCATCTGCGCCGGGATATCGTCGAGACCCAGGAGAAGATCCACGTCCTGAAGGCCGAATGGAGCTTCCTGAACGATCCCGCCCGCCTGCGGGCCGAGGCCGAGCGCAATCTGGGCATGCATGCCGTCAAGCCCAGCCAGCTGACCAAGATCGCCAGCCTGCCCATGGCCGAGAAGCGCCCCGACCAGCCTGCCGGCAATCAGCTGGCCCAGGAACAGTCGGCCGCGCCCGAGGCCACTCCGGCTCCGGCCTCGTCGACGCCGCCGCCCGCCAGCGAGCCGCCGCCGGTCTATGCCGCGCCCGCGCCGCAGCAGCCCCGCCTGCAAGAAGCCCGCGCCGAGATTGCTCCTCCGGTGGTGGTGGCTCCGGTGGTGGTGAAGGCCGCCCCGGTGAAGGTGGCTCCTGTAAAGATCGCCCCTGTTAAGACCGCTCCGGTCAAGGTCGCCGCCAAGGCCGAGGTCAAGAAGCCTGCCGCCAAGCCGGTGGCCGTGGCCGCCGCCAAGCCTCAGCGCCCCGCCGGCAGCAGCTATCCCAGCGCCTATCCCGGCTATTCGGCGGCGGCCTATCCGGCGACTGCTCCGGTCAGCGCCACCCCCGCCAGCGGCAGCGGCGCATCGGGCACCCTGCTGACCATTACCGCCCCTGGCTATGACGGGAGGGCTCGTTGATCGGACGGCTGTTCGGCCCGAAAATCAAAACGACACGCCCCGCCATCTTCCCCGGACCGAAGGCGGAGGACGACGGCCGCCTGCATCTTGACGGCAGCCGCGACCGCGCCCTGGAAACCGGCCGCAGCCGCCTGATCGTCACCGGCGCCATGTTCACCATCGCCTTTTGCGTGATCGCCGGGCGCATGGTCGATGTCGCCTTGTTCAAGCGGGTCGCCCCGCGCAACATGGACCATAAGACCGCCGAGCTGTCGCTGGATCGCGCCGATGTGGTGGACCGCAACGGTGTGCTGCTGGCCACCAGCCTGCCGACCCAGTCGCTCTATGCCCATCCCCACGAAATCCACGATCCGGCGGATGCCGCCCGCAAGATCGTCTCGATCCTGAGCGACCTCAATCTGGCCGATGTTCAGTCCAAGCTGCAAAGCGACCGCGCCTTTTTGTATCTGCGCCGCAACCTGACGCCCAAGCAGGTCTATGAGGTGAATGCCCTGGGCATTCCCGGCCTGTATTTCGAGCGCGGCGAAAAGCGCATCTATCCCCAGGGCGAGCTGACCGCCCATGCGGTCGGCCTGACCGATCTGGACAATAAGGGCATCTCCGGGGTCGAGAAGACCTTCGAGAAGGAACTGCGCAGCCGCCGCGATCCCTTGCAGCTGTCCATCGATGTGCGCGTGCAGACCATTCTGCGCAACGAGCTGGCCAAGACCATGGCGGATTTCCACGCCATCGGCGCCACCGGCATGATCATGGATGTGAAGACCGGCGAGCTGATCGGCATGGTGTCGCTGCCGGACTTCAACCCCAACAACACCAACACCACCACGCCCGAGGCGATGTTCAATCGCGCCACCTTGGGCACCTACGAGATGGGCTCGACCTTCAAGCTGTTCAACACCGCCGCCGCCATCGACTATGGCACGGCCAATGTCAACAGCATCTATGACGTCACCCATCCCATCAAGATCGGCCGCTTCACCATCTCGGACTATCACCCCGAGAACCATCCGGCCTCGGTGGCGGAAATCCTCAAGGTCTCGTCCAATATCGGTTCGGCCCGCATGGCCATGGACCTGGGCACCGACCGCCAAAAGGAATTCATGGGCCGCATGGGCCTGCTGCGCCCGGTCAGCCTGGAAGTGCCCGAGCTGGGCAATCCGCTCTATCCGAAGGAATGGCGCGAAGTGAACACCATGACCATCGCCTTTGGCCATGGCATGGCGGTGACGCCCGCCCATGTGGTCAGCGGCGTCTCGGCCCTGGTCAATGGCGGCCAGTTCCATCCTGCGACCCTGCTGCGGCGCGACGAGAATATGCCGGTGCCCAGCCAGCAGGTGATCAAGGCCTCGACCTCCAAGGACATCCGTTCGCTGATGCGCATGGTGGTCACCGAAGGCACCGGCGAAAAGGCCGACGTGCCCGGCTATGAACTGGGCGGCAAGACCGGCACCGCTGAAAAGAACGGCGTCGGCGGCTATCACCACAAGTCGCTGCTGTCCTCGTTCATCGCCACCTTCCCGGTCTCGGACCCGAAATATGTCGTGTTGGCGATGATCGACGAGCCCCAGGGCAACAAGGCCAGCTTCGGCTTTGCCACCGGCGGCTGGACGGCGGCTCCCTGCGTCGGTCGGGTGGTCTCGCAGGTCGCGCCGCTGCTGGGCATCCAGCCCACCGGATCGCTGGAGACCCTGGCCGAGTTGAAGGCCCGCCTCGCCAAGGACAAGAAGCCAGGGGAGTCGCTCGATGAAGTTGAGTAATCTCCTGCATCCCGAACTGGGACACGACCCCGAGATCACCGGCCTGACCTGCGACAGCCGCGCCGTCAAGCCGGGCACGCTCTTCGCCGCCCTGCCGGGCGCCAAGGTGGATGGGCGCGACTTCATCGCCGCCGCCATCGAAAAGGGCGCCGTGGCGATCCTGGCCCCCACCGGCACCAGCCTGGACGCCGAGGGCGTGCTGCTGATCACCGACGACGAGCCGCGCCGCCTGTTCGCCAAGATGGCCGCCCGCTTCTGGGGCCGCCAGCCCGCCGTCGTGGCCGCCGTCACCGGCACCAACGGCAAGACCTCGGTCACCAATTTCCTGCGCCAGATCTGGGCCTATCACGGCTTGGCCGCCGCCAGCCTGGGCACCATCGGGCTGGTCTCGCCGGGCCGGGTGATCAAGGGATCGCTGACCACCCCCGATCCGGTCAGTCTGCATCAGACCCTGGCGGAACTGGCCGAGGCGGGCGTCACCCATGTCGCCATCGAAGCCTCGAGCCACGGTATCGACCAGTTCCGCCTGGACGGCGTGACCATCCGCTTTGCCGGCTTCACCAATCTGACCCGCGACCATCTGGACTATCACGGCGATATGGACAGCTATTGGCAGTCCAAGCGCCGCCTGTTCTCGCGGCTGCTGCCCGGCGGCGGCCATGCGGTGTTCAATGCCGACACCGAGCAGGCCGACGACTTGCAGCAGGTCTGCCGTAGCCGTGGCCACAAGATCATGACCTTTGGCGAAAGCGGCGGCGACATCCATCTGACCGCCCGCCACCCCGCCGCCCATGGTCAGGACCTGACCCTTTCGATCCGGGGTAAGGCCTATCGGCTGCATCTGCCGCTGGCCGGAGCCTTCCAGGCCTCCAACGCCTTGTGCGCCCTGGGGCTAGCGATCGAATCCGGCGTGCCCGAAGCCGTCGCCGTCAAGGCGCTGGAGCAGCTGGAAGGCGTGTCCGGCCGCTTGCAGCATGTCGCCACCAAGGCCAATGGCGCCGCCATCTATGTGGATTACGCCCATACCCCCGACGCGCTGGAAACGGTGCTGACCGCCCTGCGCCCCCATTGCAGCGGCAAGCTGGTGGTGGTGTTCGGCTGCGGTGGCGACCGCGATCCCGGCAAGCGTCCGCAGATGGGGGCCATCGCCGCCAAGCTGGCCGACCGCGCCTATGTCACCGACGACAATCCCCGCTCGGAAGAGCCCCAGGCCATCCGCGCCGCCATCCTGGCCGCCTGCCCCGGCGGCATCGAGATCGGCGACCGCCGTCAGGCCATCTTCCGCGCCGTGCTGGAGCTGGAGGCCGGCGACATCCTGGTGCTGGCCGGCAAGGGCCACGAGACCGGACAGATCATCAAGGGCCAGGAAATTCATTTCGACGACGCCGAGGAAGCCCGCGCCGCCGTGGAGCAATCCCTATGACCGTTCTTTGGACCAGCCATGAGGCGCAAGCCGCCACCCAAGGCAAGGCCACCGGCCCGGCCTGGGACGCCATGGGCGTGTCCATCGACAGCCGCAGCGTCGCCCAAGGCGATCTGTTCGTGGCGCTGGCCGGTCCCAGCCATGACGGCCATGACTATGTCGCCAAGGCCCTGGAGGCCGGAGCCGCCGCCGCCCTGGTCCACAAGATCCCCGAAGGCCTGAGCGCCGATGCGCCGCTGCTGCTGGTGGAGGACACTCTCAAGGGTCTGGAAGCCCTAGGCGCTGCCGCCCGCGCCCGCTCCAAGGCCCGCATCGTCGGGGTGACGGGCAGTGTCGGCAAGACCAGCAGCAAGGAAATGCTGAAGCTGCTGTTCGACGCCGCCGGCTCCACCCATGCCAGCGTCGGCAGCTTCAACAATCATTGGGGCGTGCCGCTGTCCCTGTCGCGGCTGCCGCGCGACGCCGAATATGCCGTCTTCGAGCTGGGCATGAACCATCCCGGCGAGATCACGCCGCTGACCCGGCTGGTGCGCCCGCATGTGGCGATCATCACCACCGTCGAGGCGGTGCATATGGAATTCTTCGCCTCGACCGCCGAGATCGCCGAGGCCAAGGCCGAAATCTTCCAGGGCGTCGAGCCCGAAGGCGCGGTGGTTCTGCCCCGCGACAATCCGCATTTCCACCTGCTGCGCCAGCGGGCCAAGGAAGCCGGGGTGACCCGCATCGACAGCTTCGGCAGCCATATCGAGGCCACCGTCCGGCTGCTGGACTGCGCCGTCGATCCCGACGCCACCCTGGTGCTGGCGCTGTTCGGCGACAAGCCCCTGTCCTATCGCGTCGGCGTGTCGGGCCGCCAATGGGCGGTCAATAGTCTGGCGGTCTTGCAGGCCGCCGCCCTGTGCGGGGTGCCGCTGGACGCTGCCGCCAAGACCCTGGCCGCCATGAGCGCGCCCAAGGGACGCGGCCAGCGCCGCCGTCTGGCCTGGGCCGAAGGCGCCATCGAAGTCATCGACGAAAGCTACAACGCCAGCCCCGTCTCGATGCGGGCGGCTCTGGCGACCCTGGCCGCCGCCAAGCCCGTCAAGGGTGCGCGCCGCGTCGCCGTGCTGGGCGACATGCTGGAGCTGGGCGAGACCTCGCCCGCCCTGCATGCCGGTCTGGCCGAAGCCGCCGTCGAGCGCGGTATCGATTTGGTTTTCACCGCCGGTCCGCTGATGCGGAACCTGCATGACGCCCTGCCCCCCGCCCTGCGTGGCGGACATGCGGCGGATTCCCAGGAATCCGCGGCTCAGGTGGCGGCGGCGCTGAGGGCTGGCGATGTGGTTGTCATCAAGGGCTCGGCGGGCAGCCGCATGGGCCGGGTGGTGCAGGCCTTGGACGATGCGTCCGCCAGCGCCAGCCAGGGGAATTAGGAGGCCGGGGAACCCATGCTCTATAATCTGCTCTTTCCGATGGCGGATCAGTTCGCTGTCCTGAATCTCTTCAAGTACCTGACCTTCCGCACCGGCGGCGCGGTGGTGACGGCGCTGCTGATCTCGTTCCTGGCCGGTCCCTCGGTGATCAACTGGCTGCGCCGCAAGCAGGGCCGAGGCCAGCCGATCCGCACCGACGGCCCGGAAAGCCATCTGCTGACCAAGAAGGGAACCCCCACCATGGGCGGTTTCCTGATCCTGCTGGCCTTGACCCTGTCGACCCTGCTTTGGGCCGATCTGACCAACGCCTATGTCTGGATCGTGCTGTTCGTCACCCTGTCCTATGGCCTGATCGGCTTTGCCGACGACTATCTGAAGGTCAGCAAGCGCAACACCAAGGGCCTGCCCGGCAAGCTGAAGCTGCTGGGCCAAGTCGGCGTCGCCGTGATCGCCGCCCTGCTGGTGATGAATCTCGAACCCGAGAACCTGTCTCACGCCCTGGCGCTGCCCTTCTTCAAGACCGTGCTGCTGCAGCTGGGCTATGCCTATGTGGTGATGGCCGCCTTCGTCATGGTCGGCGCCTCCAACGCCGTCAATCTGACCGACGGCCTGGACGGTCTGGCGACGGTTCCGGTGATGATCGCCGCCGGCGTCTTCGCCCTGATCAGCTATCTGGTCGGCCATGCCGTCTTCGCCAACTATCTGCAAATCCATCACGTTCCCGGCTCGGGCGAACTGGCGGTGTTCTGCGGCGCCCTGGTCGGCGCCGGCCTGGGCTTCCTGTGGTTCAACGCCCCGCCCGCCCTGGTCTTCATGGGCGACACCGGCTCGCTGGCCCTGGGCGGCGCTCTGGGCGCCATGAGCGTGGTGACCAAGCACGAGATCGTGCTGGCCATCGTCGGCGGCCTGTTCGTGCTGGAAACCGTCTCGGTGATCGTTCAGGTGGCCAGCTTCAAGCTGACCGGCAAGCGGGTCTTCCGCATGGCGCCCCTGCATCACCATTTCGAAAAGAAGGGCTGGGCCGAGCCGACCGTGGTGATCCGCTTCTGGATCATCGCCGGCATTCTGGCCCTGGCCGGTCTGTCCACCTTGAAGCTGCGCTAAGGAGAGGGACGCGATCATGCCTGCGGTTCCCCAGCTGAAAGATAAGGCGGTGATGGTGATGGGCCTCGGCAAGTCCGGGACCTCGGCCGCCCGCGCCCTGTCGGCCAGCGGCGCTCTGGTCACCGTTTGGGACGACAAGGCCGAAGCCCGCGCCGAAGCCGTCGCCGATGGCCTGACGGTCAAGGACCCGGCTGCCGTCGATTTCTCCAAGCTGGCCCTGCTGCTGTGGAGCCCCGGCATTCCCCACACCCACCCCAAGCCGCATCCGGTGGCCGAGAAGGCTCGGGCGGCGGGCGTGCCGGTGGTCTGCGACGTGGAACTGCTGGCCCGCGCCTGCCCCGATGCCCGCTATATCGGCATCACCGGCACCAACGGTAAATCCACCACAACTACTTTGGTGGCGCATATCCTGAAGTCTGCGGGCTTCCAGGTGGCGGTCGGCGGCAATCTGGGCATTCCCGCCCTGGACCTTCCGGCTCTGGGCGCAGACGGCGTTTATGTGCTGGAGCTGTCGTCCTATCAGCTGGAGCTGCTGAACAGCGCCAGCTTCGATGCGGTGGTTCAGCTCAACATCACCCCCGACCATCTCAGCCGTCATGGCGGCATCGAGGGCTATGCCGCCGCCAAGGCCAGCCTGTTCGACCGCCTGCGTCCCGGCGGAACCGCCGTGGTCGGCATCGATGACGAATTCGGCCAGCGTCTAGCCCATAAGGCCGTGCCCCTGTCGGTGGTCGCCCCGGCCAAGGGCGGCGTCTCGGCTCCCGAAGGCCTGCTGATCGACGACCGCAACGGCTTCTCGTTCGATCTGACCAGCCTGCCCACTCTGCTGGGCCGCCATAACTGGCAGAATGCCTGCGCCGCCTATGCCCTGACCCTGGCGGTCGGCGCCAAGCGACAGGACATTTGCGACGGGCTGAAGAGCTATCCCGGCCTTGCCCATCGCCAGGAACTGGTGGGCGTGGTGGACGGTGTCCGCTATGTCAACGACAGCAAGGCCACCAATGCCGACGCCGCCGAAAAGGCGATGCTCTGCTATGACCACATCTATTGGATCATCGGCGGGCAGGCCAAGGAAGGCGGCATCGCCAGCCTGGAGCCCCTGTTCCCCCGCGTCCGCAAGGCCTTCCTGATCGGCGAGGCGGCGGACACCTTCGCCAAGGCGCTGGACGGCAAGGTTCCCTTCGTCCGCTGCGGCACCTTGGAGGTCGCCACTTCTCAGGCCCGCTCCTCGGCTCTGGCCGATGGGCACAAGGATGCGGTGGTTCTGCTGTCTCCGGCCTGCGCCTCGTGGGATCAGTTCAAGAGCTTCGAACATCGCGGCGACGTGTTCCGCCAGCTGGTGGCCGGACTGCCCGGTGAAAGGGGAACGCCATGATCTCGCTCGGCCGCACCGACCGTTCCGTCATCGGCCGCTGGTGGTGGACCGTGGACCGCTGGACCATGGCCGCCGTCGGTTCGATCATCGCCATCGGCATTCTGCTGACCCTGGCCGCCAGCCCGGCGGTGGCGACCCATATCGGCGCCGAGCATTTCCACTTCGTGCGCCGCCAGTTCATCTTCCTGATGCCCGCCATCTTCGTGATGTTCACCGTCTCGCTGATGCCGCCCTTGTGGATCCGCCGTCTGGCCTGCCTGGGTTTCATCGGCGCCATCCTGATGATGGGGCTGGTGCTGGTGATGGGCGAAGAGATCAAGGGCGCCTCCCGTTGGATCAGCATCGCCGGCATCACCATTCAGCCGTCGGAATTCGCCAAGCCCACCTTCGCCGTGGTCGCCGCCTGGATGTTCTCGGAACATCGGGACCAGGAAAACTTCCCCGGCAATCTGGTGGCCCTGGGGCTGTACCTGCTGACCGCCGCCCTGCTGCTGTTGCAGCCGGATGTGGGCATGACCATCGTCGTCTCGTCGGTGTTCTTCGTCGAGTTCTTCCTGGCTGGCCTGCCGATCCTGTGGGTGGTGGTGGGCGCCATGACCGGCCTGTTGGGTCTGGTCGGCGCTTATTTCACCTTTGCCCATGTGCATGCCCGCGTCGATCGCTTCCTCGATCCTTCGGGCAGCGACGGCTATCAGGTGGTGACCGCCATGCAGGCCTTCCATAACGGCGGCCTGTTCGGCCGTGGCCCCGGCGAAGGCCGCGTCAAGGCGGTGCTGCCCGACGCCCATACCGACTTCATCCTGGCGGTGGCCGGGGAAGAGTTCGGCCTGATCCTGTGCCTGCTGGTGGTGGGGCTGTTCGCCTTCGTGGTGCTGCGCGGCTTCTCGCGCATGCTGCAGGAAGAAAACATGTTCATCCTGCTGGCCACCTCGGGGCTGCTGGTGCAGTTCGGCCTGCAGGCCATCATCAACATGGCCTCGACCCTGCATCTGATGCCCACCAAGGGCATGACCCTGCCCTTCATCTCTTACGGCGGCTCGTCCATGCTGGCGCTGGCCCTGGGCATGGGCATGGTGCTGGCCCTGACCCGCAAACGTTTCGGCGCGGAGGGCTGGCAATGAGCGGCAAGAAACTCGTCGTTCTGACCGCCGGCGGCACCGGCGGCCATGTCTTCCCGGCGGAAAGCCTGGCGGCCGAGCTGCTGTCGCGCGGCTATGAGCTGGCGCTGATCACCGACAAGCGCGGCCAAGCCTATGGCGGCACCCTGGGGCAGCTGACCACCTATCGCATCGCCGCCGGGGGCATTGCCGGACGCGGGCTGTTGCGCCGGGTGCGCGGCCTGTTCGAGCTGGGCGTCGGCGTGCTTCAGGCCCGTTCGCTGCTGAAGAAGCTGAACCCCGCCGCCGTGGTCGGCTTTGGCGGTTATGCCTCGGTGCCGGCCATGGTCGCCGCAATGTCGGCCGGCTTCCCCTGCGCCTTGCATGAACAGAACGCCGTGCTGGGCCGCGCGAACCGCCTGCTGGCCCCCCGCGCCACCAAGATCGCCACCTGCTATGCCCAGGTCAGCCACATGGCCGGAGCCTGGAAGAAGAAGGTTGTGCTGACCGGCATGCCGGTGCGGGCTCCGATCATCGCCCTGCGCGATACCGACTATCCGGCGCTGGAGGCCGACGGCCCGCTGCGTCTGCTGGTGATGGGCGGATCGCAAGGCGCCCGCGTGCTGTCGGATGTAGTGCCCGCCGCCCTGGCCCGCCTGCCCGAGCCCTTACGCAAGCGCATCGAGATCAGCCAGCAATGCCGCCCCGAAGACCTGGAAGCCGTGCGCGCCGCCTATGAGGGCACCGGCATCAAGGCATCCCTGGAAAGCTTCTTCCATGATGTGCCCGAGCGTCTGGCCTCGGCCCATCTGGTCATCACCCGGTCCGGCGCCTCGTCGGTGGCCGAGCTGACGGTGATGGGCCGCCCGGGCATTCTGGTTCCCTATCTTCACGCCATCGACGATCACCAGACAGCCAACGCCCATGCGGTGGACGAGGTGGGCGGCGGCTGGCTGATCCCGCAACCCGCCTTTACCGCTGAAAGTCTGGCGGCCAGGCTGGAATCCCTGTTCGACCTTCCCGGCAGCCTGACCCGAGCCGCCGCCTGCGCCCGCGCCGCCGGAACTCCCGACGCCGCCCAGCGTCTGGCCGATCTGGTCGGCAGCCTGATCACCGACAAGACTGAGGTTACGCCATGAGATCCTTGCCGCTGTCCATCGGCACCATTCACTTCGTCGGCATCGGCGGCATCGGCATGAGCGGCATCGCCGAGGTCATGCATAACCTTGGCTACAAGGTCCAGGGCTCGGACATCGCCGAGAACGCCAACGTCAAGCGCCTGCGCGGCTTAGGCATGACCATCCATATCGGCCATACCGCCGAGAACCTGGGCGAGTCCCGCGCCGTGGTGATCAGCTCGGCGGTCAAGGCCGACAACCCGGAAGTGGTCGCCGCCCGCGCCCGCCTGATCCCGGTGGTGCGCCGCGCCGAGATGCTGGCCGAGCTGATGCGCCTGAAATACGCCATCTCCATCGGCGGCACCCACGGCAAGACCACCACCACCTCGATGATCGCCGCCATGCTGGATGCGGCGGGCTATGACCCCACCGTCATCAACGGCGGCATCATCAACGCCTATGGCACCAATGCCCGCTTGGGCACCGGCGAATGGGCGGTGGTCGAGGCCGACGAGTCCGACGGCACCTTCATGAAGCTGCCCTCGACCATCGCCGTGGTCACCAATATCGACCCCGAGCATCTGGACTTCTACGGCACCTTCGACAAGGTCCGCGACGCCTTCCGCATCTTCGTCGAGAACATCCCCTTCTATGGCTTCGCCGCTCTTTGCTCGGACCATCCGGAAGTGCAGGCGCTGATCCCCAAGGTGCCCGACCGCAAGATCGTCACCTATGGCCTGAATCCCCAGGCCGACGTGCGGGCCGCCAATCTGGTGATCCAGCCGGGCGGGGCCAGCTATGACATCATCATCGCCGACCGCGCCAGCGGCACCAGCCGCACCATCGAAGGCGTCAAGCTGCCCATGTATGGTCAGCACAATGTCCAGAACTCGCTGGCCGCCGTGGTGGTGGCCGTACAGCTGGGCTTCTCGGACGATGTGATCCGCGCCGCCCTGGGTGGCTTCGAAGGCGTCAAGCGCCGCTTCACCAAGACCGGCGAGGCCAACGGCATCACCGTCATCGACGATTACGGCCATCATCCGGTGGAAATCACCGCCGTGCTGCGCGCCGCCCGCTCTGCCACCCTGGGCCGCGTGGTGGCGGTGGTGCAGCCGCACCGCTATAGCCGCCTGCAAAGCCTGTTCGAGGAATTCTGCAGCTGCTTCAACGATGCCGACATGGTGATCGTCGCCGACGTCTATGCCGCGGGCGAGCAGCCGATCCCCGGCGTCAACCGCGAATCCCTGGTCACCGGCCTGCAAGAGCGCGGCCATCGCCGCGTGCTGGCCCTGCCCAGCGCCGCCGATCTGCCGACCGTGGTGCATGGCATCGCCAAGCCCGGCGATCTGGTGGTCTGCTTAGGAGCCGGCAACATCACCGCCTGGGCCCATGCCCTGCCGGGCCAGCTGGAGGCTCTGTCCAAGGGTCAACCCCTGCCGGAGCCCGCCGAATGATGCCGTCCTTCCGCCAGAACCGTCTGATCGAAAGACTGCCCGCCGTGCGCGGACGGCTGACCGCGGACGCGCCTTTGGCGGCGATCACCTGGTTCCGCGTCGGCGGTCCGGCGGAAGTGCTGTTCAAGCCCGAGGACGCCGAGGACTTGGCCGCCTTCCTGGCCGCCAAGCCCGACGATGTGCCGGTGACGGTGGTGGGCGTGGGCTCCAATCTGCTGGTCCGCGACGGCGGCGTGCCGGGCGTGGTGATCAAGCTGACCGGGCCCTTCGCCCAGACCGAATTCCTGGAAGACGGCAAGGTCCGTGTCGGCGCCGCCGCCCTGGATCTTACCGTGGCGACCATGGCCTGCGAACAGGGCTTGGGCGGGCTGGAATTCCTGTCGGGCGTGCCGGGCACCATCGGCGGCGCCTTGCGCATGAATGCCGGAGCCTATGGCGGCGAGATGAAGGATGTGGTGATCGAAGGCCGCGCCATCGATCCCGCCGGCAAGCTGCATAGCCTGTCGGCCGCAGAGTTCGGCTTCGAGTACCGCAAGTCCGCCGTTCCCGACGGCTGGATCTTCACCGACGCCCTGCTGCAGGGCCGTCCCGAGACGCCGCAAGTGGTGGCCGAGCGCATGGCCGAGATCAAGGCCAAGCGCGAGGAAAGCCAGCCTTTGCGCACCCGCACCGGCGGCTCGACCTTCGCCAATCCGCCCGGCCACAAGGCTTGGCAGCTGATCGATCAGGCCGGCTGCCGGGGGCTGACCATCGGCGGGGCGCAGGTGTCGGAAAAGCATTGCAACTTCCTGATCAACACCGGCAGCGCCACCGCCGCCGAGATCGAGGAACTGGGCGAAGAAGTCCGCCGCCGCGTGCTGGCGACGGCGGGCGTCGAACTTCATTGGGAAATCCGCCGCATCGGCGTGAACAAGGACAGGAATTAAGCCATGAGCAAGCGTGTCGTCGTTCTGATGGGTGGATTTTCGGCCGAACGCGAAGTGTCGCTGAAAAGCGGCGCTGCCGTCGCGGCTGCTCTGGAAAAGGCCGGCTACGCCGTCGCCACCATGGATGTGCGCCGCGATCTGCGCACCCTGGTGGGCGGGCTCGACGCCTGCAAGCCCTGGGTGGTGTTCAACGCCCTGCATGGCCGCTTCGGCGAGGACGGCTCGGTCCAGGGCATCCTCGACATCATGAAGATGCCTTACACCCATTCGGGCCTGCTGGCTTCGGCCACCGCCATGGACAAGGCCGCCGCCCGCAAGGTCTTCGCCGCCGCCGGCATTCCGGTGGCCGAAGGCAAGGTGGTGCATAAGTCCGAGGTCTTCGCGGGCGATGTCCTGCCCCGCCCCTATGTGCTGAAGCCCCTGAACGAAGGCTCCAGCGTCGGCGTGCATATCATCAAGGGCGACGCCCCGCGCCCCGCCTCGGACGCCGACTGGCCCTATGGCGAGTGGGTGCTGGCCGAGACCTTCATCCCCGGCCGCGAGCTGACCGTCGGCGTCATGGGCGACAAGGCCCTGGCCGTCACCGAGATCACCTCGGATCGCGGTTTCTATGATTACACCGCCAAATATGCCCCGGGCGGTTCGCGCCATGTCTGCCCCGCCGCCCTGCCCAAGGACGCCTATGGCGAAGCCCTGCGCCTGGGTCTGGCCACCCATGTCGCCCTGGGCTGCCGTGGCGTCAGCCGCACCGACCTGCGCTATGACGACAGCCAGGGCAAGTTCTTCGTCCTGGAAACCAACACCCAGCCGGGCATGACCGATGTCTCGCTGGTGCCCGAACAAGCCGCCGCCGCCGGGATTTCCTTTGTCGAACTCGTGACCTGGATGGTGGAGAACGCCAAATGCGACGCCTAAGCGACATCACCATTCAGGTGGATGACCGCTTTGCCTCACCCAAGGGGCCGGTTCATCCGCAGACCCCGACCCGCATGGCGGTGCCCCGCCGTCGCGGCATGTCCCCCTATGTCATGAAGCGGGTCCGCCGCGCTTTGATGGGGGTCAGCCTGCTGGCCCTGATGACCGGCCTGCCCGCATGGGCCTATGTCAGCGGCTCTTACGCCAAGGCCGTGGCCGAACTGCGCCAGGACACCGTCGATCTGACCGGCCGCGCCGGCTTCCGTGTTCAGGACATCTTCGTCGAAGGCCGCAGCCGCACCCCCCGCGAAGAGCTGATGGCGGCCCTGCAGGTGCAACGCGGCGACCCGATCTTCGGCGTCGATCTGACCGCCACCCGCCAGCGGCTGGAAGAGATTTCCTGGGTCAAGACCGCGACCTTGGAGCGCCGCCTGCCCGGCGAGCTGCATATTCTGTTGAGCGAGCGTAACCCCATCGCCGTCTGGCAGAACCAGGGTCACTATTACCTGATCGACAAGGACGGTCTGGTGGTGGGCGACCAGCTGGAGGACTTCCCCGACCTGCCGCTGGTGGTGGGCGAGGGCGCGCCCGATCATGCCGCCGCCCTGTTGGAGATGCTGGCCTTGGAGCCCGATCTGCAAAAGCGCGTGCGCGCCGCGCAGTGGGTGTCGAACCGCCGCTGGAACATCACCTTCGACCATATGCCCGACGGCGTCGATGTCCGCCTGCCGGAGGAAGCCCCCGAAGAGACCTGGCACGAGCTGGCCCGCATCGAAAAGGAACAGCAGGTGCTGGAACGCAAGGTGACGCTGATCGACATGCGCCTGCCCGACCGGCTGGTGATGCGCTCGACCGGCGGCGCCGAGGAAAATTCGCCCGCCGCCCAAAAGGCCAAGCACAAGGGCCAACCGGGCAAGGACGCCTAAGGAGCAGTGATGGCTAAGACCAAGCCCCGCCACGGACTGATCGCCGCCCTCGATGTCGGCACCACCAAGGTCGCCTGCTTCATCGCCAAGGCCACCGACGACGGCCTGCGCGTGCTGGGCATCGGCCATCAGCTGTCGCGCGGCATGCGCAACGGCGCCGTGGTGGATATGGAAGAGGCCGAGACCGCCATCCGCGCCGCCGTCGACGCCGCCGAACAGATGGCCGAGGACCGCATTCGCGAGGTGGTGGTCAATGTCTCGGGCGGGCAGCCCATCTCGAACAAGATCACCCTGGAAGTGGCGGTGAACGGCCACGAGATCGGCGATAGCGACATCCGCCGCATGATGGACCATGGCCGCCAGCATTCGCAGCAGGCCGACCGCGAGCTGATCCACACCATCCCCGTCGGCTACACCGTCGACGGCAATGAAGGGGTGCGCGATCCGCGCGGCATGTTCGGCGACAAGCTGGCGGTGACCGTGCATCTGGTCAGCGCCGCCCAGGGACCGATCCGCAATCTGACCACCGTGGTGCATCGCTGCCATCTGGACATCGAATCCCGCGTGGTCGCCGGCTATGCCTCGGGTCTGGCCTGCTTGGTGGACGACGAAAAGGAATTGGGCGTCACCTGCATCGATATGGGCGGCGGCACAACTACCATCGCCGTGTTCCAAGGCGGCGAAATGGTGCATTCCGACACCATTCCGGTGGGCGGCATGCATGTCACCAACGACATCGCCCGAGGGCTTTCGACGCCCCTGGTCCATGCCGAGCGCATGAAGACGCTGTATGGCAGCGCCCTTCCCTCGCCGTCCGACGACCGCGAGATCCTGAAGGTGCCGCTGGTGGGCGAAGACGAAGACGGCGCCACCAATCAGGTGCCCCGCTCCATGCTGGTGCAGATCATACAACCCAGATTGGAAGAAACCTTCGAGCTGGTCCGCAACCGCCTGGAAGCCGGCGGCTTCGACAAGCTGGCCGGACGGCGCGTGGTGCTGACCGGCGGCGCGGCCCAGATGCAGGGCGTGCGCGACCTGGCCGGCATGGTGCTGGAGAAGCAGGTCCGCCTGGGCAAACCGGTGGGTTTGCACGGCCTGCCCGAGGCCACCGGCGGCCCGGCCTTTTCGACCTGCGCCGGCATGCTGCGATATGCACTGCTCAACCAGAGCGAGTCGTCCCACAAGTCTTCGCGAACTACAGATTCCGGCGGAGACGGTGCCTTTGGACGTTTCGGGGCCTGGTTAAGAAAAAACTTCTAGTGTCGAGACTCGAGTTGTGATTCAAAGATTCAAATTGAGCGCGGAGGGTGAACAACATGCTTAACTTCCATCCTGGTTCCAGCGATGAGCTGAAGCCTCGCATCACTGTGATTGGTGTTGGCGGTGCCGGTGGCAATGCCGTCAACAACATGATTCAGTCCCATCTGGAAGGCGTCGAGTTCATCGTCGCCAACACCGACGCCCAGGCCATGATGCAGTCGCGCACCGACCGCCGCATCCAGCTGGGCGCCACCACCACCCAGGGCCTGGGTGCGGGTGCTCGTCCCGAAGTGGGCCGCGCCGCCGCCGAGGAAAGCCTGGATGAGCTGATCGCTCAGATGGCCGGTTCGAACATGGTGTTCATCACCGCCGGCATGGGCGGCGGCACCGGCACCGGCGCTGCGCCCGTGATCGCCCGCGCCGCCCGCGACAACGGCATCCTGACCGTCGGCGTGGTGACCAAGCCCTTCAGCTTCGAAGGTCTGCACCGCCAGCGTCTGGCCGACCAGGGCATCGACGAGCTGTCCCAGTATGTCGACACCCTGATCATCATCCCCAATCAGAATCTGTTCCGTGTCGCTTCCGAGCGCACTACCTTCGCAGATGCCTTCAAGATGGCCGACGACGTGCTGTATTCCGGCGTGCGCGGCGTGACCGATCTGATGATCAAGCCCGGCCTGATCAATCTGGACTTCGCCGACATCCGCACCGTCATGGGCGAGATGGGCAAGGCCGTGATGGGCACCGGCGAGGCCGAGGGCGACAAGCGCGCCCTGGACGCCGCCGAAGCCGCCATCAACAACCCCCTCCTGGAAGACCTGTCCATGAAGGGCGCCCGCGGCGTGCTGATCAACATCACCGGCGGCCTGGACATGACCCTGTTCGAAGCCGACGAAGCCGCCAACCGCATCCGTGACGAAGTCGATCCCGACGCCAACATCATCTTTGGCTCGACCTTCGACGAAAGCATGAACGGCCGCATCCGCGTCTCCGTCGTCGCCACCGGCATCGACGCCGCCGCCCAGGCTGCTCCCAAGCCGACCCTGATCTCGCTGGTCGAGGCCAAGGCCCCGCAGAAGCCCGCCACCGTGCAGAGCTTCACCCCCAAGGCCGCGCCGACTCTGTCGGTTCCGACCCTGGCCGAACGCGTCGCCGGCACCGCCCATGTCACCCATGGTCCGGTGTCTCACGGCTCCGCCGCCGTCGCTCACGCTCCCGCCGCCGCGCCGCAGTTCCAGGCCGAGACCGTCGCCGCCCCCGAGCCCATGATCGCTTCGGTCATGGAAATCGAGGACGAAGACGAGCTGCTGCTGGAAGAGGCCGCCTTCGCCGAGACCAGCATGGTCGAAGCGCCGGTGGCTCCCGCCGCCGCCCTGCGCGAAGCCCTGCTGCGCCCCGAGCCGGCTCCGGCCATGCGCGCCGAGCCCAGCCTGGCTCCCGCCGCCGAACCGGCCCAGGGCAGCCTGCGCATGGACCCGCCGGTGGCCCGCGCGCCTCAGGCTCCGGTTGCCGCTCCGGCTGCTCCCGCCGCCCCCCAGGCTTCCGAGGCCGCTCGTCGTCCGAGCTTCCTCAACCGCCTGACCGGCATGAAGGCTCCGACCGCCACCCCGGCCGCCAGCCAGAGCTATGCCCCGCAGCATCACGCCCCGGCTGCTCAGCCGGCCGCTCATCGTCCTGCCCCGCAGGCCGAAACCCCGGCCGCCGCTCCGCAGACCCGGATCAGCCCCAGCGATCGTCTGACCACCTCGCGCGCGGCTGACGAAGACCTGCTGGACATTCCGGCCTTCCTGCGTCGTCAGGCCAACTAAGCCCGACGCGCAAAGCCTGTCCGGCTAGGACACCACCCGCTCAACGAAGCAGGCGACCAAGGGAAACCTTGGCCGCCTGTTTTGTTTCAATCCTCCGATAACCCCCGATAACCCACTGATGACGCAGCTGTTTTCCAGGGAATCCGATCGTAACAATTCGTAATATTGATTGATTTGAGGTCTTGTCGCCGCCTTGCTACATCTAGGGTCATAGAAATCGCGTTCAACGCAAAGGCTTGTAAGATGTTCGAAAACGGCGCCCTCAGCGAGATCCTTCCGGTCAAGACCGAAGGCAGCATCCTCCGCCCCGCCTTCGGCTCGGTCAAGCAGCGCACCCTGAAGACCGGCATCGGCTGCACCGGCGTCGGCCTGCATTCCGGCAGCAAGGTCAACATGGTGCTGCACCCCGCCGAGATCGATACCGGCATCGTCTTCCGCCGCACCGACATCGCCGGCAAGGGCGCCATCATCCCCGCCCGCTGGGACGCCGTCAACGACACCCGCCTGAACACCTGCATCGCCGACGCCAACGGCATCGGCGTGCGCACCATCGAACATCTGATGGCCGCCCTGTCGGGCATGGGCATCGACAACGCCATCATCGACATCAGCGGCCCGGAAGTGCCGGTGATGGATGGTTCGGCCGCGCCCTTCCTGTTCCTGATCGAATGCGCCGGTGTGGTCGAGCAGGCTGCTCCCCGCCGCGCCATCAAGGTTCTGAAGACCATCACCGTGCAGGATGGCGACAAGGTTGCCATGCTGACCCCGGCCAGCGGCTTCTCGGCTCAGGTCGAGATCGACTTCCCGGTCGCCGCCATCCGCCGCCAGGAATGCTTCCTGTCCCTGTCGGCCAGCAGCTTCAAGGCTGAAGTCAGCCGCGCCCGCACCTTCGGCTTCGAGCAGGAAGTCGCCGCCATGCGCGCCGCCGGCCTGGGCCGTGGCGGTTCGCTGGATAACGCTGTGGTCATCGCCAGCGACGGCAACGGCGTGCTGAACGAAGAAGGCCTGCGCTATGACGACGAGTTCGTCCGTCACAAGACCCTGGACGCCGTCGGTGACCTGTATCTGGCCGGCGGCCCGATCCTGGGCGCTTTCCACGGCATCCGCTGCGGCCATGCCCTGAACAACCGCCTGCTGCGCGCCCTGTTCGCCGACAGCAGCGCCTGGACCTATGTCACCATCGACGCCCGCGACCAGATCGCCGCCACCCAGCCGGTGCGCCGCCTGACCGCCGTCAACGGGTAATTGCCCGCACTCTCTTGTCGCTCTTTTGGGCCGGCGTGATATAGTCTCGCCGGCCCTTTCCATTTCCTGAGCAGGTCATGCGCAAACACGTCCTCTTCCGCTCTTTCGCCCTGGCATCGATCCTGTCTCTGCCGCTGCTGTCCGCCTGCTCGGGCGACAAGGCCAAGGACGAGTACAAGGAACTGCCGGTCGAGCAGCTTTACAACGAGGGCATGGATCATCTCTCGGCCGAGGAATATCAGGACGCCGCCAAAAGCTTCGACGAAGTCGATCGCCAGCATCCCTATTCCGTCTGGGCCACCAAGGCGCAGCTGATGGCCGCCTTTGCGCAATATCAGCGCAACAAGTTCGACGAAGCTATCATCGCCCTGGACCGCTTCATCCAGCTGCATCCCAGCCACAAGGACGTGGCCTATGCCTATTACATGAAGGCGCTTTGCTATTACGAGCAGATCGCCGACGTGCAGCGCGACCAGAAGCTGACCGATCAGGCCCTGAAGGGCTTCCAGGAAGTGATGGATCGCTTCCCCAACAGCAAATATGCCCGTGACGCCAAGCTGAAGCTGGACCTGACCCGCGACCATCTGGCCGGTAAGGAAATGGCTGTCGGCCGCTATTACGAGAAGCAGGGCATGTATCTGGCCGCCATCAACCGCTTCCGCTCGGTGGTGGACAATTACCAGACCACCACTCATGTGCCGGAAGCGCTGCATCGTCTGGTGGAATGCTATCAGGCCCTGGGCCTGACCGGCGAGGCGCAGAAGAATGCCGCCGTGCTGGGCTATAACTATCCCGGCAGCCAATGGTACAGCGACAGCTACGGCATGGTTACCGGCAAGCCGGCGGATGATCCGCGCAATGGCGAGAAAAAGGATTCCAGCTGGCTCCGCTGGCCCTGGTAAGGGATAGGTCATGCTGCTTGGTCTGTCGATTCGCGACGTTGTCCTGATCGACCGGCTCGACATCGCCTTCGAGCCCGGCCTGACCGTGCTGACGGGCGAGACCGGCGCCGGCAAGTCGATCCTGCTGGATTCGCTGGGGCTGGCCCTGGGAGCCCGCTCGGAAAGCGGATTGGTCCGCAAGGGCGCCGCGCAGCTGTCGGTGTCCGCCGACTTCCATCTTCCCGCCGCCCACCCCGCCTTCGCCATTCTGGCCGAGCAGGAGATCGACACCGCCGACGGCTTGGTGCTGCGCCGCGTCGTCAGCGCCGATGGCCGTTCCCGCGCCTTCGTCAATGATCAGGCGGTCAGCGTCGGCCTGCTGCGCCGCCTGGGCGATGCTCTGGTGGAAATCCACGGCCAGTTCGAAAGCCACGGCCTGCTGGACCCGGCCAGCCATCGCGGCGTGCTGGACGCTTTCGGCGGCCTGAATGTCGAGGCGGTGAAGACCGCCCACACCAACTGGAAAGCCGCCGCCCGCGCCCGGCAAGAGGCTGAAGCCGCCCTGCTGAAGGCCAAGGGCGAGGAAGACTTCCTGCGCCACGCCGTCGAGGAACTGAACGCCCTGGCCCCCCATCCCGGCGAGGAAAGCAGCCTGGCGGAAAAACGCGCCGTGATGATGCATGGCGAGAAGCTGATCGAAGGCATGAATGCCGCCTTGCAATCCCTGTCGGGCAAGGGTGAGGTGGAAAGCGCCTTGCGCGCCGCCCAGCGCAGCCTGGAGCGGGTGGCCGACAAGGCCGAGGGCAAGCTGGACCCGGTGATCGCCGCCCTGGACCGCGCCGCCGACGAAGCCGCCGAGGCCCGCAATCTGTTGGAGCGCGTCTCCTCGGGCATCGATCTGGACCCCCGCGCCTTGGAAAAGGTCGAGGAACGGCTGTTCGCCCTGCGCGCCACCGCCCGCAAACATGGGGTGGATGTGGACGGACTGGCCGCTCTGCGCGACCGCATGGCCGCCGAGCTGGCCGCCCTGGATGCCGGCGGCGGCAGCGTCACCCGCCTGATCGCCGCGGAAAAGACCGCCAAGACCGCCTATGCCGAGGCCGCCAAGGCCCTGTCCCGCGCCCGCGCCGCCGCCGCTGCCGAACTGGACAAGGCGGTGGCCGTCGAACTGCCGCCCCTGAAGCTGGATCGCGCCAGTTTCCATACCAGCGTCGAGCCTCTGGCCGAGGCCGACTGGTCCGAGACCGGCATGGACCGGGTCGCCTTCCTGGTCGCCACCAATCCCGGTACCGCTCCCGGCCCCTTGGGCAAGATCGCGTCGGGCGGCGAACTGTCGCGCTTCATGCTGGCCCTGAAGGTGGTGCTGGCCCGCATCAGCTCGGTCCCCAGCGTGGTCTTCGACGAGGTCGATAGCGGCATCGGCGGCGCAGTCGCCGCCGCCGTGGGCGAACGCCTCGCCCGCCTGTCGTCCGATCTGCAAGTGCTGGTGGTCACCCATTCGCCGCAAGTCGCCGCCAAGGGCAGCCAGCATTGGCATGTGGCCAAGGGCGACGATGGCCAGGGCGGCACCGTCACCCGCATCTCGCAACTGGCCCCCGAGGACCGCCGCGAAGAAATCGCCCGCATGCTGGCTGGCTCGCAAGTCACCGACCAAGCCCGCGCGGCCGCGGAAAGTTTGCTGGAGACAAAATGAGCAACCAGACCGATGAGCCTGCCTGGAATGCACCACTTGCCGAGTGTCTGCCGGGCAAGCTGCTGCTCATCGGCCTGACGATCGAGACGCCGGGTCAGGACGAAACAGAGATGCAGCAATTCTATGGCCGCGTCCTGGTTGCCGACCCCGAGCAGGGCATTCAGCTGGAATTAGGCGGCGAACATGCTGGCCGCATCTATTGGCTGCCGCCCGATACTCGCACGATCCGCCCGGCTCCTCCGGGTGATTACCGCCTGCGGGCCACCGGCGAAGTCGTCGAGAATCCCGACTATACCTGCGTATGGGTCTTAACCCGCCCCTCCTCCAACCCGTGACGAACTGCCCGCCTGCGGCTATCATCCCCTCGGCCTGACAACCAGGGGGATGGGGGAATGCAGGAGCTGGTTTCGCGCGTCATGGACCCGCGCTTGGCGGAGTTGCTGGCGCTTTGGCAGGCCAATTTTCCCCGCGACCGGCTGATCGCCGACCCCTTGAGCCTGTTTGCCGCCCAGGCCGATCATCTGCTGGTGATCGGTTCGGATCAGGTCTATAGCCGCTATCTGCATTATGGTCAGAGCTTCGTCGACCGCTTCGGCACCGACCTGACCGGCCAGATCATCGATCTGCTGCCCACGGATGTGCTGCCGCCGCAGCAGCGGGGCATGCTGGAATTCGAATATGCCCATGCCCGCAATCACGAGTCGGTGCTGTGGCGATCCTATACCGCGCTGTTCCCCGGCGGCCGCACCGAGACTTGGCAGCGGCTGGTGCTGCCCTTGGGCGAGCATCGGCTGGCGGTGGCGGCCTATCCCTGCCAACCGCCGGCGGAAGAGGGCACCGACAGCGGCGACGGCCTGCTGCGCATGATCATCGAGCGGGTGCCGGTGGTGCTGGACGCCCAGGGCCAAGTGCAGGATTTGGCGCTGTCGCTGAAATTCTTCAGCTCGACCCAGCAGCATCTGAGCGAGTTGGAGGCCCTGGCCAGCCTCGACTCGCTGACCGGCATGCCCAACCGCCGCCATTTCCACCAGATGGCCGGACTGGAGCTGGATCATGCCCGGCTGATGGGGCGGTCTTTCTCGGTGCTGGGGCTGGATATCGACCATTTCAAGCGCATCAACGACAGCCACGGCCATGCGGTGGGCGATCAGGCGCTGGTGGCTTTTGCCGCCACCTGCCGCAAGGCCCTGCGTGAGCCCGACATGCTGGGCCGCTGCGGCGGCGAGGAATTCGCCGTGGCGCTGCCCAACACCGGCACCGCCGCCGCCTGCCTGATCGCCGAACGGCTGCGCCAAGCGGTCGAGAAGATCGAAATCCCGCTGGAGGACGGCACCGCCCTACGCTTCACCGTCAGCATCGGCATCGCCACCCTGGTTCCTGGCGAGGATGACGAAGAGCTGTCCATGGCCGGACTGCTGGCCCAGGCCGACGCCGCCCTCTATCGCTCGAAGAACGAGGGCCGCAATCGCGCCACCGTCGCCAGCCGCAACGATCTGGCGCTCGACTCTCTAGGCTTGCGTGACGCGCCCCGTACCGGGGCCGCTCAATAGCCGCGCGGGCTTGTCGCGTCTCGATCGGCTCCCTCAGGCAGGCTTTCCGGCGATGATCCGGGGCCTCGTCGCCTAGTCTAGCGGGGCGACAAAGGAGACCCGCATGAATGCCCAGCCCGCCGACTGGCAGTCTTTGACCCAGGATTGCGGCTTGCAGCTGCATGGCAGCTTTGGCGATTTCCGCGATTTGCTGCCGGCCCTGCAGGCCGAATTTGCCGCCCTGGAGGCCTGCATCGATCCCGCCCTGCGGGGCATGCGGGCCTGTGACGGCAGCTGGTCGAATCTGGACCTGATTTTGCGCGACAAGACCTGGGGCCGTCCTGGCCATCCGACCTCGGCCCTGGCGCTGATGCCCAGCGTCGCCGCCTTGATCCAGCGGACCGGCCTGACGGTGCTGGGGGCGCATATCCTGCGTCAGCCGCCCCAAGGGCTGCTGCCCTGGCATTTCGAGGATCAGGCCCCCTATTCCGTCGAGACCCGCCTGCTGATCCCGCTGCATGTGCCCCAGGGCTCGGTCACCTGGGTCAGTCACGAGCCGGTGGTCTATCCCGAAGGCATCGGCTGGTGCGCCGATGTCAACTTCCCGCATCAGGTGGAAAATCCCACCGATCAGCAGCGCATCATCCTGGCGCTGGATGTGCTGTCGGACCAAGCCGCCCGCGATTGCATGCCGCAAGGCTTGCTCGAGGGCGTGGACCAACGCCATACCTTGGCGCAACAAGCACGGAACCATCTGCTGATGTGGCGCATGGCACAGTGATCGGTTAACCTCTGGCGCTTATCTCCATCCCAGAGTCAGAGCGCCATGCCCGCCGCAATTATTCCCGTCGATCAACTCACGCCCCTGGAAGCCAGCATCGAGCTGGCCGCCCTTAGCGACGAGATCAGGGGGCATGACTGCGCCTATTACCAGGATGACGCCCCCAGCCTGTCGGATGCCGACTATGACGCCCTGCGCCGGCGTCTGGCCGCCATCGAGGCCCGTTTCCCCGAACTGGTGAAACCCGACAGCCCCAGCCGCAAGGTGGGCGCGGCGCCGTCCGAGGGCTTCCGCGCCGTGCCGCATCTGCAGCCGATGATGTCGCTGCAGGATGTCTTTACCGACGAGGCGGTGGCCGACTTCGTCGCCGGGGTCCAACGCTTCCTGATGCTGCCCGAAGGCGAGGAACCGGCCCTGACCGCCGAGCCCAAGATCGACGGCCTGTCCATCAATCTGCTTTATGAGAACGGCAGCTTCATTCGCGGCACCACCCGCGGCGACGGTGCGGAGGGCGAGGATGTCACCGCCAATCTGCTGACTCTGAAGGAGCTGCCCCGGCAATTGACCGGCCCGGCTCCGGCGGTCATGGAAGTGCGCGGCGAGGTCTATATGAACCGCGCCGACTTCCTGGCCCTGAACGAGGCTCAGGCGGCCCAAGGGGGCAAGGTCTTTGCCAATCCCCGCAATGCCGCCGCCGGATCGCTGCGCCAACTGGACCCGGCGGTGACGGCCAAGCGGTCCTTGAGCCTGTTCTGCTATGCCCTGGGCGAATGTTCCGAGCCCGTGGCCGACAGCCATTGGCAGTTCCTGCAACGGCTGCGGGCCTGGGGCTTTCCGGTCAACGACCGCTCGGCCCTCTGCCAAGGGGTTGCCGAGGCACTGGATTTTTACACCAAACTGGGAGAAGACCGGGCTGGGCTGGCCTATGACATCGACGGCGTAGTCTATAAGGTCGACCGCATCGACTGGCAGAACCGCCTGGGCCGCCGCGACCGCACGCCCCGTTGGGCGGTCGCCCATAAATTCCCCGCCGAACAAGCCCAAACGCTGCTGGAAAAGATCGAAATTCAGGTGGGCCGCACCGGGGCTTTGACCCCGGTCGCGCATTTGACCCCGGTCACCGTCGGCGGCGTGGTGGTCAGCCGCGCCACCTTGCATAACGAAGACGAAATCCTGCGCAAGGATATCCGCGAAGGCGACACCGTCATCATCCAGCGGGCCGGCGACGTGATCCCTCAGGTGGTCTCGGTGGTCCGCCATGCCGAGGGCAGCCAGCCCTTCGAGCCCAAGGAGACCTGCCCCGCCTGCGGCAGCCATGCCGTCAAGCCCGAGGGCGAGGCCATCCGCCGCTGCACCGGCGGTCTGACCTGTCCGGCCCAGGCGGTCGAGCGTCTGATCCATTTCGCCAGCCGCAATGCCTTCGATATCGAAGGCCTGGGCGAGAAGAACGTGGAATTCCTGTGGGAGCGCGGCTGGGTCCGAAAGCCCGCCGACATTTTCCGCCTGGAAGCCCATTTCGGCCCCGGCAATCTGATCCAGCTGGCCAAGTGCGAGGGCTGGAAGGACAAGAAGGCCAACAATCTGTTCGAGGCCATCAATGCCCGGCGGACCATTCCCCTGGACCGCTTCATCTATGCCCTGGGCATCCGCCAGGTGGGCGAGGCGACCGCCCGGCTGCTGGCCTTGAACTATCATAGTTTAAGCGCCTGGACAGAGGCGATGCGGGCCGCCGCCGCCGACCGTTCCGGTGACGCCTGGAGCCATCTGACCGGTATCGATCAAGTTGGTCCTTCGGTGGCGGGCGAGATCGCCGACTTCTTCGAGGAAGAGCATAATCTGGCGGCTCTGGATGATCTGGTGAAGCAGTTGCAGCGGGTTGAAGATTTCGAGGCACCGGCTAGCATCGAGTCTCCGGTGTCCGGCAAGACCGTGGTCTTCACCGGCAGCCTGGAAACCATGACCCGCGACGAAGCCAAGGTCCGCGCCCAGGCGCTTGGGGCCAAGGTGGCGGGGTCGGTGTCCGCCAAGACCGACTATCTGGTGGCGGGCGCCGATGCCGGCTCCAAGCTGACCAAGGCCCAAAGCCTGGGCGTCACCGTCCTGACCGAGCAGGAATGGTTGACTATGACAGTTGGATAATTTTACCCCTAGGACTTGAATCCCCCCGCGCGGCCTCCCTAATGGAGTCTTGGGGTTGGGATACCCCGGAAGTCCAGCAAGGAGGTTCCGGTATGATTGTCCATCACATCCTTCAGACCAAGGCGAACAAGGGCATCTTCACCATTTCCGCCGACCGGCCGATTACGGTGGCGGCCCAGACACTGCATGAAAACCGCATTGGTGCGCTTGTGGTCACCGGCGAAGCCGGAAGCATCATCGGCATCCTGTCCGAACGCGATATCGTGCGCGGCATGGCCCTTCAGGGGCAGAGCTGCTCCATGTGGAAGGTGTCGGACCTGATGACCGCCCATGTGCTGGTCTGCGATCCTCACGACACCCTGGACGATCTGATGTCGGTCATGTCCAAACACCATATCCGCCATCTGCCGGTGGTTGAAAACAACAAGCTGATCGGCATGGTCACCATCCGCGATGTGGTCAAGGCCAAGCTTGAGGAAGCCTCGCAAGAGGTGGACCATCTGCGCGACTATGTCATGACCGGCGGGTGAAAGGGTACAGCGCGGCGGTTCACCCCGCCGCGCCCGAAGCGTCCAGATAGTCCTTCTTGCGGGCCATATCGGCATCGCCGTCGGCGAAACGCTGGGCGATGGCCTTGAATTCGGCCTCCAGCTCCAGGAAAGCCGCCGCCATGTCGGGGTCGAAATGGCTGCCGGCACCCTCGCGGATGATGGCCACCGCCTTTTCGTGGGGCATGCCCTCTTTGTAGACACGGCGGCTGATCAGGGCGTCATAGACATCCGCTACCGCCATCAGCCGGGCCGAGACAGGGATATGGTCGCCGCCGATGCCCTGGGGATAGCCGCTGCCGTCCCATTTTTCCTGATGGCCATAGGCGATTTCCTTGGCCATGGATAGAAAAGCCACCGGCGTGCCCAGGCTTTGCTCGGCATGTTCGATGGCATCGCGGCCCAAGGTGGTGTGGGTCTTCATGATCTCGAACTCGGTGGGCTCGAAGCGGCCGGGCTTCAAGAGAATGCGATCGGGAATCCCCACCTTGCCGATGTCATGCAGCGGCGCCGACTTGAACAGCATGTCGATATAGCCGTCGCTCAGCACCGCGGCGAAGCGCGGATGGCTTTGCAGCTTGCGGGCCAGGGCGGCGACATAATGCTGGGTGCGGCGGATATGATTGCCGGTGTCGGAATCGCGGGTTTCCGCCAATGAAGCCATGGCCAGGATGGTCACATCCTGGATCGCCGCCACCTCGCGGGTGCGGTTGCCCACCTCGGTCTCCAGGAACTGCGCCTTGTCCTTCAGGAAGTCGGCGCTGGCCTTCAGCTTCAGATGGGTCTCGACCCGCGCCAGCACGATGGGCGGGCTGATGGGCTTGGTGATGTAATCCACCGCCCCCAGCTTCAGCCCGGCTTCCTCGTCCTTCACCTCGGCCTTGGCGGTCAGGAAGATGACGGGAATCTCGCGGGTGGCGGGGTCGGCCTTCAAGCGGCGGCAGACCTCATAGCCATCCATCTCGGGCATCATGATGTCCAGCAAGATCAGATCGGGATGGGGCAAGGCCGCCGCCACCGCCAGGGCTTTCTCGCCGGAATTGGCGATCTTGACCCGGTAGTCGTCCTTCAAGAGGCCGCTCATGACCTTCAGATTGTCGGCGGTGTCGTCCACCACCAGCACCACCGGGCGTTCCAGGGCGATCTCCGAGAGAGGCATCATGGCAAGGTCACCTTCAGGGCGCGCTCGATGGATTTCTTGACGCCGTTGATCGAGACCGGCTTGACCAGATAGCCCGCCACCTTATGGCCCTTGGCGCTGAGGACCGCCTCTTCGCTGGCGTCCGAGGTCAACATCACCACCGGCGTCGCCGCCACCGGGGCGATCGGGCATTTGCGCAGATTGTCCAGGAAGGTGAAGCCATCGGCCACCGGCATATGGATGTCGCAGAAGATCAGCATGGGCCGCACCCGCACCGCCTCGCTCTGACCCGTCCCGGCAGAGTCGGCATCATAGAGATTGGTCGCCGGCAGACCGATCTGGATCAGGATATGGCGCAGGGTCTGACGGATGAAGGGCTCATCGTCGATCAGCAGGATCTTCAGCTGGCGCAGGTCCGTGTTGTTCATGGAAGCAACCTCGTTACGCTAGGAAATCGGCTAGAGCCGCTTGCAGCTCGGCCAGAGTGGGGGGAACCAAAGGCAGCAGCAGGGCTACCACCTCGGGCTGGCCGTCCTTGCAGGCGGCTTCGATATCGGCGGCCATCTGACCCAGGCGGCGGGCTCCTGCCGTGTTGGCGGTGCCCTTCAAGCCGTGAGAAATCTCGCGCAGGGTCTCGGGCTCCGCCGCTGCGGCGGTCATCTTCTCGACCTTGGCGGCGGCGTCGGCCAGGAAACCGGCGATCATCGGCGTCATGCGCGGCAGATCCCATTTGAAGATCGGCCCCATGGCCTCGAAGTCGAAGACATCGGGATCGATCTCGGGCAGCTCCGGCTTGGCGGACTCGGTGGCAGGAACCGCCCCCGGCAACAGGGCCAAGGCCTTGTCATAGTCGTAATTGCGCACCAGGGCGGCGAAGGTCTCGGTCTGATCCTTCAGCGCCGCCCGCACCAGCTCGGGCAGATGATCCAGGCATTCCTCGGCCTCGGGATCATTGTCTTGCAGCAGCTGGCGCAGCGTGGCGACGAAGCCGGCCAGGGCGTCTTCATCCACCTCAAGCGGCTCTTGCTCGACCTCGACCGCCAGAGGCAGCAATTGGCGCAGGGATGTGGTCAAGGCATCCAGGGACGGCTCCAGCGCCGCCAGCTCGGCCTGACCGTCGCCGCCGTCGCGCAAGGAGGTTTCCAGCTTGGCCGCCAGCCCCTGAAGCGCGGTGGCTCCCAGATTGCCGGCATTGCCCTTCAGGGAATGGGCGGTACGCTCGGCGGTGTCATGATCGCCCGAGGACAAAGCCGCCCGAATGGCGGCGGGCGCATGGGCGCTGTCGCCATGGGCGAACTTGCCCAGCACATCGCGATAGAGCGGCACCTTGCCGCGCATGCGCGACAGCCCCTGCTCCACATCCAGCCCCGGCAGATCGACCGGCAGGCCGCGCTCGTCCAAGCTGGGAAGGCTCTCCGCCGCCGCCGCCGCCGCCACCTTGGGCGCCCAGCGGACCAAGGCGCGCTCCAGCTCGTCGGGGTCGATGGGCTTGGCCAGATGGTCGTTCATGCCAGCCGCGATACATTTGTCGCGGTCGGCCTGCATGGCATTGGCGGTCATGGCCAGGATCGGCAGGGCCGAGAAGCCCCGCTGGCGGATTTCCCGCGTCGCCGTCAGCCCATCCATCACCGGCATCTGCATATCCATCAGCACGATGTCGAAGGGCTGGGCCTGCACCTTGTCCAAGGCGATCTGACCATTCTCGGCCAGAGTGACCACCGCCCCCATATCGGCCAGCAGCTCTCCGGCGACCTGCTGGTTCAGCTCGTTATCCTCGACCAGCAGCACCTTGAGGCCGGTCAGCGAGACAGGAGCGGCATGAGGATCAAGGGCCCGGTGATCGGGCACGGACTCCAGCTCGGCCCCCAGCGCCCGCATGGCGGCGTCGAACAGCATGGAAGGATTGACCGGCTTGATCAGCACCGTCTCGAAGCCGGTATCGTCGGCGCTCTTCAGCACCTCCTCGCGGCCATAGGCGGTGACCATGATCAGATGCGGCGGCTCGGTCAGGCCCAAAGCCTTCAGCTTCTTGGCGGTCTCGATGCCGTCCATGCCGGGCATCTGCCAGTCCAGGAAGGCGATGTCATAGGGATGCCCCGCTCCGGCCGCCTTGCGGATCGCCTCGATGGCGGCGGCGCCGGACGCCACCGCATCGGCGGCGAAGGACATGCTGGACAGCATATCCACCAGCACGGTGCGGGCATTCTCGTTGTCATCCACCACCAGCATCCGGCGACCGCGCAGGTCGGGGCGCGGCACCAGCTGGCGGCGCGGCATGCCCTTGCCCAGACGGGCCGAGAACCAGAAAGTCGAACCCTGGCCGGGCTGGCTTTCCACCCCGACATCGCCGCCCATCAGCTGGGCCAGCTTCTTCGAGATGGCCAGCCCCAGGCCGGTGCCGCCATATTTGCGGGTGGTCGAGCTGTCGGCTTGCTGGAAGCTTTGGAACAGACGGCTCATCTGCTCGTCGCTGAGGCCGATGCCGGTATCCTTGACCTCGAAGCGCAGCAGTACCTCGGAGCCATAATCTTCCAGCAGGCGGATATGCACGCCGATCTCGCCCTTATCGGTGAACTTCACGGCATTGTTGGCATAGTTGATCAGGATCTGACCCAGCCGCAGCGGATCACCGATCATGTCGTTGGGCACATCCTCGCCGACCGCGAAGATCAGCTCCAGCCCCTTGGCGGTGGTCTTCTCCGAGATCAGATTGGCGACATTCTCCAGCACCTGATCCAGATGCACGTCGGTATTTTCCACCGACAGCTTGCCCGCCTCGATCTTCGAGAAATCCAGCACATCGTTGATGATGCCCAGCAGATGCTGGCCCGACTGCTGAATCTTGCGCAGATAGTCCCGCTGGCGGGGATCGAGATCGGTCTTCATGGCCAGATGCGCCATGCCGATGATGGCGTTCATCGGCGTGCGGATTTCGTGGCTCATGTTGGCCAGGAAGTCGGCCTTGGCCTGCGAGGCCGCCTCGGCCTTTTCCTTGGCCACCGCCAGTTCGGCAGTGCGTTCCTCGACCAGATCTTCCAGATGATCCTTATAGGCCAGCACCTCGGCGCGGGCCTGTTCGGCATCCTCGGCCAGACTGATGGCGGCCAGACGCTCGCGCTGGGCCTCGGCGGCATGATCCAGGATCGAGGATTTGGCGCGACGGGCCTCGGCCTGTTCGATGGCGAAGGAGCCCACCAGCTTGGCGAAGCGGGCCAGGAAGCCCAGGATCGAGGGCAGACGCTCTTCTTCCAGCACCGGCGCGGCATGGACGGCGGCCATATAGGCCTCGGGCTCGAAGCCCAGTTCCTCGGCCTGAGCCCGGAAGAAGGCCTCGTCGATGGCATTGGTGTGGAACTGGCCGATGAAGACATTGGCGACATGATGCCCACCCACCAGGATCGGCGAGGCGCAGTCGGTCAGGCCGTTGCGGCAGCGATAGACGGCATATTCCTTGCCCTCTTGCAGCTTATGCGCCAGCGAGGTGTCGCTTTCGATGCAGCGGGCGCAGCTGGCCTCGTTGACCCGGTGGAAATCGGTGCAGACCGGCTGCCAGCGGGCGGCGGCCAAGACATTGCCGTCGGGCTCGATGATGGCGGCGGCCACGCCCACCGCCTGACAGAAGTCGACGAACAGGCTTTGCAGCTCGTTGTCCCGCAGCAGCGAGATGAAAGAGCTGCGGATCAGATCGCCATCCAGCTCGAAACTGTCGGTGACGACGATCTGCTCCGGCTCGTCCTCGTCATGCTCGGCGAAGGGCTTGGCCTCGCCCAGACGGGCGGCCAGGGCGTTGACCTGCTCCTTCAGCCCGATGATGCGCTGTTCGCGGCCCAGGGCCAGACGGTTGAAGCGTTCGATCTCTTCTACCTTCTTGCGGTCCGAGACATCGACATAGGTACCGACCAGCCCGCCCGCCGAGCCGTCCAGCATGCGGAAGGCCGAGATGTAAGACAGGGTGTCATGCATCTTGCCATCGGCGAAGGGCAGGGAAATTTCCGTCTGCACCGAGCCGGCGCTGGCGATCAGGCGGCATTGCTCCTCATGCAGGCTTTGGCGCTCTTCCGCGCTCAGCAGATCGGTTTCCAGCAGGGTCTTGCCGATCAGGCTTTCCCGGCGCACGCCGAAGGTCTTTTCGAAGGCCTTGTTGCAGCCCAGATACCGGGCGTCGGGGCCTTTGTAATAGATGGGATAGGGAATGGTATCGACCATCGCCTGCTGGAAGGTGGCCTGATCCCTTAGGGCCTTCTCGGCGGCTTTGCGCTTGGTGATGTCGCGGAAGGACACCACGGTTCCCATCACCTGCCCGTCCTTCTGCACCGGCGTGGTGACATATTCCACCGGGAAGCTGCTGCCGTTCTTATGCCACAGCACCTCGTCGGCGACGATGCGCGAGCGGCCATCCTGGCTGGTATGGAACATCGAGCAGTCTTCGCGCGGGAAGTTGCTGCCGTCGGGGCGGGTGTGATGGATCAGGGCATGCAGCCCCTGGCCGACCATCTCGTCGGGGGTATAGCCCAGCATGGCGGCGCCTGCCGGATTGATGAAGGTGACCTTGCCATCGATGCCCAGCCCGACGATGCCCTCGGAGACCGAGCCCAGGATCAGGCGCGAGCGTTCCTCGGCCTCGGCCACATGGCGGTTGATCTCTTCCAGCTCTTCCTTGCGGGCGGTCAGCTGGCGCTCCGAGGCCGACAGGCTGGCGGCCTGGATCTGGGTCTGCTCCAACAGCTGACGGGTCCGCTCGGTGCGCTCGATGATCTCCAGGGTCATGGCCAGCACCGGCATCACCCCGTCCAGCAGCGCCTGCCCCTGGGGCGTCAAGGGCTGCAGCAGGGCCAGCTCCACCACCGCCAGCAGACGGTCGGAGCGCAGCACCGGCAGCAGCGCGATGGCGCGCGGCGGCAGATCGCCGGCGCCGCAATCGACGCGGATATAATCCTCGGGCGGGCGGGTGATGGTGATGGGCGCCCGCTCCAGAGCGCATTGCCCCACCAGCCCCTCGCCCAGGGCGAAGCTTTGCGACAGGCTTTTGCGTTCCCGCCAAGCATAGCCGCCCAGCAGGGTCAGATGACGGGCCTGTTCGTCCCACAGATAAAAGGCGCCCTGCCCCATCCCCACCAGCGGCGCGAGGGCGGACAGGAAGCGCCGAGCCAGATCGGCTAGGCTTTCGATGCCTTGAATTTCGGCCGAGATCGCCGCCAGATGCGTCTTCAGCCAGCGCTGCTCGGCCATCTGCCGGGCTTCGCCGCGCAGCACCTCGATGGAGCGGGCCAGATCGCCGATCTCGTTGGGATAATCGGCATGGGGGACCGGCTGGTCATATTGCCCCGCCGCCATATCCTCGACCGACGACTGCACCCGCTTGGCCGGCAAGGTGATGGAGCGGCTGAGCAGGACGGCTATCGCCAGACTGAAGGCCGACCCGAACAGCATCAGCCAGATCACCGCCTGGGTGCCGTGCTCGGCCATTTCCTGGGCTTGCAAAGCCTGTGTATGGGCCTGCTGCTCCTTGAAGAGGGCCACCTTGGTCATGGCCTCGTCCACATCGGACGAGACCTTCTGATACTCGGCCGAGGAAATGAAGGCGACCGCCTTGGCCTGACTGTCCTGAGACAGGGCCAGCGTCTGGTCCAGATTGGCCTTATAGCGGCGGAAGGCCTCTTCGAAGCGGGACAGGTTCTGGCGGTTTTCCTCGAAGACCACATGTTCGCGCAGGCCTTCGACATTGTGGCGCAGCTCGGTCTCGGCATCCTTCATCTGACCGAAGGCGATGTCGCGGTCGCCCGGTGTCTGAGCCAGAATGGTTTGACGCAGGGATCGCCCCATCTTGGCCAGATTGATCCGGGCATCCATGGCCTCGGACATGCCCTTCAAGGTCACGTTCTCCAGGGACTGAACGTCCTGATTGAAGCTTTTCTGCAGGTATAGGCTGAACAGCCCCAGCACCAGACTGAGCGCCAGCATCACCCCGAAGGCGACTCCCAGCTTCGAGGACAGGCGGATGCCTTCCAGAACGCGTTTCAGATGTTTCATGCCCTAGCCTCGGTCATGACGGCGCCACCAGTGGTGGGGCGGCAGAGAATTTCCAGATTGAGGGCCAGCAAGGCGGCCATCTCGTCGAACATATCCTGGTCGCAGGGATCGGGTGCCGTGATCAGCGCCACCTCGACCACGCCCAGCACCGCCTCGTCCAGCAGCAAGGGCGCGATCAGCACGGCGGCGGGTCTGGCGTCGCCCAGCCCCGAGATCAGGCGAAAGCCCTCGACCTCGGCCAGCGACAAGGTCAGCGGCCGATGTTCGATCGCCGCCTGCCCCATCAGCCCCTCGCCCGAGCCCAGACGGGGCGCGGCGCTGCCGTCATCGGCAAAGGCTCCGATCAGCCGCAGCCCGCCGTCACTCTCCGAGCGATAGATCAGCCCATGCAGCGCCCCCAACAGACGATGCGCCTCGGCCAGGAACACCCGGCAAAGCTCTTCGGGGCTCTTGGCCCGCTGAAAGCGCCGTGAGGCCTCGGCCAGGGCGCTCTTGCGCCGCGAGGCGGCTTCCTGGGCATGGGCATAGGCTTCGATGGTGCGGGCCGATTCCATGCGGGCGTGATGGGCCTTCAGCATGCTGAGCAGCAAGAACCCCACCAGCGCCGCCGCGGCACCGACCCCGCCGCCCGCCGACAGCCAGATCACAGCCGGAGCCGTGCGCGACAGGTCTTCGGCCAGCACCAGCGTCCAATCCCCGGCAGGATCGTTCCAAGACACCGGAGACATGGCCATCAGATGGCTGCTGCCATTGATGCTGACCTGCCCCGCCTTGGGCAGGAACGGCAGCGGCGGCGGGTCGGCCTTTTCGAACATGGCGCCGAACTGCTTGAGCTGACGGATGGCCTCCAGCCGCTCCGGGGTGGTCTTGCCCGCCAGCCGCCCGATCCAATCCTTGTTGGTGCCAGCGAAAACCACGCCCTGGGGCGACAGCAGCAGGGCGACATCGCCCTTGGTCTTCAGCTTGGCCTCCAGCCGATCCACCACCGAACGGGCCACCACCGCCCCGACTGGCGGCGAATCGCGCCCGACCTTCTCATGCACCGGAGTGCAGAAATAGAGCGACCGCTCGCCGGTGGCCAGACTGACCGCAGCATAGATATTGGGCTGCCCGGCCATGGCGGTCTTGAAATAGGGACGGAAGCCGACCTTGGTCCCGGTCGAAGGCGGACCCGCGCGGTTCCAGGACGAGGTGATCACCCCGTCGGTGCCGACGACGAAGACGCCGTCCACCTCATAGGCCTGTCCCAAGGTTTGCAGCAGGGTCAGGGTTTGCACCCCATTGGGCGGCATGAAGCCCTGGGCGTCGTATTTCAGCGCCGGCTCGACCGCGCCCATCATATCGAGCGCCCCCATGACGGTTCCGGCCATGGTTTCCGACATCACCGCCACGCTCAGGCGCTCGACATCGGTTTCCAAAGCCTCTTGCCGGTCATGCACCAGCACCATCCGCACCAGCCCGGACGACAAAGCGGCCACGGCCAGGATCAGGCACAAGGCGACGAGCCAGGCCAGACGGGCATGATTGACGACGAAAGCTGCCAGACGGTTCACGCACAGACCCCTTGCTTCCCCCGCTGCGAGAATAGCCCATCCCCGATCGAACCGATAGCGCCCTCATCCGAATGGATAGTTGTAAAAATTTAATTAGCCCCATTATAGTTAGATGTCTAATTAATTGGATGCCGCCATGACCACAGCCCCTTCCCTGGAACGCCGCGATTTCGGCTTGTCGATGGTCCGCCTGTCGCGCTTATGGCGCAATGCGGTGGATGCCGAGCTGGGCAAGTTCGGGCTGACCGCTTCGACCTGGCGGCCGCTGTTCTATTTAGGACGGCTGGGGGACGGGGTGCGGGCCAAGGATCTGGCGCTGGCGCTGGATATCGAGCCGCCCTCGGTGGTGCATCTTTTGGATCGGCTGGAGGCGCAAGGCTATGTCGAGCGCCGCGATTCCCCCGAAGACCGCCGCAGCAAGACCCTGCATCTGACGCCCCAGGGACGGGCGGTGCATGACCGCACCATCGATGTCTCGACCCAGGTGGCGGCTAGGCTGACCGATGGCGTCAGCGATGCCGAGCTGGAGGCCTGCCTGTCCCTGTTCCGCCGCATCGAGGACAATCAGCGCCGCCTGTCGGAGCCGGGCGAGCCGTCATGATCCGCCTGTCGCCGGTCCAGACTCACGCCACCCGCACCGTCTTCGCCGCCTTGCTGGCCTTGGGGCTGGCCTATCTGTTCGAGCTGGAAACCCCCTATTCCGCCGCCACCACGGTCTTGATCGTCGCCCATCCCATGCATGGGATGATCGTCTCGAAAAGCCTCTATCGCTTTGGCGGCACCCTGCTGGGCGCGGTCATGGCCATCACCCTGATGGCCCTGTTCGCCCAGTCGCCCGAGATGTTCTTTCTGGGTCTCAGCCTGTGGATGGGGCTTTGCACCTGCGTCTCGACGCTGCTGCGCAGCTTCCGCTCTTATGGCGCGGTGCTGGCCGGCTATACGGTGGTGCTGATCACCATGCCGGGCATCGATCACCCCGAAAACGTCTTCACCCTGGCGGTCAGCCGCGCCTCGGTGGTGGCTTTAGGCATCGTCTGTTCGGCGCTGGTCGCCTCGCTGACCGCCGGACGGCAGGCCGAGCAAACCCTGGACGCCAAGCTGCGGCAAACCCTGCGCAAGGTCGCCGCCTATGCCCGCCGATCTTTGGAAGGCGCCCCCGCCCGGGAACTCAGCCAGACCCGCCGCGCCCTGGCTGCCGAGATCGCCGCCCTGGATGCGCTGGTGGAATTCGCCGCCATCGAGACCGCCGTCGGCATGACCGAGCTGGAAGACGCCCTGCGCAGCGCCGCCCTAGCGATGTTCGGCACCTTAAGCGCCGCCGCCTCGGCCCATGGCGCCCTGGAGCGGCTGCCTGCCGAGCGTCACCCCGAGGATTTGCGCGAGGCCTTTCTGGCGATCCTCGACGCCCTGGCCGCGGACCCCGCCGATCTGTCCGACTGCCGCGCCCGGCTGCTGGCGCTGGAGCAGTCCCTGGAAGAGCGCATCAGCGCCGACGATCTGCCCCTGACCACCGCGCTCGACCGGCTGGACGAACTGGCCGAGCAGATCCGCTTCGCCACCGAAGGCGCTTTGGCCCTGACCGGCGGTGCGCCCTTGCGCCGCATCAAGGTCTGGCGGCATCGCGATCTGTCCTGGGGACTGATCAACGGCCTGCGGGCCTGCATCGCCGTCTGGCTGGCCGCCGCTCTCTGGACCGTCACCGCCTGGCCCAGCGGCGCCACCATGGTGGCGATGATCGTCCCCAATATCGGCTTGCTAGCTCTGCGCGACCGCCCGTCCCGCGACGCCATCGATTTCGTGATCGGCACCATTCTGGCCAGCGGCGTCGGGCTGCTCTATCTCTGCCTGATCCTGCCCTCGATCAGCGGCTTCCCCCTGCTGGCGCTGGTGCTGGCTCCGCCGCTGCTGATCGGCGTCGCCGCCTCGATGAAGCCCAGGACCGTCTTCATCGGCGTCGGCTTCTATGTCTTCTTCATCACTCTGCTGGCCCCGGCCAATCCCATGAGCTATGACCCCACCGCCTTTCTCAACGGCGCCCTGGTCACCATCGGCGGCGCGGTGATCACCGTGGCGGCCTATCGCCTGATCCTGCCCGTCAGTCCGCGCCGCCATGTGCTGGCGCTGGTGCGGGCCATTCAGCAAGACCTGCAAAGCCTGCTGCGCAACAGCGCCATCAGCCGCGATGGCTGGGAAGGCCGCATGCATGAGCGGCTGATCGCCTTAGGCGCCCGCATGCGGGCCGCCGGAGCTTGGCAGGACGGCCTGCTGCGCGGCGGCTTCGCCAGTCTGCGGCTGGGCCGCGAGGTGCTGCGCCTGCGGAGCCTGCTGTCGGGCGATGCCGAGGCCTGGGCCCTGTGCCGCCCTGCCGCCGGGGCCTTGCTGGAGATGAACAGCCACCCGCTGGAGGCTTTGGAGGCCTGCCGCCAATCGGCGGACTCGCTGGCCCTGCTGGCCGCCAGCCGCGAGGCCGAAGCCGCCCGCCCGCCGGTCCGCGCCGCCGCCTCGCTGACCGAGATCGCCGTTCTGCTGGGCCGTCATCGCCGCTTCTTCCAAAAGGTGCCCGCATGATCCCTTTGCACGAGATCGACGTTCTGGGCGTCTATCTGCCGCCGTTCCTGCTGCATCTGCTGCTGGCGGCGCCGCCCTTCTTCCTGCTGCGCTGGGCTGCCGCCCGCAGCGGGCTTCTGTTCCGCCTCTGGCATACCGGACTGGTGGAACTGTCCCTGTTCATCCTGATTCTGACCGCCCTGGTGTACGCATGATCAAGACCCTTGCCCGCAGCCTTGCCACCCTTTGCCTTGCCGCCCTGGCCCTGGTGATGTCCCTGGCCCTTTGGCACCATTACATGGACAGCCCCTGGACCCGCGACGGCCGCATCCGCGCCGAGGTGGTCAGCGTCGCCCCGGAAGTCGCCGGCACCATCACCCAGCTGGCGGTGGCCGACAATCAGCTGGTCCATAAGGGCGACATCCTGTTCGTGGTCGATCCCGAGCGTTACCGCCTGGCGCTGGCTCAGTCGGAGGCGGCGCTGAACAGCCGGTCCTTCGATCGCAAGGTGGCACAGGCCCGCGCCCAGCGCCGCGCCGCCTTAAGCGATCTGGTCGCCTCGACGGAAGAGAAGGAGCAATATAGCGGCACCGCCCAGGTGGCCGGAGCCGCCGTCAGCGAAGCCGATGCCGGCCTGCGGCTGGCCAGACTGAACCTGGAGCGAACCGTGGTTCGTTCGCCGGTGAACGGCTATGTCACCAATCTGCGGCTTCGGGTCGGCGATTATGCCCAGACCGGCCAACCGGCCCTGGCCCTGGTGGATAGCGACAGCTTTTGGGTCGCCGGTTATTTCGAGGAAACCAAGCTGACCGGCATCCGCCCCGGAGCCGAAGCCCGGGTGCAATTGATGAGCGGCGCTCCTGCCTTACGCGGCCATGTCGAAAGCATCGCCCGCGGCATCGCCGACGCCAATGCCGAGACCGCCGCCGGATCTCTGGCCAGCATCAATCCGGTCTTCACCTGGGTCCGGCTGGCCCAGCGCATTCCGGTGCGGGTGGTGCTGGATGCGCCGCCGGCCGATGTGCTGCTGTCGGCGGGCATGACCTGCACCGTCTCGGTGGGCACCGCCGCCACCCTGCGCGAAGACCTGGGCTATGTCGCCCAACTGATCAAAGCGGCCCTTTGAAGACGAAATAGCCGCCGGCGCAGATCAAGGCGAAGCCGATCCCATGATTCAGGGTCAGCCGCTCGTCCAGGTAAAAAACCGAGAAACCGGCGAAGACCAGCAGGGTGATGATCTCTTGCATGGTCTTCAGCTCGGCCGCCGAATAGACCGTGTGCCCCAAGCGGTTGGCCGGGACCGCGAAGCAATATTCCACAAAGGCGATCAGCCAGCTGACCAGCACCACCGCCCATAAAGGCCGGTCGGGATATTTCAGATGCCCATACCAGGCCAGGGTCATGAACAGGTTCGAGATGGACAAAAGCGCGATGGGCGCCAAGGCAATCAGGCTCATCGGCCCTTCCCCTTTTTCCCAATAAAAAAAACCCCCGGCCTGATCAGCCGGGGGCTTTTCGTTTCTAGGCCCAAAGGCCGTCGGGCTGATTAGCCGACGATCTCGGTCTGGGCGAAGAAGAAAGCGATCTCGATGTTGGCGTTCTCGAGCGAGTCGGAGCCATGGACCGAGTTGGCTTCCACGGACTCGGCGAAGTCGGCGCGGATGGTGCCGGGAGCGGCATTGGCGGGGTTGGTGGCGCCCATGATCTCGCGGTTGCGCAGGACGGCGTTTTCGCCTTCCAGCACCTGGACAACGACCGGACCGGAGGTCATGAAGTCGCACAGTTCGCCGAAGAAGGAACGCTCGGCATGCACGCCATAGAACTTGCCAGCCTGTTCCTTGGTCAGACGCAGGCGCTTCTGAGCGACGATGCGCAGACCGGCATCTTCGAAGCGGGCGTTGATCTTGCCGGTCAGATTGCGGCGGGTGGCGTCGGGCTTGATGATCGACAGGGTACGCTCGGTAGCCATTGCGATAGGTCCTTGGTTGGTTGGGGCGCGATGGGGCCGCCCGCATGAAATTCCAATCCGCTCCCCAGCGGAAGTGCGCGCGTTATACCCTCTTGTCGCGTCCGATTCAACGGACCAGTTGATGACCTACCCTGGACTAAGAGTATAAGACCGGGAAGCCTCTTTCCCTGCCCCCATCGCAACGGGTAGAATCAAGGTTCTGAGGGAATGCGACGGAGACGTTGCGCATGACAAAAGCGAAGAAGGCTGTCGAAACCTTAAGCCGCGAAGAACGGCAGGCAGCCATTACCGTCCAGTCCGCGAAAGAGGTGCTGGCGGAAATCGAGTCCCTGAAGGGGCTCATCAATGACGAAAACCTCCCCTTGCCCGATCGGCGCGAGGCCAAACGCTCTATGCTCGATGCATCGGAACGGCTGTGCAATCTGATGGGTCTGGCGGTGTTCCAGCTGACCAACGGCGTCAATTCGGAATTCCAGGGCCGCATGAAAAACACCCTGGATGCCTTGCGCAGCCGGTTGCTGGACATGGGCACCAATCTGATGATCGACAAGCTGTCGCGCATCCATGACCGGGCCGAGACGGTGCTGGAGGGCCGCGCCTATCCGCTGGGTCTGGCCGCCAAGCTGGACATGGCCTATTCCGGCATCGTCGATAATCTGAAGACCCTGGGGGCCATGGAGCGGCTGGGCGACCCCCAGCGCGAGCTGGTCGACACCACCGCCCGCGACATCCGCAGCCTTGCCGATATCGAGCAAAGCCTGGGCGTCATGGAAGAGATGGAAAGCGCTCCGCGTCTGCGGCGGCAACCCGCCTGATATGTGGCGCCGCATCGGGTCATATCCAGTCTGATTGCCAGCCGATAAAGCCCATGCTAGGGTTGTGGAATTCGCGGTTAGGCGGACAAAGAGGCCAGCGGGGGATGGGCGCCAATAGCGCCCATGCTGGCCTCGATCCGACCGCGAACGAACCAATCGGAGGAGTGCAGGAATGACTTTCGCTAATATCGATGGCGACGCGCAGATCGCGCTGGGTTTTCTGGCTGCTATTGTGGTGATCGCCATTGGCGTCTTCGCTTTCGTCTTCACCCGCAAGAGCCGCTAAGGCGCGGGAAAGACGCCTTCGTCACGAAGGATTGATCGAACGGGCCGCATCCCCTGGGGGCGCGGCCCGTTTTTTATGGATTGCTGGGCAAGACTTTCCCTGCTGGGCAGTTCCTGCCCGCCAAGCCCCTAAAGAAATACAATAAAATCAAGGCACTGATGTTGGCTCGGCTTTTGCTTCGAGGACGTGATGGTTATGTCCAAAGAGGAGGAGCCCATGGGACAGATCGACAAGGACCGCACGCCCTATAAGCTGACCACGGCCGAGATCCTGTATCAGACGCCTGGGCGGCCGCATGTCATCCAAAGCTTCCTGTGGCAGGACTATGACGCCGCGCCCAACTATCCCGAGCTGACGCGCTTTCTGCATTTCTGGTCGCAGCGCTTCGACGTGACCCTGCATTCGGTCAATTTCGCCAACCGGGACGAGCTGAACCGCCCCGAAGGCCATTACGTCGGCTATTCGCTGTCGGTGCATTGACGGGCGGGGACAACCCCGTCCGCGCCAAGGCCTTGTAAGCGGCCCGGGACGAGGTGCGTCATGCCTTAATTAATGCCCCAGGAAGGCGTCGATCTCGGTCTGGTCGAGGATCTTGGTGCTGCCGTGGATGATCGAGCTGGCTAGGTCCATCAGCTTTTGGATGTCCTGGGAGGCCTGACCGCAGACGAAGCGGAGTTCGTCCTCGTTGCCGCCTTCGATCACCTGGGCGATCTGCGTGATCGAACTGGCCACAAGGCTGTTCACATGGCTGATGGCAGTGTCGAAGGGCACCTTATATTTGGCGGGAACATTGTCATAAGCCTCGATCGCCAGATCCTTGTCGCGGAACTGGCTGTCGCGGAAATGGTCCTGATAGGACTTGGGCTCCCAGGCCTGGGCATCTTCCAGGCAGTCGGGGATGTCGGGGATCATCCCCAGCATCATCACGATTTCATTGAAATGGTTCAGGTAATCCGTCGCCAGCAAGGTCTGCGGGTTGATATTCGTCCCCACGGCCTTGGCGCTGAACGCAAGAAAGCTGTCGCGCTCTTCCGGTAAAATTCCGTCGAGATCAACGCTGTCGCTCATACCTGTTCAAACCCCACTTATCCCTTTGGGTAGGTATTACAATAGATGCAGGGGGCGCGTCCAGCAATCGCGCATTGGAAGAATGCTTAAGCCCGATGATAGGGATGGTTGGCAAGAATGCATTCCGCCCGATAGATCTGCTCGGCCAGCATGCCGCGCACCAGCATATGCGGCCAAGTCATGGCGCCCAGGGCCAGCATCAGGTCGGCGCGGGCGCGGACCGCTTCGGCATGGCCGTCGGCGCCGCCGATCAGGAAGGCGACATTTTGCCGCCCTTCGTCGCGCCAAGCCCCCATGCGGTTGGCGAAGCTCTGGCTGTCGATGACCTTGCCGCGCTCATCCAGCACCACCAGGGCGGCGCCGGGGGGCACCTGGGCCAGCAGCAGCTCGGCCTCGCGAGCCATGCGGTCGGGAACCGGCAGAGGGCGCTTTTCCTCGACCTCTTTCAAGGTCAAGGGCCAGCTCAGACGGCTTTGATAATGCTCGAACAGCGTGCGCTCGGGGCCGGGCTTCGACCGGCCCACCGCTGCCAGAAGCAGGCGCATCCTAGTCCAGCGGGGCGATATTGCCGGGGAAATGTTCCGGCGTCTTCAGGCCCCACATGCGCTCCAGGTGATAGAAGCTGCGGACCTCGGGGCGGAACAGATGCACCACGATGTCGCCGGCGTCGATCAGCACCCAGTCGCCCTGCTGCTGGCCTTCGATCGAGACCGACAGGCCCAGATGCTTCAGCTTTTCGTGCAGATGCTCGGCCATAGCGCCGACCTGACGCTGGGACCGGCCCGAGGCGATGACGATGTGATCGGCGAGCGAGGACTTGCCGCGCAGATCGACGACCATGATGTCCTCACCCTTATCGTCCTCCAACGAGGCGACGGTGGCTTTGACGATCTCTTCCGGCTCGGGCGGCTGGGGGCGGTTAGCGGAAATGGCTCTATGCTCCAATAGGGGTCTCTGAGGCCCGGGCCTGCCGAATGGCGGTGGCCGAGGCGGGGTGACGTGGTTGATGCAGGAAGGCCCAGACGGGCGGAGGGGTCAGCGCCAGACGGCCTACGCGCCCCGAAAGGCTGCGGCGATGCCGATAGCGCCTTGCCGCCTTGCCGGCCAGGGCTTGGTAACAATATGGGCTGCGGTCGAAAACCGCAACGGCGACGCGGTCCATGATCCGCTGCCAGCGATCCCAGGCGGGAAGCTGCACCAGATTGTCGGCCCCCATCAGCCAGACGAAGCGGCTGGCGGGAAAGCGCCGCCGCAGCACCGCCAGGGTGTCGGCGGTATAGCGGGTGCCCAGCGCCGTCTCGATGTCGCTGGCGCGGATGGCAGGGTGGCCGGCCACCGCTTGCGCATGGGCCAGACGCTCGGACTGCGGCGCCATGCCCCGCACCGGCTTCAGCGGGTTCTGCGGGCTGACCAGCCACCAGACCTCGTCCAGTCCCAATTCGCGCAGGGCCAGCAGGCTGACATGGCGATGTCCGTCATGGGCGGGATTGAACGAGCCGCCCAACAGCCCGATCCGGCGGCGACGGCGGTCGCCCCAAGGATTGGGAGGACGGGCGGCAGTCATCATCATCCTCAGCCCGGACGGCATTGGCCCGAGCCGCGGACCACATATTTGAAGGTGGTCAGCTGCTCGACGCCCACCGGGCCGCGGGCATGCATCTTGCCGGTCGAGATGCCGATCTCGGCTCCCATGCCGAACTCGCCACCATCGGCGAACTGGGTCGAGGCATTGTGCAGCACGATGGCGCTGTCGACCCCGGCGAAGAAGGTAGCGGCGGTCGCCTCGTCGGCGGTGATGATGCTTTCGGTATGGTGCGAGCCATGGGCCTCGATATGGGCGATAGCGCCCCCTACCCCGTCCACCAGCTTCACCGAAATGATGGCGTCGAGATATTCGGTGGTCCAGTCCTCGGCCGTCGCGGGCAGCACGCGGGCATCGACGGCCTGGGTAGCTTCGTCACCGCGCACTTCGCAGCCGGCCTCCAGCAGATCCTTGACCAACAGGGGCAGATGGGTCGCGGCCACCTTGCGGTCCACCAGCAGGGTTTCGGTGGCGCCGCAGATACCGGTGCGGCGCATCTTGGCGTTCAGCACGATCTTGCGGGCCATCTCCAGATCGGCGGCGACGTCCACATAGGTGTGGCAGATGCCGTCCAGATGCTGGAACAGGGGAATGCGGCTTTCGGCAATGACGCGCTCGATCAGCGAACGGCCGCCACGGGGCACGATCACGTCGATATAGTCGCTCATGGTCAGCATGATTCCGACGGCGGCGCGGTCGGTGGTGGGCAGGCACTGGATGCAGGTCTCGGGCAGACCAGCGGCGACCAGCCCTTGCTGCAAGCAAGCCAGGATGGCGCGCGAGCTGCGCGAACTTTCCGAGCCGCCGCGCAGGATCGCGGCATTGCCGGCCTTCAGGCAAAGCCCGCCAGCGTCGGCGGTGACGTTGGGGCGGCTTTCATAGATGATGCCGATGACGCCCAGGGGCACGCGGATGCGGCTGATATCCAGGCCATTCGGGCGCTGCCAGCGGGTGATCTCGGCGCCGATGGGGTCTTCCAGGGCGGCGATTTCCTCCAGACCCTTGGCCATGGCTTCGATGCGCTTGTCATCCAGAGCAAGGCGATCCAGCAGCGCCGGGGTCAGGTTCTTGGCGCGGCCATCGGCCATATCCTGGGCGTTGGCCTCCTTGATGGCGGCGGCATTGCTGCGCAGGGCGGCGGCGGCGGCCAGCAGGGCGGCGTTCTTGGTTTCGGCACTGGCCTGAGCCAGAACGCGGGCGGCGGCGCGGGCCGATTGGCCCAGGGCGGTCATTTGGGAGTGCAGGTCGCTCATGAGTCCAACACCAAATCGTCGCGATGAATGATGACGTCGGGGCCGCGATAGCCCAGCAACGCCTCGAAATCCTTGCTCTTGCGGCCGATGATCAGCCGGGCATCCTCGGCGGAATAGGCGCTCAGGCCTCGGGCCAGGGCACGGCCTTCGGGACTGACCACCACCACCGTGTCGCCCTTCTGGAACTCACCCTCGACCGAGGTGACGCCGGCGGGCAACAGGCTGCCGCCCTTGGCGAGAGCGCGACCGGCTCCGGCATCCACCACCAGGCTGCCCTGAGGCTTCACCGATCCGGCGATCCATTGCTTACGGGCGGTCAGGGGCTCCGAGCCCGGCAGGAACCAGGTGCAGCGGCCGCCATTTTCCATAGCCGCCAGCGGACCCAGCTTGGTGCCCAGCGCAATCGCCATGCGGCAACCGGCGGCCAGGGCGATGCGGGCCGCCATCAGCTTGGTGACCATGCCGCCCGAACCGAAGGCCGAGCCGGGATCGCCGGCCATGGCCTCGACCTCGGCGGTCAGTTCCTCGACCACCGGAATGAACTGGGCATTGGGATCGCTGCGGGGATTGGCGGTGTAAAGCCCGTCGATATCCGAGAACAGCACCAGCGTATCGGCCCCGATCATCTGCGCGACGCGGGCGGCCAGACGGTCATTGTCCCCGACCCGCAGCTCGACGGTGGCCACCGTGTCATTCTCGTTGATGACCGGCACGGCCCCGAGGCGCAGCAGGGTTTCCAGGGTATTGCGGGCATTCAGGAAGCGGCGGCGATTCTCGGAATCGTCGATGGTCAGCAGCACCTGGGCCACGGTGATGCCGTGGCGGGCCAAGGTTTCCTGATAGGCATGGGCCAGCTGGATCTGTCCGGCGGCGGCGGCGGCTTGCTTTTCTTCCAGCCGCAGCGCCTTACCATGCAGGCCCAACTGCTTGCGGCCCAGCCCCACTGCGCCCGAGGTGACGACGATCACCTCTTGGCCGCGTTGGCGGCAGGCGGCGATATTATCGGCCAAAGCATCTAGCCACGGCCGGTTGATCTCGCCATTCTTGGCGACCAGCAGCGACGAACCGATCTTGATGACAAGACGGCGGGCTTCGGCCAGAGAGGTCATTCTTCCTCGTCGCCCTCTTCGTCGTCGTCATATTCTTCCGCCGACAGATCATAGAAGGTGCGGCCGTCCCAGACGCCGTTGCCATCGTAATCGTCGTCGTCCTGATCCAGGGCAGGCTTCCAATTGCTGGTCTTGCCGGTGCCGCCGGTGGCTTCCGCCGCCAGGGGGCCTTCGCCATGCTCGGCCTTGCTGGCCTTGATCTCGGCCAGCAGCGCGAACAGCACGTCCTTCAGGCCGATACCCGCCGCGCCCGACAGGGGGAAAACCCTGGCGCCGCTGGCTTCCGCCAGGGCCGCCATCTTTTCCTCGATCTCTTCGGGAATCAGGGCGTCGCACTTGTTCAGGCAGACGATCTCGGGCTTTTCATCCAAGCCGCCGCCATAAGAGGCCAGCTCGCCACGAACGATATGATAGGCCTCGGCCACGTCTTCCTGAGTGCCGTCGATCAGATGCAGCAGCACGCGGCAGCGCTCGATATGGCCCAGGAAACGATCGCCCAGCCCGGCGCCTTCATGGGCGCCTTCGATCAGGCCGGGGATGTCGGCGATGATGAATTCATCCTCGCCGGCATGAGCCACGCCCAGATTGGGATGCAAGGTGGTGAAGGGATAATCGGCGATCTTGGGCCGCGCATGGGTCACCGCCGCCAGGAAGGTCGACTTGCCGGCATTGGGCAGCCCCACCAGACCGCAATCGGCGATCAGCTTCAAGCGCAGCCAAATCCACATTTCCTGGCCCGGCCAGCCGACATCGGCGCGGCGCGGAGCCTGGTTGGTCGAGGTCTTGTAATGGGCATTGCCGAAACCGCCATCGCCGCCGCGCAGCAGCGTAATGCGCTCGCCGGGGGTGGTCAGATCGGCGATCACCTCTTCCTTGTCCTCGGACAGAATCTGAGTGCCGACCGGCACCTTCAAGGTGATGGAATCGCCCGAGCCGCCGGTCTTATTGCGACCCTGGCCGTGATTGCCCTTCTGCGCCTTGAAATGCTGCTGATAGCGGAAATCGATCAGCGTGTTCAGATTGGCGACGCATTCGATGATGACATCACCGCCGCGACCGCCGTCACCGCCGTCGGGACCGCCATATTCGATATATTTCTCGCGGCGAAACGCCACGGCACCGGCACCGCCGTCACCGCTCTTGACGAAGATCTTGGCTTGATCGAGGAACTTCATCTGTCCGCCGTCCGAATTTTCTTAAAACTGATCCAAAAACCAAAAAAGGGGAATGGCGAACCATTCCCCTTTTTGTACTACGGCAACTTCGTAGGGGAGCAGGCCGTTAGGCCGCCGGCTCCACCGAAACGTAGGTGCGACCCAGAGCCTTGGTGGTGAAGGTCACGCGACCTTCGGCCTTGGCGAACAGGGTGTGATCGGTGCCCATGCCGACGTTGGCGCCGGGATGGAACTTGGTGCCGCGCTGACGGACGATGATGTTGCCGGCGATGACGACTTCACCACCGAACTTCTTCACGCCGAGGCGCTGACCGGCCGAGTCACGACCGTTGCGGGAGCTACCGCCAGCTTTTTTATGAGCCATGATTCAAACTCCTGGTTCAGAAGAGGGCTTAGCCGTTGATGGCGGCAATGCGCAGGACGGTCAGGTCCTGGCGATGGCCCTTCTTGCGCCGGTAGTTCTGGCGGCGCTTCTTCTTGAAGATGATGACTTTTTCGCCACGGGTCTGCTCAACCAGCGTAGCGGTGACGCTGGCGCCGGCCACCAGGGGCGCGCCAATCTTGTCGCCGACCATCAGAACCTGGTCGAGGGTGACGGTGTCGCCGGCCAGCCCGGGCAGCTTTTCGACGAGGATGACGTCGTTAGGGGCGACCTTATATTGCTTTCCGCCGGTCTTGATGACTGCGAACATGACGTTATACCACTCACACAAACGGAACCCTGCGAGCCCAAGATGGGTCGCGGCGAGAGGCGGGAAATATACCCACCCTTCCTCCAGAGTCAACAAAGAATCGCATCGCAGATGATAAACGAAACCGCTTGCACACCACCGCCGCTTCGACTACATTCCCGTCCTCCCGAGCGGAGGGGTGACAGAGTGGCCGATTGTGGCGGTCTCGAAAACCGTTGTACCAGCGATGGTACCGTGGGTTCGAATCCCACCCCCTCCGCCAGTTTTCTTTAAAATCGATATTGCACATAACCGCGCCCTTTGGGCGCGGAATTGTGCTTGTCTGCATCCCATCATCGACAACGCCCCATTGCGCCTTGCGGCCTCATTCCACCTTCCGGCGTGCTGGTGAATGGATTAGCCTACCGGTTCTCAAGCCATCCGGTTCCTTTTCTCGAGGGGGCAATGCAGGTACCGTTCTTCCGCCATCAGCTGGATTCCTCGTGGGGGGCTGATATTTCCGCGGTCCTGGACACGCCCTTTCTCACCTCGGCGGGCGTCGGGCGGCAGGTGGAAGGGCAGCTCTGCGACTTCTTTGGCCTGTCCCATGCCTTTCTGACCAGCAGCTGGACCAGCGGCGCCATCGCCACCCTGCTTGCCCTGGACATCGGCCCCGGCTGCGAAGTGATCGTCCCGGCCATGACCTTCATCGCGACCGCCAATGTGGTCGAGCTGGTGGGGGCCCGGCCCGTCTTCGCCGACATTGACCCCCAGACATTATTACTGACGCCGCAGCTGGTGGCTTCGGCGCTGACGCCGGCGACCAGGGCGGTGATCGTGGCGCATCTTTACGGGCAAATGGTGGATATGGCCGGCATCCGCGCGGTCCTGGCCCATCGTCCCGACGTGGCCTTGATCGAGGATGCCGCGCATTGCTTCGAGGGAACGCGCGACGGCGACCCGCCCGGCCGCTGGTCCGATGCCGCCATCTTTTCCTTTTACGCCACCAAGAACGTCACCTGCGGCGAGGGCGGAGCAATCATCACCCGCGACGCCAAACTGGCCGAGGCCATCGGGCAAACCCGCATTCACGGCATGACGGCGGCGGCCGTGGATCGCTTCCATGCCAGCAGCTATCGCCATTGGGACATGGAGCGTTTGGGGACCAAGGCCAATATGCCCGATCTTCTGGCCGCCTTGTTGCCACGCCAAATCGCCAGCATCCGCGAACGGCTGGAACAGCGCCATATCCTGGCCGAGCGCTATCGCCAAGCCTTTGCCGATACCGGCCTGAGACTGCCGCGCTGGGAGGCCGGGATCTGCCATGCCCAGCATCTGTTTCCGATCTGGCTGCCTCTGGCGGTGCGGGATCAGGCGCTGAGCGTTTTAGGCGAAAACGGCGTCGGCGTGACGGTGAATTATCGCGCCGTCCCTCATCTCAGCTGGTATGCTGGGCGTTATCCCCAGGCGGCGGCGCAATGCCCCGAGGCTTATCGATGGGGCGAGGGCACCTTGTCGCTGCCCTTCTATCCCGCCATGACCGACGAGCAGCAGACCTATGTCATCAATGTGGTGCGACGCTCGGTCCTGCCCCTGATCGACTAAGGCTCATTCGCCATCCCGGCAAAAGGGCGGCGGAGCCCGATTGACGGCGGCCATATCCTCATGCCGCGTCCAGGTGGGAACCAGATGCTGCCGGTTCAGCTTGTTCCGCGCCGCCAGCATTTTTTCCAGGGCATCTTCGAGCGATTGCTGCAATGCCTCCGCCGCCAAGGCTCCCCGCTGCTCATCCACCAGCCCGGTCGCCAGCGCATGGGACAGATCGCCCCGCATCACCGAGAGACAGGCCAGGCGGTGCAGATACCAAGAGAAGTCGGCGGTCTCGGGGCAGCGGCGATCATGCAGATTGCGCCCCCACTGAGCGTCATGCTGGCGGCGCTCCAAAAGCACTTGGTCGTCATACCAAACGCCCTTCAGCAGCCAGGCCCGAAAGGGAAAGATATGATCGCCGGGCACCGCCGCATGCTCGCCCTGTATCTTGGGAAAGTCGGTGAACAGCTCTTTCCGCCGCGAGCATTTCGCCGCCGGGAACAAGGCGCGATGCACATTCTCGGTCACCGATTGCAAGGACAGCCAGCCCTTTCGCTCCGGGGAGTAATGTGGTTCGAAAACCCGGTTCTCGCCGTCGAGAAGGAAGGAGACGCCCGACAGCATCGAAGCCCCAGTCTCGTGATGCAGCGCCACCAGACGGGCGACCCGATGGGGATAGCTGATATCGTCGGCGTCGGCATTGACGATGATCGAGGCCTTGGCCAGCTCGGTCGCCAGGGCGGGACGATGCTCGATGGCAAGGCGCCGGTGAGTTCGGCAAACCCTGACGGCATGGGGGCCGCGATAGGCCTTGGCCAATTCCAGGGCGACGGCCAGGGTGTCGTCTTCCGAGCAATCGTCGGAAACGATGATATCCGCCTGACAGCCCTGCTGCCCCAGGATCGAGGACAGGGAGTCTTGCAGGAAACGCGCGGCATTCCTGGCGCTCATACAGACGGATGCTTCGGGCGCCGCCTCGCCGGGCTTTTCAAAGAGAATATCGAACATCGAGAACAAACCGGATGGAGACGCCACTTCATCGCAACATCCCAGGGCTGAAGGGTACGCAGCCGAGATCAAGGGATCAAGCCCACGATTTATCGCCGATTTCCCCAAAGGCGGCACATCTCATTCGCGATGTCCCGGCTGGTCAGAGCATGAGCGCCTTGCTATACCCAACAGAGGTGGGGACAGAAACTATGCGCCGGATCGTCAATCACAGGGATGCCGCCCAAAACGCGCCGGACCAGAATGCGCCGGAAAACCCGGAGCAGCTGGCCGAGATATGGTCATGCTTTGCGCAGCCTCTGCTGGCGGCGCTGCGCATCCGCCGGATCGAGGCGGCCATGCTGCGGCTGTTCGCCTCGGGCGAGATCGACGGCACGCTCCATATCTGCATCGGCCAGGAACTGCTGCCCGTCTTCTTGGCCGGGCAGCTTCGGCCCATGGATTACATCCTCTCCAACCATCGCGGTCATGGCCATTTCCTGGCGGCGACGGGGGATGAGCAAGGGCTGATCGCCGAACTGATGGGGCGCCAGGGCGGCGCGGCGGGTGGATATGGCGGCAGCCAGCATCTTCGCGGACCGCGCTTCCTGTCCAACGGCGTGCAAGGCGGCATGACGGCCATTTCCCTGGGGCTGGCCCATGGCCTGCGAGATCAGGGAGGGATCGCCGTCTGCTTCATCGGTGACGGAACCCTGGGCCAGGGGCTGGTTTATGAAAGCCTGAATCTGGCGTCGCTCTGGCACCTGCCCGTCCTGATGGTCGTCGAGGATAACGGCATCGCCCAATCCACCCCCGCCGCGCAGCATATGGCCGGAACGGTCGAGGGCCGGGCGGCCGCTTTTGGCTGGGCCTATCGCCATGCCTGCAGCGACGATCCTTTCGCCCTGCTGGACGCCTGCCGCGCCTCGGTCGATGGACTGCGCGCCACGGGACAGGCGACGCTGCTGCATGTTCGCACTCACCGTCTGGGCTCCCATTCCAAGGGCGATGAAACCCGGCCGCAAGCTCAGGTCGAGGCCGCCAAGCAGGCCGACCTGCTGAACCGCCTGGAGCAGGCCGGCCTCATCGACGAGGCGATGCTGGCCGGCATCGATCGCGAGATCGAGGCGCTGATCGAGGAAATCCGCACTTGGCCCCGCCTATCGGCGGTGCCTGCCTTCCAGCCGCTTCAGCCACGCGGAGAAACGACAGAAACCGCCCTGCCCCCGGTTTCCGGCAGCGGCGCGTCCCAGATCAATGCCGCATTGGCGGGGTTGTTTGAGACCATGCCCGACCTGATGATGGTGGGCGAGGATATTGAAGACGGACCGCCCGATCATGCCACTGCCTATGGCGGCGCCTTCAAGATCAGCCGCGGCCTATCGACGCGCTTTCCCGGTCGCGTGGTGAACGGCCCCATCAGCGAAGCCGCCCTGACCGGCTTCGCCATCGGGCGGGCCTTGGGCGGGGCTCCGACGGTGGCCGAGATCATGTTCGGGGATTTCACGACTCTGATCGTCGATCAATTGCTACAGCATGCCGCCAAATTTCCCACCATGTTCGGCTCCGAGATGGAGCTGCCGCTGGTGATTCGCACCCCCATGGGTGGCGGTCGCGGCTATGGACCGACCCATTCCCAATCGCTGGAGCGGCTGTTCCTGGGATGGCAAAATCTGACGGTCGCCGCCTTGAACCGCCGCATCGATCCGGCCGCCTTCTATCGTGCGGCCTTTACGCCGCCTTGCCGCGCCACCCTGCTGCTGGAACATAAGGCGCTTTATGCGCGGACGATGTCCCCCGAACTGCCGCCCGGCTATGAGGCGGTGATGACCGCCGATCCCTTCCCGACCCTGATCATCCGGCCTCGGCGTCATCGGGCGGCTTGCACCGTGGCGACCTATGGCCTTGGGCTTGACCTTGTCGAGGCTTGCCTCCTTAATCTGGCGCTCGACCATGAGATCTTTCTTGATGTGATTGTGCCCAGCCGACTGAGCCCCCTCGATCTATCCCCCATCCTGACCTCGGCCCGACGGACCGGTTCGATCCTGACCGTCGAGGAAGGACCAAGCTTCGCCGCCTTCGGAGCCGAGATCATTGCCGGAGTGGCCGAGGCCGGCGTTGCGCTGCGCGGCGTCAGGCGCCTGGGCAACAACACCATTCTTCCGGCTGCCCTAACGGCGGAAGCGGCCCTGCTGCCATCGGCGGACAAGGTCATCGCCGCCTGCCTGGAGTTGGCCCGACATGACTGAGACCGCCCTGTTCACGCTCCGCGTGGTTCGTCATTCCGCCAATGACACCGACTATCGGCTGGTCATGCTCCATGCCGAAGAGGGACAGTTTGTGACGGAAGGCGCCACCGTGGCGGCCCTTGAGGGCAGCAAGGCCACCTTCGAGATCACCGCTCCGGTGGCAGGCCATATCCATTTCACCGCCGCCCCCGGCGATCAGCTGGCCGTGGGGGCAAGTCTGGCGCAGATCAGCGCATCGGCGGACAGGCCTGTCTTGTCGCCGGAGCCAAGCCTCTCTCCTGGGGCATCCTGCCGTTTTTCCGCCAAGGCCCGCGATCTGGCGGCCAGACACAATCTGCGGGAAGAGGATTTCGCCGGCCTTGAGCTTGTGACCGAAGCCGATGTGCGCAAGCGCCTGAGCCCGTCCGTCCCGGCGGCTCCGCTCCGGTCCGGCCAGGGCCTGAAGCGGGTTGCCTTGATCGGCGGAGGCCGGGGAGCCGATCTGGTCATCGACATCCTGATGGCATCGGGACGGCAGATCCCGGTTTGTGTCTATGACGACCACAAGAGCCTTTTCGATTCGCCCCTGCTGCCGCTGCCGGTGCGGGGACCGGCCGATCCCCAGCAGATCGCCCGCGACTTCCAGAACGGCGCCTTCGATGCCGCCATCATCACCATCGGCAGCAATATCGCCCTGCGTAGCCGGCTCTTCGAGGCCCTGACGGAACGCGGCGTGCCCCTGACCAATGCCGTCCATCCCCTGGCCAATCTGGCCGGCGGCGCCAGCCTGGGACAGGGCAATGTCATCTGCGCCTTCACCAATATCGGCGTCTGCACGCAGATCGGAGCCAACAATGTCTTGTCCACCTATTGCAATATCGATCACCACAGCGTGATGGGAAGCCATTGCACCTTTGGTCCCGGCGTGATGCTGTCGGGCAGCGTCACCATCGGGTCGCGGGTACGGTTCGGCACCGGTATTTTCGTCGAGCCCAATCTGAGCATCGGCGACGATGCGGTGATCAATAGCGGCGCCATCATCTTTGGCGATATTCCCGCCGGGGGTCTGGTGAAGACTCGCGCCGCGCCAACCAAACGATGACGGCCGAACGATGACGGGAGAGCAGATCTTGCAAGGCTTCGCCTTCGCCACCGGCATGCCCCGGTCAGGGACCAGCATGTTGCAGATGCTGCTGGATTCCCATCCAGACCTGTTCTTCCACTATCAGCCCTTTTATCAATTCTATTCCGACGTCAAAAAGCTCTATCTCGCCGAGCAGGGCTTCGATTTCCAGCTGCCCTTGGGGGACGACCATCCCGAGCGGACCCTGGAACGGCAGGGCTTCGCTCCCTGGCTGGAGGGCCGCCGGTTCTCACCGCAGGAAGAGGCTCGCCTTACCGCCCAGGCTACCCAGTGCCGTGGCGGCGGCGCGCCCGAGCTGGCCGATCATTTGATCAGCGATCAGGGCGGCGATTTCCTGAGCCTGATGCAGCGCCTGCATCGCGGCCTTGCCCGCTGCAAGGGCCGGGACAAGGCCCGCATCATCGGCTCCAAAGAAGTGCTGTGCGAAGATTATCTGCCCCATCTGCTGGATCGCGGTGTGCGCTGCCTGCTGCTGGTGCGCGACCCCCGATCGGTGGTCGCCTCGCAGAATTACGGGCGCTATATGGAATGGGTCGGCGACCGCCTGCCGCTGCTGCTGATCGTTCGCCGCTGGCGCCAGAGCGTCGCCAATTGGAACCTCTGCGCCGCCCATCCCTTGGGGCTGGCCCTGCGCTATGAGGATTTGGTCTCCACCCCCGAGGAAACCCTGACGCGGCTGGCGGATTGGCTGGGCGTCTCGCCCTTTCCCCAAGGCCATGCGGCCAAGCCGCTGGTGAAACAGGCCCCCGGCCCCAGCTCGTCCTTTGGCGAACGCACCACCGGAGTGGCGGGCCGCGACCGCGAAGCCTGGCAGGATATTCTGTCTCCCCAGGCTGTCCGCTTCATCGAAGCCGCCACAAGGACGGAAATGACCAAGCTGGGATATGCCCCCAGCAGCCCACCCAGCCGAAACGCCTTGAGCGATTTTGTCGAAGACCTGGACCGGGTCCGCCCCTCCCTGCTCGCCCTCTATCACTATGACGCCGAGCGACGGCAGATGGAGCTGGATCGCTGGGATCGGACCCAGCCCTAAACATGCCCCAGAGCCGCCGCCCCTTTCCCGTGATCGTTGGGGTTCCCCGCAGTGGAACCACCCTTTTGCGCCTGCTGCTGGATGCCCATCCCCAGATGGTCATTCCCCCGGAAACCCCTTGGCTGGGCAAAGTGGCTCAAAGCCTGCGGACCCATCCCGCCGATCTGGAAGGCGTGCGGCAGGCCTTTCAGAGTGGGCGCGGCAATAACCTGCGCATTCCCGACAGCGACCTCGATGCGATCTTCGCGGCCCATGATCCGGCGGCTCCGGCAGAGACGGTGCGGCGCATCTATGATCATTATCGATGCCGCCATGCCGCCCCGCGGGTGGGAGACAAGACCCCGGCCCATCTGATGGTCATGGACGAGATTGCCGCCATCATGCCCGAGGCGCATTTCATCCATATCATCCGCGATGGCCGCGATGTTGCCGTCAGCCTGCGCCCCTTATGGTTCGGCCCCGGTCAGGACATGGCCGCCGCCGGTAGGTTCTGGGCAGAGCGAATCCGCAATGCCCGTCAGCAGGCCTTGGGTCTGCCGCATTATCTTGAAGTCCGATATGAAGCCCTGGTACAGAGCCCGGAGACGGTCTTGCGAAAGATCGCCGGCTTCATCGACCTACCCTTCGACCCCGTGCAGCTCAGGGCCTATGAAACCGCCGAGGACAGGATCGGCGAGTTCCAGTCCCATAACCATAACGGGCTGCTGGTGACGTCCGAGATGTTGAAGGGAATCCATGCCCTGACCAGTTCTCCCCCCGATCCCTCGCGGGTGGGGCGCTGGATGGACCAGTTGTCGGCCGAAGACAAAGCCGCCTTCGAGGCAACCGCCGCCGACATGCTGTCAGAACTGGGCTATTGCTAAGACGTCGTCCGGCGCTGGGCGATATGCTGCGCCAACCTCCGCCAAATTCCATCCTCGATCGGGGGGCCGCCGACGGATGCCAGGCGATCGATCAGCGCAAGATCCAGCCTCTGCCAGACGGTCTCTGTTGTATTCCCCCAGGCATCCCGCAGCATGACGCTGCCGGTGGCGAAGCAATCCTGCATGGCCGCCTGCCAGGCCCGGCGATCATCTTCCGCCAGGTTGAGCGCATTCAGACGCCGCAAGGCCTCGATCACCCAATCGGGCGGCGTCGGATTCGCCCGCGAAAAGGCCGGATAGGCCGACGGGGACAACCCCAGGATGGACAGGAACTGCGCCTCCCATCCCTGGGCGAAATCCAAGGTCTCGATCCGGCTTGGGCCATAGGCGGCCTTTAGGTCTTCGCGCAAGCCGTCGATCCAGCTGAGGCGCCGAATCTTGAGCAGCTGGCTGAAATCCTCGCAGGTCAGGGCGGTGCCGTTGCCGAACTGGGGATTGCTGGGATTGACCACGCATTGGAAATGAAACGAGCGGATCCAGTCCTGGCTGTTGCGGGCCATCAGAATCACCGTCACCTCGAAGTCCGACAGGATCCGGCGGAAGGCCGCCAGGGCCGAGGGACGGAAATCATAAAGATGATTGGCCAGACCTTCCGTCGAGAGAAGGACGCGAGGACCGAGCCACTGCTGCCGTGAGCGCATGGTCGCCGTCAGATCCCCCGACATCAGATCGCTGACCAGAAACTGGTGCCGTGGCGTGTCCGCCCTGGGATCAACATCCGGATAGACGACGCCGTCGCGGGCCAATTGTTCCCGGTTTTTCCAGCACCAATCCTGCAAAGAGCTGGTGGCCGTCTTCGGCGGGCCGACATGAAGGAAAAGCTGCGGCGTCATAAGAGACTCTCTCTGATCCGGCGAAGCTCCGGCCCGATGCGGCGATTGAAATCCTCGATATCGCGGTCGATGGCAGGATTGCCCAGCAGCATCAAACTGCCGTCCGGGTTCTGGCGTTGGTGATAGTGCAGCACCTTGGCCGGCCCGGTCAGCGCCAGCGGCCCCAGATGGGTCGGAACGTTATGATCCGCCGGTAGCGGCTCGATCGCCAGGTCGCGCTCCAAGGCGGCCAGACCGAACGAAATCTGATCGATATGCGGCCTGAAGTTGGCGGGAAGCAACTCTGGACGCCCAAACAGCCATTGGGCCCAACGCAACCAGGCCGGCCCCATGACGGCCGCAGTGGCCGCCGACATGGCATAGAAGCCGCCATTGCAATTGATCGGCAGGGTTTTCTCATCGCTGGTTCCGCAGGGAACCACCGGAAGAGGAGCCGAAAACCCCGCCGCCCTGAGGATGGCCTCAAGAATCGGAAGCGGCGGGTTGGGGCAATCGACCACCCTGGCCCAGACCCGGCCATCGGCGGGCGGATCCGGAATCTCGGGCTGCTGCAGAAAAGCGATATCGACATCGGTAGCCAAGACGGGATCCGGCCCCCGGGCGCTCAGCAGCCCGCCGATCTTGTTGCAATAGGCCCCGTCAACGCACCTTGCGATCATCTGGACCGGCACGCCCAGGGCTTCAATCCGATGGCGAAGCGCGGGCGAGCCCCCCTCGACCAGATGGACCATAAGACGACGATCGGGAATGCCCGCCATCCGCAAAGAGGCAATCCAGCAGGCCAGTTGAGTGAGATGCGCCGGAACGGCATCGACAACGCAGGAGATTCTGTAGGAGTTGATGGCCATCAGATCGTTCCCACACCTCGCTCCCGGTCAGACCCCTGTGGACGGCCATCCTGGGAGACGCCAAGGCGTTTTGCAAACCGTAAAACGCAAGAGCCAACAGATGGCTGAAAAACCGAAACCCGCCGCAACTATTCCTCTACCGGACTTGTTCCGGCGGAAGCCCTCCACCGCCTCGCCCTAGAGTTTTCGCGCCGATCTCGCGCTCTGACGGCGTGGATTGATGTTGGAGGGCATTATGAAGTTCCTGGGAATTGAAGACTTTGCGCAATGCGTAAATCAAAGCTTCGACGTATCCATTGGCGACACAAGTGTCGTCATGTCTCTGGTAAGCATCAGAAACTTAAAAGCAAATATTTATCCAGGAATGTTTCGTGACCCCTTTGCCTTGACTTTCAAGTCAGCGGCGCTCGTTGTCCTTCCCCAGAAAATATACAAGATGAAAAACGCCTCAATAGGAGAAATCAATATCTTCATATGTCCTGTCGGCAGGGATGTAGAAGGCATCATCTACGAGGCAATTTACAACTAAGTATGAAGATCAAGACGATCCTTTAGCTCACAAGGCAGACCAAGGAGACAATCATGTCAGAACCATTTCTTGGCCAGATACTGATGGCCGGTTTTAATTTTGCACCGTCGGGATATCATTTCTGCGATGGCGCTCTCATGACGACACAGCAGAACGCAGCCTTATCCGTGCTGTTAGGCACGATTTATGGGGGTGATGGAAAAACGAATTTCAATCTTCCGGATTTGCGCAGCCGCACATTCCGCGGAATGCTCATGGGAAACCCGCCGGTCGTCGATGGGGTCGCCGTTACGGCGAGCAATCAAGGCATCGTGAAGGGTACGAACACCCTCACTTTGGGCGCGACGAACCTGCCGCTTCACACCCATGTGCTGGAGGGGTCCACCTCCAATGCGACGGCCAGCATCGCCGGCAACATCCCCTCGGTCATCGTCACCAACACGGGCTCTCCGGTGAATGGCTACGCCTCCGTCTCGACCCCGGTGGCTATGGGGAACCCCGTCTCCACGTCTGGCGGCTCGCCCCATGAAAACATGCAGCCGTTTTTGGCTCTGAATTTCATCATTGCCGTATCGGGCTTGTTCCCGCAGCGCCAATAACAACCCACACTTCAATGAGAGGACAAAAACATGTCCGATAGCTTTATTGGTGAAATCCGCATGCTTCCCTACATGTATGGGAAGGTTCCGGATGGGTGGCTGGCCTGTACTGGACAACTTGTTCCGATCTCATCCTACCAGATACTCTATAGCTTGCTCGGCACCCGATTCGGGGGTGATGGCGTGTCGACATTCGGCATCCCCGACATGCGCGGACGCGTTGTGGTCGGCGCCTCGGCGTCTCCCGGCTTCGTCTTGGGCACACATGGCGGCGCAGAAACCGTCGCTCTGACGGCTGCGCAGGGTGCCGCGCACACCCACGCGGTCTCGGTCTCCTCTGCGACCAACACCCTCACTGCGCCAGGACCGAGCGCTCTGCCCGGCAGCGACCCCACGAACACGCTGAAGCACTATGCCCCGACGGTTCAGCCCTTCAAAGGGATCGACATGAACGACAGCGCCGTGTCGACATTTGGCGGCTCGTCTCCTCACAGCAACATCATGCCGACATGCGCAATCAATTTCTGCATTTGCGCATTGGCCGGTCTTTACCCCACGCAGCCTTAAGAGCGAGGATATTGCGATGTCTGAACCCTTTATCGGCCAAATCATGCTGTTTGGCTTTAACTACCCGCCTGTCGATTTTGCCTTTTGCAATGGCGCCTCTATCCTGGTTGCCCAAAATCCTGCGCTTTACTCCCTGATCGGCCCCACCTTCGGGACCAGCGGATCGGGCTCCTCTCAAACCTATAAAATCCCGAATCTGACCGGCTTGGTCATCGCGGGACTGGGGATTGGGCCGGGGTCTGGGATTAACTGGGTCTCGGGCATGACCAAGGGCGCCGAGTCGGTGATGCTGAACAGCGCCTCCTATCCGATGCACAACCATGTGCTGTCCCAGCAGGCTGTGACATCGACCGAAGGCGTGCCTGTTGCGGGCCATTGCCTCTCGACGATTGCCCAGGCGAAAGGCGCGGTCCCGATCTCTGACGCCAACACGACTTTCGCCAACAGTTTCTTCACCCCCGTGGGACAGGCCGCTCCTGCTGCGCATGACAATTGCCAGGCCAGCCTGTCCTTGAACTTCTGCATCTCCCTTAGCGGCGAATATCCGTCATTCCCCTAGCCGCCCTCAGCATCAAGGCCCACATCTTCGCGAAAGCGGGGGTGTGGGCCTTTGTGTTTTTCAGCTTCGGGCTTTTTCGTCCCAGCGGCCTTCGGGGCTTTGCTGGTAATAGACCAGTTCATGGCCTTGGTCTTTCCAGACCTTCCACTGGCTGCGGGCGTTCTGCACCGCCTGTTCGTCATTGCCGTCGAACATGTTCAGGCAACGGTCATAGCCGTCGAACCCTGCGGGCGTGACACCGTCGGTCAGCACCAGCACATCGCCGCCGTTGGGATTGTCTTCGTCGGCCGTCAGCCAGATCGGCTGCAAGGGGCCGTCGCCGTCGCGGGCCGAGCCATGGGGCAGCCAGCTATCGGGTTCCCAGCTCCACAGCAGATCGTCGAGATAAGCCACCCGTTCGTCGGAGCCGGCCATCACCACCACCTTGTGACCGGCGGCGCGGACCTTGTCCAGCAGGCGCGGCAGGGCTTGCTCCAGGGGCAGGCGCACCAGATGGTAAAAGCCGATGCGCATGAGCCGCCCCTAGCCCTTATCCGCCAGACGGTCGAGCAGACGGATGCCGAAGCCGGTGGGGCCAGGGCCGGTCAGGGGCTCGTCGCCGTCCTCGTCGTCGCCGGCTTCCGACAGACCGGCAATATCCAGATGCGCCCAGGCCAGCGACTTGGGCACGAAATGCTGTAGGAAGCGGGCTGCCTGCAAATGGTCGGGGCAAAGATCATCCCACGAGCAATTGCGCAGATCGGCGGCGGCGGATTTGATGCCTTCATCATAGAAATCCACCAGCGGCAGCCGCCAGAGCAGCTCGTCCTCGTCCTCGCCCGCCTGCATCAACCGCTTGGCCAGTTTGTCCGAGGCAGTAAACAGCCCCGCCCGCTTCTTGCCCAAGGCGACCTCGACCGCGCCGGTCAGGGTTGCCAGATCGACCATCAGGCTGGGCTCGCACTGCTTGGCGGTCCAGGCCAGAGCGTCGGCCAGGGCCAGACGGCCCTCGGCGTCGGTATCGACGATTTCGACGGTGGTGCCGTTATAGCCGGTGACCACATCGCCGGGACGGGTGGCAGTCCCTGAGGGCATGTTCTCGGCAATCGCCAGCACGCCCACCGCATTGACCGGAGCCTTGCGCAGGGCCAGGGCCATCATCAGACCGGCGACGGTGGCGGCACCGCCCATATCGCCCTTCATCTCCTCCATATCCTCGCCATCCTTGATGGAGATGCCGCCGGTATCGAAGGTGATGCCCTTGCCGACGAAGGCCAGCGGGGCCGCGTTCTTCTTGCCGCCATTCCAGCGCAGCACCGCCAGCAAAGGCGGGTTGGTGCTGCCCTGCCCCACGGCCAGCAGCAGGTTGAGCCCCTGCTTGCGCAAGGCCTTGGCGTCGAGCACTTCCACCTGAATGCCTAGCGGGAACAGCTCTTCCAGCCGGGTGACGAAGCCTTGCGGCGTCAGCTCGTTGCCGGGCGCCACCACCAGATCGCGGGCATAGCGCAGGCCCGTCGCCACCGCATCCAGCCGGGCGAAATACGTCTGCGCGGCTTTGACGTCCGAGGTGACGATGGTGATCTTCGACAGGCTCCAGGCCTCGTCCGGGTCGAGCTTGGAGCGGTATTTGTCCGACGGCCTCCAGGCCCGCAGGGCGATGCCATAGGCCAGCTCGGCGCTGTCCTGGGGCGATAGGCCCATATCCAGGCCCATATCCAGACACAGATGCTCGATGCCGCCGTCGCACAGCTCGGCGAACAAGGCCGAGCCGACGCGACGCAGGGAACAGGCGTCCTGATCGTCTTCCGCGTCCAGCCCCACCGCCACGAACCAGCCGTCGGGGGTGAGGATGGGCAGGACATCGCCCTCCTCGCCCTTGAAGCGGTGCTTGCCCGCCAGCGCCTGGGCGATCCAGGACTGGGCGGTTTTCAGGTCGGGGCGCAGGCCCACGGCCAAGGCGTCAGCCTTGACCGGGGCGGCGGCAAAGACGATCTCGGGAGCCAAGGCTTACTTCTGCTCGTAGTTGGCGGCGACCAGACGGTCCAGCAGGCGCACACCGAAGGCAGTCGCGCCCTTGGGCGTCACCGGGCCGTCCTTCTTGGCCCAAGTCACGCCGGCGATGTCCAGATGCGCCCAAGGCGTGTCCTTGACGAACCGCTTGAGGAACATGGCGGCGGTGATGCTGCCCGCCTCGCGGCCACCGACATTTTTCATATCGGCGATCTCGGACTTGATCTGCTTGTCATAGGGCTCGTCCAGCGGCAGACGCCAGACCAGCTCGCCCACATCCTTGCCGGCATCGGACAGCTGTTCCGACAGGGTGTCGTCATTGCTGAACAGGCCGGCATAATGATCACCCAGCGAGATGATGATGGCCCCGGTCAGGGTCGCCAGATCGATCATCGCCTTGGGCTTGAACTGCTGCTGGCAGTACCAGAGGGCATCGGCCAGCACCAGACGGCCTTCGGCGTCGGTGTTGATCACCTCGATGGTCTGACCGGACATGGAGGTCACCACATCGCCGGGACGCTGGGCATTGCCGGACGGCATGTTTTCCACCAGACCGACCACGCCGACCACATTGACCTTGGCCTTGCGGGCCGCCAGCGCCTTCATCAGGCCGATGACCACCGCCGAGCCGCCCATATCCCACTTCATGTCTTCCATGCCGCCGGCGGGCTTGATGCAGATGCCGCCGGTGTCGAAGGTCACGCCCTTACCGACGAAGGCCACCGGAGCGGCCTCCTTGTCGTCGGCGCCGGTCCAACGCAGGGTCACCAGCTGGGATTCCTTCTCCGAGCCCTGGCCGACGCCCAGCAGAGCGCCCATGCCCAGCTTCTTCATCTGCTTTTCGCCCAGCACCTCGACCTCGAGGCCCAGCGCCGCCAGCTTCTTGGCCTCGGCGGCCAGGCTTTCGGGATAGATGATATTGGCGGGCTCGGAGGCCAGATCGCGGGTCAGGAAGACACCTTCGGCGATGGCTTCCAGGGTGACGAAAGCCTTCTTGGCTTCGGAATGGGCTTCGGTCGCCACCACCAGCTTCTTGAGGGAGGGCTTGTCCTCCTTCTTTTCCTTGGTGCGGTATTTGTCGAAGCGATAGGACCGCAGCAGCGCGCCATAGGCGACATTGGCGGCGAAGTCGGCGGTGCCGTCCACCGCCACCGTCACCTGGGCGTCGGTGGAATTGGACAGCTGGGCGATCACGATGCCGCCCAAGCCTTGCGCGGTCAGCGCGGTCAGCTTCTCGGGCTTGCCCAGACCCACCAGCAGCAGGCGGGCGACCGTCAGACCGGCAGGCGCCTGCAACAGCAGGGTCTGGTCCTTCTTGCCCTCGAAACGGCTGGCGGCCATGGCGCGGGTCAGCAGACCGCCCGAGGCCTCATCGGCCTTGGCGGCGGAAGCGGTCAGCACGCGGCCTTCCAGCACGCCGACGACGAGAGCGCCCTCGGTGGGCAGCGAGGGCTTGGCGAAGGAGATTTTCATGGAGGCTAGATCCCTGTTGGCTGGGAAAAGAATTCATCAGCCACAGAATTTAGCACTCTGAAGACGGAAGGGAAGGGTATTACCCCTCGGATTCCTCCAAATGTTCGGGAATCGCCTCGCGGGTGAAGGCCCAGATCAGCCCGCCCGGCAAGGAAATCAGGATGCCCGACAGACCGAACAGCAGCGACATGGCCGCCGACTGCTCATGGGCGACGCCGATCCCGGCCAGCATCAGCACCATCATATTCTCGCGCACGCCCCAGCCGCCGATGGAAATGGGCAGGGTCGCCACCAGCACCACCGGGGGCACCAGCACGATGCAATCCATCATCGAGACCGGCGCGCCGATGCCCTGGCCGATGGCCCAGACCACCAGGGTCAGATTGACATGGCCGATCAGGGTGGTGATCAGGGTCGGCAGACTGTTGCCCGGCTTCAGGAACAGATCGCGGCAATCCCCCGCCAGGGCGATGAAGCCACGAACGATGCGCAGATGGGTCAGCTTTTCCGGCAGCCGATCCAGCAGCATCAAAAAGCCGATCCCGCCCGCGCCGCCCAGGGTCAGCACCGGAAAGATCCAGGCGCTGGCGGCATTGCTCACCCGGTCCATCAACAGGGGTTGCAAAAGCGTCACCAGTAGCAGCAGACCGAAGACGGTGACCACCCGCTCCAGCAGCACCGAATTGACCGAGGCCCGCAGGGGCAGTCCGGCCCGATGAGTCTTCCAGATACGGACAGCATCGCCGCCCACCGCACCCGGCAGGACTTGGCCAAAGAAGGTGCCGACCAGGAACAGCTCGACGGTTTGCCAATAGGGCAGATGGCCGCGCACGGCCTTCAGCACCAGCGACCAGCGGCCGCCGCAGATCAGGATCTGCACCGCCTGCAAGCCCATGGCCGCCAGCGCCCACCAGGGCGACAGGCCTTGGATCTCGTGCCAGGCGGCGACAAGATCGACCTTGTGCTGCAGATACCAGATGGCCGCTGCCGTCAAAGAAAGTTTGAGCGCCAGAGCGGCCCAACGCTTGATCATGGATGTCATCCAAACCGCTTCAGTCGCGGCGCTGGTTTTATGTCATCCGCCCGGTCTTTGCAACCGAACCGGCTGACGCTTGCGCCCCCAGTTGCCAGGAGACGCCTCGAAACGCCCGGGAATCGGTGCGCCGCAGTCCTTGCAGCAACCGGCTTCATCCAGGTTCCATTGCTCCAGCTGATGCCAATTGCGCAGGATCACCGGCTTGCCGCAGCTGGGGCACCATGTGCTGGCCCCGGCGGGGTCGTGGGCATTGCCGATATAGACGAAGCGCAGGCCCTCGGCCATGGCGATGGTCCGCGCCCGGGTCAGGGCCTCGATGGGGGTCTTGGGCTTGTCGGTCAGCCTCCAGGCGGGGTGAAAGCCGGTGAAATGCAGCGGCACATCGCCCCCCAGATGCTGATAGATCCAGCGGGACAATTCGGTGATCTCTTGCACCGAATCATTCTCGCCGGGGATCAGCAGGGTGGTGATCTCCAGCCAGACATTGGTTTCGTGATGCAGATAGTCCAAGGTATCCAGCACCGGAGCCAGATGCGCCCCGCACAGCCTTTGATAGAAGCTGTCGGAAAAGCCCTTCAGGTCCACATTGGCGGCATCCATCACCGAAAAGAACTCGGGCCGAGCCTCGGGGCTGATATAGCCCGCCGTCACCGCCACCGTGGCGATATCGCGGGCATGGCATTCGCGGGCCACATCGACGGCATATTCCAGAAAGATCACCGGATCGTTATAGGTGAAGGCCACCGAGCGGCAGCCCAGCTGTTGCGCCGCCTCGGCGATCATGGCCGGGCTGGCGGCATCGTTCAGCTTGTCGAATTCCTGAGCCTTGCTGATATCGGCGTTCTGGCAGAATTTGCAGGTCAGATTGCAGCCCGCCGTGCCGAAGGACAGCACCGGCGTGCCCGGCAGGAAATGGTTCAGCGGCTTCTTTTCGATGGGATCGACGCAAAAGCCCGACGAGCGGCCATAGGTCGCCAGCACCATGCCGTCGCCCAATCGACCGCGCACGAAACACAAGCCCCGCTGGCCTTCGTTCAGCTTGCAGGCGCGGGGGCACAGGTCGCACTGCACCCGGCCGTCTTCCAGCCTGTGCCAATAGCGTCCGGGGACGATGGTCTGCGTGTCGCTCATGGGGGAAAGATTAACATCAACGCCAACATTGACCAACCGGGCCGGCAGCCCCATAACCAACAGGTTGGTTTTCCTGCGGAGTGCCTGCCATGCGGCTGTTTGGTCGCGTCGTTCTGATCTGCCTGGCCGTCATCGGCGGTTTGACCCTGGCCCTGTTCGCCATCGGCGTCACCGCCGTCTCGTCCCACCATGCCAAGCCGCTGCCCAAGCAGATGACGCTGGCGCTGGATCTGGGGGCCGGATTGCAGGAGACCCGCCCCGAATCGCCCTTCGCCAAGCTGGAAGGCGGCGGCTATACGGTCCGCGAAGTGGTCGAGACCCTGGACCGCGCGTCCCGCGATCCGCATGTGAACACGCTGGTGGCCTCTTTGAGCGGCGAGCATCTGGGCATGGCCCAGGCGCAAGAGCTGCGCGACGCCGTGGCGGCTTTCCGCAAGTCGGGCAAGCGCACGGTGGTCTATAGCTCCGGCATGGGCGAGGGCGCGGCGGCGACGGCCGATTACTATCTCGCCAGCGCCTTCGAGGAAATCTGGCTGCAGCCCTCGGGCGATCTAGGCATTACCGGCTTCATGGCCGAAAGCCCCTTCCTCAAGGATCTGTTCGACAAGCTGGGGGTTCAGGCCCAGTTCGGAGCTCGCTGGGAATATAAATCCGCCATCGAGATGTTCACCCAGAAGAAGTTCAGCAAGGAGAACCGCGACTCCCTGACCCAGCTTCTGAATGCCTGGAGCGATCAGGCGGTGGCCGGCATCGCCGAGGGCCGCGGCCTCACGCCCGATCAGGTGCGCCGGGCCATCGACAATGCTCCCATGCTGGCCGAGGACGCCCTGAAGGCCAAGCTGGTGGACAAGCTGGCCTATTGGGACGAGATGGAAAAGTCCCTGACCCAAAAGGGCGCCGAGATCGTCGATCTGGAAGACTATGCCGCCCAAGCCAAGCCCGAACCCAACGCCGTCAAGGTGGCCTTGATCTATGGCGTCGGCGAAGTGGTCGAGCATGATCCCGACAATTCGCCCTTCGGCGGCGGCAATGTCTTTGCTGCCGACCGCGTCACCCAGGCCTTCCGCGACGCCGTCAAGGACCCCGAGGTCAAGGCCATCCTGTTCCGCATCGACAGCCCTGGCGGCTCCTACACCGCCGCCGACGCCGTCTGGCGCGAAGTCGGACAGGCCCGCGCCGCCGGCAAGCCGGTGGTGGTCTCGATGGGAAATCTGGCGGCCTCGGGCGGCTATTTCGCCGCCATGCCCGCCGACCGCATCATCGCCCAGCCGGGCACCATTACCGGCTCCATCGGCGTCTTCTCGGGTAAGTTCGTGCTGTCCGGCTTGTGGGACAAGCTGGGGGTCGGCTGGGACGAGGTGCATCTGGGCCAGAACGCCCCCATGTCCAGCTCTAACCAGCCCTTCTCGCCCCAGGCCTGGGAGCGGCTGAACAAGATGCTGGACGCCATCTATGCCGACTTCACCGGCAAGGCCATGCAGGCCCGCCATATCGCGCCCGAGCAGATGGACAAGCTGGCCCGTGGCCGCATCTGGCCGGGCTCGCTGGCGCAAAAGGCCGGATTGGTGGACGAGCTGGGCGGCTATGCCACCGCCATGGCCGACATTCGCACCCTGGCCAAGCTGCCGTCGCAGATGCCGTTGCGTCTTATCACCTTCCCCAAGCCCCGCCCGGCGCTGGAAGTTCTGATGGAGATGCTGGATGACGGCAAGGTGCCGCAGGAAGTCGCCGTCAGCCTGTCGGCGGGCCGCGAGCTGCATCAGGCCGCCACCCTGCTGCGCCCCCTGACCCGCGCGGTCTCAGCGCCCAAGGGAGCCTTGCAGATGCCGCCGGTCGAGGTGAAATAACTCATGGGCGCGGTGCGCAAGCCGGCGGTTGCCGGGGCTTTCTATCCCGACCAGCCCGATCAGCTGGTGGGCCAGCTGCATGCCTTTCTGAACGGTGTGCCGCCCTGGACCGGCCCGGCGCCCAAGGCCTTGATCGTGCCTCATGCCGGTTATGTCTATTCCGGCCCGGTGGCCGCCAGCGCTTATGCCCGGCTGCTGCCGGCGCGGGGCACCATCCGCCGGGTGGTGCTGCTGGGACCATCGCACAAGGTCGCCTATCGCGGCATCGCCGCCTCGACCGACGAGGCCTATCAGACGCCGCTGGGCGTCATCCCGGTGGATCGCCAGTTGCTGCAGGCGGCACTGCAATCGCCCGGCTGCGGCATCTTGGACGCCGCCCATGCCCAGGAACATAGCCTGGAAGTGCATCTACCCTTCCTGCAAGTGCTACTGGGCGAGTTCTCGCTATTGCCGCTGGTGGTGGGCGAAGCCACCGCCGAGCAGGTGGCGATGGTGCTGGACTCGGTCTGGGGCGGGCCTGAGACCCTGATCGTCATCAGCACCGATCTCAGCCATTACCTGCCCTATGAGCAGGCGCAAAAGCTGGACGCCACCACCTGCGCTGCCATCGAGGCCATGACGCCAGGAGCCATTGGCCATGAACAAGCCTGCGGCCGGGTGCCCATGGGCGGGCTGCTCTATCTGGCCAAGAAACGCGGCATGAGCATCGAGCGGGTGGATGTCCGCAATTCCGGCGATACCGCCGGGCCGAAGGACCGGGTGGTCGGCTATGGCGCTTGGGCCTTGAGCGGCGGCGACGGCCCCGAGGCCGCCATCCGGGCTCAAAGACCGCTGCTGCTGCAGATTGCCCGCGACAATATCGCCCGCCAGCTGTCGGCGGGATCGCCAGCCCCCCTGCCCGCCGGCCTGCCGCCGCTGCTGCAAGCGCCGGGCGCCGCCTTCGTCACCTTGAAGAAGAACGGCAATCTGCGCGGCTGCATCGGCTCGCCGGTGGCCTGGCGGCCCCTGGGCGAGGATATCGCCGACAATGCCATCAAGGCCGCCATCCGCGACCCCCGCTTCCCGCCCCTGACCGAGCCCGAGCTGGATGGGCTGGAGCTGTCCATCTCGATCCTGACCCCGCCCGAGCCCATGAGCTTCCGCGACGAGGCCGATCTCTTGGCTCAGCTGCGCCCGCATCTGGACGGGCTGATCATCGAGGATGGCAACCATCGGGCGCTGTTCCTTCCCTCGGTCTGGGAAAGCCTGCCCATCAAGACCGAGTTCCTGGGCCATCTGAAGCAAAAGGCCGGGCTGGCGGTGACCCATTGGTCGCCCCACTTCAAGGCCAGCCGCTTCGCCGCCGTCGAATTGAAATAGGAGTTTCCCCTGTCCGTGACCGATCTCGCTTCCCTGCTGCCGCCCCTGCGCGACTTGGCCCGCAAGGCCGGCGCCGCCATTCTTGAGGTCTATAATTCCGATTTCTCGGTGGTGTCGAAGGACGATGCCTCGCCTGTGACCGAGGCTGATATCCGCGCCGAGGCCATCATCCTGGAAGGCCTGCGCCAGCTGACCCCCCATATTCCGGTGGTGTCGGAAGAAGCCGCCGCCGAAGGCAAGAGCTTCGATGTCTCGGGCGGCAGGTTCTGGCTGGTCGACCCCCTGGACGGCACCAAGGAATTCGTCGCCCGCAATGGCGAGTTCACCGTCAATATCGGCCTGATCGACCAGGGCAAGCCGGTCATGGGCGTGCTGTTCGCCCCGGTGCTGGACCGCATGTTCTCGGCCATTCCCGGCCAAGCCTTCGTCGAGGATCAGGGCGAGGCTCCGCGCCCGGTCGCCGTCCGCACCCCGCCTGCCGACGGCCTGCTGGTGCTGTCCAGCCGCTCGCACCGCGATGCCTCGACCTTCGACAGCTTCGTCGCCCATTTCACCGTCGCCGAGGTCAAGAAGTCGGGCAGTTCGCTGAAGTTCGCCCTGGTGGGCGTTGGGGAAGCCGATCTTTATCCCCGCTTCGGCCGCACCATGGAATGGGACACCGCCGCCGGTCACGCCATCCTGCTGGCGGGCGGCGGCGACATGACCCTGCCCGACGGCCAGCCGCTGACCTATGGCAAGCCCGGCTTCGAGAATCCCCATGTGGTGGCCTGGGGACATCCGAGTCTCAAAAAGGCTTTTTCTTGACAGACGGCAGTAATTGTGACGGTATAATACCCGTGAGCGATTGATTATCCTCACATTTTAGCCGCCGCACATGCCTTTGCGGTGACTGGGCTCCGGCCCCCGACTATGGGAGCCGCTCCTAGAATAAAGCGAGACAGGGTCGCCCGCTCATTCGGGCGGCCCTTTTCATGACCTAGACTGCAACTTGCGGCCAGACGACTTGACGATGACTTTGCGCGACACCATATTTTCTCCCGCCTCAGCCGATAGCATTTCGACGGCGGCAGAGTTGTTGCGCCAGGGACAGCTGGTCGCCTTCCCCACCGAGACGGTCTATGGCCTGGGCGGCGACGCCACCGACGACCACGCGGTTGCCGCCATCTTCGCCGCCAAGAACCGCCCGCAGTTCAATCCCCTGATCGCCCATGTCCCCGACATCGCCGCCGCCGAAGGGCTGGTGCGGCTGGATGAGCGGGCCCGGCTGCTGGCCGCCCACTTCTGGCCCGGCCCCTTGACCCTGGTGCTGCCGCGCCGGGATGACGGAACCGTCTCGCTGCTGGCCTCGGCGGGGCTGGACAGCATTGCCGTGCGGGTACCTGACCACCCCGTCGCCCTGGCGCTGCTGAAGGCTGCCGGGCGTCCCATCGCCGCCCCCAGCGCCAATCCCTCGGGCGGGGTCAGCCCCACCACCGCGCGGCATGTGGCCGAAGGGCTGAATGGTCGGCTGGCGATGATCCTGGATGGCGGCGCTTGTGCCGTCGGGGTGGAATCCACCGTGCTGGACCTGACCACCGCCACCCCGACGCTGCTGCGTCCCGGCGGCGTGACCTTGGAGCAATTGCGGGCGCTGCTGGGCGAGGTGGCTTTTGCCGACGCCCATGACGAGACCTCGCCCAAATCGCCGGGCATGCTGGCCAGCCATTACGCCCCCGGCCTGCCGGTGCGGCTGGATGTCACCGAGCCCCAAGCGGGTGAAGCCCTGCTTGGCTTTGGCCCGGTCAGCGGAGCGGTGATGAATTTAAGCGAAGAGGGCGACCTGTCTCAGGCCGCCGCTCATCTGTTCGCCATGCTGCGGGCGCTGGACCGCCCGGACTTCCAAGGCATCGCCGTCAGCCCGATCCCCGAGACCGGGCTGGGCCTGGCCATCAATGACCGCCTGCGCCGAGCCGCGGCTCCTCGGGGTTAGTTTCCCTCACCCCAACCCTCTCCCGCCTGCGGGAGAGGGAGCAAAAACGGCGTGATCTCTCCTCGCCCACAAGCGGGAGAGGGGCCAGGACCGCGCATACTCCCCCTCGCCCGCAAGCGGGAGAGGGGGTTCGGGGGTGAGGGGATTTCAGCCGACCGCCAGATTATCGATCAGACGCGCCTTGCCCAGACGGGCGGCGACGATGATGCGGGCCGGTTCGCTCAAGCGCTCCAGCGGCGCCAGACCTTCGGCGGCACGGACTTCCAGATAGTCGATGGAGGCGAAACCCGCCGCCAGCAACTCGGCCTTGCCCCAAGCGATCTGCGAGGCGGCGTCGGCTCCCGCTTTCAGCTGGGCGGCCATGGCGGTCATCACCCGATGGATGGCAGGCGCAACGGCCCGATCCTCGGCGCTGAGATAGGCATTGCGCGAGCTGCGGGCCAGACCATCGGCCTCGCGCACGGTCGGCACGCCGACGATCTCGACGGGAATATCCAGATCACGCACGAACCGCTTGATCACCTGAAGCTGCTGATAGTCCTTTTCACCGAACAGGGCGATGTCGGGACCGGCCTGCAACAGCAGCTTGGTCACCACCGTGGCGACGCCCGAGAAATGGCCGGGGCGGATATCGCCGCACAGCCCTTCCGAGACACCCGCCACCGTAATGCTGGTGGCGAAGCCCTGGGGATACATCTCGACCACCGTGGGCGCAAACAGGGCAGCGGCACCGGCCCCTTCCAGCAGGGCGGCATCCTCGGCCTCGCGGCGGGGATAGGCGTCGAAATCCTCGTTAGGGCCAAACTGGGTCGGATTGACAAAGACCGAGGCCACCACTCGATCGGCCCGCTTCAGCCCTTCGCGCACCAGGGTCAGATGCCCCTCATGCAAAGCCCCCATGGTGGGAACCAGGGCAACCGTCAGTCCTTGCGCCCGCCATTCGGCCACTTGAGCCCGCAGGGCGGCGACAGAACGCAGGATGGAAAAGCTCACAGTGACGATACTCCTTACTTCTTGCCAAAGCAGTGTTCCGGCCCGGGAAAGGCGCGGCTGCGCACATCGGCGGCATAACGGGCGGCGGCATCTTCCACCAAAGCCCCCAGTTCGGCATACCGCTTGACGAATTTCGGGGTAAAGGTGCCGAACAGCCCGAACACATCCTCGGCCACCAGCACCTGACCGTCGCAGGCGGGAGAAGCGCCGATACCGATGGTGGGAATGGGGACTTCTTCGGTCAGGGCGCGAGCCACCGGCTCCATGGTTCCCTCCACCAGAATGGCAAAGGCTCCTGCATCCGTCACCACGCGGGCATCTCGACGAATGGCCGCGGCCTCTTCCTCGGCGCGGCCCTGAGCACGGAAGCCGCCCAGGCTGTTGACCATCTGCGGCTTCAGGCCGATATGGGCCATGACGGGAATGCCGCGCTCGGTCAGGAAGGCAATGGTCTCGGCCATCTCGATGCCGCCTTCCAGCTTGACGCCGGCGCAACCCGTCTCGGTCATGACGCGGGCGGCATTACGAAAAGCCTGCTGCGGGCTTTCCTGATAGCTGCCAAAAGGCATGTCGATCAGCACACAGGCATGGGACGAGCCGCGCATGACCGCCTTGCCGTGATTGATCATCATATCCAGGGTCACGCCGAGGGTGGTGTCCATGCCATAGAGCACCATACCCAGGGAATCGCCCACCAGCAGCACATCCACATGGGGGTCCAGCATGCGGGCCATGGGCGCGGTATAGGCGGTCAGCATGACTACCGGCTGCTTGCCCTTGGCCAAACGGATATCGCGAATGGTGACGCGCTTGGTGCTAATTTCCGTGCTCACCGATGCCTCCTTGGGGACGGTTGCGCTCTCTTACAACGATTTTTGCGACAGCGGAAGGCGGGCTATCCGCCCTCGGCGATCCGCACCAGGGTCTCGCGGTCGCGGATGACCACATGACTGGCGTCGGGCAGGCTGACCAGCCCTTCCTTCTTGAAGCTGGTCAGGGTGCGGCTGACCGTCTCGATGGTCAGGCCCAGATAGTCGGCGATGTCGGACCGGCTCATGGGCAGAAAAATCTGGCTGGTTCCGGCCTTGGCGCAGAGCCGCTGCCACAGCCCGGCCAGGAAGCTGGCGACCTTTTCCCGCGCCGTCTTGCGGCCCAACAACAGCATCTGATCCTGAGCGCAGGTCAGCTCGTGGATGGTGGCGCCCAGCAGGCGCTTTTCCAGCTTGGGGATTTCATCCAGCAGCAGGTCCAGCTTGCGGCGCGGAAAGCGGCAGAGGCTGGTATCGGCCATCGCCTCGGCGGTATAGGCGTAACCGCCCTGCAGCGACAGGCCAAAATAATCGCCGGGGAACAGGAAGGCGGTGATCTGACGCCGCCCGTCGGACAGCAGCTTGTAAAGCTTCACCGCGCCCGCCGAGATGGAATAGAGATTCAGCGCCGGATCGCCCTCGCGGAAGATGGTGGTGCCCGCCACCACGCCGGCGGTTCCCAGAATGGCGACCAGACGCCGCACATCCTCGGGCGACAGCCCGTGGCAAAAGGCCTGTTCCCCCATGTCGCAATGCGCACAAGGCGCGCCCGAGGCGTCGCTCTTGTCGCGCTCGGCGGCGGTGTCTAAGGGAGGCATCAGCGGTCAGGCCCTGTTCAGCCGGTGGTCGGCGGGAATCATTATACAGTCTGCCCCAAGAAGGCAAGAAAACCGCCATCCGTTCAGGCGGCGGGCTTGCGCAGATATTCCGAGGCCAGCACCTTCTCGAAGCCGAAGCGCGGATACCATTCATGCAGCGCCGCCCGCGACAGCCCTTCCGTCACCGGCGAGGAGGCCACAATCAGCCGCAGGGAAATCCCCAGCTTGTCGGCGCCCTGGCAGAGCGCGGTCATGACGCTGTCGCCCACCTTCAGCTCGGGGTCATGCTTCTGGAACGAGATCAGATCCTCGATGCAGACCAGCCGGGTCTGGTTCTCGTCGGCCAAATCCAACAGATAATAATCGGGCGGAATTCCCAACCCGTCCAATTCGCGGGCCAGGGCCAGGGCCGAGCCATGGATGGTCTTGCGCACCCGCACGCCCCGCTGCTCGGCCTCGTCATCGCCCACCACCGGCAACAGCTTGCTCTCATCGACTTTTTCATAATCGAACAGAATGCGGTTGGCGGCGCCGTCCAGGTCTTCGAACTGGCCGGTCCGCAAGGACCACAAAAAGGCGATCAGACCGATGGAGCCCAAGGCCAGGGCCACCGGAATGAGCATCAGGATCGCTTTCACCGCACTCTCCTTCGCGCCAGACGCAAAGCGTTGGCGATGACAATGACCGACGAGGTGGACATGGCGATCGATGCGATCAGCGGCGTCACCATGCCCATGACGGCCATCGGGATGGTGAACAGGTTATAGCCCAGCGCCAAGCCGAAATTCTGCTTAACAAGTGTTCCGGCTTTGCATGACACCTCCAGCGCCTCGACCACCGGGGTCAGGCGATGGCCTTGGAAGACGATATCGGCCACGGTCTGGCTGACATCCACCGCCGAAGACGGCGACATGGAGACATGGGCCGAGGCCAGGGCCGGTGCGTCGTTCAAGCCGTCGCCGACCATCAGCACCTTGCGGCCCTCGGCCTCGAGCTCGGCCAGACGGGCGCATTTGTCGGACGGCGTGCATCCGGCCCGCCAGTCGGATATCCCCAGCATCGCCGCCACCGAGGCCACCGTGGATTGCCGGTCGCCCGACAGCAGCTCGATGCGATAGCCCCGTTTCTTCAGCCAAGCCACCACCTCGGCGGCATCGCTGCGCGGCAGGTCCGAGAAGGCGAAGCGCACCACAGCCTGACCGGGACGGGCCAGGAACAGCTCGGGGCCGGTGGCCTCTTGTCCGTCATCGGGCAGCTCCAGCCAGCGGCGGCCGCCCAGCTTGATCTCGCCCCATTCCAGGCCGCAGCCGGGAACCTCGCGCACGCCCTCGGCCAAGGCGACACCGGGCAAGGCGCGGCAGATGGCACGGGCCACCGGATGCTTGCTGGCCGCCGCGATGGAGGCCGCCAGATGCAGATCCTCGGGGCTCCAGCCGCCATCCTCGATCAGTTCGGGACGGCCCACCGTCAGGGTGCCGGTCTTGTCGAACACCACTGTGTCGATCTGGGCCAGACGTTCCTGGGCGGTGGCCGATTTGAGCAGAATGCCCTGGCGCAACAGACGGCCCGAAGCCACCACCTGCACCACCGGCACCGCCAACGCCAAGGCGCAGGGGCAGGTGATGATCAGCACCGAGACGGCATAGAGCAGGGCCAGCTGCCAGGGCGTATCGGTGAAAATCTCCCAGCCCAGAAAGGTGGACAGCCCCATGATATGCACCACCGGCGCATAATAGCGGGCCACCCGATCGGCGACGGCGACATATTTGGCGCGGCCCTGCTCGGCCACCTCCATCATACGCACGATCTCGGACAGCAGGGTCTTTTCGCCCACCGCCGTCACCAGCATGCGCAGCGCCCCCGACAGATTCAGGGTGCCGGCGAACAGCTCCGAGCCCGGCTTGACCTCGGCGGGAACCGTCTCGCCGGTGATCAGGCTGGTATCGATCTCGGACAGGCCCTCGGTGACGGTGCCGTCGACGCCGACCCGGTCGCCAGGGGACAGCAACACGGTCATGCCCACCGTCACCTGCTCGGGCGGCAGCAGACGGCGGGTGCCGTCTTCCTCCAGCACCGTCACCGCCGTGGCCCCCAGCGACAACAGATGCTCGGCGGCGGAGCGGGCACGGCCACGAGCGCGGCTATCGAGATAGCGGCCGATCAGCAGGAAGAACAGCAGCGAGACGGCGGCATCGAAATAAGCATGATGGCCGCCATGCATGGTTTCCCACAGGCTCATGCTGCAGGCCAGGAACACGCCCAGGGTAATGGGCACATCCATGTTGGTGCGGCCCGCACGCAGGGCGGTAAAAGCCGAGCGGGCGAAGGGGCGGATGCAATAAAGCACCGCCGGCAGGGCGATCAGCGCCGACAGCCAATGGAACAGCGACCGGGTGGTCCAATCCATGCTGGACTCGCCCGACCAGATGGAGACCGAAAACAGCATGACATTGCCGGCGGCAAAACCGGCCACCGCCATCGAGCGCAGCAGGGTCTTTTCCTGCTGCTCGGCGTCGCGGCCCAGGCGGGCGGGGTCATAGGGCAGCAGGTGATAGCCGATGGACATCACCGGAGCGATGACGGCATTCGCGTCGTTTTCGCCCTGGCGCCAGCGGATCACCAGCCGCCGGGTGGTCATGTTGAGCCGCGCCTCGACCACGCCGGGCTGCTTGGCCAACAGGCTTTCGATCAGCCAGACGCAGGCGGCGCAATGCATGCCCTCGACCATCAGATGCAGGGTCTCGGTGCCGTCCTCGGAAATCTTCACATGGGGGGCATAGTCGATGGCCGCCGCCTCGTCCTCGGGACGCAGGGGCCGGGCCGAAGGGTCGATGCTGCGGCGCTTGTAATAGCCGTCCAGCCCCAGACCGCGCACCAGGGCATAAGCGCCCTGACAGCCTTTACAGCAGAAATCGGGCCCCCGAGCATCTGATAAGGCATCAGATGCTGGCCCGATCTCGGACCCACAATGGGCGCAAATCGCCATGGCTCAGCCGCCCCGGACTTAAGGGACCAAAACGCGCTGATTGATCTCGTAATCGATCTCGCCCTTATGGGCGACGACATGCAGATCCCACTGACCGGGCTTGGGCGGATGCGCCAAGCTGGCATAATTGCCGCCGGCCTGTTCGACCAGCTCCAGGCTCTGGTCGAAACCGGCCTGGGTGGGGCGCACCAGCTTGGCCTTGACCGACAAGCCGGTGACCGGCTTGCCGTCCTTGTCCTTAAAACTGACAGTCACATCCGCGTCATGCTGGCTGCTGTTCGACGGATCATGGGCGGTCACGACGGCATCGACGCTCCAACCCAGCGCCTGCTGGGCCTTTGCCTTGGCCAGGACCTCGTTATAGGCCAGACCCTTGTCATAGGCCTGCTCGGTCTCCAACCCGGTGAAGCTGTGGGTGGCGAAATAGGCCATCACCAGATTCACCGCCAACACCACCAGAAACACACCCACATAGATCAGAGGATACCACCAACCCGGACGGCGCGTCGTAACGGTCATGCTCATTATCTGTCTGGTCCCGCGAAGAGATTATCCTTGCGGACGGCCCGACCGGTGTCCTCTTCCGTCGCCACCAGGGTCAGCGGCACCGCCTTGCTGGCAATGTCGTCGGCCGGAACAGTGACAAACAGACGGAAGCTACCCACCGAATCGCCGTCCACAGGAACTCTTACCTCTTTCTGCTCCTCGCCGTCGATACCGATTACGGTCATGGTGGCGGACGGGACGCCTTCGACGGTCATTTTGAAGATTTTTTGCTGCCGTTCCTTGTTCAGGATGCGGAAGGTATAGCCATTGCGGAGGCGATGACCCGACAGTTCGACATAGACGGGCGCCCGTTCATGCAAGACGTTCAGCTCGAAGGTCGAGCGGGTCGCCAGCATATAGATCATCACCCCCATCACCAGCGAGATGACGCCCAGATAGACGAAGGTGCGCGGGCGGAAGATCTGCGCCTTGGGATGCTCGTCCCCGGCGGCGCGCTTGGCCTGATTGAACGAAGAGTCATAGCTGATCAGCCCGCGCGGCAGGCCGAAGCGGTCCATCACCTGATTGCAGGCATCGACGCAAAGGGCACAGCCGATGCAGGCCAGCTGGCTGCCGTCGCGGATGTCGATGCCGGTGGGGCAGACCTGGACACACATCTTGCAATCGACGCAATGGCCGCGATTGGCGAAGTCGGCCTTGCCCTTGACCGGAGCCCGAGGCTCGCCGCGCCAGCCCTCGTAAGAGACGATCATCGAATGTTCGTCGAACATCGCCGCCTGGAAGCGGGCATAGGGGCACATATAGATGCAGACATTCTCGCGGGCGAAACCGGCCAGCAGGTAACAGAAGAAGCTGAGCATGCCCAGGAAGACATACTGCACGATCCCGGCCTCGCCCGAGATCAGGTTGCCGACCAGGCTGGGAGCGTTCTCGAAATAGAGCACGAAGCCCAGGCCGAACAGCAGCGAGACGATGATCCAGCCGGCCTGGGTCGCCGCCTTGCGGCCCAGCTTGCCCAGGGTCCAGGGGCCCTTGTCCAAGGCCATGCGCTGATTGCGCTCGCCCTGGAACAGCCGCTCGATCCAAACGAAAACGTCGGTGAAGACCGTCTGCCAGCAGGCGAAGCCGCACCAGACGCGGCCCAGCAGCGACGAGATGAAGAACAGCGACAAGGCCGCGATGATCAGAAGGCCGGTCAGGTAATAGACTTCCTGCGGCCAGATCTCGATGAAGAAGAAATAAGCGCGGCGGCCGGGCAGATCCACCAAGATGGCCTGATCCGGCGCCCCCGGCCCGCGATCCCAACGCAGCCACGGCCCCAGCCAGAAGATGGCCAGCAGGATGATATCGGCGGCCCATTTCAGGCGGCGGAAGGCTCCCTTGTTCAGAAAGCGCGGATAGGCCTTCAGTCGGTTGGCGTAAAGGGAGGTTTTTTCTTTGTGCTTCGGCTCGCCCGCCGCGGGGGCGGCAGCGTTATTGTTCTCGGAGGCCATGGTACCCCTGCTTCCCATCAAGTCTGTCAAAAACAGAGCGGGCCAAAGGACAGCGGAAGCCTTGGACCCGGCCGGACTATAGGGCCAAGAACCCTTATGGCTCCATGACTTATGTCACGATTTTCTCATGCAAGAATCTCAAGGCTGCCCCCCTGCCGCAGCACGGACTCGGCGGCGGGGCTATAGGACCCGTCTTCATGATGCAGAACCAGACCGGGCAGCAGCCGCAAGGGCGCCTTCGATCCCTTGCGCCCAGCCAGCAGAACCCGCTTGGCCTCGCGGCCCTCCTTCGGCCAGAGGGGAAAGACCGTCAGGCCGCCCAACCGCCCGCTCAAGGCCGACAACATCTCGTCCAGCCGGTCGGCCCGCTGGATCACCAGCAAGGTTCCCTTGGGCCGCAACAGCTTGCAGCAGGCCTTCAGCCAATCGCCCAAAGCCAGATCGCCCTCGCTGTTGGCCACCGCCTTGATGGCATGGGGCGACAGGCTGCCGCCCTGATGATAGGGCGGATTGGTCATCACATGATCGAAGCTGCCGGGCGCGAAGGGAGCCTGAGCCAGATCGCCCTGCGCCACCTGCCCCCGCTCGGCCATGCCGTTCAGAATAAGGTTCCGCCGCGCCAGCTCGGCCAGTTCCGGCTGAAGCTCCAGCCCGGTGACGCTGCAATCGGGCCGACGAGCCATCAGGCACAGCCCGGCCGAGCCCACGCCGCAGCCGGCATCCAGCACCCTTTGCCCCGGACCAGCCTTCAAAGCAGCCGCCAGCAGCAGCGGATCGATGGCCGCGCGGTAGCCTTCTGCCGGCTGCAACAGCCTGATCCGCCCATCCAGCAGGCGATCTTCGGTGATTTCGAAAGGTATCTGCATGAAATCCGCTTCGATCCGGGGTTTCCCGTGGTTGTAAACTTGACCGCCCCCAGGACGCAATCTTATGCTCCCCGCGCCGGCAGGTGGAGCCCGGCGACTCTAAGTCTTGGGAGCGTATTTTGGCCATCGTGGTGAAGCAGGAAGAAGATCGCGGCAAGACGCCCGCATCGCTGGACGGGCTGACCGCTCTGGTCGCCGAGGACTTGGCCAAGTGCAATGAGCTGATCGTCGAGCGCATGCACAGCCCGGTGGCGCTGATCCCGCAGCTGGCCGGCCATATCATCGCCGCCGGCGGCAAGCGCCTGCGCCCGATGCTGACCCTGGCCGCCGCCAGTCTGGTCGGCTATCCGGGCGATCGCCATCTGAAGCTGGCCGCCTGTGTCGAATTCATCCATACCGCCACCTTGCTGCATGACGATGTGGTCGATGAAAGCGACCTGCGCCGCGGCCAGGCCTCGGCCAATGCGGTTTGGGGCAACAAGCCTTCGGTGCTGGTGGGCGACTTCCTGTTCTCCCGCGCTTTCGAGCTGATGGTCGAGGACGGGTCGCTGTCGGTGCTGGCCATTCTGTCCCGCGCCTCGTCGGTGATCGCCGAGGGCGAGGTGCTGCAGCTGATCACCGCCAACGACACCGAGACCACCGAACAGGCCTATCTCGACGTCATCCGCTCCAAGACCGCCGCCCTGTTCGCCGCCGCCTGCCGCATCGGCGCGGTGGTGGCCGACCGCCCCAAGGCGGAAGAAGAGGCGCTGGACAGCTATGGCCTGAATCTGGGGATCGCCTTCCAGCTGATCGACGATGTGCTGGATTATTCCGCCAAGCAGGAAAAGCTGGGCAAGTCCATCGGCGACGATTTCCGCGAGGGCAAGATCACCCTGCCGATCATCCTGGCCTTCCATCGCGGCGATGACGCGGAACGCAGCTTCTGGCGCCGCACCCTGGAAGAGCTGGATCAGGCCGAGGACGGCGCCGATCTGCGCCACGCCCAGGCCTTGATGGAAAAGCACAACAGCTTGGCCGATAGCATCCAGCGCGCCCGCGATTATGGCGCCATCGCCCGCAACGCCCTGGATATCTTCCCGGATTCCGCCGCCAAACAGGCTCTGATCGACATCATCGACTTCTGTATCGAACGAGCTTGGTAATTTCCCTTTGCGATCCTGAAAGCTTGGCGCTATAAGGAGCGCCTCGCAGGCGTCGGAGTGTAGCTCAGCCTGGTAGAGCACTGTCTTCGGGAGGCAGGGGCCGGAGGTTCGAATCCTCTCACTCCGACCAGCGAGAAACCGCAGAAAACTGCGGATTTCTCGCTAGACAAGGGAACAGCTCGGGACTGCCCCTTGAATTTGCGGGACAAATGCGGGACACTGAGCCATTAGGCACTGTCCCGGAGTGTCCCGCAATGGCGACCCTTACCAAGCGCTTCAATCGTGATGGCGAGCTGATCGGCTGGCAGGCGAAGATTCGCCGCCAGGGCTACCCGCCCATTTCCAAAACATTTTCCTCGGAACGCGAAGCCAAAGACTGGGCCACCGTCACCGAGGCCGACATGGTCAAGGGCACCTACGTCGACCGCACGGCCTCCGAGCGCATGACGCTGGGCCGGGCCATCGACATCTTCATCAACGACGTCACCCCCACCCACAAGGGCGGCGATATCGAGAAGGTCCGCCTGCAGCGCTTCAAGCGCGAGGAGAGCGAGCTTTGCCGCTACGCCCTCTCCAACCTCCGCACCGAACACGTCGAAGACTATCGGGATCGCCGGCTTGAGGAGATAGCACCAGGCTCTCTCTGCCGGGAACTGAACCTGCTGCATGCAGTGCTGGAGAACGTCCGCCGTCGCACCGGTCTGGTCGAGAACCCTGTCTCCCACGTCCGCCGCCCCAAGGTAGCCGATGAACGGGACGTGCGGCTATCCAGGGACGACGAGGCCAAGCTGCTGACCGCCCTGGACGCCACCCGGAACTCCTGGATCAAACCATTCGTGATCGTGGCCCTGGAAACCGCTATGCGCCGTAGCGAGCTGCTGGCGCTGCGCTGGCAACATGTGGACCTGGTGCAGCGCACCGCCCACCTGCCAGAGACAAAGAATGGCCGAGGCCGCACAGTGCCCCTCAGCCCTCGGGCAGCCGAGGCACTGGCAGCTTTGCCGCGCTCGATTGATGGCCTAGCGTTTCCCATCTCCCTGGAATCCCTAAAGCACGCCTGGACACGCGCCAGAGACCGCGCAGGCCTGCACCATTTTCACCTGCACGACTTGCGGCACGAGGCAACCAGCAGGCTTGCCGAGGCGGGATGGACTGTCCTGGAGCTGGCTGCCGTCACAGGCCACCAGGATTTGCAGATGCTAAAACGCTATACGAATTTCCGAGCCGCCGATCTGGCAAAGAAATTTATTGGCTGACATAATTAATAGTTCGCTAGACACTGAGCCCCCCATCTCCAATACGACTTATAATATCCAGCAACGGCTCAACTCCCGCCCCTCTTGGCGCATTCTGACCATAGAACCACTTCTTCACAGTGGGCGCACCGGCATTGAGCTCCTCGGCCAGCCTTCTGATCCGCTCGGCATCGCTGCCATTCGGAACCAATCGCTCTCCCGCAGCCCGTACAGCCGTGGAAAAATAAGCGATGTCCAACTTTCGCGCGTTGCTAACCTTTTTCATAACGAAATGGTAGTTCAGCAGGACTGGACAGGCAAGATCACTGGGGAGCACAATAGGATAAAGTTTATCCTATTTTCTGCGTAAAGGGCTACCTCATGAATGTGACCTCTGAAGGGCTCAGTCCCGCCGAACTGCCCGCCATTGCCAAGGCCGTTGACACCTGGGATGGCGAGAATCTGAAAGATCTGCTTCCGTACTTACGTCGCTACGAAGCCATCAAGAAAGCCGACGAGAGCGGACTTATTCCCGACGACAATGAAGTGGTGATCGCAGTCGTCACGCTTGGGTGCCGCGACGATCAACCTTGGCCCGAGCCGTGGGGCGATGAGGACGACGAATGCCCATTTGCCTATGCCTGCGACCGCCGAGGACAGTACATTACACAGGCAATCCCCTACTTTGAAGGAGAGTACGAGGTGAAAAGCTGGGAGCCCGGCATCACCTGCGGAGATATCTGAGGGGCCACAAATGATTTTCCTCGACTTTGAAGCCTCGGGCATAAATGGCTTCCCCATCCAAGTGGGGTTCTGTGCCGTGGATGCAGAGCGGACGACGCGGGCCGCTGCAAAGCTCATTCGCTACGACGAATGGTTAGAAGATTTTCCCCGTTGGAACTGGCAGGCCGAGCAGCTGCATAAAATTTCACGGTCCAATCTGATGGAATTGGGCGAGAGCCCAGCTGCCGTCATGGCATGGCTCAATGGCGAGCTGGCGGGAATGGTGGCCTGTGCTGACAGCTACCTTGACCAACTTTGGCTTCGCGAGTTGGCCGACGCCGCCGGCATCGAACCGCTGTTCCGCGTGGTCGAAATTCAGAGGGCATGGGAAGGCCCGGAGATCGCTGCCTTGGTCGATGACGCCGAGGCTGACAAGGTGCAGCCTTGCACGCACCGGGCCGACGATGACGCAGCACACCACGCCGCCCGATATGTTCTGAGCCTTGCCCCTGACGCAGCAGTTCAGCGCCTGATGCTGGTTGGGGCCGAGATCAGGCGGATGGACGAATACACCCGTCTATGCCTCGCCGAAGACGATGCGATGATTGCCGAGGTTTTGCCCTGTCTCGGAAAGCGCATCCAGGCTGAAAGCAAAGCGTTGGCGGCTCTACATCAGGCACGGCTAACAGAGGCACTTAAGGACAAGAGGCCATGCGAATAGCCCTGGCCAGTGATCTTCATATTGAAGGCGACAGAGCCCGCTTGGCGGATATGCTCGATACGCGCCCGCGCTCTGTGTCGCGCCGCTACCTCGAGGACCGGACGGCCTATATGGCCGCCCTCAAGCGGCGGCGGCAGATTGGCCACCCGCAATTTGGCCCGGATCTCGCAGGACTCCTGGCAACGGATCTATTTGTTCTCGCCGGCGACGTGGATATAGGAACTGCCGCCGTGAACTATGCCGCCGAGGCGGGCCGCTTTCTTGGTTGTCCTGTGATTTTGGTGCCCGGCAATCACGAATATTACGGCGGCGACCTAGCCGAAACCCAGATGGCCATGCGCGAGGCCGCCGAGCTTGCCGGCGTAGCGCTGCTGGATGGCGACCGCCTGGCGCTGAACATCGAGGGCAGGCGCGTCGTGGTCCTTGGTGCAACCCTTTGGACCGATTATGCGGCAAATGGAGATCCAGGGACCGGTATGGACCACGCTGGCATGATGCTGGCAGATCATAGCCGCATAGCCTTTCACGACCGATTTTTCCGTCCTGCCGACGCCCTGCAGCTGAACCAGGCGGCGCGGGCGTGGCTTGGCCAGGAAGCGCCCGCGGCGCGGCAGAGCACGGATGTGGTCATTGTGGCCACCCATCATGCGCCGACGCTGCTTGGTGCGGCCCCGCAGCATCGAGGCAGCGACCTGTGCCCGGCGTTCTGCAGCGACATGACAGCCGAGATCGAGGAGTGGGCACCGGACCTATGGATATTCGGCCACACGCACTTCTCGACTTCGCTGCAGATCGGCACGACCCAGCTGGTCGCGGCTCAACGCGGCTATTTGTGGGATGAGCCTGACGCCGCCCATTTTGTCCCATATGTGGTGGAGATTTGAATGGACCGCGATCTTGTCGCTGAAGCCCGCCAACTCGTCGATGCCTTTGCCAAAGAATGGCATGGAGAGTTCCTTGCGTCGGATTCCGAAATCGCCGGCGAGTTACTGGCAGCCGTTCTTGACTACGCCAATCAACATGTCGCCACACAAGAGCTACGGCGCCTGCTGCAGGGCGCATTGGAGACGGCCGAGAGCCACCCTTATGCGCTGACTGGTACTTCGTCACAGGCCACCAATGACAATGGCACTCCGCTTCCAGAAAGGAAGTAGGAAGAAGCTTCAAAAGGGGTCAGATCACGTAAGAGCAATGCACTTAACCGGCATAACTCCCATTTTTCTTGCTCGTCTCGATCGCTTCTAGCATCGGCTTCAACTGCTCCATAATTTGCCTGCTCCGTTCTGGTGATACCTCGATCGGATTTTCAGCGAACTCTCGCCAGCCAGGACTGAAGCGATCGAATAGGCGGCTCGTCAGAAAATCTCCGGTCCGCGGAGGATAGGCGGCATAAGTCATAGCACCTTTGGCGCGCTCGTCTGGTGGCAAAGCCGCGTAGTGTCCCGCCAAAGCCGCAAGATCAGCTTTCAATTCGGAGCCAGGAACAAAAATTTGCCGCTCATGATTCAGAAAATGCGGGACGATGGCGGCATGGAACCTGTCAAATGAACTGAAGACGGTGCAGAAAGGTAGATAGTAGAGATAGGCGAGATCAATCCGGTGTGATGGTCTGGTCGTGGGGATGAGCTTAGCGGCCATACCAAGGTTAAAAAATAGATCGACACGAAAAACGTAATCGGCATAGGGAGCGAACTCGCTCAGCGGCGGGCCTCCACACGCCTTCCACCTTGCTATGATCCGCTCGTGATACTGATAAGGGATCGCCAGCATCATAAGCGCGAGTTTGAGCGTCCGGTAGCGCTGGCCATTACCTGCCGCGATCATGTCCGCGCCAGCCCGTATTTGAGCCAAGTCGATTGGAGGCACTTTTCCCGGTGGACGGATCGCCGCCGCTATTTTCTCAAGATCCTGACGCTGTAGGCTATCACGCCATGCCCTGGCGAAATCGCGCTCGACACCCATGAAGTCGCGCTTGCTCCACCGGCGCATAGCAACGATTTCCTGTGGTTCATCGAAATACACTCCGATCTTTCCCGCGGTGTCGCGTACGGTTTTTCCTCCACCGATGACAGGAACACCCTGCATCTCGACCTCATATCCGACCAAATCACCTATGCATAGCGTCAGATGGTGAACGTTAGGCATTGCGCTGAAGCCGGAGATTTTGGAGGCGATGCTACCAACTATATCCTCAGGTGGACGGTTCTTATTCCCAGGCTTATGCAGATCGGCCAGCACTTCCGCGAAGAACACCGGCACGATGTTGATGCGAAAATGGCAGTCAAGGCAGAACGCCTCATCAGGGTTCAAAGCCTGGATGACTGATTTGTCATAGATCAGGGTGGGTCCGTCAGACATAGCGCTATCCTAGGGTCAGGACCTATAAAATCTCTTTCCCTGGCAAGCGCCCTGTGATTCAAGGTTCCCGAAGGGAGCCTTTAAATGAGCGATCACCTTTTCTGGCTGACGGACGATCAGTTCGTGCGTCTTGAGCCGCATCTACCGACGGATACCCGAGGCAAGGCACGGGTGGACGACCGGCGTGTGATCAGCGGCATCGTTCACGTTCTGAAATCGGGCTGCCGCTGGGTGGACGCGCCCGCGATCTACGGGCCGCGCAAGACGCTCTACAATCGGTTCGTCCGCTGGGCAGACAAGGGCATCTGGCAAGCCATTTTTCATGCCCTGGCTTCGGCGGGCGGGCCTCCGGCGCAAGTGCTGATCGATTCGTCGGCGGTGAAGGCGCATCGTTGTGCCGCAGGGGGAAAAGGGGGGAACGGGCGCAGGCGATTGGTCGCTCGCGTGGCGGTCGCACCACGAAAATCCACGCCCTGACCGATGCGTTCTGCCGCCCTATCGCTTTCCTGCTGACCGGCGGCCAGGTCGCCGATTGCACCGCCGCCGACACATTGCTCGACGCCATGCCCAAGACCGGCATTTTGCATGGCGACAAGGGCTACGACAGCAATGCCGTGCGCGCCAAGATCGAGAGCAAGGGCACCGCGCCGAACATTCCACCCAAGGCCAACCGGCGTTGGAAGAACTGCTTTTCGCCCGTTCTCTATCGCGATCGCAACGCCATCGAGCGCATGTTCTGCCGTCTCAAGGATTTCCGGCGGATTGCGACCAGATATGACCGCCGAGCCGTCAACTTCATGGCGGCGGTCTGCATCGCGGCAACCGTCAGTTACTGGTTATGAGTCCTGACCCTAGCAAAAAACGGCTCCCATGGCATCGAAGCCCTTTGACACGCGCCGTAAGCTCTCGTTCGCTGACGATAGTTCTCGGATTTTCACGAGCGCTACCGATCGCAAGAGTCCTAAAGCTGGCAAATTTCTGGAAGGTTGCGTTCGCTCGTTAACGACGACTTCACCTATTTTGAAATCCCCCACTAATGGATATACTACTCAGCAAGGCACCCCGAGCGCATGCGAAAATTTCGCACACACTCGGAGCCTTGCGAGGGGCTGCGCCCCTTCGATCCCCACCGGGCGATAGGGAGAAGGCCATGCGTACGACCAATTACGGGACGCACAAGCATCAGGAGATGCCTTGAATTTGCCCTCTCGCCAGAGAAAGCTGCGCATAGTTAACATTACTAGGTACAGTGAGACGCCCACTGTCGATTTTCAAAAGATACCTTACGAAGACAGATCTAATAACATCACCGTCCCACCTAGGATGCACGCTTCTCTTAATCTCATCCCTGACAAACATCTCATTTAATCCCGTAGTTAATGACATTTGTTCTATGTATACTCGTGAGTTATTTACAAGATCAAGATGCGCAAGGCCACTTTCTTTGATAGCAACCTTATCAGTCGGAGATATAACATCAACATTAGGATCAAGTGCCTCCAGCAAGCGCCGTTTATATAGCCTGTTGATTGAAGACATAACAAACTCCTCGGAAACGCCACACCCCTCAAAATACATACAAAGGTCTGACGCCACCCAATGTCGCTCCTCAATATTATCATCCGAAGACCTTATAGTATTACTTCTATGTCTAAGTAACCACAATATGTAATATGAAAGCAATGGAGACTCAGGCCTACTTGGGTTTGTTTGAAACAAATTTGAGACAAACTCATTTTCATCTTCATTATATCTGTCGTACTCACCTTTTATCAAAGCCCTCTCTGCCCTCCAGCGGTTTGCCGTTACCTGCTCGCCACCAAATTTTGACATCATAATATCGTCAATCTTCAGCTCCGGAGAAAGAAAGACTCTCTCCGCAATCTTTAGCATTCTTCTGATATTAAAATTACCAAGCCTACCAATAAAACCAGAAATATAGTCATTTTCAATAAACACCTTACCGACAGCATCTGCCAGTATAGCCAGATCATTTATCTCAACCTGGAATCCTTTTTTTGAGAAATATGATCTAGCAGCACCAGGCTCTTCTCCTATTTTATTTTTTAGAAACTCAACTCTTCTCGAAATTATCTCTTTGGCATCCGGCGTAGGCAGGTAGAAACTACGAGCCGAATAACTTTGAAGCGCCCCCGCCTTAGATAGCCTCCAAACAGTCCGATCCGTGATTGGCACTACGTTAAAAACAGCAGAGGCCCCCTCTAGAGAATGAGCCATCTGATATATCGCATCTTGCACATGGCTGCTAAATTGGTCCGTATTATCAAATATAAGACATGGCAACTTTTTATGACTGCGAACAGCCCATGCCAAGAGTAACTTTACATATTCCCCTGGATTCTTCTCCCTTCTCTCCTCAATATGAGCCCCAAATTCATCCTTAAACTTTATTTTATCAACATCATAAAGATGTTTTCTCGTGCCGACAGACCACCTCTGATATTCATTGAAAAAAATACCCATTAATTCATCATATACAGGAGGATTGCTTGAGCATATTCCAGACTCAAGCTTAGATCTCAACTCTAATATTGCCCAATCAACAACTCCGTCTTGCTCACCTCCAGGATACATCTCAAGATTTACGTGGGCAACAACACAGCGCTCCCTCAGCCGTTTAGGAAGCACTTGCTCAAAAAACCTATCTATAAAAGTTGATTTTCCCGCCCCGTTATTTCCGATTAAAAGTACAGTCTCAGAATTTTCTGTATTTAAAGCCCTCTCCAATTCTGCCTGAAGAGCAATGCCATTACCCGTATCTATAGATGTCACGGTATTCATTACCCTTTGTATTATTTTTTCCAATTCTATATCGGCTTTCTTGCTCTCTGACGTCTCAACGAAGCAATCGCGTAACATCTCCTTATCTTTTTCATTAGACAATCTAGAGAAGAACTGGGCAAATAAAAGTGCAGCATCGCTAGCAAGAGGATCTCGCCTTTTCATTCTTGCGTCTTTTGGGTTAAAAGCATAGTATTGCTGCTCGGCTTCAGCGACAAAAACGCCCTCAGCTTCATTCAAATGAGCGATATGAAATTTATTTATTATTGCATTTAAACTCACAAGCTCTGCAAATTTTGCAAAATTTGCCATGACAGCTTCAATATTTGGAAATAACACTCCCTTTCCATCAATTGGTTTTTTTCCATCTCCCCTAGACGCTTTAAAAAACAGCCATGTATTGCCATCTGATACCGCTGCGATTGGAACACCATTTTCTAGTGCATAGCTTAATGCCTGTCGGATACCAGGCAATAATGGCTTTACAACTGGCCCAGACAAAGCCACATGCATTAATTCATTACTTTTAGTATTTGGAGACAGGAGTCCACCCCTCTTTGCCTCAATCACCATGCAGCCGACATTTTCCCCGATGGTCAATAAATAATCGATAAATCCAGATTCCGTTGACGGCTCAGTAAAAATAGACTCGTGCCTCCATCCCAATATATCCAATAAATACCTATCTAATATCTTTAATCTAGTATCGCTTTCATTTAGTTTTTGCTTTATCAATAAATCGAATTCACCTTTAAGCCCATTCATTTTCTCAAATGCCGCTTCTATTGAGTTTTGCATCTTCCACCTTTATATTAAATTCACACTGCATGGGGGTTGGATAACTACCTATAGGCCCACCCTCTGCCATACAACCCTACCTTTTCAGCCAACTGTATTCTAGGGTAGATATGTGCCAGAACATATCTCTGAAGAATGGTGTTTGACATGCGGTGGCAAACTGCAGCCACTCCACTTTAGCGGAATCCCCAGCTCACAAGCCCTCCTTGCTGCCCTTACCCAACATGACCAATCTTGACCAACTTGGAGATGGCGTGATACCCTTGGTCAAGATTGGTCAGGAGGCACTATGTCACAGCCCATCAACCTCTACGATGCTAAAACGAACCTGTCCCAATTGGTTGAGCGCGCGGCGGCAGGCGAGGAAATCATCATCGCTAAAGCGGGCCGCCCTCTGGCCCGGCTTGTGCCGTTAAAGGCCCGGACTGAGCCACGCCATCCAGGTGCGCTGAAGGGAAAAATCGCGATCGGACCAGATTTCGACGCACCTTTGCCGGATGAATTAGCTGCGGCTTTTCGGGGAGACGCTGCGTGAGGCTGCTCCTCGATAGCCATATTCTGCTCTGGTGGCTGGCAGATGATCCGGCGTTGCCTGCGGCGGCAAAAGCGGCCATCGGCGATCCCGAATCAGAGGTGTTCGTCAGCGCCGCAACGGCTTGGGAATTGTCCATCAAACACGCCCTCAGACGGCTGGAGTTTCCCGTTGCCCAGATGGCTGCGATACTGGATGCAGCTGGCTTCACGCCCCTCGGCATCGAGGTCGAACACGGGGTCATCGCGGGCGCACTACCGACGCATCATCACGATCCGTTTGACCGGATGCTAATCGCCCAAGCCCAGCATGAGGGCCTGACTATCGTCACCGTTGACTCGATGATTCGGCGCTATGCCGTGGCTGTCCTCGGCGGCACCAACAACTGATCTGAAGGAAAACCATGGACCGCAAAGATCTTGCCGGCATGAGTCTTGACCGGGTCGCCGACATAGCTGGGGGCTGCCAGGCAGGGTCTCTCAATGATCAAGCAGCAAAAGCCGAATTCTTACGCCGACAAACAATGGCGCAAACTGACGCTGCCAAATCAACTAAGATTGCGGCGTGGGCGGCGGTTGCGGCAGCTGTCGCGGGGTTGTTGGCTACACTGCCGCCGCTTTTCCGATAATAATATTGGGAGAATCGAAATGGCGAGTAACCGGCGAAAGGTACGACTTGAAGGCATTGTCCGAGGTGAGGACAATGAGGCAACCTGCGTTGTTGCCGCTACAGAGGTGAGCCTTCTGGGAGTGCCACCAGCTTATTGCGAATTTTCCGTGGAATCGGTCTCTAAGCGTCTTCCGCCAGGCCGGTACGAAGTGACGACAAATGGCCAAACCAATCGTCTGCGGTTTGACGGCCGCTACTGGCTGGCCGACGTATAAGCGGAACAAGATTGCCAATACCTTTCACCGTAAGCGATGCCTTTGATAGCCGCTGACCGGCATTTTTTGAAGCACTTCATTCCAATCCCCGCCGTCCGGCCTCTCTTCCCGAAATGGCCGCCCTGTGCGCTCTGCTATAGCCCGTATTTTTGAGGTATAGGCGTCGCCGGCTGGATCAGGATCACACGCTGACACCACCTCAGCTCCGACAGAAAGCCGGCCAATGATCGAGGCAAGATCGTCATCGGCAAAACCCGCTCGGATGGCAGCATAGCGTGTGAGAATTTGCTCCTTTGGTGGGAGCAGCTGCCAGTGGCTCATGGCGTCGATAGGGCTTTCAACGATCACCAACCGCCGATCTTCTGGCCTCTCAGCCGAGCACCAGATTCCGGGCTTGGCGCCGGCGGTGTAGACCTTGAAGGACTTCTCTGAGCCAGGCGCAGGCCGATTGCGCTTCTCGACCCCAAAAATCTCCTCCGAGCCGTCTCGATAGGCGAAAACCGCGTTGTGCTGGCTGTCCACGCGAAAGGTGCCAGCGAATCGATCACTGGCCAGCGTTTCCGGGGCAAGGCCCCTGCTCTTTTCCAGAAAGACACTCCGCCCGGTCGAGTTCGCCATTTCCCATTCGGCGAGGGCCTGTATTTCATTGCCCTCCGAGGGCTTCGGCCGGGACTTTGGCTCATATCGCTGCCGATCGAAAGTTGGCCGGGCCGCCGGATCACCAACCCAGGGACGTAAATGCTTCCGCACCGCCCCCAGGCTCATTCCCATATTTCTGAGCAGATCTATGACCGTACCAGCCTTCCCGCGATTATCCGACCAGACCCAATGACCAGATTTGGAAACACCGATAATCAACTTATGGGCCGCGGCCGCACCGCCCCGCATGACGGTATGGTTCTGATCACTCGCACCTCGGTCTTCGGTGTACCCAAGCGAAGCCGCCAACTCGCGCAGGTCAATTTCCGTCTTGAACTTCTCGAGCTCGAGGCCGTCATTGGCAGCACCATCCATCATCCAGCGCGACGGTTCGCTACCTCGGCGGCCAGCCTGTCGTAGGCGCTCATCAGCTGCTGATGTTGCTGCGCTAAGGTTTCGCACTGCTGCGCCAAGATCGACATAGCTCCGGTCAGGCGCTCCTCTCGGACCGCCATTGTCGTTTCCATAGCCTCGACCTTGGCCAAAAGCTGACGTTCCATGTCGGTGAGCATGATTGACCTCCTGCGACAGAATTTCGAGCCCGGCTTGGCGGGCCGCTTCGCTCGCCAGGCAGACAAATTTTTCAGAGCCTTGGATGCGCACGGCCGGCCAGCCCTTGGCCCTCGCTTCGGCGATCATCAGGGCGACGGCGGTTTCGGTAGCCCGAGATGTCGTGATGCGGTCACCAAGATCCTTTACGGCAGCCCCATCCCTAAGGCGGACGGTTCTGCTGGCCATGTCGATGAAGGCAAGCGCCAACAGGAGCTCAGGTGGCAAGATGCCGCCGTAGATCAGCAGCCAGAGCCGCGCTTTGTAATCCTGCGGCGAACCTTTCCACCGCTGATGGGCTGTTTCCTCGACCGAGCCTGCAATACCGCCCCAGGCGCCAGGGTCGGCGCCATTTGCTGCTCCGGCCGTTTTTTCGCGTCGGTGATCACCCCAGGACGTGATGGCTCCTGCTCCAAGGGTCCACTCCAGGTGCTCATCCAGATTAGCCTGGGGCTTCTCAGCTTTTTTATCGTACCCAAGCGCCTGACCATACCGTGCACGATTGTACTCAGCCCGCCGGCGGACATGCCGCTCAAGCCGGGCCTCCGCTTCAGCGAGCTTTTCACCATCTGGCTGCAGTTCATCCAGATCGCCGCGCAGTGCCTTAATCGAAGTGAACTCTTCTGAGAAAAGCGCACCCCGGAGGCGGTATCGATCACCCGACGCAGGATCTTTGACGGTGATGTATTCCCGCCCCGTCCTCACGATATCAAAGCCCTCACCACGCAAAGCAGCGATGACCTGATCACGGCTCTGCAGCTCGCGTTTTTTGACCCGCTCTGCCACCCATCTCCCGATTTTCGCTCGTGGATCGGGTTCGGATGACAAGCCTGCCCGTAGAGCTGCCGCCTGCCTCTTGAGAATGTGGTTTGGGACGCTCCAGGCCCTTTTGTGATCGTGCCCGTTTGGATCGGCCCAACCGTTGCGCAGGTTCAGCACGTCGCGCAGAGCGTCCCAGGTTTTACGGTTTTCATGGCCGGGCGGCTGTGGGTTCAGAGCCCGAAGTCGGTCTCCGGCCCAGATCGCTCTTGGGCACACGACATTGAGTTCAAGTCGGCCAGCATGAGTGTGGGTCGACCACAGAACCGGTGGACGATCTTCGGGCTCAATACCCGCGAATGCCACACGTTCAAATTCGTCCATCGCAGCCGCGACCCTTTGCCGCAGAGCTGGATTGCCCGCGTGCCAGGCGTCGAGATCCACATCATCGGCGTGAAAGGACAGAACCCCCGAGGCATAGCGATGCTTGAAAGGCACGGCGCTGATCGCTTGCCGCATTAGGGCGGGATCACCGCGAAGCAACTCGGGCGGAGGAACCCGTCTCTCGACGACCTTTACCCCAGGGACAATCTCCTTTGGCCATTCTTCGGCCAGCATATAGCCGACCACGGCCCGCCCTCCATCATCATTTTGACCGGAATGGTCACTCCACATGATCATCATGATCGACACCTTCATGGACGGCGCGCTCGAGGCGCAGCAGCGCAAGAATGACGGCTTTAGCGTCGGCATTGTCGGCGTAGGTGTTCGCCCACCGGGCCACCTGATTCAGATTCGCACCGATCTTGGAGAGCTGATAGGTCCGACGTTGCCAATCGGTCCTATTGACGACCTGAGTTTTGAGGACGGCCTCTCGGACAAATCGGCCAATCGGCATCCCAGCCGCTTTTGCCATCGCCTGGATGGTCGCCAGTTCAGCAGCATTTACCCGGCCTGGGATCAACTTCAGCCGCTGTTCTTCGGGAGATTTTCGCGGCCTCCCTCGCCCCCTCAGCGCAGGCATTTTTCCCTCCCTATCGCCCAATGGGGGTCGAGGGGGCGGAGCCCCTCGCAAGGCTCCGAGTGTGTGCGAAATTTTCGCATGCGCTCGGGGTGCCTTGCTGGATTAGGTGTCCAAAATCTAATGATTTCTAGATGAATACCGGGCACAATAGCTCTCGCAATCAGGGAGTTACGGAGGCTCTCATGAGTTACTGGGACGGGTGGACGGACGCGAAAATGATGGCTAACGCTGCTGCAGCTGGTGATGCTGCAGTTCAACGTCAGCGCTCTGCTTGCCGCGATGCGTCTCTCCAGCGACAGATCGACTCCCTGAAGGCTGAAATGGCGCTTATCAAGAAGCAACGAGACGTCGCCTGGGCGGCCTATGCTGGGGTGCAGAAGTCGATCGAAGCAATGCCGATAGCCCAGCGCCAGATGGTAGAGGGAGCATTGATCAGCACATTTGATGCCGCTTTTGACGCTCGCGCTGCTGAGCTTAAAGTGTCCGAGCATGGCTTGGCCTCGACAGTTCGACGCAGGTTGTTGGGGCGTTAAGGAGGGAGAATTTGGTCTGTTTCCATATCCCTTTCACGGGCAGACCGTGCCTCACCCCTGCTCCCGCCCATTTCCGATCCTTCCGGGGATTTTCCTGATCTGCCGCCGGCTAGACCGGCCGACCCGCTTTGCAATGCGGTGGCAACGCCACCACTTCCCTGCTGGGTAGCCCGCTCACTCAAATGGCTGTTGTCGAGATCGTGCATCACCATGCCGCCGACATACCGGAGTACTTGGTTCGGGATCAGGTCGATGGCTTTAAAACAAGCATTTCCAATCCCATAGACCGTCGCGCAATAAAAAATCACGTACAGAACAGTCATCACTAAACCGTTGAAATTTCCGACCTGGGCACTCTGAATTGATGGGATCAGAAGTGTATTGAACAAGCCAACGCTGACATTGAACACCTGCAGGCTGATCACCAGTGAAATCACCATCAGTACTGGCCTGAGAGCCAAAGATAGGATGATCATATATCCGGTCTGACCGACTGGACCGGCGAACCCCTCCCCGTCAGTCCGCAGATGAGCGATCAGGAAAACTGGCATAGCCAAGACGGCTTCGAAGATGCCCACCAGCCAGCTAATGCAGCCATAAATCCACCGAACCAGGGGTAGCAGAGGTAGAGCGACTGCTAGCGCCGCCCCGGCTGTAATCATCAAAGATACGAGTACAGTTACGAATGGCGCCAAAAAGCTCAGCATTCCGGCCAAACCTTTGCCAAAAATCGCACTGAGGGTGGCGGCACCCGCGCCGGCTGGATTCGCAGTCGCGGCACTTCCCGCAAAGGCGACTAAATCCTGCAGGATGCTGCCCGAAGCAACAAATTGGATGCCCGCTAGCAGCGCCAAAATACCCAGGGCCCAGGCAATCAGCGAGTGACCGAAGCTGACGACTTCGGCCAGCGGATTATCTCCTGTGAACTGAAACCAGCCGACGACACCCGTGAACAAGTAATTACTGATATAATCCAGCGGACCTGAGCTTTGATTCCCGGCCATCGTGGACTCAAATGTCGGCTGCTTTGCATCGTGCAGAGCGGTTTGCCAGAACGAATCTGCAGCAGCGAGCGGCGTCAAGACTTCCTCCGGCCACGAATGCTGAATCGATGGGCCGCCAACTTGCGGTGTCGCCTTCGCTGCCGCCAGGATTTGGCCGTTAAGTCGGCCGATGGTCATGATCCACGCCGGCGCCGCGATCCAGCCGGCGGCTTGCATGTCTTGCGACATCTCGGCCTGCAAATCACCATTTTGCTGGGCCACGGCATCGGCCACCTTGGAGTCGATCGCGGCATTGTAGTCAACGACCAATTGCTGCAGAGCCGTAGTTGATGGCATGGGCTTACGCTTCGACACATCAGGATCGTTTGCTGCAACGATGTCGGCGGCCACAGCAACAATTTGGGGCGTGGCCTGGATCAGCGCGTCACGTTGGGCATTGACGATCAGCACTCCGCCGTGCCCTTGAGCACTGCTGGGGACCGTAAATCGCACCGCTCCGCAGGCTTTACGTGGATACTGGCTATTTGCGCCATCGTACGACCACTCGACAGAAGCCAGGGCATCGAGAATTTTTCCGGTCGATGTGGCCGCGCCGGTCAAACTTTGCTGACCGAGCACAGGCACTGGCTTGAGCTCACGACCGGTATTCACCTGAATGTAGTCGCTGTCCCCTGCCTTCGCCGCCATGGAGTTAAAAGCGAGGCGGCAGGTTTCATTGATCAGCACCTGACCAATTACCCCCTGCGCGGATGGAATATAGGGGGTGACAATCGTCCCTCTACCCTTGGAGAAGGCCGACCAGGTCTGAGAGGCAATGGCAGAGCCTTTTTGCACGGACCAGATGACCATCATCTCGCCCGAATTCCACCCGTACATGCTGCCGGTTGGAATTGGCACCAAGAAGGCTGCTGCGCACACCATGCGCACGGGGCCCCAGAACACGGAATGACGCTTGCCGCCAGGGGTTCCGTGCTGTCCGGATTCAATCACGAATACAGAGAGGTTGTAGATCGCCAGAAAGGTACCCAAAGAGCCCGCTGCAGCATTGTAGACGAACAGCATACTCCCAAGGCCCGATTGCAGGCCGGAGGTGTTGCCGGCACCGACACCGAAGACCGTCTTTAGCCATTGGCTGGACAAGTCGTTTTGGGCCAGGGATGAATAGACAGTATCGGCAAAGGCCGTGCCGACTAGAATCTTGAAAAGACCAGCCATCAGAGCGGCGGCCAAGGTAGCGTAGACGCCTATGATCGTTGAAAAAACAATAACTTGATGACGATTCTTCCAATCTAGATTCCGGCGGGCTTGGCGCATCAGGGCTGCAAAATCCGGGGTTTCTCGACCAATAGAATCCTTGCTGAGCCAGGGACAATCGGCGGATACAAGGCCGACTTGAGCAAAAATCTGGGCTAGCAGCCGGCAGAAGAGGCCGCCTATCCAGTAAAAATCAGTCTTCAACTGAAAGTGCGGGCGGAATGCCGCAGTCAAAAATGCCCTGGTTCGCATCGTGCCCTCCCTATTTTTTAAGACAGATGCTGACCCGACGCAGCAACCAGATGTCGAGACCCACCGTCACGATCAAGCCTGCTGCCCCAGGTGTCAGCAGTTGCATGGGCTGGGAATAGGCCGCCCAGGCGATAACCAGCAAACCACCGCCAGCAAAACAGGCAAGACCGAAGCAGGCGAGGCCTATTACCCAACCTGCGACACCGACAAAGACAATTGATATCAATCTATTAATCGCCTTCATTTCTCACCCCTTCTGCTTGCGGCAAGATCGAGATTCAGGCCGACGCCTAGGAAAAAACCAGACGTGTAGCCTGGGGTACCATCCGGCTCGAAGTGCGGATGCCGACGGCGGGCAGCAACATATCCGCGCAGTTCACTGGCTTCATGCTCGGCACCTGGAGGGGCTTTAGTTGCATGCACCGCCAGCTGTTCAGGGTTGGCAAATGGCCCCATCAGATCCAGTTCCTCGCGCCAAGCATCGACAAGCTCAGCATTATTTGCACAATGAATAACGGTCATGATCCGACCTCATGAAAGCTAGGATCGTGGCTAGAGCCGGTGGCGCTCGCAACGCCACCGGCTCACAAGAGCACGCCACATATATTAATTAGTAGTCAAGAAAAAATAGTGCCATTCCGCACAATTAATATCATATCGTATTTTAGATACCCATTACACATCTATTAGATACGGATACGTTACTTATTGAATACAATAGCTCAGGACAGGACAGGACAGGATAGGATAGGACAGTTCAATATCGGACTGGCGGTATCGGGGTATCATTCCCCGCCGCTTTTTCCACAGTCCGAAACGTTAATAATGAGATAGTTAGAGAGTGTTAGAATGTTACAGCCCCAGTTTTTCCTGTGTTTTCAGGTCAGTAGCTTGCCTTTCTGTCCGCGATAGACCGTGCCTGCCGTCCGTGATAGACCGAGGCATGCGGCCGCGAAAGACCGAGGCAAAGTGTCCGCGATAGACCGTGATCATTCACAGGGAAACTCAAACTCCTCAAGAACGTCAGCTTTACCAATGCGGCCGCGAGGTGTGAAAATCGCCAGTGCCCGTGCCGACCGGCGAAACCTGTCGCCGGCACCTTTGCCATAGGTCAGATCAATGTCCTTGCGCAGTGCCGGGTCAAAAGCAAGAGCGAGGCTGTATTCTGGCAAGACCTCTGAACTGGCGATCCGCAGGATGTCAGCCTTGAATTTCCTCAAATCGCGCGTAGACCCGCATTTTGCCGCAAGCTTTTCTAAGCTGATCGGCCACCTGGCTTGCCGACCGCAATGCTTCCGCGCAAGTTCGTACAGTCGGCGCTCAAGCCCGCCTGTTAGTTCAAAATAGCCGCGATCAATGGTGAGGACGCGGCGATCCTGAACGACGGCGTTAAAGATCCAGCGCGATAAAGTGATCTCAAGCCGCTCCATAATACCTGATGCATTCCTGACGGCGTGGAAATCATCGATCCAGCCAAAGCCGCGATCATCACACTGACCAGCAGCGCGGATGTTGGTCAGTATAGTCGTAGACCTTAGCCGCACGAGCGCGTTGTAGAGCCGCTCGTAAGCTGTTTTGCCTGTGCCGCGTTGGCAGACCTTCAACAGATCGTACGCCGGTATTCGTAGGGTTCGATCTAGCGGAGCCCCTCTCTCTATCCGATCATTGAGGACCGACGCGCAGTAGATCAGGATATCTTTGTCCCAGATCGTCGCCATGCCCCGCTGGCCGGGCTCAATCCTAACCAGGGTTTTGCCATCAGAATATTCCACTGCCTCCCTTCGTGGCGTTTTTGAGATGCTGAAAAATGGGAACTCCATGGTGGCCCGTTCGTCCTTGAGCGAGGCATCCAGTAGCGTATCCAGGAAAAGGTCCACCTGAGTAGTCGCCCCCATGTCATTGCCTCCCGACAATGACGGGCTTCCGCTTCCTCCCTCTCTTGCCAGACGTTTTACCCGGAGACTCCGGCAACGTCTGAACTACCTCCATCTCCCCCTTGATCCAGGCCACGACTGTCGAGCGCTCGTAAAAGACCTTGCCGCCGCGCTTGAAAAACGGCAGTTCGCTTTGGGGCAGAAGGTTCAGATAGCCGATACTGAAGCCAAATTCCTCAGCGACCTGGCGCCGAGACATGAAGCCGCTTTCAGGCTTCGGCTGATGAAAAACGCGTTTATTTTCTGAGGAAACAACAGCAGCAGTCATGACTCCAAGCTCCTTGGCTTGGAGCCCTCTGCCGCGGGCAACCATTGACGATGTGGCGCTAATCAGCCTCGCCCAAGTCCCTTGAGCTTGACGGGCGCGGAATCCTTTGGTCCCCGGCCCTGGTGGCGTCGGATTTGCCGACACCTGTGCTCTCACTCCACGGGTTTCCCCAGCAGCTACGGTTTGTTTTTGGAGCGAGCACCCCGATTTCGCACCAGCACTCGGCCCCGATATTGCCGAGCGCAGTGGCAGTCACAACGAGCAAAAAGATAATGCCATCACGATGGAGCGTCAAGATGATGCGGGACAAATGCGGGACACTGCGGGACAATTTCCATGGAGTTCAATGGAACCGCATGGAGACATATCTCATTGACTCCACATGGAACTTCATGGAGACTGCCGAATACTGATTGTCTTCGGGAGGCAGGGGCCGGAGGTTCGAATCCTCTCACTCCGACCATTTGCGAGAAATTTAAGGGCCGCCTTCGGGCGGCCTTTACGCTTTCAAGAGCCCATTTTTCTTGGGGGCTAGCCATTTCGCAGGGGACAGCTTAAGCTTCGGGCACCCAACGAAGGTATAAAGCCCGCGCCCCCATGCCCAAGATCGGCTTCCGTTTCGCCATATCCTTTGTCCCGCTGCTGGTGTTGAACCTGGCTTTGGCGATTATCGCCCTGGTGGTGCATAAGGGAAATGTCAGCACCGCTGAAGACAGCGTCGAACGGCTGTTCCATCAGATCGGCACTCAGGTGGTGTCGGATATCCAAAGCCGCATGGGGCTGGCTCAGGGGATCGTCGTCACCGCCAGCGCCGCGCCGCAGCTGTCCGCCGCCCCCAGCCAAGCTGATCCCGAAGCCGCCGTTTTCAAGCAGCTGCATCTGCTGATCGGGCTATCGGGCGATCTTTATTCCGCCTATGCCGGATTTGACGACGGCAGCTATGAGCAGGTGATCGCCGTCCATCGCAATCCTTCGGTGACGGCCAATCTGAAGGCTCCACCCGAAACCGCCGAGGCGCGGCGCATGATCCTGTCGGAAGACGGAGCCATGGCGCAGCATTGGTGGTTCCTGGGCGACCAGGGACAGATCCTGGCCGAGCGGGTCGATCACGATGTCACCTATGACCCGCGCAAGCGCCCCTGGTTCATCGCCTCGAAGGCCAGCAGCTTGCCGGTGCTGTCGGACCCTTATGTCTTCACCTCGCAGCCCAAGCCGGGCCTGACCATTTCGGTGCCTCTGGCCGGCGGCGGCGGCATTGCCGGCGTCGATGTCGCCTTCGATCAGCTGAACGCCCTGGCCACCTCGCAGCAGGTGTCCGAGAACGGCGGCGTCATCCTGACCGACGCCAAGGGCCGGGTGCTGGGCGCCGACGATGCCGTGCGCGGCGGCTCGGCCTATCTAGCGCCGCTGGACGAGCTGAAGCATCCCCTGGCCCAGGCGGCGGCGCATCCCTCGGGGGTCGAGCTGCTCTATGACGAAAGCGGCGCCTATCTGCATCGCAGCATGGCCTGGACCAGCGGCAGCGGCGAGATCAAGGTGCATCTGGTCGCGCCGTTCGAGGATTTCGCCGAACCGATCCATAAATTCGACCAGCGGGTCATCGGCATCATCGCCGTCATTCAGCTGATCTGGATTCTGTTGGGATTTTGGCTGCCCAATTCCCTGATCCGCACCATCCGCGCCCTGGCCGAGGATGCCGAGCGGGTGCGCGAGATGGATGTTTCGGGCGAGCTTCCCGCACCGCCGCCGATCCGTGAATTGCAGACCCTGACCACCGCCTTCGCGGTGATGAAGCGCCATATCATGGAGCGCACCCAGAACCTGCACGAGTTCAACGACACCCTGTCGCGGCTGGTCGAAGACAGTATCATCGCCGCCAACGGCGTCGCCAGCGAAGCCGATCAGCTGGCCGAGACGGCCCAAGCCCTCAGCCAGGGCGCGTCGGCTCAGGCCGAGGCCAGCGGACGGTCCTCCCCGGCCATCGCCGATATCGCCGCCAATATCCGCCAGACCAGCGACAGCGCCGCCCGCTGCGAGAGCTTGGCCAAGCAGACCGCCAAGCAGGCCGACGCCTGCAGCGACGCCCTGCAGACCACCGTCGACGCCATGCAGACCATCACCAACAAGATGCAGGCCATCCGCGACATCGCCCGCCAGACCGATCTTCTGGCCCTGAACGCCGCCGTCGAGGCGGCGCGGGCCGGAGAATATGGCCGCGGCTTCGGCGTCGTCGCCTCGGAGGTCCGCAAGCTGGCCGAGCGCAGCGAACGGGCGGCGGCGGATATCTGCGGGCTGGTGGAACGCACCGCCCAGCAAAGCGCCTCGACGGGGCAGCAACTGACCGATCTGCTGCCGGAAATCGTCCAGACCTCGGACCTGATCCGGCTGATCTCGGAATCCTGCCGCAAGCTGGGCAGCGGCACCTCGGAAATCTCGGCGACGATCCAGCAGCTGGATGCCATCACCCAGCGCAATGCCGCCATTTCCGAGCAGGTCTCCTCGTCCTCGGACGTTCTGGCGGAACAGGCCCGCAAGCTGACCGAGACCATGAAGGCGATCCATTAGAGCTCAGAACTGAGCTCTAATGGTTTGTGTGACACGCCCCATCCCGGGGCCGCTCAGGCGCCGCGCGGGCTTAGGTCTGTGACACAGACCTAAGCTTACGGCCCTTGGCAGTCGTGATCCTGGATTTCCTCGGCATGGCCGAAATCCAGGCGGGCGGGTTCGGCCAGATGCGCCAGCAGCCATAACCGATCCCCCAACGCCCCGGCCAGCGCCACCGTCAGGCGAGTGCGCTCGTCCGAGGCCAATCCCAGCCGCTCGGAAGCCAGGATCACCGGGTCCTGGCGGACAAGATCGGCCTCGGCCATCGGCCAGACGTGATAGTCATGCCCTTCCAGCCGCACCACTCCCTCGCCCATCAGGCCTGCCAGCCCCTCATGGCTGGCCCGAGACAGGCAGTCGAGATGGATATGGAACTGATCCTGGCTGCGGCCCAGGCTGGAATTGACCGTCAAGGCCATCCAATCGCGCGTGATCGGCCGCCCCAGCAGGCCTTGCATCCGTCCCCGCCAGCCCCAGGCAGCGGCCCATAGGCCCGGCTGATTGCGCCCGGCCTCGACGCCGGAGACCTGATCGCGGGGCAGCGCCAGCAATTGCGCCACGCCATTGCGGTCCTTGAGCAGAACCGCCCCCTCTTCCACGGCGAGGCAGGGCGGCGTGAAGCGCCCTTCGGCGGCTTGCGGCAGGCATTGCCGGCTGACGATCCGCCACAAGGCGTCGCGATCCGCCGCCTGGGCCGGGAACACCGCCAGCAGCGCCAGCAGCAGCAGGCGCCGCGCGACCGTCATTCCGCCTCGGGGCTCCAGGCGTGATAGGCGGCGATCACCGCCTCGGTCTCGCCGAACTGCATCAGCCGCCCGTTTTGCAGCCACGCCACCTTGTTGCACATGGAGCGGAGCTGGTCATCCACATGCGAGGCAAAGACGATGATGCTGTTGCGCTCGGTCAGGGCGTTCAGGCGATGGCGGGCCTTGCCCATGAAGCGGGCATCGCCCGCGCTCAAGACTTCGTCGATCAGCAGAATGTCCGACTCCTGCGCCGTCGCCAGCGCGAAGGACAGGCGCAGCTGCATCCCGGCGGAATAGGTCTTCACCGGCAGATGCAGATATTGCCCCAGCTCGGAAAAATCGGCGATCTCGTCGGCCAAGCGGCCACCCCCGCCGGACAGGCCCAGCAGCACTCCGGCATGGTCGATATTCTCATAGCCGGTCATCTCGGGGTCGAGAATGCAGTCGGCCCCCAGCAGGGTGGCGATGCGCCCCTCGCTGTCGATGGCACCGCCGGTGGGCTGATAGAGCCCGGCCAGCACCTTCAGCAAGGTAGTCTTGCCGGCGCCGTTGCTGCCGATCAATCCGACCCGGTCGCCGTCTTGAATATCCAGGGTCAGCCCATCCAGCGCCTGAACCGTAACCCGCCGCCCGTGATTCAGAATGCGCCCGCCGACGCTCAGATCCACCAGGGCGCGGCGCAGCGAACGGTGCGTACCGTCATAGACGGGGAATTCCACGGAAACATCGCGAAGAATGATATGAGGCATGAGCTTACAGCCAGTATGCGATGCGGTGATGGACGCAGCGGAACAGGCCATAGGCCGCCGCCGTCAGCGCCGAGGCCAGCGCCAGCGAAATCCACAGGGTCGAGGCCTCGGGGGCCTGCCCCAGGAAGGGCGCGCGCACCAGCTCCAGCAGATGATAGGCGGGATTGACATAGACCCACCATTTGCTGCCATCGGGAATATCGGCGACGCTCCACATGATCGGCGTCATGAAGAAGCCGAACTGACAGACCATGAAGATGATCGGCCCCAAATCGCGGAACCGCGCCCCGACGATGGCCAGCAGCATGGCCAGGGCAAAGCCGGTGACGAACAGCAGCGGAAACCCGGCCAGCAGGAACAGAAGGCTGGCCGTCACCTTGCCGCCCAAAGCCCAGGACACCAGCAGCACCGCCGCCGCGTTATGCAGGAAAATCAGGAAGTTCCGCGTCACCACCCGTAGCACATGCACCGCCTGAGGCACCTTCAGCCGGGTGATCAGCCGGTGATATTGCACGAAGATCTGCGGCCCTTCCTGGGCGACGCCGGCCAGGAAGCTCCAGGTGGTCATGCCCGCCGCCAGATAGGGCAGATAGATATGGATGTCGTTCTTCAGCACGGCGCTGAACAGCATGCCCATGCAGACGAAGGTGGTGACCTGGCTGGCGGTGATCCACAACGGCCCCAGGGCCGTGCGCTTATAGCGGATGCGGATATCCTGCATCCCCAGCCCCAGCCAAATCCGCCAGGCCAGCAGCCCGGCCAAAAAGTCGTCATGGGCGATACGCGACTTTTTCGAGAAATCTCCCATGGAACTATCCAAACAATAAATCGTTTGCCTTCAAGCTGGTGTTATCATTAAAAAAATGCAGCCGCAATCTGCATTTGACGGCCATCATTCCCTAGCCAGATCAGCTGGCTGATCTCCTTCCTGCTGGATTTTCTCCGTCATGAGCCGCCGCATTCCCCGCACGTCACCCCAGCGCCGGACCTGCCTGATCGTTGCGGGCATGCATCGCAGCGGCACCTCGGCGGTCAGCCGGACCCTAAGCCTGCTGGGCGCCAAGCTGCCGTCGGACCTGATGCCCGAGGGCCCGGACAATCCCAGCGGCTTTTGGGAATCCGCCGAGGCCATGCGGATTCATGATCATTTCCTGGCCGAGGCCGGGTCCGGCTGGGACGATCCCCGCCCCCTGCCGCCCGAGGCTTTCACCGGCAAGGCCGCCGCCGCCTGCCAGGACGAACTGCTGGCCCTGCTGCATCAGGACTTCGCCGATGCGCCGCTGTTCGTGCTGAAGGACCCGCGCATTTCCCGCCTGCTGCCGCTCTGGACCCCGGTGTTGCAGCGGTTCGGAGCCGAGCCTCTGGCGGTGCTGCCGGTGCGCAATCCGCTGGATGTCGCCATGTCGCTCAGGCTGCGCAACCAGATCAGCCGCGAAAAGGCCCATGCCTTGTGGCTGGTGCATATGGTGTTGGCCGAGCGCGGCACCCGGCCCTGGCGGCGGATATTCGTCGATTACGACCAGTTTCTGGCCGAGCCCGAGGCGCAAACCCTGCGGCTGGCCGAAGGGCTGGGCTGCTTCGAGCCCCAGGCGGTGCAGACCGCGCTGCCCGCCATCACGGGCTTCTGGGCCGAGACCCTGCGTCATCATCACAGCGCCCAGCAAGAGCCGCCGCTTCCCGGCTGGCTGCGCCAAGCCTATGGCTGGGCGTGCAAGGCCTGCCTCCAGCCTGAGGACTCCAATCTGGAGGATTTGGCCCAGATCCTGGATGGTCTGAGCGAGATGTTCGGCCCCCTGCTGTGCCCGCCCGCCCCCATACTGGCATCAGAACCGGCTCCCGAACCCCAACCCCAGCCGGAGCCCCAACCCGACCCTCGGTTGGGCCAATTGGAAAGCGCCCTGGCGGCGGAACAGACCCGCTCCGCCCAGGCCGAATTCGAGGCCGCGCAGGCCCGCCGAGCTTTGGAATCCGCCCGTATCGCCTGGGAGCTGGCCCGCTCCGAAGAGCATCAGGAGACCGCCCGCCGGCAGGCCGCCTGGGAACAGCAAGCCGCCGATTTCCGCCTGCAATCGGCCAAACTGACCGACAGCATGGAAAGCCGCCTGCGCCAGCAAGAGACCCAATTACGCCAGCAAGAGACCCAATTACGCCAGCAAGAGACCCAATTACGCCAGCAAGAGGCGCAATTGCGCGAGGCCCAAAGCGCCTTGGCCGCCAAGGAGCGCGACCTGACCGAGGCCCGGCAGCGGCAGCAAGAGGGGGAACAGGCCGCCCGCATAAAGCTGGAGCAGCAACAGAACGCCCTCGCTTGGCTAGAGCGGCAACAGGACGAGACCCGCAGGGCGCAACAGGCCTTTGCCCAGCAAACCCGACGCCTGCAGGACGGGCTGAACAAGCTGGCCGCCATCGCCACCAGCCCCTTGGGTCAGCTGCCTCTCAAGACGCGATTGGGCGGCCTGATCCGGGCGGCCATGCGCGGACGGCTGGCCCGCCGCCTGGGCGAAGACCGCGACATCGAAACCGTCGCCCGCTCGGGCCTGTTCGACGCCGCCTATTATCTGTCGCGCTATCCCGATGTGGCGCGAAAGGGGATCGATCCGCTGCTGCATTATGTCCGCAGCGGCGCCTATGAAGGCCGCGACCCCCACCCCTATTTCGACAGCCGCCAGTATCAGCTGGCCTATCCCGATGTCTTGCAGGCGGGCGTCAATCCGCTGGCCCATTACGCCCGCCACGGCGCCGCCGAGAACCGCCAGCCCAACAGCCAGGGCCTGCCGGTCGAGATGGCCCAATCGCCCCTGAACCCGCTGCTGCATCTCAGCCTGCTGGGGGATGAGCCGCTGGCGGCGGCGCAGCCGGTCGTCATCGTCTCCCGGCCCGAAAGTCCTGCCGCGCCGCTGCCGGTTCTTGCATCCCCGGCGCCTCTTCCGGCCCCCATTCCGGCCCCCATTCTGGCACCGACACCTGCCCAGGCCCATCTGCCGCCCGACGCCTTTGCCTGGCTGGCCGAGGACGAGCGGGCGGCGCTGACCGCCTTGCTGCGCCGTCACGGCCTGATCGGCGACGCCAGCCTGGCCGAACCGCTGACCGCCTGGAGGCTCGCCACCGCCTTCAGCAGCGGCAAGGAGACGCCTCCCGATCTCTCGATCATCATTCCGGTGCATAACCAGATCCGCCATACCCTGGCGGCGCTGGAGTCCTTGGCCCTTTGGCCCCGCAGGCACAGCATCGAGGTCCTGGTGGGCGACGATGCCTCGACCGACGCCACTCCGACCCTACTGGCGGATATTCCCGGCCTGACCCTGGTGCGCCATGCCACCGCCAACGGTTTCCTCGGCAATTGCAACCGCACCGCCGCCCAGGCCAAGGGCAAATATCTGCTGTTCCTGAACAATGACACCGTGGTCCTGCCCGGTGCCTTGGATGCGCTGCTGGACAGCTTTGCCGAAAATCCCGATGCCGGTCTGGTGGGGGCGCGTCTGCTCTATCCCGACGGCCGGCAGCAGGAAGCCGGGGGCATCATCTGGGCCGATGGCAGCGGCTGGAACTATGGCCGGCTGGATGATCCGACCCGCTCGGTCTATGGCTATCTGCGCGAGGCGGATTACGTCTCGGGGGCGGCTCTGGCGATCCCGGCGGCGCTATGGACCCAGCTGGGCGGCTTCGACAGCCATTTCGCCCCGGCCTATTACGAAGACACCGATCTGGCCTTCCGGGTGCGCCAAGCCGGACATCGGGTGCTCTATCAGCCCGACGCCGGCATCATCCATTTCGAAGGGGTCAGCAACGGCACCTCGGAAGACAGCGGCCTGAAGCAGCATCAGCGCGAGAACCGCCCGAAATTCCAGGAACGTTGGGAGGCGGTGCTGGCCGATCACGGTCATTCCGAACAGGGCCGCCCCTGGAACTTCGCCGAACGCAGCCGCAAGGGCCGCATTCTGGTGCTGGACACCACCACCCCGACGCCCAACCGGGATTCCGGCTCGGTGGATACGGTGATCATGCTCAGGCTTTTGCGCCAGCAGGGATGGCATGTGACCTTCGTGCCGGAAAATCTGCTGAACGAGGCTCCTTATAGCGGCCAGCTGCGCCGACTGGGCATCGAATGCCTGGACCGCCGCCATCTGCCCGACTTCCTGTCCGGGGTCTTGACCATCGCCCGCGATTACGACGCCGTGCTGGTCAGCCGCCTGCCGCTGGCCCGTCAGGTGATGGAGCCTTTGCGCCGCGCCGCGCCTAAGGCCAAGCTGATCTTCAACACCATCGATTTGCATTTCCTGCGCGAAGAGCGGGAAGCCGCCCTGTTCGACGACAAAGCCATGGCCGAGCGGGCCGCCGACAGCCGCAAGCATGAGCTGGCCGCCGTCGCCCAGGCCGACGCCACCCTGGTGGTCAGCGAGGTCGAGAAAAATCTGCTGGCCGAACTGGTGCCGCAAGCCCGCGTCGCGGTGATGCCGCTGCGCCGGGAGATGCCCCAAGGTCCGTTCCCCGGCTATGCCGAGCGTGAAGGCGTGATGTTCATCGGCGGCTTCCGCCATCCGCCGAACCAGGATGCCGCCCGCTGGCTGATGGACGAGATTTGGCCGCTGGCCCGCAAGGCCGGGCTGAATGCGCCGCTTTATATCGTCGGCCCCGATGCCCCGCCCTTCCTGACCAGCCGGCCCGCCGACAATATCCATGTGCTGGGGCATGTGGCCGATCTGGCGGCGCAGTTCGCCAAGGTCCGCCTGTCCATCGCCCCCTTGCGCTATGGCGCCGGGATCAAGGGCAAGGTCATCGACAGCCTGAGCCATGGCGTGCCGGTGGTCGCCACCAATGTCGCCGCCGAGGGCATCGGCCTGAAGCATGGCCGCTCGGTGCTGTTGGGCAACACGCCGGAATCCCTGGCCCAAGGGCTGGCAGCGCTTTACGGCCAGCAAACCCTGTGGGAGCAGATCGCGAAAAACGGCCGGGAGATCATCCTCGACCGTTTCTCGGATCAGGCCGCCGGACAGGTGATGGCGGATGTGTTCAAGGAAATCGAGGTTCCCTGGTATTGATGGCTGATTTCGATCCCTCGAACTCAGCCATCATCTTTGCATGATGCGGCCCGTCCCGGGCCCGCTCAAACGCCGCGCGGGCTTATCGCAGATTTCATATCGAAATCTGCCTCCCCCTACGCCATCACGATCAGCAGGTCCTTGGTATCGACCTGCTGGCCGGGGGTGACGCAGATCTTCTGCACGGTTCCGGCTTTTTCGGCGCGGACGGCGGTTTCCATCTTCATGGCTTCGATGGCCAGCAGCAGCTCGCCCTTTTCCACCGCTTGACCTTCGCGCACGCCGATGGTGACCACCAGGCCGGGCATGGGGGCGGCCACATGCTTCGGGTTGCCCTCCTCGGCCTTGGGCTGGGCCGGGCGCGAGGGCACCACCGAGCGATCGGCCACCCGCACGGCGCGGGGCTGACCGTTCAGTTCGAAGAACAGCTTGCGCTCGCCGTTCTCATCCGGCTCGGCCATGGCCAGGAAGCGCAGGATCAGGCTCTTGCCCTTTTCCAGCTGCACCGTGACTTCCTGGCCGGGGTCCATGCCGTGGAAGAAGATCGGAGTCGGCAGCACCGACACATCGCCGAACTTGCGGGTCATGGCGGCGAAGTCGCGGAAGACCTTGGGATACATCAGATAAGAGGCGAACTCTTCGTCCGAGATCGGGCGGCCCACCTGCCCCTCGGCCTCAGAGCGGCTTTGCGCCAAATTGGCCTCGGGCATCACGGCACCAGGGCGCTCGGTAAAGGGCTTTTCGCCCTTCAGAACCTTCTTGCTCAGGGCGGCGGGCCAGCCGCCCGGGGGCTGCCCCAGCTCGCCGCGGAACAGCTGCACCACCGATTCCGGGAAGGCGATTTCCTTCTCGGGGTTGGTGACATCGTCCGGGGTCAGGCCGGTGGTGACCATCAGCAAGGCCATGTCGCCCACCACCTTGCTGGTGGGCGTGACCTTGACGATATCGCCGAACAGCTTGTTCACATCCGAATAGGCATGGGCCACCTTGTCCCACTTCTCGTGAATACCGAGGCTCTTGGCCTGCTGGCGCAGGTTGGTGTACTGGCCGCCCGGCATTTCATGCAGATAAACCTGGGCGGTGCCGCCCTTCACCTCGGTCTCGAAGCCGGCGTAATGCTTGCGGGCGTCTTCCCAATAGACCGAGATGCGGTCCAGGGCATCTTGGTCGAGGCCGGGGTCGCGCTCGTGGCCCTTCAGCGCCGCATTGAGCGAGCCCAGCGGCGGCTGGCTGGTGGTGCCGGACAGCGCATCCATGGCGGCATCGACGCTATCCACGCCCGCTTCGACCGCCGCCAGCACCGAGGCTGCCGACAGACCCGAGGTATCGTGGGTATGGAAGGCAATCGGCAGGCCGACTTCCTGCTTCAAGGCGGTGAACAAGGCGGTGGCGGCGCGAGGGCGCATCAGACCGGCCATATCCTTGACCGCCAGCATATGGGCCCCGGCCTTCTCCAGCTCCTTGGCCAGCGAGACATAGTATTTCAGGTCATATTTCGCCCGCGCCGGATCACCGATATCGCCGGTGTAGCAGAGCGCCGCCTGGCAGACCGCGCCGGTCTCGCGCACACTGTCGATGGCCAGACGCATGTTCTCGACCCAGTTCAGGCAGTCGAAGACGCGGAAGACATCGATACCGCTCTTGGCCGCCTGCTGGATGAACAGACGCACCACATTGTCGGGATAGTTGGCATAGCCGACGCCATTGGCCGAGCGCAGCAGCATCTGGGTCAGCAGGTTCGGCATGGCTTGGCGCAGCTGACGCAGGCGGTCCCAGGGGTCTTCCACCAGGAAGCGCATGGCGACGTCGAAGGTGGCTCCGCCCCAGCATTCCATGCTGAACAGCTGCGGCAGCAGCTTGGCGTAAGCAGGCGCAACCGCCACCAGATCATGGCTGCGCATGCGGGTCGCCAGCAGCGACTGATGGGCGTCGCGCATGGAGGTGTCGGTGAACAGAACCTGCTTCTGGGCCAGCAGCCAATCGGCCAGACCCTTGGCGCCCTGCTGCTCCAGGATCTGCTTGGCGCCGGGACGCACATCACCCTCGGGCAATTGCGGCGGGCGGGCCTGATGGGTCATGTCGGGACGGGCCACGCCCTTCATCTCGGGGCTGCCATTGACCATCACCTCGCCGATGAAGTTCAACAGGCGGGTGGCGCGGTCGCGGCGCTTGCCCTGGCCGAACAGCTCGGGCGTCTCGTCGATGAAGCGGGTGGTGTAGTTGTTGCCGACGAACTTCGGATGGGTGATCACCGCTTCCAAGAAGTTCAGATTGGTGTTCACGCCACGGATGCGGAACTCGCGCAGGGCGCGGTCCATGCGCAGGATGGCCTCGTCGGGGGTCAGAGCCCAGGCGGTCACCTTCTCCAGCAGCGAGTCGTAATGGCGAGTGATCAGCGCGCCCGAGAAGGCCGTGCCGCCGTCCAGACGAATACCGAAGCCATTGGCGCCGCGATAGGTCGAGATGCGGCCATAGTCCGGGATGAAATTGTTGTTGGGGTCTTCGGTGGTGACTCGGCACTGGATGGCGTGACCATGCAGCCGCAGATCGGCCTGAGCCGGAATGCAGCAACCCGCCTCGCCGATCTTGGCGCCGCCGGCGATCAGGATCTGGGATTTGACGATATCGATGCCGGTGACCACTTCGGTCACGGTATGCTCGACCTGAACCCGGGGATTGACCTCGATGAAATAGAAGGCGTCGGTCTCGGCATCCATCAGGAATTCGACGGTGCCGGCATTCTCATAGCCCACCGCCCGGCCCAGCTTGAGGGCGGCCTCGCAGAAGCCGTCGCGCTGGTCTTGGCTGAGGTAAGGGGCCGGAGCCCGCTCGACCACCTTCTGATTGCGCCGCTGCACCGAGCAGTCGCGCTCGAACAGATGCAAAAGCGTGCCATGGCTGTCGCCGATGATCTGCACTTCCACATGGCGGGCGCGGCGGACCAGCTTTTCCAGATAGACCTCGTCATTGCCGAAAGCCGACTTGGCCTCGCGGCGGGCGGTGCGGATCAGGTCGGGCAGCGCCTCGGCATCCTCGACGATGCGCATGCCGCGCCCGCCGCCGCCCCAGCTGGCCTTCAGCATCAGCGGATAGCCGACCGCCGCCGCCAGTTTCAGGCATTCGTCCATATCCTCGGGCAGAGGGCTGGTGGCCGGCATCACCGGCACCCCGGCCTCGACCGCCGCCTTGCGGGCCGCGACCTTGTTGCCCAGCAGGCGCATCACATGGGAGGACGGACCGACGAAGATCAGTCCGGCTTCGCGGCAGGCATCGGCGAATTCGGGATTTTCCGACAGGAAGCCATAGCCCGGATGCACGGCATCGGCCCCGGATTCCTTGGCGACCCGGATCATCTCGTCGATGGAGAGATAGGCGTCGATAGGGCCTTTGCCCTCGCCCACCAGATAGCTCTCATCGGCCTTGAAGCGATGCAGGGCGAAGCGGTCCTCGTTGGAATAGACCGCGACGGTGGCGATCCCCAATTCGGTGGCGGCGCGGCAGATGCGGATAGCGATCTCGCCCCGGTTGGCGACAAGAAGCTTGGTGATCGGACGGAGGGCGTTGGTCACGGCATAAATTCCCTTACCAAGAAACTTCGTAATGGATAAATAATTTGACCAAACAAGTAAACATGAGAATCGGATTGATCCACCCCTATCTGATCCGACATATGTATGATGGAAACCGAAAAGAAAAAGGGGGACGCCCGTGAGCACCCAGATCAAGCCGGCCAAGCTGGCCGACACCATCGCCGAGCAGTTGGAGCTGCTGATCCTGGAAGGCGCCCTGCGCCCCGGTGAGCGCCTGCTGCCCGAGCGTGAACTGACCCTGCGCTTCGACGTGTCGCGCCCATCCCTGCGCGAGGCGATGGAGAAGCTGGAAGACAAGGGCCTGCTCTATTCCGGCAAGGGCGGCGCCAGCTTCGTGGCCCCTTTGCTGGGCGAGGGCTTTACCGGCCCCTTATCGCAGATGTTCCAGCATCAGCCCGAGACCACCTCGGACTATCTGGAGTTCCGCAATATCATCGAGGCCTCGGCGGCCTATCTGGCGGCGCTGAGGGCCACCGACATCGACCGCGAGCTGATCCGCGCCGCCTTCGACCGCATGGAAGCCGCCCATGCCGAGGACGATCCCTCGAACGAGGCCGACGCCGATTCCGACTTCCACCTGTCGGTCTATGAGGCCACCCACAATCTGCTGCTGCTGCATATCATGCGGGCGCTGTCCAAGATGCTGCGCGAAGACGTCTTCTATAACCGCGCCACCCTTTATCAGCGCAAGGGCGTGCGCGATCTGCTGCTGGAGCAGCATCGCGGCATCTATCTGGCGGTGATGGCCGGCGACCCGGATGCGGCCCGCAAGGCGGCGTCTCATCACATCACCTTCACCCGCGAGGCGCTGCACGAGATCACCCTGGCCGACAGCCGCCTGGAAAGCCAGCTGCGCCAGTTCGCCAACGTCGATTAAGCCCCTCCTCCCCTGAACAAAAAAATAACCGGGCCGCCTGTGAAGACGGCCCGGTTTAGTTTGTCCCCGCCAGGTTAACGGCGGGAGGGAGCGGCAGGTTCGGGGGAGAGACCTGCCGACGAACCCTTGGTCCTTACGGGACCATCCCCAAGTCCCTTAGGGGACCATCCAAGTCAGCCAATAGGCCTGCAGCGCCGTGATCACGCCGACGATGGCGGCGAAGAACAGGCTGTGCTTGACCGTGAAGCGGAACAGATGCGCTTCCTCGCCCACCAGGCCGGTGGCGGCGCAGGCCACGGCGATGGACTGCGGGCTGATCATCTTGCCGGTGACGCCGCCGGTGGTGTTGGCGGCCACCAGCAGGGTGTCGGGCACGCCGACCTGCTGGGCGGTGGTCGCCTGCAGGCTGCAGAACAGCGCGTTGGACGAGGTGTCCGAACCGGTCAGGAACACGCCCAGCCAGCCCAGGAAGGGCGAGAAGAACGGGAAGGCCGCACCGGTGCCCGCCAGCAGCAGGGCCAGGGTAGCCGACAGGCCGGAATAGTTGGCGACGAAGGCAAAAGCCAGCACGGTGCCGATGGTGTAGATCGGGCGCTTCAGCTCGACCAGGGTCTCGCCGAAGGTCTTGACGCCACGGGCCGGCCCCATGCCCAGCAGAGCCATCGAGATCAGCGCCGAGAAGAAGATGGCGGTGCCGGTGGCCGACAGCAGGTTCAGGTCGAAGACGGCGGGCATGGCCGTGGTCTTGGCGACGATGGGGGCGCCCTTCAGCACCAGCTTGTCCAGCCAGCCGATGGGGAACGAGAAGATGGTGCTGTTCAAAGCGCCGCCCTTGGCGAACAGATCCTTGAAGGGCTGCAGGCTCCAGACGGTGACGACGGCGGTCAGGATCAGGAAGGGCGACCAGGCGCGGATCACCTGCCAGACGCTGTAATCGTGGGAATGCTTCTCTTCCTCGGTCACCTCATGGAAGCGGAAGATGCGCTTGGGCTTCCAGACCTTCAGGAACAGCGTCAGGCTGATCAGGCTGATCAGGGACGAGATGATGTCGGGCAGTTCCGGGCCGACGAAGTTCGAGGTGAAGAACACGCCGATGGCAAAGGAGCCGCCGGCCACCAGGATGGCGGGCCAGCATTCCTTGATGCCGCGCCAGCCGTCCATGATCAGCACCACCCAGAAGGGCACGAAGCAGGCCAGCAGCGGCAGCTGACGACCGGCCATCTGGCCGATCTTGAAGCTGTCGAGGCCGGTCACCTTGGCGGCGACGATCATCGGAATACCCATGGCGCCGAAGGCCACCGGAGCGGTATTGACGATCAGGCAGAGACCGGCGGCATAGAGCGGATTAAAGCCCAGGCCGACCAGCAGCGCCGAGGTGATGGCCACCGGAGCGCCAAAGCCCGCCGCGCCTTCCAAGAAGGCGCCGAACGAGAAGCCGACCATCAGCATCTGCAAGCGCTGGTCCTCGGTAATGGCGATGACCGAGGCGCGGATGATGTCGAACTGGCCGGTCTTGACGGTGATCTTATACAGGAACACCGCCGCGACGATGATCCAGGCGATCGGCCACAGGCCATACATGAACCCATATCCCGCCGCACCCAGCGCCATGGTGACAGGCATCTTGTAGAACAGCACGGCGACCGCCAGGGCGATCAGCACGGTGCCGGTACCGGCGACATGGCCCTTCAGCTTCAGCACCGTCAGGGCGGCGAAGAAGAACAGAATGGGCAGGGCGGCGACCAGCGCGGATACCCACAGGTTTCCAGCCGGGTCATAGATTTGCGTCCAGGGTTCCATATTTCCTCACATTCTTGGCGGCTTGGCCGAAAGGCTTCAGACCGGTGTTTCCCTCGCCCCACGCAACAATCCGAGCCTGGGCGACATGCTTGGTCAAATTTTATGACCGTTCTTTTTCCACCCATAAACAAAAGTTACTCGCATTGCAAACAGGAAAAGGTTCATAGCCATCGTTCAGGGGATGGAAAATTCGCGCAGACCGTTTTAGGCTGTAAGCATGACAACTGAATCAACCCACGACGTGCAGGGGCTTGAGCTGCTGGCGCGCTTGCTGTCCAGCCACCCTGAAACCGCCTTCGACTATCTGGAATTCCGCAGTCTGCTGGGGATCGAGGCCGCCGCCTGCGCCGCCGAGCGGGCCACCACCGGCGAGATCGAGGGCTTGCGCCGCCTGCTGGGCAAGCTGGAAGAGGCCCACGGCCAGAACGATCCGACCCTGGAGACCCAGGTGGACGCCCAATTCCATCTGGCCATCTATGAGGCTGCCCATAACGCCGTGATCACCCACATCATGCGCTCGGTGTTCGAGCTGCTGCAGGTGGGGGTCTTTTATGACCGTTCGATCCTGTATCAACGCGCCGGCGTGCGGGACACCTTCCTGCGTCAGCATCGGGCGCTGTTCGAGGCGATCGCCGCCCGCGACCCCGCCCGCGCCCGCCAGACCGCCAAGGCGCATCTGGACACCGCCGCCGATGCCTTGCGGGAATATCAGCTGGCCGACCGCCGCCGCGAGGTCTCGTCGCGCCGGGCCGAAGGGGCTGGACTGACCCTGGCGAAAAAGGGCTCGGACTAGCCGTTCCTAATTTTGGGAAATTTTTTTTACCACTTGCAAAATTCGGTCAAAATCGGCAACCATCACCCTCGGCCCCATTGAGAAGGCCGTGACAAAAGGGATGCGCCATGACCGCTTCGGCCCAAACCACTTCGGCTCAGCCTAAGCCCACGCGGGTTTACTATTTCGGAACCTGCGTCATCGACCTGTTCTATCCCGGCGCCGGACTGGCGGGGATGGAATTGCTGCGCCGTCACGGCATCAAGGTGGTGTTCCCGCCCGATCAAAGCTGCTGCGGCCAGCCCGCCCGCAACTCCGGCTTCTTCGACGAGGCCCGCGCCGTGGCGCTGCGCCAGATGCAGGCCTTTCCCGGCACTGATCCCATCGTGGTGCCGTCGGGCTCTTGCGCCGGCATGATGAAGACCCATTACCCGCAGCTGTTCGAGGGCCGCCCGGAACATGCCCAGGCGATCGCCTTCTCGCGCCGGGTGCATGAGCTGACTGCCTTCCTGGTCAATGTCCTGGAGGTCACGCTGGAGGACAAGGGCCAGCCGGTCAGCGTTACCTGGCACGGCTCCTGTCACTCCATGCGCGAGATGGGGGTGGTCGACGAGCCCAAGGCGCTGCTGCGCCAGCTGAGCAACGTCACCCTGGTCGAGAACCCGCGGGAAAAAGAATGTTGCGGCTTTGGCGGCACCTTCGCGGTGCGCCAGCCGGAAGTCTCGGCGGCCATGGTCAAGGATAAGATCGAGGCGCTGGAAAGCACCCAGACCGCCAAGGTGGTCTCGGGCGATTGCGGCTGCCTGATGAACATCACCGGCGCCATGGAAAAGGCCGGCTCCAAGATGAGCGGCCAGCATATCGCCGAATTCCTGCTGGAGCGCACTCATGACTGAGCTGCCCAAGGGAGACTTCACCCTGCGCGCCCCGGCGGCGCTGAACGACCCGACCCTGCGGGCCAATTTCCGCCGCGCCATGGATGGTCTGATGACCAAGCGGGCCGCCCAGTTCACCGACAAGGAGGCCTGGACCGCCTTGCGCGAACGCGGTGCCGCCGCCAAGGCCCGGGTGGTCGCCCGGCTGCCGGAATTGCTGGAGCAGCTGGAAGCCAACTGCACCGCCAACGGCATCCAGGTCCATTGGGCCGAGACCACCGCCCAGGCCAACGACATCGTCCTGACCATCCTGCAGCGTCATAACGTCCGCACAGTGATCAAGGGCAAGTCGATGGTGTCGGAAGAGATGGAGCTGAACCATCATCTTCAGGCCCACGGCATCCAGGCGGTCGAGTCCGATCTGGGCGAATATATCATCCAGCTGGCGGGCGAGGCTCCCAGCCATATCGTCATGCCCTGCATCCACAAGAACAAGGCCGAGATCGCCGCCCTGTTCGAAGAAAATATCGAAGGGCTGGGCTATACCGAAGATGTCGATGCCCTGACCGCCGCCGCCCGCGCCGAGATGCGCAAGGCCTTCGCCGCCGCCGATGCCGGGATTTCCGGCGTCAATTTCGCGGTGGCCGAGACCGGCACCCTGGTGCTGGTCGAGAACGAGGGCAACGGCCGTCTCTCCACCACCCTGCCGCCGGTGCATATCGCCGTGATGGGCATCGAGAAGCTGGCGGAAAAGCTGAAGGATCTGCCGTCGCTGCTGTCCTTGCTGCCCCGTTCGGCCACCGGCCAGCATATCACCACCTATGTCAATATGATCACCCATCCCCGCCGCGACGGCGAGCTGGATGGGCCCCATGAAGTGCACCTGCTGCTGCTGGATTCCGGGCGCTCCCGCGTGCATGCCGACCCCGAGCTGCGCGACACCCTGCGCTGCATCCGCTGCGGCGCCTGCATGAACCACTGTCCGGTCTATTCCCGCGTCGGCGGCCATACCTATAAGTTCGTCTATCCCGGCCCCATCGGCAAAATCCTCTCGCCTCAACTGGAGGGTCTGGACTGCGCCGGCGATCAGCCTCATGCCTCGACGCTGTGCAATGCCTGCGTCGAAGTCTGCCCGGTCAAGATCCCCATCGCCGACATTCTGGTGCGGCTGCGGTCCGAAGCCTCGCATCCCAGCGACAGCCCCGCCGTCAAGGGCGCGGGATCGCGGGCCAATTGGCGCGAAAGCTGGGGCTGGAAGGGCTGGGCCACCGTCTATTCGATCCCCTGGCTTTACGCTTTGGCGGGCTTCATGGCCACCCGCTTCGGCAATCTGATGCCGGCCAGCCTGGGGCCGTTGAAGGCCTGGACCAGCGTGCGCGCCAAGCCCCGCTTCGCCGCCAAGACCCTGCACGAGCTGGCCAAGGAAAAGGGATACTGCGATGAGTAATGCCACCGCCAAGGCGAATATCCTGGGCCGCCTGCGGGCCGCGCCGCGCACCCAGCCGCCGCCCCGTCCCGATTGGACCCCGCCGGTCTTTGGCGAGCAAAAGATCGCCCGCTTCCGCACCATGCTGGAATCGGTGCATGGCGAGGTGGTGGAAACCACGCAAGGCGCCTGGAGCGCCGATCTGCGCCGTCTGCTGGATGAGCGCGGTGTCGGCAAGCTGCTCTATGGCCCGGCCTCGGGCTTGTCCGACCGCCTGCGCCAGGATTGCGGCCCGCTGCTAATGGCCTATGACCGCCCGGTAGAAGTGCTGAAGGACAGCCTGGTGCATCAGGCCGAGGCGGGTGTCACCTCCTGCCGCGCCGCCGTGGCCGAGACCGGCTCACTGGTGCTGTGGCCGACCGCCGCCGAGCCCCGGCTGATGAGCCTGTTGCCGCCGCTGCATGTGGCGGTGCTGCCGGCCTCGCGCCTGTTCGACAATCTGGCCGCCTTGATGGAGGCCGAGAACTGGGCCGCCGAGATGCCGACCAACGCCCTTTTGATCTCTGGTCCTTCCAAGACCGCCGACATCGAGCAGACCTTGGCCTATGGGGTGCACGGCCCCAAGGCGCTGCTGGTGCTGCTGCTGACCGACGCCTGAGGTATCCCATGCCCGCTTGTGACTATCGCGCCCTCAAGGGCGTGCTCGCGACCATTCTGCCCAATGACCGGCTGATCGACGATCCCTTGCGGCTGCTGGCCTATGGCACCGATGCCAGCTTTTACCGGCTGATCCCGAAGCTGGTGGTCAAGGCCGAGACCGAGGCCGAGGTCATCGCCATCATCGCCGCCTGCCGTCAGGCCGGGGCTCCCATCACCTTCCGCGCCTCGGGAACCAGCCTGTCGGGTCAGAGCATCAGCGATTCGGTTCTGCTGATTTTGGGCGACGGCTGGACCGGCATCAAGATCGAGGACAAGGGACGGCGCGTGCGGCTGCAGCCCGGCGTCATCGGCGCCGAGGCCAACCGCAAGCTGGCCGCCTTTGGCCGCAAGATCGGCCCCGACCCGGCCTCGATCGATTCCGCCCGCATCGGCGGCATCGCCGCCAACAATTCCAGCGGCATGTGCTGCGGCACCGCCGAGAACAGCTATCAGACCCTGGAGTCCATGCGCCTGATCCTGGCCGACGGCGCGGTGGTCGATACCGGCGACGAGGCCAGCCTGACCGCCTTCCGCCAAAGCCATGACGGCCTGCTGGTCGGGCTGGCGGCCCTGTCGGCCCGGCTGCGGGCCAACGAACCCCTGGCCGAGCGGGTGCACCGCAAGTTCGCCATCAAGAACACCACCGGCTATGGCCTGAACGCCCTCTTGGACTTCGACGATCCCGTCCAGATGCTGCAGCATCTGATGATCGGCTCGGAGGGCACCCTGGGCTTCATCGCCGAGATCACCTATCGGACCGTGGACGAGCATCCCCACAAGGCCAGCGCCCTGGTCTTCCATCCCGACATCGCCGAGGCCTGCCGCTGCGTCGAGGCTTTGAGCCGCGCCCCCGTTTCGGCTGTCGAGCTGATGGACCGCGCCAGCCTACGTTCCGTCGAGGACAAGCCCGGCATGCCCGACGGCTTGAAGGAGCTGGGCCCCGATGCCGTGGCGCTGCTGGTGGAATGCCGGGCTCCCGATGCCATGGGGCTGCTGGCGGCCATGTCCGAGAGCACCCAGGTGATCGAGCATTTCCAGACGCTCCGCCCCTTCGCCTTCACCACCGACCCGGTGGAGTTCGGCAAGCTGTGGAAGGTCCGCAAGGGCCTGCTGCCGGCGGTTGGCGCCGTGCGTCCGTTGGGCACCGCCGTCATCACCGAAGACATCGCCGTGCCGCTGAAGGACTTGGCCCAGGCCTCGCTGGATCTGCGGGCGGTGTTCGACAAGCATGGCTATTCCGACGCCATCCTGTTCGGCCATGCCCTGGCGGGGAACCTGCATTTCGTCTTCACCCAGGATTTCGGCTCCGATGCCGAGGTGCTGCGCTATGCCGCCTTCATGGACGAAATGGCCGAGCTGATCGTCGCCAAATATGACGGCTCGCTGAAGGCCGAGCATGGCACCGGCCGCAACATGGCCCCCTTCGTGCCGCTGGAATGGGGCGCGGAAGCCACCCAGCTGATGCGCGACCTGAAGCATCTGCTGGACCCCCAAGGCCTGCTCAATCCCGGCGTCATCCTGACCGACGATCCCAAGGCCCATCTGGCCGATCTGAAGCCCATGCCCGCCGCCGATCCCCTGGTGGACCGCTGCATCGAATGCGGCTTCTGCGAGCGCATGTGCCCGTCCCACGGCATGACCCTGTCGCCGCGCCAGCGCATCGTCGGCTGGCGCGAAATCTCCCGCGCCGAAGCGGCGGGCGAAACCCAGCATGCCAAGGCGCTGTCGGGGCTCTATGACTATATGGGGCTGGATACCTGCGCCACCTGCGGGCTCTGCGCCACCGCCTGCCCGGTCGAGATCGAGACCGCCCATCTGGTCAAATCCCTGCGCGGCCAGAAGGCGGCTCCCGTCGCCAAGGCCGCCCTGGGGCTGGCCGCCAAACATTTCGGCGCGGTGATGGGCGCGGCCCGTCTGGGCCTGAGCCTGGGTGGGCTGGTCAAGCCCGACCTGCCCCGCGCCGCCAATCCCGCCCTTCCCGCCCAAGAGGGCCAGGGACCGGCGGTCATCTATGTTCCCAGCTGCGCCAATCGCAGCATGGGCACCGGACGCACCGACGCGGAAACCGACGATCTGCCCGCCGTGGTCCGCCGTCTGCTGATCAAGGCCGGGTTCCAAGTCTTGATCCCGCAATCCGCCGCCTCGCTCTGCTGCGGCCTGCCCTTCGACAGCAAGGGCCTGGCCGATACCGGAAACGCCAAGGGCCGCGAGCTGCTGGATGCCGTCGCTACGCTGGACGCCGGGCGCGGCCTGCCGGTGATCATGGATGCCTCGGCCTGCTCCAACCGGCTGAAAAGCCTGAAGGATGCCGGCAGCACCGTGCTCGATCTGGTGGAAGCCCTGCATGATCTGGTGCTGCCGCGCCTGAAGGTCGAGAAGACCCCCGGCCCGGTGATGCTGCATATCCCCTGTTCGATCCGCAAGCAGGGGCTGGACGGCAAGCTGCTGGCCCTGACCAAGGCCCTGGCCGAGCAGGTCGAGACTCCCGACGGCGTGATCTGCTGCGGCTTCGGCGGCGATCGCGGCTTCGTGGTGCCGGAACTGAACGACCATGCCCTGCGCAAACTGACCCTGGCGGAGGGCTGCCAGGAAGGCGTCTCGGCCAACCGCACCTGCGAGATCGGGCTCACCAGCCATGCCGGCAAGCCCTATCACTCGGTCGCCTATCTGATGGAGCGGGTCACGCGCTAGGTCCAGCGCCTGCCCCGCCCCATGGGCGGCGGCTACGCCGAACGGATTAGAAGCCTGTCCGAAGGCTTCATTGTTCCCAGCCGGGGGCTTCCCCACATCCATCATCAAGGCGAGGACAGATCGCCTAGTGGGTGGAAAGGCCAAGAATGAAGCTATCCGATGTCCTTCCTGTCGATGAGCTGCAGGCCCTTTGCGACAGCTTCACCCAGCTGACCGGGGCCGTGACAGCCGTCGTGGATTTGGACGGAACCATCTTCGTCGCCACGGGATGGCAAGACATCTGCACGAAATTCCACCGCGCGAATCCGCAGACGGCTTTGCGTTGCCAGGAAAGCGACACGGTGCTGGCCGGCCGCCTGACCAGCGGCGAAAAATACAATGTCTATAAATGCAAGAACGGCCTGGTCGACGTTGCCGTCCCCATCATCATCGGCGGGCAGCATGTCGGGAACTTCTTCACGGGGCAGTTCTTCTTCGAAAAGCCGACCATCGACTATTTCATCCACCAGGCGCAGGAATTCGGCTTCAACGAAAATGACTATCTGACGGCCCTGGAAAAGGCCCCCATTTTCAGCGAGCAGCAAGTTCATCACATGATGGCTTTCTTCACTCGCCTGGCCAAGCTGATCGGCGATATGGGATTGGCCCAGGCCAACCGGGAAAAGGCCAATCTGGAGCTGCGCGAATCCAAGCATCTGCTGCAAACCATCATCGATACCGCGCCCATTCGGGTTTTCTGGAAGGATCTCTCCTTGCGGTATCTCGGCTGCAACCCGGCCTTTTCGGCCGATGCCGGGAAACAGTCGCCCGACGAAGTGGTCGGGCATGACGATTACCAGATGATCTGGGCCGATCATGCCGAAGGCTATCGGCTTGACGATTGGTCGGTCATCGAAAGCGGTCAGCCGAAGCTCTTCTATGACGAGCCCCTGACAACGCCGGACGGAACCACCGCCTGGGTCCGCACCTCGAAGGTTCCCCTGAAGGATGAATGCGACCAGATCATCGGCGTGCTGGGCATCTATGAGGACATCACCGAGCAAAAGAAATCCGAGACCCAAATTCGGGAACTGGCCTTCTATGACCCGCTGACCGGCTTGCCCAACCGCAGGCTGCTGAAGGACAGGCTGCATCAGGCGCTGGCGGGCTGTTCCCGCAACGAGCGCAACGGCGCCGTGCTCTTCATCGATCTCGACAATTTCAAGATCATCAACGACACCCGCGGCCACGAGGTCGGCGATCTCTTGCTCAAAGGGGTCGCGCAGCGGGCCACCGACTGTATCCGCGGCATCGATACGGTCGCCCGCATCGGCGGCGATGAATTCGTCGTCGTCCTGACCGAGCTGAGCGGCATTTCCGAAGAGGCGGCGGCCCAGGCCCGCTTGGTCGGCGAAAAGCTGATCACCGTCATCGGCGAGCGTTACACCATTTCAGGAGAGGACTTTCTGTGCACGCCCAGTATCGGCATCACCCTCTTCGATGAAACCGCCGGCAGCATCGACGAATTGATGCGCCAAGCCGATATCGCCATGTACAAGGCCAAGGCCTCAGGCCGCAACACCCTGCGGTTTTTCGACCCGGAACTGCAAGCCATCATCAAAGAGCGGGCCGCCCTGGAGGCCGATATCCGCGACGGCTTGCGGCACCGGCATTTCTTTTTGCATTACCAGCCGCAGATCGTTCACGACAACCAGCTGATCGGCGTCGAGGCCTTGATCCGTTGGCAGCATCCCCGACGAGGGCTTGTGGCTCCGACCGGCTTCATCCCCCTGGCCGAGGAAACCGGGCTGATCATCCCCTTGGGCGATTGGGTCTTGGAGGCGGCCTGCGGCCAATTGGCCCAGTGGGCGGCCCTATCGCATCTCAGCCATCTGACCATGGCGGTCAATGTCAGCGCCCATCAATTCCATCAATCGGACTTTGTCTTCAAGGTGCTGAAGACCCTGGAACGCACCGGCGCCAATCCCCGCAGGCTCAAGCTTGAACTGACGGAAAGCCTGCTGGTGGAAAATGTCGACGACATCATCTGCAAAATGACCAAGCTGAAAGAACATGGCGTCAGCTTCTCCCTGGACGATTTCGGCACGGGATATTCGTCACTGTCCTATCTGAAGCGGCTTCCGCTGAACCAGCTGAAGATCGACAAATCCTTTGTCCGGGACGTGATGACCGACCCCAACGAGGCGATTATCGCCAAAACCATCGTCGGCCTTGCCAAAAGCTTTGGGCTGGGCGTCATCGCGGAAGGCGTCGAGACCGTCGAGCAAAAGAACTTCCTGATCGATTCAGGCTGCACCGAGTTCCAGGGCTATTTGTTCAGCAAACCCCTTCCCTTAGAGGAGTTCGAGGCCTTTGCCAACATTGCCATGGCACCCCGCCATAAAGCCATAAAATGAATGCCAGAATAAACAGGCCGATCTGCTTGATGATCGTCAAAGATTTTGCCGCCATGCGCATGTGATGCTTCGACATCAAAAATAAATCGGACAGAATTCCATGGCACTTTCTATTATTGACGCCCGTGAAATCTCCCCCTGGCAGCGGCATACCACGATTATGGAAAGCTTCGACAATCTGGCCCAGGGCGAGGCCTTCCTCTTGATCGCCGATCACGACCCGATACCGCTTTTCCGCCAGTTTGAATCATCCCGCGCCAATCAGTTCGGCTGGAATTATGTCGAAAAAGGCCCGGAGGCCTGGAAGATCGAAATCTCCCGCACGACCTCGGCAAAACCGCAAACCGACGGCAACTGCTGCGGCCATTGCGGAGGCTAGCGACTCGTCGTTCGCGGCCGCCTCGTCCCTTCAGTCTGAAAAAAAGTATTGCCGCCCCCGCAGGCGCAGCAAATCTCTGGCTGCGTCATCCTCGCGCCCACCGAATTCGTCATACATCGAAGGAACCACGCGGGCAAAAAGGTCGAATAAGTTCGGGTCGAAATGAGAGCCCCGCCCCTTCTCCATGATGTCCAGCGCCTCGGAGCAGCTTAACGGCTTCTTGTATGGCCGTTGCGAGGTCAAGGCGTCGAAGACATCGGCCAAGGCGAATATCCGGGCGTTCAAAGGAATGGCCTCCCCGACCAGTCCCTGGGGATAGCCGCCGCCGTCCCATTTCTCGTGATGGCCGCCGACAACCTCTGAGGCCTCGGTCAACCAAGAGGAATGGCTGACGATCTCCAAGCCGTGCCCCACATGGCTCTTCATCACGGCGAATTCATCGTCGTCCAGCTTGCCCGGCTTCAGCAAGATCGTATCGGAAATCGCGATCTTGCCGACATCATGCAGCCAAGCGCCCTTCAGTAATTCACGCAATGCAGATGCCGGAAGGGCCAGGGCCTCGCCCAGCCCCAAGGAGTAAAGGGCAACCCGGAAATTATGGGAATGGGTGTCGCTGTCACGCTTGGCGATAGCGCTTCCTAGAACAGAGAGCGTGTCCAGATTTGCCTGCAACAGCTCCTTTGACAAGGCCTGCTGCTCTCGATGAAGGCTCAGAATGATGGGATAGAGCACGACAGTCGTCATCAAAACGACCAGAACGACCATCAGCACAGCCCGTGAAACCCGCCCCTGGATCGCCTGCATCTGGTCGAAGGGGATCTCATAGACGCCCTCGAAATAGCCCCTGACCCGATCATCCGGAGACTTCAGAACCGTCAGCACCTGCACATAGACATCATCCCCGAAGGATATTTTCTGATACCAACTCGGCTCGGTTTTCGGGAATCGATGGGTGGCTGTGTCGATCTTGCTTTTCACCGCGTCCGGCAGTTCGCCGCCCGCCTGCCCGACTTCGTCCTTTTGGGCGTCATAGACCTCGGCCAGCAGGAAATGGCTTTTTCCCGAGGCGTGCTGCCTGGCAAGAAAATCAGACAAAGCCTGGGCTATGCGCTCCTCGTCCGCGGACTGCAACGGGTAGGGATAGCTTTGCGCGAAAGCCTGCGCTTCTTGCAGCGCCAAATTCGACAGCGCCGTATCGACCTCTTCCATCTCAACCGCGAAGGTGATCACCCCGCAAAGCAGCGCCACGACAAAAGCGCCTAAGGCCAGCCGTTTGGCAAGCCGGAGATGCAAAGCGCGAATGAGCGGAAACTGTTGTTGGGGCATTCTCGACCATTCCATCAGGGACAGCTAATGGAGTTAGGCCTACAGACCGGTTGTCTTCGAAGCAAGATCGTTTTATCGCTGTAGGGCGGTTTCCGACGAACAATGCGACAGCCCTGATCCCCAGAAAGCGTCGCAGCTTTCCAGAAGAGCCATCTCAGCATGCGTGTATTGATCCTAGAAGACGATGTGGCTTTGGCCGAGCAACTGCGGCAAGGGCTTGGCAAAGCCGGATATAGTCCGGACGTCGCGCATGATGGCGAAGAGGGGTGGTTCCTGGGGGATACCGAGCCCTATGACGCCGTCGTTCTCGATCTCGGCCTGCCCAAGATCGATGGCATTTCCGTGCTGCGGCGATGGCGGTCCTCGGGGCGAAGCATGCCGGTCCTGATCCTGACCGCGCGGGAATCCTGGCATGACAAGGTGCAAGGACTGGACGCCGGCGCCGACGATTACCTGGCCAAGCCCTTTCAAATTGAAGAGCTGCAAGCGCGCTTGCGGGCCCTGATCCGAAGAAGCAGCGGCGTCGCCAGCCCCGAGATCACCTGCGGCCCGATTGTTCTCGACCCCAGGAACTCCTCCGTCAGCTTCAACGGAGCCGCCGTCACCCTGACCGCCCATGAGTTCAAGGTCTTGTCCTATCTGATGCATCACAGCAAGCGTCTCGTCTCGCGCAGTGAATTGATCGAGCATGTCTATGCCCAGGACTTCGACCGGGACTCCAACACCATCGAGGTCTTCATCCGGCGCTTACGCAAGAAGCTGAGCGATGACGCCATTCGCACGGTGCGGGGGCTCGGCTACCAGATCGCCTGGCCGTCATGAATTCGCTGCGATTACGGCTCTTGCTTGCGGCGGTGGTGGGCGTCGGGCTGGCCTTGTTCGTGCTGGATCTCATCGTCTGGCAGCGCTTTTCCGACTATGCCGAAAGCGAGGTTTATGACGATCTGGAAGACATCACCCAGGAAATCGTCGAATCTCTTCCGGCCGGCCCTGACGCTCCGATCGCCATCCATCTCCTGCGGCCACAGTTCTTGAACCTGAATTCAGGCTTCTACTGGCAGCTGGACAACGGCCAGGGGCTGATGCTGCGGTCTCCGTCGCTTGGAGACTATGTCATCCCCGAGCCGACCGACGACATCGCTCCGACGGAAACCCATCATCATCGGCTGCACGGACCGGACGGCGCGAAAATCCTGGTGGCGGAAAACCTCAAGACCCTGGCCGGACAGCCCAAGCCGCTGCGAATCCTGGTGGCCATCAACGCCAGGCAGGTCGATCAATCGAAGCGGGCGTTCCGCAATATTCTGGTTTGGTCCTCGATCGGCCTGGGCATCGCATTGACGATCGCCGCCTCGCTGCAAGTCTGGATCGGCCTGCGCCCCCTCGAAGAGCTGCACAGGCGTCTGCATTTGCTCCGCGACGGCAAAATCAATCGCCTCGACGGCGGCTTCCCCGTCGAGGTTGCCTCTCTGGTCGAAGACCTCAACGGCCTGCTGGATCATCAGGGCGAAGTGGTCGAGCGCGGCCGCCTGATGGCAGGCAACCTTGCCCATGGGCTGAAGACGCCGCTGGCGATCATCGCCAACGAAGCCGCGCAATTGGCGCAAACCGGCCAGCAAGACCCGTCCGAGGCCATCCAGGCCCAAGTCTCGCGCATGCAGCGCATGGTGGATTACCATACCGCCCGCGCCCGCGCCGCCGCCGCACGAAATGTCCCCGGCATGCGCTGTGACGTCACGACGGCACTCTCCGCCCTCAAGCGGGTGATCGAAACCCTCTATCGGGACAAGACCCTAGAGATCGCCCTGAGCCTGGAAAGCGCCCTTGCCTTCAAGGGAGACCGGCAGGATCTCGACGAAATGATCGGCAACCTGCTGGACAATGCCGCCAAATGGGCCCGGAGCCAGATCGCCATCCAGGGGCATCTGCAAGACGGCATACTGATCCTGTTCGTCGATGACGACGGCCCCGGCCTTCCGCCAGCGCATTACGAAGAGGCCTTTGCACGCGGACGCCGGATGGACGAAGCGGTCCCCGGCACAGGCCTGGGCTTGGCCATCGTTCGCGACTTGGCCGAAATGTATGGCGGCCAAGTGTCCTTGGAGCAATCGCCCCTGCAAGGCCTCAGGGTCTGCCTGCGGCTGCCCGGAGACCGTCAGAGCTAGGTTACGCCTCGTTCATCCTGCGTACATCTCGCCTCAGCTATTAGCCATTTCTTATGAACCGCTCGTTTCGGAACGAGTGTCATTGGATTTTGCGTGTTGGGGGGTGCCATGTTCGGCGAGAAATTCCTGCGGTCCCTGGGGATTGCCACAGCCTTGATCGGCTTGTTTTCCATCGAAGCCGGGGCTGTTCCCTCGTTCTCCGACCAGACGGGCGAGCCTTGCAGCGCCTGCCATGTCGGCTCTTTCGGTCCGCAGCTGACCGCCCGTGGCCGCTTGTTCAAGCTAAGCGGCTATTCCGAAGGCACGGCATCGCGCCAATTGCCCCTGCTGTCGGGCATGGCCGAGGAATCCTTCACCCACACCACCAAGGGCCAGCAGGGCGAGGCCGCCCCCGGCTTCCATCAGAACGACAATGTCGCCACCGACCAGGTTAGCCTGTTCGTTGCCGGGCGCATTTACGACCATTTGGGTGTCTTCAACCAGACGACCTGGGACGGCATTCATCACAAGACCACTTGGGACAACACCGATCTGCGCTACGGCCGCGATGTGAGCCTTGCCGGTGTCGATACCACGCTTGGCCTGACGCTGAACAACAATCCGACGGTGACCGACCCCTACAACACCACGCCGGCCTGGGGCTTCCCCTATGCGTCGTCGAAGCTGGCTCCGACCCCCGGCGCCAGCCCGCTGATCCAAGGCGCCTTGGCCCAGCGCGTGGTCGGGTCGACCGCCTATGCCATGATTGACGACAAGATTTATGCCGAAGGCGGCCTTTACCGCACCCTGCCCGGGCTGAAGAGCCAAAAGCGGTTCGGCATACAGCCCACTGACGGCCCGACCTTGTCCTCGGCCGCGCCTTACTGGCGATTGGCCTATCAGAATGAAAGCCCGAAGACCTCGTGGCATGTCGGCACCTTCGGCATGCAGGCTTCGACCAATCCCAGCAATGACGGCAGCCAAGGCACCGACAAATTCCTCGACAACGGTCTGGATGCGGCCTTCCAGTGGCATGCCAGCAAGGCCCATGTCTTCTCGGCCTATGGCAGCGCCATTCACGAGGACCAGAGGCTGCTGGGCAGCTACAACGCCGGCAATGCCTCAGACACCCGCCAAGCCCTGAATAGCTATCGGGTCACCGGCTCCTACAATTACGACCAGACCTACGGCTTCACTGTCGGCGGCTTCAAGAGCACCGGTTCGCACGATGCCACGCTCTATGCGGCCAGCGACACCTCTGGCTACAACAAGAACCGCCCGGATTCCGCCGGTTATGTCCTGCAGTTGGACTACACGCCCTTTGGCAAGGAAGGCTCGTGGATGTCGCCTTGGGCCAATCTGCGCTTCGCCCTGCAATATACCGGCTACACCGAGTTCAACGGCGGCAGCGCCGGCTATGACGGAAACAGCCGCAAGGCCTCCGACAACAATACCCTCTACTTCCTGACCTGGATTGCTTTCTGATGATCAAGCTCAAGACTCTGCTGGCCGCCAGCTTGCTGGCCAGCCTGACCCTGTCGGCTCCGGCCTTTGCCGGCGGCGATGCCAAAAAGGGCGCCGATCTGTTCGTCGACAATTGCGGCGACTGCCATTCGGCCAAGGAAGACGGCGGCAACCGCAAGGGCCCGAACCTGTTCGGCGTCGTCGGCCGCAAGACTGGTCAGGTCGCCGGCTTCGATTATTCCGATGCGAACAAGGCCGCGGGCTGGCAGTGGACGCCTGAGCAGCTGGACGCCTATCTGACGGCCCCCAAGACCGTCATGCCCGGCACCGTCATGAAATATAAGGGCAATCCTGACGCCCAGGAACGGGCTGACATCATTGCCTTCCTGGTCTCCTTGCACAAATGAGCCAGGAGACCGACCCCCAAAAGCCGGCCAGCCCCAAGACGGATTGGCCGGTTCTGGAAATCAAGATTGCCGCCTTGGCGATCGGAGTGGTTCTGTGCGTTCTGTTGGGGGCCTTGCTGCTAAGCGGTGCAGCGACGGCCGTCAACGCCACCAACAGCATCGAGTTCTGCACCAGTTGCCACGAGATGGCCGACAACAATCTGGCCGAATATCAGACCACCATCCACGCCAGGAACCGAACCGGCGTGAAAGCGGTTTGCTCTAACTGTCACGTCCCCCATGAGTTCCCCGACATCCTGATCCGCAAGGTGACGGCGGTGAAGGACATCTACCACCATCTGGCGGGCACGGTGGACACCAAGGAAAAGTTCGCCGAGCACCGGCTTGAGCTGGCCAAAACCGTGTGGAAGCGCATGGAAGAAACCGACTCCCGCGAATGCCGGACCTGTCACGACCGCTCGGCCATGGAGTCCGAGAAACAAGGCAAGGTGGCGCAGAAAGAGCATCAACATCTCGACGATGGTTCGGCAACCTGTATCGACTGCCATTACGGCATCGCCCACAAGCTGCCGAAGGGAAATTTCGACATCGACGAGATCATCGCCGGCTTCAAGAAACACTGATCCGGCACCCCAAGAGTGACTGAAGGAGAAACGAGATGACGATATCCGCTCTGAGCAGCAGCATGGGATCCGTGCAATATCAACCTCAGGCCAATCAAGCCGCCGCGGCGAAGGTCGACTCGCCCAATGACGGCGATGCCGACGACATCAAGGTCCAGACCCAACAGGCGGCGCAGATCTCTTCGCCCCGCGCCAATGGCCGTATCGATATCACGGCTTAAGAAAACAGCTCCCCCCTGCCGGCTTCAGATGAAGCGTCAGGCGGGTGGGAGCACCTCATCGAACAGCGGCAATCCAGCCTGCGCGAGATCCGCCCGTTCATCCGATAACCGATGTCCCAACTCAACCTCATCCCGCCACCCGCCATATCCTTTCCGAAGGACATGACCGGGGACAGATCAGTCATCCAGGGCGTCGCGGAAATAGGCGTTCGATACCGCCTCGAGCAAAGCGGCCAACTGCGGCTCTGTGCGCGAGCTGAATTCCTCGTGCAGGCTCTGAGCCATCACCACGAACAAATCCAGGAGCGCGGGATCAAAATGCTTTCCCCGCTCGCCGATCATGATCTCCAAGGCTTGCGCCAGCGGCATAGCCTTTTTGTAGGGGCGCTCTGATGTCAGGGCGTCAAAGACATCGGCAATGGCAAATACCCGCGCCGTGACCGGAATCTGCTCAGCGGCCAAGCCCTGGGGATAGCCACGACCGTCATATTTTTCGTGATGGTAATGCACGACATCCACGGCTTCGCTCAACCAGCGCACATCGCCCACGATCTCCAAGCCATGGCGAACATGGCTTTTCATAATCTCGAACTCTTCCTGATTGAGCCGGCCAGGCTTCAGCAGGATCATATCGCTGATCGCGATCTTGCCGACATCGTGCAAGAAGGCCCCCTTGATCAGGGTACGGATATCATGCTTTGACAAGCCTGCCGCTTCGGCAATTTGGACGGAAACAAGCGTCACGCGGTAATTGTGATCCCCCGTATCGCTGTCTCGCTTGGCGATGGCATTGCCGAGCACCCGCAGGGTCGCCAAATTCGACTCCACCAGATCCTTTGTGCGCCCCAATAGGCGGCGATCCAGCTGTAGAACCACGGGATAGAGCAAAACCGTGGCGCCGATAACCGCCAGAATGGCTATGACCGTGCTGATCAGGGCATTATGCTTCACCTCCTCGACGGCGCGGGGGGAAACCCTGAACACGCCCTCCAGATAACCGACACGGTGGCCGCTGCCATCGTTCATTGGAGACAAAACAAGCAAATAAAACTTACCGTCAATAAAATATTTTTCATAATCAACAATATTGTTTTTTGGAAAGAGATGAGGCCTTTTATCTATGACGGCCTCATGCGAGAAACCAGCCTCAATTGATTCCGAAACAAGATTGTGGTCTACATCGTAATATTCTGCCACGACGAAATCGCCATCAGCATAAGGCACACTGGCATTAACCAAGTTATTTAGAACAGCATAAATCTTTTCATCCCGATCAGGGGTCGCTGGCGCCTTGAAGGCCGGCTCTTTTTCGACAGCATCCTTAATCTGGGTGAAGGCTAGCTCCACGAAGTCTTCGTCGACGCGTTCCGTCTGGACATACATAACCAAGCCACCCAACAGCAATGCTATCAGGGTGCCGCCTAAGGCAAGCCTCTTCGCCAATGCGACGTACTGCAATCGTAATTGCATTTTATTTGATCAAATCCCACATCTTCTTGTACGGAAGACATCCCAAACCCAGCCCAGATATCCTAAACATCACATCAAGATATGCAAAGCCATTTGTGAAACAAAGAACATTTCTTAGATATTGGAACTTCAATAAATATGACACCATCCAGACACACCATCCCCTCCCCACCCAATAGACATCCATCACGCCGTCAATCCGATCCTGGCATGGATCAAGGATCGCCCAGCCACTGCCGAGCGTTTTTCCTTCAAACCAGAGATAAGGCCAGAGACAAGCCATCAGGACGATCGCCGGAAGATATGGAGCCGATGACGGTCCGGGGCTATGTCGATGGGATCATACCGGCAAACCCCTCGTGGTGAGTTTGTGACCTGTTCCCCGCAAATGTACCCGCTTTGAGGTAGAGTCCGCTCCATCAGGGAGAGGGACTTATGAAGCGCAGCAGGTTTTCGGAAGAGCAGATCATCGGCATCCTCAAGGAGCAGGAGGCCGGATCTGGGACAGCGGATGTTTGCCGCAAGCACGGCATCTCGAGCGCCACGTTTTACAAGTGGAAGGCCAAGTTCGGCGGACTAGATGTGTCTGAGGCGAGGCGGCTGAAGGCGCTCGAAGACGAGAACGCCCGGTTAAAGAGGCTGCTGGCCGAAGCCATGCTCGACAACGCTGTTCTGAAGGAACTTTCGTCAAAAAAATGGTGACGCCCGCCGCCAGGCGGATTGCCGTCGCTCATGTCCGCGAGATGTTTGGGCTGAGCGAGCGTCGGGTGTGTTCGATTGTCGGTGCCTCTCAGCGCGTGGTCCGTTATCGGTCGTGTCGCCCGAATGATCACGACATCCGGGTTCGGTTGCGGGAACTGGCGGCACAGCGGCGACGGTTTGGGTTTCGGCGGCTTGGAATTTTGCAGGCCCGGGAAGGCATGATCATGAACCGCAAAAAGCTGCTGCGGCTTTATCGCGAGGAGAAACTGACCGTGGCTCGTCGAGGTGGCCGCAAGCGGGCGCTTGGCACCAGGGCTCCTTTGGCGATGCCAATAGGGCCCAATCAGTGCTGGGCATTGGATTTCGTTTCCGATGGCCGTCGCTTTCGCATCCTCACCGTGGTTGACGTCCATACGCGGGAATGCCTGGGCCTGGTCGCCGACACATCAATCTCCGGCATCCGGCTTGCCCGAGAATTGGACGGATTGATCGCCCGCCGCACTAAACCGCAGATGGTGGTTTCCGACAATGGAACGGAAATGACCAGCATGGCCATCCTCCGTTGGAGCCAGGATCGCAGTGTCCAATGGCATTACATCGCACCCGGGAAACCCATGCAGAATGGCTTTGTCGAGAGCTTCAATGGCCGTCTCAGGGACGAATGCCTCAACGAGACGCTCTTTACCTCATTGCCCCATGCCAGGGCGGTACTGGAAAATTGGCGTGATGATTACAACCATGTCCGACCACATTCTGGCCTTGGCGGCGCCACACCCGTCGAAGCCGCGGCAAAATCACGTTCGCAACATGGGCTGGGGCATGCCCCAGCCCATGTTGCCATTCCCGCCCATATCGGGCATCAACAGCACACCGGATTCCACCTCTGAGCGGTAACAATTAGGGGAACAGGTCACAGGCAGGCCGTCGGGGGCGATCAGCAGCTGCTCGGCCTCTTTGGGAGCGCGGCGGCGGCGATGGGTTAGGTAGCGCTCCAGCAGGCGCTTGACCTCGGGGCTGGTGAGATAGACCCGCCGCTCGCGGTTGCCTTTGCCGCGCACCTGGATGACGCCCTCGGTCAGATCGAGAT
>Ga0228698_1000008_pt1 | contig 239456 bp, 232 predicted proteins | sample McNCre117_Aug_MG_FD_178015 | JGI IMG/M metagenome (GOLD analysis project Ga0228698, IMG submission 178015) | Freshwater microbial communities from McNutts Creek, Athens, Georgia, United States - 1-17_Aug_MG | ecosystem: Environmental > Aquatic > Freshwater > Creek | place: USA: Georgia... | reverse complement strand
CAGCAATGCTGTCGCCTATGTATGTTGCACTTAAGTTATAACCGCCTTGCGTAGCATTTCCGGATGATCCTGCATCTAAGTAATAGGTGCCCGATGCTTGTGCCGTGTAGGTCAATTCCGAATTAAGGCCACTATTTGCATTGTCATTCGATGAAATCAGGTTGCCGTTTACGTCACGCAAGTTCAATAGGGTATTCAGGGCACCCGACGTGGCATTCATATTAAATCTATAGAGGTTACCTGACTGAAGATTGATGCGAACCCAGTCATGGTCTGCGTTGCTATCAATTGCAAGCGCGGAGGCTCCTCCCACAGATAAAGCTGCTGTGGTCGTTGTGTTGTCAGCAATGCTGTCGCCTATGTATGTTGCACTTAAGTTATAACCGCCTTGCGTAGCATTTCCGGATGATCCTGCATCTAAGTAATAGGTGCCCGATGCTTGTGCCGTGTAGGTCAATTCCGAATTAAGACCACCATTTGCATTGTCATTCGATGAAATCAGGTTGCCGTTTGCATCACGCAAGGCCAACAAGGCGTTGAGACTACTGCCTGCTACGCGGTCTAAGTTAAATCGATATTGATTACCCGCTACAAGGTTAACGCGAAACCAATCGTGGTCTGCGTTAGTTTCTACAGTTGATCCAAACCAAGAGCCTACAGCCAATTGATTTGTGGTAGATACATTGTCTAAAACGCTATCAGTGGGTGCAGCCACAGGAAGCAAGGTAGCTATTAAACTGTATTGGCCTGTTGTTACCGCATTTGAAAGAGCTTGTAAAAAATACAGTCCACTCGAGGTTGCAGTATAGGTAAACAACGAATCTCTCGTGGAATCAGATGCGTCATTATTACTAGTTATAAATTCATTTGAGGAATTTACCAAGCGCAGAACTGAGTCGAGCGTGGAGCCAGCTGCGCGATTCATCTGAAACTGATACGTATTACCAGCAACAAGGTTCACACCTACATAATCAATGTCTGCAACAGTATCTATAGCCGACGTTATGCTTGAGCCGATAGCTAGCCGTGTTGTGCTTAGTGTAGAGTTAGCTATGTTGTCTGCAGCAGCGGTTGTAGCAGCAGCGGTTGTAGCAGCAGCGGTTGTAGCAGCAGCGGTTGTAGCAGTAGTGGCCGTAGTGTTTAAAACGCTCAGGTTATAACTCCCAGTGAGCATTTCGTTATACGCGCGCGCAACGAGATAATAAGTGCCCGAGCTAGTTGCTGTGTAGTTAATCCGTGAGTTTAAAGTACCATCTGAGTCGTCGTTCGCAGCTATTTCTTGGGAGCTAGCATCGTTCAAATGCAGATATGTATCAAAGCCATTGACTCCAACAAGTCGAAACTCGTACGATTGACCTTGCACCAAACTAACACGATACCAATCGTAGTCCACCGGAACGCCTCTGCCACGGGATTCAATTGTTGATGAAGTAGTAAGTCTATTTCCGGTGGATAATAAAGCAGCTTCTCGGCTTTCGGTGAAAAAAGTGCTCGCGATTCCTGCAAAGTCCCCGACATCTATTGTTGGTGAAGACGTTAGCCCAGGGGTTACTGCTGCTGTCGCTACCGCTGCTGTCGTTACTGGTGCTGTCGCTACTAGTGGCGTAAGATCTGTAGCACTCAGCGTGTAATTACCACCAGCCCCATTATAACCGAGGACATTTAGGTAATATGTGCCTGTCGTTGCAATTGCATAGGTAATTTGAGGGTTCAAGCCATTGAAGTCATCATTCGACGTCAGAATCCCAGCGCCACCAATGCCCCGAAGTTCCAACATTGAATCAAAATTGCCCACCACATTAAACCGATAGGTATGGCCTGCCAGCAATTCCACCCCAACCCAATCCTGATCACGGTAGGTAAGAGAAGAAGATAGCTGAAATCTATTTTCAGCAGTTAATCTCGCAGTTGAAGCAGCGCTCGCCGCGATGTCTTGATCACTACCGTATGTAGGCATAACTTTCTCCCCAGAAATTCACATTGAACAAGACTCAGCTAGCACGCACAACCCCTAATTAGGGGTAGCAGTTTAGAACTACCCAAACTAAATGATTCAGAATCAATGATATAGATTATTACAGAAGGTTACATAGTCACGACATGGGTCAAGTCATACAATGAAGAACGCACAGATCGGGCTCTTGAGAAACTGCCGCCCAAATCCTTCAGGGAGCAAGCAGAAAATTCTCTTTTACCCGTGTCTAATTGACAAGGGAGACTTCAAATAAACACTTGTCTTCTAAGACACATCTTTAAAATAAAACGTATCGCAATACCCCCTTTAACGCGCGCCCCATTGAAATGGGCAAGATTGTAAACTAAAGGCAGGATAGGCTTGCCGCCGGTATTTGTCTTACAAATTTGGTTGATGCATTAGTCACAGCGCATGGCATAGAACTTTTCGGATGACCCGGGCACGGGCATATCCCGCACAATCCGGAAGCCTCAGTGCTGGTACTTGTGAACGTTGCCGGCGCTCTGAGTGATCAGTGTGCATGGGCAATCTCTCCTCTCGAGCTCGCTTAAGAACGGGATGGAGTAGGCGCGACGCAATCCTCTAGTCCATATAATCGGGACGAACCGCGACCAAGTGTAGATACCATTGTGGATCATTTCCTATACCGGCAGTAAGTTCGGCAATAATCCGCCCTACCGCCCCCAGCCTTGTAAATGTTTCCGGGTCGGTAAAGTCCTCCGGGCGAAACGGATCAACCTCCGCATCCTCATCGTGCCACATTCCGGATGGAAACCAGATTCTGATAGCTTCCATTTTTTCAGATGAGGCCAGCCTCAGGGCACCAGGCGAGCAGGATGTGACGAGGGAACGGAAGAAACGCTTCTTCAGCTCAAGATGATTCAGCACATGATCAAAGAGAAAGCTGCCGATTGGGTCTTTGTTCGTGATAAATGCTTCAGCAGAGACATCAGCCATTTCATCCAAACGGCTCAATGGAACTTCATAAACCGTCATTGTTGCTCCTTCACTTCGACTGACCGAAAGCATTATTCAACCATGAATGCAAAAACACGCTGCGCAGCAGGAAGTTTGCGACCCTCATTGCGGGTGACTTTTGTATTGATACAAAACTGAGCAAACAAGTCAGGTATGGCGGCAACTAAATCGATATGGCTGCTATCAAGATTAAAGACTTAGGTTGAGGCAATGGCCGTTTCTCGGCCAGAGCTGACATTGATGCCAAGTAATGGATAAGTCTGCAATCCAACGCATAACTGCCGTACAGCGCTGAAGGAAACTGAATGGTAGATTCTTCATCAGTCCAGTGCGTGCTTCCGACCCATTGTTTCCAGTCTGTGCCTGAAGGTCGATGACCGGCGCTCAGTGGGGTGCAGGCATTAACAGCAAGTTTGTCATACTTTATGTAGTAATCTTACATAAAAAGCCAAACGAACGAGCAGTTGAATCAAAGGGGGAGAACTAAGGTTGGAAATCGTTACTGTGGAGCAAAGGCTCAAACGTGAAGGCCTGGCCTCCCCTTGCCTGAACGCGCTACAAGCAGACGACTCGCTCTATACGGTGCTCACGCACCAGCCACCGGGTCTAATCCGCATAACGTCCGACTCAATTGGTCATGCCAATAGCGAGGAGGCAATGAAGCGTACGGCAGCATTCCTCCGGTTGGCCGCTACTGAAGAAACCCAACCTGACCTAATCGTCAGTCCGGAGTATAGCGTTCCATGGGCGGCGCTTCTCGAAGCAATTGAGCAAGGCATAGTGCCCAATGAGGGAAAACTTTGGGTTCTTGGATGCGAAAGCCTACAATTGAGCGGCCTGGACGCTGTCCGCCAACGGCTTGGAGAGCGAGCAGTGGTCATCGATGACGACCTATCCCCTGGGGCTCGGAGTACGCAGCAGTACCGCAATCCGCTTACATACGTATTCCAAACCAAAAGCACTGCTGACCAAGCCCTGCGCTTAGTACTGTTGGTCCAGTATAAGACAGCACCCTCAGGAGATGACCAGAATACTGAGGCGATAGGAATGCTCCCCGGCACCTCCGTATATGCATTTGGAACTCAACCAAATGAAGTTCGCCTTATTACACTCATTTGTTCTGACGTCTTCGAATTCAGAAAGGAACTAATCGACCAATATTACAGAGGCCTGCTTCTCCTGCACATTCAGCTCAACAACAGCCCGCGCCACTTGCTGTATAAAAAATACAGACAGGAGCTATTCGCCGCAGCCGGTGAAACTGAACTATTGTGTCTCAACTGGGCCGCCAACGTGGCCTCAGTTGACGAAAACGGCACCAATGAAAAGCCGTGGGAGAATATCTGTGGTTCGGCTTGGTATCTATGCTCGCCTGAGACAAATCTGTCGGACGACGCCATTCAGGAAAATCACAGGCATGGCTTTTATTACACACGGCACGAGCCCATACGTGCGCATGCTTTTCAATTTCACTATCAGCCTCGCGTCTTCTTGTTCCAGGCAACCAAAGTCTTGCATCACGCTATTCCAAAGCCTCGCTCGAAGCGTACTGGTCCAAAAGCACTGAAGACATTTGTATGGGCGGAAGACCAAACCCAATGGGTTGAGCCTCAGACAGAAAAGGAGTTTCCGAGCGACGGATTCTGCGAACATCTTAACAAGAGCAACACTGAAGGCACCCCACTCAATGACCTTCGTGACCTTTACCAAACCGGACCTATAGCTGTTGAGCGGATGATGGCTATTACTGCGGGCCAGTTTGGGGTAATTGCGAACTGGTACGAGCCTGCTCGCATCGACTCGATGCAGCTCAGCGAAGAAGAAATCGTACGGCGAGTCACCGTAACCCAAGACCCTGCACCAGATGCGGTGAATTTCCGAAAAGAAAGGTTTGCTCGTACCCTTGCCATTGCTGAACTAAGGGCGAGCAACTTCTCCTGGCCAACTTCTGTCGAAGCGCTCCGCGAAGGCTTTAAGTTTATTTGGAATACAAAATACCCTAATCGCAACGTCGTTGCAGAAGATAACACCCTAGCAACAATCGTTCACGCAGGGATGTATGCAAACCCCGAGGACTTGGAACGGCTTGACCAACAAGTACGGAAGACCCTCGCAGGACACCCCCCTGAGCCAGAACAAATGCTCTCTCAGGATCAAATGAAGAAATTCGTTAACCAACACTACGCAACTGGTGCCCAGCGCTTCTGCATCGTTTACTCAACCGCCTCCGGTACCAAGACTTACTTAAGTGGCCGAGACACGTTGTTCACAAGCACGGGAGGCCAATCAGCTGTTGATATTGGCACACCATCGTTCACCCGGCTGACAGGCAATTTCTCGGGAGCTTAAGAATGAATCTTAAAGCAGCACGTGAAAAACTTGCACGAAAGCTTACCAACGTCTCGGAAGTCTCTGCAGGCGTACTTCGCGGAATTAGGCGTAGCAACGAACGTGATGTTGCAGCCTATGTCTTTGACCTGAACAATCGCTTGCCAGACACTGTAGGTGAATTAAGCAGCTATCTCGATGAGGTAATTGGACCTGCTTACTTCGACAAGGATGCGTCACCGGACTTGCGCTGGAACAATTATCTATATTTTGTTGTAGACAACAGCGTTTCAAGAAATAGTCTCTTTCAGACGACAAAGCGAAATGTGGAGGCAGACAGGAATTACGCTCGCAAATTTGTCGTCATTGAAGAAGACTTTGACCGAATACTGGATGAACTTGATTCGGTTGCAGTGGTAGATAACTTCGAGGCAGCTACTGACATTGTTCAAGCTTGGTCGGATGGCCTCAGCGCTGTCGGAATGGAGGACGTGCTGGATGGAGAACGCCCGATTGCCGATGTCGTTAGAAGCATCTCCTCTGGAACAGCAAAGCAGTCAATCAGAACCAAGAAGGCTACCGGTATTGAATCAAGCCAACTACTAGTTGGGTCGCATATCGCGAGCATTGACCTAAGTGGTTACAGGCCCTACCCAAAGTCTAAGTCTTATGGTGCATTAGGAAAGGCTAACCTTCTCTACGGTTTGAATGGGGTTGGAAAAACATCCCTTCTTGAGGGAATAGAGTTTCTTTATTGCGGCGCAAATCGCCGTTCCAACGCTGCAGCAGCAACTACTGTTGAGGGTCGGCTGGTATCTGGGCATGCAATCAAGACTTCGGGGCAACAGCCCTTGTCCGATTTCAAGACGCGGCAGCGGCTTTGGTATGGCAGCGACGATAACAGTCGGCAGAACAAGCTGCCGCACCAGTTTGCTCGATTTAACTTTTTGAACACCGATGCTTCGGCGGAGCTTTCACTGCTTAAGGAGTTTACCAAGGAGGGGCATGCGGAAAGCCTTGCTGCATTGCTTAGCGGCCATGAGGCTACTCTGATGTGGCGACGCATTCAGGACGTACGAAAAGCGGTAGCAGAGGAAATCCGCTCAAAACGCTCTGAGCGTGCTGTCGCAGAGAAGGACAAAGAAGGCAAAGTACAGGAACTCTCGGCGCTGGAAGCATCTCCTGGGCAAACAGACGCAGCTTTCTCCATTTTCATTAAGGACCTCGAACGTATCGGATGGCAAAACCGCCCTAGCGGTAAAGAGGATGTCACCGAACAATTTGTTGGAACCCTTTCGAACCTGACATCGAAATTGAGTGTAATTCAACAACTAGATTGGCTTGCAACGCCAATTACTGAAAACGCCATCACTAAGCTAGCGTTAGTCATAGAAAGCACTTATACGAACCTAGAATCCGAGCTGCCCGCTGCCCGGGATGATGAGCGACTCCGTAATGTCCTCTCGGAGCGAAATGGCTTGGCAAATTCCCGGCTGATAGCCCTAGATGCGATTTCACCCACGGCGCTCTCTGAGCTAAAAGCGTTTTCAACGACAGTCAAGCAGTCCAACCAGGAACTGGTGCTGAACGCTCCCGTATACGCCGCTTTGCCTTCAGATGCTCCCCCGGAGGGTTGGCAGTCCTTATTGGGAAGCAAGTCACTCTCAACGGCTCAAGCAGAAGCAAAAGCTAAGTTTCATGACTTAAGCTCCCAAATTGATGTGCTTCAAAAACGTCTTGCCGCCTCAACGCGGACGCAGTCCGAGTTGCAGCGTGCGATGGCTGAACTACAAAACTGGTCCCAGAAGGTGGTCGAGCATCGTCACTCGGATTCCAACTGCCCTGTTTGCGGAACCGAATTTGGCCCGGGTGAGCTGGTTCGGCGCATCCAAGCCCTCTCCCTAGTGCCATCGGATGCGGAAATTTTAGAACTTCTGCAGCTTATCGAGAATTTAACTACAAAAAAACGGCAAGTTGCAGGAAAAACGTCCTGGCTTGAACAACTAGATAGGTTTACTCGCATCCATCAGGACAACAGTAATCTGTTGACAGTCCACGATGCTCAACTGATGGTTTCGAGAACTATTGAACGGCAGAAAAAATTGCTCGAGGAAAAACGGGCAGCGCAGCAAGGGCTCGATGCCTATGCGCGGGGGGGGCTGTCTTTAGAAAAAATTGAGCAGCTTTGCCGACCTGTCGATGAACATGAACGAGACGGACCAGCGTCACTCAGTGTGCAGGAAGCGCTTGATGGTACAAGACAGTATATACAGCAACTTCAAAATACCATCGACCAACTAAACGCGCGAGTTATTCAGCGGAACGAAAGGCTTAAGCACAGCATAGATGAGGCAGGTATTCAAGGCGTCAACAATTTAGACTCCGCCTTTGAGCAACTGAAAGCCCGAAAACGATTGGCACAGGGAGCTAGCGATGCGTGCGCAGCGGCTCATCGCTACTTGGATTTTGCGCCTGATGCTGATTTAGGTTCGCTCCTGACTTCGTTGGGATCTTCCGTTTTAGGAGCCAAGAAGGTCCAAGCAGCTCTGCAGTCTGATAGCAGTTCGGTAACGTACTTGAAGACGGTGCGGGAACAACTTGCTCAACTTACAGCGCGTCTCAATCGCATTAGCGGAGGTATTGAGCGACTGGCGTGGGCGCAGCGTGTTCTTGACGATATTATCGAGAACCAATCGCTTGACGCTGCCAGTGCTGCCGTCGTAGCTGCTACGCACAAGGTAGCTGATAGCATCTTTGGTCGGATACACGCTCCAGCTGAATATCTAGTCACTGCCGACGCTGAAACACCATTGAGAAGGCGCGACAACAATTTGCCAGTTCAACTTAATCAAGTTAGCACAGGCCAACGGTCTGCCTACGCTTTGTCAATGTTCCTTGCGATGAACGCCCAAGTCAAAGCGGGCCCCAAGGTCATCCTGCTGGACGACCCGATTTCGCACATTGACGACCTCAACGCCTTATCTTTTCTGGACTACTTGCGGAATCTTGTGATTAAGTCAGACCGCCAAGTATTCTTTGCCACTGCAGACGAGAAAGTCGCAGGATTGTTCGTACATAAGTTCGGCTTTCTCGGTGAGGAGTTCCGGACCATTGAACTAGCGCGTGGATAGTCGGTACAAAGCGTTTAGAGTGTCTAGTGATTGCCGGGCCATTTGACATGAGTTGTGTGCGCCACTTTGATCACGTAAAACGTGATAACTGGGGTCTGATCGGCTCCAATCTTCGACAGAGCTGTCATGCAGTTTAGCGATATAAATTCCGCTACTGACCGATAGAACTCACTCGGCTCATCTGAAAGCTGCCGTTCAATTCATAACGACTGAATGACCGCTAAGCGATTCTTTGCAGCCTGTGTTTAAACATCTCGTCAACGTCGGCTTTGGCCGAGAAGCAGAAGTCTTTCCAAGGTAGACTTTTGTAGACTTAAACTCTTTTTAAAAATCTTTGTATCAATATAAAACCGACTAACCTGATCGGGTATTGAACATGTGAACCTTAACAACATGGCAGAATTACCCCATGAGTGAAGATGACCTCCTGCTCCTACTTACCCGTGAGATGCCCTTTGGTAAACACAAGGGTATCCTGATATCCGACCTGCCCGGAAATTACCTGAACTGGTTCGCACGCGAAGGTTTCCCTCAGGGTGAATTAGGTCGACTTTTACAGTTGATGCAGGAAATTGATCACAACGGACTGTCCTTCCTGCTGGATCCGCTTCGGAACAAGTCCTAGCGTATTCTGGGAATCTCCGGTTTTTTGCCATCGATGAATTCTTCTATCTGGCTGGCCGTATCCTGATCAGCTTTGCTACTGCTTCGGCTTAGGGCTTTTGATATCTTCTGCCAGGCAGTTAAGGCGCTTTTGTAAACTCTTGGCCACTCAACCGGGTTCATAATTTCTATGAATTTGATTGGCGTACGCTTTTTTGCATGATGCCCTGATTGGCTAATTGATCGTTGCGTACTACCTCTTGCCCACCGAGGAGTGGCATTAGCATCAATACCAAGCTCCCTTAATTGTTCGGCAAACCCTTCACGCCACCGCTGGAGGTCTGCCTTTCTGGGATTCAGGCGCTTTCGTTTACTGACTGGTGCAGCCAATACGCAGGCATGAACATGGGGCTTATCGGTATCGGTATGTAGAGCAAAGCAGTACCGGTGTTTATTTCCGAACTCTTCGTCCAGAAATATCTTTGCAGCCTCTCGCACCTGATTTGCTGGCGTACCTGATGGCATGGACAGGATGATGTTGAATGCTTCACGCCGTTTGCTGACTTCAGGTATTGGCTGACCTCTGACATGTGTTTTCAGCTCAGTAGCAAATGAGGTCAACCCTTCTTTATCGGTCAGGCGCTCACCGGTATCTGTTTCCAGTTCCAGTTTTCCATTCCGGCTGATGTAGGTCAGATGGTTGCGTATGGCTGCCATACCTTTACCCGCCCCAAGCCGGTTGGTGATTTTGACCATGACTTCCGGGCTTCGCCTGGTTGTTCGAGCAATCTGCTCCCTTATCCGTGCATGTCCTGATAGAGCTTTAGCCGCGCTTGATCCGAGTTTCTTACTTGTGGTGTCCTTTTTAGGGACTTTACCTTTTAGTGAAACCGGGTAGAAGAGCTTTTCAGCCCATCGCCTGATGTCATCTTCTCGGTCAGAACCGGCCATGGCTATTCGGACCGCCAGCGACCCACGTTTCTGGAGATGACTCTGGCGATCACCTTGATATGAGCTGAGACTGTTTTCTGCAGATCTTCCAGTATTCGGAACCGGTAGGTAGCAACCTGTATGCCACTCTGACGAACATCACGGGTGAGCTGATTAAGGTTTCTTGCCAGCGGCGCAAGCAACCGGTTTGATTCATAGAGTGCATCCAGGCCAGATTCTCCGAATTCAGGTTCCTTCTGCAGGTTGGCGCGAATCAGTGACACGATCCAGCGATTCGGTGACGTGAAACCTTCTGAATCACACCTCTGCTGAATGACAGCATGCTCCTGAGGGGTTAAACGGAGTTCCAGCCTTACCCTAGGCTCTGATTCGTCTTCGATATGGATCGGGCTTTTAGAAACTGGCACCTGAACCAGCGCTTTGCGGATCAGCTCGCGGATGGCATCACTTGTCCTGATGCCATTAGCAAAGCAATAGTCTGCGAGAGGTTCGCGCAGCACCCCCAATCGAACGGTAACGGATCCGGAGTTATCCATAAGAAAGGGTTATCTGCGAGGGAGGATTCTGGGCTGTCTCTGAATGTCCAGCTTTACGGACTCGTCCCGACCTGATGTCGGGCTACGTCCGGGAGGCGCGTTCCGGTCATAGACCATTGGTTCAGGTATCCATGTGCCTTTGCTAGCCAGGTGTCGCCCTATCCGCTCTGCCGCTGCAATAACAATCCGGACTTTTTCAGGGGGGTAGCCTTTAGCATGTGCCACTACACCCATGACGATTGCTTGCTTGTGGATAGCCCTGCCTTGCTGTGGATCCGGGTTTGCTTCCTCCGGTAATACCACCACACCTGGTATCTCACCTTTGTGCAGCCGTTCAGCCATACCTTTGCTTACTGCTGTTTTCAGTTCTTCCTGTTTTGCTGCATCCCGGATATTAGCCGAAATCCACTGATTTATAGCCTCTTGCCCCGCATAGGCCTTTACAAGCTCGGGGTAGGCTTTGATGGCCTCATCCTTTGTCTGATCGGTAAATGCTCTGGACCTGGCCGGACCGAGCTCATGTACCGAGAGAATTGATGGATTTTTACGTAGCGCCTCTTTCAGCTGCAGTTCATCCTGTGGCTTCGGTTCATAACCGCGAATAGCCATCCCCCTTTTTGCTGCTTCCAGCCATACCGTTTTACGGAAAGACTCCGAGCCGGTGACTATCAGTTCCTTCCAGCCTTTGGCAATCGCCAGATCGACCATGGATGCTGCCACAACAGGATCCTCTGTCTGTGTGGCGATCTTTGCGCCACGATCTTCAAAGGCGAGCGCATTGTTCCGGTCCCGAAAGAAGTATTGTCCCGCCTCTGCCAGATAGCGTTTTCGAATCAGTTCCGGCGAATCTTCTGGATCCAGGACCGACCGGGCGTATCGATTGGCACGAATGGAAGATTCGATCCGGTTATCTTCCTTTGAAGACGAGTCAGGTTCGTGGTCCGGCATATGGTCTCCTCTACTCTCAGAAGGTCTGATTCATCGCGTCTACGATGGATTCCAGCGCATCTGTTTCGCTCATTGCGGTTTCTTCGAAAGCCGTTGCCTGTTCTTCCGGGCTGATTTCTGATGGCAGGGGAACATATTCACTGCCTTCTGTCTGATGAATCAGCGATTCGTCATAGGTACTCATTAACGACTCCTTGAGGGTTTGTTGGTATCGGCGATTTCAGGGTTAACAGCCTTGGGTGTTGAGTGCCCCTGACGCATGGTTTTGAGCCGTTCAATCGTTTTCGCCTGAGCTGCATCAAGCTGGGACATGAATTCCTTGCCGTACCCCAGCTCATTGGCTGATTTTTTAAGAGACCCCAGAGCGCGATCAATCATGTCCTTCTGCCGGTCAAGTGGATAGGCCTTACCTTCCTTCCCGGCGTAGTGAATCTGAACATCGGCGTTGTTGAGCCGGTGTTCCTGATCCCTTAAGGCGAGTGTTTTTGATGCGAGCTGCACATTGGCTTTATCGTGAATGACGATGGCGCGTGGGCCAACTTCCTGCAGAAGATGGGTAGGTGTATTCACGATCTCTCCTTTATAGGGGCCACCGTTTTCACGGGGGGCATAAAGCTCGGCGCGCTGGCCAAACTGTTCTTTGGCGAGAAGACGGATGCCTTCCGGCAAGTTGGTGATGTCGTAGACTGGTTGTCCCAGTTGCTGAACAGGCTTATTCACCAGAGGATTGGGGATTGCGGTTTCAGTTGTTGCGCTTGCAGGTATGGCTTTGTTCATTTCAAAGACTCCTTCTTCCAGGACGGTTTGAGGGTTGGGTTTAGGTTTGAACGTTGGATCGTCATAAGTCATTCGATTCCGTTCGAGATCGATATCCATGACAAATCGGGCCATGAGCTCGGCATCACGCGACGCCCTGAATATCTCGTTGTGATCGTTCCTGAGCACCTGGATCCAGTTCTGAACATAACTGGCATGTCGTTCCGGATCATGCGGAATCCCGATCTGGGCTGACATGAAATAACTTGCCAGTTCAGCCCGCAGTTCTTCCTTGGCGTAGCTTTCGGATCCGAATGTGCCCGTCATATCCCGGTTTAACCGCAATGGATGGCCTGTCCAGTGCCCGAGCTCATGTAGCACCGTTGCGTAGTAATGGGATTCACTTTTGAACTGGTTACGTTCCGGCAGATGGATATCGTCGGAATTAACCACGTAATAGGCCTGATCAAGCTCATCGTGATAGATGAATGCGCCGGAGGCATCAATAATCTGTTCCGCCCGTTCTACAGGATTCCATTCATAGCCGGGTTCCGTGGTCTCAAGGGGTGGAACGTTATCCATCTGCTTGGCATTGAATACCAGTGCCCGATAGACGCGAGGCCAATCTAGTTTGACGCGAACTTTTCTCGGCTTACCATCTTCGCCCATCACCGGCTTACCTTTGTCGTCCGTCATGAGCTGTTCGTCATGGGTCTTCCAGTATTCGATCATGGAAGACTTTTCCCCCTTCTTTACCTGCCAGCCAAGTTCGGTTGCCTGTTTATAAGTAGCCCAGCGCGGATCGTTAAAGCTCTGCATCGATAACCAGAGTGAATTGCACCCCTGGTAAGGCTTGCCGGTCAGGGCATTAATTGGCAGTTGCGGGGCTCGACCATCCCACGGCTTCTGCCAGGGGGCAGTGCCGTTCTCCAGATGTTCGATGATCTTATTGGTCAGTTCAGCCCGATAGTCCGGCTTACCGGGCTTATCGGAATTCGCTGACTTCAATGGGGATGACTCACCTGAACGCTGTTCGTCCATGGGTTTACTCCTATCATGGGCATCGCTAAATGCCCCTGTTTGAACGGGTGTCAGCTCCCGGTGGATTCAGTGTGTGAACGTATAGACGAACGAAATCACCAAAGTCTCATGCGAGCTCTGGCGCAGGTTTAAGAATGTTCAGTAGACGCCGGGTGGCGTGGTGGTAATGGGGTAGTTCATCTCAGGCTCCTATCAGGGAAATACAAGTGCGCTAACACTTGCCTTTATCGTATCAGGCTTTTCAATCAACAGTACATAAATTGTTATAGAGAAGAGAATGCCTCACTGATCTGCTGGTGGTCTATGGGTCTGTTCTCATCTGCTGTGTTACCGCCAGCAGCCTCATCTTCTACGGCTGCAATGAATTCAAGTCCATTAAGCAGCCAGTCACTAAGTTCGGTGATAGCGCTATCTGTGTTCGGAGATTCGTTTCTGGCCAACATAAGGGAATCAGTTATACCTGTAGCGATCTGAGCCTGGTAGCAATTCAGGGCAAACTCGTAAGCATCGTCTTCATCTTCAATAGGCGGCATCCTGATCTCCGGATCCAGAAGCAGCAGATGTTCCGGTGGCAGGTCAGACAGAACATCATCAGATGTGTGCACTTCGTTATCAGCCAGTGGCCGGATCCGTTTCTGGGATCTGGCGATGAATAGATCAAGATCCATGGGTGGTACAACCGGCGGATCAATCACCCGCGATGTAAAGACCGGGTCATCGTAATAGCGGATCTTGTCGCAAAGTATGGGCTTGGTGTTTTCGAGGAGGATGATCTCTTTCCACTGCCCAAGCTCTTTCAATTCCTGAGGCATCATCAGCGCCCGTTTCTGATCCGAAATGCTTTCACTTGATCCCTTGGGATCAAGAATCTGCTTGGAGCGGCTTTCACTGATCCCCTTTTCGGTAAAGGTGCCGAGCATCTCGGAGTATTCGTTCGCATCCTTCTGCTCTCTAGGTGCAAAGAGAATCTGCATTGCATGGTTAGTCAGGAATGTTCTGGCATCTTCCTTGCCATAGACCGACTCTAGCTGTGAGAGAGACTGAATGATTGGCAAAAGACGCAAGTTGTAACCCGCAATGTAGCTGACAGCTTTGGCAAGGATATTCACCTTGCCGATGGCTGTGAATTCATCCATGAGCAGTAAGCACGGATACCGGTATCGTGCCGGGCTATCCTGAGGCAACTGTTTGGTATTGAGATTAACGAGCTGGCTGAATACGAGATTGACCAGCAACTTGGCGTCTTCCAGATGATCCGGTGTGATGCCGATGTAAACCGACATCGGCTTTATACGGACATCAGCAAGATCAAAGTCATTCTGGCTAGTCGCCGCATCGACCACAGGGTTACGCCAGATGGTTAATGGCGCGTTAAAGGTGCTGAGAATCGATGCCAGAACATCATCAGATGCCGATAGGAAGTTGGCCATTGCATCCAGACACTCTCCGGATAGCCACGGATACGTTTCGATGAGATTCTGAAGGTACTTTTTAACGCTCAGACCAGAGCCTCTACCAGAAGACTGACGTAGGACTTCACCCATGGTGACCGGGTAATCCGGCAAGGCTTTATCCTTTTCACGACGATCCCTGAGTTCATATAGGAAAAGCACAATTGCCAGAAAAAGGTTCCGGGCATTGTCATTCCAGAACGCATCCTTGCCACCCGTTGGCCAGACGGCATTGCCAATGGCCACAATATCACCAACACGGAATACCCCATCGGTAATGCTTGAAAGCGGGTTATAGCGATGGGTTCGGGGTGCCGCCTTGCCTGTTTCCGGTTCCCGATCTTCGGCAAACGGATTGAATAGCCAGGTTTCCTGCTTCAGAACCTGATGCCGGTAACCGGCTGTAATGTTGTAGTTTTCCTGTTTGATGTCGAGCACCACCACCGAGCCTGTATAAGTCAGCAGATTGGGAATCACGACTCCGACACCCTTACCGGATCGGGTCGGTGCCGCGAGTATCACAAACTGCTGCCCAGGGAAGTGCAGGACTTCTCCTTTGTGCTGGCCGATCACGATGCCGTCATCTTGCACAAGGCCTGCCTGTCTTATTTCCTTGTCGTTTGCCCATCGGGCACTACCATGCAATGCGCGGCGATGCTTTTGCAGCATGCCGTTCAGTACGACATAGATCGGTACAAAATAGACCACCAGACTGGCATAGAACAATGACCGGATCAGTCTGTCTTGCTCAAAGACCGGATACACTCTGCTCCGGACCGATTCCCAGCCGTCCAGCCAGGTCCAGATATCTGATCCCAGCGGATTCTTGTGAATAGCTGCCAGCCAGAACATGCCAGCAAACCATAGAACAAATGGAATCGTGACGGCCAGAGCGACCACAACAAACAGCACGCGCCACTGTGTGGCAGCGATCTTCTGCAACATATCCAGCTCCTATCAGATGGTGCGCTAACACCTGACAGGAAGTGTATTACGTAAACTGAATGAGGTCTCTAGTAAAGTTCGTGGCAAAATATCAACTGAGGCTCACAGACAACAATCTGTTGAATTACCTAATCATCGCGCGCTCCTTGATACTGAGACAGCCTTCTCCATTAAGTTCTGTTGCGGTTCTGTCCAGTACGACATTGAATTCGTTCTTGATCCGGCTGATCAAGCTGTCTTTGAACTGCCGAACGGTTTCGTTGCTGCCGTTCAGGCGTTCCCTGATTCGTCACCCTACGCCCCTGATATCGCCGACTTCAAGCCGGTTGAATAGCTCATTGAGATCACTCGGGGATAACTGATTCAGGTCAGGGATGCCGTTTGCCATGGATTGAACATGCGCTTTCTTGGCGCAGTAATTGGCGAGCCTGGCCAGAGTCTTTGAGCTACCGATTCCGAGACAGACGGGGATGCCTGTCCATTGCCGTACCCTCTGCCGAATCTGTTGATCCATAGTCGATCAGATCGCGGTTAAAGCCGGTTAGATCAGAGAATGCTACACCGATGGAATAGATTTATGTCAGGTTCACACTGGCCAATGATCGAGTGCATGCGCTGGCTTGTGTCACCGTAGAGCATGTAGTCACTGCTTCTGGTGATGATGCCGTGCTGCTTGGCTAGAAGTCTCCCGTAGTTTGAACCACAGCACACCCATAGCCGCATCTAGCGCTCTACCCTCCTGGTTCCGGGCGGAGCAATTGGGGGCCACTAAAAGAAACGTGAAAAAAGCCGTTGGCAAGCCAAAGACTGTCGGAAGGGATATCCAGATCAGTTAAAGACTTTCAACACCAAAGGCGCTGCCGACGCATAGGTACGAGAGGTTGAGCGGAATATAGAATGCCGTGTTTTTCAATCCACATCCAAAACGGAACATACTCTGTCTAAGGATTTGGTTTTTACCTTCAAAACGGATGTCGTACCAGCTTACTACCGAAAGCGTAAGGATAACCGCGAGTCTTGGCACTTTCAGTACGATCGACTAGAAAAGTTTTTTGGTGAGCACTCTATTGCAGTAATCGACCAGAAACTTATTCCCAATTTTCGTGTGGCGTCAATGGTCGACGGGCGCTGTCTGGATGTACCGTGCGCAAGGAGACCTATACGCTCAGCAGGTTCCGCTTGGTTATGCGGCCAAGGAGCTTGATACTCTTCTGTCGCGTGTCAACCCTCTGGCCCTGATCCATAAACAAAAGGGGACAAGGAGCGCCCGCCATTCATATAGAAGCTCAAGCATGCCCAAGACTAGTGCAGCAATCACTATACAGAACAGAACTTGGCCTACCCAAAAAAAACCCTTGTACCATGTTTACATTTAGCCGAGAAAGAGCCATCAGCTCGGATTCAGTTTCCACGCCCTCTGCAACAACTTTACATCTAACTTGAGTCGCGAAATTTACCATTAACTCAACAAACTTGCGCTTGCATCCATCATCGCTTATCCCACTGATAAATTTTGCATCAATCTTTATAACGTCAGGCTTTAATTGCAAAACATGCCACAAACTGGAGTACCCAGCACCGACATCATCAATAGCAAGCTGAAGCCCGCATTTGCGAAACGGCTCTAGAATCCTGTTGACTTTAGCATAATTAAAAACGGGTTCATGCTCAGTCAACTCTAAAACCAAGCGCTCAAGTGGAACATCACTCAAAACCTCATCCAGCACCCCATCTAGAAGAGCAGCCGGCGAAATATTAATAGAAAGATAGCATCCTTTGGGTATGCGCTTTAATTCCTCTACAGCACAAGAAAGCACAGCCGATTCCAACTGGCGGTGCATGTTCACTTTTTTTGCATCGATAAAACACTCATGTGGAAAAGAATACGAACCATTTGTGAAACGTGTTAACGCTTCATATCCCACGGTCTGCTTTCCATCCGATAAAAAAATCGGTTGTAACACAATCATGAATCGACGATTGTCTATTACAGATCTAACCCTTATTTTTGCAATTTGTTTTTTTACTAGTTCTTTTATCATAGGCTCTGGACTTCGTATCCCATAAGAAGCAAAGGCGCTTTTGTTGTGAAGAGTATTGCAGCCAATTTGCTTCATCACCATTCCACTTATGGGGTGTAGCAATGCATAGCTAAGGTTTCTTTCAAAACACTCGAAAAGCATACTGCTCCACATCATTGAGCACCTAGGACGCTAACCTACAAACCCCTAACGTGTGAGACTCATAAAAGTCCAAACCTGCTCAATGGTGTCTAGCAAACCCATGTATATTCACAATGTGACTCAAGCGGCATGCAAAGCCTCGCTGCATTTACAAACCAAGCAGGATCAACGACCGCTTATAGCTACGTAGATGCATCCGGAATAGGTGTCTATGGCTACGGCTTATCGGGTGGCACTTATATTCAGGATGGGACATCAATGACTGCGCCATATGTGACAAGTGCTGCAGCCATATCGCTGTCAGCAAATGCCAGCCTATCTGCTGCCCAAATCGCTCAGTTCATCTCAGGCACTTCTCATGGATGATTTAATGCTCAGTCACTGTATCCACCGGACGGCATGTCGGTGGATACAGTGGCATATACATGCAGATCGGCGTAGTGTGTCATATGAAGCAAAGTTTACGGGTAGCCATATCCTAGAGACTCCTCAGCAGGGTTAACTGTGGGTATCAGTACCTGAATCGGCAGTTGGCAATTGTAATTGAGCCTACGGATTGGGCTCTGTAAGTGAGCTCTCCTATATTAAAGGGGGCTTGAGATGGGCTTAAAACCCACACCCCCCCTTTTTCGGGGTGGCGCGAGTGTCGAGTGGCGAGGATTATGGCTATAAAGGTAGGTGGTTGCCATGGTTACTTTCCAACATCAGATTGCACAAAAAATAGCTAATGTAAACGCTGCTTGGCGAATCCATTTAATTGGAGATTTCGAGGACGTTGCCCCGACTCTTCGAGATAGTTTTACAGGTGGCGAGTTACGTGTTAAGAGCCACAATAATGTTGACGCTTTTTGTCGATCAGAGCAGGCATTAGGTGTTTTGTTGATGGATCTTGGAAAGATTGTCGTAGAGGATAACGATATCAGGGATGTAAAGGAAAGGTTTGTCGGGAGAGAGACCATCTATGTGATTGATGATGCCTGCGCGTCACATGCCATCAATTTAGTCCGTTATGGCGTACATAAATTTCTTGTTAGGCCATTTGGTACTGAAGCGTTGCTACGATTTGTTGAAGATGCGGTGAGAAGAGAGTGTTTACGCACTGTTGGAAATGAAATCCAGAGTTGGCAAAAGGCCAACTGGGAGATGTTGACTCCTCGCGAGCAGGTGATTTGTAAACATTTGGTGATGGGCTTTGGCAACACCGAAATTGCTGGCATGCTAGACGTTAGACCGGATACCGTCAAAAAACACAGGTCAAGTATCTTAGAGAAAATGCAGGCACGTAGCCTATCTGATTTGGTGAGGGCTTTTAAGTGCTTTGATTGTTCGTTGGACAGTGCCTTAGATTGTTTTGTCGCAACTTGGAGCGAGGTGTCTCCTCTGTGGCATAGCTTGAAAGCCTTGAAGAATGGATCGCATTGAATCAACTGGGGTTTACTAGACACAATTGGGCCGGTTGTGGACTGTCCCGGCTATTAAAAGCCCTTCCTACCTATGATTTGTTCATAGGAGGAAGCAATGAAGTCAGAGCGTTTTGCCCCCCGAATTCAAAGAAGAAGCCGTCCGGCAGATTGTTAAGCGTGGTTATTCCGTTGCAGAGGTCTCTGCACGACTTGGCGTATCGGCACATAGTCTGTACAAGTGGATAAAAGCAGTTCAGCCAGATAAAACAGAGAAGCAAGCCAGCGAACTCTTGGAACCAAAAAGCGAAATACTTCGGCTCCGGGCCCAGCTTCGCCGGACTGAAGAGGAGCGCGACATCCTAAAAAAGGCCGCGAGGTACTTCGCAAGGGACCCCGAGTGAAGTACCGCTTTATCAACGAACACCGCCACGAATATAAGGTCGTCACCATGTGCCGGGTACTTGAGGTCGCTCGCGGTGGCTTTTATAAGTGGTTGTATCAACCTCTTTCTGATCGAGCCATTGAAGACCAAGGCCTATTAGTCAAGATTAAAGAATCTTATGTCGCTAGCGGTGGTGTTTACGGTTGTCGTCGCGTATTTGCCGACCTAAGAGAAGCTGGTGAAACCTGCGGTATCCATCGCGTTGAAAAGATCATGAAAGTTAATAAGATTCAAGCGATACGTGGCTACAAGAAGCCCCGGCATGCGGTAGGTAGGCCATCAATCATCGCTCCCCATCAACTGAATCGCGAATTTACAGTCGATCAACCAGATAGCACCTGGGACACAGACATTACCTATCTGCGTACTTGGCAGGGGTGGCTCTATTTGGCTGTAGTGATTGACCTACATTCGCGCAAAGTCGTCGGCTGGTCTATGAAACCAACGCTGGCCAGAGAACTGGTACTTGATGCCTTACTCATGGCTATCTGGCGAAGCAAGCCGCAAAGAACTGTCATCGTTCACTCAGACCAAGGCTCACAATATGGCAGTGATGATTGGCAACGTTTCTGCCGATCTCATAATCTGGAGCCAAGTATGAGCCGGCGCGGTACTAGCGGGGATAACGCGGTAGCCGAGTCATTCTTTAGCAGCCTAAAAAAAGAACGGATTAGTAAGCGGGTCTACAAAACCCGAGATCTCGCTCGTGCCGATGTCTTCGATTACATCGAAGTCTTTTACAATAAAACCCGTCGCCACAGCCATCTCGGTGACGTCGGCCCCGAAGCCTTTGAACGGGCCTCAGCGTGAGGCTGCGAAGTGTCATGAATTCCGGGACAGTCCACTCGGAAAATCTCAGGCTGCCTGCAACTCCAGCTTGATCGTCTTACCCAGCGCAGCAGCAGCGCTGGCCAGTGTTGTCAGGGTCAGGCTTGTGTCATCTTCATCCAGAAGACGATTAAGTGCGGCCCGGCTGGTATGCATTTTCGATGCCAGCTGGGTTTTAGTCAGAGACTGGGTTTTCATTTCTTCCGCAATTTGCCAAGCGATGACGCGCTTGATAGCGACTGCAGTTGCCTCTTCCAGCATCGACTCTTCCTGCAGGAAGTCATCGAAGCTACTCCCGATATTCTTTTTAGCCATCATGCTCTCCGTTTCAGTTGCTTCAGACGGTCTTTAGCCAGATCCAGGTCCGGCTTGGGCGTTACCTGCTGCTTCTTGATAAAACCATGAAGCAGAACCATCGTCGATTTATCCAGTGCAAACATCACACGGACAATCCTGTTCTCCAGCTTGGTGCGAACTTCCCAGATACCATCACCTAGGCTACGCACCAAGGGCATACCCAGAGGCCAGCCCAGCTGAACCGTCTTGATATCCTCGCCAATCACCTTCCGCTCAATCGCAGGCAGATCTTTAAGCCATTCTCTGACCGGCTCCGAGCCGGAATCGGTTACAAAGAATCGAACATCGAGGGTTGGTTTCATGGCTTTAATGTACCAACTTTGGTACATCTTTGCAAGATTATTTTTGTTGATCATGAAATATCTCAAGTGGCGTAGGCCAGTTCCATCCGTCTGTATGGATCAAAGTAGATTTCCGTCATGACACGGCGCTTGCCGATCTGCTGCCCTTCGGCATCAAAAACAGGTTCTGCCTTCAGATGCGCAATCACGTCCATTGTCATGAAGAGCAGCCGTTTCAAGGCCACATCGTCATAGGCCGCTGCCTCGGGGTGTTCCTTAGCCATCAGAGCAAACCTGGCAATTGCCCGGCTACAGCTTTCGGCATGAAAGCTCGTGATCGAACCGCTGTGACCCGTGGTCAGGAGTTTCAGGAAGTCATAGCTCTCACTGCCTCGTAATTCAGCCAGCAGCACCCGATCAGGTTTCATGCGCATACAGCTGGCAATTAGATCGGCAGGTGTAACTTTGGCTTGCCCCTGCCCCCCCTTGGAATACATCAGATTCACCTGATTCAGATGATTGGGCATAAAGAGTTCCCGAACATCCTCAATGGTGATAATCCGCTCATAGTCGGGAATCGACTGACAGAGCGTTTTCATGAGCGTTGTTTTTCCGGAACCTGTATCGCCGACCACGCAGATATTCAGGCGGGCTGATACTGCAGCCGCCAGAAAGTCTGCGAAGCGTCTTGCACTAAGGTGCTTTAGTAACGCCTGATCCGATCCAGGCACGGTCATCTTGTCGACCCCTTCCGCCTCAGCCTCCGGCAGGCGCCACAGGGTCTCCTCGAACACCTGCTGGCTCTGGTATTCATCCAGTGTCTGGATACGTACTGAAGGACGGCGTACTGAAAATGACATTGTTCCGACCGGAACGGCAGGCGGCATCACGATCTGTACCCGTTCCTGTGTCGGCAGCATAGCTGAAAGAATGGGGTGCTGCGCCGAGATCTCCTGTTTGCTATGAGTGGCAATCGCCTTGGCCATCTGCATCAGATGATCCAGATCTAGCTGTGGGAAATTATGCCGCTCCCACCCCTTATCGGATTCAGCAAATACAACACCCGGTTCATTGATGATGAGTTCTGTAGTCTCGGGTCTATAAAGCAAGGCCATCAGAGGTTTTACAAACTCCCGAAGTGCTTCATCGCCCCGTAAGACGTGTTCGTCAGCCACGTTAGTCATGAACGACTACTCATTCCGGTTGTTGTCGGTACTGGGCGTACTGAATGCTTTGGCTCTGGGATCAACCGTAAATGGTTTCGGTGTATCCGGAGCACCTGCCAGATCACAGGTTGGCCACTGAAACCCCTTGTGGCTCATCGCTTCATAGAGCCGCTGGATGGGAGGAACACATTCAGCCACGGCCATCGGTCCAGCCGGGTTCGACATACAGAGCATCACCTGACAGCCCCAGTCATCGGCAATGGCACTCTGGCTGAGCAATAGCATCAACAGTAAAGATGGTGTTTTCATAGGATCAATTCGGTTTGAGTTGTGGAGCCAGCTCGTAGACAGCGGAGAAATCCAGATCGCGCGCCACAAAAATTGCAATTCGCTCACCCTGCTTCTTGGAGATCGTTGGCGGAATCTGTAACGAATCCTTCAGCACCGTTGAAGCCATGTTGTCACCGGTTTGCTGAGTGTTCTGGAAGTACATCTGCTGGCTACCGTTCTGATTGCTGCCGCGTGTCGCTGCGAAGCCAATGGCATCCTGAATAAGCGACAGGAGAAAGGCATTACCAATCCGTTCACCCCAGTGTTTATCAACATCTCCATCAATACCTGATCGACCCAGTGCATCAGCCCCCGGGGAATCAAGGTTCACCACTACGCCGTTCGGGGTCTTAATACGATTCCACAGAACGTAGATCCGACTCTGACCTGTCTTCACCCGGCCACCAAACTCCCCGGTTACGACTGAGCCACGCTCGAGCAATAGGACCTTACCGTTATCGCTGTAAACGTTTCTTGTCAGATTGCACGAAACCATTCCGGGGATGGTTGAATTGATAGCGGTATTAAGCACGCAATCAAGCAAGGTGCCTTTTGCCAGGAGCAGGTTCCGATTCCCTATGAGACCAGCCTGCGCTCGAGGTGTGGGTGTCGACTTCAGGTTGCCATCAAATGTACCGGCAGTTGCCGGTTGCTGTGCGTTCGCACCATTCAACGCAACCGGCTGAACCATTGTTGGAGCCACTCCGGCACCATTCCCCTGTCCTTCTTTACCGGTACCTTCATTGGGCACCAGCGGTGCATCAAAACGGTTTTTAGGATTGGCCCCGGCAGGCATGGGTCCGAGCGGTTGCGACTGTATGGGCATCGGCATGATTGGTGGCGGCAAGGCATCCGGTATTTTTGGAAGCGGCGCCATGGGCGCCTGGCCACCATCACCGGCAGCCCCCAGATCATGCGATGCTTTGAGCTGACTGCTATTCCCTTTGGTATCGAACCGTCTTGAACCGCTGTCAGAGAAATGGGCATCTCTCAGAAAATAAAAGCTAATGACAACAACAACCGTAATGATGACTCCGACCATTGTTGCGGGTAGCCAGCTCTCCTTACCGGCCATAAATCGAGCCAAGGCCGGTCTTTCCTGAATCGATGGCGAGCCACGACCAATGAGTTCGGCGTTGTCATTAGAAGATTCATCCTTTTCCGGCTCATGATGGATATTGGGGATCTGCATCATGGTCGACCTCCGGTGATTTCAGGTTGAACCACTTCCCGTATGACACTGTCGGATAAGGTGCCCGTTCTGTTGGGCAGACCATCCGGATCAAAGGCTTCATTCCAGATACCGATCTCCTGTTTATCCAGACGTAAAAGAAATTGTCTTGCGACCTCATGGATAACCAGTGTCTGGCCTTCTGTGTGCAGATTGACCATGCTCTCTGCACCAGTACCATCGACCTTGAATGCGGCTGGGATTTCCCGATTGTTGCCCATGGCCAGATAAGTGAATCGACCGTCATCCCAGACTGTCTTCGGGAGAATGTCTCCATTCCCCCGGATAGTTTCAACCCGGTATTTCAGATTCCGGTTGGTCGATGGCGTTGCCAAGGCTGAAGCCACCTGATTGGCGCGAACCTCTGCAGAACTCAAGCCTTCATTCGGGTAAGTGAAGGAAAGCCGCCACATACCGGAAGAACGGGATTCATCGGGTAATATTTTTAGGTCGAATGCATAGTTGTAGCGATTGGTGACTACCAGCAGATTGCTTGGATGCGCTTCCGCCTTGGGCTTGAGATACAGATGCCGATCCCCACGTCGTCCAACAACGATCCATCCATCCGAGTCACCGGTTAGCGCAGCAGCTGTACTCGAACCACCCAGGGATTCGATTGATTCACCCCGCCCGAAATCAATCTGGGTGACAAATCCGCGCTTTGTCAGAATCTGTATGGTCTGTGACTGTGCCGATTCGTCATACGCCATCTCCATGATCTTTTGAAACTTGACCGGAGTGGCCTGCGCCGGTGCCATCAGTAGACTGAAGGCTAAAAGGAAGGCACCCCATAGGCCCATAGGTTTTTTAGTCATGATTAACCCTTATTGGCCTGGCTGTGCAGAAAGCACGGGCAGAATTGGCCCCTCTTTGTTTGCATCGTCTCTTTTCGGTGCCATTTTGGATTTAAGTTCCTGATCCACGACAAAACCCGTTACCTTGAATCCAAGCGGATTGTCGATGACATTGCGCTCTCTGGAAAAAATGGCTGGTGGTTCGTATTTATAAGCTAGGCTGGCCACGTAATTGGCTGTTTCAATATCCGTACCATCGCGACGGGTGATCCTCTCAAACCGGACCACCGCTTTACCGGGCTCATTGGGCGGCAAGGTTACGCCAAGGATCTTGACCCGTTCATCCGTACTCGGTCCCAGGCGTTTATCTCGCGCCTGGGATCCCTCGTATTCGGCACGATATTCACGGGCAACCCGTTCATCGGACAGGTTCATCGTGTGGTCGTAATCAAGCTGCAGCAAGGTCCAGACAAATCGTTCTCGTGTTCGCACATAATCAGCGACCCAATGCTTATCCATCGCCTCTGTCGAGGTCATGGGCATTGGTCCTGTGATGTCCACCAGCTGAGCCTGCCCCGTCAGCTTGTCGACCTCGAAGGTAAGCGGCACGATCTTGTAGAAGGGCGCGAGAATAACCAGTGCACTCATCGCCAGCACGGCCAGAATGCTCGTCCATCGAACCATCGACCAGGCACGGGATTCGGACTTCTCTAGCGCTTCTCTTCGTGATGATTCCCAACTCACTGCTGATTCAAATAGGGATGGCTTGGATGCATCCGCCAGACCAGGCATTTGCCTTGAATCATGGACTGATTCTTGAGTGGTTGACCGGAATCTATACCAGCCCTTTATCTTTCCGAACATAGAAACTCCTATCAAAGACCGGTGCGCTAACACCGGTAGAACCCCAAACAAAAACTAGAAACCTTGTGCTCTAGCGGCTATCCCGAATCTGGCCACCGGTTGCCGGGAGTGACCGTGGCAAACGAGTTCTCATTGCCTGCGCCGCCATGCCGGTCAGAAACCCAACCGCGCCCGATCCACCATAACCACCGCTCGTCAAAGCTGATGCCAGATGCGGGATCTTGAGACCAAGTAATCCGAGCACGAAGGTCTCTAGTAAAACCTGCAAGGCGAACGTAGTCGGGGAGATACTGGATGGACCGAGAAGATCGGTGATCCCCGTTACCGTGCCGGACGAATTCATGACCGTGCCAATAACCGGCTGAAAGTTGTTCATGAAGATCCCCATCGACATGGCAACGTAGGCAACGATCAAAGCGTTATGAATGACCAGGTTGGCAAGCTTTGAGAGCCAGTTGCCGAAATAGGCTTCGGTTCGGGGAAACGCGCCGCAAACGATAAATATGGGTCCTAGAGAGAGTGTCAGGAAAAGCATCAATCGTGCTTCGATGAACTCGAGGGCCATAATGACCCCATAAAGCGTCACGCCTATCAGAATCACCAGCCCACAGGCAGCGTCGACAATGGCTGCCCCGAAGGCCAGAGAAGATCCATCAGCTACAGCCTGATTGAAATAGGCACCTACCAGCGCAAGCGCAGCAGAGCCATAACAATCCAGTGTGCTATAGGGATTGGTGGCACTCCCACTACACATACCCCCCATGGAACCCAGGCTTTTACTGGCCGCTGCTGCCAGACCTGTTTGTAGATCCATTACCGCTGGGACGATCTGACCCTGAAATACCCCCATCGATAAACCACACGCCATGAAGAGCCCGAGTTTGTAATAGCGTCCGACGAGTTGCATGATCGGTTGCTGTACTTCTCCACGCAGGGTTGCCAGTCCATAGGCCACAATCCAGATGCCCACCACCGTCACCATAATCGGGGCAATCAGTGAAGCGATTTCGCTGGATACCGAGTTGATAATACTGACGGCTGACTCGAATGAGTTACCAATCGCTGAAAAGCCATTAAATTGTATACCCACCTGATCAGGCTCCTGAAGATTTAGCGGCCATAGCTCACCGGCTGGGTATCGAGCGCCCCGCCTGAGCTGTAGGCCTTCTGGGCAATCTCGGCACGCTGCTGAAGGATCAGTTTGTTTTCCCCTTCGGCGAGTTGCTGCCCTAGTTGGGCTTGCAGCATGGCGTTCTGCAATACGGTTTGTTCTGTACCGATCCGGGCCTGTAGTTCAGCAACGCCCTTCGGGTCTTCCGTTGTGTTGATCTGACTCTGTAGTTGCTGGATCCGGTCAAACTGGGCAACAGCCGTGTCATAGGCTTTCTGGAAGATATCCCGAACCTGATAGGGAGCTGCCAGTTGCGCCCGGCAAAGTTGCTGTGACTGGCCTGTCTGACTCAGACAGTCATAAATCATCTGTTGTTGACGGGCTGCGGATGCAACTTCACTCATGTTCCCGGTACGCACCCCGGAATAGACTTGTTGCCAGTTCAGCGGCAGATACTTCTGCAGGAGTGGATTACTCAAAATATCGCCATAACCGCGCGCACCGGTTAACGCCTTGAATTGGGCAACCTGCTGCTGGTACTGCTGGGTCATTGCCTGTAACTGTTGCTGCCAGGCAGCAACCTGTTGTAAGGCTTGCGCCAGATTCGCCGCATCAATGACCGGAATCCCCTGCGCCCGGACATCTGTGGCAACAACTACCAGAGAGAGACTGGCGTTTATTAGCAGAATATTGATCAGGTTGACTGTGCGATGCAGCTGTTTCCTGAGTTTCATGCTGCCTCCCGTCTCTTGCCGAGACGCTCACAAAATACCGGCAACCAGTCTTTCGGCGCATCGCCAACCTGGGCACGTATCTCATCGAGTAGTTCTACGTTATCAAGTGAGGTACTGAGAATATCGAGCAGATCGCCCAATTGCCCCAGATCCAGTTGGGCAACCACAGACCGATGGCCTTGCCTCACCAGAAATTGCCGTGATGCTTCACCCAGGGATCGGATTGTTTCGAATTCCTTTTCCGTCAGTTTGAATCCCTTCACGTAATCATCATGATCAGCACGCGGATTAGGCAGATAGATTTGCGTTGCACTTTGTTCGACCATGGCTGCGACATGGGGTGTTTTAAGGATCTGTGCCGGCGATTGCGTATCGAATATCCCGAAACCGTTCTGCTTACGAATGGTGTACTGCTTATTCACAGCAAAATCGGCAAAGACCGGCAACTGCAAACGTTTCCAGAATTCCGCCATGACATACATGAACCGGCGACCGTCTAATAAAGATTCGGTGAGATGCAATAGATACAAGGTGACCGGCGCAAGAATCTCCTCGTCTTCCATGAAATCTGTGTCATCAAAACCGAAGAGACGTCCCTCCCTGAGGTTGATGGTGTCTTCCGGGTTATCCAGTACCCAGGCAAGTTGCCCACCCCCATCGCTACACCATTTGGCCAGATAGGCCGATACACAATCTTCGGACGTGTTCTGCAATTGCTGCCTGACTATCGAAAGGCGGCGCAGGTGCATAGGCATACGAACGACCTGCCGGATTGCCCGGTTAATTTCCGTGTTTTCTGTCGGGGTTAACGGTCTGGGGACCAGCGAAGCCACCAGGACTTCCTGAAACCGGAGATTTGTCTCATTAGGCTCCAGCTGGAAGGGGTTAAACCCCGTTGGCACGCCCCGTTTAAGACAACGGTAGTTACCTCCCAATGCCCTGATTGCAATTTCGGCACCCCGGTCTTTATCGAAAAAAACCACGGTTGGGTTGTATTTCAGGCTCATCGTTAACAAGAATAGCTCGAGCACAGTTTTACCCGAGCCCGTCATCCCGATGATCATGGTGTTGGCTGGTGCCTTCTTGTCGGTACTGTCCTCTTCATCAGGTGTGCCATGCCAGTTAAAGTAATAAGGACTGGCATTCTTGGTTTTAAGCAGTGTCACGGCTTCACCCCAGGGATTGCCGTCGCGCTTGCCGGTCAGATAGCCATGAAAGGCAGAAAGCCCCGTGAAGTTCCGACTTGTCAGATTGGCTGCACGGGGACGATATCGCCAGTTACCCGGTAACTGGGCAAACCATGCGGCATCAGCCACCAGATCAACTAGGGCTGCCTGAAACCCGCCATCGTTTAGCTTACTGCGTGCAGCCGCCAGATGTTTGCCAACAAGATCCAGCGTGTCACCAAAGACCGTCAGACTGTAGTGATATTCACCATAGACAAACCGACCACTCACCAGTTCATCAAGCGCCGTTTCTAGCGCGATGATCTGTGACCCAGCCGCATCTTCTGTTGCGAGCAATTGACGCGTCTGACGCTCAATGACTGTCTTCGCTTCCGGACGTGCAAGCAAGGTGAAGCTCTGGGTCTCAATAAATTCATAGGGCTCTTTGATCAGCTCGTCCAGACAGCCAGGGGTCGTAAACTCGGGATAGTCCTGAAGATCAAGCACCCCTGCATATCGAACCGCATCCGGGCTGCGCACTTCGAGCTTTTCAGCAGCAAAAAACAGCCGGGAGGTTGGCAAATATTTGTGGATGGATTCATATTGAACCGGAACCCTGTTCCACACACCATTAACGAGATAGCCTAAGAAGCTGAGCAGTTCTGAATAGGTTTGCTTCCCGATCTCATAGGTTTTCAACCGCGTGATGTTGTACGGCTTCATCCCTGCTTCAATCTGATAGGTAATTTCATTTAAGGCTTTGATCGCCTCCTGTTCTTCCTGTTTAATCGCTTCCGGTTTACGGATGGGGCGTGCACCTAGCATCCGCCCAAAGCCTGAACTAGGTGCAACGCGTTGCTGTTCAGGGCGGTACAGAACCGTCAGATAGAACTCGTTCGCCATCATCCGGTATCCGGTGAAGCTATCGTAATAACGGATAGCAACTTCCCGGGCAAAAGTTTCAGCGTAATCGTTAGACAGCCGGTCTTCCTGTCTGCGTCTAATCCGGTGCGTCCAAAGTGCTGTGCCTAATGGCAAACCCCGTACCAGTTGATTGAATGCCTCATGCCGAACATTCAATTCGATTGTGTCGGTAGTTTCGAAGGGAATTCCCTCCAATCGCCAGCTTGCCAAATAGCTGCCATCCCGGTTCTTGATGATTGACGGTGTGACATGTGAACTGAAGGGAATGTAATCGCCTACAGCGACTTCACGGCTGGCGATTTGCTGATGTTGCGGCTTTCCTTGCATAGCAGGGCCTCCTATCGATGTCGGAAGTACACAATCGGGGCATAAGCACTGCAACCCCAGAACCAGCTGTTCTTCTGACGAGACCTGAGCCGCAGACGAAGAAACAACTGCAAGAGGCGTTGATCATCCCGCTTGGTCAAAGACCGCATCCAGACCCACCCACTAAGACTAAACAGCAAAGCAACCAGGCTGGCAGGAAAAAAATAGGCCAGCCCCATCATGCCTACCAGCAGGCTCGGCATGAGAATCATGACTAGGGGCATAAGCGGAACGCCCCACATCAAAGGGGGGCGGGTACATCCTTTATAGATCGGATCATGTTGAAAATTCTTGAGATCCATCAGGCTGCCGCACCAATCAGCCAGCCTGCCATACTGGTGGCACCACCAATCAGTAAACCGCCGATCAGGATCTTTGACACATCTTCGAAGCGAGCGCCCTGGAAAATGATCTTGTAGCCGGAAACAATAATGGCGATTGAAGCGACTGTGACCCCTGCCCCTTTGAGAACCGTTTCTATGTTCTGCAGAAGGTTGTTAACGTTACTGAGCTGGGCGTAGGCCGGCGTATCCCAGGCGAGCGCCGCCGAGAGGAGGATGATAAAAAATGTGAGAGATTTAAGTACGGCAGAAACAAACATGACGATCCTTTCCTAGTCTTTCTTAATGACAGATGACAGACAAGATCGACTGCGAAGCCGTGCTATATTTCGCGCAACTGCACAGTTGATCCTCTGGTCGTATCCCCGAATGGGGCTCCTATCAGCTAGTGGTAAAACGCTGCAGCCAGGGGTAACGGTTGCGCTAACAACCGTTGCTCCGCCCTAATACACTGCAGCGCTCCTGAGTAATTAATTGAATGCGGGCAGTTCCCCCTCGTCATCAATGCTTCCCTCGAGACCGGGGACATCATCAATACCCTCCCCCAGATCCTTGCGTGATAGAACCTTCAGGGTACGAGCATGCAGCTCAACCACGGTGTGTTCCTGCTGATCCTTCCCCGTGTACTGACGCTTGCGAATAGGACCAGTGACATAGACAAGCGTGCCTTTCCGGGCATACTCGGCAAGAATTTCGGCCAGACGTCTGAAGAACACCACCTGATGCCATTCGGTCCGTGTCTGGGGTTGGCCTTCCTTATCTTTCCAATGATCACTGGTCGCAACGGATACCGTTGTCGTGGCACCCCCATCGGTCATATAACGGAGTTCAGGGTTGGCACCTAGATAGCCAATCAGGGTCAGGGTATTTACGGTAGTCATGGGTGATTCTCCTCAATGCGACTTAATGTGATCTGATCAGCCTGAACTTCCTGCTGGCCGGTTTGACCAGGAAGGCAAATCCAGACAAAGCCTGGTTCACTTGGCTTTAACTGGATAAGCACCTGTACAGGGTTGCCCTGATAAATGCCGATGACGCATGGCGACGCCAACGTGCTTGGGAATGAACCCGGTTCCTCTACATTTGCCTTATGAACAGGTGTCCGAGCTTCTGATATGGCGTCATTTGTGGTCTTTACCGGCTCTTGCGTTTCGTTTGTTTTAACCGTTGCATTCACTAATGGCTTAGCCGAATTCATCACTCCACGGATACGAACCTGGGTTATTTCTTGACCGCTACCGACCAGATTTCTGACGGCTTCAGGATCTTTGCCGTGCAATTTGCGCAGTTCGTAGGTGGCTTTGGCACCTCTGACCAATCCAGTATCGTAGGCTTTTTGAATATCGCCCGGTAGGTCGATCAGCGCAAGATGGTAGGTCACCCAATCGGGCTTTTCGGAGAGATTCCGCGCAATCTGACTATTTGATTCTCCGAGCACTTTGCGCTTCTGAATGAATCGGGCAATGTCCATCGGCGTCAAGTTATCGCGCTGGGTGTTCTCCAGCACCTGACTGTAATCATCAAAGGCAGCATCGTCTGACTGGACGATGGCTGGAATCGTAGACATCCCTGCCATGCCACTCGCCCGATAACGGCGTGCGCCATGAATAATCTGGTAAATCCCGTCTACAGGTGGCCTCACGGCTATGGGTGCCTGCACCCCACGTCTGCCGATATCTTCGGCTAGTTTGATGAGCTCTTCTTCATCGAACTCCGTGCGTGGTTGCGTCGGGTCTTCGATAACAAGATCTAACGCCAATGAAAGCACTATCCCGATCTGGTTGTCGGGAACGAAGACTGGCGATTTATCGAACTGGGATAGATCAAACATGGCTCAGCTCCTCACGGACCACTTCATCCATGACCGCTAAATCGTCATGCAACGCGGCATCAGGCTCGCAGATTCTGGCCAGTCTCTGCTGCGCCTTTTCTACACGCTGAGCACCCTCTCGCTGCTGTGTTAGCGCCTCAATCTGGGAGCGCAATTCCATTCGATCCAGCACCTGATCAAAGATACGGCGTACCTTTCCCCACGTATCACGAGCCTGGGTATTGGTCTTGGCTAGTGCTGCCAATGCTACTCCCTGCCCCTGGGCATCGCGTATGGATTGGCGCAAGGGAATTAATACGATGCGGCCTTCGTCATCCCGCAGGAAATGGTGTCCAAGCTTTTCACCCAGCTCGAGGAGCGCTTCCTTCTGACGAGAGGTGCTTTCAACCATATTCGGCAAGAAACCTAGGAACTCGAGTTTGTTGTTCACGGTACCTTTGATGCGCAGAATGCCGCGAGGGCCATTGAGCGTATGCGACATTCCTTCGATGCTTTCCTGAGCCAGCTGTATCGGACAAAGGGCATAGTCCGCAAGGGCTAGCGCCATCATGACGCGTATATCCAGCGCGGGGGGACCATCAATCAGGCAGAGGTCGTAATGCGGGCTCACCCGCTTCAGGAATTCTGCGAAATTCTGATGGGCGATTGTTGCCCGTTCCCGCTCGACACCCTGATGCGTTGCTTTGAGCTGGGAGGTTTCGACAACCGCCTTAGTCAATCCACCATCGGCAGTAAGGATGCCGAATGGACTGTGCCCGAGATCACTATCTCCAACTGGCTCAAACAGGATCTCCGTAACTGTCCGATGAAGACAGGTGGCTGTGCCTTGCCGCTCTAGGGAGCGAGTCAGGTTGCCCTGATCATCCAGATCAATCAGCAATGTCCTCAAGCCGAGTTGATGGGCATATCGGCCTAGCTGGCTCACAATGGTTGTTTTACCAACGCCGCCCTTGTTGATGCTTACAACAAGCGTTTTCATATAAGGCTCCCTTCATTGGGGTCGTAGTGGATGGTGTGAAGCTGATCTGTCGATGTGTTTTTAGGGGCTGGCCAAACGAGGTGCCAGTCTTTTGGCCGGAGGGACTGAACGGTCACCTGCCCTTCGGTGAGTTCAACAATCGCCTGGCAATACCGAATCGGCACACCACGAATACCGGCAGTCCACTGGTAAACAAGTGCAGAGCTGACCCCCAGAACTCTCGCCAAGGCTCTTTGGCCACCTGCGATGTTGCAGGCTTGTTTAACAGAAGCAATGACAATAGTTTTCATGGCAAAAAACTCTAGCACAGCTATATCCATAAATCAAAGCTTTGCTATTTTTAATGCGTATAGCAATGCTTCGCACAGTTGTGTAAAATTCACACATGGACGATCAAACACGCATGGAAGAAGCCGCAAACCTCAGTTCGCGCATTACGGATCTGAATTTGGCCAAATTCGCTCGTGACTTTCAGGTTCCGGGTGGCGCAAGCATGATTTATCAACACGCCACGGGGCGACGCGCAATTAGCCTTAAAGCAGGACTAGCCTATGCTAGGGGATTGAAATGTGCTCTTGAGGAAATCAGCCCACGCCTGGCTGCACTCGCTCAGACCGTCCGCAACTCCACTGAAGACATTCCCTTACAGACCCGCGTACTTACCCCGCAAGATCACATGCTGCTTGAGCTATTCGCTGGGCTGACGCCTAAGCAGCGTGCCGACGAAATCCGGAAACTAGTGGAAGCAAAAGAACACAATGATGCACTTAGAGAAGAATTAGCAAGACAAAGCGCATGATTCGATAGCTTTGCTATTGCTTTTCTATTTTTACAATGTTAATGTGCCCACATCTATGGTGATGTGCATATCTAGTTAGCCTAGTCGTCCATCACCCAGCTTCGAAGAGGTGGACACGTGACTACTAACATCGTTCTGACAAAACATGAAGTTGAGGCGCTGACAGGCCGACATCGCAAGGATGCCCAGATAAAGGCTCTGCGCTTCATGGGTATTGAGCATCGCGTTCGCCCCGATGGCACAGTTGCTGTCCTGAAAGCACATATCGACCAGATCCTTGGAGCGACTACTCCAGCTTCGCGGCAGCGGAACACCCGAACTGAACCAAACTGGGCGGCGCTAGATGTCTAAGCAATATCGACCGGAAATTGAGATCCTAGAACGAACCACAAAGAAACACAGAAGAATCTTCGTGGCTGTAACTTTCTGAGTTGGAATGCATTTTTATGCCAAGACAACGACGTAAGGTCAACCAACCTCTTCCGGCACGATGGACATTCCGTCATGGAGCCTACTACTACAGGGTTCCTGATGGCATGTCGCACGAATGGGATGGCAAGAAGTCTTACTACCGCCTTGGAGGCTCACTCTCTGAGGCCTTACGTGCATGGGCAGACAAGGTTGATAAACCCGAAACCGCGGAATCAATCTCCAATTTGCTCGACAGATTCTTGCTCGAAGTCGTGCCAGCGAAAAGACCAAAAACACGCCAGAGCTATCAACTAGCGATCCGGCAGTTGCGCGCAGTATTTGGAAACATGAGGCTACAAGACATCAAGCCCCAGATGATTTACCGGTACGTAGATAAAAGAAGCAAGAAATTACTAGATCCAGACACAGGAAAGCAGCAAGGCGGCCGGACAGTAGCGTTACGAGAAATCGAAGTTTTATCAACTGCATACACAAAAGCTGTCGAATGGGGCTACATAGAACGGCACCCATTTAAAGGAGAAATTCGATTTCAATCCCCAAAGCCAAGAACCAGGCTGGTTGAAGATTGGGAAATTGTCGAATGTCTTAAACTTTCAGGCCCCCGGAAAACTGGCAGCATCATAGCCATACAGGCTTATATTCGACTGAAGTTAATAACGGGTATGTCGCGGTACGACTTGCTGTCGTTAACAGAGTCATCATTCAAGCAAGACGGTATTCACATACTGCGACATAAAACTGCTGACTCAAGCGGCAAAAGGACGAATTACGAATGGAGTTCCGATCTAAGGGCTGCAGTCAACCGAGCCAAGGCAGCAAGACCTGCAGACTCGGAATTTCTTTTTTGTAACCGTTATGGCCAAGGATATATCAACCCAGAAACAGACGAAGCACCAGGCTGGAAAACCATGTGGCAGAACTTTATGAAACGGGTACTTGGTGAAACCAAAGTCACCGAACATTTCACCGAACATGATCTGCGCGCAAAGTGTGCAAGCAATGCAACAACACTAGATCACGCAAGAGCGCTCTTATCACACGTCGACAGCGGAACAACGCTGAGAGTATATCGACGTGCACCAGAGAAGGTTCAACCACTCCCTGACAACTTCAATGGGACACTGTGATATGAATGGGACAAATGAGAAAGGCCCCCATCGCTGGAGGCCTTGTATTCTGGCGCGCTCGGAGAGATTCGAACTCCCTACCCCTTGGTTCGTAGCCAAGTACTCTATCCAGATGAGCTACGAGCGCGTCGAGACCGAAACTATACACAAACCAAGCCCCGAATACAAGGGGAGACAGCTATAATATTGGGCTGAGTCCTAGACCCCTTTAAAGAAGCCGCATCATGGAAGCCGAACAGCTCAATAGCCTTGCCAACCACCTTGAAGATCTGGCCACCCGCGCCACCGGTCTCCGGAGGTATCTTTGACTACGATGCCAAGTCTGCGCGTCTAGCCGAAGTTTCCCAGATTCTCGAAGATCCAACGATCTGGAATGATGCGTCTCGCGCCCAGGAGCTGGGTCGTGAACTAAAAAGTCTGGAAGGCGTGGTTGTATCTCTTAATAATATTGAGCTGAACCTCAACGATACGGGCGACCTGTTCCAGATGGCCCGTGAAGAAAATGACGATGACACGCTGAATGCGGTCAGCGCTGATATTGATGGGATCGAAAAGGCTGTGGCGGCTATGGAATTCCGCCGCATGTTCAATAACCCGCTCGACCCGAACCCCTGCTTTCTCGAAATTCAATCGGGTGCCGGCGGTACGGAAGCGCAGGATTGGGCGTCGATGCTCCTGCGTATGTATGTCCGCTACGGCGAGCGCAAAGGCTTTACGGTTGAAGTACTGGAAGAGTCAGAAGGCGATGTGGCAGGTATCAAATCTGCGACCCTGCGCCTGGTCGGTGATTACAGCTACGGCATGCTGCGCACCGAAACCGGCGTTCACCGTCTGGTTCGCAAATCACCGTTCGATTCCAATGCCCGCCGCCACACGTCATTCTGTAGTGTCTTCGTCTACCCGGAAGTAGATGATTCGATTGAGATCGATATCAACCCGGCCGATGTACGTACCGACACCTACCGCGCATCTGGCGCCGGTGGTCAGCACATTAACAAAACCGACTCAGCCGTTCGCCTGACACACATTCCGACCAATATTGTGGTGCAGTGTCAGAACGACCGTTCACAACACCGCAACCGCGATGAAGCCTGGAAGATGCTGCGCGCCCGCTTGTACGAGTTCGAGCTGCGCAAGCGTCAGGCCGAGCAACAGAAGCTGGAAGATGCCAAATCCGATATCGGTTGGGGCCATCAGATCCGCTCTTATGTGCTCGACCAGTCGCGCATCAAGGATTTGCGTACGAATGTGGAAGTAGGCAACACTCAGGGCGTGCTGGATGGCGACCTGGATCAATTTATCGAAGAGAGCCTGAAGCAAGGCGTCTAATCAGAGTAAGCACAAAGGAACTGCCATCATGACCGACCAGAACAACGCAACGATCGCCGCAGTGCACGACGAGAACCAGCTGATTACCGAGCGCCGTGAAAAACTGCGCCTGTGGCGCGAAACAGGTGCTGCCTACCCGAATGATTTCCAGCGGGAAAACCTCACCGGCAAACTGGTTGAACATTTCGATGCCAAGACGCCGGAAGAGCTTGAAGCCATGCCGATCTCGGTGAGCGTAGCTGGCCGCATTATGCTCAAGCGCGTGATGGGCAAGGCATCATTCCTGACGATCCAGGACGTATCCGGCCGCATTCAGCTACACGTGACCCGCGACAAAGTCGGCGAAGACATTTATGACGGCTTCAAGAAGTGGGACCTGGGTGATCTGGTGGGCTGTACGGGCACCCTCTTCAAGACCAAGACCGGTGAACTCACCGTGTCGGTTGAAACCATCCGTTTGCTCAGCAAATGCCTGCGTCCATTACCAGAAAAGTTTCATGGTCTGACCGATGTCGAACAACGTTATCGTCAGCGTTATCTGGATCTGATCGTGAACCAGGAGTCACGCGCCACATTTGTGTCGCGTAGCCGTCTGGTGCAATCCATCCGCGCCTACATGGTGCACGATGGCTTCTTGGAAGTAGAAACGCCGATGATGCACCCGATTCCGGGCGGCGCTTCGGCCAAGCCGTTTACCACGCACCACAATGCGCTGGATATGCCGCTCTTCCTGCGCATTGCGCCGGAGCTGTACCTGAAGCGTCTGGTGGTTGGTGGTTTCGAGAAGGTATTTGAAATCAACCGTAACTTCCGTAACGAAGGCCTCTCACCACGTCACAACCCAGAATTCACCATGATGGAGTTCTACGAGGCTTACGCAGATTACAAGAGCCTGATGAACTTTACCGAAGGCCTAATCCGCCACGCTGCGCGTGAAGCACTGGGTAAAGAGACCTTTACGTACCAAGGTCGTGAGCTGGATCTATCCAAGCCATTCCACCGCCTGACAATCGTGCAGGCCGTGATGAAGCACAACCCGCAATACACAGAAGCCCAGCTGACTGATATGGCCTGGTTGAAGGAACAACTAGCCGCCCGCAAGGTAGAACTCCACGCACACGCTGGTATCGGTAGCCTGCAGTTGGCTTTCTTCGATGAAACGACTGAAGACAAGCTGTGGGAACCAACCTTCATTATTGATTACCCGGCCGAAGTATCGCCCTTGGCACGTCGTAGTGATACCAACCCGGATATCGCTGAGCGCTTTGAACTCTTTATCGTGGGCCGCGAAATCGCCAATGGCTTCTCGGAGCTTAACGATCCGGAAGATCAGGCAGAGCGCTTCCTGGCGCAGGTTGCGGCCAAAGAAGCCGGTGATGAGGAAGCCATGTACTACGATGCAGATTACATCCAGGCACTGGAGTTTGGCCTGCCACCGACCGGTGGCTGCGGCATCGGTATCGATCGCCTGATCATGCTGGTGACTGACTCCCCCGCCATTCGTGATGTGATTCTTTTCCCACAGATGAGATCTGCCGATTAAGCATGGCTATTACACCGGCGACACTGTCACAGACTGATGACGGTACGCCGTACGCGCCGGTGTACGACGATGTGTACCACAGCCGGGCCGGAGCCATTGCTCAGGCCCGGCATGTTTTTTTAAGGGGCAACAAACTTCCTGAACGCTGGGCCGGGCGTGACCATTTTGTGGTTGTGGAAACAGGGTTTGGCCTGGGTTTAAATTTTCTGACGACTTGGGCAAGCTGGCTCACTCAACCTGATATCGAACGTTGCAAGCGCTTACACTTTGTCTCCGTAGAAAAGCACCCGCTCCTGCCGGCCGATCTAAAGCGTTTACTCGACCCGTATAAAGGCGAACTGCCACCACACGCCATTGAGGCACTTGTTGCCAGTTGGCCACCTTTGGTTGCAGGCACCCATCGCCTCGAGTTCGACAACGGTCGCATTGTGCTCACCCTGATCTTTGGTGATGCCGAAGCGACCTTACCGCAACTTGCTGCGCGTGCCGACGCAATTTATCTGGATGGCTTTTCTCCTGCCAAAAACCCGGACATCTGGTCTGATCGGGTATGCCAAGCCTTGACCAGACTCTCCGGTGAAGCAACAACTCTGTCCACCTGGAGTGTCAACGGCGCTCTACGTCGCCGACTCACTACCTGTGGATTTGACGTCACCCTCATCTCGGGTTTTGCGCAAAAACGCGAAATGCTCTGCGCCCAGTTCAGAGAACGCAGACCGCACCCTAACCCACCGTTAATGCCAGGGCATGCCCTCATTATCGGAGCCGGCCTAGCGGGCACGGCCACAGCCGAACGACTCGCTGCTCGCGGTTGGCGTTGCACGATAATCGAATCACAGACGCTGGCCAGTGGCGCATCTGGCAATAAGGCCGGGGTGATCCGTCCCCAGCCTTCCGCAGATGACAATTATCTGGGGCGTCTAACGCGAACGGGGTTTTTATCCACGCTGACACGTTTGGCGCAGTTGGAGCATGCCGGCCATCCAGTCGAATGGGATCCCTGTGGCGTTTTACATCTCGCCAAAGACGCTAGCCAGGTAGCACTGATGCAGCGAACTGTTGCACAACTGCAGGCACCAAAGGAATTCCTGGATTGGGTTTCTGATACTGAAGCAACTGACCATGCTGGACTGCCACTTGGCACAGGTGGTTGGTGGTTTAGCCAAGGCGGTTGGGTGAACCCCGCTGACTATGCTCTACAACTTTGCCGCGCCTCTGGTGCATCGCTGCTTGAACACACACCCGTCGCATCACTAACCCGAGATAAAAGCGATTGGCTGGCATACGGTGTTGATAACGCTGTTATTGCCCGTGGCGATATCGTCATCCTGGCCAATGCCACTGCTATACCAGCGCTTGCCGCACCCTTTAGCGATGCCTTACCCCTGCGCCCTGCCCGCGGGCAGACGACTGTATTCCCGAACCCGCCCGGCCCTGCACCAAAAACTGTGGTCTGTCGCTCTGGTTACTGGACACCATCGATTAATGGCAAAAGTACCAGCGGTGCCAGTTTCCTGATCGATGACACGGATTTATCCATGCGCGCTAGCGAACATGCCGATAATCTTTCCATGTTGCAAGCCATCTGCCCGGACTGTGCTTCGACATTGCCGACTCCAGACGATCCGGAATTACAAGGCAAAGTTGGCTTCCGTCCGGTTGTGCCAGATCGCTTACCGCTCATCGGGCAAATACCCGGTATTAAAGAGGCAACCCAACGAAGCCACTTCCGTGCGGCCAGTGCACGTGTACCTGGCCTGTATGTGAATTCTGGCTATGGTGCCCGCGGCATCCTGCTCGCTACCCTATGCGCTGAACTTCTGGCGAGTCAGATTGCAGGCGAACCGCTACCCTTGCCCAAGGATCTCGTTCGCGCCATTGACCCAATGCGGTATGCTCATAAAAAACCATTAATCGAGGAGATATCAGATGAAAATTGAAACTATGGCTGTACACGCCGGTTACGAGATTGACCCGACCACCAAAGCGGTTGCCGTACCCATTTATCAAACGACTTCTTATGCGTTCGACAGCACGCAACATGGTGCCGATCTGTTTGATCTAAAGGTACCGGGCAATATTTACACGCGCATCATGAACCCGACTCAAGATGTGCTGGAAAAACGCGTCGCTGCTATGGAAGGCGGTATTGCTGGTCTGGCACTGGCTTCTGGCCAAGCCGCTATTACATACGCTATTCAGACGATTGCCGAAGCGGGTGACAACATTGTCTCTTCAACAACCCTGTACGGGGGTACCTACAACCTGTTTGCCCACACCTTGCCGCAATACGGCATTGAAGTTCGCTTTGCTGATTACACCAATCCGGAAAGCTTTGAGAAACTGATCGACGCAAAAACCAAGGCGATTTACTGCGAATCTGTTGGCAACCCGCTGGGCAATATTACCGATTTTGAAAAACTGGCCGAGATTGCACACCGCAATGGCGTGCCTCTGATTGTCGATAACACCGTACCCTCGCCTTATCTGTGCCGCCCTTTCGAACACGGCGCCGATATCGTTGTGCATTCGTTGACCAAGTATCTGGGTGGCCACGGCAATTCAATCGGCGGCATTATTGTCGATAGCGGCAAATTCCCCTGGGCGGAACACAAAGCCAAGTTCAAACGTCTGAACGAACCGGATGTGTCCTATCACGGCGTGGTGTATACCGAAGCTCTCGGCCCAGCAGCTTTCATCGGACGCGCCCGCGTGGTGCCACTCCGTAATATGGGCGCAGCGATCTCGCCTTTTAATGCCTTCTTGATTCTGCAAGGCATTGAAACCCTGGCACTACGCCTTGATCGAATCTGCACGAATGCATTGAAGATCGCCAACTTCCTCAAGAGCCATCCAAAGGTGAGCTGGGTTAACTATGCGGGCTTACCCGATCACAAAGACCATGCACTGGTACAAAAGTACATGGGTGGCCGCGCTTCAGGCATTCTCAACTTTGGCGTTAAGGGTGGTTTGATCGCTGGCGGCAAGTTCCAGGACGCCCTACAGCTGGTAACACGCCTGGTGAACATTGGTGACTGCAAAACGCTGGCTTGCCATCCGGCATCAACCACGCACCGTCAGCTCTCACCAGCTGAGCTCACCAAAGCTGGCGTATCGGAAGACATGATCCGTCTGTCGATCGGTATTGAGCATATTGATGATCTGATCGCCGATCTGGATCAGGCATTAAATAGGGCCTAAGCCTCGCACAATGCTATACATGGGGTAAGCCCGGCTCTCATCGACAAACTCGTCGCAAATCGAGCCAAACTTACCCCATGCACCGCTTAGAGACTTTTCAGGTTCTTACGATCTCTACCAGATGCGGCAGCGCCAGATACTCGCGCGACTGCATCTCGGTGAGTCGACTGGCTGTACGGAAGAACTCATGCGCGTTAGGCCCTTCCACATAAAGATCGTCCGGATAAGTTGCCGCTGACAGAATCAGTTTGACCCGGTGGTCATAACAAACGTCCACCAACCAGGTAAACCGCCGTGCTTCGGCACCGTGGCGAACTTCCAGCACGGGAATATTCGATACCAGGATGGTGTGGTACTCCCGAACCAGTTCCAGATAATCAGACTGGGCACGTCCATCGCCACAAATCGAATGAAAATCGAACCAGACAACACCCGGCGCCAAGCGCTCTGTTTTGATCTGTCGGTTATTAATCTCGATGCTTTCGCCGATACTGCCTGGCATAGTGGCAGCGACTTCAAAGTATTCAGCTAGTGCGCGTTCTGTCTCGGCATCATGCGGTACGTGATACACCGGCATGACTTCCAGCTTACGCAGACGGTAATCCTGGCCACCATCGAGCGGCATCACATCCATCTTCTGCTTTAGCAATTCAATCGTTGGCAGAAAATTCATGCGCTGTAACCCGTTCGGGTATAGGTTATCTGGCGGATAGTTACTGGTCATCACGAAGATGACACCTTTTTCAAAGAGCAATTCCAACAGACGACCCAGAATCATGGCATCGGCAATGTCAGACACGTGAAACTCGTCGAAACACAGCAAACGGGTTTCTTTGGCAATACGTTCGGCCACAGGGACCAGCGGGTCAGCTTTGCCGGCATGCTGACGCAACTCAGCATGGATCTGATGCATGAAGGCGTGAAAGTGAATCCGTTTTTTGCGCTTGTATGGCACAGCGGCAAAAAAACAGTCCATGATGAAACTTTTGCCGCGTCCAACCCCACCCCAGAAGTACACACCACGCGGCACTGCGGGTGCTGAAATCAGTCGGCGTATTTTGTTGCCCCGGGCTGTTTTAAAGCTCACCAAGGCCTGATACAGACTCTCAAGCCGTTCAACGGCAAGCATCTGAGCCGGATCCGGATCAAACCCTTTGGCTTCAAGTGCGGCGGCATAGGCACCTAACATGCCCGGCAGATTCGGATTGAGTTCATTGAGGTTCATAGGCGTATTTTATCTTTTGCAGCACCTACTTTCATAGCGTTTCGTTTTGTGCATAATAGAAGCGTGCAGGATGTACTGCCGCAACAGGAGAAGCATCATGAAAATTGATATTGGTATCCCTGAAAAAGACCGAAAAGCCATTGCTGCTGGCCTGTCCCGATTGGCTGCTGACAATTTCACGCTGTATTTGAAAACCCATTTTTTCCACTGGAACGTCACAGGACCGATGTTTCAGACGCTGCACCTGATGTTTGAAACACAATATAACGAGCTATGGCTGGCATCCGACGCCATCGCGGAGCGTGTGCGCGCTCTCGGCTTCCCGGCACCAGGCACTTATGAAGACTTCTCTAAGCTCACGGTGATTAAAAGCACCAAGGGTGTGCCCAAGGCTGTAGAAATGATCAAGCAGCTGGTAGCCGGCCATGAAGCAACCGTGCGGACGGCACGTGCACTGTTCCCGGTTGTTGATGCCGCTAATGATGAAGCGACTGCCGATTTGCTCACCCAGCGCATACAGATTCATGAAAAGACTGCGTGGATGTTGCGTAGTTTGCTGGAGCAGTAATCTGAACCTGAAGCGACACCGCTTCTTTAACGCCCGTGGCCTCTACACGGGCGTTATTCTTTGCGCACTGCTTAGTGCCTGCGCGCCCACGACCCAGCGGGTGCGCATTGATAATCAGGCAACGCAACTGGAAGCCCGCAAACAACGGCAGGTGGCGCTGCAAGCCTACATGGATGATCAGCGCCGTTTAATGCGGGTCAGCTACCCGCTGCTGACCAAGGGCTCTGATCTATGTGGTGAAGATATCCGCTACACCACTGGGTTAGCGCTGGCGAATAATTCAACCTTGCTCGGTGAAGACTTTAAAGACACGGCGCAGTCTAACTTCCAGCTGAGCGATGAAGTCCAGGCAGTTTATGTGATTCCCGGCTCAGCTGCGGATAAGGCGGGTGTGCGCGCCGGTGATACCGTGCGCTATATCGGCGATTGGTCACTCCCAGTTGGGCAAAATGCGGTACAGCAGTCGCTGGCACAGTTGCAACTACAAACCAAAACCGGCCAGCCTATTCGGATTGATATTCAACGCAAGGGGCGCAGTCAGAGCCTGCTAATTACGCCGGATAGGTCCTGCTCATACCCTGTGCTGCTGGGCGATGGCGACGAGGTGAATGCCTATGCCGACGGCAAGCAGGTAGTCGTTCAACGCGGCATGATGCGCTTTGCGACCAGTGATACAGAGCTGGCACTGGTAATTTCCCACGAGATTGCCCATAACAGTATGAGCCACGTCCGCGCCAAGATGACCAACTACGCACTGGGTACGGTGGTCGATATTGCGGCACAAATTCTGTTGGGTATTCCAACGCAGGGCCTCTTCGGCAAGCTGGCTGGCAATGCCTATTCGCAAGGATTCGAATCCGAAGCGGATTACGTGGGCCTGTACATCATGGCCCAATCGGGGGGCGATATTGATAATGCACCCCAATTCTGGCGTCGGATGGCTACCCTTTCCCCCAATGCCATCAAAAGCAGCCATCTCGCATCACATCCGGCAACGCCCGAACGCTTTGTAGCACTTGAAGAAACGGTGAAGGAAATCAAAGCCAAGAAAGCGGCCGGTAAGCCGTTGGTACCGAATCTGAAGGATGCGCCGGATCTCCCCCCAGAACCTTGAGCCGTGACTGAGAAAAGCAAAGCATCTCCCTGATCTATTGGCACTATTTACCAAAAAACAGCATGATTTTGCTTTACCGATGGCGCGTAGTTGGATATAGTTCGCGCCATGATTACCGCTTTTGAGCTCAACCACGGCCGCTTGCAGCAGGTGACTGTCGAGTCACTGGAAGATCTGCAGCACTGCCATCCTGTCTGGGTAGACTTCGAGTCACCGACTGAGGAGGAGCGCGACTGGGCCAAAAGCATCTTCGAAATTGATCTTCCTGAAGAAGATGAAGTCGATGACATTGAAGCGTCCGCCCGCTTTTTCGAAGGTGAAAACGGCGAACTGCACATCCGCTCCGACTTCTTCCAGCACAGCGCCGAAGACAGCGACACCATGCGTGTGGCCTTTATCCTTAAGGGTGGCCTGCTCTTCAGTATCCGCCGTGATGAGTTGGCGCAATTTCGCCTGCTGCGCCTGCGTGCGCGTCGTCAGCCCTATTACGTGCGTGATGAAAAAGATGTACTGCTGCAACTACTCGATATCGATGTCGAATACTCGGCAGACATTATTGAAGGCATTTACGATCGACTGGATAAGTTCAGCAAGCAGGTGCTGGGCAGCGAAATGTCTGATGACACCGCAGGTGTCGTACTCTCCGGCATTGCCGTAGAGGAAGATTTGAATGGCCGTATCCGCCGCAACCTTATGGATACGCGTCGCGCTGTGTCATTCCTGATGCGTATCAAGCTACTGAATGAACAACAGAACGACGAAGGTCGCCAGATTCTGCGCGATATCGACTCACTGGATGGTCACACGGGCTTTGTGTTCGACAAGCTGAACTTTCTGATGGATGCCACGGTTGGTTTTATTAACATCAACCAGAACAAGATCATCAAGATCTTCTCGGTGGCCTCCGTGGCCATGCTGCCACCAACACTGATCGCCAGTATTTACGGTATGAACTTCGAATTCATGCCAGAGCTTGGCTGGGAGTACGGCTACCCGTTCTCTCTCGCACTGATGTCCGTATCAGTCGTTATTCCGTTCTGGTATTTCCATAAGAAGGGCTGGCTGAACAAGTGATTGTTTCTGCACCACCAACAAAAACGGGAACCCTGAGGTTCCCGTTTTTGTTTGATACGTAGTGATTAGAAGTGCAGTGGGCGCTTGTCGCAAGCCAATGCTGCTTCATGAACCACTTCCGACAATGTCGGGTGGGCATGGCAAATGCGGGCGAGATCTTCACTCGCTGCACCGAATTCCATAGCCACCACAGCTTCACCAATCAGCTCCGATGCATTCGGACCGATGATGTGCACACCGAGGATACGATCTGTCTTAGCATCAGCCAACATCTTGACGAAACCCTGTGCATTACCGGCACCCAGCGCGCGGCCATTGGCCAGGAACGGGATCTTGCCAGCTTTGTAGGCAACGCCTTCAGCTTTAAGTTGTTGCTCGGTCTTACCAACCCAGGCAATTTCCGGATCGGTGTAGATGACCCAAGGAATCAGATCAAAGTTGATGTGACCAGCCTGGCCTGCCATGATTTCGGCAACGGCAACGCCCTCTTCCATGGCTTTGTGTGCCAGCATCGGGCCGCGCACCACGTCACCAATCGCCCAAACGCCTGGCAGATTGGTTTTGCAGTGGCCATCGACTTCAACCATGCCACGCTCATTGAGCTTGAGGCCAACCTTGTCGGCGCCCAAACCCTGCGTGTTTGGGATACGGCCGATCGATACCACGAGCTTGTCAGCATCCAGCTTCTGAGCCTTGCCATCCTTGTCGGTGTAGTCAATCGAAACGCCCTTTTTGGTGACTTTGATGTCGCCAATCTTAACGCCGAAGTTGAAGGCCAGGCCTTGCTTGGCGAAGATCTTCTGGGCTTCCTTGGCCACGTCCTGGTCAGCAGCAGCCAGGAAGTCCGGCATGGCTTCAAGCACGGTGACTTCAGCACCCAGACGACGCCACACGCTACCCATTTCGAGGCCGATCACACCAGCACCGATAACAGCGAGCTTCTTCGGTACGGCACCCATTTCCAGAGCACCGATGTTGTCGCAAACGATTTCGTTGCAAACAGGCACATTAGGCAGATGACGCGCGGTTGAACCCGTGGCGATAATGACTTGCTTGGCTTCAACCGTTTCTTTACCTACCTGAACTTGCCAACCGCCAGCACCTTGGCCGACGAAGCTGCCATGACCAGCCAGGAAAGTGACCTTATTCTTTTTGAACAGGCCAGCAATACCCTGGGTCAACTGAGTCACGATGTTCGCCTTGCGGGCAATCATCTTCTCTACGTCGATCTTCGGCGTGCCAACGGTAATGCCCTGGTCAGCAAAGCTGTGACCTGCTTCTTCAAACAGATGCGAGGTGTGCAGCAGTGCCTTGGAAGGGATACAACCCACGTTGAGGCAAGTGCCGCCCAGACGTGGTTGACCCTTAGGATCTGCATACGGATTCGATTCGCAGCAGGCGACCTTGAGGCCCAGCTGCGCGGCGCGGATAGCAGCCACGTAACCACCGGGGCCGCCACCGATCACGAGTACGTCAAATTGCTGTGACATCGTGAATTTCCTTTCTTAGACGCCGAGCAGGAGGCGTGATGGATCTTCCAGCGCTTCCTTCATGGTCACCAGACCCAGAACGGCTTCGCGGCCATCGATGATGCGGTGATCGTACGACATGGCGAGGTAGTTGATCGGACGGATCACAACCTGACCATTTTCGACGACAGCGCGATCCTTGGTGGCATGGATGCCGAGGATGGCCGATTGCGGTGGATTGATGATCGGGGTCGACAGCATCGAACCGAAGATACCGCCATTCGAGATCGAGAACGTACCGCCCGACAGCTCTTCCATGGTGATCTTGCCGTCTTTAGCTTTCACACCATATTCGGCGATCTGCTTTTCGATTTCGGCAATGCTCAGCTGGTCGGCATTACGGATGATTGGCACAACCAGACCACGTGGCGAACCCACTGCGATACCGATATCGATGAAGCCGTGGTAAACGATGTCGTTACCATCAACAGAGGCGTTCAGGATCGGGAACTTTTGCAGCGCGGCACAAGCGGCCTTGACGAAGAAGCCCATGAAGCCCAGACGAACGCCGTGGGTCTTTTCGAACTTCTCACCGTACTGCTTACGCAGCGCCATGATCGGGCCCATGTTCACTTCGTTGAACGTGGTCAGGATGGCGTTTTCGTTCTTCGATTGCAGCAGTCGCTCGGCGATACGGGCACGCAGGCGCGACATCGGTACACGTTGCTCCGAACGGTCACCCAGGGCGATCGGCGCAGCAGTGGCAGCCTTAGGCTGAGCAGATACAGCGTCTTCTTTCGATACACGACCACCACGGCCTGTACCAGCTACGTCAGCAGCAGCAATACCCTTCTCTTCCAGGATCTTGCGAGCAGCTGGGCTAGCCGTACCGGCTGGCGCAGCAGCGGCAGCGGCAGCGGCCGGAGCGGCGGCAGGCGCTGGTGCAGCAGCTGCAGGGGCAGCAGCAGCGGCTGGTGCCGGCGCCGATGCGGTTGCAGCGGTATCGATCTGGGCGATCACTTCGCCGGAAACAACGGTGTCACCATTGCCCTTGATCAGCTTGACGATTACGCCGCCATCCGGGGCGGGCAATTCCAGCACAACCTTATCGGTTTCGATATCGATGAGATTCTCATCGCGGGAAACGGCTTCGCCTTCCTTCTTGTGCCAGGACACCAGGGTGGCCTCGGCGACCGATTCAGACAGTTGCGGGACTTTGACGTCGATAATTGCCATTGTTCTCTCCACGGACTCTTATGGTTTTTAATACTCGATCTTGCCCAGAGCGGACTCGATCAAAGTTTTGTGTTGCTCGTTGTGCTTGGCCAGATAGCCTACGGCTGGCGATGCAGCTGCCGGACGCGACACAAGAAGCAGGTTCTGTTTCGGACCCATCGAACGGGCCAGGTGCTGACGGGAAGCAAACCAGTACCAGAAACCCTGGTTACGCGGCTCTTCCTGGCACCAGACGATTTCGGTGGCCTTCGGGAACTTCGCTAGTTCGTTCTTGAACGATTCTTCCGGGAACGGATAGAGCTGTTCAATACGCACGATGGCAATATGATCCAGCTTCTGTTCACGACGCGCGTTCAGCAGATCGTAGTAAACCTTACCCGAGCACAGGATGACGCGCGTCACCTTGGCTGGATTCAAGTTGTCGACTTCGCCGATCACGCGCTGGAATTCGCCCTTGGACAGGTCATCCAGCGAGCAGCTGGCATCCTTGTTACGGAGCAGCGACTTCGGCGACATGATCACCAACGGCTTACGCTGTTTACGGACCATCTGACGGCGCAGCACGTGGTAGATCTGGCTGGCATTTGATGGGACGCACACTTCCATGTTCATTTCAGCACAGAGCTGGATGAAGCGCTCTGGACGTGCCGATGAGTGCTCAGGGCCCTGACCTTCGTAACCGTGTGGCAGCAGCATGACCAGACCACAGCCACGACCCCACTTGGTTTCGCCTGAAGCGATGAATTGGTCAACCACGACCTGGGCGCCATTAACGAAGTCACCGAATTGGGCTTCCCACACGACCAGTTGATTAGGTTCAGCAGTTGCGTAACCATACTCGAAGGCCAGCACGGATTCTTCCGACAGAACCGATTCGTAACACTGGAAGGTGCCCTGCTCAGCCTGCAGATGGGCCAGTGGCTGATAGCTGCCAACATCCCAGCTCGTACGGTTCTGATCGTGTAGCGTTGCATGACGGTGGAAGAATGTACCGCGACCGACGTCTTCACCCGAGATACGCACGCCATAACCTTCAGCCAGCAAGGTAGCGTAGGCCAGGTTTTCACCCATACCCCAGTCGACCGGTAGCTTGCCTTCAGCCATGGAACGACGGTCTTCAATGATTTTCTTGACGCGCGAATGCGGCGTAAAGCCTTCAGGCAGATCAGACAGCTTCAGACCCAGACGCTTCAGCTCTTTGGCTGGCACCTTGGTATTGGCTGTTTCGATGTACTGCTTGGTGGCAAACGGACGCCAGTCTTGTGCGTTCTTGCGCTTGTAGTCCGAAATGACCGGGTTGTGTAGTAGTTCGCCACGATCCAGATGTTCACGGAAGCTCTTGATGATGGCATCCGGCGCATCGGCAGCAACGACACCGGCGGCAACCAGCTGATCTGCATAGACCTTGCGGGTACCTGGGTGCGCTTGCACTTTCTTGTACATGAGCGGTTGGGTAACCATTGGCTCATCTTGCTCGTTGTGACCCAGCTTACGGAAGCAGAAGATGTCGATAACGACGTCTTTCTTGAAGGTCTGACGATATTCAACGGCCAGTCGAGTCACCATAGCCACGGCTTCGGCATCATCACCGTTGACGTGGAAGATCGGCGAGTCCGACATCTTGAAGATATCGGTACAGTAGAAGCCTGAACGATAGTCACGGGGATCCGAGGTGGTGAAACCGATCTGGTTGTTCACCACGATATGGATCGTACCGCCTGTGCCATAACCACGCGTCTGTGCGAAGTTGAGCATTTCCTGGTTACAACCCTGACCAATCACAGCGGCATCACCGTGGATCAGCACAGGAATAATTTCCTTCTTGCCGTCTTCACCAATACGGAATTGACGAGCAAATACCGAACCCTCTACGACCGGGTTAACGATTTCAAGGTGCGACGGGTTAAATGCCAGCGTCAGGTGCACTGGGCCGCCTGGTGTACCGACATCCGACGAGTAACCCATGTGGTACTTCACGTCGCCAGAACCCAGGTCAACCTTCTTCTTGCCTTCGAATTCGGCGAACAGCACTGAAGGTGGTTTACCCAGGGTATTGACCAGTACGTTCAGACGGCCACGGTGGGCCATACCGATCACGATTTCCTTGGCGCCCATGTTGCCGGAGACACGAATCAACTCGTCCATCGACAGGATGAGTGCTTCGCCACCTTCGAGCGAGAAACGCTTCTGACCAACGTAACGGGTGTGCAGATAACGTTCCAAGGTTTCAGCAGCCGTCAGGCGCTCCAGGAAACGCTTCTTTTCTTCTGTCGAGTAGGCAGCCTGACCGCGATTCGGTTCGATACGTGCCTGTAGCCACTTCTTCTCTTCATAAGAAGACATGTACATGTATTCGACACCGACGTGGTGACAATAGGTTTGCTTCAGCGCATCGATAATCTGATTGAGTGGTGCAGTCTGACCTGTGCCTACTTTGAAATCACCCGTGTCAAAACTACGCGACATATCGGCATCAGTGAGGCCGTAGTTCTTCGGATCCAGATCGGCAACTGCCGGACGCATATCGCGCTTGAGCGGATCCAGATCAGCACGTTGGTGACCGCTAAAGCGGTAAGCATTAATCAACTGCTCAACGGCCAGATTCTTTTGCACATCACCACCGGCAGCCGAAGCTGTCGGACGGAAACCACCGTTTTTGCCCAGCGCCTCGAAGGCGGCAATCACGGGCGCGTGTGCAACATCACGTGCAACAGCACCCGGCTGGCGCGCCAGATCCGAGAAATATTGGTTCCAGGATTCCGGTACGGCAGCAGGATCTTCCAGCCATGCTTCGTACAGTTCTTCTACGAACGGGGCGTTGCCACCGAACAGGTAGGAGTTCCCGAATTTTTCCTTCATCATTTTTGTCACCGTTTTCGGTTGATCTTATAAGTGCATGGGAACCTGCGGCTCCCGTCCCCTGGTGTGTTGACTGCTCAACGACTGTATTCTTTAAAACTGTTTTGCTGCAGGTGCACACGCCTCACATTGCGGAAAAGGGCGGCAGTGCCGCCCCTTCCGGAGATGTGTATCAGACTGCCTGATTAACCACGCTTATCAAGAGCGGTTACATCACGGCGGGCTGCACCCGTGTACAGCTGACGAGGACGACCGATCTTGTATTCCGGATCGGTAATCATCTCTTCCCACTGCGTCATCCAGCCTACGGTACGTGCCAGGGCGAAGATACAGGTGAACATATCGGTTGGGATACCCAGGGCCTTTTGAACGATACCCGAGTAGAAATCGACGTTCGGGTAGAGCTTCTTCTCGACGAAGTAAGGATCTTCCAGAGCAATCTTTTCCAGTTCCATGGCCAGTTTGAACAAGCGGTCATTTTCCAGACCCAGTTCAGTTAGCACGTCGTAACAAACCTTACGCATCAGCTTGGCGCGTGGGTCGAAGTTCTTGTAAACGCGGTGACCGAAGCCCATCAGCTTGAAGCTGTCGTTCTTGTCCTTGGCACGGGCAATGAATTCAGGAACGCGCGAAACGTCACCGATTTCTTCCAGCATGTTCAGGCAAGCTTCGTTGGCGCCGCCGTGAGCCGGGCCCCACAGACAGGCGATACCAGCTGCCATGGTGGCGAACGGGTTAGCACCCGACGAACCGGCCAGACGTACGGTAGAGGTCGATGCATTTTGCTCGTGATCAGCGTGCAGCGTGAAGATAATGTCCAGTGCGCGAACCAGAACTGGATTCGGCTTGTACTCTTCGCAAGGCGTGCCGAACATCATTTGCATGAAGTTGGCGGTGTAATCCAGATCGTTGCGTGGGTACATGAACGGTTGACCGATCGAGTACTTGTAGGTCATGGCAACAATCGTTGGCATCTTGGCGATGATGCGATTGAAGGCAACGCTACGCACTTCTGGCTTCGAGTAATCTTCACCGTGGTGATAGAAAGCAGACAAGGCACCAATCACACCAACCATAACGGCCATCGGGTGGGCGTCACGGCGGAAACCGTTAAAGAAACGGGTGATCTGATCATGAACCATGGTGTGGTTCTTGATGTTTTCTTCGAAAGCAACCTTTTGCTTCTTGTTTGGCAGTTCGCCATTCTTCAGGAGGAAGGCCACTTCCAGGAAGTTGCACTGCTCGGCCAGTTGCTCGATCGGGAAACCGCGATACAGCAGTTCGCCAACATCACCATCAATGAAAGTCACCTTCGACTGGCAGCTTGCGGTCGACAGAAAGCCCGAGTCGTATGTAAACAGACCGGTCTTTGCGCCCAAAGTACGAATGTCGATGACATCTTGGCCATGCGTACCGACCATAATCGGAAAATCAACGGGTTCCTGACCTGTAATCTGGAGTGTAGCTTTACGTTCGCTCATTTGAATCGTCCCAAAAAAATGAGGTGATAGACAGTGACACGGGATGGTCGATACAGCTTGTAATTCGTTTTTGCCATAAAGTCGGCATCATATCGCCAACGTAAACGGCGAGGCTTACTCAGTGCTTACGGATAGCGGCGATGACTTCGATTTCAGCAGGATCTTCTGCGTCTACCTTACCGCTGATCAGCGCCCAGAGGTCATGATCTTCCATGGCTACTAGGTCTACAAAGGTTTTTACCTGTGCATCCGTTAGCTGATTAAAGCCATTATCGAGAAAACGACCGAGTACGATATCCAGCTCAAGGAGTGCGCGACGCGTACAGTGCCAACGCAGCTTATTGAGTTCGTGGAGTTCCATACCCGGCCGTTTCTCTATTCGACGGGTCGCGCTTAAACGGCGCGACGTACCATCATGTCTTTGATCTTGCCGATGGCCTTCGTCGGGTTCAGACCCTTCGGACAGACATCAACACAGTTCATGATGGTATGGCAACGGAACAAGCGATACGGATCGTCCAGGTTGTCCAGACGCTCGTTAGTCGCCTGATCGCGCGTATCGGCGATAAAACGGTAGGCAGCCAGCAGACCAGCCGGGCCAACGAACTTGTCCGGGTTCCACCAGAACGACGGGCACGAGGTCGAGCAGCAAGCACACAGGATGCACTCGTACAGACCATTCAGCTCTTCACGATCTTCTGGCGATTGCAGACGCTCGCGCTCTGGAGCTGGATCGTTGTTGATCAGGTACGGCTTGATCGAGTGGTACTGCTTGAAGAACTGGGTCATATCGACGATCAGATCGCGAACCACTGGCAGACCTGGCAGCGGACGCAGCACGATTGGCTGCTTAAGGCTATCCACATCGGTCAGACAGGCCAGACCATTCTTACCGTTGATGTTCATGGCATCGGAGCCACAAACGCCTTCACGGCACGAACGGCGGAAGGAGATCAGATCATCTTTGGCCTTCAGTTTTACCAGCGCATCGAGCAACTTCTTGTCGCTAGGCTCCAGTTCAACCGAAATATCCTGCATGTATGGCGCATCGTCCTTATCCGGATCGTAGCGGTACACCTTGAAATGCACAGTACGCATAGTCATGTTTCTATCCTCCGGATTAGTAGGTACGTGTCTTCAGCTCGACCGATGGTGCGGTCAGCGGCTTCAGATTCACTGGCTTGTACTCGATGTGGTTATCACTACCAAACCACAGGGTATGCACCAGCCATTTTTCATCGTCACGGCCGTTCGGATTTGCCGGGGTATCCGGTGCATCGTCACGCACGTGAGCGCCGCGCGATTCCTTGCGGTTCTCAGCAGAAATCATGGTGGCCTTGGCCACTTCGATCAGGTTTTCCAGTTCGAGGGCTTCAACACGTGCTGTATTGAAAACCATCGACTTGTCCTTAATGCCAACCTTTTTAACACGCTCAGCGACCTCAAGGATTTCCTTGACGCCCTTCTTCATGTCATCGCCAAAGCGGAAGACGCCTGCATTCAACTGCATGATTCGCTGCATAGCGGCGCGAACTTCAAACATGCTTTCGCCGTTTTCTTGCGTATCGATACGCTTGACGCGTGCCAGCGATGCGGCAGCTGCGTTGTCTGGCAGTGGGCGCAGCGGCAGCTTGTTGGCCTTGATGGCTTCAACCACTGATTCACCAGCCGACTTACCGAAGACCAGCAGATCCAGCAGCGAGTTGGTTCCCAAACGGTTAGCACCGTGTACCGAAGCACAGGCGCACTCACCAGCGGCGTAGAAACCGGTTACTGGCACACTCGATTCACCGTTTTGCGGCACAACGACTTCACCATGATAGTTGGTCGGAATACCGCCCATCTGATAGTGACAGGTTGGCACAACCGGGATCGGGGTCTGGATCGGATCCACACCAGCGAACTCGATCGCAATTTCACGAATGCCTGGCAGGCGCTTCATGATGGTTTCTGGCGGCAGGTGGGTGATATCGAGCAGGACGTAATCCTTGTTGATACCGCAACCACGGCCTTCTTTGATTTCAGTGGCCATCGCACGCGACACGACGTCCCGCGAAGCCAGATCCTTCAGGTTTGGTGCGTAGCGTTCCATGAAACGCTCACCATCGGCGTTGCGGAGGATACCGCCCTCACCGCGCACACCTTCGGTAATCAGCACGCCCGCGCCGGCAACACCGGTCGGGTGGAATTGCCAGAATTCCATGTCTTCCAGCGGGATACCGGCACGAACGGCCATACCCAGGCCGTCACCTGTATTGATGAAGGCATTAGTCGACGAGGCGTAAATACGACCGGCACCGCCGGTAGCGAAGATGACTGCCTTGGCGTGGAAAATCGAGATTTCACCGGTTTCCATATCCAGCGCGGTTACACCGATCACAGCACCCGAATCATCACGGATCAGGTCTAGCGCCATCCACTCCACGAAGAACTGGGTGTTGGCACGAACGTTACGCTGATACATGGCGTGCAGCATGGCGTGACCGGTACGGTCAGCAGCGGCACACGAACGGTTGACCGGCTTTTCACCAAAGTTCTGCGAGTGTCCGCCAAACGGACGTTGGTAGATCTTACCGTTGTCCAGGCGATCGAACGGCATACCGTAGTGTTCAAGTTCAACGACACACTCGGTGGCTTTACGCACCATGAATTCGATGGCGTCTTGGTCACCCAGCCAGTCCGAACCCTTGACGGTGTCGTACATGTGCCACATCCAGTGGTCTTCATTCACGTTACCCAGCGGGGCAGCAACGCCACCCTGTGCGGCAACCGTGTGCGAACGGGTTGGGAATACCTTGGTCAGAACAGCGGTCTTCAGACCGGCTTCAGCCACCTGCAAGGCAGCGCGCAGACCAGAACCGCCGGCACCGACGATTACGACATCATATTTATGAACGGGGATGCTCATCTTTACAGGCTCCACAGAATCTTGCTGGCCCAACCGGCATAACCGATCAGAACGGCGATAGTCAGGACATGCAGCGACAGGCGAATGCTGGTCGGCTTGACGTAGTCCATCCACAGGTCACGGATACCGATCCATGCGTGGTAGAAAAGGCTCAGGAAGAACAGGAAGGTCACGAACTTCATGAAGCCATTGGCGAAGATACCGCGCCAGGCATCGGCCGTACCCGGTTGAACAACCAGGATAGCAACCAGGAAGATGACGGTGTAGATAGCCATCAGCACGGCAGTAGCGCGCTGGGCAATCCAGGTGGTGAGGCCGTAGTGGGCCCCGACAACGTTACGTTTCATTACCACAGCAGAGTCCCCCCAATGATTGCGGTGAGCGTCAGGCTGACGATCAGAACCAGGCCGGCCGACTTGCGGGCAGACGGCAGATCAATGCCGATATGCCAGTCGAGCAGCAGAAAGCGGATGCCCGCACAGAAGTGATGCAGATAGGCCCAGATCAAACCCAGCAAGACCAGCTTGCCAATCGGGTTTGCAACAACTGCCTGAACGCATTCAAAACCACCGTCACTGAGACTCCACTGGAACAGCGCCAGGATGAGCGGCAGACACAGGAATAGTCCAACGCCACTAACGCGATGCAGGATGGAGACTTTGCCCGGCAGGGGCAGACGGATCGTTTTCAGGTCCAGATTCTTTGGACGCTGCTTCTTCTTGATGGCTAACTCTGTCATGTGTTTTCCTTAGATCAAGACTACCTAGAACGTGAGATTGTAGCCGAAGCCGGGTGCGATGGAATCCCCCCGGAGGCGGTTTTCTTAAGCTTTTTTTAATGAAGTTGTCCGGCAAACAAAATTGTTGCAACGCATCAGCCGGTCGTTTTAACCCAACTCATTGAAATAGTGATGGTTTACTGTGGAATACAATCCACGGCGCCACTCAGCCGCCCGATCTCCATAGGTAAAGGCGGTTCGTTCCACACTCAGCAGGGGCGTACCCTCTTCCAGTTCAAGCAGTTGTGCGGCCGTTGCATCTGCCGCCACCGCCCGGATCTTTTCTTCTGCACGCACCATGCGCACACCAAAGAGCGACTCGAAGAGCGTGTAAAGCGAACGGTCCGAGGTGCGCAACTGATCCAGCGTGAGATCTGGAAACAGATCCGCCGGCAGATAGATCTCGTCGACAACCATAGGTTTACCATCTAGTCGCAGAATCCGGCGCAGTTGAATTACCTGGTCGCCGTAACCAATTGACAAGGCTTTAGCGACTTCCTGCCCGGCACGTAGCGTCTGGCATTCCAGCGGCTCACTCCGTGAGCGCGGCACCCCGCCCTCATCGGGCACCAGACGCAGAAAGCGGAAAAAGGCTCGCGGGTCCGCATGCGTTGCCACAAAAGTCCCTTTGCCCTGGCGCCGTACCAGCAGATTTTCTGCGGCCAGTTCATCAATTGCACGGCGTACCGTCCCCTGACTCACCTCGAAGCGTGCGGCCAGATCCATTTCACTGGGAATCATTTCCCCGGGTTGCCATTCCTTATCGGCGAGCGCCTGGACAATCAGGTCTTGAATCTGACGATAGAGTGGACGAAAGGCCGGCACTGATGCATGAGAAGACATACGCGTATTTCAGCACAGATTTGGTTGCTTTGCGCATTGACAGCGACTGCCCACCCCACTAACATCGAAAAGTTTCATCCATACTTCAAAAATTTCGAGGAGTCATCTCATGTCCAAAGCGCCTATGCGCGTCGCCGTCACCGGCGCCGCTGGTCAGATCGGTTATAGCCTGCTGTTCCGTATTGCTTCCGGCGAAATGCTGGGCAAGGATCAACCTGTCATCCTTCAACTGCTCGACCTGCCACAAGCCCAGAAGGCTGTTCAAGGCGTCATGATGGAGCTGGACGACTGCGCCTTCCCACTGCTGGCTGGCATGGTTGCTACCGATGATCCTAACGTTGCATTCAAAGATGCCGACGTCTGTCTGCTGGTTGGCGCACGTCCGCGCGGCCCAGGCATGGAACGTGCCGATCTGCTGCAAGCCAACGGCGCTATCTTCACCGTTCAAGGCGAAGCCATCGCCAAGAACGCCAAGGAAGACGTTAAGGTTCTGGTCGTAGGCAACCCATGTAACACCAACGCCCTGATTGCTGGCGCAGCCGCCCGTAAGGTTGGCCGCACCAACCCGAACAACTACCACGGCATGCTGCGTCTGGATCACAACCGCGCACTGACCCAACTGGCCCAGAAATCTGGTCGTCCAGTATCGTCGCTGCAAAAGCTGGTTGTGTGGGGTAACCACTCGCCATCGATGTACGCCGACTACCGTTTCTGTACCTCGAACGGTGACAGCGTTAAAGATCTGATCAACGATGCCGCATGGAACAACGATGTATTCCTGCCAACCGTTGGTAAGCGTGGCGCTGCCATTATCGACGCACGTGGTCTGTCGTCGGCTGCTTCGGCTGCCAACGCTGCCATCGATCACATCCATGACTGGCACCTGGGCTCGGACCAGTGGGTCACCATGGGTATCCCTGCACCAGCCGACAACGGTTATGGTATTCCTGAAGGCATCGTCTTCGGTTTCCCATGCGAGTGCAAGGGCGGCAAGTTCACCCTGATCAAGGGTCTGGAAATCGATGAGTACTCGAAGGGTAAGATCGCTCTGACCCTGAAGGAACTGACTGAAGAGAAGGAAGCCGTTGCTTCGATGCTGTAATCAGTTTTTCTGATTGCACGGCCAAAAGGGTCACGCTTGCGTGGCCCTTTTGCTTTATCCTTGCAGACTAATCTATCTACCCGCTTTTACCTGATTGAGATGAGTCACCGATCATGACGCAAGCTGCGACCAACCCTGCCCTGACACCTGACGAAGTTCTGTTCCCCGGCGAAAAACCCTTTCCAATGCTACCGGCGGTAGATCACTACTGCGGTTCGGAAAAGCTGATGAAAAAAGCGATGGCGATTCAAGCCGAGATCGCCGCAGAATATGGACCACTGGCAATGGACATCACCTGCGATTGCGAAGATGGTGCCGCAGCGGGCAATGAAAAGGCGCACGCCGAACTCTGCGTGGCCATGATCAATTCCACTGACAACCAGTTCGGTCGTGTCGGTGCGCGCATTCATGATGTGACGCACGACCATTGGAAAGACGATCTGGAAATTCTCGTCGGTGGCGCCGGTAATCGACTGCCATTCATTACGCTGCCCAAACCGCGTGGCATTGAGGACGTGCGCCTGTTCCTCAAAGAACTGCGCGCCGTCGAACAGCGTCACGGTATCGCACGTCCCATTCCCGCACACGTGCTGATCGAAACGCACGGTGCACTACACGAAGTCTGGGATATCGCCGCACTGGAAGGTATCGAATCGCTAGACTTTGGTCTGATGGACTTTGTATCCGGCCACTTCGGTGCCGTACCGGGTAACGCTATGAAGAGCCCCGGTCAATTCGATCATCCACTCGTACGCCGCGCCAAACTTGAAATCTCCAGCGCCGCGCTCGGCCATGGCAAAGTGCCTTCGCACAACGTCACCACCGAGCTATCGGATCTGGAATACATCCGTCGCGATGCAGAACGTGCACGTAACGAATTCGGTTATCTGCGTATGTGGAGCATTCACCCGGTGCAGATTCGTCCGATTCTGGATGCCATGAGCCCAGACTTCTCAGAAGTGCAGGATGCCGCCGAAATTGTCAGTGCTGCTGCTGATGCTAACTGGGGACCGATCCGCCACAATGGCAAGCTGCAGGATCGTGCTGCTTACCGTTACTACTGGACCCTTCTTAAACGGGCTCGTAGCACCGGCGTACCTCTGCCTACCGGCATTGCCGAACGATTTTTTACCGCCTGAATACTATGACGCAAGACCTTGCCAAAGATAGCGATATCGCTCTGATTGAATTCAAGGGCACCACCCTGCCCGTTTTAGTCATCACACTACGCAGTCTGGATCCGAAAGAACTAGCCGCCGCAGGCAGCACCTTGTTTGGTGAAGGGGCCTTTTTTGATGATGATCTGGCGGTACTGGATTTAAGTCAGGTGATCACCTGGCCTGAACAGATTGAATGGACATTGATTGTTCAGCTACTAACCAGTCACGGCCTACGTGTGCTGGGCGTTACGCGTGGCAACAGCACACTGGCAGAATCCGCAGCGAGCGCAGGCTTGCCCACGCTCGCACTCAGCGCCGGCCGTTCCGCCAAGGCTGCCCCAGCCCCTAAAAAGGCAGCCATTGCAGACTCTGAACTCTACAAGATTCCAGCCAGCTTACGTAAAACGCCGGCACCAGCACCCACAGTAGAAGTTGCAGCTGAAGCTTCCAAAGCCGAACCCGATGAATCCGTCTTGGATAATCCGGGTACGTTGGTCATTGACCGACCGCTACGTTCTGGTCAGCAGGTCTATGCACGCGGTGGTGACCTGGTCATCCTGGCGGCTGTAAACCCGGGTGCCGAAGTGATTGCTGACGGCAATATCCACGTTTATGCCCCGCTACGCGGACGTGCCCTAGCCGGTGCGCGCGGCAATGCCCAGGCGCGAATCCTGACAACGGTGTTTGCCGCCGAGCTGGTTTCCATTGCCGGTATCTATCGCACTTTCGAAGACGGTGTACCGGCCAAGCTGGCAAATCAGCCCGTACAGGTTCGTCTGGCACAAGAACCGGTGGTTTCGCCCAGCACAGGGCAAAAATCGCGCTTGGAAATCAACATTCTTCGCGTTGATTAGGTACGACTCGCCCTATGGGCGGGCCGAATCAGCTAAAATTAACCTAATTCTATTATCTAGCTCCGGGAGCAAATGTGACTCGTATTATTGTCGTTACTTCAGGTAAAGGCGGTGTTGGTAAAACCACGACCAGTGCCTCTTTCGCCAGCGGTCTGGCCATGCGCGGTTTCAAAACTGCCGTCATCGACTTTGATGTGGGTCTGCGTAATCTCGATCTGATCATGGGTTGCGAACGCCGCGTTGTTTACGATCTGGTGAACGTAATCTCTGGTGAAGCAACGCTCAACCAGGCACTCATCAAAGACAAGCACTGCGAAAACCTGTTTGTGCTGCCTGCCTCACAAACCCGTGATAAAGATGCGCTGACTGAAGAAGGCGTTGAAAAAGTATTGAAAGACCTGGAGCATATGGGTTTTGAATACGTGATTTGTGATTCGCCTGCCGGTATTGAACGCGGTGCTGTTATGGCACTGACCTTTGCCGATGAAGCCATCATTGTGACCAATCCTGAAGTATCGTCTGTACGCGACTCGGATCGCATCCTGGGCATTCTGCAAGCCAAGTCTAAGCGTGCTCAAGCGGGTGGCGAGCCGGTAAAAGAGCATCTGCTGGTAACACGTTATTCGCCAAAGCGCGTAGAAGACGGCGAAATGTTGTCCTACAAAGATGTTCAAGAAATCCTGCGTGTGCCGATCATTGGCGTGATTCCGGAATCGGAATCGGTGCTGCACGCATCGAACCAGGGCACCCCGGCCATTCATATCGAACAATCCGAAGTGGCTGAAGCCTACAAGGATGTTATCGCCCGCTTCCTGGGTGAAGACGCCCCGCTACGCTTTGTCTCTTATGAGAAGCCAGGCCTCTTCAAGCGTCTGTTCGGAGGTTAAGCGATGTCCCTGCTCTCCCTCATTTTTGGTTCCAAACCCAAAACGGCCAACATGGCCAAAGAACGTCTGCAGCTGATTATTGCCCGTGAACGTGTAGACGATGGCAAGCCATCTGCAGATTTCCTTCCGGCCATGCAGCAAGAGCTGGTTGCAGTCATCTCCAAATACGTTCACGTCAACGCTGATGACATCAAGGTATCGATGGAAAAGAAAGGCAACTACGAAGTTCTGGAAGTAAACATCGTACTGCCTGAACAGAACTAAGTTTTTGCACTTGCTATAAAGCAGAAAAGGATCCCGCGGGATCCTTTTCTGCTTTATAGGCGATGGATCTAAGCCAGTATTTCTGCAATGTCGTTCGCTAGCTTCACTTCGCGTTCAAAATCTTGCCACTCAATGCCTAAGGCGTCTCGTGCAGAGACCATACCAATCGGCTTGCCCTGCGCCAACACCGGCACATGACGGAAATTGTGTTGATACATTAGATGCAGGGCATGCGAGAGTGGTTTATCACCTTCCATGCCAACCACGTCTTTGGTCATAACTTCAGACAGGGTCGTACCGGCAGGGTCTTTACCAGCAGCAACAACGCGGTTGAGCAGATCTCGCTCAGTAAAAATTCCGGTAAGACGCCCCGCTTCTTCTACCAAGACCGACCCGACACCCTTGGCTCTCATAGCAACGGCTGCATCATAGACAGTCATCGAAGGTGCACCGATGACCAGAGGTCGCTGACTTACGATCGACTGCAAATTCCTGTTCGGCATTATTGAGTCTCCTTAAGATTGGGGTACGTCAATAATCCTCTCTATCAGCCGGCAATCAAGCTGCAACGCAGCACAACGATGCTAAACCATCACCGCCATGCCCCGCTCAGGACTTTCTCAGCCCAGAGCAAAGCCGATAGCGTTTTCCCATCAGTCAATTCCCCCTCCCGAACGGCTTGCATCGCTTCATCAAGACTGAGTTCAACCAGCTCGAGAAATTCACCTTCATCGAGGTCATTCTGACCCAGGGAGCTTAAACCCTCAGCGAGAAATATCTCGATCCGTTCGTTGGCATAGCCAATGGTCGGATGCATTGTGCCTAGATGAGACCATTGGTCTGCAACATGGCCCGTTTCTTCCCGAAGTTCGCGTTGAGCCGTTAACAATGGTTCTTCGTTCGGATCGATCTTCCCAGCGGGCAACTCCAGCATAACCATACCCACCGGGTAGCGGTACTGACGTTCAAGTATAAGTTTACCGTTAGACAACACGGGAATAACGACCACGGCCCCCGGATGTGTCACATATTCACGCACCCCTTCACTGCCATCAGGCAAGCGGACACGATCACGCCGCACGTCCAGGAGCTTTCCCTGCCATATCTGTTCGCTACTGATGCAGCTTTCGATCAGATGTTCATCATTGATTGGCTTGTTCATTCGAATTCCTTCTCAAAGCAAAACGCCCCGACAGACGGGGCGTTTTGATCGGATGCTCGTAAAGCTTACAGCGAACGCAGCAACGAGAATGCGCAGAGGGACATAATGGTTTGCGGGAATAGGCCGAACAATGCAATGGCCAGACCATTGACGGACAGCAGAACACGCATATCCGTCGGCGCGACAATCGGGGTCTCGTCAATCGGCTCATCAAAGTACATCAGCTTGACGATACGCAGATAGTAGAAAGCGCCAATCAGTGACATCAGCACGGCGTAGATCGCCAGACCAATCTGACCCGAGGCCACGACCGCTTGCAGAATCGAGAACTTGGCAAAGAAGCCAATGAAAAACGGTACACCAGCCATCGAGAACATGATCATCATCATGACGGCAGCAAACCAAGGGTTACGCTTGTTCAGGCCTTTGAAATCGTCCAGACGATCTGCTTCGAAGCCTGCACGGGAGAGCAGAATGATCACGCCGAAGGCTGCAACGCTCATCATGACGTAGGACACGACGTAGAACATCGACGAGCTATAAGCATTCAGGGCAAAGCGGGCATCACCACCCACTACACCGACCACGATGCCCAAGAGCACAAAGCCCATATGCGAGATCGTCGAATAGGCCAGCATGCGCTTGATATTGGTTTGCGGAATAGCTGCCAGATTACCAATGGCCAACGACAGCACAGCCAGAATCAGCAGCATGCCTTGCCAGTCAGGCGCCAGCAGCAGGAGGCCCGACACCAGCAAACGCATGGTAATAGCAAAGGCGGCCAGCTTCGGCGCGCCGCCGATCAGCATCGTAATGGCTGTAGGCGAACCCTGATAGACGTCCGGTACCCACATGTGGAAAGGCACGACACCCAGTTTGAATGCCAGACCGGAGACGAGGAAGACCAGGCCAAAAATCAGGATCGTCGGGTTGGCCGCATTGGCAACCAACGCATCGGAGATTTCCGGAATGCTCAGGGTGCCAGTTGCACCATAGATCATCGACATGCCGTACAGCAACAGACCAGAAGCCAGCGCACCCAGCACGAAGTACTTCATGGCAGCTTCGGTAGCAGCAACGCTATCGCGGTTCATGGCGATCAAGGCATACAACGACAGTGTCAGCAGTTCCAGACCCAGATAGATCGTCAGCAGGTGATTGGCCGAAATCATGACCATCATGCCGAGGGTGGCGAACAGCACCAGCACGTAGAACTCGCCACGACGGAGATCAGGACGCTGCAGCACGTATGGACGGGCATAGAACAGCGTCACGATTGACGTCAGATAGAGCACCAGCTTCAATAGGTCGCCCATCAGATCGTCTACGTACAAGCCATTAAAGGCGTAGACCACCTCGCCCGTACTCGTAAACAGAGTCAGAATTGCGGCACCGACAAGGGTAAGCTGAGTCAGGACAAAAGTCGACGTGTGGCTGGGATCCTTAACGCAAAGATCCAGAAGAAGAATCAGACAGCCCATGGCCAGGACCAGAACTTCTGGGCTGGCTGTAATGAGATCAAGCACGTAGGGGTTCATATCGACTGGTTCCGTTACTGGAGTTTGCTGATTGCTACATGACGCAGCAGATCATTAACAGAGGTATGCATGACGTGGGTAACCGGCTCTGGCCAGACACCCATTGCTATCGTAAAGAAGGCAAGAATAGCCAGGATGAACAGTTCGCGCTTGTTCACATCGACCATCTCAGCAACATGATGATTGGTAATGGCACCGAAGATGACGCGCTTGTACATCCACAGCGTGTAGGCAGCACCAACGATCATAATAGTGGCCGTAGTGGCGGCGATCCAGAAGTTCACCTGCAGAGCACCAAGAATCACCATGAACTCACCGACGAAGCCCGAGGTAGCCGGCAGACCGGCATTGGCCATGGCAAAGAGCATCATGAACGCAGCAAACACGGGCATCTTGTACACAATGCCACCACAATCGGCGATCAAGTGCGTATGGATGCGGTCGTAGATGACGCCGATACAGTAGAACATGGCACCAGCAACGAAGCCGTGCGAGATCATCTGAATGAGTGCGCCTTCAACGGCCAGTGTATTGAAAAGAAAGAAGCCGAGGGTCACAAAGCCCATGTGCGCGATCGACGAGTAAGCGACCAGTCGCTTCATATCAGCCTGAACCAGCGCCACAAAACTGATGTAGACAATGGCAATCAGCGACAGTGTAATGATCAGCCAGGCCAACTCATGCGAAGCATCCGGCACGATAGGCAGCGAAAAACGCAGGAAGCCATAAGCGCCAAGCTTCAGGGCAATCGCAGCCAGCACGATCGAGCCGCCGGTAGGTGCTTCCGGGTGAGCATCTGGCAACCAGGTATGCAGCGGCCACATCGGCACTTTAACGGCAAAGGCAATCAAGAAGGCCATAAAGATGGCAATCTGTGGTGCCATCGGAATCGGCATCTGTTGCCAATCCAGAATCGAAAAACTACCACCCGAGTAGATAAACAGGTAAAGCTGAGCAACCAGAAACAGCAGCGAACCGAACAACGTATAGAGGAAGAACTTTATCGCTGCGTACACGCGGTTATGACCACCCCAGATACCAATAATCAGGTACATCGGGATCAGCGAGGCTTCGAAGAATACGTAGAACAGAATGCCATCAAGCGAACAGAAGATACCGTTGAACAGACCCGACATGATCAGGAATGCGGCGTTGTACTGTGCCACCTTGAACTTGATCACCTGCCAGCCAGCCAGCACCACGATCAGCGTGATGAAGCTGTTAAGAATGATGAATGGCATCGAGATGCCATCAACACCCAGATGGTAGTTGATGTTGAAGCGAGGAATCCACGGCGCCAATTCGACAAACTGCATCACGGTCGATGCGGCATCGAAGTTCGTATACAGCGGGAATGTAATCAGAAGACCCGCCAGGGCACCGATCAGGGATAGGATGCGCGAGAGCCCGGGATTGCTATCACGACCGACTGCCAGAATAAGCAGGCCGGCCACAATGGGAATCCAGATGGCAAGCGATAGTAGCGGGTAACCAGACATAGTCATTTCCAGAGAATACAGAGGCAGCGCAATTGGAACCGGTTAATTGAAATCAGGTTGTGAAGAACCACAGCGTTAGCAGGGCAAACACACCAATGATCATCGTAAAGGCGTACTGATACAGATAGCCTGTCTGGAAGTGGCGGACAATGCCTGCCACGACGCCGACCAGCTTGGCTGAACCATTGACGAAGAAGCCGTCAATCAACGTTGCTTCACCGAAGCGGTTGAGGAAGCTGCCGAGTTTACGAGCGCCACCTGCAAAAACCGCCATATTGAAGGCATCGAAGTAGTACTTGTTGTCCATCAACTTGTAGATGCCGCTGAACTTCTTGGCCAGAGCCGCAGGAATCGACGGCTTAACCATGTAGAAGTAATAGGTCACGACAAGGCCAGCGACCATCAGCCAGAACGGCAGCGTTTGGACGGAATGGATCGCCATGGCGATCGGGCCGTGGAACTCTTCCTTCATCTCTGCCATCACCGGAATTGTCTTATTGACGTAAATCACACCGTCAAAGAACGAACCGTAGAGCATTGGATCAATCGCGTAATAGCCAATGATCACGGAAGGAATGGCCAGCAAAATCAATGGCAACGTCACAACCCATGGCGACTCATGCGGCTTATCGCCAGGCTGCAGCCCATGGTGGTGCTCTTCTTCACCATGTTCATCATGACCGTGTGCGTCATGTGCATCGTGCGAATGATCGTCATGGGCATGCGCCGCAGCCACGTGCTCTGCATCATTCCAGCGCTCACGGCCATGGAAAACGATGAAGTAAGAACGGAAGGTGTAGTACGTCGTCACGAAAACGCTGGCAGTTACTGCAAACAGTGCGTAGCCCGAACCAGGAATGTGCGAGAAATGTACCGCCTCGATAATCGAGTCCTTGGAGTAGAAACCGGCAAAGAACGGGAATGCGATCAGCGACAAGGAACCGATCAGCGTCGTAATCCAGGTAACCGGCATGTACTTCCATAGACCACCCATATTACGGATGTCCTGATCATGGTGCATACCGATGATCACCGAACCGGCACCGAGGAACAACAGCGCTTTGAAGAAGGCGTGCGTCATTAGGTGGAAGATCGCGATCGGATACGCCGCAACACCCAGCGCTACGGTCATGTAACCCAGCTGCGACAGTGTCGAATAGGCCACGATACGTTTGATATCGTTCTGGATCATGCCCAGGAAGCCCATGAACAAGGCGCCGGTAGCGCCAATGATTAGCACAAAGGACAATGCGGTTGGTGACAGGTTGAACAACGGCGAGCAACGGGCAACCATGAAAATACCGGCCGTCACCATGGTGGCGGCGTGGATCAGCGCCGAAATCGGTGTCGGGCCTTCCATCGAGTCCGGCAGCCACACGTGCAGCGGCACTTGCGCTGACTTACCCATGGCACCAATGAACAGACAGATACAAGTCACTGTCATCAGCGACCATTGAGCATCACCCCATAGGTTGATCGTCTTGTCAGCAAAACTCGGGGCAGCTTTGAATACTTCGGCGTAATCCAGCGTACCGAAGTAAGCCAGCACCAGACCAATACCAAGCACGAAACCGAAGTCACCCACACGGTTGACCAGGAAGGCTTTCATATTGGCGAAGATGGCCGACTCGCGATTCATGTAGAAACCGATCAGCAGGTACGAGACCAGACCCACCGCTTCCCAACCGAAGAACAGCTGCATGAAATTGTTGCTCATCACGAGCATCAGCATCGCGAAGGTGAACAGGCTGATGTATGAGAAGAAACGGCGGAAACCGTCATCGTCTGCCATATAGCCGATGGTGTAGATGTGCACCAGCAACGACACGAAGGTGACGACGCACATCATCATGGCCGTCAGACTATCAATCTGAAAACCGACGCTAAAGGTAAAGTCACCACTGGTTGCCCAGGTGTATAGGTTGCCGTTGAAGGTATGGCCTGCCAGAACGTCTTGCAGCACCAGCAGCGAAGCCACCAGCGATATGGCAACACCGAGGATAGTGACACCGGCCGCAAACCAGCGTGGAATAACGCGACAGAACAGACCCGACAGCGCGGCACCCGCTAATGGGGCCAGCGGAACAGTCAGGTAAAGGGTTTTCATGTCCATACTGCTTAGCCCTTCATACGGTCGAGATCATCCACATGGATCGTGGACAGATTACGGAACAGAACAATCAGAATAGCCAGACCAATTGCCGATTCGGCAGCAGCCACAGCCAGAATAAAGAACACAAACACCTGACCGTTCAAGTCCTGTAGGAAATGAGAGAAGGCGATAAAGTTGGTGTTCACGGCAAGCAGCATCAATTCGATGGCCATCAGCAGAATAATCAGGTTTTTCCGGTTAAGGAAAAGTCCGATCACGCTAATGCCGAAAAGCACAGCAGCCAGGACGAGGAAATGTGAGAGGGTCAGCAAGGCAGTCTCCGGTTCTAACTCGGTCTGGGGTTACTTGGCAGCGCCGTCGCCAGCTTCCGGTGCGGGAGCGGGGGTAACAGCGGGTTCTGGTTTAACAGCGTCCATCTTCACGACGCGCAAACGATCAGCCGCTTTGACAGCCACCTGATCAGAAATGATTTGCTTCTTGGTGTCCTTGCGACCACGATAGGTCAGGATAATGGCGGCAATAATTGCAACCAGCAGAATGGCTGCAGCCACCTGATCCGGATAGGTGTACTGTGTATACAACAGCAGGCCCAGATCTTTGGTGTTGGACGAGTTGGCCAACTCAGGTGGCAGCGGCGTATCCAGCACCTGGAAGTACTGACCACCCAAGACAATGCTCATTTCCAGAATCATCAGGATGCCAATCAAGGCACCCAGTGGTAGATAGCTCCAGAAACCCTGACGCAGGCGGTCGATATTGATATCGAGCATCATGACTACGAAAAGGAACAGCACCATCACGGCTCCCACGTAGACCAGGATCAGCACAATAGCCAAAAACTCGGCCTGCGCCAGCATCCACACCATGGCAGCCGTAAAGAAGCTGAGTACCAGAAACATAGCAGCGTTTACTGGGTTACGTGTGGCAACGACACCGAGACTGGCGCCAACCAGCACCGTAGACAGCACGTAAAAGAGGATTAGTTTGAAGTCCATCGGTAATCCTTATCGGTATGGGGCATCGCCAGCACGATCAGCAGCGATCTGGGTTTCATAACGATCCCCGTTCGCCAGCAGCATCGGCTTGGTGTAGTACAAATCACCACGCGCTTCACCGTGGTACTCAAACACGCGAGTTTCAACAATCGCGTCAACCGGGCAGGCTTCTTCACAGAAACCGCAGAAAATGCATTTGGTCAGATCGATGTCATAACGTGTCGTGCGACGGCTGCCGTCATCACGCTGATCCGACTCGATGGTAATGGCCATAGCCGGACAGATAGCTTCGCACAGCTTACAGGCGATGCAGCGCTCTTCCCCATTAGGATAACGACGCAGTGCGTGCAGGCCACGGAAGCGACGGCTTTGTGGCGTCTTTTCTTCAGGATACTGAACCGTGATCTTTGGCTGGAAGAAATACCAACCGGTCACACTCAGACCTTTACAGAGCTCTTTGAGGAACAGGCTGTTAACAACCTGTTTGCTCTTGGTGACGAATTCGCTAATGGCACCCATGATCTTAGTTCCAGATATTCAGCGGGGAAATCAACCAGACACCCGTCACGACCAACCAGATGATCGTCAGGGGAATGAACACTTTCCAGCCCAGACGCATGATCTGGTCATAACGGTAACGCGGGAATGTTGCGCGGAACCACAGGAAGCAGAAGAGCAGCGCCGATGTTTTGAGAGCCAGCCAGAAGAAGCCGTCTGGCAAGAAACCCACTGGCGACAACCAACCACCCAGGAACATGATCGCAGTCAAAATGCTGATCAGGATCATGTTGGCGTATTCGGCCAGGAAAAACAGGGCGAAAGCAAAGCCTGAATAATCAACGTGGAAACCTGCCACGATTTCCGATTCGCCTTCAGCCACGTCGAATGGCGCACGGTTGGTTTCGGCAACACCGGAGATGAAATAGACCAGGAACATCGGGAACAGCGGAATCCAGTTCCACGACAAGATACCTACGCCGTAATCCGTAAAGATGCCCTTGCCCTGCCCGTTCACGATATCCGACAGATTCAGACTCTGCGAAACCATCAATACGCAAACAAGTGCGAAGCCCATGGCGATTTCATACGAAATCATTTGCGCGCCCAGGCGCATTGCGCCCAGAAACGCATACTTGGAGTTAGACGACCAACCGGCCAGGATGACACCGTAGATGCCGACTGACGAGAGCGCCAGCACAAACAGCAAACCTGCATCGATATCTGCCAGAACGAGGCCATCAGCAAAAGGAATCACTGCCCAAGCCACGAGTGCCGGCGCAATTGACAGAACCGGCGCCAGAAGGAAAAGAAACTTGCTGGCAACACTTGGAACGATACTTTCCTTGAGCAGCAGCTTAACGCCATCGGCGATCGGTTGCAGCAAACCCCATGGACCCACACGGTTCGGGCCGATACGGATTTGCATGTAACCGATGACTTTACGTTCGAAGTAAGTCAGATAGGCCACTGCCAGCAGCAACGGCGCAACGATGGCAACAATCTTCAGGACGGCCCAGATTAATGGCCAGCCAGCCCCGAACAGATTTTGACCCACTTGAATCATGGCATCCATCAGACACACTCCACGACGATCATGTCATTCAAACCACCGATGGTCGCCGTAGATGGATGCGCTGCCGCAATGCGTACGCAACCATCAGGCACGGTGTTATCCAGAACCGCATTCAGCGTTGCCGAACCTTCACTACCCTTCACGCGAACACTACGACCATCCGCTGCACCTACTTGCGCCAGTGTCGCAGCATTCATGCGAGCGGTTGGCGCCTGAGCATCACGCGTTTTCTGCAGCGACGGTGAACGACGCACCAGTGCATCGGCAAAGTAAATCGGCACATCAGCAATACGTTGCAGACCAGCACCGGCAATAGCAGTGACGCTGTTACCCGTTGCTTCCAACAGACGCGCCAGCGAACCTTCGGGCAGGCTGTTGTCAGTGCCCAGAATTTCGTTACGCACTTCTTCGCTGTTCTGGTAGTCAAAGCGCTCTACATTCAGCAGATTACCCAGCACGCGCAGGAGTTTCCAACCCGGACGCGAATCACCAGCAGGGCGTACAACGCCTACGAACGACTGTGCAATACCCTCACCATTGATGAAGGTGCCTGAGGTTTCGGTGAATGGCGACAATGGCAGCAACACATCGGCATAAGCCAGTGCGTCAGCGTCCTTGAATGTAGCGAACTGAACCACCATATCAGCAGCATTCAATGCACGCAGTGCCTGAGCAGGATTGGCAACATCTAGCGATGGCTCACAACCAAACAGCACATAGGCCTTACGTGGCTCGGCAAACAGACGGGCTGCATCACGGCCACCCTGTTGTGGTGTTGCCTTAGCAACATAGCCACCCACCGAGTTTGCAGCTTCACCCACTGTACCGGCAGAAGCACCTGTGATCGTCGCCAACTCGCCAGCCAGTTGTTCCAGTAGTGAATAATCCGGATGTTGTACAGCCACGTTACCCAGCACGATTGCGCGTGGGCCGCTTTCCAGCTGACCGTCACCAATCAGCGCTGTGGCGATCTTACGCTCAAGTTCACCGGCGTTACCCAGTACAGCAAGTGTAGAAGCCTGAACGCCCTTAATCTCTGCAGCAGCACGTACGACACCGGCCAACGCAGCCACCAGTTGACCCGGCGGGGTGTAAATCATGCCAGCATGTTTGATCAGCGAATCATCGCTCGTCACATTGACCGAGAATACGGCAGCGCCCTTGCGTGCAGCATGACGCAGACGCTGGGCAACCAACGGCGCATCCTTACGTAGGAAACCACCAACGATCAATGCGGCATCAACGTTGCTCAGATCTGCTAATGGCAGACCCAGCCATGGTGCAGCGCCCGGACGTTGTGCATCGGCACGGAAATCCTGCTGACGCAGACGGAAATCAATATTGTCGGAGTCCAGCGAGCGCGTAATGCGGCCAGCCAGATACATTTCTTCCAGCGTGGCATGTGGACTCACCACTGTAGCGATCTGATCACCGCCAGCGTCTTTGGCAATGCTACGCAGACCGTGCGCCACATAATCCAGCGCCACGTTCCACTCAACTTCTTGCCACTGGCCACCCTGCTTCAGCATCGGCTTATGCAGACGCTCAGCGCTACTCAGCGATTCGTAAGAGAAGCGATCTTTATCCGAGATCCAGCACTCATTGACGTTTTCATTGTCGAACGGGAGAACACGCTTAACCACATCACCCTTGACTTGAACGGTCAGGTTGGCACCCGTCGCATCATGCGGTGAAACCGACTTGCGACGTTGCAGTTCCCAGGTGCGCGCCGAGTAACGGAACGGCTTGGAAGTCAACGCGCCTACTGGGCAGATATCAATCATGTTGCCAGACAGTTCAGAATCAACCGTCTTGCCAACAAACGTCGTAATTTCAGAATGCACGTTGCGGTTAATCATGCCCAGTTCCATCACACCGGCCACTTCCTGGCCGAAGCGTACGCAACGCGTGCAATGGATACAGCGGCTCATTTCTTCCATCGAAATCAGCGGGCCAACATTCTTGTGGAAAACCACGTGTTTTTCTTCAGTGAAGCGCGAACCACTCTGACCATAACCCACGGCCAGATCCTGCAGCTGGCATTCACCGCCCTGATCACAGATCGGGCAATCAAGCGGGTGATTGATCAGCAGAAACTCCATGACACCCTTTTGGGCAGTCACGGCCATTTCGGAGTGCGTAAACACCTTCATGCCATTGGTAACAGGTGTCGCACAAGCCGGCAGCGGCTTCGGTGCTTTTTCTACCTGGACTAGGCACATCCGGCAGTTGGCAGCAATCGACAGCTTCTTGTGATAACAGAAGTGCGGAATGTAGATGCCCAGCTGGCTGGCAGCGTCCATCACGGTAGAACCGTCAGCTACCTGTGCCTTTTTGCCGTCGATTTCAATTTCTAGCATGTGCGACTCGCGAAATCAGATCTGTGAATGAAGCGGGACGCCCTATCAGGCGGCGTTCGGATGTCTGTGGAACGTACTACCGGAGCGTTGAACATCTTTCGGCACCAGACAGGTCTTGTGCTGAATGTGATATTCGAACTCCGAGCGGAAATGCTTGAGGAAGCTCATTACCGGGAATGCAGCAGCATCGCCGAGCGCACAGATCGTGCGGCCGCAAATGTTGCTGCAGATAGACAGGAGCATGTCCAGGTCTTCCGGCTTACCCTCACCTGTCTCGATGCGATGCACGATCTGGTAGAGCCAGTTGGTACCTTCACGGCACGGCGTGCACTGCCCGCAGGATTCTTCATGGTAGAAGAACGACAAGCGGTTGAGCACGTCCACCATACAAACCGTCTCGTCCATCACGATAACAGCGCCAGAGCCAAGCATTGAGCCGGCCTTGGAGATGGAGTCATAATCCATCGTACATTGCATCATGATGTCGCCGGGCAATACTGGCGAGGAAGAACCGCCAGGAATGACCGCTTTGAGCTTACGGCCACCACGTACACCACCGGCCATTTCAAGCAAGGTGGAGAACGGTGTGCCCAGTGGAATTTCGTAGTTACCCGGCCGCTCAACGTGACCCGAGATAGAGAACAACTTCGTACCGCCGTTATTTTCTTTACCGGCGTTCAGGAAGTTATCTGCGCCCAAACGGATAATGAACGGCACCGAAGCAAAGGTTTCGGTGTTGTTAACCGTCGTTGGACGGCCGTAAAGACCAAACGAGGCAGGGAATGGCGGTTTGAAGCGCGGCTGCCCCTTTTTGCCTTCGATCGAATCAAGCAGCGCCGTTTCTTCACCACAGATGTACGCACCATAACCATGGTGTGCAAACAGTTCGAAAGAGTGCTCGCTGCCCAGAATGTTCTGGCCCAGGAAACCCGCTGCACGCGCTTCCGCCAATGCGGCTTCGAAACGCTCGTACAGTTCGTAGATTTCACCGTGGATGTAGTTATAACCACGTGTTGCGCCCATGGCGTAGGCACCAATGATCATGCCTTCGATCACCGAATGCGGATCGTAACGCATGATGTCGCGGTCTTTGAATGTACCCGGCTCACCTTCATCGGTGTTACAGCAGATGTACTTATCACCTGGCATGGTGCGGGGCATAAAGCTCCACTTCAAACCGGTTGGGAAGCCTGCACCGCCACGACCACGCAAGACTGACTTCTTCACTTCTGCGATCACCGCTTCCGGCGGCATCTTTTCCGACAGAATCTTCTTCAGCGCTTCGTAACCGCCACGCTTCACGTAGGCATCGATACCCCAACCGGCATCACCTTGCCAGCCAGCGGTCATAATAGGATTGATGGAACCGAGGATAGCCATTACTTCAGTTCCTCCAGCAGTTGATCCAGTTTATCGGGCGTCAGAAAACTCTTCATGCTGTGGTTATTAACCAAAGCAACGGGCGCATCACCACAGGCACCTTGGCATTCGCTTTCAACCAGCGTAAAGCGGCCATCAGCCGTTGTTTCACCCAGTTTGATACCCAAACGCTCAGCCAGATAGGCTGCCGCATCGCGGCCACCCGACAAGGCACAAGGGATACAAGTACATACTGCCAGTTTGTACTTACCAACCGGCTTCAGGTTGTACATGTTGTAGAAGGTTGCCACTTCTTCAGCAGCAATCGCTGGCATGTCCAGATAAGCAGCTACGAAAGCAATCGTATCTTTATCCAGCCAGCCTTTTTCTACTTGAGCCAGTGTCAGACAGGCCATGACAGCCGACTGTTTCTGTTCAGCCGGGTACTTGGCAACTTCGCGATCAAAGCGCGCGAGGGTTTCCTGAGTCAGCATCAGCGGTCAACCTCACCAAAAACGATATCCTGGGTCCCGATAATCGTGACCACGTCAGCAATCATGTGACCGCGTGACATTTCTTCCAGTGCCGACAGGTGAGCAAAACCTGGGGCACGGATCTTCATGCGATACGGCTTGTTGGCACCATCCGATGCCAGATAGATACCGAACTCACCCTTCGGATGCTCGATTGCGGCATAACACTCGTGTTCCGGCACATGAATGCCTTCAGTAAAGTGCTTGAAGTGGTGAATCAGCTCTTCCATGTTCGACTTCATGGCTTCGCGCGGTGGCGGCGCCACTTTATAGTCATTGGTCATTACCGGGCCCGGGTTAGCACGCAGCCAGGTAATGCATTGTTTGATAATGCGGTTGGACTGAGCCATTTCTTCCATACGCACCAGATAACGGTCGTACGAGTCGCCATTGGTACCCACAGGAATATCAAAGTCCAAGCGGTCATAAACTTCATAGGGCTGCTTCTTGCGCAGATCCCAGGCGATGCCCGAACCGCGCAGCATGGCGCCAGTGAAGCCCATGTTGAGTGCGCGCTCAGGCGACACCACACCGATATCAACCAGACGCTGCTTCCAGATCCGGTTGTCAGTCAGCAGATTATGATAATCGTCCAGGTATTTCGGGAAACGATTGGTGAAGTCTTCCAGGAAGTCGAGCAGCGAACCCTGGCGGTTTTCGTTCAGCTCAGCAACGCGCTTCGCATCTTTCCAGCGTGATACTTCGTATTTCGGCATCACGTCCGGCAGGTCGCGGTAGACGCCGCCCGGACGGATATAAGCAGCATGCAGACGAGCGCCCGACACCGACTCATAGACATCCATCAGATCTTCCCGATCACGGAATGTATACAGCGCCATCGTCATGGCGCCCACGTCCAGACCGTGACACCCGATCCACAGCAAGTGGTTCAGCAAACGAGTCACTTCGTCGAACATCACGCGGATGTACTGAGCGCGCTCAGGCACTTCTACGCCGAGCAGCTTTTCAATGGCCAGACAGTAGGCGTGCTCGTTACACATCGTCGACACATAGTCCAGACGATCCATGTAAGGCACTGACTGGACCCATGTGCGGGTTTCAGCCAATTTTTCAGTCGCACGATGCAGCAGACCGATATGCGGGTCGGCACGTTCGACTGTTTCACCATCAAGCTCCAGCACCAGACGGAGCACACCGTGTGCCGAAGGGTGCTGCGGGCCGAAGTTCAATGTGTAGTTACGAATCTCTGACATGCTGGGATCCTGGATGTCCGGTTGTCCGTACTGATCTTAAAAGTGAACCCGCGGTTAAACCGCAGGTTCGCCGTAATTTGCTTCACGCACGATACGCGGGGTGTTCTCACGTGGTTCGATAGTGACCGGTTGATAAATGACGCGTTTCTGCTCTTCGTCGTAACGCATTTCGACATAACCCGAAACCGGGAAGTCTTTGCGGAACGGATAGCCGACAAAACCGTAATCGGTGAGGATGCGGCGCAGGTCCGGGTGATTCACAAAGAGAATGCCGTACAAGTCGAAGGCTTCACGCTCGAACCAGTTAGCTGCTGTCCAGACATCCACCAGCGAATCTAGCACTGGCATCTGATCATCCGGCGCATAAACACGGAGACGTACGCGTTGGTTCAGCTCAACAGACAGCAGATGCACAATGGCAGCAAAACGCTGTGGATGCGACTCTTTACCACCATAAGTGGAATAGTCCATACCACAGAGGTCGATCAGCTGATCAAACTTGAGGCCAGCGGTGTCGCGTAACTTCAGAGCGGCTGCATGATAATCAGCCGGGGCAATATCAATAGTAACTTCGCCCAGATCCTGCTTCAGACGCACAATGCTGCTGCCCAGAACTTGCTGCAGTAGATCGGCGAGTGCTTGCGTGTTTAGAGTCATGATCGTGAAATTTCCTGAACCTGGCTTCAGCGGGCAATCGTGCTGGTACGGCGAATCTTATTCTGCAACTGGATCAGACCATAGAGCAGCGCTTCTGCAGTCGGCGGGCAGCCCGGCACATAGATATCCACCGGAACAATGCGATCACAACCACGCACAACCGAATACGAATAGTGGTAATAACCACCACCATTGGCACACGAACCCATAGACACGACCCAGCGCGGCTCGGCCATCTGGTCGTACACCTTGCGCAGTGCAGGCGCCATTTTGTTGGTCAGCGTACCGGCCACAATCATCAGGTCAGACTGACGCGGGCTTGGGCGGAACACCATGCCAAAGCGATCAAGGTCATAACGCGATGTACCGGCATGAATCATTTCAACAGCACAACAGGCCAGACCGAAGGTCATTGGCCACAACGAACCGGTACGGCAGTAATTGATGAGCTTGTCAGCCGTTGTGGTGACAAAGCCTTCGTTAAGGACGCCTTGGATCTTCGACATCGCTTACTCCCACTCAAGGGCGCCCTTGCGCCACTCGTAGATGAAGCCAACCACCAGGATGCCCAGAAACACCATCATAGTGACAAAACCGGCCATGCCGATCTCTTTGATCACCACTGCCCACGGGAACAGAAAGGCGATTTCCAGATCGAAAAGAATAAACAGAATAGCGATGAGATAGTAGCGAACATCAAACTTCATTCGCGCATCTTCGAAAGCTTCAAAGCCGCACTCGTATGCGGAGAGCTTTTCAATATCGGGATTGTTCGGTGCAAGCACATGGTTCAGCAGTCGGCCAAGAACGCCAACGGCGATGCCTATCGCAATGAACACCAAAATCGGAAAGTAATTTTCGAGCATCAAGCCACCTAAAGTTTGCCAAATGACGCACAACAATTTAAACCAACAACCGACCAGGGCGAACTGCATGTCCTGGTGCCGACGGCGAGACTCGAACTCGCACAGCTTACGCCACTACCCCCTCAAGATAGCGTGTCTACCAATTTCACCACGTCGGCATTCCTGTTCGGTTTGTTACTTAAAAACAGCAACTTACCGAGGTACGTTTTTGGCCTTCGACGCACCCTCCGGATCAGCAGTTTTGCCTTCCGTCGGAACACTCGCAGCACCAGCACTAACGGGTGAAGATTCTACATTGGTTTGCATCACACTTCCAGCACTTTTCGAGCCGGAAGACTGAAAATTAGCGAGCAGTAGCGCAGTGATAAAGAACACCGTGGCCAGAACAGCCGTGGAACGCGACAGGAAATTAGCCGAGCCCGTTGCACCGAACAAACTACCCGAAGCCCCGCTACCAAAGGCAGCGCCCATGTCTGCGCCTTTGCCATGCTGCATCAGCACCAAACCAATCACACCCAGGGCCGAAGCAATGTTCACGACCAAAACGACTACGTAAAGAATATCCATCTGATTGCCTACTTCTCTTTCTTAAAAAATCCGGTTATTACACCAAGCGGTTTGCTGCCGCGGTGCAGATTGTACTGAAATCCTGTGCATCCAGGGCAGCGCCACCGATCAGACCACCGTCCACATCGGGCAAGGCAAACAACACGTCGGCATTGTTGCCTTTGACACTGCCGCCGTACAAGATACGGGTTTGCACCATGCCAGCTGCCTCCAGGCGTTGGCGTATATGGGCATGAACAGCCTGAACGCCTTCTGGCGTTGGGGTTTTGCCCGTGCCGATTGCCCATACGGGTTCATAAGCAACAACAACGCTCGCGCCTTCATCAGCCACACCCGCAAGCGCCAGAAGCACAGGTGCCAGTTGCCGATCGATCACTGCCAGCGTTTGTCCGGCTGCTTCTTCATCAGCGGATTCACCCACGCAGATGATAGGCATCAAACCGCTATCCAGGGCAGCTACCGCCTGACGGGCAACGCCATCATCAGTTTCCGCACAATACTGACGACGCTCGGAGTGGCCGACAATGACATAAGCGCAGCCCAGATCTTTGAGCATCGGGGCACTCACCTGGCCTGTGTAGGCACCAGCACGGTGTTCGCTCACCGTCTGGGCACCCCATGCGATTGGCGTATTGGCCAGCAAGGCGCCAACCTGGGCAAGATAAGGAAATGGGGCGCAAACACCAATTTCGGGCAAACGTTTCTGTGCAAACTCGCGCAGCAAACTTTCCAGCAATGACTGGTTTGCGTCAAAAGCACCATTCATCTTCCAGTTGCCCACCACCAGCGGCGTCCTGACTATCGTCATCACGGATCCTATTTGCGCTTTATACGAGAAAAAGGCGCTCAACCCACCGGAGAGCGCCCGTTTGCAGCCCTAGATTCTATTTTCTTGCGGGCATCCGGTCAATGACTCAAAGGGCTGAGCGCACTGCGGCCACAATTAATTCAGCCTCAGCACGGGACAGCGCACCATCCTCTGCCTCGACCATCACCCGCAATACGGGCTCAGTACCCGAAGGGCGGAGCAAGACACGACCCTTAGCACCCAATCGAGCCGTGCTTGCCTCAACGGCCGCATGAACCGCTGCATGGTCTTGCCAGTTAAAGCCCGGCTTTACCGGCACATTAATCATGCACTGGGGATAGAGCACCAAGCCACCCAGTAGTTCAGCCATCGTGCCACCCGCACGCTTGAGCGCCACTAGCACCTGTAGTGCAGACACTAGACCATCACCCGTGGTGTGGCGATCCAGCGCCAGAATATGGCCCGAATTTTCTCCACCATACAACCAGCCTTCTGCCGCCAGCATTTCCATGACATAACGATCGCCAACCTTGGCTCGTTTGAAAGGAACGCCCTTCGCCTTCAACGCCTGCTCTAGCGCCATATTGGTCATCAACGTGCCAACAACACCTGCCACAGGGCCATTGAGCAAACGCTCCTGAACAATCGCATACAGAATCTGGTCACCATCATAGGCACGCCCTGCAGCATCTACCATCACCAGACGATCTGCATCGCCATCCAGTGCAATACCAAAATCAGCGCCTGTGGCCTGTATGGTTGCCGCTAGAAGTTCGGGGTGCAACGCCCCCACACCCTCGTTAATGTTCACACCATCCGGTGCATTACCAATGGCCACCACATCGGCGCCCAATTCGTGCAGCACCTCGGCGGCAATGTGATACGCCGCACCATGCGCACAATCCACCACAATCTTTAAACCACGCAGATCAAAGCTGGCTGGCACTGTGCTCTTACAGAATTCGATATAACGCCCTGCCGCATCATCAATCCGCCGAGCACGTCCCAGATCCTTCGGCTCAACAGTCTGCATGGGTTTGCCATCCATCGCATCAATCGCTGCCTCAATGGCCCGCTCCACGTCATCCGGCAGCTTCTTACCATCCGCCGAGAAAAACTTGATGCCATTGTCTTCAAATGGATTATGCGATGCTGAAATCACCACACCGGCTTGTAAGCGCAGTGCGCGCGTTAAATACGCAATACCTGGTGTAGGCAAAGGGCCCGTCAGAAACACGTCCACGCCTGCAGCGGAAAACCCAGCCTCTAGGGCAGCCTCCAGCATGTAACCCGAATTACGCGTGTCTTTGCCGATCAGCACGCCGGCACGGTGCGATCCGACTGCATTGCGATTCGCCAACACCTGACCGGCTGCATAACCCAGACGCAATACGAAATCGGGTGTAATCGGATATTGGCCCACACGGCCACGCACACCATCGGTACCAAAGTATTTACGGCTCATTACTGCTCCAAATCAAACTGCGGACCAAGGGCCCGGGAAACCTTAAGCGCATCCACTGTCTGCGCAACATCGTGCACACGAACAATGGCTGCACCTGATTGTGCGGCCAATACGGCAGCAGCAACACTGCCTGCAACGCGCTGATCGACCGGCTTATCGGTAATGTGGCCGATCATCGCTTTACGAGACACACCGACCAGAACGGGCAAACCGAGCGATACCAGCTGCGGCAACGCACGAAACAAAGTCTGATTATGCGCAAAGGTCTTGCCAAAGCCAAATCCTGGGTCAAGTATCAATCGGCTGCGGTCGATACCTGCGCGCTCTGCCTGAGCAGCAACATGCGCCAGAAACCCTGAGACTTCAAGGGCAACATCCTGATAATCCGGCGATGCCTGCATGCTTTGTGGAGTGCCCTGCATGTGCATCAGGCAAAGGGCAACATCCGTATGCGGCGCAACCGTTACAGCAGCAACCGGGTCGCCAAGCGCTGAAATATCATTGATAAATCCTGCGCCAAGCCGAATCACTTCTGCCATCACGGTGGCTTTGTAGGTATCCACCGACACGGGGATTCCCGCTGCCTGCAAACGCTCCAGCAGCGGCACCAGGCGACCCAGCTCTTCATCGGCGCTAACAACTGCCGCCCCCGGACGCGTTGACTCTGCGCCCACATCCACAAGATCCGCCCCGGCTTCCATCATCGCAACAGCCTGGGCAAAAGCTACTTCAGTCTGCATCCCCAGCCCATCACCCGAAAACGAATCCGGGGTTACGTTGACGATACCCATCACCAATGGGCGACCAAACGCCCAGTTCAAGCGATGCACACCACAACGAATCACATGTTCCGCCATACGCATTCATCAATAAAAAGGCCGACCCCCAAAGGGGCCGGCCCGAATTACACAAACATCAACGTTGCATCAGGCGGCCGCCGTGGCGCCATCCGTGCTAGCCGTCACCGGTGCCGATGGCGGCTGGTTCGAACCGCCTGGTGGCTGTGGCGGACGCGGGGCGTTACCAGCCATGATGTCATTGATCTGATCCGCATCAATGGTTTCCCATTCAAGCAGCGCCTGCGTCATAGCTTCCACCTTGTCACGATTTTCATCGAGCAGGCGTTTTGCCAGCGCATATTGCTCATCAATAATGCGACGGATTTCAGCATCCACCTTCTGCATCGTCGCTTCCGACATCGCTTTATGGGTAGTTACCGAACGACCGAGGAATACCTCCCCTTCGTTCTCGCCATACACCATCGGACCTAGGTCAGACATGCCGTAGCGCGTCACCATATCGCGTGCCATAGACGTGGCACGCTCAAAGTCATTGGAGGCGCCCGTCGTCATCTGATGCATAAATAACTCTTCAGCCACACGACCGCCAAACAGCACAGCAATGCGATCCATCAGATAGCCACGGTCGTACGCATAGCGATCCTGCTCAGGCAGTTGCATCGTGACCCCCAGTGCACGACCGCGCGGAATAATGGTGACCTTATGCACCGGATCCGACTTCGGCAGCAGCTTAGCGACAACGGCATGACCCGACTCGTGATACGCCGTATTGCGCTTCTCGTCCTCGCTCATGACCATGCTACGACGCTCGGCGCCCATCATGATCTTGTCTTTGGCCTTCTCGAAATCTTCCATATCGACCAGGCGCTTGTTCTGACGGGCAGCAAAGAGCGCCGCTTCGTTCACCAGGTTGGCCAGATCCGCACCAGAGAAACCCGGTGTGCCACGAGCCAGGATATCGGCCTTGATGTCAGGCGCTACGGGCACCTTGCGCATGTGGACCTTGATGATTTCTTCGCGCCCACGAATATCCGGCAGCGGCACAACCACCTGACGGTCGAAACGACCCGGACGCAGCAGCGCTGGATCCAGAATGTCCGGACGGTTGGTTGCCGCGATGACGATCACGCCCTGGCTACCCTCAAAACCATCCATCTCCACCAGCATCTGGTTGAGCGTCTGTTCGCGCTCATCGTTACCGCCACCGAGGCCGGCGCCACGATGGCGACCCACAGCATCAATTTCATCGATAAAGATAATGCACGGCGATTGCTTCTTGGCCTGTTCGAACATGTCGCGCACACGGGCGGCGCCCACACCGACAAACATTTCCACGAAGTCCGAACCGGAAATCGAGAAGAATGGTACCTTGGCTTCGCCAGCGATGGCCTTAGCCAGCAGTGTTTTACCCGTGCCCGGGCTACCCACCATCAGCACGCCACGCGGAATACGGCCACCCAGCTTCTGGAACTTGGTCGGATCTTTAAGGAAGTCGACCAGCTCCTGCACTTCTTCCTTGGCTTCGTCGCAACCGGCCACATCGGCAAACGTCACCGTGTTCTGTGCCTGATCCGTCATGCGAGCCTTGCTCTTACCAAATGAGAACGGGCTACCGCCTTTGCCGCCACCATTTTGCATCTGACGCATGAAGAAAATCCACACACCAATCAAGAGCAACATCGGGAACCAGCTGATAAGAGCGCTCATCCACATAGACGGCTCTTCTTCCGGCTTAGCTTCAACCTTTACACCACTCTTCAGCAGGTCAGAGACCAGCCAAATATCAGGCGGCGCATACGAGGTAATCTTTTTGCCATCGGTCGTGGTGGCCTTCAGATTGCGGCCCTCCATCAGAACCTTGCTGATCTTCCCATCCTTCACCTCTTCGATGAACTGGGAGTACTCGATCGCATTCTGGGTGGTCTGTTTGTTGTTGAACTGGTTAAAAACCGTCATCAGCACCAGACCGATGACAACCCAGATGGCGACGTTGCGAAACAGATTGTTATTCACGATGGCTTTCTGCCTTAATCAAACTGGTTTCTCATTCTACCCGAGCCAGCATCGGCTCACTACTCACACTACTTCAAGCCCTGCCCTAATAAATACAACTCGCTACTTCGGCCGCGAGACGCTTCCGGCTTACGCGTCACCACCTTGCGGAATACCTGGCGCATGGCGACAACATATTCTGCAAACCCTGACCCTTGGAAAACCTTAACCAGGAAAGACCCCTGAGGTTGCAGGTGATTCGCGGCAAAGTCCAGTGCCAGTTCGGCCAGGTGGATAGAGCGCGCCTGGTCGGACAGGGGAATACCCGACATATTGGGGGCCATATCGGAAAGCACAAGGTCTACTTTAGCCCCGTGCAACATTTCTTCTACCTGTTTAAGCACTGCTTCGTCATGAAAGTCGCCCTGCAGGAACTCAACGCCGGGCAACATCGGGTCTAACGGCAACAGATCCAGGCCAATTACACGGCCGGTAGCACCCAGGCGCTTACGGGCAACCTGCGACCAGCCGCCAGGCGTACAGCCCAAATCGACCACGATAGCGCCTTTACGGAGCAACTTGTCCCGGTCGTCCACTTCCATAAATTTGAAAGCGGCGCGCGAGCGCCAGCCCTCTGCTTTAGCGCGTTGTACCCAGGGGTCATTTACGTGCTCTCGCATCCATGCCCTACTGGTCTTTGTTCTTGCCATAAATACTGTCTCTCGATTGAGTTCGCTGTTCTATTCCTGCCTGGCGTACAATGCCAGCCTTGCATTATCCGTATTTACTGCTTTGAGTTCACCATGACCCTTGATCGTATCGCCCAATTGATTGCCGATGAAACTGCCGAAGCCCCTGTTCCGGGTGAACTGGCTATCAGCACTGCCGAGCGCCGTGCGCTCAAGGCCGAAGCTCACAGCCTGAATCCGGTAGTCACCATTGCCGACAACGGGTTGTCAGACACCGTCCTCAAGGAAATCAGCCATTCGCTCGACAGACACGGACTAATCAAAATCCGCGTTGCTACCGATGAACGCGAAATTCGTGAAGGCTACCTCGCTGAAATCTGCCACACGCTAAACGCTGCGGCGATTCAACACATTGGCAAACTGCTGGTTGTATGGCGTCCGAAAGTTGAAGTCAAAGTCGACAAATCCGGTAAAGCTACCGGACGCCGCAAGGCACCCCGTCAACTCAAGCGCAACTTCCAGAACAGCTAACCGGGTTGTTAAAACCCGATTAGCTGCGGTCAGATATAGCGAATGTCAATCATCTCGTATTCGCGCTGACCACCCGGGGTCTGCACCTGCACCACATCACCGGCAAACTTGCCAATGAGTGCGCGTGCCAGCGGTGATGCGAACGATACTTTACCCTGCTTGATATCGGCTTCGTCTTCACCGACGATCTGATACGTCACGCTCTGGCCAGACTCTGCATCTTCCAGATCAACCGTTGAACCGAATACACAGCGACCATCGGCATCCATGCTGGATGGATCGATGATCTGGGCGTGGCTCAGCTTGCCTTCAACTTCCTGAATACGCCCTTCAATAAAGCCCTGCTTTTCCTTGGCGGCATCGTATTCGGCGTTTTCCGAAAGATCGCCATGCGCACGCGCTTCGGCAATCGCTTCAATCACCGCCGGGCGTTCAATCGTTTTGAGACGGTGCAACTCCTCCTGGAGCATAGCCGCACCCGTCACTGTCAGTGGAATCTTGGTCATAGCAGTCGAAAAGTAAAATTAGTTCAACTGCGCATGCAGTGACTGGATGGCATAAACCTTAAGCGCGTCACCCGACAGGATGCCAGCTACTGCAGCTTCCGCACCCCAGATCGTCGTAAACATGGTCACACGAGCCATCAGACCCGACGTCCGGATTGAACGGGAGTCATTAATGGCATGGCGCTTTTCTTCCACGGTGTTGATGATCAGCGCAATCTCGTTGTTCTTGATCGCATCAACGACGTGTGGGCGACCTTCAGTCACTTTGTTCACGCGCTGCACCGGCACACCGGCTTCTTCGATGGCCTTGGCAGTACCACGCGTTGCAATCAGCTGATAACCGGCCAGATGGAGTTGACGGGCCATTTCAACAGCCTTGGCCTTGTCACTGTCTTTAACCGACAGGAATACCTTACCGCTCTTCGGCAAAATAACGCTGCTGGCCATCTGTGCTTTAACAAAGGCTTCCGGGAAAGTTTTGCCTACGCCCATGACTTCACCCGTAGACTTCATTTCCGGGCCAAGAATCGTATCAACACCCGGGAACTTGGCAAACGGGAATACTGCTTCCTTCACCGAGTAATACGGTGGCACGACTTCTTTGGTCACGCCTTGCGACGCCAGCGACTGACCTGCCATACAACGCGCGGCAATCTTGGCCAGTTGCAGGCCAGTGGCCTTGGAAACGAACGGCACGGTACGCGATGCACGTGGGTTTACTTCCAGCACGTAGACTTCATCATCTTTGATGGCGAACTGCACATTCATCAGGCCGCATACATTCAGCGCCTTGGCCATCGCCTTGGTCTGACGGCGCAACTCTTCTTGAACTGGTTTTCCGAGTGAGTATGGTGGCAACGAGCAAGCCGAGTCACCCGAGTGAACGCCGGCCTGTTCAATGTGTTCCATCACACCGCCGATGATCACTTCATTGCCGTCGGACAGTGCATCCACGTCAACTTCGCAAGCATCATTTAGGAAGCGATCAAGCAACACTGGCGAATCGTTCGAAACCTTTACGGCTTCGCGCATATAGCGCTCCAGATCCTTCTGCTCGTGCACGATTTCCATGGCACGACCACCCAGCACATACGATGGGCGAACCACCAGCGGATAGCCAATCTCTTCGGCCATACGCAGAGCTTCCTCTTCGGTACGCGCGGTACGGTTCGGCGGCTGCTTTAGTCCCAGATCATGTAGCAGCTTCTGGAAGCGCTCACGGTCTTCGGCCGCATCAATCATATCTGGCGAGGTTCCGATGATCGGCACACCATTAGCTTCCAGTGCCAATGCCAGCTTGAGCGGTGTCTGACCGCCGTATTGCACGATCACGCCAACCGGTTTTTCGATGGCGACGATTTCCAGCACATCTTCCAGTGTCAGCGGTTCAAAGTACAAACGATCCGAGGTGTCGTAGTCCGTCGATACAGTTTCCGGATTACAGTTCACCATGATGGTTTCGTAACCGTCTTCACGCATCGCCATAGCGGCATGCACGCAACAGTAATCGAATTCAATACCCTGACCGATACGGTTTGGACCACCGCCCAGCACCATGATCTTTTTCTTATCGGTCGGGTTGGCTTCGCACTCGTCCTCGTAGGTCGAGTACATATAAGCGGTGTTAGTGGCGAACTCGGCTGCACAAGTATCCACACGCTTGTAAACCGGACGCACACCCAGGGCATGACGGCGCTCGCGCACAGCCTGCTCAGTCGTCTTGGTCAGATAGGCCAGACGGCGATCCGAGAAGCCCTTGCGCTTGAGGAAGCGCAGCTCGTCGGCACTCATGCTATCGAAAGCACGCTGTTCGACGGTCAGTTCCAGATCAACGATTTCCTTGATCTGCACTAGGAACCACGGATCAATCTTGGTCAGTTCGAATACGCGTTCGACTGTCATGCCAACGCCAAAAGCATCGGCCACATACCACAGCCGATCCGGCGTGGCATTGGCTAGTTGTTCGTCAATCGTTTCCGGGTCAACGGTCTTCAGGTTAAAGCCATCCACACCCACTTCCAGACCGCGCAGTGCTTTTTGCAGCGACTCCTGGAAGGTACGGCCAATCGCCATCACTTCACCGACCGACTTCATCTGTGTCGTCAGTCGATTGTCGGCCATCGGGAATTTTTCGAAGGCAAAACGTGGCACCTTGGTAACCACATAATCGATCGATGGCTCGAACGATGCCGGGGTCTTGCCACCGGTAATTTCATTCGCCAGTTCATCCAGCGTGTAACCTACAGCCAGCTTGGCTGCAACCTTGGCAATCGGGAAACCCGTTGCCTTAGAGGCCAGCGCCGACGAACGGGATACGCGCGGATTCATTTCAATCACGACCATACGGCCGTCATCCGGATTAATCGAGAACTGCACGTTCGAGCCACCGGTATCTACGCCAATTTCGCGCAGCACAGCGATGGAAGCATCGCGCAGGATCTGGTATTCCTTATCGGTCAGCGTCTGGGCCGGTGCTACGGTGATCGAGTCACCGGTATGCACACCCATCGGATCGAGGTTTTCAATCGAACAGATGATGATGCAGTTGTCCTTACGGTCACGCACCACTTCCATTTCGTATTCTTTCCAACCCAGCAGCGATTCTTCAATCAGCAGCTCGTTGGTTGGCGATGCTTCCAGGCCGCGCTTACAGATGGTTTCAAACTCTTCCATGTTGTAAGCGATACCACCACCCGTACCACCCAGGGTGAATGACGGACGGATAATCGTCGGGAAACCAATACCGGCTTGTACCTGATAGGCCTCTTCCATCGAATGGGCGATGGCCGAACGGGCAGAACCCAGGCCGATCTTGTTCATGGCCTGTTTGAACTTTTCGCGGTCTTCAGCTTTGTCGATGGCTTCACGCGAAGCACCAATCAGTTCAACACCAAACTTTTCAAGCACGCCGTTGGCAGCAAGATCCAGCGCACAGTTCAGCGCTGTCTGACCACCCATGGTTGGCAGCAGCGCATCCGGGCGCTCGGTTTCGATAATACGGGCTACGACTTGCCAGGTGATCGGCTCGATGTAGGTCACATCAGCCATCTCCGGGTCAGTCATGATGGTGGCCGGATTCGAGTTCACCAGAATGACTTTGTAGCCTTCTTCACGCAGCGCCTTACAGGCTTGCGCGCCGGAATAATCGAATTCACAGGCTTGGCCGATAACAATCGGGCCAGCGCCAATGATGAGGATACTTTTTAGGTCTGTACGCTTGGGCATGATTCAGCTTTTTATTATTTTGCGGAGTGCTGAGACATCAGATCGATGAATCGGTCAAAGAGATAACTCACATCGTGCGGGCCAGGGCTCGCTTCCGGGTGACCCTGGAACGAGAAGGCCGGAGCATCGGTCAGCGCGATACCCTGCAGGGTGCCATCAAACAGCGAGACATGGGTCACACGCACATTGGCAGGCAAGGTATCCACATCCGCAGCGAAACCGTGGTTCTGGCTGGTGATCAATACCTGACCGGTATCCACATCTTTCACCGGATGGTTAGCACCATGGTGGCCAAACTTCATCTTGGCCGTCTTGGCACCAGCAGCCAATGCCAGCAATTGATGGCCCAGGCAAATGCCATAAACCGGTTTCTTAACAGCAAGGAATTCGCGAATAGCCGCAATGGCGTAATCGCAAGGCTCCGGATCGCCAGGACCGTTCGACAGGAACACGCCATCCGGATTCATGTCCAGCACATCGGCCGCCGGCGTCTGAGCAGGCACCACGGTCACATCGCAGCCACGTTCAGCCAGCATCCGCAAAATGTTGCGCTTCACGCCAAAATCGTAAGCCACTACTTTGAAACGTGGTGTTGGGCCAGTGACATAACCTTTGAGCGTCCACTCGCCTTGTGTCCAGGTGTAAGGCTTGTCGACCGTCACTTCTTTAGCCAGATCCATACCAGCCAAGCCAGGGAAAGCCTTAGCTTCAGCCAGCGCAGCAGCTTCGTCCAACGTTTCACCGGCAGCGGCAGCAACGATGCAGCCAGCCTGGGCACCCTTTTCACGCAGGATGCGGGTCAGCTTGCGGGTATCAATGCCTGCGATGGCCACGATGCCATGCTTAACGAGGTAGGACGACAGATCACTCTGCGAACGCCAGTTCGAAGCAACCTCCGGCAGATCACGAATGACCAGACCCGCTGCGTAATTAGCGCCCGACTCGAAATCTTCATCGTTACAGCCAACGTTGCCGATATGTGGGTAAGTCAGCGTGACGATCTGACGGCAATACGAAGGATCGGTAAGGATCTCCTGATAGCCAGTCAAAGCGGTGTTGAAAACGACTTCCCCGGAAGTCTTACCGGCAGCGCCGATAGATTCACCACGGAAGACAGTGCCATCGGCCAGAACCAGCAATGCAGCCGGACGGGTTGAGCACAGGGGACGGCTGCCAGCGGCAGCAGCAGAAACAGACGAGGCGGACGACTCAGGGTAGGACACAGCGACTCCGGGTAGCAGATATGCAAAGCGGGAGCCCATGACAACCGCCCTTAGGCAGTCTGACTGGTACTCCCGCTTGAGTCCTGCATAAGGCAGGATTTAAGCGACCGGATTATAGCGGAAAGTGCCGCTTTGCGCTAGTCCTCAGGGCAGCCTTTAGGCACGCAGGCCGAGCACATCCTGCATATCAAACAAGCCGTTAGCGCGTTCCCGGATGAATTTTGCCGCCCGCACGCTACCCAATGCATATGGCATGCGGCTGCTGGCCTTATGGCCAATTTCAACACGTTCGCCGGTGCCACAGAACATCACCACATGGTCGCCCACGATGTCCCCGCCCCGTACTGTGGCAAAACCAATAGTTGTCTCGTCACGCTCGCCTGTCACGCCCTCGCGGCCATATACAGCCACATCCTTCAGATTACGGCCCAGTGCATCGGCAACCACTTCGCCCATGCGCAATGCCGTGCCCGAAGGCGCATCGACCTTGTGGCGGTGATGCGCTTCAACGATTTCTACGTCATAACCTGAATTCAGGATGCCAGCTGCAATTTCCAGGAGTTTGAACGTCACATTCACGCCCACGCTCATGTTCGGCGCAAACACCACAGGAATTGTCTTGGCAGCGGCCGCCAAAGCCGCCTTACCCGTCTCTTCAAAGCCCGTTGTACCAATCACCATGCCGACACCGGCCGCCTTACAAGCTTCCAGATGCACTAGCGTGGCTTCGGGTCGCGTAAAGTCGATCAGGCAATTCGCCCCTTTAAGGCCTGCAGCCACATCAGATGTAATACGCACCGAAGTGGTCTGACCCACAAATTCACCGGGATCGCGGCCAACAAACTCACTGCCATCGCGCTCAAATGCAGCGTGCAGATCAGTCGCCGGATCACGCAGCACGGCTTCGATCAACATACGACCCATACGGCCGGAAGCGCCCGCAATAGCAATTTTGACGGGAACAGACATGGCAAATTCCTTGTTTACTTGAATAGATGAATAAAGCGCCACCACCAGGAGTCACTCGGTGGTTCGGAGTTTTCAGGCGGGCCCTCTGCGTCTTCAGGAAGGCTGCCTAGATCAATCACTTGAGGTTCGTTCGACCGCACAGCGGCCGCCAGATCTGCTGCTGCATTGGCATCCGCAGCCACATCGCCCGAAATTTGTACACCTGGCGCCGGTTGCGCCGGGGCCACATCACCGCCCACACGCTCTAACTGACCAGCCGCATTGAAGTAGACGAAGATATTGCGCATGGTGATATCACCCGTAGCGCCATCTTCATAGCGGTACACGTAATCCCAGCGATTGGCGTGGAACGGGTCTTGCAACAGCGGTGTGCCCAGCACATAGCGCACTTGATCCCGTGACATACCTGGCCGCAACTGAACAATATTTTTCTGCTCAACCACATTGCCTTGCTGCACATTGACGCGGTATTCGAGGAAGTAGCGTTCGACCGCGCAGCCATTGAGCAACACAAAGCTGCACACCAAGCCAAATCCGGCCGCGCCTTTGCTAAAAACTGCCAACGGGGATTTCCGGAAGGGGGACATGGATAGAACAGCTCAATGCAAAAGACGCTATGATAGCCGAAGTTACAGATCAGGAATCCTTTATGCCCACGCCGAAAGACCTCCAGCAATCCGGCCTCAAAGCAACCATGCCTCGAATGAAAATCCTCGAGATTTTCGAAAATCGTCGTGACGAGCACCTGACGGCTGATGATGTATACCGGATTCTGGTCACCAGTGGGCTGGACATTGGTCTGGCGACGGTTTACCGTGCCCTCACTCAATTCGAGCAGGCCGGTTTACTGCAGAAACAGAATTTCGAATCAGGCAAAGCCGTGTTCGAACTGAACCGGGGTGAGCACCATGACCATCTGGTCTGCCTGCAATGTGATCGTGTCGTTGAGTTCTGCGATCCTGAAATCGAAAAGAAGCAGGCCGAAATTGCTGGCAAGCTGGGCTTCAAAATTCAGGCGCATGACCTTTGCCTCTATGCCGAATGTATAGACGCCGCCTGCCCGCACCGGCCTTCGCAAAAAGCGCTCTAATCTTTGGTACGTGCGGCCTTTAGGCCAAATCCAGCATTTCAGCTGCGTGCGCGCGCGTGCGCTCGGTAATCTCCACGCCGCCCAGCATGCGGGCAATTTCTTCGATACGCGCCGCATCATCCAGCGTCTGCACCCGGCTCTGAAATAGGCCGTCGGCTTTCTCTTTACTTACCTGCCACTGCCACGACGCGCGAGCCGCTACCTGAGCGAGGTGCGTGACACATAGCACTTGCCGATGCTCGCCCAACTTGGCCAACAAGCGGCCCACCACTTCTGCGACACCACCCCCAATACCCACATCAACTTCATCAAAGATCAGGGTCGGCACGGCACTGCAGGCACTGGTCACCACCTGTATCGCCAAACTAATGCGCGAAAGTTCGCCCCCGGATACCACTTTGGATAGCGAACGCCAATCGTCTCCTGCCAACCCACTGATCTGGAATTCAATGCGTTCATTACCGTGAGCGCTGCCATCGCCATCCAGCGACTGCAAAACCATACGGCACTGCCCGCCACCCAGCGCCAACTCCTGCATAGCCTCACTCACACCTTTGGAAAGTGCTTTGGCTGCCTTGGCGCGACCCTTGGTCAACACGGTCGCAGCATCAGCATAAGCGGCAGCGGTGGTTTTTACCCGCGCCTCAAGCGCCGCCACATCCGTTGCGTCCGCCAAACAGGCTGCTTCTGCGACTAAATCTCGGTACAGCGCCGGCAATGCCGGTGGATCCACCAGATGTTTGCGTGCCAGTTCCAGCATGCCCGCCATACGGCGCTCAATATCAGCCAGGCGCACCGGGTCTACTTCAAAACGATCCAGATGGCGGCGCAACAAAGTGAGCGCTTCAGAGAGTTCATTGCTCGCAGTCGCCAATAGATCCGTCGGTTCCTGCAAACGGCTATCGAGTCCGGCACCTTCCTGCAATCGATGTTGCAAGCGGCTGAGATGAGAAAGCAACGGCTCATCACCCTCACCCAGCACATCCACCGCACTCTGCGTCAACTCGATAAGGCTGGAGGCATGCGCCAGGCGAGACTGCTCTTCGCCCATAGCCTGCCACCCCCAATCCGGCTGGTCGTTAGCCAGCTCGGACAATGCTTTTATCTGCCAAGCCAGCGTTTCACGGCGCGCCTCAATATCGCCAGAACGCTTACCCGCATCCACGAGCGCTTGCCGAGCAGTCGACCAATCCCGCCAGGCAGAAGCCACTGAACGTGCCTGTGTCTGCAACTGTCCGAAGTCATCGAGCAACTGTCGCTGAGCATCAGCGCGCAACAATGACTGATGCGCATGCTGGCCATGAATGTCCAGCAACCACTCGCCGGCGGTTCGCACCTGTTGCAGCGTTACGGGTACGCCATTAATAAATGCCCGCGAACGGCCGGCAGCCTCCAGCACACGGCGGATTAGAACACCCTCTCCGGCTTCTAAAGGAATCGCCTGCTCGGAAAACCACGCCACAAAAGCAGGATCAGCAGACGCATCAAATTCGGCAGTGACTTCAGCACGCGACGCGCCAGAACGAATTAAACCGGCTTCCGCACGCTCACCTAATACAAAGGCAAGCGCATCAATCAGCAACGATTTACCGGCACCCGTCTCACCCGTCAGCGCGCCAAAACCTGGCTGGAAATCCAGCGCCAGTTCACGCACCAGCACAAAATCGCGGATGACGAGGCGGCAAAGCATCGATTAGTCCGGCTTCCGGCAAGGTGTATTCACAACCAGACCCGGGCGGATGCTCGGGCCTTCGCTCCAGTGCAGCTTCTGACGCAGCATGGCGAAATAACTATAAGCGGGCGGATGCAATAACTTGATCCGATGCGGCGATTTCTTAAGACGTACCCCGTCACCCGGCATCAGATCGACCGTTTCCTGCCCGTCAAAGTGAGCGCGGGCATTGGCACCCTGTACCAAACGCACTTCAATGCATGCCGTATCTGGCAGGGTAATCGGTCTATTGGATAAGGCATGTGGGCACAGCGGCACCAGCGCGATCCCACCCAGCTTCGGGTGCAAAATCGGGCCGTTAGCCGAAAGCGCATAGGCCGTAGAGCCCGTTGGGGTACAGATAATCAGGCCGTCGGCACGGGCGCTATATATGAATTCATCATCGACCCGCAGTTCAAACTCAATCATGCGGCCGGTAGCGCCTTTATCGATCACCACATCGTTAAAAGCCAAGTTGGCCAGTGGCTGCCATTGCGCCGATGCGCCGCCAAATACCACTTCGGTATCCAGCAGCAAACGATCTTCCGGCGTGAACTTGCCTTCCATCAGCAGCGTCATCGCTTCAATCATGCCGGACCGGGCAATATCGGTCATAAAGCCCAGGCGGCCCTGGTTGATACCCACCAATGGAATATCAAAACGGGCCAGCTGCCGAGCAGCATGCAGCAACGTGCCATCGCCACCCACCACAATGGCAATATCAACCGTAGTACCAATCCGCGCAAAGTCAGCGCATTCCGTCGAATCCAGCGTCGCGCTGCCCAACAGTTGCCCTACTTCAATCGCCGTCTCCGTTTCAACAAAGACACGCACGCCACGGGAATGAAAAAATCCCGACAGCGCCACAATTGAATCCGCAACTTCGGGGCTTTCCTGACGACCGATCAGTGCTACCGTCTTCAACGGCAAGGGGTACGACATCAATCCGACTCCGCAAACAGGCCCGACAAGGCATAGACAGCAAAAACCTGATTAAACCACAGAATAATTTTGTAGAATCTATTCCATGTCTTCAAAAACCGCCGCTGGAATCATTTCTGCCGCCTCAAAACAGGCAATTAGCGCCACACCGCTAGACGATCGCGCCTGCGTGCTGCTGAAGACCCTAGTCGAAAACTACATTGCCGACGGCGCCCCCGTGGGCTCGCGCGTGCTGTCCCGTGCGTCCGGACTAGATCTTTCTGCCGCCACTGTGCGCAATGTTATGGCCGATCTTGAGGATCTGGGTTTCATCGCCAGTCCTCATACGTCAGCTGGCCGCATACCCACGCCCCGTGGCTATCGTTTTTTTGTCGATTCGCTGCTCACCATGCAACCGCTGGAGCAGATGGATCACGCCCGTATTCTGGCTGAGTTGGCCGGTGCCAAAGCGCAGCCCGGGCAGATTATTAACCACGCCTCGCGCTTACTCTCCGACCTGACCCGCTTTGCCGGCATCGTGATTGCCCCGCGCCATCCCAGTAACCGGATCCGCCAGATCGAGTTCATTGCTTTATCAGAGAAGCGCGTACTCCTGGTGCTGGTCACCAGTGACGGCAACGTACAAAACCGCATCCTATCTACCGACCGCGCCTACAGCAGTGCCGAACTGATTGAAGCGGCCAATACGCTTAACCAGAACTTTGTCGGCCTGGAGCTAGATCAGATGCGCACCCGCGTACATGATGAGCTGGTACGTATCCGCAGCGATTTACAGGCGCTCATGGCTGCCGCTCTCACGGCCAGCGGCGAAGCGCTCATGCCCAAAGAATCCGAAACCATCATCTCGGGCGAAAAGAATCTCCTGGACGTAGACGATCTCAGCTCCAACATGCGGCGTCTACGTGAACTCTTTGATCTCTTCGAGCAACGCACCGCCCTCGTCCGCCTGCTCGATCTATCTCAGCGTGCCGAAGGCGTGCGCCTGTATATCGGTCAAGAATCGGGAATCGCCACGCTGGATGAATGCAGCGTCGTCACTGCGCCCTATCAGGTAGAAGGCCAGGTCGTCGGTTCCGTTGGTGTCATTGGCCCCACCCGCATGGCTTATGATCGCGTTATTCCGATTGTCGACATTACTGCCCGACTGCTTTCCAGCGCTCTGACCGAACAGGCTCAGGGATAATCGCTTCCTCTTTCTATCTGCCGGTTACCCGATGAATAAATCCCCCATGCCATGGCGTCATGGCACACCCGCCAGAACGGCAATTGTTCTTGTTAACCTCGGCACACCGGATGCACCAACACCCGCTGCCGTTAAACGCTATCTGGCCGAGTTTTTAGGCGATCCGCGCGTGGTAGAAATTCCCCGTGCACTCTGGATGCTGATCTTGCACGGCATCATCCTGCGCGTCCGCCCTAAAAAATCGGCGGCTAAATATGCCACCATCTGGGAAGACGCCGGTTCACCATTGATGGTGCACACCCTGGCCCAAACGCATGCGCTAGAACACCTCTTGCGTCAGCGCGGCCACGATCTCATCGTTACCTGGGCGATGCGTTATGCCGGCAATGGTCCCAACAGCATCCCCGCCGTGCTGGAACGCTTACGCAGCGAGAACGCCACGCGCATCCTGTTATTGCCGATGTACCCACAGTATTCGGCCAGCACTACTGCCACGGCCATCGATCAGGCCCTTAACTGGGTGACTGGGTTACGCAACCAGCCTGAATTACGCTATGTGCGCAATTTCGCCGACGATGCTGGCTATATTAAGTCGGTTATCGACCAGATACTCGCACATTGGCAACAGAACCCACCGCCAGCCTTGCCAGATGCGAACTACCGTTTGGTCATGAGCTTTCACGGCCTCCCCGAACGCAACCTCAAGCTGGGCGACCCTTACTTCTGTGAATGCCACAAAACGGCCCGACTGGTTGCCGAAGCACTCGCGTTACCACCAGAAAGCGTCATCACCACCTTCCAATCACGATTCGGCAAAGCCAAATGGCTACAACCCTACACCGAACCCACACTCATCGAACTCGCCAAACAGGGTGTCAAACGCGTCGATGTGCTTTGTCCGGGCTTTGTCGCTGACTGCCTGGAAACACTGGAAGAGATCAACATGGAAGTACGGGCCGCATTCCTTACGGCTGGTGGCCAACATTTCCACTACCTACCCTGCCTCAACGAAGCGCCCACATGGATCAATGCGCTGGCCGATCTGACTGAAAAACATCTGGCCGGCTGGCCAACCGTTGCACCCGCACAGCATGTGCTGGACCAACAACAAGCCAATGCCAAATCGCTGGGCGCTCTTGAATAAGCCCAAAGCAACCCCATATGCTGGGCAACTGTCGCTATAAATCAACGGATTAACACCCTCATGACTCAACAAACACCAGAAAACGAAGCCATTAACGCCGCTAACGAAGAAACACAGATCAGCGCCGATCCTGCGACTGAAAACACACAAGAAGACACACCCGAGGCCCGTCTAGCTGCTGCTGAAGCCAAAGTCACCGAGCTGCAAGATGCGTATCTACGCGCCAAGGCCGACGGTGAGAACCTGCGCCGCCGCGCTGCCGAAGACGTCACCAAAGCGCACAAATTCGCAGTTGAGAAATTTGCCCGTGAGCTCATCGCAGTCTGCGATAGCCTGGATGCCGCCCTGACCGACACCGCTGCCGATGCCGCCGCGCTACGCTCTGGGGTAGAACTGACCCAGAAACAGCTCCTCAGCGCCTTTGAGCGCTCGGGCATGAAGGTAGAAAACCCAGCCGCTGGTGAAAAGTTCGACCCGAATCAGCATCAGGCCATTGCCATGGTTGATGCCGAACAGGAAGCCAACACGGTAGTCAACGTCCTGCAAAAGGGCTACCAGCTATCCGACCGCGTACTGCGCCCGGCCATGGTGACGGTAGCCAAGGGCTAATTTTCTAAAAAAGGGGCTTGAAGACCTGTTTTTCAGCCCCATATAGCCCCTCATGACCGGCAAACGGTGATCTAAACAGCATCGTTTTACCCAACCAATTAACGACACAGCTAAAAACAAGGATAAGAATCCATGGGAAAAATCATCGGTATTGACCTCGGTACGACCAACTCGTGCGTTTCCGTTATGGAAAACGGCACACCGAAGGTTATTGAAAACGCAGAAGGCGCCCGCACCACCCCGTCGATTATTGCTTACACCAACGATGGCGAGATTCTCGTTGGCGCACCGGCCAAGCGTCAGGCCGTTACGAATCCAAAGAACACCCTATACGCCATCAAGCGTCTGATCGGTCGTCGCTTCGAAGACAAAGAAGTCCAGAAGGACATCAGCCTGATGCCATTCAAGATTGCCAAGGCAGACAATGGCGACGCTTGGGTTGAAGTACTCAATGACAAAAAGATGGCGCCGCAACAGGTGTCGGCTGAAGTCCTGCGCAAAATGAAGAAAGCAGCAGAAGACTACCTCGGTGAAGAAGTCACCGAAGCCGTCATCACCGTGCCTGCTTACTTTAACGACAGCCAACGTCAGGCCACTAAAGATGCTGGCCGCATTGCCGGTCTGGACGTCAAGCGCATCATCAACGAACCAACCGCTGCTGCCCTCGCCTTCGGCCTGGACAAAAAAGAAGGCGATCGCAAGATTGCCGTATTCGACCTTGGTGGCGGTACGTTCGATATCTCGATCATCGACATCTCGGAAATCGACGGCGAACATCAGTTCGAAGTGCTGTCGACTAACGGCGACACCTTCCTGGGTGGCGAAGACTTCGACCAACGTCTGATCGATTACATCGTTACCGAATTCAAGAAAGAATCCGGCGCCGATCTGAAGAACGACGTGCTGGCCCTGCAGCGCCTGAAAGAAGCCGCTGAAAAGGCCAAGATCGAACTGTCGTCTGCACAACAGACCGAAATTAATCTGCCGTACATCACGGCCGATGCCAGTGGTCCAAAGCACCTGACCATGAAGATCACCCGCGCTAAGTTCGAAAGCCTGGTCGACGATCTAATCGAGCGCACTATTGCTCCTTGCGTCACCGCCATGAAAGATGCCGGGGCCTCGGCTTCCGACATCAGCGATGTCATCCTGGTCGGCGGCATGTCGCGCATGCCGAAGGTGCAAGAGAAAGTTAAGGAAGTCTTTGGCAAAGAGCCGCGCAAAGACGTTAACCCGGATGAAGCGGTTGCCGTAGGCGCTGCTGTTCAAGGTGGCGTACTGCAAGGCGACGTGAAGGATGTGCTGCTGCTTGACGTATCCCCGCTCACCCTGGGTATCGAAACCCTGGGCGGCGTGATGACCAAGCTCATTCCTAAAAACACCACTATCCCGACCAAGGCCAGCCAAGTCTTCTCGACAGCTGACGACAATCAGTCGGCTGTAACCATCCACGTGCTGCAAGGCGAGCGTGAAATGGCCAACGGCAACAAGAGCCTGGGTCAGTTCAACCTGGAAGGCATTCCATCGGCCCCACGTGGCACGCCGCAGATCGAAGTCACCTTTGACATCGACTCGAACGGCATCCTGCACGTATCGGCCAAGGACAAGCAATCCGGCAAGGAAAACAAGATCACCATCAAGGCCAACACCGGTCTGTCGGAAGAAGAAATCCAGCGCATGGTTAAGGATGCTGAAGCCAATGCGGCGGAAGATCACAAAGCCCGTGAACTGGCCGATGCCCGTAACGGCGGCGATGCAGCCGTCCATAACGTCCGCAAGATGCTGACCGAACTGGGTGACAAGGTACCTGCTGACGAAAAGGCCAAGATCGAAGCCGCTGCCAAGGAAGTAGAAGATGCTATCCGCGGCACCGACAAAGCTGAAATCGAGAAGAAGGCCGAAGCACTGATGCAAGCCTCGCAAGCTCTGGCCCAACTGGCCGGTGGCGAAGCTGAAGGCGCACCGGGTGCTGCTGCCGGTGGCAATGCCGATGCTGGCAAAGCACCTGAAGGCGATGTGGTGGATGCAGAATTCACCGAAGTGAAAGACAAGAAGTAACTCCGGGTCATCGATCCGGCGGGGGCAAGGGTAACCTTGCCCCCTTTTGCATTTTCAATATTTGATTCGAACTGAAGCCGAACTGCCATGTCCAAACGCGATTACTACGAAATTCTGGGTGTTAACAAAGGCGCCTCCGACGACGAGCTGAAAAAAGCCTATCGTCGCCTGGCCATGAAATACCACCCGGACCGTAACCCGGATGACAAATCAGCAGAGGCACAGTTCAAAGAAGTCAAAGAAGCCTACGAAATCCTCACCGATCCGAACAAGCGCGCCGCCTACGATCAGTATGGTCATGCCGGTGTGGACCCTTCCATGGGCCACGGTGGTTTTGGCGGTGGTGCCGGCGGCTTCGACTTCGGCAACATCTTCGAAGAAATCTTCCGCGGTGGCGGTGGTGGCTTCGGCGGTGGCGGCGGTCGTGGTGGTCGCAGCCAGGTTTACCGTGGTGCCGACCTGCGCTACGACCTGGACATCAGCCTGGAAGAAGCGGCCAAAGGCTCGCAAACCCGTATTCGTATTCCTACCGAAACCAACTGCGGCACCTGTAAAGGTTCCGGCGCCAAAGCCGGTACCAGCGCTAAAACCTGCGGCACCTGTAAAGGCAGCGGCCAGGTTCGCATGCAACAAGGTTTCTTCTCGGTACAACAGAGCTGCCCGCACTGCCATGGTTCTGGCAAGGTCATCGAAGACCCGTGCACCGACTGCCATGGCCGCGGTCGAAAACGCGAAAACAAAACACTCGAGATCAAAATCCCCGCAGGCGTTAATGAAGGCGACCGCATCCGCTTATCGGGCGAAGGCGAAGCCGGTGTTAACGGCGGCCCTTCGGGCGACCTCTACGTACAGATCAGCCTACGTCAACACGAACTCTTTACGCGTGATGGCGACGATCTGCATTGCGAGATCCCCATCACCATGACCACTGCTGCATTGGGTGGCGACATCGATGTGCCGACGCTAGACGGCACCGCCAGCCTGCGCATCCCGGATGAAACACAAACCGGCAAGATCTTCCGCCTACGCGGCAAAGGCATCACCGGCATGCGTAGCGGTGTCGCTGGCAACCTCTATGTCCACGTTGCTGTTGAGACCCCGGTTAACCTGAGCAGCGAGCAAAAAGAACTACTCCGCCAATTCCAGGAAAGCCTGGGTGAACGTCCAGACCACCACTCGCCCAAAGAAGGCGGCTGGCAACAAAAGCTGAAAAACTTCTTTAGCAGCTAATTATTCCTAAACGCTTAAAGCAAAAGAGCCACCTTCGAGTGGCTCTTTTAATTTGGCGCACAAATACAAAACTCTAGACCTCACTACTTATCTTTGAGCTTCGCTTTCAAGGCATTAATAGCACTCAAAAAGCTGAAATAGGCGGCCTCCTCACCAATCGGCACCCCACTCTTTATGGCCTCAATATTCAGTCTCTCTAGGTCTTCACGTATGCTTTGCTGCGCTTCGATTGTTAAATCCTCATTACACAGCCGCGATTCAATAGCAAGCAGCTCCTTATAATGCGGTAACTTGTGAAGCGTAAATCGATGCTGTCTCAAGCGAATTATTAGCTTTGAAAACGGATAAACAATAGCCAAGATAGTAAGTATTAGAACCCACGTTCTATCAAGGAGCCCAGCTAACCAATAAGGCAAATATCGAACGCTTTGTGGCGGCCCATAATCATAGAAATGTTGGGCAACTGGACTAAGCGGTATCGTTGGGTCCAGGTAGGCAGGCAGTTCATCCCGCTTGGCAAAAAACAGTTTTCGAGATGCTCTATTGTCATCTTTCGCGGCCATCAAGATTGCAAGTTGCAAATCCGGATGCATGCTGCGTTTTACAACCAAACTTGTTGTAGTACCAATCAAGGAAATATCTTGCTTAGGTATGTGTTCGTCTATATCAACAGAGTCTTTAGGAAGCGTGAGCGTTACAAACGAATTGAATTGTTTCTCATATGCCTGAGAGTTTTTGACATCAAAAATTTTAACATCAGGATTTCTCAACAATTCCTGCGTAGTCGGATCGAAGATTGTAGATACAAAAATTAGAGCGTCTAGCTCTCCGTTTTGCAACTTGGCTTTATTGTTAGGAATAGTGTCTGAGTAAAAATTGGGCGCTTTATCCACATCCACATGTATGGATTCAAAAATCTTTTTGGCAATTGCGTATGAGCCACTTTTCTCTGGCCCAAGACCAACTTTTAATTTTGAAAAGTCTCTTAAATCGTTAACCTTGGAAGTCTTCGTGTTTTTGTAAAAAAACCAAACGGGTTCGTAGACGACACTTCCAAGAGAATATATACCTCCAACCAGATCCTGATCTAGCGCCGCACCATAAGTAAAGCCTGCATTAGCTTGATTGTTTGGATCATCCAAACGAACCACGTTATCTATAGCGCCATCGGTATAAATAACCGAAACATCAATACCTGCCTTTTTTAGAATGTTCGATGGACTTACTGCTAAAGCACTCCAATCTGAGCCAGGGTAGTAAGTTGCAAAATAAACATGACGCTCTGGAAAGGGCTTTAGGTAAATCACAAGGCAAACAATTGCAACAACAAACAAAGCCGTGATGGCTTTTGACTCTTTAATTTCCTCTTTAAGAGCGACTAACTCATCTTTAACAACAGCTCTTAAGTAGTCAAATGTATTCATTTTCTAAACTTTAGATTTGCACACATCAAAAAATTGCTACGACTCACTGAGCCTCGTAGACATTGTAAGGTTACTCAACCGTATCTTCGAAATGAGTATAACTGGATTACAGCGAACCACTTTACGAACATAATCAATCCGCTACGTTAAGCCTACATCTCTCCAATTAGTTGCGTATAGCAACCCTACCAACCCACAGCGCCGCCATCACATTAAAGGTGGCGGCAACCAGCCCGACCCAACCGTAGCCACTGATCACACCGTCTGATGTCTGTGTAATAAACACGCCGCCGACCATACTGGCTAGGCCCATGGCCAGCGACTGCACGGTGGCGTTGAGCGATAGGAATGCGCCACGCTGTTGCGGTTTAACGGCAGCACCTACGATGGCCAGCAAGGGCACCATGCGGCCAGAAACCAGCACAAAGAAAAGCGTTGTGATGAGCAACCACGAGACCAGGCTCATGGCGCCCATATTTGTGACCAGCAGTACGGGCACACAGGCGCCCAAGGCCACAACACGGAACAACAGGACCTTACCGAAACGGTCTGCCAGTGCACCAATGACACGGGCCGTAATGAACGTTGCCGCACCACCCAGAAAATAGATCAGCGGGATCTGATCGCCCGCAATGCCCACGTTAGCAATGGCATACAGGGTGATGTAGGGAATAACAGTGAAGCCACCAAAAATCACGAGGCCCGTCAGCAACATCGCCTTCATGTGATTGGGCTCAATGGCTACCGCAATCATTTGGCGGATTGCACGCCCTTCTTCACGAGTGCTCAGGTGGCCATGAAATTCGGGCAATGATTTATAACCAAACCAGATGAGTGCCGCACTCAACAACGCAATAAACAGGAACGGTGCCTGCCAACCCATAGCATCTGCCATCAGTAACGAGAGCGGCACCCCGGCAATGCTGGACACTGAAAAAGCCGTGGCTACATACCCGGTGGCTTTGGCACGACGCTCAAAAGGAATGGCATCAGCAACGATGGTATGCACCATGGCGCCCATCATGCCGCCAAAGATACCGGCCAGCCCGCGGGCGAGTAGAAGCGTGATGAAGCCCGGAGAAAACGCACACAGCAACGTGGCAACGGCAAAGGCTAAAAAGATAGTGAGTAAAAAGCGCTTACGCTCGAAACGATCAACCACGGGTGCCATGAGCAAACCGGCAACCGCGGCACTAAAGCTGTAGCTGGCGACGAGCAGCGCAAATTCATGGGTGGAAATGCTAAGCGCGTTAATGAGAAACGGCCCCAGTGGCATCATGATCATGAAATCCAGCACATGACAGAACTGGATACCCGCCAGGATGAGCAACATGGCGCGTTCGTTACGCGCCAGTGTCGCTTGTGGTATTACTTGTTGCTGATCAGGCACGACGCCAGATCGTGCCCTGCGGCGTATCTTCCAGTACGACACCCGCTTCTAGCAGTTCGTTACGTACACGATCCGATGTTGCGAAATCCTTGGCCTTGCGGGCAGCCAAACGTTCCTGAATACGTGCCTCGATCTGCTCAGGTGTTAGGCCTTCGGCATCGGCACCGGTAGAGCGCTGCAAGAATGCTTCCGGGGCGCGTTGCAACAGACCCAGCACACCGGCGAGCGCTTTAAGCTGGCCAGCCAGTTCAGCGCTCTGCTCCCGGTTAACCACCTGGGCTAACTCGAACAACACAGCCATGGCTTCTGGCGTGTTGAAGTCATCATTCATGGCAGCGGCAAACTTCTGGCCATATGAGCTGTTCCAGTCTACCGGCGTTTCTACCGGCGACACATTGCGCAGCGCCGTGTACAGACGCTCCAATGCATTCGCGGCATCGTCCAGGTGTGCTGTCGAATAGTTCAGCGGGCTACGGTACTGGGCGCGCAGAATAAAGAAACGGATGATTTCCGGGTCATACACTTTAAGCACATCGCGGATTGTGAAAAAGTTGCCCAGTGATTTGGACATCTTTTCTTCAATGCCGTCTTTTTCCACACGGATGAACCCATTGTGCATCCAGACGTTGGCAAAGGTGCCGCCGTGGGCGCCTTCGGATTGGGCGATTTCGTTCTCGTGGTGCGGGAACTGCAAATCTGCACCACCGCCGTGAATGTCGAAATGGTTGCCAAGCAAAGCACTGCTCATGGCCGAGCATTCGATATGCCAACCCGGACGGCCTTCGCCCCAGGGCGATGGCCAAGCAGGTTCTCCGGCCTTGGCGTGTTTCCACAGCACGAAGTCGAGCGGGTCTTCTTTGGCGCTAGTGACTGCCACCCGCTCACCCGCGCGCAGATCATCCAACGATTTGCCCGAGAGCTTGCCGTAGCCGGAGAACTTCCGCACAGCAAAGTTCACGTCACCATCGCCGCCTTGATAGGCTAAGCCTTTGTCTTCCAAGATGCCAATCAAATCCAGCATTTCCTGCACATAGTCGGTCGCGCGCGGTTCTTGAGTTGGACGCAGCACGCCGAGCGCATCGCTGTCTTCGTGCATGGCAGCGATATAACGATCGGTCAACTGCAGGATCGTTTCACCACGCTCGTTAGCACGGGCAATAATCTTGTCATCAATATCGGTGATGTTCCGGACGTATTCCACCTGATAGCCCTGCGCCATCAACCAGCGGTAAACCATGTCAAACACCACCATCACACGAGCATGGCCCAGGTGACAGAAGTCATAAACGGTCATGCCGCAGACGTACATGCGTACCTGCCCCGGATGGATCGGTTTTAACGGAGTTTTTTCGCGGGCAAGGGTGTTATAGATCGAGAGCATGAGGGACTAAAGTAATCGGGAAAATACGGATAAAATGCGTCTTTGAATATAGCACGAACTACAACAACCTCCCCCCTACACTCAGGAGCATTGATCTATGCAAACCGTCGTTCTGAATACCAATATGGGTGCCATTACCGTTGAACTAGATAGCGAACACGCACCGGTTACCGTTGCCAACTTTCTGTCGTATGCCAAGGATGGCACGTACAACAACACGATTTTTCACCGTGTGATCAATGGCTTCATGATTCAAGGCGGCGGTTTTGAGCCAGGCATGAAGCAGAAGCCAACAAAGGCCCCGATCAAGAATGAAGCCAACAACGGCCTGAAGAACACGACCGGCACCCTGGCCATGGCCCGCACCAGCGACCCGCATTCGGCAACCGACCAGTTCTTTATCAACGTGGCTGACAACGATTTCCTCAACTTCAAGAGCGAAACACCGCAAGGCTGGGGTTATGCCGTATTCGGTAAAGTCACCGACGGCATGGATGTCGTGAACAAGATTAAAGCCGTAAAAACCGGCACCAGTGGCTTCCACCAGGATGTGCCGAAGGAAGACGTGATCATTCAATCGGTAACGATTAAATGATTTTCTTTGCGTCCGATGTACATCTGTCATCGGACACCCCGGCGATTACGGCACGTTTCCTGAGTTTTCTGGAGCGTGCCCGCCGGGAGGCTCAGTCGGTTTATCTACTGGGCGACATCTTTGAATCATGGGTGGGCGATGAAGATCTTGGTCTCAAAGCCTATGAACCTGTATTCAATGCACTGAAAGATACAGTTCAGGCCGGCGTTGCCGTGTATTTCATGGCGGGCAACCGAGATTTCATGGTGAGCGATAAGGTACTAGGCAAACTAGGCATCACCCACCTGGAAGATCCCTATGTGCTTTCAACCACCACCTGGCAATTTGTCCTGTCGCACGGCGATGTGTACTGCACCGGTGATGTGGCCTATCAGGAATTCCGGGCCAAGGTACGCCAACCGGAGAACCAGGCCAAATTTCTCCGTTTACCTTACTGGGTACGCCGAGGTATTGGCGCTTGGCTGCGTTGGCGTAGCCAAGGGCGTCGTTACAATGCGCAAACCGGCAACATTATGGATGTCGATCAAGGCATGGTTGAAGATGAGGCACGCCGCTTTGGCTACGCAACCCTCATCCACGGCCACACACACCGCCCTGCTACGCATGACATGATTGTCGATGGCATCCATGTGGAACGCTGGGTATTGGCCGACTGGACTGCCGAACGCGGTGAATACCTCACCTGGAACGGCACAGAACTGGCTCGCCAGACGATCTGAAATACCCCTGTGTTGAAAGCGGCCTTGATTTCCAGCTTTTCAGCTACTATATGTGCACTACGTGACTGTTTTCCTGAAGGAATCTGATCCATGAACATCCGCTCTACCCCGTCTTTTGGCGGCATCACTATCAACGCTAGCCGCAATCAGGTACTACGTAATACCTACTGGTTGCTGGCGCTTTCCCTGATTCCTACCGTTATTGGTGCCGTTGTCGGTTTAAGCGCCGGCGTGCCGATGCTGATGGCGGGCAGCCCCATCATGGGCATGCTGGTGTTCTTTGGCATTGCCTTCGGTTTGATGTGGGCCATTCAACGTAACAGCAATAGCGGTACTGGTGTGGTTCTGCTGCTGGCCTTTACCTTCTTCATGGGGATCATGCTCTCGCAGATTCTGAGCGTGGCACTGGGCATGACCAATGGCGGCGCACTGATTGCCATGGCAGGCAGCGCTACAGCCGCGATCTTCTTCTCCCTGGCCATTTACACCAGTGTGAGCAAGCGTGACTTCAGCTTCATGGGCAATTTCCTGTTTGCCGGCCTGATTCTGCTGATTCTCGCCTCCGTGGCCAACATTTTCCTGGCCATTCCAGCCATGGCGATTGCCATTTCTGCCATCGGTGCCCTGCTCTTCACCGGTTACCTGCTGTTTGACCTGAGCCGCATCGTTAATGGCGGCGAAACCAACTACATCACAGCCACCCTGGCGGTGTACCTGGACATCTACAACCTGTTTGTCAGCCTGCTGAACCTGCTGATGATCTTTACCGGCAACGACCGCGACTAAGTAGTCTACGGTCTATCCGGCAAAAAGAGCCCTGCGGGGCTATTTTTTTATTGTTATATATCAATAGGTTAAAAAATTATTACAGATTCTGTCAACGCTTATTCCTGACCCTGCGTTATTTGCCCTACGCGGTCTGAAATCTGGGCCGATTAACCAACAGAGGTTTATCAAATGGGCAAGAAAGCTTCAACAGAATTGGTCGTGCGCCAGCTGGAGCACTCGCTGCACATGACGTCCAAAGAAATCGAAGGCCTGGGTCGCAATTCCGCCGTTTGCGACTACGATCTGGGTCTGCTGGATCAAACCAGCATGAAGAAGTGCCTGGCTGACTCCCTCAAGCTGTTTGTAGAGGAAATCGCCCGCTTTAAAACCAAAAACGGCGCTGCCTACAAGCTGGCACGCCAGCTGTTCTCGAATGCGTATCTGAACAGTGCGGAACTGATTGTTAAGGTAGCTGCCTAAGCATTCACCTGCCGGCACCCGGATAGCAAAACGCCCGAGTATGTCTCGGGCGTTTTTTATGGGCGCTGCCTTAAGGCATTTGCATCACTTACGACGGAACATGGCAATAGATTCCACGTGCGCCGTATGCGGGAACATATTGGCAATACCTGCCCCCAGCATTTCGTAGCCTTTGGTATTCACCAGAATATCGGCATCCCGGGCCAAGGTGGCCGGATTACAGGACACATAGACAATCGTATGCGGGGCAGATCCACGTGGTGCATCAGCATCTGGCAACGCCTGCACCAGTGCCTGAGCACCATCCCGTGGCGGATCAATCAACATACGATCCAGCCTGCCCAGCCGTTCCCAAATTGGCTGACAATCCAGAAACAGATTCGCCGCGAAAAAGCTTGTTCTGTCTCCCAAGCCGTTAAGCGCCGCATTTTCTGCTGCGCGCTGCACCAGTGCCTCACTGCCTTCAACGCCAACGACGGTGGCGCCGCTGTAGGCAATTGGCAGGGTAAAGTTACCCAGACCACAGAACATGTCGGCAATACGCTCGCCGGGCTGTGCATCGAGCAAACGCATGGCTTTGGTTACCAAGGCATGGTTGATGGCCGGATTAACCTGGGTAAATTCGGTCGGTGCAAACTTAAGGGTCAGGCCGTAATTGGGAATCCGGTACTCAAGCAATGGATTGTCTTCTGCCAGCAGGGGTACCACGGTTGCCGGACCGCCTGATTGCAGGAACCAGCGTACCTGGTGCGCCTGGCCGAACTGGGTCAGTTGCTTCATGTCGTCATCGGTTAACGGATCAAGATGACGCAGCAACAGGACGGTATCAAATACGCCAGGATTGGTGTCGCTTTCGCCAACGGCAACTTCAATCTGTGGCATACGATCCGGTGCCGACATACCTGCAAATAATGCCCGCAAAGGTAACAGCAGATCGGACACATGCTTCGGCAAAATGCAGCAGGAGCTCATATCGGCGATGTAGCTGCTGCGGCGCTCATGAAAGCCCACCAGTACACCACCCTTTTTAGGCACCAGACGCACTGATAGCCGCGCACGGAATCGATAATGCCAAGCGGGTCCGGCAATCGGTGAATAGATCGACGAAGGACGTACGTTCCCGATATGGCGTAGGTTATCTTCCAATACCCGTTGTTTGGTGGCGATCTGCAGGGTTGGATCTGCATGTTGTAACGAGCAACCGCCGCAAACCCCAAAATGTGGGCAGCGAGGCGTTACCCGGGTGGATGCGGCACGATGTACTTCGGTAATCCGGGCCTGTTCAAAACTGGGTTTCCGGCGGTAGCTGAGCCAGCTGACTAATTCGCCGGGCAATGCGCCCTCGACAAAAATGGTTTTGCCGCCATCTCTGGCAATGCCCTGACCGGCGTGATCTAGAGACTCAATCGTTCCAACTGGCATAAATTTTAGGCGCTATCCCGCGCATGAAAAGTAATGAAAACAAGGCATGAATTGTACTTGATGACTCCGCCTGAATTGATGGTTTTCAGGCGCTGTTGTCAAAGGGCAAACTGTGTATAATTTACGTAGACTGCTTGTGTAGTCATGTCTGGTTCGGGTCTTTCCGGGCTGGATATTCTTCAACGACCTTTATCAAAGGGAAGAAAATGAAACAATCACTTCTGGTTGCTGCTCTGATCGCTCTTGCTGTTTCTGCTTGTGGCAAAAAAGAAGCCCCGGCTGCTCCTGCTGCCCCGGCTGCTGCTCCAGCTCCTGCTGCTGCCGCTCCTGCCGCCGCTCCTGCTGCTGCTCCGGCCGCTGCACCAGCTGCTGCTCCTGCTGCTGCTCCAGCACCAGCTGCCAAGTAATCACTTTTGTGATCTTGGAACCGCTTCGGCGGTTACGAAAAACCGGCCTTCGGGCCGGTTTTTTTATGCCTGTACCGCTTCGATGGTTAACCAGTCAAAGCCATCCTGCTGAGTAGCGAGGTAGAAGCAGTCCGGCACATCCCCCAGCGCTTCACGAACTGCCTCCAGCACATGCTCCGGGCTATTATTGGACTGGGATAAATGCGCTGCCACTACATGCTGCAGCCGGTCGAAATTCAACCCGGCTAGGAATCCAGCGGCATCCCGATTGCAGAGATGGCCATAACGTCCGGCAATACGTTGTTTGAGGCTATCCGGATACGACGAATTAGCCAGCAAGTCCGGATCGTGATTGAACTCGAGCACCAGGCCATCACAATCCTGCAACGAACGCTCGACGTGCGCAGTCAACATGCCCAGATCTGTTAATACGCCCAGACTGAGATCACCCCAGGCAATCACGTACTGAACCGGCTCACGGGCATCATGCGGCACGGGAAAAGGCCGCACTTCGACTGCGCCCAACTCAAAGGGCTCGTGACTATCAATCAGGTGTAGGGTAACGCCATTACAGGCTTCAGCAGACCGCATATGCAACGCAGCGTGCGTACCGCGGGTCAGGTAAACCGTGGCGCCCGTTTTACGGGCCAAAGACATCACGCCACCAATATGGTCGCCATGCTCATGGGTGACCAGAATGGCATTCAACCCTTTGGGATCGACCCCACGCGCTTCCATGCGCGCCAAGGCATGGCGCAAGGGTAGACCGCAATCGATCATGAGACGGGTGCCACGTGGGCCACCCGCTTCAATCAGTAATGCATTTCCCTCGCTACCGCTGCCGAGAGAGGTAAACCGGATCACCGCAATTGCTGGAGGAGCAGATCCAGAATCTGACGGGCAATCGGCGAAACATCTGCCTGATCACCTGCTGCCAAAACGATCACATTCGTCGGACCGCCAGCTTGCTGTTCACGCACGCTAATACGGTACTGAACCTTGGTCGGTACCTTATCGTCCTTGCTTTGCCAGAAGGCCAGCTTAGACCAGAAGCCGCCGCTGTTCTTTTCCTGAACACCCCGATCATCCGAATCCACATAGCGCACGTAATACAGACCGCTTGCACGCTCACGGTCTTCAACCGTAAAGCCTACGCGATCCAGCGCCAGGCCAACACGACGCCAGCTACGATCAAAGTTATCATCGACGATCAGCATGGCACCGCCATCTGGTGCTGTGCCCAATTTAGCCTTATCCATTGACACAGATTTATTCCCATCTGCCTCTTTGGCGAGCTTCTTGGCTTCAACTTCATCGACGCCATCAAACTTGAACATCAGGCGACGCAGCATTTCTGCTTCCAGCGTTGGGTCGGCATCACGTGGCTGCCAGCGCGTCTCGCTCTTGCCTTCGGTGACATAAACTTCCACCATGCCACGATGGCTGATGAAAATATCCGTAGTACCCGGCTTGGTGCCCTTCTCCAGACGTGTGCGGTATTTATCGCGTTCTGCTGTCGAATAGAGCGTACCCAGCACCTTGCCCAGGAAGCCCTGAATCGCACCGCCCGGCACATTGGCGCGGTTTTCTGCCCAATCCGTTTCCATCACACCGGTTTGCGGGTTCTCACTTTTGAGAATAAAGCCGTTTTCTTGCCAGAACGCCTTGGTCACATTCCAGGCTTTGTCTTCCGGCACGGTTACAAGCAACCAACGTTGGTTGCCCTGACGTTCAATTTTAGCGACGCCACGCGCACCTTCGGGCAACACGGTTTCATCCGAATTCTGACGCTGTGCCACTTTATTCTTGGCATTAATCTGAGAGTAAACGGCTGAACCTGATGAGGCCACATTAGGTGCCGAATACTGACCAGAATTCGTCGGACGCGTCAGATCAGGCGGGATATCCAGTGGTGGCGCCTTTACTGCGGTGCCATAGTCGATTTTTTTCGATTCAGGCAGATAGGAACATCCAGCCACAGAAGCAGCCAATACAACCGCCGTTACTTGTAGCCAATTACGGGTCGTTAACTTCATCAGATCAGAGTCCTGCCTGCTTCATGGCAGCACGGACGCGTTCGTGGAACGCGGGTGCCAGTTGCGTTAAAGGTAAACGTAGGCCATGTGACATCAGGCCCATTTCAGCAACCGCCCACTTAACCGGGATCGGGTTGGCTTCACAAAACAGGTGACGGTGCAGACCAATCAGCGGGCGATTAATACGCACAGCTTCGGCGGCATTGCCTGCGGCAGCTGCGGCGCACATATCATGCATGGCGCGCGGTGCCACATTGGCGGTCACGGAAATATTGCCGTGGTAGCCCATGAGGATGGTTGCCATACAGGTCATGTCATCACCCGAGTACAGCGCAAAACCTTCCGGTGCGCGCTCGACCAGATCCCAAGCGCGATCCAGATTACCGGTGGCGTCTTTCACACCAATAATGCCCGGCACCTGAGCCAGACGCAGAATGGTGTCGTTGCTCATATCGGCAACGGTACGGCCCGGTACGTTATACAGAATCAGCGGCAACGCAACCGCTTCAGCGATGCTGCGGTAATGTTGATAGAGGCCTTCTTGCGTTGGCTTGTTGTAGTAAGGCACAACCGACAGACCGGCATCGGCACCGGCATCTTTGGCGCGCTGGGTCAGGTAAATGGCTTCCTTGGTGGAATTAGCACCCGTACCGGCAATAATCGGGATGCGGCCGGCAGAATGGGCCACTGCAATTTCAATCAGCTGGCAATGTTCATCTACATCAACGGTCGGCGACTCGCCTGTGGTGCCAACGACAACGATGGCATCGGTTTTTTCCCGAATATGAAAATCGACCAGGTTGCGAAACGCTTCCAGATCCAGCGAACCATCCGCTTGCATGGGGGTAACAATGGCAACAATCGAACCGGTGATCATCAGGGAACCATCCTTGAAAATGGCAAAACTAAGACATTAGACAGATTGCTGGAAACCGGGCACGCCGAAAAGCCGCCGATTTCCACGAAAACCACCATATTCTAGCCGAATTCAGATTTCAGCGAGCGCCCTTAGGTGGGCAGCCACACTTCGGGCCAAAGCCGACATCACATAGCCCCCTTCCAGCATCGACACAATCCGGCCATTGGCATGGCGCACCGCCACATCGCGCAGCTGTGTCGTCACCCAGGCGTAGTCTTTTTCAAAGAGCTTCATGCCGCCCATATCGTCTTCATAGTGGGCATCAAAGCCAGCCGATATGAAAATCATCTGGGGTTTGAACTCATCCAGACGTGGAATCCAGGATTCCAGTACCGCGGCCTGCAGCTCCTCGCCACCCGAACCGCCGGGCAACGGCACATTGACCATATTGGCGGCCGGTTTATCAGTGCCCGAGTAGGGGTAGAAGGGGTGCTGGAAAATACTGCACATGAGAATGCGCTCATCACCCGCGCAAATGTTCTCTGTGCCATTACCGTGGTGCACGTCAAAATCAATAATCGCCACGCGCTCCAGTTTGTGGTGCGTCAAGGCATAGTGTGCCGCAATGGCAATATTATTGAAGAAGCAAAAGCCCATAGGCGTTTCACGTTCGCAATGATGGCCCGGTGGACGAATGGCGCAAAACGCATTCTCGGCCTTGCCTTCCATCAGCATATCCACAGCCAAGATACCGGCGCCGGCTGAACGCAATGCAGCCTGCCAGGTATACGGATTCATAGCCGTATCCGGATCCAGATGCGCAATACCGAAAGTCGGCGCAGTGTCTTTAATCTTCTTCACGTGCGACGCGGGATGCACGAGCATCAACTGCTCCAGCGTTGCCAACGGGGCATCGTAATGCGTGAAATACATGTCGATCCCCTGAGCAATCAGGTGATCGTTAATGGCCGTCAGCCGTCCGGGTGCCTCCGGATGCAAATCACCCATGTCATGTTTCAGGCAATCTGGATGTGTAATAAATGCGGTACTCATAAACCCTGCCCCTCCCCCTCGGCACAACTCCGCCGTGCCCATGCTGTCGCATAGGATCTGATTATTTGTACTGATTATCTGCCCATTCTGCTTAGGGTTCAAGGGTGCGGGACTAAGCCGCCTAAATGTGAAAAAATGGCGGTCTTCTCACCGATTGATTCGCCATGACATTGTTTCGCCAACGCCCATCGCAGCATCTCCGGTCAGCATGCCTGACACTTTCCCTGCTCTTTGGTTTAGGCATCGGGTTAATCGGCGAAACCCAGGCTAAATCAAAGGCAAAAAAGCCCGTCGTTGAGGCCCCGCAGACATACATGTCGAGTAACCCAGACGTGCAGCAATTTATCGACAGCATGCAAGAGAAGCATGGCTTTGACGCTAATTCGCTCACCCTGCTGTTTGAACAGCAGCGCCCGGACAATCGGGTGATAAAAATCATGGCGCCCGCCCCGGCCCAACTCACTCCGAATTGGACGGCTTACCGAAGCCGTTTCGTCAACGCGCGCCGCATTGGCCGCGGTGTCGATTTCTGGAACACCTATGCCGATCAACTCGCACGGGCAGAAAAGCAGTTTGGCGTACCCGCTGAAATAATCGTCGCCATTATCGGCGTTGAAACCGAATACGGCCGCAACATGGGTAGCTTTAGCGTACTGAATGCCCTGGCCACGATCGGCTTCTATGGCGAACGCCGTCGTGATTTCTTCCTGACCGAATTGGAGCAATACCTGTTACTCGCCCGCGAGAACCAATTAGACCTGGCCAACACCAAAGGTTCGTTTGCCGGCGCCATGGGTATTCCTCAGTTCATGCCCAGCAGTCAGCGCCGCTGGGGTGTCGACTTCGACGGCGATGGGCGTATTGATCTACGACAAAGCCCTATCGATGCGATCGGTAGCGTTGCCAACTTCCTTAAATCGCATGGCTGGCTCACCGGCCAGATTGCCGTTATCCCAACGGTAGCGCCCAACCCCTTACCAAGCGCTTTTGAAAAGGTCGATATCAAGCCCAGTATCACCTTATCGTCTTACCAAGAGGCCGGTTTTGCATTCCGTAGCAACCTGCGGGATGACACACCCGCCACACTGGTAAGTCTGTCAACGCCGAATCAGCCAACGACCTACTGGTTGGGATTACAGAACTACTATGTGATTACCCGCTACAACCGTTCAGCGGCCTATGCGATGTCGGTGATTGATCTCGGCGCCGCCATCCGCGAAGCGCGCAATGCATCCATCAGCTCACCCATCGCCAGCAATCTTTCAGAGTAGCGAATCTGGCGTTAATCGACGACCACGGACAATACCCTGCAAGCGCACCAGCGCTTCAGACTGAATCTGCCGGACACGCTCTCTAGTGAGCTGTAGATCGGCAGCAATAGCCTCTAGCGTTTCCGGTTCACCGCCACGCAACCCGTAACGTCGCTCAATCACCTGCCGTTGCCGTTCGGGCAACATATCCACCCAGGCTAACAGCAGCGTGACCGACTCAGAGCTGGCCAATGACTCATGCGGATCATCACCCTGTTCGTCCGACATCATGTCGCCTAGCGTTTGAGACGAGCCACTTTCAACGGGTTGATCCAGTGAGCGTGTCTGCTCGCCCCGTTGCAACAGCGTCTTAATTTCATCGCAAGGCCGCCCGTTAAGAGCCGCAAGCTCTTCGAGACTGGGCTCCCGGGCATGCTTGGCGGCAAACTGCCGACGATGACGGTAGATGGCATTGATCTCCCGCACCAGATGTACTGGCAACCTAACCAAACGTCCCTGGTTAATCACCGCCCGCTCGACACCTTGCCGAATCCACCAGGAGGCATACGTAGAAAAACGGAAGCCTCGTTCGGGATCGAATTTATCCAGTGCGTGCATCAAACCAAGGTTTCCCTCCTCGATCAAATCAAGCAATGGCAACCCGCGATTCATGTAATGACGTGCAATCGAAACCACCAGGCGCAGGTTGCGTTCAACCATCTCCTGCCGCGCAGCAAAGTCTCCCTGCTTGACGCGTCGCGCCATCTCTAACTCTTCGGCGGCCGTCAACAAAGGGCGGGCCCCAATTTCATTTAGATAAGTTTGTGTCACATCGGCCGTAAACCGATCCGATCCTTCTTCACTTTTTACTTCGATGACATCGGTTGCCGATGGCAATTGCTCAAGCTCTGCCGCCATCGAGGCCAGATCATGGTCGGCTGGTTCATCCAGAAACGGCGACAGAATCAGGCTATCGACCGCCTGATAATTTATGCTCTCGTCATTGCGTTCTGCCGCATCACCGGAACGCTCATCTTGTAAGTGACGTTCCGGTGTGTGCGGCATTTTTTAAGTACCGCGCTGATTCAGGAATTTCATCGGATCCACCGGCTTACCCTGACGCCGCACCTCGAAGTGCAGCATTGCCGTATCCGCATCGCTATCGCCCATATCCGCAATACGCTGTCCACGTTTTACGGTTTCGCCTTCCTTGACGAGAATCTTACTGTTATGGGCATAGGCTGTCAGGTAGTTGCCATCGTGTTTAATAATCACGAGGTTGCCATAACCACGCAAACCAGAACCGGCATAAACCACCTTGCCTTCAGCTGCGGCATCTACAGGTTCACCCATCTTACCGGCGATATTGATGCCTTTATTCGACGACTCGTTGAATCCGGCAATCACTTTGCCCTTGGCCGGCCATGCAAACTTGACGCCATCGGCCATGGCCGCATTGGTGGCAGCAGACGTACTCGGCATGTCTTCTACCGGCTTCACTGCCGTGGCTTTGCTAGTCTCTTTGACAGGCTGCTCAACTTTAGTCGACTGCGCCGTATCTGCCGCAGGCTTCTTGGCTTTCTGTGCACTACGACGCACGCACAAGGTGCGGTCCAGTTGAATCTTGTTGATATCCGCCAGCTGATTCATTGTCGCGATATCGCGGTAATCACTCCCCGTATTGAGTGCAATTCCAATCAGGGTATCGCCTTTGCGCACGGTCCAGGTTTGAGTACAGTCCTTCGGCAGTGGCGGATAAGGCGAGGCAGATGATGACTTACCATCATCGACAGGTGCTCTAGACATCGAGCTACACCCTGCCAGCATTGCAACCAGCAGCGCGCCAACCAAACCAAAATTTTTTACAGACTGCGTCATTCAACACCCGGCAACATGGGGACAAATTTGACTGGCTCCATCAACTGCTCGGTCCAGCCTGTCTCTGTTCTTTCGATAACCAACATTCGCTGAATGGCGGCATCGGTCGATGCGCCAAACGGCAGAACCATTCTGCCACCAACTGCCATTTGCTGTAAGAGGGCTTCCGGCACTTTGGGTGCAGCCGCGGCCAGGATGATCGAATCAAAGGGCGCCACTTCAGGAATCCCCAGATAACCATCGCCATGTTTGAGGCGCACATTAAAACATTTGATTGCACGCAGATTCACCTTTGCCCGATCAATCAAACCAGCCAGACGTTCGATTGAATAAACCTCTTTCGTCAGACCTGCCAGCACAGAGGCCTGATAGCCACAACCCGTACCAATCTCAAGCGTCTTACCCAGAGGCCGGTCCCCTGCCCTCAGGCACTCGATCATACGGGCAACAATGAATGGTTGGGAGATGGTCTGCCCCAAGCCGAGTGGTAATGCCGTATCTTCGTACGCACGATGCGCAAACGCTTCATCAACAAACAAATGGCGCTCGACCTTATTGATCGCAGCAAGCACCCCTTTGTCTTTGATCCCCTGCTGTTGCAAGCGTTCAACCATACGCGCCCGTGTACGGGCTGACGTCATGCCCTGACCAAGTGCTGCCCGACTCATGGCTTAGTCCAACCAGCCACGTAATGCATCAAGCTGATCCGTATGCGTCAGATCGAGTCGTAGGGGCGTGATAGACACATAGCCTGCTTCGACGGCATGGAAGTCCGTACCAGGCCCGGCATCCTGCGCAGCGCCAGCGGGCCCGACCCAATAAACTGTTTCGCCGCGCGGATTCACCGCACGAATGACGGGCTCGGCTTTATGCCGCTTACCTAGACGCGTGACGCGCATGCCCGCCAATTGTTCAAATGGCACATCCGGCACATTGACGTTGAGCAATACAGGTTGTCCGACAGGGCGAGTAATCAACTTTTCAGCAAGTAATCGGGCGACTTTGCCTGCCGTTTCGAAATGACGGCCTTCTTTACCCACCAGCGAGACCGCCATGGCGGGCACACCGAGCAAATAGCCTTCAGTTGCAGCGGCCACTGTGCCGGAATAAACCGTGTCATCCCCCATATTGGCGCCATGATTGATGCCTGAAACCACCAGATCCGGCAAAGTCTCAATCAATCCGGTAACCGCCAGATGCACACAATCGGTTGGGGTGCCATTCACAAAACGAAAGCCATTGGGTGCCGTACGTAAAGTCAACGGGCGATCCAGCGTCAGCGAATTACTCGCGCCACTACGATCCCGTTCCGGCGCGACAACTTCAACCGTCCCTAACGACAGCAACGACTGATGGAGCACACCTAGCCCAGTCGCAAAATAACCATCATCGTTGGACAGAAGAATATTCATGAGCACCTCGTTAAGCCCATAAGGATAACCCAAAGGCCACTTTAATTCTCATATGAAGCCCCAAAAGAAAACGGGACCGACGTATCGATCCCGTTTCCCTTTTAATGAATCGCGTTAGCGAATCAGCAGGCTTTCCAGCGACTTACCCTGATTCAGTGCATTCTGAACCCACAGCGGCTTACGGCCACGGCCGGTCCAGGTTTCCGAAGCATTTGAAGGGTTGGCATACTTTGGCGCGACCGGCTTACGGGTACCCGAAGAAGCCTTGCGGGTTTTCTTGGTGCCAGCCAGTTCTTCCAACGAATAACCGTGTTCACGTGCAATCGCCTTCAGCTTTTCAATGGCAGCTTCACGCGCAGCGTTTGAAACCTCTTCCGTACGGCGCTTGATTTCGCCTGGAATCTTTTTCAGCAGGTCTTTTAATTGCTCAACATTCAGTGTCGATAGATCCATAATTCACTCCGAAACAAACTTTATTTAATTTAACCGGTTCGAATTAGTAATAACTCGATTTTGGTTATATTAATCTCCGAATTAACAGGATGCAAGTTAATTTTATTAATGCTTCATTAACAAACGATGTTTTCGTCAATAAAAAACCGGCTCGCTCACGCAAAACCGGTTTAATTAAACAGCTTGTTACGGCTAAATATTTGGTCGGCGTGACAGGATTCGAACCTGCGACCCCTTGTCCCCCAGACAAGTGCGCTACCAGGCTGCGCTACACGCCGACGAGGCCGCTATTCTACGGCAACGCCCCGCTTTACTCAATGTGTATTAGTTAAATCAGATGCGCAGCAGATCAATGATTTCGCCTAGTGCTGCACGCAAATCCGATTGAGCACCTGATGAAACGATTACCGGCGCAGCAGCACCATTCGTAGCCCCATTATGTCCGGGGTGGCTCAGTTGATTACGCGCACCATGAATGGTGTAACCCTGATCATAGAGTAATTCACGAATACGGCGAACGAGCAGCACTTCATGATGCTGATAATAACGACGATTGCCGCGCCGCTTAAGCGGTTTAAGCTGTGTAAATTCCTGTTCCCAATAGCGCAGCACATGGGCTTTTACACCGCAGAGGTCGCTCACCTCACCAATCGTAAAATAACGCTTGGCAGGAATCGGCGGCAACGCCGACGCGGGCGTTTCCGGAGTCGTATCCACGACTGACTGGCTGAACAAATCAGACATAACGGCCAACGCTCAAATTAGTGACGCGCTGTTTTCTGAACGCGCTCAACTTCGTCTTTGAGCTTTTGGCTCGGATGAAAAGTCACGACGCGGCGCGCTGTAATTGGAATCTCTTCGCCGGTTTTAGGATTACGACCCGGACGCTGCGGCTTATCGCGCAACTGGAAGTTACCAAAGCCCGACAACTTGACCCACTGGCCAGCGCTGAGCGTATCGGCGATCTCGATAAAGAAGGCCTCAACCATATCTTTCGATTCACGCTTATTCAGACCGAGATTCTCAAAGAGGATGTCGGAAACTTCGGCCTTGGTGAGTGTAGTCATGATGCAGTACTTTCGAAAAAACAGGGGACACGCGACCTTAGCCGCCTATCGGTAATAATTTTAGCTGAATATCAGGTTCGCAGCGTTGCGCCGGCTTGGGTGAGCTGCCCCAACAAGTGGGTCATAACTGCCTCAACCTTTTGATCTTCAAGGGTTGCTTGAGTATCCTGCAACGTAAAGCGGAAGGCAAGACTTTTTGAGCCATCTGGCACACCTTTACCCTGATACTGGTCAAAAAGATTGACCGAACGCAGGACATCCGGGGCTTTCGTCCACAATAAGTCGATCAGTGCCTGTACAGGCACTTTGGCATCAACCAGAACCGCCAGATCCCGCACGACTGCTTGGAAGGACGATACCGGTTCATAAACTGGCACGACAGACGGCGTTAAGCCGTCGATATCCAGTTCAAACAGCACCGGTGCCGATTCCAGCTCGTATTTCTGCACCCAACGTGGATGTAGTTCACCGATCCAGCCAATAACGTTGGTACCACGCAGAACGCGTGCGCTGCGTCCCGGATGGAACGCTGGATGCACCGCAGCTTCAAAACGCAGCGGCAGGCCCGGGCTCAACGCTTCCACATCGGCTTTGACGTCAAAAAAATCTGCCGAGCGTGTTGGTATGGCCCATTGTTCTTGTGCAGCACCACCCCAGGCTAGACCTGCAATACGGAGTGTCTGACGATAGCCATCTACTTGGCCGGCTTCGGTCGCTGTTTGCCGCTCGAAGACACGGCCGCTTTCAAAGAGGTGTAGACGTGGCTGGCGACGACGTTGATTATTGATCAGCGTATTAATTAAACCGCCAATCAGCGAAGAACGCATTACAGATAGATGGCTGGCGATTGGATTCGCCAGTTCTACCGGTGTCGCGTTGGTCGCAAAATCGGTTTCCCAAGCTTCCGGCGTGAAGGCCAGGTTAATCACTTCCTGATAACCACGCTCAACCAGGGTGCCGCGCAGCGCATCCAGCGGACGAGACTTTTCTGTCTGACCCAACATGTTCATCGGACCAACCGGTGGTTTCGCCGGGATGTTGTCGTAGCCGATAACGCGCGCCACTTCTTCAATCAGATCTTCTTCAATCGCCAGATCATGACGCCAGCTTGGCGGCATAATCTCCAGGCCACCCTCAGCCGCTTTGGGCTGAAAACCGAGACCGTTGAAGATGCGGGTAATTTCTTCATCCGAAGGATCAATGCCGAGCACCTTACGGATACGGGCAAAACGTACTTTGACCGAAGGGCGTGCAGGTAATTGCGTGATCTGATCGACAACAGGGCCAGCTTCGCCACCACAGATTTCCAGAATCAGTTGAGTAATACGCTCTACACCGGTAACGGTGTCAGCAAAATCAACGCCACGTTCAAAACGGTGGCCTGCATCGGTATTCAGTGTCAGCCAGCGACTGCGGCCTTGAATAGCGGCCGGATGCCAGTAAGCGGCTTCAACAAACACATCCTTGGTCGTATCAGTACAGGCGGTGCGCTCACCACCCATGATGCCGGCCAGACTAATCGCACCGGCCTCATCAGCAATAACGCCATAGCGTGAATCCAACGACACTTCTGCGCCACCAAGCAGGGTCAGCTTTTCTGCCTCGCTGGCCCAACGAACCGTCAGACCGCCCTGAACAGCATTGAGATCAAATACGTGATTCGGGCGATTAAGCTCCAGCATCACGTAGTTGGAAATATCGACCAGTGCACTAATCGAACGCAGGCCGGAACGTTCCAGACATTGCTTCATCCAGGCTGGCGTCTGTGCCTGGGCATTCACGCCCTGGATCACACGACCGGTAAAACGACCACATAGATCTGCTGCGTTAATGGCTACAGGCACCGCGCTCTGATTCTTGGCTTCAACAGCATTTACCGCAGGCACTGTCACTGCAGCACCCGTGAGTGCAGATACTTCGCGGGCTAGCCCCAGCATCCCCAGACAATCCGGACGATTAGGGGTGAGTTTCAACTCCAGACAGATGTCATCCAGGCCCAGCAACTCGCGCAACGATGTACCCGGTTTGGCATCGGCATCCAGAATCATCAGGCCATCGCTCTCCTTGGCCATACCCAACTCTACTGCCGCACAGAGCATGCCGGCCGATGGCACACCACGCACTTTGGCTTCTTTAATCTTGAAGTCACCCGGTAATACGGCGCCTGGCAGCGCGCACGGCACTTTCAGACCCGCAGCCACATTGCTGGCACCGCACACGATCTGACGCGGCGACCCTTCACCCGCATCGACTTCGCAGACATTCAGACGATCAGCATCCGGATGTTTGGTGACAGACAGCACATGACCCACCACCACGTTATTGAATGGTGGCGCAACCGGGCCGCGCTCTTCCACTTCCAGACCAGCCATGGTCAATAATTCGGCGAGCGCTTCGGACGAGAGTTCCGGATTAACGAACTGGCGCAGCCAGGATTCGGAGAATTTCATGCTTGTGGTCTTTCGCTAAATCTCGATGATTCGTGCAGCAATGTCTTACGCGGCAAACTGATTGAGGAAACGAACATCGCCCTCAAAAAACAGTCGCAAATCGTTAATGCCATAACGCAACATGGTCAGGCGATCCGGCCCCATACCAAAGGCGAAACCGACATAACGCTCCGGATCGATACCGGCTTCGGCCAGCACATTCGGGTGCACCATGCCGCAACCGGCCACTTCCAGCCAGCGACCCTTGAGCGGGCCTTCACCAAAGGCCACATCAATTTCAGCGGAAGGCTCGGTGAACGGAAAGAAGGATGGACGGAAGCGTACTTCCAGCGCATCGGTCTCGAAGAACTGATGCAGAAAATCAATCATCACGCCCTTGAGCCCGGCAAAGGTCACATGTTCACCGACCCACAAACCTTCCACCTGGTGGAACATCGGCGAGTGTGTGGCGTCGGAGTCCACACGATAGACACGACCCGGCGCAATGATGCGAATCTCAGGCATGCCTTCTTTTCCGCCATATGTCGCCACATGCTTCTGCATGTAACGCGCCTGAATCGGACTGGTGTGGGTACGCAGCAGCACATCCGATTGGACGTTACCCTGCGTGTCCTTCAGATAGAAAGTGTCATGCATCGAACGCGCCGGATGATCGTCCGGTGTGTTCAGTGCCGTAAAGTTGAAGTAATCGGTTTCAATTTCCGGGCCTTCGGCCACCGAGAAACCCATGGAGGCAAACAGCCCTTCAATACGCTGCAGGCTGCGCGTAACCGGATGTAAACCACCGCGCTCATTACCACGGCCTGGCAGCGTCACATCAAGCGCTTCTTCAGCCAGACGCGCGGCCAATTGCTCTTCTTTCAATGCATCACGACGTGCATTGATAGCTGCTTCTACCTGAACCTTGATTTTGTTGATGCGGCCACCTGCTTCTTTACGCGCATCTACTGGCAAGTTAACCAGGCCTTTGAGCGCTTCCGTCACCACACCGGTTTTACCGATGTAACGCGCTTTAGTCACTTCCAGGGCATCACCGTCTTTAACGGCCGCGAGGGCTTCTGCCAATTCAGACAGGAGGGTTTCGGAAAGAATTTCGGAATCCAGCGACGACATAAACACCTCTGATAAATCTGTCAGAACATCTGTAAAAACCAGTCACGTTTGCAGCACTGATTTTTACGGATGATCCGAAAAAAAAGGAGGCGGAACGCCTCCTTTTTCGGATCGCGCGGCGATTACAGGCCGAGGCTTGCCTTGGCTTGGTTGGCAAGCTGGGCAAATGCCGGCTTGTCAAACACGGCCAGATCAGCCAGAACCTTACGATCGACTTCGATCGATGCCTTCTTAAGACCGTTCATGAAACGGCTGTAGGTCAGACCCAGTTCGCGCGAAGCAGCGTTGATACGTGCAATCCACAGGGTGCGGAATTGACGCTTACGTTGACGACGGTCACGATACTGGTATTGACCAGCCTTCATTACCGCTTGCTTGGCAATACGGTATACGTTCTTACGACGGCCACGGTAACCCTTGGCCAGCTTCAAAACTTTCTGGTGGCGAGCGCGCGCCGTTACACCACGTTTAACGCGAGGCATAGTTTATTCTCCTTATGCGTAGGGCAGCATGGCTCGGACAGATGCTACGTCCGAGGCATTAACGGTTTCCGGACCACGCAGCTGACGCTTGGACTTGGTCGTCTTCTTGGTCAGGATGTGGCGCTTGAATGCGTGGCCGCGCTTGATGCTGCCGCTGCCACGAACGCGGAAACGCTTGGCTGCGCCGCTCTTCGTCTTCATCTTGGGCATGTATATGCTCCTTTATGTCATGTCATCAGGTGGTTTCCGACGGAAACTCTTGCTAACCCGATGCCACTTGTAATGACCCGGCTGTTTGCACAGCCCGATCAATCCTGCTGAAAACCGCTACCGCTCAGTTTGCTGACTTAAGCAGCAGCCGTTTCCGTCTGTTCTTCTTTCGCCTTTGGCTTGGCAGCTGCAGGGGCCTTTTTGACCGGTGCAATCACCATCACCATCTGACGACCTTCCATCTTCGGCATCTGTTCAACAGAACCGATTTCTTCCAGATCCGCCTTGACGCGTTCCAGCTGACGCATCCCGAATTCCTGATGCGACAGTTCGCGACCGCGGAAGCGCAGGGTCACTTTGACCTTGTCGCCTTCACCCAGGAAGCGCACCATGTTGCGCATCTTGATCTGGTAGTCGTTTTCGTCCGTACCGGGTCGTAGCTTGATTTCCTTAACCTGAACCTGCTTCTGCTTCAGCTTGGCTTCGTGCTGACGCTTGGCTTCCTGGTATTTGAACTTGCCGTAATCCATGATTCGGCAGACCGGTGGCGAGGCCGTCGGTGCAATTTCAACCAGATCCAGTTCGGCTTCTTCAGCCTGAGCCAGCGCGTCACGAATGGCAACCACGCCTAGCTGCTCACCTTCAGGTCCCAGCAGGCGTACCTGCGGGGTCGTGATTTCCTCATTGAGGCGGTTCGACTTCGGAAGAGCTATGACCAATACTCCTTAATTCAATAAAAAACGAACCGCGCTTACCGGTAGGCAGCAACGTCTGCTTTCAGACGCTCGATCAGTTCTGTAACGGGCATCTGCCCCAGATCCTGACCCCCACGGGTACGCACGGCCACGAGACCGGCTTCTTTTTCCTTGTCGCCTACGACAAGTTGGTAAGGCAGCCGGTTAACGCTATGTTCCCGAATTTTATAGGTAATTTTCTCATTACGCAAATCTGCTTCAGCCCGGAAACCGGCGGCATGTAGTTGATTCACCACATCTTCGGCGTAATCGGCCTGTTTTTCCGAGATATTGAGCACAATCGCCTGGATCGGCGCTAACCAGGTCGGCAATGCACCCGAGTGGTTTTCGATCAGAATACCGATGAAACGCTCAAGAGACCCCAGGATTGCCCGGTGCAGCATCACCGGCACGCGGCGCGTATTGTCTTCGGCCACATATTCAGCACCCAGACGGCCCGGCATCGAGAAATCGACCTGCATCGTGCCGCACTGCCAGGAACGGCCAATGGCGTCCTTGATGTGGAATTCGATCTTCGGACCATAGAACGCGCCCTCGCCCGGCAGCTCGGTCCATTCCAGACCCGAGGCACGCAAACCGGCGCGCAGCGCCTCTTCGGCCTTATCCCAGATCTCGTCCGAACCCACACGACCTTCCGGACGCAGTGCCAGCTTAACGGCTACTTCGTTAAAACCGAAATCGGCGTAAACCTGCTTAACCAGCGCATTAAAGGCCGTTACTTCGGCTTCGATCTGGTCTTCGGTACAGAACACGTGGCCATCATCCTGCACGAAACCACGTACGCGCATCAGGCCATGCAACGCACCTGACGATTCGTTGCGGTGGCACGAACCGAATTCACCATAACGCAGCGGCAGATCACGGTACGAACGCAGACCCGCGTTGTACACCTGCACGTGGCCCGGGCAATTCATCGGCTTCAGCGCGTAATGACGCTTTTCCGACTCGGTCGTGAACATATTCTCGTGATAGTGGTCCCAGTGACCCGATTTCTCCCACAGGGAGCGATCCAGAATCTGCGGGCAACGCACTTCCTGATAACCGTTGTCGCGGTAAACGCGACGCATGTACTGCTCAACCTCTTGCCAGACAGCCCAACCCTTCGGATGCCAGAACACCAGGCCCGGGGCTTCGTCCTGCATGTGGAACAGATCCAGCGCACGGCCGAGGCGACGGTGGTCACGCTTTTCGGCCTCTTCCAGCATGTGGAGGTGGCCTTCCAGATCTTCTTTCTTGGCCCAGGCTGTGCCGTAAACACGCTGCAGCTGTTCATTCTTCGGATCACCACGCCAATAGGCACCGGCAATCTTCATCAGCTTGAAGTGCTTGAGCTTGCCAGTCGATGGTACGTGCGGACCACGGCAAAGGTCGATGAAATCGCCTTCACGGTACAGCGATACTTCCTGATCCTGCGGAATCGCCGAGATCAGTTCGGCTTTGTAGCGCTCGCCCTGCCTTTCAAAGAACTTAACAGCATCGTCACGCGACCAGACTTCACGCGTGACCGGGATATCTTTCTTGGCCAGCTCTGCCATGCGCTTTTCAATCGCGGCCAGATCTTCTGGCGTGAACGGGCGCGAATACGCGAAGTCATAGTAGAAGCCATTTTCAACCGTTGGCCCGATCGTTACCTGCGCATCCGGATAGAGCTCTTTCACTGCATAAGCCAGCAAGTGAGCCGTCGAGTGCCGAATCAGATCCAGGCCTTCCGGATCTTTGTCCGTAATGATGGCGAGCGGCGAATCCGTTTCGATTAGATAGCTGGTATCCACCAATTTATCGCCGTCTTTGCTACCGACTCGGCCGCCAAGAGCTGCGCGGGCAAGGCCGGCGCCAATGCTGGCTGCAACATCCAACACAGTAACTGGCTGGGGATAGTCACGCTGTGAACCATCAGGCAAGGTAATGACTGGCATCTTGGACTCGCGAACAAAAATAAGACAACAAAAAAGCCAGAGCAGGTGGCCGGGGTCGCTTTGATTGCGATATTCGGCGAATCTGACTCTGGCTTTTCAGTTCTGAATTCGTTGGTAGGCGCGATTGGACTCGAACCAACGACCCCCACCATGTCAAGGTGGTGCTCTAACCAGCTGAGCTACGCGCCTACTGCAAGGAGCAGGACTATACCGGCTTCCATGGTTTTTTGCAAGACGCCCCCCAGGGTCGAATTAACCTGTTGCCACCGTCAATTTCGCCAGGCCCAGCCCCAGCCAAACCAGGAGCAACAGCATAAAACTGATGGTGTCCCGTCTGCATACCGACACCCCTGGCATGAGCCTGGTGCTACAAGCACGCACCGGGCGCAATAAGAAATCGAACGTCCGGATGACTGCGTTATCTACACCATAGCGTCCGGCCAGCAATACCAGAACACTGCGCCCGATCATCAACCAGAGCACGAGCTCCAGCAAGCCCCGCAAGGCAATGATGGCCGGCAGCGATGTCATTGTTCATCCACCCCAAACTGGCGATCAAGGCGGTTCATCAGATAGGCGTACAGCGCAATCAACACAATATAAACAATCAGCGACCCCTGGGCAGCAATAAAATAGCCCAGCGGCAACCCGAGAAAAGTGAACTGATTCAGCGCTACCGAAAAGAATGGCGCCGCAAAAGTTACCAGTAGCCAGACGCCCACCAACGACCCCGTTAGCCAGAGCGTTTTTTGCCAATAGCGTTTCTGTTGGAGGCGTAATTCGTTCGCGTCAGACATCGGCAGACCTTACAGTATTAGCACCGCGGTTATAGAGAATGCGCGGGTAACGTAGCCGCTCTATAAATTGCTGACTTTCCGCACCCGGTGGTTTGGTAAACAAACTCACGAGGACATTGGTGACAAAGCCAACCGGCACGCCGTAGATGCCTGCCGCTGCGGCATCAATACCAAACCAGGGGTTCATGCCAATACCGTACCAACCCAGCAAGGGAATGCTATCGAATTTAACCCGGGCGATGTAAAACACTGTGACGGCCAGGCCAGCAATCATGCCCGCCAAAGCACCTGCCCGATTAGCCCGCGGCCAGAATACGCCGAGCACCAAAGCAGGAAATAGCGCTGCCCCTGCAACTGAGAAAGCCCAGGCAACCATGTCGACGATAGAGGCTGGTCGCTGCACAGCGATAGAGGCCGCTAGAATCGCCACGGCAACCATCACGGATTTGGAAACGATTAACCGCCACGACGAAGATGCATCAGGGCGCAACATCTTGAAGTAAATATCGTGTGAGAGCGCCGAAGTAATAGAAAGCAGCAAGCCTTCTGCAGTAGATAACGCCGCAGCCAAGCCACCTGCAGCCACCATACCGGATATGACATAAGGCAACCCGGCAATTTCCGGTGTTGCCAGAACAATGACATCGGGGTTGATGGTTAACTCAGCCCACTGCAAAAGTCGATCATGATTAATGTCATCAATCGAAACCAATCCAATTTTTGTCCATGCATTCACCCAGGCTGGCAAAGCCTCTACGGGTACGCCAATCGTATGCTGCAAGACTTCCAGCTTTACAAATACGGCATAAGCCGGTGCCAGCAGATACACCAAGGCCACAAAAAATAACGACCAGAAAACCGAGCGCCGTGCCTGGCTGACGCTGGCAATACTGTAGTAACGCATCAGCAAATGCGGGAGTGATGCAGTACCGATGGTCAGGCAAAAGACCAATGCCAGGAAATTCGCCCGACTATTACCCTCTTGCGGCAAGGCAAAAGGTTCCAGGTCCGTTACCGGTGGGTCGGATCGTAGACGTGTCTCCTTAAGATCATTGCGCCATTTCGCGTGCGCTAGTTGCGGTGTGGCCGGTAAGGCACGCCGTTCGCGCTCCACCTGCACGATATCTTTGACAGGTGCATCGGTGGCCTTCATTTTTTCGATCTGATCACTCAATCGCGCACGTTCTGCAGCTAACGAACCGGGCAACGTTTCGATTTGAGTTTCCAGGCGTTTGGCCCGTTCTGCATAAAGCGCACGAACGGCAACCTCTTCAGGACGATTGAAAACCTCGTTCTCGAGATCGACCAACTGATGCATAGCTTTGGCATACAGCACTGGCGGCGCTGGAATACCAGTGCGGTCAAACGCAAGGATCGTAATCGGGGTGATGTAGGCAATCAGCAGAATCACATATTGGGCTGCCTGGGCATGCAGCAGCGCCCGCATCCCCCCAAGGAAGGTGCACACCAACACACCGGCCAAACCCAGATACACACCAATCTCAAACTGTAGGGTAATAAAACGGCTGGTAATCAGGCCCACACCGTAGACCTGAGCCACTACATAAATCAGCGACGCCAGCACCACTGCAACAGCCCCAAGCAAACGGATACTCTGACCACCATACCGCGCCGCCAGAAAATCCGGCAATGTGTACTGCCCGAACTTACGTAGATAAGGTGCCATCAGCAATGCCAGCAACACATAGCCACCAGTCCAGCCCATCACGAAGGCTAATCCTTGATAGCCCGATTGATACAGTGCGCCTGCCAAGCCGATAAATGAAGCGGCAGACAACCAATCGGTACCGGATGACATGCCCGAATAGAGCGCGGGCACCCGCCGCCCCGCCACAAAGTATTCAGCCACATCGGATGTACGTGTAAACAGCCCAACGAGCGAAAAAACCAGCAGGGTGAGAAAGAGAAAACAATAACCAATCCAGCGTTGGCTCAGACCCCGCTGCTCAAGCCATGCGAGCACCAGCACCGTGAGCATAAAACCCACAGCAAATAGCATGACAAACAGTGCCGGACCGTATGCGCCAAGCAATAGCCTCAAACGGTTGGGCATGAAATTCCTGTCATAGCTGGTAGCAAAGCTTCAACCGCTGTTGCAAACGCTTCGCCTGCTTTAACCCTTCACGCAATACCGCTTCGTCATAAGTGCTCAACTCATCCGGATGCAAATGGTTATCCGGATTTTTGCCGGATTCGATCGCATAGTGTTGATGGCTGAGTCGCAGACGTTGCAATTCGGACATAGCCTGTAGCGCTGCAGAAACTTCCAGCGGTGTCATGCCGAACTTTTCACCTGCTGCTAGGTAACGTGTGCGGGTACTGGCAGATTGAACACCATGCGCCAGGCCAATAATTCGTGCCACATCGACAAAAATCCGGATGCCGTATTTTTTGATATCGACAAATTTTTCTTTACCATCCTTTTCCATCACCACATCCCCGGTAAACCCGATCGGTGGTTCTGCAGCCAGAGCATTGGTTGCCATCAGGCGAAGGAAGGTTTCGGCGTTTGGGGCCCATTTGCCCAGCATCTCACGCAGCGGCGCGACTAATGAAAAATCACCATAGAGTGGCCGCACATCAAAGAAAATCGAAGCATTGAGCAGTGCCGAAGGTTCCGGCTTGTGAATCCAGTCAAAAAACAGGCCTTTCCATTCTTCTTCAGAACGACACCAGGCAGGGTTCCCCGCCATGATGTCACCCGTGCAGAGGGTGAAACCGCATTCGGCCAGACGCTGATTAACTTTCTGGGCAAAAGGTAGGAATACATTACGCAACACTGTAGCTTCGTGCTCGTCCGATGCCGAGAAGATCAGGCCATTATCCTGATCGGTCACCAGTGTCTGCTCATGCCGACCCTCTGACCCCAGGCTGATCCAGCACCAGTTTGCCGCTGGCAAACGTGCTTCGTCTGCAGTCAATGCAACGACACGCGCTGCCAGGCAATCGTTTAGCCAGGAAATGCCATAAGTGGTTAAGGCGCCGCTTAAACCGGAGCTTAGAAACGACTCGTCGATGCGACGGGCTTCTTCCGCATAAATCAGCAAAGTCTCCATGCTGTCTGCAACTTCGATCTTTTTGGCCAGATCCTGCGCACGATTCACCGAAAAACTGTTTTCACCAAACTGATTCATATCAATACTTCACTTGAGCAAAATAGGTTTTCTGGGAGGCTTCCAGTGCCTGACGCAGCGTCACAATCCCTTGCTCGGCCAACGCCGGTAGCAGACGCATAAATACCTGAGCCGTTGCCGTTGCATCTGCCAGTGCGTTATGTCGTTGTCCCATATCAATGCCCAGTCGCTGCATGATCGCCTCAAGGCTATGACTTTGCTGATTCGGGTGCGCCACCGCAGAAAGCAGCAGTGTATCCAGTACCGGCTGATCAAATCGCAACCCTAACGATGCTTCTTTAAGTTCTAGGAAGCGCATATCGAAGGCAACGTTATGACCTACCAGTACCGTATCGGCACAAAACTCATGGAATGCAGGCAACACGAGATCGATCGTCGGTTGCCCCAATAGCATGCTGTCTGTAATGCCATGAATCGCAATACTGGCAGCCTTAAGATGACAACGCGGATCAACCAGCTGATCAAAATGTTCCTGATGCAGTAAACGCCCATTCAGAATACGCAGCGCACCGATCTGGATGATTTCATCACCATTGGAAGGCTCCAAACCCGTTGTTTCGGTATCAAAAACCGTATATACGAGATTAGATAAAGGTTGGTCCAGATCCACCTGACCCATCGGTCGATCGAACAGATCGAAATCATAGTATTCCGGGCGGTCGTTAGCGCTCTGACGAGCCACCGCATTCAACGTGTCTTGTTCTGGCGTGGCCTTAGGCAGCAAGAGTCGTATCGACGCCTGTGCCGTTGGACGTTGACGTTGATACCAGATTTCACCGGCATGCCGATCCAGCACTTCGCGCAACGTGGGCGGATTCACACCATGATCCTGGCGCATGGGTTCGATCTCCCATGACAACACTGTTTCCGTAGACATCGACAAGCCTGTCCAGAGCAGGTCGATATGAACGAACTTATCGTCTGACCCCAGGCGCAGATCGAACGAGCGTACTTCACCAGCTTCTTCGATTTTGCCGGCCAGGAAAGTAACCGCGCTCACAAGTGAGAAACTATCGGCTCTAATCCAGAGAGGTTCTGCAGTTGCCGTATCGACATGCACTGGCAGCTTTAAACGCTCCTGCATGCGGCGACCCGCTGCTTCGATCACATCGCCCGCCAACATATCATCAAGCGGCCAATGTTGCCGCAGGGTATCGGCCAACAAGGTCAGCGTATTATCCAGGCGGTGGCTCATACGCGTTACTTCAGAAGCCAACACCGCAATAAATCGATCCCGATCCTCTGCATCCATATCTGGGTTATCGGCCAGCATTTCTACCGCTGCTCGCAAGGTGCCCAGGGAAGACCGGCTACCTTCCGTCAACTCACCCAGCGCGGCATCGCGGCGTGCTTCCTGCTCCAAGACCCGTGTGATGTTTTCGATGAGCAGGATATAGCCCGAAGCCACCTGGACATCGATATTGTCAGGACGCTGGCGCAGTACCGGTGCAATCTGCACACGAATTAGCTGGCCGTTGTCCGTTGTCGTTACAAAGTTGGCCACCGGATGACGATTGCCCCGCTCCAACTGGATACGAATCGTTTCGCGCGCGTAATCCACCTGACTGGTTTCGAGAATTGAGGAGATCGAGCGGCCCAGCCCGATCAGTGCACCACTCGATACTGACGTCGGCCCTTTTGCCAATGATTCGAACATGAATCGCGCACGATTGTTATAAAGCAGAATCCGGCCATCCAGATTACAAACCACCACGGCTTGCGCCAGTTCAGACATCAGCGCGGCCAAGCGATTCTTTTCTTCTTCTACATTGGCCTTAGCCTTGGCAACCTGGGTCTCTACGTCATCAATATACGCATCACGTTGTGTGGCCAGATCATTAATGGCGCGCACCAGTTCCCGCAGTTCAGGTGGGCCTTCCTCGGTAATACGGAATGAACGATTTGAGCCGAGCATCAGACGAAGCTCTTCAACCATTGCTGCCATACCCGTGACATAACGATTGAACAGACGACGGATCAACACCAGCCCCAGCACGAAACCAGTGGCTGTGAGCACACCACCTAACGGCACTTGTGGCAGCAGATGTTGTACCAACACCTCGCGCATGCCCTTTGAGGCCCCGAGCCAGATGAGGAGTGACGTTAACAAAAACGGCCCCGTCATTAGCAGACCCAGTACGGCTACTGCTAGAACAAAGCGCCACTTTGCTGTGAGATCACGTAAAAACATCAAGCCACCTTCAAACCATCAACAATTTACAATCATGCACAACCGGCTTCAGGCCAGAAACTCTCTAATCTTTGCCACCAGATCCTTGGTAGAAAATGGTTTGAGCATATAAGCATCCGCCCCGAGGGCAAGCCCTTTGGCCTGTTCAGTCTCACGCCCTTTAGCTGTCAGCATGATGATGCGCGGCTGTTTCACGGTTGCGTCTGCGCGCAAAATCTCACAGACCTCGAAGCCGGATTTCTTGGGCATCATCACATCCAGCAATATCACGTCAGGTAGAAAGCTTCGCACTTTCTCAAGTGCCATATCACCATCTCCCGCTGTGTCGGTCGTAAAACCTTCCTTCTTCAACAAAAACTCGATCGACATCACGATATTCGGTTCATCATCAACAATCAGAATTTTGTGTGTCATACCATTACACTCCTTGAGAAGGTTCTGCTAATTCGCTGGCGCATCTGAACTGGCCAGTGGCAAGGTAAATACAAAGGTAGAACCAGAGGTAGACTGGCCATCCTGGGTAAGACTTTCTTCCGGCAGGCTCTCAACCCATAGTCTGCCACCAAAGTGCTCCACAATCTCGCGGCTGATCGGCAACCCGAGACCGGTTCCCTGAGGCTTATCCGTCATCGTGTTACCCCCCTGACGGAATCGCTCGAAAATCACTGACTGATAGGCTTCCGGAATACCCGGTCCGTTATCGATCACGGCAACGCGTGCGTAACCATCCTCGCGCGTTAACGTCATCCGGATCAATCCTGCAACCGGTGGCACAAATTTCACGGCATTGGAAAGCAGATTGATCACCACCTGCTTCAATCGATCGCGGTCTACATCAACCCACACGGGCTGTTGATCTTCAGGCAGTTCAAGCACAAAGACGGTGCCTTTATCTCTGAATAGTTGGCCAACCGATTCGGCAGTCGCGCTGAGCAGTGGGCGCAGATCAAGGTGTTCCACTTCCCAATCCACGCGTCCCGATTCAAGCTTGGCAAAATCAAGGATCTGATTAATCAAGCGCGTTAATCGTTCCGCTTCACCCACGATGATGCCCAGGAATTTAGTACGGTCATCAGCTTCCATTTCCGGATCATCATGCAACATCTCCGAAAAGGCACGAATCGACGTTAAGGGTGTGCGTAACTCATGCGTTACCGTGGACATAAAGTCATCTTTAAGCCGATCAACTTCCCGCAGCTTTTCATTGGCCTGACGTAGCTCGCGCGTTGCTGCTTCCAGCTCATTTGATTTGCGCTCGAGTTCTTTCGAGTGGGCTCGCACCTGCGATGCCTCATCCAGAATGTTCAGCACCTCATCCAAGCCAAGCTCTTCTTCCTGTACCACCGAGCTCACCATCACGTGCGCACTGGCAGAACCAATCGCGCCCGCCAGCTGGGTTTCGGCAAACAACACAAAATCAGCATCCGGCTGCAGGTTGCCGATTTTGCTGATGCCTCGATTTTTGGCATAGCGTTGCAAACGCAGCTGTGCCTGACGTGGCCCCAGAAAACGCTTGAGCAATTCAATCAGCGCATCGGCAGAAGCCGTTCCGCGCCAGATGCGTGGTACAAGATCGCCTGTCTTCTGGATATTTACAAATTGGCTGGCGATGGCGGCCTCGCCCGCTTCTTGTCGGGTCAGGATCGAAACAATGATGTAAGCACCCAGATTAAAGAGCAGGCTCCAGAACAATGTGTGGGCTATCGGATCAAGCGTATCCAGACCCATGAGTCTATGTGCCGCCAGCAAGGAGATGCCCCACGGGCCATCCATGATGAAGCCGCTATCAATCCAGCCGGATTTAGCAAACGAGGGCAGGAGCGCTGTATATAGCCAGATGGCAAACCCGACACCCAGGCCAGCAAAAGCACCCGTACGATTACCCTCTTTCCAGTACAGACCACCCAACATGGCGGGCGCAAATTGCGCCACTGCCAGGAACGAAATCAGGCCGATGGAAACCAGCGCATAGGCTTCACCAGCGCTTCGGTAATACAGATAACCGAGGAACAACAGCACAACAATCGTACTCCGGCGAATCAGCATGATCAAACCGCTCAGATCTTTGCTATTGGCAAAATCAAAACGTCCACGCAGCAATAGAGGCATCACCAGATCATTAGAGACCATGGTCGCCAGTGCAATTGTCTCCACAATCACCATACCCGTTGCCGCCGACAATCCACCCAGAAACGCTAACAGCGTCATGGCTGCATTACCCTCGCTAAGCGGCATCGTCAGCACCAAGGTATCGGCTTCAAATGCGCCGCCGTTGAACTGAATCAAACCGGCCAGCGCAATCGGCAATACGAATATATTGATCAGCAACAGATATAAAGGAAACAGCCATACGGCACGACGCAGATGGGTTTCATCCACATTTTCAACAACAGTGATCTGAAACTGCCTTGGCAGCATCAATATGGCAATGCCAGATAACAGCGTCAGCGCAAACCAATTACCGAAATTAATCGATTCGGGTTGAAGCAATTGAGCGATATCCGGTATCGCTTGGGCACGCTGGAACAGATCCGTAAACCCATCATTCAAACCCCAGACAACGTATGCACCAACGGCCATAAATGCCAACAGCTTGAACACGGACTCAAAGGCAACAGCGAGCACCATCCCTTCGTGTCGCTCCGTTACATCCAGATGCCGGGTACCGAACAGAATTGTAAACACCGCCAGAATTATGGCAATGATGGCCGTGGAATCCGGCATGAACGCCAAAGTCTCAAGCGTATCGGGAATGAGCGTCTCGAGGTCATTCGGAAAGATGATCTTTAAGCTGTAGGCAATCGCTTTCAATTGCAGCGCAATGTACGGAATGATCCCGATCACAGCGAAGATGGTTACAAAGCCTGCCAGCAGCTGACTCTTGCCGTAACGGGCCGCAATAAAGTCAGCAATCGAAGTGAGGCGTAGTGTTTTACTGACACGGATCATCTTGAGGATGACCGTGGCAAACAAGAACATAATGGTTGGACCCAAGTAGATGGTCAGAAAGCTAAATCCAGCTGTGGTAGCCCGGCCAACACTGCCGTAAAAAGTCCAGGACGTGCAATACACGGCAATCGCCAGTGCATAAACCGTTGCCGTAATCACAGAGCGACCAGCGTCTGCCCGTCGATCACCGAAGCGTGCGACCGCAAAAAGCGACCCCAGATAAAAAAAGGTCACCAGCGCAACTAACCAGGTCGCCGTCATTCTGATTCCTGGCTAGAACGGCGTTTGAATAGCTGTGTCGCAGATGGGTCGGACACCTGCCGTGCGACCAGAATCAACACAAGCCACAGACCAAATAGCACGATGTACAGGGTTGGGATGCTGCCCAGATAACCCCGGTAGAGCGAAAGCAATGGATAGTTAAACACGATCAAAGCCAGGCAGCCGGCAACCCCGAGTTTCAACAGAGTTTTCTGTAACGCTTTCTGCACGATGACTCCCGTGTAAAAGAAAAACCGGCGCAGTAACCCACGCCGGCTCCTCTGTCTGTCACAACCTGATCTGCATATGCAGTTGGGTTGCCGGCCAATTCTTATGATCGGCTCTTATTCCGGGTGTTATCCCGGTGAGGGGCCACCCTCCTCCATGAATCTTTAGCAGCCCTTCAATCTGGTGTGTAGCACTGCCACACACCAGACCCCCATTAACCCTTGAGTTGATCAAGGATGTGCGGGTTTTCCAGCGTCGAGGTATCTTGCGTGACATCCTCACCCTTGGCCAGGGAGCGGAGCAGACGACGCATGATCTTGCCCGAACGGGTCTTCGGCAAATTGTCACCAAAGCGGATGTCTTTCGGCTTGGCGATCGGACCGATCTCCTTACCAACAAAGTCCGACAGTTCTTTGATAACCTTCTTGGCTTCGTCACCAGTTGGGCGAGCGCCCTTCAGCACGACGAAGGCCACAATGGCTTCACCCGTCAGATCATCCGGACGGCCAACCACGGCAGCTTCAGCCACCAGTGGGTGAGCAACCAGTGCCGATTCGATTTCCATCGTACCCATGCGGTGACCCGACACGTTCAGCACGTCATCGATACGACCGGTAATTGTGAAGTAACCATTTTCGGCATCACGGATTGCGCCGTCGCCAGCCAGGTAGAGCTTGCCGCCCAGATCTTCAGGGAAGTATGACTTCTTAAAGCGATCCGGATCACCCCAAACAGCACGAATCATCGATGGCCACGGTTTCTTAACAACCAAGATACCGCCCTGACCCCAAGGCACTTCGTTACCGGTTTCATCAACTACAGCAGCCTGAATACCTGGGAACGGCAGTGTGCACGAACCTGGAATCAACGGCGTAGCGCCCGGCATCGGAGTAATCATGTGACCACCAGTTTCGGTTTGCCAGAAGGTATCAACGATCGGGCAGCGACCACCACCAACGTTATCGTAGTACCACTCCCATGCCGTCGGGTTGATCGGCTCACCTACCGAACCCAGCAGACGCAGGCTCGACAGATCGTACTTCTTAGGATGCACAGCAGGATCGGTATCCGAAGCCTTAACCAGCGAACGGATCGCAGTTGGTGCCGTGTAGAAAATGCTGACCTTGTGCTTCTGAATCATGTCCCAGAAACGACCGGCATTCGGGAATGTCGGGATACCTTCGAAGACCACTTCGGTACCACCGCAGGCCAATGGGCCGTAGGTGATGTAAGTGTGGCCAGTGACCCAACCGATATCGGCCGTACACCAGAAAATGTCTTCCTTCTTCAGATCGAAGGTGTAAAGCATGGTCAGCATGGCATGCAGCAGATAGCCGCCTGTCGAGTGCTGAACACCCTTTGGCTTACCGGTCGAACCCGAGGTATAGAGCAGGAACAGTGGATGTTCTGCATCAACCCATACTGGCTCGCACTGGTCCGATTGCTTTTCGACAATATCGCTGGCCCATACGTCGCGGCCGGCTGTCATAGCAACATCAGCACCGGTGCGCTTGAATACCAGCACCTTCTTACAGGCATCACAACCGCCCATGCCGAAAGCTTCGTCAGCAATTGCCTTCAACGGCAGCGACTTGCCACCACGGAATTGGCCGTCGCTGGTGATCAGCACCTTGGCGCCAGCATCTTCGATACGATCTCGCAGTGATTGTGCCGAGAAGCCACCGAATACGATCGAGTGGGTTGCGCCGATACGGGCACAAGCCTGCATCGAAGCGATACCATCAATGGTCATCGGCATATAAATAATGACGCGATCGCCCTTTTCAACGCCCAGTTCCTTCAGGGCATTGGCGATCTTCGAAACACGTGCCAGCAGCTCTTTGTAAGTGACCTTAGTCACTTGACCATCATCCGCTTCAAAAATCAGCGCAACTTTATCGCCCAAACCGCGCTCAATGTTGCGATCCAGACAGTTGTAAGAAGCATTCAGCTTGCCATCAACAAACCAGCCGTAGTTTGGTGCCTTCGACTCGTCGAGAATTTTGGTGAACGGTGTTTGCCAGCTCAGGAGTTCCTTGGCGCGCTTGCCCCAGAAACCTTCGTAATCCTGTTCCGCTTCGGCACACAGCGCCTTGTACCCTTCCATGCCCGATACAGCAGCGTTCTTGACGAAATCCGGGGACGGTTGGTACACCTTGGCATTCGACATGTTGCATCTCCTCGCTATTGTTAGATACTGCCTGGTTTCTCCGAGATGCTTACGCATTTCGGGCCGGCATCTGGACACCGCGGACTGAAATCAGACCTCGGGCCGTACGCTGGGTACGTGATCATTTAATGACCTAAGGCTTACACCCTGCTTACACACAAAAGCCCTTATGGACGCGGGTTTTGTGCGGCATTGCACCATTTATTGATCACGATCAAATCGTGCCAAATAATGCCGTTTTCATTACAATTCCGAAAGCGTAAATTTAAGTGCATCAGCACGCTTCCAACCCATTAACCGTCGTCCGGGAAACCAATATGACCGCTATTAAGCAAGAAGACTTTATCCAGTCGATCGCAGACGCTTTCCAGTACATCAGCTACTACCACCCGCTGGACTACATTAAAGCACTGGGGGAAGCCTACAAGCGTGAAGAAAGCCCGGCCGCCAAAGATGCTATCGCCCAGATTTTGACCAACTCGCGCATGGCCGCCGAAGGCCACCGCCCGATCTGCCAGGACACAGGTATCGCCGTCGTCTTCCTCAAAGTCGGCCAGAATCTGAAGTGGGACGCCACCATGAGCGTTCAGGAAATGGTCAACGAAGGCGTTCGTCGCGCCTATCTGAACCCGGACAACAAACTGCGCGCCTCGGTCTTGCTCGACCCGGCCGGCGCCCGTAAGAACTCCAAGGACAACACCCCGGCCGTTGTTCACTACGAAATCGTCGAAGGCGACGAACTGGAAGTCATCTGCGCCGCCAAGGGTGGCGGTTCGGAAAACAAAACCAAGTTCTACGCCCTGAATCCATCCGACTCCATCGTCGATTGGGTACTGAAGACCGTGCCGACCATGGGCGCTGGCTGGTGCCCACCGGGCATTCTGGGCATCGGCATTGGTGGCACCCCGGAAAAAGCCATGCTCATGGCCAAAGAATCCCTAATGGCACCTTGTGACATCCACGAACTGCAAGCCAAGGCCGCCGAAGGACACACCCTCACCCGCGTTGAAGAACTGCGTCTGGAACTGTACGAAAAGGTCAACGCCCTCGGCATTGGCGCACAAGGCCTGGGTGGCCTGACTACCGTACTCGACGTCAAGATTCTGGATTACCCAACACACGCCGCGTCGCTGCCTGTTGCCATGATCCCGAACTGTGCGGCAACCCGTCACGTGCACTTCCACCTGGACGGCTCCGGCCCAGCACATCTGCCAACACCGAAGGTAGAAGATTGGCCTGACGTTACCTGGGCACCCGATGTTAAGAAGGCCAAGCGCATTAACCTCGACACCCTGACTAAAGAAGAGGTCGCTTCGTGGCAACCTGGCGACATCCTGTTGCTCAACGGAAAGATGCTCACCGGTCGCGATGCTGCCCACAAGCGTATTCAAGACATGCTGGCCCGTGGCGAGAAGCTGCCAGTCGACTTTACCAACCGCGTTATTTACTACGTTGGTCCGGTTGATCCAGTGCGCGACGAAGTTGTTGGCCCTGCTGGCCCAACAACGGCTACCCGTATGGATAAATTCACCCGCATGATGCTGGAAAAAACCGGCCTCATTTCGATGGTGGGCAAAGCTGAACGCGGACCGGTTGCCATTGAAGCCATCCGCGACAACAAGGCCGCCTACCTCATGGCCGTTGGTGGTGCAGCGTACCTCGTTTCCAAAGCCATCAAAGAAGCCAAGGTTGTCGGCTTTGCCGATCTGGGCATGGAAGCCATTTACGAGTTCACCGTAGAAGACATGCCAGTCACCGTAGCCGTTGATTCCTCGGGTACCTCGGTACACGAAACCGGCCCGAAAGAGTGGCAAGTCAAGATCGGCAAGATTCCGGTCAAGTCCTAAGCAGTACCCGCAGGAAAAAAGCCGGGTGCCGACAATCCAACGTCCTGTGATCGGAGTCTTCGACTCCGGTCTGGGCGGCATGTCGGTGCTCGGCGCCTTGGCAGGAACCTGCCCGGCGGCAGATCTCATCTTCGCTGCCGACACGGCACATGTGCCCTACGGCAATAAAACGCCGGATCAAATACGTGCCCGTGTGCTGGCCATGGGCCAGGCACTCATCAAAGAAGGCTGCACCACGCTGGTCGTTGCCTGCAATACCGCTACAGCCGAAGCTATTGAAGCCTTACGCGCCGAGTACTCAGGCATACCCATTGTTGGCGTTGAACCAGGCATCAAACCCGCCGCACTGAATACCGAAACGGGCAAGATCGTCGTACTCACTACAGCAGCCACCGCTAAGAGCCAACGTCTCGCGCTCCTCATCGCACGCCACGCACCACATAAAACCGTGCATATCATTCCGTGCCATGGCTGGGCGACCGAAGTCGAAAACCTGAATCTTGATGCACCTTCAATTGTTGAAGACATCAACTCAATACTGCTACCCCTGATTGACCAAGGCGCAGATCAGGTTGTGCTTGGTTGTACACACTACGATTTTCTTGCGCCCACGCTAAGCCGACTCATTGATGGTAAGGCACAACTCGTTGGCGTTGCCGGTGCTGTAGCGCGCCAGGCCTGCAAAGTATCAGGTTGTGAAAACCTCACTGGCACAGGCACGATTCGGTTAATGTCGACGATGAACCCTGTGCGTTTGCCTTATACGCTATCTGCTTTGGGTCTTGGGGCTTTAGTAGAAAATCTTGCCGGACCACCTCAAAGCCTTACAGCAGAGTAGTCAACCTTTGAAGTAGCCGTGTAAAGCAGGACCTTATTTTGCTCCAAAAACCTACTTATTTTTTAATGCTTCTTCATAGGCTCTTCTGCTAACGGTAGAGAGCATTGAGATCATCGCTGCTGTAGCAATGGCAAAGGCAAAGAGCCCAGAGAACGCAATATAGAACGCTATCGACTGCCAACCTTTGGGCAGCACATCTGGAAAAATGCCCAAGGTGGTGTAGCAACTGCCTGCAAATAGCATAGCAATACGAAGATTATCTATTAACCCACTCTTATAGATCACGCCAGCCCAGAAGAGTATCGATCCCACTTGCGTGAGACACATCAATAATGCGGCCACCATAAAGCGGCCCATTAATCGATTAGCGCTTGAATTGACGTTATTCTCAGCTTTACGCGTGAACCAGATCAGAATCTTCATGAAGAAGTAAATGTTCACTAACAACACAATGGCTAAACAGCTGGTGCCAACGGTTATGTCACGCAGCATATCGCCTGCGAATATCGGCAAATTATTATCATTCATAACTAAATGCTCAACGCTTAGTTTGCCAAACAAAACGGCCTGTCTTTCGACAGGCCGTTTCTTTTAAAACTACCGATTAACCGGCTGCAACCATCTTCTTGATGTTCTCGATGGTCGACGGGTCGTCGATGGTGGTCAGATCGCCTGGATCGCGGCCTTCGGCCAGCGCTTGCAGCGAACGCCGCAGCATCTTGCCCGAACGGGTCTTCGGCAGTGCGGTCACGAAGTACACGCGGCCCGGACGTGCAATCGCACCCAGGATACCGTCAACGGTGCCCATGACTTCTTTTTCCAGTGCCTTAACTTGCTCCGGTGTGGCAACCACCCCAGCGTCTTTAACGACGGCAAACGCAATTGGCACTTGACCCTTGAGCTTGTCTTCAACACCAACCACAGCCACTTCGGCAATTGCCTTATGGTTCTGGACGGCTTCTTCGATTTCACGGGTGCCAAGGCGGTGGCCGGCAACGTTGATCACATCATCGGTACGGCCCAGGATGGTGAAGTAACCGTTGTCATCTTTAATCGCCCAGTCGTACGACGAGTAAACCAGCGGTTCTTTGAACAGGCTAAAGTAGGTGCTGACAAAGCGCTCATCCTGACCCCAGACAGTCGACAGACAGCCCGGTGGCATTGGTGGCACAACGGCAGCAATACCCTTCTCGTTCGGACCGCACTCAGTGCCGTCTTCACGGAAGATACGCAGGTCATAACCGTAAACCGGGAACGATGGCGAACCGTACTTGATAGGTGTCTTTTCAACACCGGGTACAGCCGAAATCATTGGCCAGCCCGTTTCGGTCTGCCAGTAGTTATCGATCACCGGTTTGTTCAGCTCAGACATGAACCATTCGTGCGTTGGCTCATCCAGTGGCTCACCGGCCATATAGATGTGCTTCAGGCTCGAAAGATCATGCTTCTTCATGTACGCAGGATCTTGCTTCTTCAGCACACGAGCAGCCGTTGGTGCCGAGAACATGACGTTCACTTTGTACTTCTCGACAATTTCCCACCAGATGGCTGGATCAGGACGTAGTGGCGTACCTTCATACACAACCGTTGCCATACCACCGATCAACGGGCCGTAAACGATGTACGAGTGACCAACGACCCAACCGATATCCGAAGTCGAGAAGAAGGTTTCGCCTTCGCCACCTTGGTAAATGTGCTTCATCGAAGCAGCCAGTGCGACCAGGTAACCACCGGTGTCACGTTGCACGCCCTTCGGTTTGCCCGTGGTACCCGAGGTGTAAAGAATGTACGAAGGATGCGACGACTCCACCCAGACGCATGGCACTTGTGCATCCATGTGCTTGGCGCGCAATTCAGCGTAATCGACATCACGACCAGCAACACGTGGGAAGCCCTTATCCAGACCGCGGTCAACGATAACCACCTTGGCTGGCGGGAACTCGGCCAGGCTCAATGCTTCATCAACAAGGTGCTTGTATGGTACTGGCTTGCCATTACGCATACCGGCATCGGCAGTAACCATCACCTTCGGCTTGGCATCGTCGATACGGGTAGCCAGCGAACCGGCGGCGAAGCCACCGAATACCACGGAGTGGATGGCACCGATACGCACGGTCGCCAGCATGGCAAACAGCGCTTCCGGAATCATCGGCATATAGATCAATACGCGATCACCTTCGGTGACGCCCTGGCTTTGCAGAATAGCCGCCATGCGTTCGATTTCGCGCTGGAACTCAGCCCAGGTATAAATGCGCTCTTCATTGGTTTCAGTCGAAACGAAAATCAGCGCCTTGTCATTGGGACGTTTAGCCGCGTGGCGATCCACCGCGTTGTAGCAGAGGTTGGTCTTGCCGTTCACGAACCATTTAACGAACGGCGGACGTGAAAAATCACAGACTTGAGTAAATGGCTCTTTCCACTCGACCAATTCAGCCTGCTCGGCCCAGAATTCGTCGCGGTTTTCAATGGAACGCTTATGAAAATCCTGATACTTGCCCATAGTTCCTCAGCCTCCTCTGGCTTACTTGTCACGATGCAGTGACGACTGCATCTGTTTTTATGATAAAAACTTCCTGCCGCACCCCGAAAGATGTCAGGCCGTTCAACATCGTTTGTCACGATGGTTTACAGGTCAGGCATCATAATTACGCCTCTACCCTTACATGAAACTGACCATCAGTCAGCTATCGCCAGCCATGACCCTGCAAACACCTGAAGCCACTGCATCCCAAAGCCGCATTGCTGCAGTTGCACAACTTGGCCAGCAAATCTGGCTCGACACCTTATCCCGTCAACTCATTGAAAGCGGCACACTGGCACACTGGATTAATGACGATGCGGTGGCCGGCCTGACCTCTAACCCGGCCATTTTTCATCAGGCATTGAGTAAAGATGCCGCCTACCAATCAGCGATTGCCGCCGCCCGCAACGCTGAAAGTAACCCGGAAATCCGTTTCGAGACCGTAGTGCTGCCAGACATCCAGGCGGCCTGCGATCTCTTTATGCCACTCTGGACAAACACCAAGGGTGCGCAAGGCTATGTCAGCTTTGAAGTGTCCCCAACCCTGGCGCACGATGCAGCAGGCACGACCGCCGCCGCAGTACGGTTGTGGCAAACGATTAACCGTCCGAATGCCATGATCAAGATCCCTGCGACCGAAGCCGGGCGTCAAGCTATTACCGAAGCGATTGCGCAGGGCATTAACGTCAATGTGACGCTCATTTTTTCTCTGGAGCAACTTGAAGCCGTTCAAGCGGCCCATGAAGCCGGTTTACGCCGTTGGGTAGCCCACTGCCAGCAACAAGGCACACCTGAACGCATTGGCGATGTGGCGTCTGTCGCCAGTTTCTTCGTCAGCCGCACCGACAGCACGCTGGATGCGAAGCTGCCTCAAAGCCTGCAGGGCAAGACCGCAATCGCACTCTGCAAAACGGCTTACCAAGCTTGGCTGGATACCCAAGCCGGGTCGCAGGCCGATCTGAAAGCACTGGGTGCCAAACCACAATGGCTGCTTTGGGCATCCACTTCGGTTAAAAACCCGGCTTACCGCGACACGTTGTACGTTGAAGAGTTAATCGGTCCAGACACCGTCAACACCGTACCGGATGCCACCCTGGTTGCTTTCCGAGACCATGGCATTGCCCAGCAACGCCTAGATCAGGATATTGCTGCAGCTAATGAACAATTGTTGGCCATTAACGCATTGTGTATTGATCTGGAGCAGGTGGGACAGGATCTGCAAACGGCCGGGCTGGCTCAGTTTGAAACGGCCTATGCCGATCTACTCAAACTGGTTTAATCCTTGCGCTTAATCTTTAGACAGCGGCGGCAAACCATGGCGTTGCCGCGCCCGGTCACAGGCATCATCAACGATACCCAATGCGGCCCAGGGGTTGAATTCATGGCACGGCGATGGGCGGTCTGCATAAATGCTGCACCCAACCTGTTGCCCAATCTCGCCAGTCAAGGCGACGCATCGGGGCGCCGCTTCATCGGTGCCTTTCATGCGCATCAATTTTGGCGTCAGCACGATAGCCATCGCTGCTGGTACGCCCGCACCCTCTGCAATGCGGGCCAGTTCGGAAGGATGAAAGTCCACCCGATAGGCGGCACAGCAAGCACCGCAACGTTCGCAGACGGAAAGCACTGACGTGTCGACCGGTTCAGCCATGAAACCCTTGCCCCGACTGGTGCTGGACACTAATGTCGTGATGGATCTGTTTCATTTCAAAGCCCCGCCACTGGCTACGCTGGCGCAAGCGATTAGCCATGACCAAGTCATCTGCCTGGCGAACGAGTACACGCTGACCGAACTGGAACGCGTTACCGGCTACCCGCAATTCAGGCTGGATGCCACCGGTCGGCAGGATCTGCTGCAACGCTACCGCGCACATCTGACGCTGCTCCCGATTGAGGACGGTGCTGAACCGGCATTGCCGCCGTTGCCCAAATGCCGCGACCCGGACGACCAGATGTTTCTGGAACTCGCCCAGTACGCCAAGGCCGACTTGCTGATCAGCCGGGATAACCTGGTGCTCAAGCTGGCACGCGCCCGTCAGCGCCCCTGCCCTTTTGCCATTCTGACGCCCGATGCTGCACTGATTCATTTATTCGGCGCGCATTCAGGCAACGCGGCGACGGAAGACTAATTTAGTTTCAGTCGAAGCTGCTGGCACAAAGCCATAGCCTTCGGCATCAAACTTCTGTAGATCGGCCGGTGTTTTCCAGCCACCTTCGGCCGCCGCACGAACAAATAAGCCGCGGGCACGCTTGGCGTAAAAGCTGATGATCTTGAATTTGCCATCTTTAAAGTCTTCAAAGACGCAATCAATCACCGTTACTCCAGCCTTCTCCAAAGCCTTGCGGTCGACGGATTTGAAATACTCATCCGAAGCGGTATTGATCAGCGGCGCAACTGCTGCCTTCAGATCAGACAGCACCGTTGCGGTATTGCTTTCGCGCCACCAGGCATACAGATCCTTACCTGCGGGGTTGGCCAACTTAGTACCCATTTCCAAACGATAAGGGCGCATTAGATCCAGCGGCCGCAACACCCCATAGAGACCGGACAAGACTCGGACATGATCCTGCACATAGGTAAGTTGCTTCTTATTGAGCGACGGCGCATCCAAGCCTTCATAAACATCGCCGTTAAAAGCCAAAATCGCCTGTTTGGCCTCTGGTTGCGTATGTTTTGCCGACCAATCGGCATAGCGGGTCACGTTCAACACCGCCAGTTTGTCGCTGAGCGACATTAATTCTGCAATCTGGGCAGGCGATTGTTTGCGCAAAATTTCGATCAGTAGCGCCGATTTATCCAGAAAACGGGGCTGCGTCTGTGGAATATCCGCAGGAACGGGCTCGAAATCCAGGGATTTGGCAGGTGACAGTAAAAAAAGCATGACCCTCTTCCATAAAACAGGCTAGAGCAAATTATGGCACCAAACTCTTTATTTCCCTGCTGCCCGCCACAGGACCTAGGCTTGGTAAAATGTTGGAATGAAACGCCCCCCCTATGGTTCCCGCCCCCGATTGTCCCGAGAAATGGCACAGCTGAGCTGGCTCGCAACCGGACTCGCTCAGGCAGGTAGCCGTATTGAACGCACGCATTGGCATATCCGGCTGCAAAGTCTGGTGGAGCAATTACTGTCAGCCGGAGATGACGATGCACTGAACACCGTGCTCAACCGGTTGAGCGAGGGGGAACCTATTGCGCACGATGCGCTGATGGACACCATCGAGTCTGCGGTGGAAGCTACGGTGATCACTCTCAAGGATGAAACGCGAGACGTACTGCTCATCGCGTGCCCCTTACTGGCGTGGTCCCGCTATGCCATCCCCGCACCGGTACTTTCTACCAAAGACCAAACGGCATTGGCAGACGCACTGAAGGCGATGGTACTCACCCGTCACGCTGAGGTTGCGCTCCTAGGCATGCTAGTTGGCCCGGATCAGATTCCACGTGAATTTACCCAACTGGCACAACTCACCCGTAATCTGGCTGACACTTTCGTTACCGGTAAAACGACACCGCTCCATGCTCAGGCAACCGAAGAGACCAACCGCTTTCTATCTGACACCCGCTATCTGATTGCTGCGGTGTCCGTACCGCGCGGCGAAGCTATTTTTCGCTGGCAGGAACCGCGTGCCGCGAGCACATCGATACAACTCAATGAACGCGGCGAAATTGCCCAGGTATGGTCTGCACAAACGCTAAAGATTCTGGAGCCACTGCTGGCCGGTTGTCGCGTTACGGTGCTGCTGCCCGAGGCCTTCCATGCCGCCTGCGCCGCCGCCGATCGCGCGTCCCGCCCGCACTCCATTGAAGCCTGCGTCCGCTTCCTGTCAGAAGCGATTGACCTGCCGCCGGAAAAACAACGCGCCGTGATTGGTCCCTTCTATGCTCAGCGCCTAGAAGAGTATCGGATCGGCCTGGGGCCACGTAATGACGATGCGCTCTACCATGGCGTGGTCTGGCCTTTGCTCGGCATTGAAGATGAACAAGGCGATATGCCCGGAGAAATCGAGCAGGTGCTGCGCTCACTCGGCGTGACCGATATCGTCTCCCATGATCATCGTTTCCCGATGGAATATTGCGACGATTGTGGCTCGCCCATGTATGCCAATGCCGATGGCGAGCTCGCCCACCTGGAAATGCCTGAATCTATTGCGGCACAGCCGAGCATCCTGCACTGATATGACGGCCAATACCGACTGGCTGCAACGAAGCCTGACTGCGGTCTGGCATCCATGCACACAAATGAAGCACCATCCGGCATTGCCGCTGGTACCAGTCGCGCGTGCCGAGGGTGTATGGCTGGAAGACTTCGAAGGCAAACGTTATCTCGATGCCATCAGTTCCTGGTGGGTCAATCTTTTTGGTCACGGCAATCCCCGGATCAATGCCGCCATTACGGATCAGCTCAGCAAACTAGAACACGTCATGTTGGCCGGCTTCACACACCAGCCCGCTATTGAACTTGCCGAACGCCTCTCGGCCAAAACTGGCGGCACACTCGGTCACGCGTTCTTTGCCTCGGATGGCGCCAGTGCGACAGAAATCGCGCTCAAGATGTCATTCCATGCCTGGCAGAACAGCGGACAAACCCAGAAGCGGGAATTCGTCTGCCTGGCGGGTAGCTATCACGGCGAAACCGTCGGTGCGCTCTCCGTCACAGACATCGCACTGTTCCGTGACGCTTATGCACCACTCATCCGCAACGAACACGTACACCTGGCACCTTCACCAGATGCCCGCCTGGCACAACCCGGCGAAAGCGCGGAGGATGTCGCCAACCGAGCTGCTGATGCACTGGAGCAACTCTTCATTGCCCGCGCCGGGAAAATTGCCGCCATCATCATCGAGCCGCTGGTTCAATGCGCTACGGGTATGGCCATGCATCACCCACGCTATCTGCAACGCGTTCGTGCCCTGTGTGATCAGCATCATGCCCATTTGATCTGTGATGAAATTGCCGTCGGCTTTGGTCGCACCGGTACCTTCTTCGCTCATGAACAGGCAGGTATTCGCCCCGACCTACTGTGCCTTTCCAAAGGCATTACCGGTGGCTATCTGCCACTCTCCGTCGTGTTGAGTAACGATACGATTTACCAGGCATTCTGGGATGACGATGTACGTCGTGGCTTCCTGCACTCACATTCGTACACGGGCAACCCGCTGGCTTGCAGTGCGGCGCTGGCCACGCTGGATATTTTCGATACCGAGAACACCCTCGAAAACAATCGTCAGCTAAGCACGGTCATCACTAACGCCTTGCAACCTTTAGCGAACCACCCCGCCGTTCGTCATTTCCGCAATACCGGCATGATCTGGGCCATGGATGTGGAGACCTCGCTTGCAGACTTTAGCCGACAGTTTTTTGCAGCCGCCATGGCGCGCGGTGTGCTCGTTCGCCCGATTGGCAACACGGTTTATCTGATGCCCCCGTATGTGCTGAGTGAGACTGATGCCCAGTGGCTTGCCGAACAAATGCTAGATGCGCTTAATGCAACGCTGGCCTGATTTCGATAAGACACGCTGATGAAACCGAATGATCTTTCCGCGGCGCTAGCCAAACTCGAAGCAGACTTCCTAAAGCGGGAGCGCAAGACACCGGAGAACCCCTGCGGCCCCGAGATGCTACTCAACGGTCGCAAGCTGGTTGCCTTTGCCAGCAATGATTATCTCGGCCTCGCCAATGATGATGCTCTCAAGCAAGGCGCCACTCGCGCCATCGAGCAATGGGGCGTGGGTGCCGGTGCGTCACAACTGGTGAGTGGCCGTCTCGGCATTTTCGAAACACTGGAACAAGCCTGTGCCGACTTCGCGCAACGCGAAGCGGCTGTTTACTTCCCCTCTGGCTTTCTAGCCAACCTGGGCGTACTGACCTCGCTCGCTGATCGCCACGATGTCATCTTTGCCGACCGCATCAATCATGCCTCACTGATTGATGGCGCCCTGCTCTCACGTGCCCAGCATGTGCGATATCAACATACCGACATGGATGACCTGGCACGCAAGCTGGCGAACACAACCGTTGCTTCCGGTGCCGCCCGTCTGATCGTTACCGATAGTGTATTCAGTATGGATGGCGATGAAGCGCCTTTGCAGGCCTTGCTTGAACTCGCCATCCAATACGATGCATGGCTTATCGTGGACGATGCACATGGTCTAGGCGTACTGGGTCCACAAGGCCGTGGCAGCATTGCCGACGCGAACCTACCCGCCCATCCGAACCTGGTGATGATCGGCACCCTCGGCAAAGCGGCTGGGGTATCCGGTGCCTTTGTCGCTGGCAGCAGGGATCTGGTGGAATGGCTGATTCAGCGTGCGCGCACGTATATCTACACCACCGGTAGCAGCCCGATGGTTGCCGGTGCCTTGCTCGCCTCACTACAACGCATGCTTCAGGGCGATGATCTGCGTGCGCGTTTTAATGACAGTATTGCAGCGTTCAGAGCCGGTATTGCCGCACTGGATTTGCCTTACAGGCTGTTGCCTTCGCGCACCGGTATTCAAGCGCTGGTTATTGGTGACAATGAAGCCACACTACGCATTGCATCTCGACTACTTGAACGGGGTTACTGGGTACCCGCTATTCGACCACCAACGGTTGCCGCGGGTTCGGCGCGCTTACGCATCTCGCTGTCTGCAGCCCATACGCATGCACATATACAAGGCCTGATTCAGGCCATCGGACGCGCCTGCCAATGACGATGCAAACACCAATCGTCTTACTCCATGGCTGGGGCTTCCTGCCCGGCATCTGGAGCCCGGTTATCGAGCAACTCCAGCAACGGGGTATCGATTTACCAATCACTGCGCCGGCACTCCCACTTGATGGCCATATTTCGCAACTGACAGCGATTGAATCGCTGTTCGATACCTTGCCGGACACCGCCCATCTCGTTGGTTGGTCTCTGGGTGGCGAACTTGCTTTAGCGTACACACTTTGCTTCCCTGAACGGGTCGGTTCATTAACGCTGATTAGCAGCACCCCCTGTTTTATGAATCGTCCCGATTGGGATCTGGGGCAACCCGCAACATTGTTGGATGATTTCGATCAGCGACTTGCCGAAAGCCCTGCGGCACTCCTGAAGCGTTTTTCATCACTGATTCGCCATGGCGACAATACCGCCATGCGGGATCGCGCACTGACTGAAAGCTTATTGAATCAATCAGAACCAGACGTAGAACGCTTAACGTCCGGACTCCGTTTTTTGCGCACCATTGATTTGCGCGGTGCCTATAGTACGCAAACCGAGTTACCGCCGGTCAAACTCATCCACGGCATGGCAGATAGCGTCGTGCCTTTGGCAGCAGCACAATGGTTAGCACACGAACTCAAATCGCCGTTAACACCCATTGAAAATGCAAGTCATGCATTGCCGTTAACGCACGCTGAGCAAATTGCCGAGCAACTGGTCAGCACGTTATGAACCCGGTCCGTCAAAGCTTTAATCGTGCGGCGGCGTCTTATGACAACGCCGGTACTCTGCAGCACCAGGTAGCGACAGCACTGACCGGACTCATTACATCAAAACTCCCCGCAACCTTTGAGGGACGTCTGCTTGATGCAGGCTGCGGTACAGGATATTGTCTTGCAGCGTTGGGTGAAAGCTACCCTGCCGCAGAATTCATTGGTCTGGATTTTGCCGAACGCATGTTGCAACAACTCCCTATTGCGCAACGCACTTTGGGCATTACTGCCGACCTGCAGAAGCTACCAATCGCAGCCAGCACCATCGGCACCTATATCTCCAGCCTGGCCTGGCAGTGGTGCGATCCTGACCGGTCAGCCCAAGAAGCCTTTCGCATCCTCGCGCCACAAGGCGAGTTCTTTATCGCTACGTTAGTGACTGGCACGTTTCAAGAGCTGGCTCACTCGCTTGAGGCATCTGGCCTGAATCCGGGGCAGCACTTGCTACAGTGTCCATCAAGCGCACAAATTCAATCTGCTGTCACTGCTGCGGGTTTAGAAATTCTGGATCTCTCACCGACACGCATCACAACCTGGCATCCGGACTTCAGAAGTTTGCGACACAGCATTCGCGGCGTTGGTGCCAACCATCTACCCAGTCAGATAACGCCTCCATTGAATCGTCAGACCCGAACGCGTCTCATCAACGCCTATGAGCAGCTACGCACCGAACGCGGTTTGCCGCTAAGCTATGATGTCCTGATGATTCATGCACGCAAACGCTGACCGATCCACCATGGCTCAAGCTTATTTCATTACTGGCACCGATACCGAAATTGGTAAAACACACGCTACCTGTGCGTTGCTCGGCACGGCCGCACAACAGGGCTTGCGCGCCGTTGGCTTAAAACCCGTTGCTGCCGGTACAGATGCGGCTGGCCACAATGAGGATGTGCTGCGCCTTATGGCCGCCAGTAACGTCATGCTGCCAGAACGCACAGTAAACCCCTGGTTGCTCAACGCCCCACTATCGCCGCATATTGCCGCACGCCAGGCGGGTATTGAAATCACCACCGATCCCATTCTGAGCAGTTTCGCTGCCGCCAATGAATCTGCAGACTTCATTCTGGTAGAAGGCGTCGGCGGTATTTATGCACCACTCTCCGATTCACTGTCACAACCAGATCTCATTCAGGCGCTGGATATTCCAGTCATTCTGGTGGTTGGCCTCCGTTTAGGGTGTCTTAATCATGCACTACTAACGGCAGAAGCTATCAAGCTACATGGCCTGCGTTTCGCCGGTTGGATCGGCAATCAGATCGATCCGGCGTTTCAAGCGCTTGATGACAACCTCCAGACTTTAGAAGCACGCCTCTCTGAACCCTGCCTCGGCATCTTGCCGTTCCAGCATTCAGCGACTGACGTCTCCCTTGCCAGCACCCTCTCCCTCCCGCAATAATCACCCCATGAAAATTCTTTTTGACCTACTCCCCATCCTGCTGTTTTTTGTCGCCTTCAAAGTGGCGGATATCTATGTCGCAACTGGTGTTGCCATTGTGGCAACCGCTGCGCTCATCGGCTGGACCTGGCTCAAAACCCGCAAGGTTGATCCCATGCAATGGGTAAGCCTGGGGCTGATCGTCGTATTCGGTGGCGCAACCATCTGGCTCCACGATGAAACCTTCATCAAATGGAAGCCCACCATTCTGTACTGGCTGTTTGCTATCGTCTTTCTGGTCTCCAATCAATTCATGAAAAAGAATCTGGTGCGCTCAATGATGGGTCATCAGGTCGAGCTACCTGCTGCCATGTGGTCGCGTCTCAATATCCTCTGGATTCTGTTCTTCAGTGTTATGGGCTGCCTCAACCTGGCTGTCGCCTACAACTTTGATACCGATACCTGGGTCAGCTTCAAACTTTTTGGCGGCATGGGTCTCATGCTGCTCTTTGTATTAGCCCAAGGCCTCTATATGGCTAAACATCTCCCCAAGGAAGGAACACACTAATGCTTTATCTGATCGTTGGCGAAGACACCCCAAACTCTCTTGAAAAGCGACTCTCCGTCCGCCCGGAGCACGTGGCCCGCTTGCAGGCACTGCAAGCCGAAGGTCGTCTGGTATTGGCCGGCCCATTCCCCGCAGTAGACTCACCAGATCCGGGTCCTGCCGGATTTACAGGCAGCGCCATCGTGGCCGAATTTGCCTCGCTGGCCGATGCGCAAACCTGGGCTGATGCAGATCCTTACGTTGCAGCCGGCGTCTACGGCAAAGTAACTGTTCGCCCATTTAAAAAGGTGCTCCCGGCATAAGCCTTAAGCCCGCCTTAAGAAGCGCAAAAAGACTAGCCAAGAAAGCTATCACCCTTTATGCTGCTCAAATAAGTACGGCTCTGATCGAGCGGTGCTCACTGACTTTAGGAATAAAACATGAATCTGAAAGCTTTGCGCAGGACTACGCTGGTTTCTACCCTGATTGCCGCTTCTATCCTGTCGGCTACAACGGCTATGGCTGCTGGCAATGCCGTTGCGACGGTGAACGGCACAGCGATTCCACAATCGCTGTCCAACCTGCTCGTGGGTGAGCGCGTTGCACAAGGCGCAAAAGACACGCCTGAACTGCGCAACGCTGTTCGTGAAGAACTGATTCAGCGCGAACTGATTTTGCAAGATGCTAAAAAGGCTGGCATGGCCTCGCAAGCAGACGTACAGGCCGCTATGAAGCTGGCCGAACAGAACGTACTGATTCGCGCCTACATGGCAAGTTTTGCACAGAAGCACCCTGTGTCTGACGAACAGTTGAAGCAAGCATATGCGCAAATCAACGCCGGCATGGGTAAAGAAGAGTTCAAAACCCGTCACATCCTCGTATCGAGCGAAGCTCAAGCCAAGGACGTCATCGGCAAGCTGAATTCAGGCGATAGCTTTGAAAGCCTGGCTAAGCAAAACTCGATCGACCCGGGTTCTAAAGAAAACGGTGGCGATCTGGGCTGGGCAGCCCCGAGCAACTTCGTTAAGCCATTCGGCGATGCCATGACCAAACTGGGCAAGGGAAAATACACCACTGCACCAGTAAAGTCGGACTTTGGCTGGCACGTCATTCTGGTTGAAGACCGTCGCCCACTGACCCCACCACCGTTCGATCAGGTGAAGGGTCAACTGGCACAAGCGATTCAGGAACAAGAGTTCCAGCAACAAATCGCCAAGCAACGTCAAAGCGCCAAGATTCAGTAATCTGAATCAACGCTCAAACAAAACGGGAGGCCTAGGCCTCCCGTTTTGTTTTAGGCTGCTTACAAATCAGCCGAGTGATTTACGTGCATTGCGGAACATCCGCAGCCATGGGCCATCTTCGCCCCAGACTTCGCCAAACTGGCCCGGGTACCACGACATCTGTAGCGTACGGAAGGTACGCTCAGGGTGCGGCATCATCACCGTGAAGCGACCATCCGGTGTAGTCACACCAGCCACACCCTGCGGCGAACCATTCGGGTTGAACGGATAGCATTCAGTCGCTGCGCCTTGGCTATCGATGTAACGCAGTGCCACCGATACCTTCGAGAGGTCATCAGCCTTAGCAAACTTAGCGCGACCTTCACCATGCGACACGATCACCGGCAGCTTGCTACCGTGCATGCCGGCCATAAACAAGGATGGCGAGTTCGGCACTTCGGCCATCACCAGACGGGCTTCAAACTGCTCGCTCAGGTTACGCACAAAACGTGGCCAATGATCGGCGCCCGGGATCAGATCCTGTAGCGTACTCATCATCTGGCAACCATTACATACGCCCAGCGCAAAGGTATCGCTACGCTGGAAGAAGCCTGCAAAACCTTCACGCAGGCGTTCGTTGAACAGAATGGTACGCGCCCAACCCTGGCCGGCACCCAGTACGTCACCATACGAGAAACCACCACAAGCAGCTAGACCGGCAAATTTATCAAGGGTGACACGACCGGTGAGTAGATCGCTCATGTGAACGTCAATTGCGGTAAAGCCGGCACGATCAAAAGCGGCCGCCATTTCTACCTGGCCGTTAACACCCTGCTCGCGCAGAATGGCCACACGTGGACGTGCGCCACTGTTGATAAATGGTGCAGCAACATTCTCGGCAGGATCAAACGACAGTGCTGCAAACAGACCGCGATCATTCGTATCCAGAATACGGTCGTATTCAGCTTGTGCACAATCCGGATTGTCACGTAGCGACTGGATACGGAAAGAGGTTTCCGACCAGGCACGTTGCAGTTCAACACGGGGTTCGACAAAGGCCGTTTTACCCAGATGCGACACACGGATCTCGTCTGTTTGATTTGGGTAACCCACCACTTCGGAGTAACGCGACAGGCCATGCGTGCGCAGACGTGCCATCACGGCTTCACGATCGCTGCGACGTACCTGAATCAGTGCGCCCAGCTCTTCGCTGAACAGCACGCGCAATAGTTTTTCGTTACGACGGCCTTGCAGAATGCCCGGCTTCTTGTCGTAATCCACATCCTGATCCATCGGATCGACGCAGAGGATGTCGGCGTTAATCGTAACGCCACAACGCGAGGCAAACGCCATTTCGGCAGCAGCAGCAAACAGACCACCGTCCGAACGGTCGTGATACGCCAGCAGCAAGCCATCTTCATTCAGCGATTGAACAGCTGCATAGAATGCCTTCAACTGCTGTGGATCATCCACATCCGGCGCATCATCGCCGGTGGCATCAAACACCTGCGCCAGCGCAGAGCCACCCAGGCGATTCTTGCCGTTACCCAGATCAATCAGAATGAGTTCGCTATCGGCTTCATCACGATTCAGTTCAGGCGTCAGCGTCTGTGCAATATCCGGAACACGGGCAAACGCGGTGACGATCAGCGACAACGGCGACACGACTTCTTGTGGCTTGCCATTCTCATCCCAGCGCGTACGCATGGAGAGTGAATCCTTACCGACCGGAATGGCCACATCAATGGCCTGACACAATTCGGAAACGGCCTTCACGGTATCGAACAGACGGGCATCTTCACCTGGCGCACCGGCAGCAGCCATCCAGTTAGCCGACAGCTTGATGTCCGCCATGCTGCTCACACGAGCAGCTGCCAGATTGGTTAACGCTTCACCCACGGCCATACGACCGGAAGCTGGCGCATCCAGCACGGCCACTGGCGTACGTTCACCCATGGCATAGGCTTCACCCAAACGGGTGTTGTAACCCATAGCGGTGACGGCCACGTCAGCCACTGGCACTTGCCATGGGCCAACCATCTGGTCACGGGCAGTCAAACCACCCACACTGCGGTCACCGATGGTAATCAGGAATGATTTGTCGGCAACGGATGGCAAACGCATCACGCGGTACGCCGCTTCCTTCAATTCAATCGCATCAGCATCCAGTGTGGCGGCCTGCTCTGCTGTATGAGTGACATCGCGCGTCATGCGTGGCGGTTTACCCAGCAAGGCATGCATCGACATATCGACCGCATGATTGTTAAAGAGGCTATCGCTCACAATCAGTTGGCCTTCCGCCGTGGCGGTACCAACAACGGCAAACGGACAACGCTCACGTTCGCAGAGCGCCGCAAAACGTTCGATGTCTTTGGCAGCAATGGCCAGCACATAACGTTCTTGCGCTTCGTTACACCACAGCTCTGCCGGGCTCATCCCCGGATCTTCACTCTGGATGGCGCGCAGTTCGAAACGTGCACCTACACCGCCCGAATGGGCGAGCTCCGGCATGGCGTTCGAAAGGCCACCAGCGCCCACATCGTGTGCGGAAAGAATCGGATTGTCGGCGCCCATTTGCCAGCAGCGATCGATCACTTCCTGGGCACGGCGTTCGATTTCCGGATTGCCGCGTTGTACCGATGCGAAATCCAGATCAGCCTGATTGCTGCCAGAAGCCATCGATGAGGCAGCACCGCCGCCCAGACCAATCAGCATGCCCGGGCCGCCGAGTTGTACAAACAGCGTGCCCGGTTCAAAGCTTTCCTGCTTGAAGGACTGACCCGCTTGAATGGAGCCCACGCCACCCGCAATCATGATGGGCTTGTGATAACCATGCACGGTATCGCCCACTACTTGCTCATAGGTACGGAAGTAACCGGCTAGGTTCGGGCGACCAAATTCGTTATTAAATGCTGCGGCACCAATCGGACCTTCGATCATGATGTCCAGCGCGCTGGCGATACGATCCGGTTTGCTGGCCGGACGCTCCCATGGTTGCTTGGCATCAGGCAAATTCAGATTCGATACGGTAAAGCCACAGAGGCCCGCCTTCGGCTTCGAACCACGACCCGTCGCACCTTCGTCACGAATCTCGCCACCGGAACCCGTTGCAGCGCCCGGGAATGGCGAAATCGCCGTGGGGTGGTTGTGTGTTTCCACCTTGGCCAGATAGTGCGTCAGTTCATTGCTAAATGCATAGGTACCATCGGCGGCCGGATAGAAACGCTCAACTTCAGCACCTTCCATAATCGCGGCGTTATCCGAGTAGGCAACCACGGTGCCTTGCGGTGTTTTGTTATGCGTATCGCGGATCATGCCAAATAGCGACTTGGCTTCAGTCACGCCATCGATAATCCAATCGGCATTAAAAATCTTGTGACGGCAGTGCTCCGAGTTGGCCTGCGCAAACATCATCAGTTCCACATCGGTCGGGTTACGACCGGCTTCGGTAAAGATGTTCATCAGATATTCGACTTCGTCATCCGATAACGCCAGACCCATATCGCGATTGGCAGTTTCCAGTGCCGGGCGACCGCCCAACAGCACATCGACAGTGGCCAGTGGCCGCGGTGCAACATGATCAAACAGGGCATGCGCAGCCTGTACGGTATCCAGCACCGTTTCAATCATGCGGTCATGCAATAGCGCTGCCAGTGCAGTACGTTCGGCAGCCGAAGGGGTTTTCTTGCCAGCGACTGGCAGGAAACGAATGACCCGTTCAACGCGGACCACATTGCCCAGACCACAATGACGCAGGATATCGGTGGCCTTGGAAGACCAGGGAGAAATCGTTCCCAAACGTGGTGCCACAATAAAGGCATTCGCCAGTTCTGCTGCAACGCCAGATGCTTCCAGCACTGCATTGAGTCGTTCAGTCTCGGCTGCATCCAGTGCTGCCGAAAGTTCAACCAGATAGAGATAGTCGCTCTCGATCCCGGTAATTGCCGGCCAAGCCGTCTTCAGTTTTTCCAGCAAACGTTGGGTGCGGAATTCGGAAAGTGCGGCAGCACCACGGAGAGCAATCACAGACGACATGAGCAAGACCCAGATAACCGGCAACCACAGGGTCAGGCCAACTATTACCAGGCTGCCCGGACGCTACCGAAGAGACTAAAAAGAAGGTTGAATTATAGCGGAGAGCCCCCTGCGGCAGGATAAAATAAGGCTTTATCACCGACCGGCGGCAAAACCGTGGATTCAGCCCAATTGCACCCTTTTGAATCAAATCCAGGCCTTATGCGCACCCGTTTGCTTACCATTCAGGGTATTCGGGCGGTTGAGCACGCGTTTCAGACCCAGAATCCCGGCCAATCCCTGATGGCGCGTGCCGGTGAGGCGGCTGCACAGTGGGTGCGAGAGCTTACCGGTGACCGACCTGACCCGATTCTGGTTCTGGTGGGGCCGGGCAATAACGGGGGCGACGCCCTGGTTTGCGCCCAATCACTCATGGCGCTGGGATACGGCTGCATCTGTGTCGGTCAGCCGGCCACCGAGCGCACCCCGGCTGATGCCAAAGCCGCTCATGCCGCATTTATTGCGGCCGGTGGCATATTGCACCCGGATATTCCCGAAACCACCGGATACCGCTTCAGTCTGATTATTGATGGCCTATTTGGCATTGGGTTGAACCAGCCCATGGCTGCCCCTTACGCCGCATGGGTTGAAACGGCCAACACGCTCAGTCTGCTGGATGATATTCCGCTACTGGCGCTGGATGTGGCTTCCGGACTCAATAGCGACACCGGTTATGCGCAGGAACTCTGTATTACCGCGACGCACACATTGACGTTTATTGCCGACAAGCCCGGTCTATTCACCGGGGACGGCCCGGATCACAGCGGTGAAGTACAGGTCTGCACGCTGGACATCAATCCCGCCTTACTTAAGGTTGCCCACAATGACGAGGCAGGCAATCTCAACGACCCAGACCTCTGGGCAGATGATTTGCCACAACGCGCCTTAAACGCCAACAAGGGCGATGCGGGCAGCGCCGGATTGTTGGGTGGCTCCCCGTCGATGGCGGGCGCCTTGATTCTTGCCGCTCGCAGCGCCTTGCACAGCGGTGCTGGTCGCGTTTATGCCGCCGCTTTGGGTAACGCACAGTCCGGTGCACCAACGCTGGACCCACTCCAACCGGAAATCATGTTCCGTGATCCTGCCAGCTTGCGCGAAGCGCCACTCACCGCACTCGGTGTCGGGCCCGGCCTGGGCCGCACAGATGTATCGCGCGCCGTACTCGCCAGCGCTATGGATTTCGAAGGGCCGCTGGTGCTGGACGCAGACGCACTCGTTCTATTGCCTGCCCTGATTGACGCGGTTACTGCGCGCCATGCCCCTACCTTGCTTACACCCCACCCTGGTGAAGCAGCGGCATTGCTCGGTACAGATATTCCTGCCATTGAAGTAGACCGTATTCAGGCCGCACGAGATATCGCCATCAAATACCATGCCACCGTAGTGCTCAAAGGCTGCGGCAGCATCATTGCCACGCCCGACGGCCGCTGGTGGATCAACACCACCGGTAACCCCGGCATGGCTTCAGCCGGCATGGGCGATGTGCTCACCGGCATCACCACGGCATTGCTGGCACAAGGCATGGCCGCCGAACAGGGACTCTGCGCAGCCGTCTGGCTGCATGGCGCAGCCGGTGATGTCTGCGTTGAATCTGAGGAAGGTCCACTTGGCCTCACGGCAAGTGAAGTCATTCTGGCCGCCCGCACCCTATTGAACTCACTGATCTGATATGACTATTCCAGACTTCCCTATACCACTCGACCCGGAAATCGCCCGCAACGTCAGCGCAGCACTCGCCGAAGACATCGGCGCCGGTGATCTCACCGCAGAACTGGTACCCGCTGGCAACCACAGCGTCGCCACCGTTATCGTTCGCGAACCGGCGGTGATTTGTGGCATCCCCTGGTTTAACCGCTGCTTTGCCGAGATTGATCCAAGCATCCGCATCAACTGGCGGGTACAGGAAGGCGACCACGTAGGGCCAGACACCCTGCTCTGCGAAATTCATGGTCAATCACGTGCCCTGCTCTCTGGCGAGCGTGCCGCACTGAACTTCCTGCAACTGCTTTCCGGCGTCGCTACTCGCGCTGCCACGTTTGTAGAAACGGTTGCAGGCACCAAAGCGCAAATTGTTGACACCCGTAAAACCATTCCCGGTCTGCGTTTTGCACAAAAATATGCCGTACGTGTTGGCGGCGGCGGCAACCACCGTCTCGCCCTTTGGGATGCCATTCTGATCAAAGAAAACCACATTCTTGCTGCCGGTGGCATTACGCCCGCCGTTAAAGCAGCACAAGCGGTGGCTAACCAGCACAAAGACCGCTGCCGCTTTATCCAGGTCGAAGTGGAATCCATTGCCGAGCTGGATGAAGCACTTGCCGCCGGTGCCGACTTCCTGCTACTCGACAATTTTGATCTGGCCATGATGCGCGAGGGCGTTGCCCATCGTGACGCCTGGGCCACCAAAACCGGTACACAGGCCAAACTGGAAGCATCTGGCGGCGTTAGCCTCGACACGGTACGCGCCATTGCCGAAACCGGCGTCGATCGCATCTCCATTGGCGGCCTGACCAAGGACGTACGCGCCATCGATCTGTCGATGCGCTTTAAAGACGCGCCCGTTTAATCATCCATTCAAACTCGCAAAACACAGGACAACTATGTCGAACGCCCCTAACGATCTCCGCTACTCTGCCGAACACCAATGGGCCCGCCGTGACGATAGCGGCACCATTACCGTTGGCATTACTGATCACGCGCAGGAAACCCTGGGCGATCTGGTATTTGTACAGCTACCGGAAGTAGGTACTGAGGTATCCGCCGGTAAAGAAGTGGCCACCGTCGAATCTGTTAAAACCGCTTCGGATGTCTTCGCGCCCATGAGCGGCAAGATCGTCGCCATTAACGAAGCGGCAGCAGACGCACCGGAAAGCATTAACGAAGATGCTTACGCCGCTTGGCTGTTCAAGATCCAGCCCAGCAACCCGGCTGAATACGATGCCCTGCTCACGGCCGACGTTTATCTGAACACGGCAACTTAAGACCTTGCCATAAAAAAACCGGCCGCTGGATTCGCCCCTGCGGCCGGTTTTTTATTGCCTGTCTTTTATTACAGATCTTTGGTAATTTAAACCGACACGTGCTGCTGAATGAATGCTTTAACGACGTTAACGTCTGGATCAATCACTTCCACACGTTGTGGCAAGTCTTCCAAATGCTCCAGCCCTTTCGGCGGTTGCGGCAACTGGCCAATCGCTTGCTGAATCGTTTCAGCAAACTTGGCTGGCTGTGCCGTTTCCAGCACCAGCATCGCAATGCCTTGCGGCAATTGTTTGATCTGTTCTTGGGCTACCTTCACACCATCGGCCGTATGCGTATCAATCAACAACTGATACTGCTCCCAGACTTCACGAATCGTGGTTAGGCGATCAGCATGCGTGCTTGAACCCGAAGCAAAACCGTACTTGGCAATATCGGCCCAATACGGGGTGCCGTTCAGATCAAACGCACCGCCCGCATCAACCTTGGCCCACAGTTCGCGCACCTTGGCCGGATCTCGGCCGACCAGATCAAAAATGAAACGCTCGAAGTTCGATGCCTTCGAAATATCCATCGACGGGCTCGACGTCACATGCGTCTCAACCGTTGCACGTGGACGATAAACACCCGTGCTGAAGAACTCATCGAGCACATTGTTTTCGTTCGTCGCCAGAATCAGCTTCGCAATTGGCAAGCCCATTTGCCGTGCGATATGACCCGCGCATATGTTGCCAAAGTTACCCGATGGCACACAGAACGCAACCTGCTGGTCGTTGTGCTGCGTCGCCAGGAAGTAGCCCTGGAAGTAATAGACGATCTGCGCCGCAACGCGTGCCCAGTTGATCGAGTTCACAGCACCGATACGATACTTGGCTTTAAAAGCTGCATCATTTGATACGGCTTTAACAATATCCTGCGCATCATCAAACATGCCGCGCACAGCCAGGTTATAAATGTTGGCATCTTGCAGCGAATACATCTGCGCACGCTGGAATGCCGACATCTTGCCGTCTGGCGACAGCATGAATACCGTGACACCCGCCTTGCCGCGCATCGCGTACTCGGCAGCCGAACCGGTATCACCCGATGTCGCACCCAGAATATTGATGGCTTCGCCGCGCTGCTTGAGCACATACTCAAACAGGTTGCCCAGCAACTGCATGGCCATGTCTTTGAATGCCAGCGTCGGGCCATTCGACAACTCCTGCAGCCCTAGGCGATTCAGATTCAGCCAGGTAACCGGTGTGATATCCTTGGCGTTGCTACCTTCACGCGTGTAGCAATACACCTGCGGCGTATAGGTCTTCTGGCAAATGGCCTTCAGATCTGCTGCCGGAATATCCGTAATGAACTTGCTCAGAATCTCGAAAGCCAGATCGGCGTACGACAGACCGCGCCAGGCATCCAGTTCGGCACGGGTGATTTGCGGATAGCTTTCCGGTAGATACAAGCCGCCGTCCGGCGCCAGGCCGCCCAGCAGAATGTCGCAGAAACCCTGTGCCGGCGATTGGCCGCGCGTGGAGATATAACGCATAGCTGCTCCGATTACTGCAGGTTTTCCAGACGCAGACGCGTCACGGCACCCTTAACCACTGGCAGCTTGCCGATCACGTCCATGGCGTTGAGCACATCTTGCTCACGGCACACGTGAGTCAGGATGATTAGGTCGGTTTGGTCTTCGCCTTCTTCCGGCTCACGTTGCAGCAGCGCATCGATCGAGATGTTGCGGTCGGCCAGGATGCGGGTGATTTCAGCCAGTACGCCCGGTTGATCGGCCACGCGCAGACGCAGGTAGTTGCCACACTCGATTTCGCCAATCGGCAGAATCGGCAGGTTAGCCAGCGCATCCGGCTGGAAGGCCAGGTGTGGTACACGGTTTTCTGGATCGGCGGTCGACAGACGGGTGACATCCACCACATCGGCGATTACGGCCGAGGCGGTTGGCTCAGCACCAGCGCCCTTACCGTAATACAGGGTCGAACCCACGGCATCGGCTTGTACCAGCACGGCGTTCATAGCGCCTTCTACATTGGCGATCAGGCGCTTAGCCGGTACCAGCGTTGGGTGAACACGCAATTCAATACCGTTATCACGACGACGCGTGATGCCCAGCAGTTTGATGCGATAGCCCAGTTGCTCGGCGTATTTGATATCGGCAGCATCCAGCTTGGAGATACCTTCGATGTGCGCCTTGTCGAACTGCACCGGAATACCAAAGGCCAGTGACGACAGCAGCGTAATCTTGTGTGCGGCATCCACGCCTTCAACGTCGAAGGTCGGATCGGCTTCAGCATAACCCAGACGCTGTGCTTCTTTGAGGACGTCGGCGAAAGCCAGGCCCTTGTCGCGCATTTCCGACAAGATGAAGTTGGTGGTGCCGTTGATGATGCCGGCAACCCACTGAATGCGGTTAGCCGAGAGGCCTTCACGCACTGCCTTGATGATAGGGATACCACCAGCCACCGCTGCTTCGAAAGCAACCATCACGCCCTTTTCCTGGGCCTTCGCAAAAATCTCGGTGCCATGCACGGCCAGCAGTGCCTTGTTGGCGGTGATGACGTGTTTGCCATTCTCAATAGCTTTGAGCACCAGCTCTTTAGCGATGCCGTAGCCGCCGATCAGTTCGATCACGATATCGACGTTCGGATCGGTCACAACGGCAAAAGCGTCATCGGTGACTTTAACTTTGCCGCCGGTCAGCTCTTTAGCACGGGCTACATCTTTATCGGCCACCACGGTAATTTCAATCGGGCGCCCTGCACGACGGGTAATTTCTTCGGCGTTACGGGTCAACACGTTGAACGTACCGCCACCCACAGTGCCGATTCCCAAAAGTCCTACACGCATAGCTTGGATTGGTTTCATTGCTATCCCTTTGTCTCTTTAATTCAAGTGGCAATCAGAAAAATTGTGGGTCAGACTTTCGCCGCACGGCGACGATACTGTTCTAGGAAACGGGCGACCCGGCCAATCGCTTCAGCCAGATCGTTTTCGTGCGGCAGGAAGACCACGCGGAAGTGATCCGGATGCGGCCAGTTAAAGCCACTGCCCTGCACCAGCAGCACCTTTTCTTCTTTGAGCAGTTCCAGCATGAACTGTTCGTCATCCTTGATCGGATACATCTTCGGATCCAGCTTCGGGAACAGATACAGCGCGCCCTTGGGCTTCACGCAGGTAACACCCGGGATCTCGGTGAGCATCTTCCAGGCCAGATCACGCTGGCGGGTCAAACGACCATTCGGCGCGATCAGATCATCAATGCTCTGGTAGCCACCCAGCGCCGTCTGAATCGCCATCTGTCCGGGCACGTTGGCGCACAGACGCATCGAGGCCAGCATATTCAAGCCTTCGATGTAATCCTTGGCATGACGCTTATCACCGGAGACGATCATCCAACCGGCACGGTAACCACAGGCACGATAGTTCTTGGAAAGGCCATTCATGGTGATACACAGCACATCATCAGACAGGCTGGCGATCGAGGTGTGCTTATTGCCGTCGAACAGCACTTTGTCGTAAATCTCGTCGGCAAATACGATCAAGCCATGCTCACGGGCGATCTGCAGAATGCCTTCCAGAATTTCCTTCGGATACAACGCACCCGTCGGGTTATTCGGATTGATAACAACAATCGCCTTGGTATTGCTCGTGATCTTGCTGCGGATGTCATTCAGATCCGGATACCACTCGTTCGCCTCGTCGCAAACGTAATGCACCGGCATACCGCCGGAGAGGCTGACGGCAGCTGTCCAGAGCGGATAGTCCGGCATCGGCACCAGCACCTGGTCCCCATTATTGAGCAGGCCCTGCATGGCCATCACGATCAACTCGGAGACGCCGTTGCCTAGGAAGATGTCTTCGACGGTCACGCCCTTAATGCCCTTTTCCTGGCAGTAGTGCATGATCGACTTGCGCGGCGCAAACAGCCCCAACGAATCCGAATAGCCGGATGCATCACGCATATTGCGGATGACATCAACGACGATCTCTTCCGGCGCTTCGAAGCCAAATGGCAGCGGATTACCGATGTTCAGCTTGATGACGCGATGGCCCTCTTCTTCCATCTTCTTGGCGGCCGCCAGCACCGGTCCACGAATGTCGTAGCACACGTTGGCAAGCTTGGAAGATTTGGTAATAGGCTTCATGATCGGTCAGCAATCGGGTCGAGGCGGAAATTCTGGATGAAAACCGGTTATCCTACTCCTTTTTCAGCCTTCTTGGGCGCTCCGGCACTCGTTTCCGGGCTGTTCCAGACCTTCTGCAATCTGCTGAGCACAAAGATTCCTGATGAAACTGCATCTTGCACAAAACGCCGGCTTGCTCACCTTTAGCAGCCATGGTCCGGGCTATGTTTCGGTAAACGGTACCCGCTACGAAGGCTCCATCTTGGTCTGCGGTTATGACATAGTTACCAATTGGGCGCCCAACGGCTTTGACGGCCTGGATGCCAGCCAGTTTGAACGGCTCGCCAACACGGGTGCCGAGATCGTGTTGTTCGGAAGCGGCGAGCGCCAGCGCTTCCCTAGTCCCGAACTGCTCAAGCCGCTCATTGCCAAAGGCATCGGCCTGGAAGTCATGGATACCAAGGCGGCTTGCCGCACCTACAATATTCTTGTTGCCGAAGGCCGTCAGGTGGCCTGCGGCGTTCTTATCGAAGCCAGCGCATGAATACGTCTTTTAGTTCGCTCCTTTCTGCCTTCTACACTCGCCGCTTCCTGTGGGTGCTCGCCGCCCTGTTTACGCTCGCCTGGTTTGGCGTGCTCGACTACCGTCACCTAGTGGCCTCGGACGAAGGCCGCTATGGCGAAATTGCCCGTGAGATGTATGCCACCGGCGACTGGATCACCCCGCGTTACAACGGCTACAAATACTTCGAGAAGCCGCCGCTACAGGGCTGGATGACGGCTATTGCCTACACCCTATTTGGTGTGGGCGAATGGCAATCCCGCTTGTGGACAGGCTTCACAGGCTACTTCGCCATTTTGGCCACCGGCTTTACCGCATGGAAACTGGTCGGCGGTGAGCGCGGCGTTGTTGCTGGCTGGATCTCGGCCATTATTCTGGCCAGCAGCCCGATGTGGAGTGTGGGAGGCCACTTCAACACCCTCGACATGGGGCTTTCAAGTATTCTGAGTTGCGCCCTGTTCAGCCTGATGCTGGCGCAACGCAATGGACTTTCGCTCACCGCCAGCCGTAACTGGATGTGGCTGTGCTGGGCGTTCATGGCGCTGGCCGTGCTTTCCAAAGGGCTGATCGGTTTAGTCATTCCGGGCATGGTGCTGGTGGTCTACACCCTGACCACCTGGGATTGGGCGCTGTGGAAGCGTCTCCATGTGTTTTCGGGCCTGGTGGTTTTCCTGCTGATCACCACCCCATGGTTTGTGCTGGTATCGATCAAGAACCCGGAGTTCGCCCACTTCTTCTTCATCCACGAACACTGGGATCGGTTTACCAAAGACGGCCATAACCGCAAAGGTCACCCGCTCTACTTTGTACCGCTCATTCTCGTCGGCTTTATTCCCTATCTCTGGCAACTGGTACAAGGCTTTATCAGCGCCTGGAAAGATCGCCGTGGCGAATCAGCTGTTTCTGCCGTGTCTGGCTTCCGTACACTCTGGCTGGCCGGTCTGTGGGCTGTGCTGGTTTTTGCTTTCTTCAGCAAATCGCAATCCAAGCTGCCCGGCTACATCATGCCCATCTTCCCGGCCATTTCACTTCTGGCCGGCCTAGCGCTCACCAACGCCTTTGAACGCATGAGCACCACAGGCGAAGACAAGGGCTGGAAACGCCAGATGGTCTACATGACCATCCTGGTGCTGATTGGCTTTGTCGCGTTGCCCTATACCTATCAACTGGGCAATGCCCCTTACGAACGGCTGGAGTATCAGGAATACACCATCTGGATCGCCGTGGCGCTGGTCGCTGCGCTCACCACCATGGTCTATGCCTGGACTGCCATTTACGGCTTCAAACACAATGATGCAGGGCACCGGTTACGCCAGCTGATGGATAGCCTATTACGCGTTGCCATCGCGTTCTTCATCCTCATCCAGATCGTCGGCCTGGGCCACGATACGCACGGCCGTTCGATCTCCGGCGCCGATCTGGCTGACGCCGTTCGCCCGTACATCAAGGACGAAACTCCGGTGTACTCGATCCGCATGCTGGATCACACCTTCCCGTTCTATATCCGTCACGCCACCATCATGGTCGACATGCAGGATGAACTGGAATTCGGCATCCAGCAGGAGCCCGACACCTGGGCGCCTAAAGTGGCCGACTTTGCCGTACGCTGGAACAAAGACAGTGCCCCAGTGGTGGTTGTGCCCCTCCAGTATCTGGATGAAATCGCTGCTCTTAAGCTCCCCATGGTGGAAGTGGGTCGCGACACCCGCCGTGCCGTCTTTGTGAAACCGACCCATACGCCAGCACCGCCTGCTCAACCCTATACCCCACCGGTGAACTAATGACGCTTGGTACCTTTGGCTTTCTCTTTACCGGCATTCTGCTCAATGCCGCCGCTCAGCTATTACTCAAAGCCGGCGTGCGTAATCTGGGCGAACTTTCGCTCTCCGTTGACACCTTCTTTAGCACCGCCATTTCTGTCGGCACACAGCTGCCCATCATCGGCGGTCTGTTCTGCTACGGCATCAGCGTCTTTGTCTGGATCATCGGGCTCTCACGCGTGGATGTCACCATCGCCTACCCCATGCTGTCGCTGGGCTATGTGATCAATGCCGTACTTGCCTGGTATCTGTTCGGCGAAGTGCTGAGCATGCAGCGCATTATCGGTATTACGGTCATTCTGATCGGCGTCTGGATCCTCGCCCGCTCATAAGCTTCTGGCTGGTAAAATGCGGGTCATGCAAAAGCCCACGCCGTTCGACCCCCCAATCCCGTTTACCCGTCCGACCATCGACGAGGCCACCATCGCCTGCGTAGGCGATGTGCTCCGCTCCGGCTGGATTACCTCGGGCCCGAAGGTGCAGGAATTCGAATCGGAACTTTCCGGTTTCTTTGGCGGACGCCCGGTACGCACCTTTGCCAACGGCACCTCGACCATGGAAGTGGCGCTGCGTATTGCCGGCATTGGCCCCGGTGACGAAGTCATCACCACACCGATTTCCTGGGTTGCTACCAGCAACGTCATTCTCACTGTGGGTGCCACCCCGGTCTTTGTCGACATCGACCCGGTGACTCACAACATCGATCTGGATCAGGTCGAAGCCGCTGTCGGCCCCAACACCAAAGCCATCATGCCCGTGTATCTGGCCGGTCTACCGGTAGATATGGTGCGACTCTATGACATCGCTAGCCGCCATAAGCTGCGGGTGATTGAAGATGCCGCACAAGCACTAGGCTCATCCTGGAACGGCGCACGCATTGGTGCCATTGGTGACCTGATCAGCTTTAGCTTTCAGGCCAACAAAAACCTGACCACCATCGAAGGCGGCTGCCTCGTTTGCAACAACGATGAAGAAGCGCGCCTCGCTGAAAAATTCCGCCTGCAAGGCGTGACCCGTACCGGCCTTGATGGCATGGACGTCGATGTGCTTGGTGGCAAGTTCAACCTCACTGATGTGAATGCTGCGATCGGTCTGCAACAGCTCAACAAGCTGGGCGACTTCCAGGATCAACGCGTCAAACTGGCTCAACGTTACTTTGACGGCTTTGCTAAAACCAACGTCGTGGCACAAGGCTTGGAACTACCGGTAGCCGATTTTGCACACAGCAACTGGCACATGTTCCAGATTGTGTTGCCGCTCGACCGCCTCGACACAGATCGCGCCGGCATCATGGCCGACCTGAAGGCGTTGGGCATTGGCACGGGTTTGCACTACCCGCCAATCCACCTCTTCAGCCTTTATCGCGAACGTGGTTTTAGCGAAGGCATGTTCCCGATTGCTGAACGTATTGGCCGCAGCATTATCACGCTGCCGCTCTTCCCGACTCTTACCGAATCTGATGTTGATCGCATTGTTGCCGCTGTGGCACACGTGCTGGAGACCCACCTGAAATGAGCGAACAGAACAAAGACCTAAGCGCACAAAGCGGCCTGGATCTCAACGTCCCCACCGGCAATCCGGATGTAGAACCGCCAGAACTGAGCGTTGTTATTCCGGTTTACAACGAAGAAGCCGGTCTGCAAACGCTATTTGATCGTCTGTACCCGGCACTCGATGCCCTGCACGCCCGCTATGAAGTAATCTTCATTAACGATGGCAGCCGCGACCGCTCGCCACTGATTCTGTCCGACCAATACCGCAAGCGCCCGGACGTCACCCGTGTGGTGCTGTTCAACGGTAACTACGGGCAGCACATGGCCATCATGGCTGGCTTCTCGCAGACCCGTGGTCAATCGATCATTACCCTTGATGCTGATCTGCAGAACCCGCCGGAAGAAATCGGCAACCTGCTTGCCAAGCTACGCGAAGGCTACGACTACGTCGGCACCATCCGCCAGAACCGCCAGGACAGCTGGTTCCGTCGCCACGCCTCACGCGCCATGAATAACCTGCGCGAAAAGATTACACACATCACCATGACAGATCAGGGCTGCATGCTGCGCGGTTATAGCCGCGACGTCGTGCAGATGCTGAACCAGTGTGAAGAAGGCCGCACCTTCATCCCGGCGCTGGCCTACACCTTTGCCAGCCGCCCGATTGAAATCGAAGTGGCCCACGAAGAACGTTTTGCGGGTGAATCAAAGTACTCGCTGTATAGCTTGATCCGTTTGAACTTTGATCTGGTCACCGGCTTCTCCACCATGCCGCTACAAGCGTTCTCGTTGCTTGGCGTGGTTCTGGCGCTGGGCTCAACGGCCTTATTCTTCCTGCTGCTCGTCCGCCGCTTTGTGTTCGGCGCCGAAGTCGAAGGCGTGTTCACGCTGTTCGCCCTGATCTTTGCGCTGATCGGTGTCCTGCTCTTTGGTGTGGGCCTGCTCGGTGAATATATCGGCCGCATCTACGAACAGGTGCGCGGCCGTCCGCGCTTTGTCATTCAGGCCATTCTGGAACAGGATCGCTAAGCCCATGAAGGCGGTTGTTTTTGCGTACCACGAAGTCGGCGCCCGCTGCCTGCAGGCACTGCTCGATGGCGGCGTCGATGTGCAACTGGTCATCACCCACACCGACGACCCGAACGAACGCATCTGGTTTACCAGCGTGGCAGAACTTGCCGCCAAAGCCGGTATTCCGGTCATTACCCCGGAATCGGCCAGTGAGCCGGACGTGCTGGCACGCATCACCGCTATCAACCCGGATTACATCTTCTCGTTCTACTACCGGCAGATGATTCCCATGTCGGTGCTGAACCTGGCAAAAATCGCCCCGCTCAACATGCATGGTTCGCTGCTGCCCAAGTATCGCGGCCGCGTGCCCATCAACTGGGCGGTATTGCACGGCGAAACCGAAACCGGCGCCACCCTGCACGTGATGGCTGAAAAACCGGACGCCGGCGACATCGTCGCCCAGCAAGCCGTGCCTATCGGTCCTCATGAAACCGCCGGCGAAGTTTTTGCCAATGTTACTGCCGCCGCGGCCGCAACCTTAAAGAGCGTGCTGCCGCAGTTGCTGAAGGGTGACGTACCCCGCCGCCCGAACAATCTGGCCGAAGGCAGCTACTTCGGTGGCCGTAAGCCCGAAGATGGTCGCATCCACTGGCAACAGACCGCACAACAGGTTTACAACCTCATTCGCGCCGTTGCACCGCCCTACCCGGGCGCTTTCACGGATATCCAGACCACCAGCGGCATCCAGCGCATTACCGTCAACGCCGCTCGCCCCATAGACACCCCTTTCGAGCTAAAACCCGGCATTTACCGGATCGATTCCAAGGTAATCGGGGTCTGCGGTGATAAGATGGCGGTTGAACTCACCGATTTCACACCAACTACTTTCGACCCGACCACACTATGAAAAAAGTCCTCATCCTCGGCGTCAACGGCTTCATTGGCCACCATCTTTCCAAGCGCATTCTGGAAACGACCGACTGGGAAGTCTATGGCATGGATATGCAGGCAGACCGCCTGGCTGATGTAATCGGCAATCCACGCATGCACTTCTTCGAGGGTGATATCACCATCAATAAGGAATGGGTCGAGTACCACGTTCGCAAGTGCGATGTGATTCTGCCGCTGGTGGCCATCGCCACCCCGGCCACTTACGTACAACAGCCGCTGCGCGTATTCGAACTGGACTTCGAAGCCAACCTGCCGATCGTTCGCTCTGCCGTTAAGTACGGCAAGCACCTCGTCTTCCCGTCGACTTCAGAAGTATATGGCATGTGTAGCGACAGCGAGTTTGATCCGGAAAACTCGCAACTCTCCTACGGCCCGATCAACAAGCCACGCTGGATCTACGCTTGCGCCAAGCAGCTGATGGATCGCGTCATTGCCGGTTACGGCCAGCAAGAAGGCCTGCGTTACACCCTGTTCCGTCCATTCAACTGGATCGGCCCAGGCCTGGACAGCATCCACACCCCGAAGGAAGGTTCTTCGCGCGTGGTATCGCAATTCCTTGGCCACATCGTTCGTGGCGAGCCAATCAGCCTGGTTGATGGCGGTACGCAAAAGCGTGCCTTCACCTACATTGACGATGGTATCGACGCCCTGGTGCGCATCATCGCCAACAAGGATGACATCGCCAACGGTAAGATCTACAACATCGGCAACCCGGTGAACAATTACTCGGTGCGCGAACTCGCCACCATGATGCTCGACACCGCCGCCAAGATTCCTGAATACGCAACAACCGCTAAAGATGTGAAACTGGTTGAAACGACTTCGGGCGCTTACTACGGCAAGGGTTACCAGGACGTACAGAACCGCGTACCAAAAATCACCAACACCATGGAAGATCTGGGCTGGAAGCCGACCGTCAGCATGAATGACGCGATCAGCAAGATTTTTGAAGCCTACCGCGGCGATGTCGCGCTGGCACGTCAGCTGGTCGACTAATCCCGTTTAATTCTCTCGGAGCGAACGGGATCGCCTCCCGCTTGGCCTGCTATGTCAAGAATCACGCTCAAAGTTGATGTCGATACACTGCGCGGCACCCTGGAAGGGGTGCCCGCTTTGCAGCGCATGCTCGATCAACACCACGCACGCGCCACCTTTCTGTTCAGCCTCGGCCCGGACAACACCGGCCGCGCACTGCGTCGCGTCTTTCGTCCCGGCTTCCTGAAGAAAGTGTCACGCACCTCGGTCGTTGAGCATTACGGCCTCAAGACCCTGTCTTATGGTGTACTGCTGCCCGGCCCGGATATCGGCAAGAAAGCTGCTGCAGAAATGCGCGCTATTGCCAACGCTGGACACGAATGCGGTATTCACACCTGGGATCACGTGGAATGGCACGATCAGGTACGCACACGGGATGCCGCCTGGACGCTGCAACGCATGCAGCAAAGCTATGACCGCTTCGGCGAAGTATTTGGTCGTGCGCCCGCAACACACGGTGCCGCCGGCTGGCAAATGAATGAAACCGCCATCCGTCAGCTAGATGCCTGGGGCATGCAATATGCCTCCGATGGTCGTGGTGCAGCACCCTACGTCATCAGCATCCAGGGCCAGCCCTGCAAGCATATGCAGCTGCCCACCACGCTACCGACGCTGGACGAAATTCTGGGCGTAGACGGCCTTACCGTAGATAACGTGCACGAACATCTGCTCGGCCTCACCGACCCGAACCGTCATGGCCCGCGCGACCACGTCTTTACGCTGCACGCCGAACTCGAAGGCCAGAAGCTGGCGCCGATCTTTGATCGTCTGCTCGCCGGCTGGCTGCAACAAGGCCATACCCTAGGCACCATGGGTGATTATCACGCCACACTCACCCAGCAAATGTTGCCGATTCATCCTTTTGCCTGGGGCGAAATCCCCGGCCGCTCTGGCGAACTGATTGTCGATTTGCCCACTGTCTAAAACTGAACACCAGGAGTCTGGACATGACCGTAGCACTCAATAAGAAGGTCCCCAACTTCAACGCGCCGGCCACCGGCGCTGACTTTAAGCTCTCCGATCTGGCTGGCAAAACGCTCGTCCTGTACTTCTACCCCAAAGACAGCACGCCGGGCTGCACGACAGAAGCGCAACAATTCAGCGCCCTTAACAACGACTTTGCCAAAGCGAACGCCGTGATCGTGGGCGTTTCGCGCGATAGCCTCAAATCGCACGACAACTTCATCGCCAAGCAGAATATTCCGTACAGCCTGATTTCAGATGCAGATGAGGCCGTCTGCGAACTATTTGGTGTCATGAAGCTGAAAAATATGTATGGCAAACAGGTACGTGGCATCGAACGCAGCACCTTCGTCATCGATGCCAAGGGTCAATTGGTCCAGGAATGGCGTGGCGTAAAAGTACCGGGGCATGCTGCCGAAGTACTGGCTTTTGTGCAGTCTCTGGGCTAATCTGATCCTGTAAGAGCGACCTTGCTCCGGCAAGATCAAAACGCGGTATCCCTGAACCTCATAGCGAGATCCTAATGGCCCGTAAACCTGCTGCTCCTGCTAGTTCTACCAAACTGTTTGTTCTGGATACCAACGTGCTGATGCACGATCCAACGAGCCTGTTCCGCTTCGAAGAGCACGATGTTTACGTGCCGATGATGACGTTGGAAGAGTTGGATAACAACAAGAAGGGCATGTCGGAAATCGCCCGCAATGCCCGTCAGGTAACGCGCACCCTGGATGACCTGGTGTCGCACGGCGGCGACCACATCGAACAAGGCATTCCGCTCACCGAGCCATCCAAGGGCCTGGCCACCGGTCGACTGTTCCTGCAGACCGAAGCCATCAACACCCCGCTGCCGCCATCGCTTCCTTCCTCCAAATATGACAACCAGATTCTGGGTGTCATCCTCTTCCTGCAACTCAAGTTCCCCGGCCGCGCCGTTATCCTGGTGTCCAAAGACATCAACATGCGCATCAAGGCCCGCGCACTCGGCCTGCTCGCAGAAGACTACTTTAACGATAAAGTGCTGGAAGATACCGACCTGTTATACGCAGGTTCGCGTGAGTTACCTGCAAACTTCTGGGAAACCCACGGCACCGGGATGGAATCCTGGAAAAAAGACAGCAAAACCGGTTACCGCATCAGCGGCCCGCTCTGCCGCGACTTCCTACTCAATGAATTTGTGTACGACCTCAACGACCCGCCCTTCGAGGCCATCGTAAGAGAGGTCAACGGCAAATCTGCCGTATTGGAAACGCTGGTTGATTACACCCATCAGAAGCATGCCGTGTGGGGCATCAATGCCCGCAACCGTGAACAGAACTTTGCCCTGAACCTGCTAATGGATCCGGAAATGGATTTCGTCTCCCTGCTCGGCCAGGCCGGCACCGGTAAGACCCTGCTCACACTGGCTGCTGCCCTGACTCAGGTACTGGATCAGAAGCGCTATTCAGAAATCATCATGACCCGCGTGACCGTACCGGTTGGCGAAGATATTGGATTCCTGCCCGGCACCGAAGAAGAGAAAATGACCCCGTGGATGGGCGCCCTCGAGGACAACCTCGACGTCCTCAACAAAAACGAAGACGAAGGTGGTGGTGCCTACGGTGGCGAATGGGGTCGTGCAGCCACGCGCGATCTGATCCGCTCCCGCATCAAAGTGAAGAGCCTCAACTTCATGCGCGGCCGCACCTTTATTCAGAAATTCCTCATCATCGACGAAGCGCAGAACCTAACGCCCAAGCAGATGAAGACCCTGATCACCCGTGCCGGCCCCGGCACTAAAGTGGTTTGTCTGGGCAATATCGCACAGATCGATACCCCGTACCTCACCGAAGGCAGCTCTGGCCTAACGTACGTGGTAGATCGCATGAAGGGCTGGCCACATGCCGGGCATATCACCCTGCAACGTGGCGAACGTTCACGCCTCGCCGATTTTGCGTCTGAGGTACTATAGACCGCATGAAACGTCGTACTTTCTTGCTCGGGGGCCTACTGGCCTCCAGCACCGCATTTGCAGCGCCCAAGAAAAAGGCATCCAGCGGCAGCGGACTCAAAAGGTCCAGCCGCAGCGGTTTACGTGAACCCAGCGGCCCGGCCCCGATCAAGGTGCCGGCCAAGCTTGCGCCAGAACTGGCCATGAGCGGCGGCGTCTGGCGCCCCTATGAGTTAACTATCGACGTATCCTCCACCAGCCATGGCGACGACGCCACGCTGTGGGTTCCTATACCCATGGATACCCCATGGCAACAGATGACCTCCATCACCTGGTCAGGCGGCGGCAGTAAAGCCGGCATCCGTTTTGATCCGGCCAGCCAGTTACACGTATTCGTAGCAGACAGCGGCTCATACACACCCGATGTCACGCTAAAGATGCGGGTAGAAACCCGCACCCGCCAATTCGACATTACCAAACGCGGCACCTTCTACCACGAATCTGAAGAAGAACTGGATCGCAACGTACGCGAGACCGGTTACCGCGGCACCAGTGAAGGCCTGCGCCGCTTGGCTGATGAAGTAAGTGGCCGCATTATCGAGCCCCTGCCCCGCGCCCGTGCGCTTTATGATTGGGTGCTCGACAAAGCCCTCTCCGGCCAGTGCAGCGCATACGAAATGGCGCTACCGCCACGTACCGCTTGTCTCAGCCCCAAAGGTGAAGACGTCGCCATTGCCTTTGTGAACCTGTGTCGTGCCTTGAACATTCCTGCCCGTGCCGTCTGGGGGCAGATCGTTGGCGAATCGCGCCTGAACCCCAAACTCGGCGCCACCGGCAACGTGACCAAAGATCAGCGCGTCCGCGCCGAATTCCACACCCCCGGCTACGGTTGGACCCCGGTAGACCCGGGCGATGTCGTGCGCCTACAGCAGCTAGAGGGCCTATCGGCAACCGATGGGCGCCTCATGAGCCTGCGCAAAAAGCTCTTTGGTTTCTGGGAAATGAACTGGGTCGGTTATCAATACGGCCCAGGCTTCATGCTACCCGGCGGCCCAGATACTGGCCTACCCGGCCTAGCTACCCCACTGGCCACTATAGGCAACCCGAGATCAGGACGCACCTCGGACACGGAAGTGCGTTACAGGATTGATGCAAAACCTTTGAGCTAACTAGCCCCATGCCACATCGCTAAAAGCATTTGCCATAGGGTAAAATCCCAAAAATGATGCGTATTTAGGTAAAAGCATGGCGATTCCGCAAATCTCGAAGCAGTTTAAGGTCTTTTTTGGTCTTGTTTCTGCCATATTTCTTCTCGCGACCCCTTTAAGCGCCATCGCCAAGGATGATTTGCGCCTATTCAACATTCAAGAAGCGTTGTCGAGCGCCGATGCAAAATCGCGCCTAGATCCGGGCGTCAAACTCTATTTTGCCGATCAGCAACATCCTCACGTTGAAAAAAAACTAGGGACGTGGGTTACCAACAAAAAATATCCACTTTTGAATAACAAGGCAAAAGCTGTCTGCGAATCCACCTTCATTGATGCAGTTGAAGAATTGCAGCACAGAGCCCTAAAAGAAGGGGGTAATGCGGTTGTCGGTATTGAAAGCTACTACGACAAGATGATTCGCCCCAGCGTCGATCAATATGTATGCAGCATTGGTTATGTCGTCGTCGGGGTAGCGCTTCGTGGCACCGTCATCAAAGTTGTTGAAAGTGAAATCAAATGACCAACGAGACTTCTTTAAAAATCCTCCGTGATTTTCTGCTCGAACGTACTGAAATTCCAGAAGAAAAGATCACGCCAGAGGCCTCACTTGAAGAACTTGGCATCGATTCACTGACACAACTTGAACTGCTCTTTGAGTTTGAGGAAAAGCTGAATATCAGCCTTCCTGACGTTGATGATCGCCCCAAAACCATTGGTGAACTGATCTCTGTCGTAGAGAAGCACCTCTCTGAAAATCCAAGCGCCAACTAAGATGCGTCGTGTAGCCGTCACCGGTGTTTCAATTGTCGATCCACAAGGTGGCAGCACCCAGGATTTCTTCAGCCGCATCCTACTCGGTCAATCCAGCATCGCTTTCTTCCAAAGTGATGAGCAACCAAAGGCGATTGCTTCGCCAGCCTTACACTGCACAGGTTTCTCGGCGGAACACACTATTGGCAAAGCCCTAGCAAGCGGTATGGATCGCTATTCGCAGCTCGGACTAGCTGCAGTGTTGGATGCATGGTCTGTAGCCGGTTTGTCTACTGACGAAGAACAGGCGAACGACCGATGGGGTGTTTCCTGGGGAACCGCATTGGGCGGAACCCACGCTTATGAGCACGGCCTTCGGGAGATGTGGAAAAACGGCAAACAACGGCTTCCACCGATGTCCGTGGTGTTGGGAATGAACAATGCCTGCGCTTCGCACATCGCAATCAAGCTTGGTTTAGGCGCTAGCTGCATGACCTATTCCATTGCTTGCGCCTCGGCGGCAACGGCTATTGGTGAAGGATTCAATAAAATTCGACAAGGCGAAGCCGACCTGATGGTTGTGGGTGGATCAGACAATCCTCTCCTTTATGGCGTATTCCGCGCTTGGGAAGCCATGCGCGTTCTGTCTCCCGGTAACGCAGAAACCGCTGCAAGCGCTTGCAGGCCCTTCGACAGAACGAGATCTGGATTAGTGCTTGGCGAAGGCGCGGCGGCACTCATCTTGGAAGATTGGGAACACGCGGTTAAACGGGGTGCGCCGATCATTTGTGAACTAGGTGGTTACGGTGCCAATTGCGACCATCAGAATTTGGTCCGACCCGACCAAACTGGACAAATCAAAGCCATCAACATGGCATTAGTCAACGCCGATATGCAACCTCAGGATATTGGATACATCAACGCACACGGCACAGCGACGCTTGAAGGTGACCCAATCGAAATATCGGCCATCCGGGAGGTCTTTGGCTCTCATGCACCAGGGCTTCCGGTAAGCGCAACTAAGTCCTCCCATGGCCATCTCATGGGTGCCTCAGGTGCAATAGAAGCAGTCATTACCGTCCTCTCTCTAAGCCAGGATGCGCTGCCACCAACTGCCAATCTCACCGATATTGATCCGAAATGTGCGGGTGTGATGCACATCGTGGGTCAAAGCATCAAAAACACCAATCTAAAGGGCGCGATATCCAATTGCTTTGCGTTTGGAGGCAGCAACGCCGTTTTAGCATTTAAGAAGACACAATGAAAGGCAAAGCAATGACGACCGCACAAGTTACTCCGGACTTTCGAAATGAAGTCGCAGAACAAATCATTGCTGCACTCAACCTGGATGTTGCCATTGATGAAATCGACCCTGAAGCACCGCTGTATGGTGATGGCTTAGGCTTGGACTCGATCGACATTCTTGAAGTCGCCCTCGTCACTTCAAAGAAGTACGGCCTTCAGATTAAGGCCGATAGCCCAGACAACGCACAAATCTTCAAATCGCTGAATTCACTCTGTGAATATATTGTTGCCAACCGAACAAAGTGACATTTAAAAAACTGGCTGGGATCGTTACCTCAACGGCACTATCCCTTCTGTTTCTTACAACGCCCATTTTGCTTGCAGAAAGGCTGATTCCTTTTTGGCTAGGCCTTCTGGCATCTCTCGTACCCACGTTTGTAGTCATAGCAGTATTAATAGCTAGAACACCATTTCTTGGGCGGCGTTTGCTTATTAGCACGGTCGCACTTACGAGTGTATTCCTGATCAACGAGTTCGGATTCCTGAAACCTCAGAATATCTACCTCATCAACTTCATTGCTATCTACGCAATATTCTTTAAAGAGTTTTACGGATCACTCCGTCGCAATCAGGTGCCGCTCTGCACACGGTTTGCCATGCTGGTTCACGAATCAATATCCCCTCAGTTAGCAAGATACACACGGGCACTCACCTATAGCTGGGCCGCATTCTTCGGCATTCAAATTCCGATCTGGTTTGGTTTATTTTTCGTATTGTCGACACAGCTATGGAGCGAACTGGTCTCGCTGGTCCCGCCTGTATTAATGGTCGCTCTATTTGTTATCGATTTAACAGCACGGCAAATCCTGTTGCCTTACGAAGACCGCAAGGATTCCCTACTGCGAACGATTAGAGCGCTCATCAAGCATCGAAACAACCTGAAACAAGCAGTTGCCAAATGAGCTCGCCACTTATCTGCCATAAATCAGGTGCCGAGCCGATTGCTTATTACCATGGGCAAATCATTAGCGCAGGACAATACTTATCAGACGTTTTACAGCTATCGAAAAATCTGCCAAGCGGATCGCATGTACTCAATATTGCTAACAATCGTTATGCGTTCATGGTTGGGCTTGGCGCCTCAATCATTCAAAACAAAATATCTCTGCTGCCATCTGCAGTCACTTTAGATACCATCGAGCAATTAGGGAAGTTTGCACCAGATTTTTTCGTCATTTCGGATCAAGAGCCACCGCTTGGGCTTACTGCCTATATTGATCCCACACAGCATATTGGCACTGGCACAGCGACATTCGACGTGCCACTCATTGATGACAACCAAACGATCGCCTATGTATTTACATCAGGCAGCACCGGTACGCCAGTTCCACACCCCAAGCACTGGGGCTCCCTCGTAAAAAACATCGAAATCACAAGTGACCAATTAAATTTACCTCAAGATTGCAGCATTATTGGCACGACCCCAAGCCAGCATATGTACGGTTTCGAATCGAACATCCTGCTCTCGCTACTTAATGGATCAACCCTTTACGATAAAAAGCCATTCTTCCCAGCAGACATCGTTAATGCGCTGAATGAAGCATCGTCACCCGTAGCGCTTGTTACAACACCTTTTCATCTCGAAACATTACTCAACGCAGAAATTGACTTACCGCAAGTAGCACGTGTTGTTTGTGCCACCGCCCCTTTAACTGTTGAGTTAGCCGAACGTACCGAAGCAACTATGGGCTGCGAATTGAGTGAGATTTATGGTTCCACAGAAACTGGCCAAATCGCCGTTCGCCGCACAGCCATGACTGACAAGTGGACACTGGTGGATGGTGTTGAAATATCGCTGCAGGAAGATCGCTTCTTAGCCTCAGGTGGGCATTTATCATCACCCGTCCCACTCTCTGATGCTTTAGAACTCACCGGCAACAATAGTTTTCGCCTATTAGGGCGCAGCAGTGATATGGTCAACATCGCAGGGAAGCGTACTTCGCTGAGCCATCTGAACAATATGCTCAAACGCATACCAGAAATTGACGATGCCATTTTCTTCATTCCCAGCAATCAGACTGGATCACAGGCGCGGCTAGCACTGCTTCATACAAGCCAATCCCTGGATAACCATGCGATACGGAATGCATTGCGGCGCTATATAGACCCGGTCTTCTTACCAAGATTTTTGATTCAAACGACTGCGATACCCAGAAACCCTACAGGCAAAGTACTGCAATCCTCGTTGGACATACTTTTTAACAGCAGCAGGGCAACGAAATGATTTGCGTGGACATTCCTGTAGATCACCCGGCATTTACTGGCCACTTTCCGGGCCACCCTATCCTGCCTGGTGTTTGCATTCTTAACTACGTCACCGTTGCATTCCAAAAGCCAAGCCAGGGCTTCCGGAGCGCCAAATTCCTCAAGCCTGTACGTCCTGGAGAGACACTCCAGATTACATTTGGCGACATTAAACGTGGCGCCTATAGCTTTATGGTTAAGGTAGCCGATAGTATTGTCTGCGAGGGGCAGATCATCCCTGTTGCTGATAATGACTAAGCCTTCGTCACCAGTCTGGAAAGACCGACCCGAAAAGGGCAGCCCCTTTCTTATTGGCTTACTGGCCAAAGCATCCTTATTCTTTGGCCGTCGCCTTACCCGACCGGTCATTTATTGCGTCGCATTCTTTTATGTCTGCTTCGCCAAAACAGCAAGGCACGCCAGTCATGCATACCTTAGCCGCGTATTAAATCGGCCGCCAGGCGCTTTAGAGATTTATAAGCACTTTTTATATTTTTCATCAGTCACACATGATCGGCTTTATCTATTAGCCGGTGGTTTTGATTCCTTCGAAATTACCATTCATGGCCAAAGCGAGATTGATACAGCATTGGCAAAAAAATCCGGCGTTATGCTCTATGGCGCCCATTTCGGTAGTTTTGAAGCTGTGCGCTATACGGGAAACAACCGGCCGGATCTGAAGATTTCCATACTAATGTATGAAAAGAACAGTGAAAAACTAGCCAAGATATTCCACAAGATCTCACCAGATCTGGCTAATGTCATTATTCCACTTGGCTCCATTCAAACAATGTTGACTGTGCGAGAGCGCTTGTCGGAAGGCCATATGGTTGGCATTCTGGCGGACCGGTCCGTAAACAATGAGCCAGGGATCAAACGCGAGTTTCTTGGTGCACCCGCAATCTTCCCGCTGGCACCATTCAGACTACCCAAGCTATTTGCTTCACCCATCTGCTTCATTGCCGGCATTTATGAAGGTGGCAATCGGTACCGGATATTTTTTCGCGACTTGAATCCGGAAAGAGCACTGCTGTCGCCAGAGTCGATTCTCGTACGCTATGCAGATGCGCTGGAAGAACTTTGTCTGGCCAAACCTTACAACTGGTTCAATTTTTATGATTTCTGGGAATGCAATGAAGCTGCATAAATACTTAGGTTTGCTGCTTTCTCTGCTATCGTTCCCAGCCCTTGCCTGGGATGTATCAGACCTGATGAAGACACTTGCTTCAAACCCTGGCGGAAAAGCGACTTTCATCGAAAAGCGCCAACTGGCGATACTGGATAAGCCACTGGTCATGACTGGAGATCTTGTCTACGCCCCGCCTGCTTATCTTGAAAAGAAAGTCATAACGCCTAAATCAGAGGTTTTAATTCTGGATGGCGACCGCCTCAAGTATGAAACCGCTGGGAAAAAAGCATCTATCAACATCAATACACAGCCTGAACTTGTTGGATTCATAGATAGCATTCGCGGAACGCTCACTGGCAACCAGAAAAAACTTGAAGACAACTATGTATTAAGCCTCAGCGGCACACCCAAACGTTGGACCCTGATTCTTTTGCCAAATGACCAACAGATCGCTAAATTTGTGTCCAAGATAACAATCTCGGGGCATGACGATAAAGTAACAACCATCGAATACTTGCAAGCGGATGGGGATAAATCTGTCATGACTATCCAGCCTGTCAATTGATCATGTCCAAGAGATTGCACATCCTTATATGGCTTTGTGCCATCGCAGTTGCGGCTCTTGCCGTATTACGTGCCAACTATGTGGCAGACATGTCTGCGTTTTTGCCGGCAAACCCAACCACCAATCAAAGCATTCTCATTGAGCAGCTTACTCATGGATCGCTCTCTCGCACGATTCTTATCGGCATTGAAAGCGCGCCCAGTGAAACGCTTGCAAAGGCTTCGCAAGAATTAACGTCTGCCATGCAGTCTAGCCAACGCTTCAGTATTGTTCAAAATGGCAATCCTGAAAGCACCCGTAAAGACCAGGCGTTTATATTTAACAACCGATATCTGCTAAGCCCGACAACCATTGAGCACTTTTCCGAACAAGGCTTACACAACGCAATTTCTGAAACAATTGATCTTCTTGGCTCGCCGCTGGGATTAATGATCAAAAAAATATTTCCACAAGACCCAACTGGTGAACTGATCTCCATTATTAACAATCTCGGATTCACTAACCAAATCGAGAGCGCGCACGGTGTTTGGGTGGTAAACGATAGTCAGCGCGCACTTGTACTCGCGCAGACGAATGCTGCCGGTACAGATACCGATCACCAGGAAGCTGCCGTCCACTTTATACGTGAACAGTTTGATCTCATCCAGAAATCATTAGGTACCAACCTCACCCTGAAAATGGCCGGCTCCCCTGTGTTCTCAGTCAATGCGCGAGAAACCATCCACTCACAGGTGCTCACTTTTTCTATTCTAGGGCTCACCGCAATCAGTTGTCTCTTTCTATGGGTTTTCCGCTCCATCAAAACTTTTGCCCTTGGCACGCTGCCGATACTTTCAGGCATTCTTTGCGGCATCACAGCGGTAAGTCTCTGTTTTAGCACCGTGCATGCCATCACAATCGGCTTTGGTTCTACGCTGATAGGTGAAGCTGTTGACTATTCCATCTACTATTTCGCACAAGCCCAGAAAAAGGATTCGGATTGGAAACAACGGTTTTGGCCAACAATACGACTAGGCACACTCACTTCCATCATCGGTTTTCTAGCACTCTTAACGACTGAGTTCCCCGGTCTGGCACAACTGAGTGTCTTCACAATTGCAGGACTTTCCGCCGCGGTGCTTGTTACACGATATGTTTTGCCTGCATTGCATAGCCCAAACCTAAATGACCGCACGTTAAGCACTATTGGCAATGCAGTCATCCGTTACTTGCCTACGGTAGCCAATCTTCGCTATGTAGGCTATCTATTCGCCCTCCTGATGATTGTTCCGTTCCTGTCTGGCATGGTCAAATGGAGCAACCAGGTTTCAGATCTGAGCCCTATTTCGAAGGCTGATAAAGCGCTGGATCTTGAGTTGCGGTCGGACCTCGGGGCTGGCGGCGCACGCCACATCATCGTGATGAAAGCAGCCACTGAAGATGCAGCCTTAGAAGCAAGCGAACGCGTTGCTTCGCTCATATCCCCATTACAAGAAGAAGGCCTTATTGCAGGATTTGATGCCCCTTCCAAACTACTGCCGAGCCGAGCTACCCAAAGCCAACGTAGAGATGCCATACCCTCATTAAACGTTCTCGAAAATCGACTCAACAGGGCAATCCAGGATCTACCCGTTAAAAGCAAGACATTGCAGCCATTCGTTACCGATGCAGAAGCAACACACAACGCACCATGGATTGAACAAAGCAGCTTTGCAGGCACTTCTCTTAACGAGGTGATCAAATCACTTCTTTATCCGGTGGGTGACAAGTGGGTTGCTATTGGCATTATCAAAGACACCCCAGAAGCACCGCTTGATTCACAACGCATCAAAGCGCTCTTGGAAATAACTCCTCAGCTGGATGCGCAATACGTCGACTTGCTTAATGAAAGCAATCAGATGTACGAACAGTATGTCTCAGGCACCTTAAGCAGCTGCCTATTCGGAGTTCTGGGAATTTTTATACTGCTAACTGTAGCGCTCCGATCTATACGTGCTGCCATTCGTATCATGGCACCATTGGTTCTCTCATCCGTCGTCGTGGCAGGCGCACTCGGCCTGGCCGGGGTTAATCTCACCTTATTACACGCGGTTGGGTTTCTATTGATTTTCGCCATCGGCTCCAATTACGCGCTTTTGGTGCAAAACCATCAGGGCGAGATCGACCCGATAACCATCGCTTCGCTTATCGTGGCCTGCATTGCAACCATGTTCGGTTTCGGCGTACTGGCATTCACCGAAGTACCGGTACTTAAAGCCATCGGCCAAACAGTCGGGCCCGGCGCCCTTTTGTCCCTGTTTTTCGCACTGTCAATGGCAGCAAGCAGCCCGAAGATCAAACCGGATGCGATTAGGTAGAATCCTGTAAATCACGGAGCTTTGATTGAAACCTATCTTTATCGATTCGTACACAGCAACTACCTGCGTCGGCCCGGGGAATAATGCACTGCTACGTGCATTACAGTCTGGCAATGCAGGTTTAGTACCTTGTGACTTTGATAACGTATCGCTTGATACATGGATCGGAAAAGTCGGCACTTTAGATACAGATTTTTCCGAGCTTCCGAAAAATTTAGATTCGTTTGACTGTAGAAATAATCGCCTGGCATTTCTAGGTCTGCAACAAGATGGATTCGATGAGCGTATCCGTGAAACCGTCCTGAACGTTGGCAAGCAACGTATTGGGATTTTTTTAGGCACTAGTACCTCTGCTATCTACGATACTGAGCTCGCTTACCGTAATGTCGATTCAACGACAGGCAAATTCATCAAACCTATTAATTACTCTGGATCGCACAGCGTTTCTTCCCTTTGCAACTTTGTCCGTGCTGTGTACGACATCCAGGGGCCTGGGTTTGTTATCTCTACAGCATGCTCTTCTTCTGCCAAAGTATTCGCAGCTGCCCAGCGCTTTATGGCACTGGGCCTTATCGATGCGGCTCTTGTCGGCGGCGTCGATTCGCTTTGCCTAACCACACTATACGGTTTCAATTCATTACAGCTAACCTCCGAAAAGCCCTGCCGCCCCTATGACCGTGACCGCAACGGCATCTCCATCGGTGAAGCAGCAGCATTTGCTCTACTGACTAAACAGCAGAGTTCTGATTTGGCGCTCTTGGGTTATGGCGAATCAAGTGATGCATATCATATGTCTTCCCCGCATCCCGATGGCCTTGGTGCCAAGCAAGCAATGGAAGCAGCCTTAAACAGCGCAGGCTTGACCTCTAACAACATTGACTACATCAACCTACATGGCACATCCACACCCAGCAACGACCGTGCCGAAGGCATAGCAGTCAACAATGTGTTTGGTGAAAGTGTTCCGTGCAGCTCCACTAAAGGCATTACCGGACACACACTGGGTGCAGCCGGTGCTGTTGAAGCGATCACTTGTTTCGAGGCATTACGACAAGGGTTTATTCCTGGAAGTGTCGGCACAGAAATGCTTGATCCGACGATCCATCTGAACTATCAAATGGCATCTACAAGCAGCCCTGTTAAGCGGGTATTGAGCAACTCTTTTGGCTTCGGCGGTAGTAACTGCAGCCTGATTTTCGGAATCAACCCATGACGACAGACAACATCTTTGATATTGTCATCCTGGGTATAGGTGCTGTTGGACCTGGCTTTTCTAATTGGCCTGAGTTGCAGACTCAACTTAAAGAGGGCTCCCAATCAGAGTCAATCAAGACTCAATTGCCTAGCCCAGAAATACTACCGCCCGCTGAACGCCGGCGTGCTAGCTCGATTGTCAAAGCAGGCTTAAGTGTCGGACTTGAAGCATGCAACGATGCAAGATTAGATCCACGTGAACTTTTAACTGTATTTACCTCATCGGGAGCGGACGGCGCAAATTGTGAAGCTATTTGTGCACAGCTAGCCACGGATGACCGACTTATTTCACCAACACGTTTTCATAACTCAGTGCACAACACGGTAGCTGGATACTGGGGCATCGCCACGGGTTGCATGCGTCCATCTCAGGTTATATCTGCCGAAGACGGTAGTTTCGCAGCTGGATTACTAGAGGCAGCCATCGAAGCCACCCATAGTGATGAGCCCTGTTTATTAGTCTGCTACGACACCAGTTACCCGGGGGCATTACATCATGTACGTCCGATCAGTGATACTGCAGCTATTGCCCTTATTGTTGCGAAACCCGGAAAACTTAAGGGCAAGTACCCCACTATTCAACTGAAACTAGACAACACAAGCAATGTCGAAATCCCTGCTGAGTCGATCCCTACGTTAAATGCCTTACCGCTACTAAATAGCATTGCGCGCGACACCACCGATTGGGTTTCTATCTGTTTTCAGAATAACTGTGTGCTTTCGGTAAAAACCTCATCATGAAAACACGTGCATGGCTACTGGAAAACCTGCCCCATCAAGGCAAGATGAATCTGCTTGATGCAGTAGTGTCCTGGGACGCAGACCAAATTCACTGTGTAACCTCTAGTCATCTTGATCCCAACAACCCGCTTTCCGAAAATGGTTCTCTAGGCGCAAGCGCGGCAATTGAATACGCAGCGCAAGCAATGGCTGCGCATGGAAGGCTGACCACACCCGCTACAAATGCACCACGTCAGGGCTATATCGCCGGCATTCGAGACGCCCACTTTCATGTAAATACATTCAATCAGACCAGCCCACAGATTGATATCCAGGCAACGCGTCTCATGGGCGATGATGACAATGTTATTTATCAATTCACCGTATCTGATCAGGGCATCAGTCTGGTGACTGGCCGTGCAACCGTTATTCTTGATCGAAACAAAACAATCAGTCTATGAAAATTGCATTAATTACTGGCGGCTCGGGTGGCATCGGTGCTGCCATCGCAGAAGCACTTTCACAAGCAGGCCTGCATGTGATTGTTCATGCCAATAGCAACTCTGACCAGGCAAATTTCATCGTCACCCGCATTCGTGAAAACGGTGGGTCAGCAGAATCTGTTTGCTTTGATCTGCTAGATCAAAGCGCCGTACAAACATTCATTGATCATCAGCTCGACCGCGGTGGCATTGATATTTTAGTCAACAATGCCGGTATTCATGATGATGCAGTCTTTCCGGGAATGTCTACAAATCAATGGCATCGCGTCATTGATGTGAATCTCGATGGTTTTTTTAATATCACCCAACCACTCGTTATGCCAATGATCCGCAAGCGGTGGGGCCGGATTGTGAACATAAGCTCGATATCCGGCATCACAGGCAATCGTGGCCAGGTGAATTATTCCGCCGCAAAAGGGGCTATTCATGCAGCGACCAAAGCCTTATCGCTTGAAGTAGCCAGTCGCGGCATTACAGTTAACGCTGTTGCTCCGGGAATCATCAGCACCCCCATGACAGAAGGTATATTCAATCCCGAAGCCATTAAGAGCATGGTTCCAATGAACCGTGCAGGAACTCCAGAGGAAGTAGCAGACCTCGTAGCCTTTCTTGTCTCTGAAAAAGCTGCTTACATTACTGGGCAGATCATTTCTATTAATGGCGGCATGATCTGATGACCGTCCATCAGGCAGAATTGCTGCTCTTCTTTACCCTCCTCCAGCTAGCCATCATCGTAATGGCCGGCCGAGTAGGTGGTGCATTAGCACTCAAGATTGGACAATCTGCTGTTGTTGGGGAAATCATTCTCGGCATACTGCTCGGACCATCCTTGTTCGGAATGGTTACGCCCGACTTATTCGAATGGGTATTTCGTTCGACCCCACCGGGGCCGCTATCCATGCTGTCTCAAATTGGCCTCATCTTCTTAATGTTTCAAATTGGCCAGGAATTCGATTTTTCACACCTTAAGATATCGCGGCACCGGAACACGATGATTTCTGTAGCCATTGCCAGCATGATCGCGCCATTTATGCTGGGATTTGTCTTTGGCTACCTTGCCGCACCAATTCTTTCTCCAGACGCCAACCAATTTGGCTCAGCATTATTTGTAGGAACAGCATTTTCTATCACTGCGCTACCCATACTGGGGCGCATCATGATCGAATTTGGCATCACCAACACGGCTGTGGGTGTTATTGCTATTAGCGCTGCGGCTATAAATGATGTGATTGGGTGGGTACTCCTGGCTTTAGTTAGCGCCTTAACCATATCGGCCTTTAGCCCAGAATCCCTCGGCTCGATTATTTTGTCGATTACGATTTATATCGCTGTTTGCTGGTTAGCCATTAGACCCCTCATGAAATGGCTTATCCAAAGACTTGGCACGTCTACTGAGCCGCTCACTGGCAACGTCCTTGGCGCCATGATCGTTTTAATTTTTTTATCCGCCATGACGACCTACAAAATTGGCATTTTCGCGATTTTTGGCGGATTCATGCTTGGCGTACTTGTGCATGATGAACCCGCTTTTGTTTCAGCATGGCGGAAAAAAGTCGGCGGCTTTGTCACTGTCTTTTTTCTACCGATCTTCTTTACATATACCGGGTTGCGAACAAGTATCGGCAACCTAGATACCCTTGAATTATGGGGCTGGTGTCTGCTGCTTATTGCCCTAGCCACATTAGGCAAATTTGGCGCCTCCTATTGCGCCGCCCGCATTAACGGACTTAGCAAAAATGAAGCTACCGTTATTGGTGTGATGATGAACACCCGGGCACTCATGGAGCTCATTGTCATTAACATCGGACTTGATCTTGGTGTTATTTCACCCACTGTGTTCACCATGCTCGTGATTATGGCGATTTTCAGTACCGTTATTACGACGCCCGTTCTTCGCAAAAAACTGCCCTCTATTGGATTAGGCACGTGACTCAACCCCGGTCTACTCGTTGGAAACCGAATACCATCATTAAAGCCAGCGTATGGGCACATGGCTTTGCTGGAATCGGCTTCATTGTCGATCCCTCATCCGCATTGCTCTGGCTTGCCATATTGGCCGCTAATCATGGTGTCCTCACCATAGGCGGCTTACTACCCAGGGCTAAACTACTTGGACCTAACATTACCCGCCTGCCACAGGCAGCCATTGCCAAACGTCAGATTGCACTTACCTTTGATGATGGCCCGGATCCAGTTGTTACGCCTCAAATTCTAGATATTCTTGAGAATCACCAAGCTAAAGCTACCTTCTTCTGCATTGGGTACCGTGCAGAACAGCACCCGGAGCTTATAAAGCAGATGGTGCACCAAGGACATCAAGTTGAAAACCACAGCTATAGCCACCACACAACCTTCGCACTCCACGGCACCAAGGGCATCACCAAGGAAATTACACGTGCCCATGAGGCGCTTAGCCAATTAACCGGTAAGCCTCCCCGTTTCTTCAGGCCAATAGCCGGTATCCGCAATCCATTGCTTGACCCGGTATTAAGCAAGCTTGGCATCCGCCTTGTGTCATGGACGCACCGTGGTTTCGACACACGATTTAACAATCCAAATCGCTTGTATCGCTGGCTAAAAAAAGGGCTCTCTGCCGGCCATATTATTCTGATGCACGATGGGAACTCAGCGCATACTCATGATGGTGTTGCAGTCTCCGTAGCTTGTCTTCCCGCTGTTCTTCAAAGCATTGCTGATGCTGGCCTCACAACTGTAACGCTTGACGAGGCCTTTCAGTGACCGGTATGAGCATAACTTCACCGCCTACACTGATGCAACGTATCAAGCGACTCATGCCGCTTAAGGCCGTGGGTACCACCCTGTTTATTTACCTATTTTTTCGTGGCTACTTCTGGGTGATGGAAAACCCCAATGCAACACCTTTCACCGTACCCACCACAACTATCGATGAACTGATTCCATTTAGTATCGTAGGGCTGCCTATCTACCTATCCTTATGGATATACGTCTCACTCGTTCCTGCACTACTTAATAGCTTACGTGCGTTGCTCAATTACGGATTGTGGATCACGTTGATGTGCGTGGCCTGCCTCGCCTTTTTCTGGTTCCTCCCAACAGCAACACCCCCTGCCGAAATCGACCTAGAACGCTATCCATCCATGGCATTTCTACGAGTCGATACAGGCCTTAATGCATTCCCATCATTACATGTTGCATCTGCTGTCTTCACCTCAGCGTGGCTTACTATTTTGCTACGGAAGGTTAATGCACCCGGTTATATCCATGCATTAAATCTCATCTATTGCCTGTTCATCATCTGGTCGACAATGGCCGTAAGACAGCACGTATTCTGGGATGCTGTTTCGGGCACACTAATCGGCCTGGTTTTTGCGAGTGTTTCTATACGTTATATGACTCGCAAGCTGCCTGATAACGACATCTGAATCGGTAGCACCACACCTACCTAAACTGCTCGTATTTTCTGTAGGCAATTACCGGTAGACGCAATACCATACCTATCACCAAACGTGTGTGCATCCAGGTGAGCAGCTTATTGTCACGGAAGTACTGAAAGTGTGACACCCCACCATCTTCCTTGGAAAAATAGCGGACGGGTGCTATCACGTTAATCGGACGTACGCCTGCCCAGCATAGACGCACTGCCGCTTCAGGGTCGAAGTCAAAACGGCGCATCCATCTCGTGCTTTCCATGACTTTGCGCAGAGGCTCGATGGGGTAAACCCGAAACCCGAACAGGGAATCACCAATGCCCGTCCAGAATGTTTCAAGGTTAGCCCACCAGTTTGAGATTTTTCGACCTTTAACTCTCAGGCTCGGCGCATCAGCGCCAAAGTCGGGCGCTCCTAACACCATAGCCCTAGGGTTAGCTACAGAGACCGCCATAAACTCAGGAATTTTTGATGCAGGGTGCTGGCCATCTGAATCCATCGTCAAGACATGGGTAAAACCAGCACGCTCTGCCAACTTTATACCTTCCAGAACCGCTGCCCCCTTGCCCATATTAGTTGGCAATGCAACAACATGTAGCCCGGGCTCAGAATCTGCCAGCGTCACTAAAGTTGCCTTGCTACCATCAGTGCTACCATCAACCACAACCCATACCGGCGACCAATACTTAAGCGCTTCCAGCACGGTTGTTTTAACTTTTTCACCCGGGTTGTAGCTTGGGATGAGCACTAAATGGCTTTTAGACGCGTTCATGATAGATGGCTGTTAAAGTAAGACTCAAGTTCTTTAGTCATAGCGCCGTAGTCTGTTGAAGGCATAAAGACCTCCCCAACCATCAGCGAAATTGTCATTGGCAAACTTGGCAGTGCGCTTAATTTGCGATGCTTGCCTAGGAACGGTTGGTCATAACGCAAAACAAAAGTTCTGATGGGCAGGTTCAAACGGGATGCTAGCAAGGCCGGGCTCTGGTTCAGTGAAATATGACCATGCCCTGATGTCCGAGTCCCCTCGGGGAAAAGCAACAAATTCGCTTCTTCGCCCACGGCTTCTTTGGCATAGGCAAGCAAGCTAAATGGATCGGCATTGCGGACAAACCCAGCCAATCTTGCTGCGGCGCCTAACAATGGGTTCTCCAACAAAGATGCCTTCATCACGCAAATTGTGTTTGGTACTCTCGCCAGAAAAATTACCGCATCCAGTAAGGATGGGTGATTCGCAATAAGAATGCTTGCGCCCTTGAGATCAATACCAGATTCAAGATTCAACTTGAAGCGGCATCCGCAAAATGCTGTGAGAAAGGAAAGGTAAAAGGCAAGCCCCATCCGAATAACCAACCGGCCCAACAGATGCCCTGCCCGCTTTGGTAACACCGTGTGAAAAACAAAAGCAAACGGCAGCCAGATTGCACATAAGACAGCGAGCATCCCGAATCCCAACAATAGGGCAATCGGAGCGTAAGCTAGCCAAAACGCTCTGATGACTTTATGCAAAACAGCCACTCGCTTCAATCTCGACTAACAAATCACTTCGGCATATGTCGCCAAGCACATAATGTACGTTCAACGGTATCGAACACCCTGTGAAGAATTCAGTGAAGCCCTTCTTCACACTCAAATAATCGCGTTCGTTCCGAACATATACGCGGTAGAACATGTCTTGTATCGAGAAAGGCGATACGGCCAGTTTCTCTGCTTCGGCAACGACCAGTTTAATATTTTCAAGCGAAGTCATTGTTTGGGCCAAAGGGTTATCAGCATGCAACGATTCGTGACCCACAATACTGGCAGTACCTGACACGAGCAGCAACTTGGCTTCTCCCGCATCAATCAATCCCGCCCTTGAAAAGGAAGGGCTTTTAGGCCCATAGCATTCCGGATACTTAAAGGCACTGATCTGTCGGGGGTTCTCGATAAGCTGCGGTTGTTGTGTGCCAGCAATAAAGGCCACTGACAAACCACCTTTGCGCACACCAATTGCAGACGCGGCAGGCAAGCCCGTTGCGAGCAGATCATCTGCTAAATGGTACGCACGTTGCCGACCAACATTAAACGCCCGATAACGCTCAAGCCCCGATGTTAATTCGTTAATGTCACGGAAATAATTCCATAACCGCCACAAATGGTGGCTCCCTAAAGATCTGACGAACTGCAATATCTCAACGTAAGCCAAATAGGTCAATTCCTCTAGATCTGCACCTAAAGGCTCAGACAACGAGATATACCCGAACACAGTCGTGCCAGCTCTTACAAACCGGATGTTTTCAACCTGCTCAAACGTCGTTGACGGTCCAGACAGCCAGATTTCGCAGCCAGAATCTTTTGAAGCGCCTAAAACAGGCATCTCGAGCGGCATCACCCCATCGGGCAGTACTTCAGAACAAGACCCTTCGCCAAAATAAAACCCGCCAGCTTTCGTAGCGGATAAGACACGCGACTCCACCCATGAAATGCTTATGGGCAACCTTACAGGCGCGTCATTCGGTAACTGCATCCGATTAACTTATTTCAGTTACTGGGCGAATATTGATCTTTCGCCGTTTCCAGGCCGTAACCGTACGCTTAAAATTAGCCAGCGAAGCCGTGTAATAAATGCACTTAAATAGAAAGATCGACTTCCAGATAGGCGTCTTTCCGAAAATATCACCGGCTAGTACAGAAAGAATGGCCTCTTTAATACGGAAGATATTTCTGGGATTCATAAACAAATCGCGCAATGTCGGATTCGTAACGCGATAAATAAACCAGGAAAACTCTTTAGGGCCATGCTTCATGGCCTTATCGAATTTGGCCAATGCTTTTTCGGCCATGGCTGGATTGCTAAGGCAGGTATCAATAGCCTCCGCACCAATCACACCACTATTCATGGCCAACAGGACGCCGGAAGAGAACACCGGGTCTATAAATGCATAGGCATCGCCAAGCATCACATAGTTTTTGCCATGACACCGTTCTGAAACATAAGAAAAGTTCCCTGTAGCCTCCGCTTCAGAAACCATCACTGCTTCAGTCATTTTCGCTTGCAGCAATGGGCACATGGCAATGCCATCCAGTAGGAACTGCTCAAGTGAGCGTTGCGCCTTGGTTTTCATGAAATAGGGCCAGGTCACCATACCAATGCTGGTCGTGCCGTCTGCCAATGGAATAAACCAGAACCAACCATGTTCAAACCAGAATATGGCGATATTGCCTTCATCCGCGCCTTCATTTCTCACCACGCCCGTGAAGTGCGCATAAACCGCTGAGCTGTTGTGCTTCGGGTTCTTATGCTTAATCTGCAACTTATTGGCAAGTAGCGTATCTCGACCGGAGGCATCAACCACAAACTTGGCGTGCCATGTCTCTCTGCGACCATCCGCATGCTCAGCCTCAACCTCAGACTGCCCACGAACGTTCAGACTAACTGCCTTAACCCGGCAGTCTTCAATCACCTTAACGCCTTTGGCTTCGGCATTGCGGATCAGAATTTCATCAAACTCTGAACGGCGCACCTGAAACGCGCTGGGCATAGACTTATCCCAGGCATCCGCAAAGTAAAAGCGTTGTTGGTGGCCGTGCCATGGCGAATTGAATTCCGCCGCATTTTTAACCATGCCCACTTTAGCGACTTGCTCAGTCACACCCAGCAAATCAAAGATCGGCAGATTAGCCGGCAGCAGAGACTCGCCAATATGAAAACGCGGATGACGCGACTTTTCAATCAGCGTCACCTTGTAGCCCTTTTGGGCCAACAAAGGGGCTACAGTTGAGCCAGCAGGCCCACCGCCAATAACTAAAACATCACAAATGCTGTTCATTTCAAAATTCATTTGTTGAGTATCTTTGATTTCTGGATGTCATACTCTTTAGCTGTAATGAGGCCTTCATCTTTCATCTTCTTCAACTCCGATAGCTTGGAATAATTTGATCCTTGGCTCATATTGGGAGTTTCCGTACGGCTTTCTTGTGATTTATCTTTGCAGACGAAAATCAATTCGCTCCTAGGGAAGTTACCTAGAATCTGCAAAGAAGGCGATCGTCTTTCTTGAAGAATTTTGAGTTGCTTACCTTGGTCTTTACAAAACTTTTCTGCGCGTGATTCAGCGTTCGAACGGACTGCCGACTGAGGAACAAAGCCAGTTGATCCTTGTGAAAACACTCTGTACTGCTCCAAACCAGAGCTATCACTATCTACAACAGTCGTATCGCCTTTATAAACAGCGTCATCAAATGGAGACTGGCTTTCACTTACCTTTTGAATTGGCATAGCACTAGAACAGCCAGCGAGCACCCCAACAACAAACAGAAAAACAATCTTTTTATTCGTCATAGTTTTCATATTTTCTCTCATGTTGTTTATTTTGCTGAGAAGTTTGACTGTATTTTTTCTTTCAAGGCTTTAATCCAATTGTTATAAATTCCGTGGATTAATGGCGTACCTTTAGGATAGCGCTTTGCCGCACCAGTTTGTACCGGTTCATAACTTTCATATTGGTCTGAAATTCTGTATTTCAGATTTTTACTGCTCTCATACACAATCGAAAAGCTTTGCTGTGTGTAGTCAACATTGACTGTCGCTATGTGTTTGTTTTTGTACTCATACGTTGCAACAACCGGTCCAGACTGACCGTCTGCCACTTTCCAGCCAGAATCGGTCGCTGAGTCTGCAATGACCTTCCGCACTTCACGCAAAGGCAAAACTTTTCCCGACTTAGTAACGATTGGCACATTCTCATACTGAACCATTGCCACAGGATCTGGTCCGTTGACAGATCTACAGCCAAGCAACGTTAGGGTCAGCAACAGCGCACAACCAAATTTTTTCATTTCAGCCCTTTCTTGCCATTAACCACTTTGGCAACTTAGTCTCACTTAGTCAGCTTTTTAGCGGGAGTCTTTTGCTCCGGTTGTTGAGGTGCTCCCCCCGGGAAAAGCAAATCGACTAATTCGTTAATTTTCGATTCAGCCTGTATAAACTTACCCATATTGGCTCCCCCACTCAAAGAGCTATAGACAGCGTCCCCTGCTTTTTGGCCATTTTTAAACACACTGATCTCAGCATATGCCATATACATCGCAAGATCCCATCGCCAATTTGCTGTATAGGTAGATGACACACTGCAATCAGTGATAACAGCCGATGTAGGCAGTACCTTAACAACATAATTCTTTTTCTCAAGAGCTCGCTTATACGCATCTCGAAAAGTTTCTCTAGCGTTAGAGTTATCGATGATACATATCGCATTCGTATCAAGTGGCGGCACTGGATTGACAGTTTGCGTGATAGAACAAGCTGAAAGCCCCACCATCGACAGCAAAGAAACCATGCCAATATTCGCAGTTTTCATACCGATACCTTTAATAATTTAAGTTACGTTTCTATTCTAATACCTTTTAAAGAACTATCTAATGCCGAAATCTGAACCCTGCCTCTGCGGCAGCGGCAAACCTGCCCCTGCTTGCTGCTCACTATTCCACGACGGCACAGCAGCTCCTACGGCCGAAGCGCTGATGCGCTCCCGCTATGTGGCTTATGCCCTTGGATTAGCGCCCTACCTTCTAGCAACGTGGCACCCATCAACCCGCCCCGCCGAACTAAATCTTGATGAAGATCCATCCCGTTGGCTTGGGCTTACGATCAAACGCCATGAACAGAGGGATGATGACCACGCCATTGTGGAATTCATTGCTCGCTACAAAGTTGGCGGCCGAGCCTATCGCCTGTATGAAACCAGCCGATTTGTACGCGAAGATGGTCGCTGGTTTTATATCGATGGCGACATTAAGGATCAGTAGAAAACTATCATTACTTTATGAGAGCATTCGTACTAAGCCCATGTGGCCACAAATCAACTGCCTAAAGGAATTGCCATGAACATCAAGACTACCCTACTGTGTGTTGCTGCAATCTCTACCCTCGCCGCCTGTGCCACGCCAACTGAACTGCGCGGTCGCCAGGTGACTTTTGCTGCGTCGAGCCTTACGCCTAACGCACAGCAAACACTGAACTGCGTCGCCAAGGGTTGGCAGCAAGCAACCCAACAGCCAGTTACCGTTAGCAAGTTCGACAATGGTTACACCGCTGTTGCTGAATCAAAAACCTTGTTCGGCACTAACACCGATTTCGTGATCGATTCTGGCAATGCCCGTACCGGCGGTGCTGTATTCCAGCTGTGGTCCACCATGAGCAAGGACTCTACAGACAAGCTGATTGCCATCATTCAGCCTTGCCTCTGATTCAGGGGGTAGCTACAAAACAAAGTCCGCATTAGCGGGCTTTGTTTTATGTGTCAGGGTGTTACTAGAATGCGGCCAGCCCGGTTTTAATAATCAATAAGCTGACCACAATTACAAATACCCAGCGCACGAAGCCCGTGCCATGTTTGAGTGCAAGGTGACTGCCAATAAAGCTACCGGCCATATTGGTTACGGCCATCATGAGGCCAATGTGCCACCAGACGTGACCTTTCAGTGCAAAGAGTGTGATTGCGGCGATATTGGTTGCCACGTTGAGCAGCTTGGCTGAGGCAGATGCGTTCAGAAAATCGTAGCCCAGGAACCGGACAAACAGAAAGATAAAGAAGCTACCGGTGCCGGGGCCAAAGAAGCCGTCGTACCAACCGATGACTGCTCCAATCAGGCAGGCGATGATGCGCTCGTGGTTTTTATTCTGATGCGGCTTATGGGTTGCCCCCATGTCTTTCTTAGCCAGGGTGTATATCAACACCACCAGCAGAATGACCGGCATCAGCTTTCTGATGAAGTCCGGGTCTATCTGGGTAACGCTCCAGGCGCCCGCAAAGCTACCGACCAGAGCAAACAGCGCCGCAGGTAACAAAGCTCGCCAGGCCATCTGAACCCGTTTGCTGTACTGATAGGTTGCCAGTGATGTGCCCCACACGGAGGCGCACTTGTTGGTGCCCAGCAAAGTGGCCGGCGATGCCGTTGGATACGTGGCAAATAATGCCGGCACCAGAATGAGGCCGCCACCGCCAACGATAGAGTCAATCATCCCCGCAAAGAACGAGGCAAAGGAGATGAGTAATGTTTCCATGGCGGGTGTAAAAACGGCCCGCTGAGCGAGCCGTTATATGCATTAGGCCTATTAGCTTCGCGCCAGGTTCTCGAAACGAGTGTACTCGCCAAGGAAGGCCAGATTAACGGTACCCGTTGGGCCGTTACGCTGCTTACCGATGATGACTTCGGCCATGCCCTTATCGGGTGTATCCGGTTTGTAGTAATCCTCACGGTACATCATCAGGATTACGTCGGCATCTTGTTCGATAGCGCCGGACTCACGCAAGTCACTCATCATTGGGCGTTTGTCGGTGCGCTCTTCCACTTTACGTGATAGCTGCGACAAGGCGATGATGGGTACTTCAAGTTCACGTGCCAGTGCTTTGAGCGAACGCGAGATTTCGGACACTTCGGTGGCGCGGTTTTCATTCTGACGCGTCGAACCCATGAGCTGGATATAGTCGATGACAATCAGACCCAACTTGCCCACCTGGCGCTTGAGACGACGAGCACGACCACGTAGATCGGTTGGGTTCATACCACCGGTTTCATCAATGTGCATGGGGGCTTCGTGAAGCTTACCCAGTGCATACGTAAGGCGTGACCATTCATCATCAGTCAGGCGGCCTGTACGCACACGGTGTGAATCCAGACGACCGATGGAGGCCAGCATACGCATGGCAAGCTGTGTGCCGCCCATTTCCATAGAGAACACGGCAACGGGTAAGCCCACGTCTACGGCCACGTATTCGGCGATGTTCAACGCGAAGGCAGTCTTACCCATACTCGGGCGACCGGCAACGATGATGAGATCACCAGGTTGCAGGCCAGATGTTTTGCTATCCAGATCGGTAAAGCCGGTAGGTACCCCGGTAATTTCCGAAGGGTTATCGCGGTCATGCAGTTCCTGAATGCGTTCAACCACCTGCGTGAGCAGTGGGTTGATGTGCACAAAGCCCTGCTGGTTACGCGCACCCATTTCGGCAATGGCGAACACTTTCTGTTCGGCGGTATCAAGCAGCTCTTTGGCATCGCGGCCTAGCGGATTAAGCGCATCGGTGGCGATTTCATCGCCCGCTACAACCAGGTGGCGCAGTACGGCACGCTCACGCACGATTTCGGCATAGCGGCGGATGTTGGCAGCAGACGGTGTGTTGGCCGCCAGCTCGCCCAAGTAAGCCAGGCCGCCGGTTTCATCGGTGAGGCCAGCTTGTTCGATGGCTTCGGAAACGGTGACCACGTCGGCCGGGCGGCCACGCTCCAGCAGACGGGTGATCTGCTGATAAATCAGTTTGTGTTCGCTGCGATAGAAGTCTGCTTCTGTCAGCAGGTCAGTAATGCGGTCCAGCGCCTCATTGTCGAGCAGCAAGCCACCCAGCACCGATTGCTCGGCTTCGATAGAGTGCGGCGGCACGCGCAATTGGGCAATGGCCGGGTCGATGGACTTGGCCTGATTACCAAAATTGCTCTTACGGGGCGAACGGGAAAATTCTGAACTCATACGTGTAATGATACCGGCAAAAAGCAGAAAGCCCGGCACGAAGCCGGGCTTTCTTAATCCAGAAAAACCGGATTACTGAGCAGCAGCCACGTTCACAACGATGCCAACAACCACATCGGTGTGCAGACCAACTTCCAGCGGGAATTCGCCGATGGTCTTGAGTGGGCCGGTCGGCATGCGAACATCCGACTTTTCAACCTTGAAGCCTTTGGCAGCGAGTGCGTCGGCGATGTCAAAGTTAACAACCGAACCGAACAGACGGCCATCAACGCCAGCCTTACGGGCGATTTCAACAACCAAACCGTTCAGCTTTTCGCCAACAGCTTGAGCAGCAGCCAGCTTTTCAGCGGCCAGCTTTTCAAGCTCAGCACGGCGCTCGGCAAATTCTGCCAGAGCAGAAGTTGTTGCACGCTTAGCTTTACCGTTAGGGATCAGGAAGTTACGTGCGTAACCGTCCTTAACCTTAACAACATCACCCAGGTTACCCAGGTTAACGACTTTTTCGAGAAGAATAATTTGCATCGCGATTACCCGTTGTGGTTGTCAGTGAAAGGCAGCAGGGCCAGGAAGCGAGCGCGCTTGATGGCCAGGCCGAGTTGACGCTGATAACCAGCCTTGGTGCCAGTCAGACGAGCCGGCATGATCTTGGCGTTTTCAGCAATGTAGTCTTTCAGAACGTCGACATCTTTGTAGTCGATCTGTTCAACTTTTTCTGCCGAAAAACGGCAGAACTTGCGGCGCTTGAAGAGGCCACCGCCACGATTACGCTTGTTGCGATCGTCTTTCTTCTTGGTGTTGTTAGTACGTCCAGTCATGATGGATTCCTTCGAGGAAATTTACGTTTCTTGAAATTCAATGGATTCGAGATGCAGGACCAGTTGGCGACTTTTAAAACTCTTTGTAGCGAGGAAGCCTGTAGCGGTTAAGCTGGTTCCGGTCTGTGCGGCGGCAAGCTGGTGAGCCAGATTGCCAAGTGCTTTGACTGAAACTTCACAGGTGACCTGACGCTTGAGTCCGGCTTCTTGCTGTTCCGAGTGGTGCCCTAGCGATGCTTCCGTTACCGGAATGCCGGCCGGTGTGTACCGGATCGGCTGGACGCTGAGGATTTGCCCGGAGAGCTGAACCCGATTAATCGTCAATGATTCTGTTTCGTCGATTCAGCGATTAGGAAGCGGCAGCTTCGGTCGTAACCGGCTTGGCCTTCTCTTCCTTCATCATCGGCGAAGGCTCGGTGATGGCGTGCTTCTGCTTCATCGTCAGGTGACGCAGAACGGCATCATTGAACTTGAAGGCGTGCTCGAGTTCAGCCAGGGTTTCACCGTTACACTCGATGTTCATCAGAACATAATGCGCTTTGTGAACCTTGTTGATCGGGTAAGCCATTTGGCGGCGGCCCCAATCTTCCAGGCGGTGAATTACACCATTCTGGCCAGTGATCAGCGTTTTGTAACGCTCTACCATCGCCGGCACCTGCTCGGACTGATCCGGGTGGACGATGAATACGATTTCATAATTACGCATGTAGTCTCCTTTTGGCTAATACCCCCCGCCATGCGAATTCGCGGTGGGGCAAGGTGGAAAGCCCGAGATTCTATAACAGAATCAAGGTTAAAGCCAGTCTGACGCGCTAATCTCGCCGCCTTGCAGGGCTTTTTGAACCACATCGCGGTTCAGGCCTGGAGCAAAATCCTCGATAAAGTCATATTCAAAGCGGCGGAGTAGCGTGCCACGGCGAATACCAACATGGGTGGTATTCGCCGGGAATAGGTGCCGAGCCGGAATGAGGCGCAAGCCAGCGGCCTGATCCCGCAAGGGATCGAAGGCGTGTTCGGCAATAATGCCCACCCCCATGCCGACCCCGACATAGGTTTTAACGACGTCGGCATCCAGGGCATCGAGCACGATGCGCGGGGATAAGCCATGCCGTTCAAAGACCGCATCCATGCCGATCCGCCCGGCCACGCCACGCACATAAGTAATGAGCGGGTAACTGGCCAATTCAGCCAGACTGATTTCACCGGCCTTGAGGAGCGGGTGCCCCTCCTGCACCACAATGGCGTGATGCCACTGCCGGCAAGGCAAAGCCACAATACCGGGCACATCCTTCAGGGCTTCGGTGGCAATCGCCAGATCGACGTCCCCGCGCATGAGCCATTCGGCAAACTGGTCAGGCATGCCCTGGTGCAGCGTCAGCGTGACGTCTGGATAGCGCGACCGGAAATGCGAAATAGCCTCCGGCAAGGCGTAACGGGCCTGGGTGTGGGTTGTGGCGATGACCAGCGCGCCATGTTGGCCATGGGTGTAGTCATCTACGTAGCGCTTGAGATTCTCGGTTTCTGCCAGAATCCGGCGGGCATGTGACAGCACCTGCGCGCCCGCTTCGGTAACGCCGGTGAGGCGCTTGCCGACCCGTTCGAAAATAATGATACCCAGATCGGTTTCCAGCTGTTTGATCTGCTTGGAAACGCCGGGTTGAGAGGTGTACAGCGCTTCAGCGGCTTCCGAGACATTAAAGCCACGCTGCGCCACTTCGACCAGGTAACGGAGTTGTTGAAGGGTCATAACCAGACAACCATCCTTAATTACTAAAAGTTATAGCATTCTAACCATATATTCTTTTACGTTGGGTTGGTCGGCTGTTAGGATTGCGGCCTTAATCAATATTGCAGCGCAGCTAATGGATCTTCTCTATACCGCCTCGGGCTTTTTTGTAGGATTAATCGTCGGCATGACCGGCGTGGGCGGTGGTTCGCTGATGACCCCTTTGCTGGTGCTGCTTTTCGGGATTTCGCCCGCCACGGCGGTGGGTACCGATCTGCTTTATGCAGCGCTCACCAAATGTGGTGGCACGGTTGCCCACGGACGTAAGGGCCATGTGGATTGGGTTATTGTTAGCCGTCTGGCCGCTGGCAGCATTCCGGCTGCAACCATTACGCTTTATGTGCTGTCGCAGCTGCCCGGCCACGGTAAAGAAATCGGCCACATCATGTCGGTTGCTCTGGGTTTTGCGTTGTTTCTAACCGCTGGTGCGATTTTTTTACGCGACAAGCTATTGCGCTACGCCCGTCATCACGAAGATTCGTTTGTGCAACGCCATGTCGCCCCCATCACCATTGTCGTTGGCGTAATTCTGGGCACGCTGGTAACGATTTCATCGGTTGGCGCTGGTGCGCTAGGCGTTACCGCGCTCTTCTTCCTGTATCCACGTATTGGTACGCTGAAGATTGTTGCCAGCGATATCGCGCACGCTGTGCCACTGACCGCCGTTGCCGGTATTGGCCACTGGTACCTGGGTAGCGTCGATTTTAATCTGCTCGGCGCTCTGCTGCTCGGCTCTCTGCCCGGCATCTGGGTTGGCAGTCACATTGCCAGCAAGGTGCCGGAAAAGTTTTTGCGTAGCTTGCTTGGCACGATGCTGGTTATTATTGGCGCCAAACTCGTACTTTCCTGATTCTTATAAAACCTGTTCCATAGAGATCCACTATGTATCGTTATGATGATTACGACCGCGCACTCGTTAAAGCGCGTGTAGATCAGTTCCGTGACCAGACAGCACGCTGGCAGGCTGGTGAACTGGCCGATGAAGAGTTCCGTCCGCTGCGTCTGCAGAACGGCCTCTATATGCAACGTCATGCGCCTATGCTGCGTATTGCCGTGCCATACGCCATGATCTCTGCCGCGCAGCTGCGCGTACTGGCTGCGATTGCCCGCGAAGAAGACAAGGGCTATGCCCATTTCACGACGCGTCATAACCTGCAATACAACTGGATTCCGATGACGCGCGTGCCGGATGTGCTGGCTCGATTGGCCGAAGTGGAAATGCACGCCATTCAGACGTCAGGTAACTGTATCCGTAACGTGACCAGCGACCAGTTCTCCGGCATTGCCCCGGATGAAGTAGTGGATACCCGCCCGCTGGCTGAGATCATTCGTCAGTGGAGCACCTTCCATCCGGAATTCGCTTTCCTGCCACGCAAGTTCAAGATTGCCGTCCACGGCGCTGAGCGCGACCGTGCCGTCGTGCAAGTACACGACATCGGTTTGCACCTCTACCGTGATGACAAAGGCGACGTACTCGCCCGCGTTTGGGTGGGTGGCGGCCTAGGTCGTACGCCAATCCTGGGTGAAATCATTCACGAGGGTCTACCTTGGCGTCACCTGCTCTCCTATATGGAAGCCATCATTCGTGTCTATAACCTGGAAGGTCGACGCGACAATCCGTATAAGGCCCGTATCAAGATTCTAGTGAAGGCATTGGGCATTGAAGAGTTCCGCCGCAAGGTAGATGCCGAATGGGCAAGCCTGAAGGATGGCCCTGCCACGATTACCGATGCTGAGTTGGCTCGTGTGTCTGCTTACTTTACGGCACCCGCTTACGCCCAGCTACCGGACACTGACGCTGATTACGACGCACGTCTGGCCAGCGACAAGGCCTTTGCCCGTTGGGTACAACAGAACGTTCATGCACACCGCGTACCGGGTTATCGTGCCGTAACGCTGTCACTCAAGGCCAAGGGTCAGGCACCTGGCGATATCACTGATGCACAGATGGACGCCGTGGCCGATCTGGCCGACGCCTACAGCTTTGGTGAACTGCGTTCTTCTCACGAACAGAATCTGGTGCTATCGGATGTAGAGCTGCGCAAGCTGCCAGAACTCTTCGACAAAGCCAAAGCATTGAAGCTGGCCAGTTCGACTGTTGGTCTGCTCACCGACATCATCTGCTGCCCGGGCGGCGACTTCTGCGATCTGGCCAATGCCAAGTCGATCCCGATTGCCAAGGCGATCATGGAGCGCTTTGACGACCTGGACTATCTGCATGACATCGGTGAACTGGATCTGAACATTTCGGGTTGTATGAACGCCTGCGGTCACCATCACGTAGGCCACATCGGCGTGCTGGGTGTCGATAAGAATGATGAAGAGTGGTACCAGGTAACGATTGGTGGCCGCCAGGGTAATGACACCCGTCTGGGCAAGGTCATTGGCCCATCGTTTGCCGCTGCCGACATGCCGGATGTGGTGACCAAACTGCTCGAAACCTACGTCAGTCTGCGCGAACCGGAAGAACGTTTCGTAGACACCGTGGTACGTGTGGGCCTCGACCCGTTCAAGGTCAGCGTCTATGGCGACAAAGCTAATAAAAAGAAGGAGGCCAACAATGGCTGAGATCCTGAAAAACGGCCAGGTGCATAGCGACAGCTGGCAAGTACTGCGCCCTGAAGCCGATGCTGATCTCGGCGCTGTTAGCGTACCCGCCGGTCAGTGGCTGGTGCCGTTTGCCCTGTGGCAAACACAAAGCGCCGCACTGAAAGCGCGTAACGATATCGGTGTCTGGCTATCGCCTGAAGACGACCTCACTGCTGTTGCTGCGCAGTTTGCCGCCTGGCCACTGGTAGCCATCGACTTCCCGAAATTTACCGATGGCCGTGGTTACTCGATTGCCTGGCGACTACGTAACCACTACAAGTACACGGGCGAACTGCGCGCCATTGGCAATGTACTGGTTGACCAACTGTTCTTCATGCTGCGCGTTGGCTTCGATACGCTGGCGCTGGATCCGAAGGTTTCGCCAGAGACGGCGCTAAAGCACCTGACACCATTCCCGGATACCTATCAGGGTTCGACCGACAACCCGGAACCATTGTTCCGCCAGGTTGATCGCGTACTGGGTGGAGCCCGTTCATGAGCACTTCACCGATCTCCGGTATCGGCCAGCCTAAAGCGCCAGTGCGTCCAGCACCCGATGCCACGCTCGTCGCTGCCGTTGCAGAAAAATCTGCACTGGTGATGGCGCGTTTGAACACGATTATTGATCGTCATCCGAATGTCGTGCTGGCCAACAGCCTGGGCGCCGAAGACATGGTGCTGATGGACATGATCTGCAAAGACAATCTGCCAATCGGCATCTTTACGCTCGATACGGGTCGCTTGAATGAAGAGACCTATGCCCTCCTCGCCAAAGCGCAGCAGCAATATGATCGCGACATTGAAATCATGACGCCCGATTGCAAGCTGCTGGAACCCTGGGTGCGTGAACATGGTATCAACGGCTTTTACGATTCTGTCGACAACCGCAAAGCCTGTTGCCAGATCCGCAAACTTGAACCGCTGGCCCGCGCATTGAAAGGCAAAGACGCCTGGATTACCGGTCTGCGCGCTGCGCAATCAGTGACCCGCCAGAACATGGACTGGGAAGACTTCGATACGTTGAACAATCTGCCGAAGTTCAATCCGCTGATCGAGTGGTCTGAAAAAGAAATCTGGGCCTACATTGATCTGAACAACGTGCCGTATAACGAACTGCACGACCGCTTCTACCCATCGATCGGCTGCGCACCTTGTACGCGCGCCATTACACCGGGTGAAGATGTGCGTGCCGGCCGCTGGTGGTGGGAAAACCCAGAAACCAAGGAATGCGGCCTGCATAAAGCCAAATAAAGACAACTCTGTAAAATTACATCCATGTCAAAACCCGTCCCTACACTCTCTCACCTCGACTGGCTGGAAGCAGAAGCGATCCAGATCATGCGCGAGGTTGCCGGCCAATGTGAGCGCCCTGCGCTGCTTTTCTCGGGCGGCAAAGACTCGATCTGTATGCTGCGCCTAGCTGAAAAAGCCTTCCGCCCGGCTCGCTTTCCGTTTCCGCTGGTGCACATCGATACCGGCCACAACTATCCGGAAGTGATCGACTTCCGTGACCGTCGTGCCGCCGAACTGGGCGAACGCCTGATTGTGCGCTCGCTCGAAGACTCGATGAAACGCGGCACCATCGTACTCAAATCCGCCGATGAATCACGCAACCGTCACCAATCGGTGACGCTGCTGGAAACCATTGCCGAATTCGAATTCGACTGCCTGATCGGTGGCGCCCGCCGCGATGAAGAAAAGGCACGCGCCAAGGAACGCATCTTCAGTTTCCGCGATGACTTCGGCCAATGGGACCCGAAGAACCAGCGTCCGGAACTGTGGGATCTGTATAACGCCCGCGTGCACAAGGGCGAGCACATGCGCGCCTTCCCGATCTCTAACTGGACTGAGCTGGATGTCTGGCAATACATCGAGCGTGAAAAGCTCGAACTGCCATCGATCTACTTTGCCCACACCCGCCCGATCGTGCGTCGCGGTGGCGGCATTGTGCCGATCACGCATCTGACCCCAGCAAAGCCGGGCGAAGAAGTCGTGGATCTGCAAGTTCGCTTCCGCACCGTGGGCGACATCAGCTGTACCGCGCCGGTGATTAGCGATGCAGACAACATCGAAAAGATTATTACTGAAACCGCTGGCACTACGATCAGCGAACGTGGCGCAACACGTCTGGATGACCAGGCCAGTGAAGCCGCCATGGAACAACGCAAGAAAGAGGGCTACTTCTAATGACCGCCCAACAACACATTGAAGATCATGGTCTACTGCGCTTCCTCACCTGCGGCAGCGTAGATGATGGCAAGAGCACCCTCATTGGTCGCCTGCTGTTTGATACCAAAACCATCCTGGTCGACACGCTGAGCAATCTGGCGCGCACTTCGGAACGTCGCGGTCTGACCAGCGTCGATCTGTCGCTGCTGACCGATGGCCTGCAAGCCGAACGCGAACAGGGCATTACAATTGATGTGGCTTATCGCTACTTCTCGACCGGCACCCGCAAGTACATCATTGCCGATGCACCGGGTCATGAGCAATACACCCGCAACATGGTGACGGCTGCATCGACTGCCGACCTGGCGATTATTCTGGTGGATGCCCGTCGCGGCATTCTGACGCAAACGCGTCGTCACGCCAAAATCTGCCAACTGCTGGGGATTCCACAGATCGTCGTAGCCATCAACAAGATGGACCTGGTGAATTACGACGTACAAGTCTTTGCCAAGCTGCAAGAAGAATTTGCGCAAGTGGCCGCGACCATTGGTCTGGAGAAAGTGCGTTACGTGCCCATGTCTGCCCTGGAAGGCGACATGATCGTCGACCGTGGCGATTCGATGAACTGGTACGAAGGCCCGACGCTGCTGGAAATTCTGGAAACCGCACCGAATAGCCACAGCGAAACGCCAACCCATCACGAGCTGTTCCGCATGCCGGTGCAACTGGTGTGCCGCCCGCAGGACTCTGCCAATCCGGAGCTGCACGATTACCGTGGCTTCATGGGTCGCATCAGCTCGGGCGTTGTGCGCCCCGGCGATGAAGTGGTTGCGTTGCCTTCGGGTCAGCGCAGCACGGTAAGCCATGTCGAACTTGGCGGCGTTGCCCTCAACGAAGGCGTGGCCGAGCAATCGGTAACGATTCGACTAGCCGATGAAATCGACATCTCGCGTGGCGATATGATTGCGCACCCGGATACAGCGCCTCAAGTGGTGAAAGAAGCTCAGGCCATGGTCTGCTGGCTTTCTGAAACGCCGCTGGATCGTGCCCGTACCTATGCCCTGCGTCAGACTACCCGCACGGTGAAAGCCAAGATTGCGGATATTCCGTTCCGTCTGGATATCAACACACTGGCGCAAGATGCCGCGCCAACGCAATTACAGATGAATGACATCGCCACGATTAACTTGCGTCTGGCCCAGCCGATTTGCTGTGACAGCTACAAGAGCAATCGGAGTACCGGTGCGTTCATTCTGATTGACGAAGCTAGCAACAATACCGTCGGCGCAGGCATGCTGCTTTAATGCTTTAAACAGCGCTAAGAAAAAGGGCAGCCAATGGCTGCCCTTTTTCTTTACCTCATGATCTTCTAACCAATGCGACGGCGAACCGCTTCAAACAGGCAGACACCTGCTGCTACTGACACATTCAGACTATCGACGGAACCGGCCATTGGAATCTTCACGAGGGAATCACAGGTTTCACGCGTCAGACGACGCATACCGTCCCCTTCGGCACCCATGACCCAGGCAACGCCCACCGGCCATTGGGCGGTGTACAGATCTTCAGTAGCTTCACCAGCTGTGCCGACCACCCAGATGTCACGCTCTTTGAGTTCACGCAACGTACGGGCCAGATTGGTCACCATGATGTAAGGCACGGTCTCTGCCGCACCCGATGCTGCCTTCATGGCAACGTCTGTGAGCCCTACGGCACGATCTTTAGGTGCAATGACGGCATGGACACCGGCAGCATCGGCAACACGCAGGCAAGCGCCCAGGTTACGTGGGTCGGTAATGCCATCCAGTACCAGCAAAAACGGAGGTTCTTCCAAGGTGTCGAGCACATCATCAAGATGGATCGCCTTCTGCCGTGCATCCACACGGGCAACAACGCCCTGGTGGCGCGCATTAGGTGCCATACCTTCAATACGTGGTTGCTCAACGGTAACAACTCGGGCATTGGCTTGTTCTGCCAGGCGCAACAGATCTTTGACGCGTCGATCTTGCCGATTATTGTCCAGATAGATTTCTTTCACGCTTTCCGGATCGTGACGCAGACGCGCCATGATGGGATGAAAGCCATGAATCAAACGGGTATTACTGCTCATGAGATCGCTCGACGACTGCGGTTACTGGAAGTGGTTTTTGCCTTGGCCTTGGGTTGGGCGGCAGGCTTTGCACCGACGGCCTTAGGTTTGGCAGCCGCTTTGGCTGCCGGCTTTGGCGCACCGCGGGATTTTACGGCACTTGGGGCTGATGGCTTTGCTTTAGGTTTAGATTTTGTTTTGCTCTTACCCGATGCCTTGCCCGCAGGTTTGCCTGCGGAAGGCGCATGCGACCTGCTCCCGGAACCATGACGCCCTAAGCCACGGGATTTACCGGCCGGAGTACCGGTCGTTCCCGCAGGCGCCCCCTTCTTACGTGGCGCACCTTGTGACTTGTCTAATTCCATATCCAGCAGGTGCCGTTCAACAGCAACTGGGCGGCCTGTTTTACGGCTACGCTCCTGCGCCAGTGCATCACGATCACTGCGCGTTGCTTCGGTCGGTTGTACCGCCTCATCAATGGCCGTTGCCGGTACGAAGTCGATACGGTTACTTTCCAGATCAGCGCGAACCAGTTTGACGCGCAGACGATCCCCGACGCGATACTGCTGCTTGGTACGCTCACCCAGCAGGCAATGACGAACCGCGTCAAAGTGGAAGTAGTCTGAACCCAGGTCGGAAATATGAACCAGGCCTTCGACGTACACATTGTCCAGAGTAACGAAAGCACCAAAGGCAGTGACGCCGGAAATGGTGCCATCAAAGACCTCGCCGATACGATCCTGCATGTAGTAACACTTAAGCCATGCCTCAACATCGCGCGTGGCTTCATCGGCACGGCGTTCGGTGGCCGAGCAATGCAGACCGATTTCTTCCCAGGCAGCTTCATTTGCTGGCAGCGGCACCTTCTCAAATTTGAGTGCGGCTTTGATCGACCGATGGACCAGCAGATCCGGATAACGACGAATCGGTGAGGTGAAGTGCGTGTAGTACTCGTAAGCCAGACCAAAGTGGCCGATGTTATCCGGGCTATAGATCGCCTGCTGCATGGAGCGCAACAGAATCGTTTGCAGCAGCGAGAAGTCCGGACGTTCGCGAATCTGGTCGAGCAGTTTGCCGTAGTCTTTGCCCGTAGGTGAATCACCCCCATCCAGACCCAGACCGAATTCCTTCATGAAATCACGCAGGGCTTCCAGCTTGGCAGGCGCAGGCGTGCCGTGAATACGGAAAAGCCCGGGTTGTTTTTTCTTTTCCAGAAAGTCTGCCGCACAGACGTTGGCAGCTAGCATGCATTCTTCAATCAGGCGGTGTGCATCATTGCGAATGACCGGCACGATAGCTTCGATCTTGCCCTGTTCGTTAAAGCGCATCTGCGTTTCAACGGTATCAAAATCAATGGCGCCACGTTTGAAGCGTGCTGCGTGCAGCGTTTTGAACAGGGCATACAGTGTTTGCAGTTGTGGCTGTATAGCCTGGTGCGCCGTTGTAGCCGGCTGTGCTTCACCAGACAACCAACTCCAGACCTGGTTATAGGTAAGGCGTGCACGTGATCGGAAGACGGCCGGATAAAAGCGGTATTTAGTCACTTCGCCGCTGGCATCGATCTGTGCATCACACACCATGGCCAGACGATCTACGTCTGGGTTGAGGGAGCACAAACCATTCGATAGTTTTTCCGGCAGCATGGGAATCACGCGGCGCGGGAAGTACACGGAGTTACCTCGCGCAGTCGCTTCTATATCCAATGCGGAACCGGGTCGCACGTAGTGCGAGACATCGGCAATAGCAACGACCAGACGCCAGCCCTTACCTTTGGGCAGGGCCTCGGCAAAGACTGCATCATCAAAGTCTTTGGCTGTTTCGCCATCGATAGTGACCAGCGGCAGATCACGCAGATCTTCGCGCTTACCAAGGTCACGATCAACAACCACTTCTTCCGGCAGCTTGGCGGCTTCATCAATGACGGCTTTAGGGAATTCAAAGGGCAGATCGTGTTTGCGCAACGCAATTTCGATTTCCATGCCCGGATCGGCATAGTTGCCCAGTACTTCCTTGATGCGGCCAACAGGCAGTGTGCGCTTACCCGGCTGTTCAAGAATTTCAGCAACAACCACCTGGCCCGGCAGAATCTCTGGTGTATTAGCTTCTGCCTTGCGCGGACGACGCGAGCGCCCCGCGCTTACTGGCTCGCCCGCCAATACGATGCGCGTGTGTAGACGACGATCTTCCGGCACGACATAACGCACACCGTATTCATCAAACACGCGGCCGACGACTTCAGTATTGGCGCGTTCGGTGACTTCAACAATGCTGCCTTCTGGTCGGCCACGGCGATCGGTACCGGTAACGCGTACGAGCACACGGTCGCCATGCAGTGCCTTTTCCATCTGGCGGTTGTCCAGAAAGATATCGGCGCTTTTATCACGGCCTACAGACGTTTCAGGGCGCGCAAAGCCGAAGCCATCCGGATGACCTTCAACGCGACAGGCGATCAGGTCTGCCTTGTTTGGCAATATCAGTGCGCCCTTGCGGTTACGCATGAGCTGGCCTTCGCGCTCCATGGCACGGATACGTCTTTCAAACGCTATCTGCTCGTCATCATTGATGGCCAGCTTGGCTGACAGCGCCGATTCACTCATCGGACAGGCAGCCTCTTCCAGCGTTTGCATCATGTATTCACGTGATGGCAGCGGGTTTTCGTACTTCTCTTTTTCCCGTTCGTAAAACGGGTCGAGTCGGCGTATTTTGGCAACTCGGTTGGAATTCTTTGACATTTTCATTCTTTCTTCTATAATTCTGTTTCTTCGCACCTGCCCAGGTGGCGGAATTGGTAGACGCACTAGTTTCAGGTACTAGCGGGTAACTCCGTGGAGGTTCGAGTCCTCTCCTGGGCACCAACGAATAACATTGAACCCGCCTTGTGCGGGTTTTTTGTTTTGGGGCACTTTATCATCTTTATGTGGCCGGCCCCATTCAATAGCTAAAGCCGTAAATTGGGCCAGAACTCTCAAAAGCAATAGTCCGGCCCCAAAGCATTGAGCCCGCTGACGCGGGCTCAAATTTTTTAGATCAGGCGAAGGGGTGAACGCGAACAATCGTTTCGTCCCGTTCTGGGCCGGTAGAGACAATCGCTACCGGAACACCCGTCACCTGCTCGAGTCGCAGCAGGTAATCACGTGCGGCCTGCGGCAGATCTTCCCAGCGTTTTACGCCGAAGGTGGTTTCAGACCAACCCGGCATGCTTTCATAGATCGGCTCGCAACGCGCGACATCGTCTGCGCCCAGTGGCAATAGATCCAGTGTTTTGCCATCCAGCTTGTAGCCGGTGCAAATCTTCAATTCTTTAATGCCATCCAGCACGTCAAGCTTGGTGATGCACAAGCCCGTCAGACCGTTGATCATCGCCGAGCGACGCATCGCAGCCGCATCGTACCAACCACAGCGGCGCTTACGGCCGGTCACCGTGCCGAATTCACGGCCGACGGTAGACATTTGGTAACCCGGCGTACCTTCGGTCTCGATATCCAGTTCAGTCGGGAACGGACCACCGCCCACACGCGTGGTGTAGGCCTTAGTGATGCCGAGGATGTAATGCAGCATGCCCGGACCCACACCGGTACCAGCTGATGCCTGACCGGCGACACAGTTGGACGAGGTAACAAATGGGTAGGTGCCGTGGTCGATATCCAGCAAGGTACCTTGAGCACCTTCGAACAGCAGGTTCTGACCGGCTTTATTGGCGGCATACAGTGCGGCCGAAACGTCGCCAACCATCGGCTTGATCTGCTCGGCATCTGCCAGGGCCTGCGCCAGAATCGTGGCGTGATCCAGTGGTTCTGCACCCAGATACTGGGTCAGTACAAAGTTATGGTACTCAAGGACTTCTTTGAGTTTGGCCGACAGCGTTTCCGGATGGAACAGGTCGTAAACACGCAGTGCACGACGGGCAACTTTGTCTTCGTAAGTCGGGCCGATGCCTTTGCCCGTGGTACCAATCTTAGTATCACTGCAGCGCTTGGCTTCACGCGCACGGTCCAGTGCCGAGTGATAAGGCAGAATGACCGGGCAACCCGGGCTAATGGTGACGCGGCCACGCACTTTGAGGCCATCGGCTTCCAAAGTAGCGATTTCGCTCAGCAGGTGATGCACGTCCAGCACGACACCATTGCCGATGTAGCAATGTACGCCGTCACGCACGATGCCCGAAGGCACGAGGTTCAGCTTGTATTCTTTTTCGCCAATGACGAGGGTATGACCCGCATTGTGGCCGCCCTGAAAGCGCACCACACCGCCGGCGTTATCCGTTAGCCAGTCAACGATCTTGCCCTTGCCTTCGTCGCCCCACTGGGTACCCACTACTACGATATTTTTAGCCATACGCTACGTCTGTTCTAAGAAAAATGAATCAAAAAAACTTGTCGGTTCAGCAGGCCTGAACGACCCACTTGCCCTGCGTTTGCACCAGGATTCGATCACAAACCCCGCCGCTGTAAACCACTGCGCCGTTTGCCGGCAGTTGTACTTCGCCCGGCAGCGCATCGATGACGCGTTCGCCGCCATCACGCAATGCCTCAATGGCCTTGGCTCGGGACGCGCGTACCTCAGCACTTGCCTCATCGGACAGGGCGGGCGCAAAGACACCCGCTGGCACTTCAGGCATTGCTGCCAAGCGACACAGCTCACGGACATCCAGCGAGAACCCCGTTGCCGGACGTGCACGACCAAAGGCCGCACCCACGCCATCGTAACGGCCGCCCAACACCATGGCAGTACTGTGGCCTGCGCAGTAACCCGCGAAGACCATACCACTGTGGTAATGATACCCACGCAGGTCCGAGAGGTCCAAGTACAACGGCAGATCCGGTGCCTGACGAATAATCGCATCCAGGTCATCCAGCGCTTTGTGAATCGCCGGCACCTTGGGCAGGGTTTCACGGGCTTTATCCAGCACCGTGCGATCACCGTAGAGGCGCGGCAACGCCAGCATGGCTGCACGTAACTCAGGGCGCCAGTTGATTGTTTCGCTATCCAGCGCAGGGATGTCCTTACGTTGCAACAGTTTGAAGAAGTGCTCTTCGCCTTCACCGGAGATACCGGCCAGCGTCATCAACGTACGGAAGATGCCCATATGGCCAAGATCAATACGCGCTGCTGGCGCGCCCGCGGCCTGCAAGGTTGCTGCCGCCAGGCGAACAATCTCCAGATCGGCCGGCAGATCGGCGTAGCCGTAGATTTCGGCGCCCAACTGAAACGGCTCACGGCTGGCTTGCATATCGGCAGGCTGTGCGTGCAATACGCTGTGGCAATAGCAGAGTCGAACCACACCGGGACGGTTCAACAAATGCGCGTCAATCCGGGCAACCTGTGCCGTCATATCAGCACGCACGCCCAGGGTACGACCAGAGCCCTGATCGACCAGCTTGAACGTACGCAGATCCAGATCGCGGCCAGCACCCGTCAGGAGCGAATCCAAGTATTCGATCAGTGGTGGTTGAACCAACTCGTAGCCATGTGCCTGATACAGATCAAGCAAACGACGGCGCAGGGTTTCAAGACGAGCCGCCTCATCGGGCAACGCATCGGCAACGGATTCGGGCAACAACCACTTCATCATGATGTTTGACGCAATACAGTAAGAATAAGCACACCGGCCAACATGGCTGTTAGACCCAGAAAGCGGATCTGACCGTCACGCAGCTGAAGCATACGTTCAAAAGTTTCCCGCCACTTGCTCGGCGAAATGAATGGGAGCATACCCTCAAATACGAGCATCAGGGCAATCGCCAACCAGATCGTGTCGTTCATGCAGGCACTCTTGGAATCGATAGGTTATTCGGATCGGGCAGCATCTGCGCCGACGGGAGGGTTTGCCGCTGCAGCTGCTGGCTGCGGGGCCTTCAAGCGATCCTGGAAAGCCGCTGCCTGACCGTATTGTTTAGCATAAGCTGCCACCAACCGGGATTCGGCGGTTTGCCGTTGTTGCTGGCTTTGCTTATAGGCATCGCCCAGCACCTGATCACGTTGTTTGGTCTGCAAAGCCACCAGCTGCTGTTCATCAGCAGAGAGTCCTTGCACGAGTCGCTGTTCCGCTTGCTGACGCGCAGCGGCCATGCGTTTGTAAATTGCTTCATTTGCTGCGTCTGCCAAACCCACCTGGCGCAAGCCCACCTGTTCGGCAGCCATGCCGAGCGGTGCTAATTCGGTATTCAACGCCGTCAGCCAACGCGCCTTGTCATCGGCAGAAAGCCCTTGCTGCAAGCTGGCGGCACTCTGGCTCTGCACAATACCCGCTAGGGTTTTAGCAAGCAGTGTAACAACGCGTTCATCTGCCGGATTTTTACCGGAGGCGGTGCTGGTATTAAACAGCGCCGGGTCGCTGACGTGCCAGGCTGCCCAGCCGGCAAGTTGCAGGGTCTGGTTGTCCTGCGTCGTAAACGATTGTGGCGTGCTCTGTTCGGCAGTTTGCAGACGGGTGTCGATCAACCAGACACGCTCGGCAAACGGCAGTCGGACATAGATGCCCGGTTCCATCAGCACGCGTGACGGCGTTTCTGCACCCGTGCGGATGACCACGCCGACCTGCCCGGTCTCAACAATCACGACAGAAAAAATCGCCAGCAATAAAAGCAATACAACGGCAGCGGCACTTAACCGGCCAAAAGATAAGCGTCGATCAATCTTCGGTGTCTCTACGGCGGTCATGAGCCACTCCCCGGACGATCAACCCGATCTCGCGAACGCATCAGGTCACGATCACGCCACTGAGTCGATTGCGGTGCTACCCCTGCGTTGCCAGCTTGAGAGGCGCTGCGTTTGGATTGGGTGCTTGCGGGCTGTGTTCTGGCGACCAGGTCGGCATAGGTATCAAACACCAGCGGATATTGCTGACGCAAACTGGCATTGGCCGCAGCCACCTGATTCAGCGCGTCGGCACTGTCTGGCTTCGGGTTGCTTGCATTCAGGCGCATAACGGCGACATCCAGCTCCTGGGCGTAACCTGTGCTTTCTTCCTGCAGTCGATTGGCCAGCTTGCGGGCCTTGATCAGGCTTTCACCCGCAGCCGACTGGGCTTCGCGCAGCGCCTTGATCTGACTTTGTTCATCCTGCTCTGCCTGCTTGGCGGCCTGAACCACCTGGCTAGGCAATGCAATGTCTTTGATCTGTACTGCCTTGACCTGGATACCGGTATTTAAGGCATCCAGCGACCCCTGCACCTGCTGACGCACACCTTCCAGCATTGCCGTATCGTCAGCTGATTTGGCGCCCTGAACAATCGCCAGCGGCTGCGTTGCAACCGCCTGGCGCAGTGCTGTTTCGGCAACGACACTTAATAATTCGGCAGGTGCTTCCGTGCGGCTCAGATAGACCACAGGATCATTCACCTGATACACCACAGCATAGCCAACACCCACCAGACTCTGATCTGCTGTGAGCATCATGAGCGGGCTCTGGCGTTTGGCCGTCGCAACACCCACTTCCAGTGTTCGATCACTGGTAACATTCACAAGACGTACGCTTTCCAGCGGATAGGGCCAGCGCCAATGCCAACCCGGATCTTCGGTACTGACAATCACACCGAAGCGACTGAGTACGCCACGCTGATTCGCATCCACGAGGTAAAACCCGCTCATCAGCCACGCGCCGATCAGCAAAGAAACGCCAATCAGCCAGCTTTTCAGGGACAGGGCTTGCCAGCCAAGCGGCTCGTCTACGGGGGCAATAGATTGAGGACGATCTTCTTGCAGCGCCTCAGGCAAAGCCGGAGGCTCTCGACGCAGTAATGCGGCGATTTTGCAACGTGTGTTGTGAACCAGCTGCTGCCAGAGCACTTCCAGATCTGGCGGGCCTTCGGGTGGGCCACTTGGCGGTGGCGAACCCCCGGTCGAAGGCGCTATCGGTGTCTGCTTCTGTGTATCTGCCGCGTTTGCGCCATTATCGGGTTGCACCGGCTCCGTACCAGCTTGCTCTGGTACCTGTTCCGGATCTTTTTGTTCCGGTCGGTGGCTATTTCCCCATTGGGGATCATTGATCGACATCAGGCGACTGCTTTTCAATTTCCGGATGGGCAAATTCGGCAATTGCCGCCCTTAACCAGGGAAGACCCGCACCGGTTTGGGCGCTAAGTCGTACACGTGTGATTTTACCATAGGGATCCCGCTCAATCCCCGGCTCGGCGGCCGTGAGGTCGCACTTATTGTAAACACGAATCTGCGGCACATGGCTGGCGCCAATTTCGGCTAAAACCTTATTAACTTCGGCGATCTGCTGGTCTCGTGCCGGGTTCGCCGCATCAATCACATGCAGCAGTAAATCCGCCTGCGTGGTGGTTTCAAGGGTCGCTTTGAAGGCTTCAACCAGCGTATGCGGCAGATCGCGGATAAAGCCAACCGTATCCGCCATAACGACATTACCCGCTTCGGGCAACCAGACACGCCGCACCGTGGTATCCAGCGTGGCAAACAACTGGTCTGCGGCATAGGCGCCGGAGTGCGTTAATGCATTAAAGAGCGTGGACTTACCGGCATTGGTGTAACCCACCAGCGAGATCGTTAACACGCCCTGCCGACTGCGCGCCCGCCCCTGTGTTCTGCGTTGTTTGGCCAGACGTGCCAAACGTTCCTTGAGCATTTTGACGCGGGTGCCGATTAAGCGACGGTCTGTCTCTAACTGGGTTTCACCGGGGCCACGCATACCAATACCGCCGCGCTGACGCTCCAAGTGCGTCCAGCCGCGAATGAGTCGTGAAGCGAGGTGCTCCAGTTGTGCCAGCTCGACCTGTAGCTTGCCTTCGGCGCTTTGCGCACGCAGGGCAAAAATATCGAGAATGAGGCTGGTTCGATCAATGACGCGACCGTGCACGACTTGCTCGAGATTCCGCTGCTGCACCGGCGACAAGCTGTGATTGAAAATGACCAGACCGGCATCGAGGACCTTGGCGCGCTGCCCGATTTCTTCGGCCTTGCCGGAACCGACAAAGAGCGCCACATCGGGTCGATCTCGTCGACAGGTCATCACTTCGGCGACTTCGGCGCCCGCCGATTCGGCAAGCATGCGCACTTCCTCTATCGCTTCTTCAATGTCGAGATCACCGAAATTGACCTGCACAATGAGTACACGCTCTTTCGCTTCTTCAGCGGAGCGGCTCTGCGCAGACTTTCTGGCTAAGCGGGGATCTGACAACCCGGCCAGTGCCGGGTCGTTAACTGTCATGCCTCTGGCGAATCCTGACTAAAGCTCACCGCACGTGCCGGCACCACGGTTGAAATGGCGTGCTTGTAGACCATCTGGGTAACGGTGTTACGCAACAGCACCACGTACTGGTCGAATGATTCAATCTGACCTTGTAGCTTGATGCCGTTCACCAGATAAATCGATACTGGCACATGTTCACGGCGCAAGGCGTTAAGAAAAGGATCCTGCAGCAACTGGCCCTTATTTGTCATTGTTATTACTCCGCTTTCTTCTGATTATTGCGGGGGATGGGAGGCTGGTTAAGCGCTTGATGGATCAATTTAAAGCAAAAAACGGGAATGCGCAAAGCATTTTGCGCACAGGCCACGATTAATCGTCTGCGTAAGGATTATGCGATACGTTGAACTGCACGCGTAACGGCGTACCTTGCAGATTGAAATGGTCGCGGAAACAATGTTCGAGGAAGCGTTTATAGCTGTCCGGAATATGGTTTAGCGCGTTACCGTGAATCACGATCAGCGGTGGGTTCATGCCACCCTGGTGGGCGTAACGTGGCTTCGGCCGGAAGATGCCATGGCGAGGCGGCGTCTGACGCGCTACCGCATCAATCAGCACACGTGTCAGCTGTGGCGTTGGCAACTTGGCCATTGCGGCTGCATAGGCCTTATCTACGGAACGCATGACTGAATCCAGACCCTTGCCCTCTTTGGCCGAGATGTAATGGAAGCTGGCGAAATCGAGGAACTTGAATCGACGTTCGATGGCAATCTTGCATTGCTCACGATCGTAAGCGTCCATGCCATCCCATTTGTTAACCGCCACCACGAGTGCACGGCCAGATTCTTTAATGAAACCGGCCAGATGCGCATCCTGGTCGGCAACGTCTTGTTGCGCATCCAGCACGAGGATCACCACGTTGGCAGCTTCAATGGCTTGTAGCGTTTTAATGACCGAGAACTTTTCAATGGCTTCGAAGACACGGCCCTTGCGGCGCACGCCCGCCGTATCAATCAGCTGGTATTTTTTGTCACCACGTTCAAATTCGATTTCAATCGCGTCACGTGTCGTGCCCGGCTGGTCAAATGCAATGACCCGCTCTTCGCCAAGCAAGGCGTTGATGAGGGTGGATTTGCCAACGTTTGGACGGCCGGCAATCGCGACACGCGGGATACGATCGGCATCCTCTTCGTCTTCAGGATCTTCCGGAAAATCTTCGAGCGCTTCATCGACCAGACTACGTACGCCTTCACCATGAGCGGCAGAAATCGGATGCGGCTCACCCAGACCCAGCTCGTGGAAATCTGCAGTCACCACGCCACGATCCATGCCTTCGACTTTATTGACGGCCAGCAGTACTGGGCGGTTAATCCGGCGCAGCAACTGGGCAATATCCTTGTCCAGCGGTGTGATGCCTTCGCGTCCATCAACAACAAAGATAATGCGGTCTGCTTCGTGAATGGCCTGCTCCGTCTGGCGCGCCATTTCCTGTTTGATGCCTTCGCGCGACTTGGGTTCGAAACCACCCGTATCAATAGCCAAGAAACCTTTGCGACCCATCTTGCCATGACCATAGTGACGGTCGCGGGTTAAGCCGGGCACATCAGCAACAATGGCGTCCCGTGAGCGAGTCAGCCGATTAAATAGTGTGGACTTGCCAACGTTGGCGCGCCCAACCAGAGCGATTGTAGGTTTCATTGCAGTGTTACCGCCATCAGAGATCCGCCTCGCGTCTGGAGGAGGACAGTATTAGGGCTTAGCGCCGGCAGGATAGACATAACGCCCCCGCCACCAACATTCATGCGGCTGATAAATTCGCCCGTGTCTCGGTCGAGCACATGCAGAAAGCCTTCGGCATCGCCGACAACCAGGCCCATAGGCAATGCCACCGGCGCAGAAAGGTTCCGGTATTTGAGCTTGTCCTGACGCCAGACTGAAGCACCCGTGCCACGATCAAATGCGTGCACCACGCCCTGCTCATCCGGAATGAACACACGACGATCATCCATCGTGATGCCAGCCACAGAAGAGACTTCTTTAGACCATATCTGGCTACCGCCCTGCATATCAAAACAGGCAGCACGTCCCTGAAAAGCAACGGCACACATTTGTGACCCTTGCACAGCTGGCACGGTTACGACATCGGATACACGATCCAACTCGGTCGCACCACGCGGCACCGAAACAGTGCCTTCCCAAGCTGGTGCGCCATTCTGAAGCGAGAGCGCGAATATCTTGCCGCCCGGCATACCTACGAGCACAAATGGTCCGAATGGCAGTGGTGGCGCGACAGAGCGTACAGCCAGCGGCGGATTGCTACGTTGATAGTTCCAGCGCTGTTTACCGTCTGCAGCATCGAGTGCAATGACCCGGTTGTCACTGGTGCGTACGATGACCAGACCCTCGGTAATCGCAGGAGGAGCAACAAGCTCACCCTTAACATTTGCCGTCCAACCCGGTTTGCCGGTTTCAAAGTCAAAGCTGAGTACCTCACCTTTGTAAGTACCAACAGCCACCAAGCGGCCATCACTGGCAGTGCCAGATGATAGTTTCTGTCCGGCACTGGTGCGCCATACTTCTTTACCGTCATCCAGGCGCATTACGGTGCCATCGTGAGAGGCCGCCAAGACCACTGGGCCACCCGTTGCCGGCAGGAATGTAAAGTTGCCGGCTTTGCCAACGGAGGTCTGCCAATCCTGACGCACACTGACCCGTTCGACAATCGGTGTGAGCGGCGTGGGTTTCGGCTTGGAACTGCCAAACAAACCGCATCCCGCCAGCGTCAACGCCAGCAAGCTACCCACCAGGGCAGTGCGCATTCGACGGGACTGGAACTGGCTCATTGTTTTACTTTCCCGTTGCTGCGGCTGTAGTCAGCGCATCACGTTTCTCTTGCACCAGACGGCGCAAGAGTTGGCCGGGCTCGCTACCGGCAAATTCCGAATTAGGCGTGACATCTTTACCGCTCACATCCAGATTTTTCAACGCAGCATCATAGCTGGCACGTGCCTCGGTTAACTTTCCCTGGGCAACATACGCATCACCGCGAGCGGCATCGAAACGTGCTGCGAAACCGGCTGGCGCCGTTTCTGACAGCGTCTTGAGTGCGCCATCGTAATCTTTCTGATCCATCTGTACACCGGCCAAACGCAAGCGTGCAACACCGCGCACGGCATCTTTACCGTTTTCGGCAACCCAGATCAGTTGCGCTTCAGCACTTTTGCTGTCGCCAGCGGCTTCCAGTGTGGTGGCTGCCAGCAATGCGCCCAGCGAAGCAAACTGGCTGCGCGGATACTGATTAACCAACTCGCCCGCTGCCTGTTTGACCTGGCTTGTATTCTGTTGCGCACTGGCCTGTTGCAACACCAGGAACACACGACTGGCTTCGGCATTCTGTGTTTTCAGATAGCTCTGCCAGCCATACCAACCCAACCAGCCTAGCGCAATAATCAGCACCAAGCCTGTCGCCCAGCCACCGTATTGCTTCCACCAGCTGCGTAGCGCGGCGATCTGTTCCTGCTCTTCTAAATCGTAAACAGCCATTTCATTCTTCCTATACGAATTCTTCGGGCTTAGAAGCCCTGAACCAGGTCGTTATCCGACCATTGTGACATGATGTGCTCGGCCAGATCATCGAGCGCGACGCGCACCTGATTATTGGCCACATCGCCTTCAACCCAATCTTTCTGTTGCATGGCTTTAACGGTTACCTGTCCGCTCGCTACTTCATCATCTCCGATGATAACGGCCAGCGGTGCACCAGAGTGATCCGCGCGCTTCATCTGTGATTTAAAGCTACCGCCACCACAGTGATAAAGCACATTCAAACCGGTATCGCGCAGGCTTTCGGCCACGCGAATCGCCAGGTCAGCGGCTGCATCGCCCTGATGGATGATGTACACGTCCGGGGACTCGGCTTGCGGCAGATTACCTGCATCTTCAAGCAGCGCCAGCAGACGTTCGAAACCCAGTGCGAAGCCACAGGCCGGTGTTGGCTTGCCGCCTAACTGCTCGACCAGTCCATCGTAACGACCACCGGCACAAACTGTGCCCTGTGCGCCCAATGCATCGGTCACCCATTCGAACACGGTCAGATTGTAATAATCCAGACCACGCACTAAACGCGGGTTCACTGTAAACGAGATACCGGCATGACGAACCAGTGATTGCACGCGCTCGAAATGGGCCAGCGATTCTGCACCAAGATAATCCATGAGTCGTGGCGCTTCGTTCACCAGTGCCTGCATTGCAGGATTCTTGGTGTCGAGGATGCGCAGCGGATTGCTGTGCAAACGACGCTGCGCATCTTCGTCCAGCTGGTCCTGATGTGCTTCGAAATAGGTAATCAGCGCAGCACGATGTGCCGCACGTTCCTCTGGTTGCCCCAGGCTGTTGATTTCCAGACGGATGTTGTCCAGACCCAGATCCTGCCAGAGACGAGCGCCCATCAGAATCTGTTCGGCATCGACATCCGGCCCGGTAAAGCCGAATGCCTCGACGCCTACCTGATGAAACTGACGATACCGACCCTTTTGGGGACGCTCGTGACGGAACATTTGCCCCGTGTAGTACAAACGCTGGGGGCGCTCGGCGGCCACGTTGTGTTGAATGACCGCACGCACGCAACCGGCAGTACCTTCCGGACGCAGCGTGAGCGCTTCGCCGTTGAGGCTATCAACAAAGGAGTACATTTCCTTTTCAACAATATCCGTTACTTCGCCAATCGCACGCTTGAACAGTGGCGTTGGCTCAACGATCGGCATGCGGATCGGACGATAACCATAGCTCTTGAGCCAGGCACGCAGAGCTTCTTCCAACCATTCCCAGGATTCTGCTTCGTCGGGCAGGATATCGTTCATGCCGCGAACGGCTTGCAGGCGATTACTCATACTAAAACTTTCCGTTGATACGTGCGTGCAACGTACCGGTCAATAATGTCTTTGAATTCGTTGGCAATGTTATCGCCACGCAGCGTGACTGTTTTAACGCCATCTTCAAACACCGGTGCCGCAGGTACTTCACCGGTACCCGGCAAGGAAATGCCGATATTGGCGTGCTTACTTTCGCCCGGGCCATTCACGATACAACCCATCACAGCCAGAGTCATATTCTCGACGCCATCGAACTGCTCTCGCCACTGCGGCATCGCTTCGCGTACGTAGCTCTGCACTTCTGAAGCCAGTTCCTGAAAGAACACACTGGTGGTTCGGCCACAGCCAGGACAAGCCGTCACGAGTGGCGTGAATGCACGCAGCCCCATGGTCTGCAGCAACTCCTGAGCTACCTGCACTTCCAGCGAGCGCGAACCATTAGGCTCCGGCGTCAGCGATACGCGGATAGTGTCGCCAATGCCTTCTTGCAATAACACCGACATGGCTGCCGTTGAGGCAACGATGCCCTTGGAACCCATACCGGCTTCGGTGAGCCCCAGGTGCAGCGGGTAATCACAACGGGAAGAGAGATCGCGGTACACCGCGATCAGATCCTGAACACTGGATACCTTGCACGACAGCACGATACGATCGCCCGGCATGCCAATGCTTTCGGCCAACGCGGCAGACTCCAGCGCCGATAAAATCAGCGCTTCCCGCATAACTTCATTGGCAGAACGCGGCGCGGCTGCATTGGCGTTCTCATCCATCACGCGTGCCAGCACGGACTGATCCAGACTGCCCCAGTTGACACCAATGCGCACCGGTTTGTTGTAGCGCACGGCCAGCTCGATCATTTGTGCGAACTGTTCGTCTTTTTTCTTACCGAAACCCACGTTACCCGGATTGATCCGGAACTTATCCAGCGTTTCAGCACAGGCCGGGTAATCGGTGAGAAGACGATGGCCGTTGTAGTGAAAATCACCAATCAACGGCACATGCACATCCATACGCAACAACTGTTCACGAATCTCCGGCACCGCCGCTGCAGCCTCTGGTGAGTTCACTGTGATACGGACCATTTCCGCACCGGCACGCGCCAGCTCGGCAATCTGTATGGCCGTTTTAAGCACATCGGCCGTATCGGTATTGGTCATTGCCTGCACCACCACCGGTGCACCGCCACCCATGGTGACGGCACCAATCGAAACAGAGCGGGTCAGTTTACGTTGCAGCGTCATAGCATCAATGTCTTAGCGCAGCACCTGACGTGACACATCATCGCCAGTAAGTTTATCAAGTTTGACGGGTTCATCACGCCAGCGTGCCTGCACCTGACGTGCATTACCAATCAACACATCCAGAGGTGCTGCACCCGTAATGAATTGTGTAGTGCCAGCAGCATTAAGCTGCGAATAAATGATGCGACCCGTGTGATCACGAACTTCAACCCAGGCGGGTGCGGCAAACTTCAACTCCAGGGTGCCCGGGCTGGTTGGTGCCTGAGCAACCACGTCTGTCCCGACCTCTGGCTTGGCAGCCTCTGTAGAGGCTGGTGCTGCTGATTCGGCTGTTTGTGGCTGAACCACATCCTGACGCACCCAGCGATTGACTAGCGACTGCGCAGACTCAATGGATTCATCCCACAAACTGCCTGGCATGGCATACGCCAGCACGACAGCCAGAATGACCATCACTACACCCAGCTTCAGCATACGCTTTTCTTGGCGCTTGGTTTCACCATCGCGACGGGCGGCAGGGGCCGCCTTCAACGACGAAGTCGATGCCTGAATGTGGTTTTTCTTGACGGCTGGGCTACCACCCGGCACTTCAGCGATCAAGGCATCAACAGGCACCTCAAGCAGACGACCGTAGGCACGCAGAATACCGACGGCGAAGGTGCGGCCCGGCAGTGCTTGCCAATCTGATGCCTCGATCGACTGGATCACCTTGTTGCCGACTTTGAGCGCATAGGCAGCATCGCCGACAGACATTCTCTTTGCTTCGCGAGCAGCGGCCAGGCCATTGCCTGATGATGCTGTAGGCGCTGCTTCGACAGCTTGCGCAGCATCTGGTGTCGACGGTATCGGCATATCGATTTCGGTTTGAGGATTCTGATTGGTTTCGTTTTGCATGATGCTTTCCGGTGGTCCGGTTATTGAAGTTTCTGAAAAGGCGTTGTAGCTTGAACGCCATAGCGGGTAGCCTGTTGACGATGGCAGCTCGCCAACGCGGCGTCACTCAATTCGTCGAGGACCTTTTTCATGCAGTGCTCCTGGCAATACAGCGTAGCCAGCTCGGTATGCACGCGTGCGTTCACAACGAGCCCCCCCGCGTCGAAGTGCGTACTGGCGGCATGATTTGTGTCCGCTTTGTCTTATCTTGCACCTGACCCGCCAGTTGACCGCAAGCGGCATCGATATCATCACCACGTGTTTTGCGCGTGGTCGTAACGAAACCAGCCCCGATCAAAATATTGGCAAACGCTGAAATACGATCACGCGGAGAGCGACGATAGGGGCTGCCTGGAAACGGGTTAAACGGAATCAGGTTGAACTTGCAACGGAACTTGGCCTTGGTCACGAGCGCAACCAATTCTCGGGCCTGCGCGGGACTATCATTCACGCCTTCGAGCATGACATATTCAAATGTGATGAAGTCACGTGGCGCCTTATCCAGATAACGCTTACAGGCAGCCATCAGTTCTGCCAGCGGATATTTCTGGTTAATAGGCACCAGCACGTCGCGCAAGGCGTCATTCGGCGCATGCAGCGACACGGCCAATGCCGTTGGGCACGCTTCGCGGAGACGATCCATCGACGGCACGATACCCGATGTAGAAACCGTGACACGACGACGCGACAAACCATAGGCATGGTCATCGAGCATCAGGTTCAATGCCGGTATCAAGGCATCGAAGTTAGCCAATGGCTCGCCCATACCCATGATGACCACATTAGAAATAATGCGCTCACCCTTGGGGTCAAAACCTAGCGCCTTATTGGCCAGCCAGAGCTGACCAATGATTTCAGCGGTTGTCAGATTCCGGTTAAAGCCCTGTTTCCCTGTCGAACAGAAGGCACAATCCAGCGCACAACCGACCTGTGTGGAGATACAAAGGGTGCCCCGATCAGTCTCGGGAATAAATACGGTTTCAATCAGATTACTGGCACCGACATCCATCAGGAATTTACGGGTACCGTCATCAGAAATCTTGTCGGAAACTATTTTCGGCAAACGGATTTCGGCCACGTCCGGGAGCCGCTCGCGAAACACGCGCGCAAGGTCCGACATGGCAGAAAAATCAGTTTCGCCACGCTGATAGATCCAGCGTAAAAGCTGATTGGCCCGGAAAGGCTTTTCGCCAATCTGGGCCAACCAGGCTTTCAGCCCGGCCATATCGAGGTCGAGCAGATTTTGCATCGTTACTGCTTTAGCGCAATCTTAGCGGCTGTAAACGTTCATGCCGGGAAAGAAGAAAGCGATTTCCACAGCAGCCGTTTCAGGCGCATCCGAGCCGTGAACAGCGTTAGCATCGATCGATTCTGCGAAGTCTGCACGGATGGTGCCAGGAGCAGCCTTCTTAGGATCGGTTGCACCCATCAGGTCACGGTTCTTGGCGATGGCATCTTCACCTTCGAGCACTTGCACGAACACCGGGCCCGAGATCATGAACTCAACCAGATCCTTGAAGAAAGGACGCTCTTTGTGAACTGCGTAGAACTGACCAGCTTCAGCAGCCGACAGGTGCACCAGACGACCGGCAACAACCTTCAGGCCAGCGCCTTCAAAACGGGCGATGATTTGACCGATAACGTTCTTGGCGACGGCATCAGGTTTGATAATGGAAAGGGTGCGTTGGATTGCCATAAAAACTCCGTAGTTCTGTCAGCAGATTGAAGGGAAACCCGCATTTTAGCAGACTGGGAGGTGCTGCGTCGCAGCATCCCATCAAGAAAACCTTTGGGAAATGTGCGATGCGCAGCCACCCGGCTACCAATCCATCCCTAACTATCCTGCCTTTTACATACCTTTTGCGCGACGTACGGTAATAGACTCTCCACCAACACCCCAGTTATCGGTATCGACCTCATCAATAACAACAACCGTGGTATTCGGATTCTTTCCCAAAATATCGACCAATAATTGCGTAGCGCCTTGAATTAGCGCCGCTTTCTGTTCAGAAGTCGCACCTTCACGGGTGATCTTGATATTCACATAAGGCATAATTTTTCCCAAAAAAAGAGGAGGCCAAGGCCTCCCCTATAGTGCTCGCAACAATCAATGACGCTTGATCGCAGCCGGTTCCGGCATCCCGTGCTCTTCGCGAGCGACAAGCTCTTCTTCAGGATCGTCCGGATCATAATAGGTTTCTTTATTGAGGCGTGCATGCATCCGACGTTCATTCAACTCGCCACACCACTTACCTACGACGACTGTGGCAACGCCGTTACCAATGAGATTAGTTAGCGCACGGGCTTCCGACATAAATCGGTCGATACCCAGAATGAGCGCCAGACCCGCCACGGGCACACCGCCAACCGCTGATAGCGTGGCAGCAAGGACGATAAACCCGCTTCCCGTTACACCAGCCGCCCCCTTGGAGGTTATCAGCAGTACGGCAAGCAGGGTAATCTGCTGCGTCAGATCCATCGGCGTATTGGTTGCCTGCGCCACAAAGATGGCTGCCAGGCTCAAGTAAATCGAAGTGCCATCTAGGTTAAATGAGTAACCAGCAGGAATAACCATGCCCACCACAGATTTCTTGACGCCGAGGTTTTCCATCTTGGTCAGCATGCGCGGCAATACAGACTCGGATGACGACGTGCCCAGCACAATCAGCAGCTCTTCTTTGATATAGCGGACGAACTTCCAGATGCTGAAGCCGTGCAGAAACGCGATGATTCCCAGAACCACAAAGATGAACAGTAGACAGGTGATGTAGAACGTGCCCATCAGCTTACCCAATGAGAGCAAGGTACCAACACCATATTTACCGATAGTGAAAGCCATCGCACCGAAGGCACCGACTGGCGCCAGCCACATGATTTTGCCGACCATGTTGAACAGGACGTGCGATATTTTTTCATTAAGGTCAAAAACCATTTGGCCTTTTTCACCCAGCGCATGCAGGCTGAAGCCAAACAGAATTGCAACCAGGAGGATCTGCAGGATCTCGCCCTTGGCAAACGCATCGACCAGCGTAGTCGGGATAATATGCAGCAGGAAGTCGACGGTGCCTTCCATCTTGCCAGGGCCTGTATAGGCATTGAGGCTCTTGGTATCGATGGTCGTTACATCGACGTTCATACCTACCCCGGGCTCCAGTACATTAATCATTACCAATCCGACGATCAATGCCAATGTGCTAACCACTTCAAAGTACAGAAGCGCATAACCACCGGTCTTACCCACGGTCTTCATGTTTTCCATACCGGCAATACCGGACACTACGGTACAGAAGATAATAGGACCGATCATCATCTTGATCAGCTTAATGAAACCATCACCTAATGGCTTCATATCAGCGCCCAGAGCCGGGTAGAAATACCCCAATAGAATGCCGATGGTTACGGCAATCAGCACCTGGACATACAGGGATTTGAACCAATTGATTTTCATGAGTTTTCTCGATGATTAGGGGTTGGCGGATTCTACGGGATCAAAAAACCTAGGTCACGCGGCAACGCACAACCCCGTAACTGTGAGCGACGCCTAACGCATGCAGCAAGTGCTTACTTCTCTGACATCGACCCGAGTTCGTCATACACCGACTGAAGCAGCTTCTGTCCGATGCGCGGCGCCATTTCTCTTTGAACTGGCAGCAATGCCTGTTTGAACGCAGCTCTTTCTGACGGGGAAAGCTTGTACACAACCGTCTTCCCTGATTTTCTGATCTTCTCAAGATCCTGATCGTTCTGATGCTTGGCAATACGATTAGCAAACACCGTTGATTCACCCATGGCCTTTTCCAGTTGCGCTCTTATATCTGTCGGTAGCGCATCCCAGAACTTCTGGTTAACGACAACGGCATAACCCAGATAACCGTGCTCGGTAATAGCCAAGTGCTTTTGTACGTCGTATAGCTTTTGCGTATAAAAGTTTGAGGGTGGGTTCTCAGTCCCATCAATGGCGCCTGACTGAAGCGCGTGATAAACGTCTGAGAACATGAGCGCCTCAGGCACCGCCCCCAAGGCGCGCATTTGGGCTTCAAGCACTTTAGACGGCTGAACCCGCATCTTTTTCCCTTTTAGATCTGCGGGCTGCGTGATAGATGTATTCGCCGAAAATGATTTGAACCCATTATCCCAATAGCTCAAACCGCGCATACCCTTTGGCTCAAGCTTGGCCAGAATCTCCTTGCCAATGCGGCCTTCGGTAATTCTATGCAGTTGCTCATAGCTACCAAACAGATAAGGCAAATCAAAGATCTGGAATTCTTTAATGCCTAGGGGGCCAAACTTGGCAAGGGATGGCGCAAGAATTTGTACCTTGCCTTGCTGCAAAGCTTCTATTTCTTCTTTATCTTTATAAAGCGTGCTATTGGCGTACACCTCTACCCTGACGCGACCCTTGGTATATTCTTCGGCTTTTTTCTTGAAGTAAGCGGCCGCAAGTCCTTTTGGCGTGTCGTTGGCAACAATGTGACTGAACTTGATAACGATGGGCTGCTGGGCCATCGCCCAACCAGAACAGGCGAATAACAGCGAAGCAGAAAGCAGTTTTAGTCTTATCACTCAGTGCTTCTCCATCGTTTGGGGGCGCGTACCCTGATGCATATTCCAACGTGTTATGACGCAGCACAAGTTGCACCGCAGCACGACTACAGACACTTACTGCTTTGAGCTTGCCACACCAGCGCCCCACCCTCGACCCACGCATTACCCTGATCCGAGAAACCCAGTTCAGCCACCCATGCTAACTGCCCATCAATCCATAATGCCGGCAGGCGGGGTCGAACCCATGCGGGCACACCCTGCGCCCTGAGCAGCTCGGACACGACGCCCCGGCAGCGTCCGGCTGGTTGGAATCGTTGCCCCTGCCCAAGGGGTTTAATCTCCATATCCGCAGACTGCATCACCCCTGCACTGCTTGTGACGAGCAGCTGGCCATCTGGCCACGCTGTCGAACCGGCCACCCATTTGTACGATGCTGGCAGCGCCGCTGTCATCGACGCGTCCAGCCAGAGTCGATCTCGCCAAAGATGGCAGCCTGTTTCACCAAAACGAACCAGGATTTCCGAATCAGCACGCGCGCCTGTGATTTGCGTTACCAGAGCTTCCAGACGGCGGGCGGCGGGGATATGAACGCCAGCGGCGTTTAATCGATGCTTGAGCACATTCTTTATGGCATCTGGCGGCAGCAGCGCCAACCGGGACACAATCAAATGGCCGCTTTGATCCTGGCACGTCTGAGCATCCATCTCCGCAAGACGTGCTAACAAGGCATTCTGATGCTGCATTTGTTCAGCCGTTCTGGCCAAGACGGATACCGCACCCGGAAACTGCTGGGTCACTGCCGGCAAAACGACATGACGCATATAGTTACGCCGAAAATGCAGGTTCTGGTTACTTTCGTCTTCGATCCAGCGCACTTCATGGGCTGTCGCCCATGCACGAAGCTCATCTCGGGGCAAATCAATAAAGGGGCGGATCAGTTGCTTGCCATTCAGGAATCTCGTACCCGGCATGGCTGCCAACCCTTGCGGACCGGCACCCCGAAACAAATTGAGTAGCAATGTTTCCGCCCGATCATTCTGGTGATGTGCCATGCAGAGCACATCGGCATCCACCCCGGAAAATACGGCGTAACGCGCTTCACGGGCAGCACGTTCCAACCCGCTACCTGCGGCATTCAATGGTGGCAATGTGGCAATTTCGCAAGGCACATCCAGCGTCAGGCATGCTTGCCGACAAAACTCGGCCCAAGCCGCCGCATTCGGCGAAATGCCATGATTAACGTGTACGGCAGAAAGCGATATAGGAACTTGTGCGCGCACCTGAACTAACACGTGCAAAAGCACCATGGAGTCCATGCCGCCGGACAATGCCACGCAGACTTTATGGCCCGGCAGACGTTCTACGCCCAACGCCTGGCGTACATGACTGACTAATTCTCTAGCGTCCGTTGTCATTCGGACTTAGGCGGCTGCTGAACAAAGGTTCAGGCAGCAACCTCATCAAAAGCACCGTAGGCCATCAACCGATCGATACGTCGGCGTACCAAGGCATCGTGATCCAAACCACTAACACGACCCAACGCCTGCTCCAAGGCCTGCTTGAGGTTCTTGGCCATACCGACGACATCACGGTGCGCACCGCCCGGCGTTTCTTCAACGACCTGATCGATCAAACCCAGGCCCTTCAATCGGCCCGCTGTAATGCCCATGATCTCCGCTGCTTCGGAAGCCTTTTCTGCACTTTTCCAGAGAATCGTGGCACAGCCTTCAGGGGAAATAACCGCATACGTTGAGTGTTGCAGCATCAGGACTTCATCACCGACGGCAATTGCCAGTGCGCCACCCGAACCACCTTCACCAATCACGGTAACGATGATCGGCGTCTTCAGCTCGGCCATAACCAGCAGATTGCGGCCAATGGCTTCTGATTGGCCGCGCTCTTCTGCACCAATACCCGGATAAGCACCCGGGGTATCCACAAAGGTAAACACAGGCAAACCGAATTTTTCTGCCAGCTTCATCAGGCGCAGCGCTTTGCGATAGCCTTCAGGACGCGGCATGCCGAAGTTACGGTAAATCTTTTCTTTGGTATCGCGGCCCTTTTGATGGCCGATCACGATACATGGATCGCCATTCAGGCGCGCCAGACCACCCACAATTGCCGTGTCGTCCGCAAATGCGCGGTCGCCATGCAACTCATGGAAGTCGGTAAAAATGTTTTCGATGTAATCAAAGGTATACGGACGCTGCGGATGGCGCGCAACCTGTGCGCTCTGCCATGGCGTGAGCCTGGCGTAAATATCATGGGATAGCGCACGGCTCTTTTCTGCCAGTCGCTCAACCTCTTCAGAAATATCAACGCCCGATTCTTCCTGCATGGCGCGAAGTTCCTCGATCTTGCCTTCCAGTTCGGCAATCGGCTGCTCAAAGTCGAGAAAAGTGGTTTTCATCGGCGCTAATTCCTGGAGTCTTTACGTTGGCTCTATTCTAACAGAGGGGAAGGTATTCCTAAGGTTTGCTGCAAAACGAACTAAAACAGCCCTTCTTGATGGGCGCTATCGCTGCCCATCTGCCACAAAGGGGTTGTCCATGCGCTCATCCCCAAAAGTGGACATCGGGCCATGCCCGGGCACAAACCGGACGTCATCCCCCAACGGAAAGAGCTTTTCACGAATGGAATGGATGAGTTGCTGGTGGTTCCCCTTGGGGAAATCCGTACGGCCGATGGATTGCTGGAACAGCACATCCCCGACCAAAGCCAATTGCGATGGCGCATGATAAAAGCACACATGCCCCGGCGTGTGCCCTGGGCAATGAATGACATCCAGCGTTTCACCTGCCACCGTGACCGTGTCTCCATCGTCTAGCCAGCGCGATGGGACAAATGCATCCGCATGCGGAAAACCAAACTGCTTGGACTGTGCGGGCATCCCATCGATCCAGAACAGATCCTCTTTATGGGGACCTTCAATCGGTATATTCAGTCGTTTAGACAATTCGGCAGCGCCACCCGCATGATCGATATGACCATGCGTAATCAGAATCTTTTCAAGAGTAACGCCTCTTTTTTTAATCTCGGCTTCGAGGCGATCCAAGTCACCACCGGGATCGACAATCGCACCCCGTTTGTTGATGGGCGACCAAATCATGGTGCAGTTCTGTGAAAAAGCCGTCACCGGCAAAATGGCAAACTCAAGTGCAGACATCATTGTTTATCCGGGTTCGTGGCAAAATGGCCACCTCAAGACTTTATTTTGCCACGGCGCAGACAGTTAGCGTACGGGTAAAACCCCCTAGGATTTGCAATGCCTTTGAGCCCCATCCCGAACATTGACTCGCCATTTGCCTGGGTTGCTTTAATTATCTTTGTTAACGCTGCACTGGCAGCAGACTTCATGATGCTCCGCCAGCAAGGTAGCCGGGTTATCAGCTTCAAAGATGCTCTACGCTGGTCTCTGATCTGGATTGCATTGGCGCTCGTATTCTGTGGCGGCCTGTGGTTTGCACTGGATCTATCAGACGGGCGCGCCCTGGCTGACCTTAAAGCGGGCGAATTCCTCACCGGCTACATCATCGAAAAGTCGCTGTCGGTGGATAATCTCTTCGTCTTTCTGATGCTGTTCACCGCCTTCAAAGTACCGCCACCCCAGCAAAAGAAAGCGCTGATGATCGGCATCATTGCAGCGATCGTGCTGCGTATTGTGCTGATTCTGATTGGTGCCTGGCTTATCTCCCGCTTTAGCTGGATCATGTATATCTTCGGACTGTTCCTCCTCTACACCGGTGTAAAAATGGTGATCGCCGACGAAGAAGAACCGGACCTGCAAAACAACCGCCTACTCAAATGGATGAACAACCATCTAACAATCTCGCATGAGTACCATGGCAGCGCACTCATGTTTGTAAAAGAGGGTGCACGGATTTTTACGCCGCTCTTCCTGGTGGTTGCGATCATCGGCGTAACCGATGTCATGTTTGCCGTAGATTCAATCCCGGCCATCTTTGCGGTAACCACAGACCCATTCATTGTGATGAGCTCGAACATCTTTGCTGTTCTGGGTTTGCGGGCGCTCTATTTCATGCTGGCAGGTATGGCAGAACGTTTTCATCTGCTCAAGTTTGGCTTAGCCGCAATCCTGGTGTTTATTGGCGCCAAGATGCTGATGATGGACTTCTATCACATCCCCGTTGGCGCCTCTTTAATGGTGGTTCTGTCTTTCTTGCTGGTCACCATGGCTGCCAGCCTTTACGTGAAGCCCAAGCAGCACTGACGCTATCTGCCGGCCACAACCCGTTAGGGAATCAGATTCGCGATGGCATCGGCCATCGCATCCTGAACCGTAGGTAGCTCACCCAGCGGGGGCAGCAAGTTAAAGATTTGGTCTGGGTACTGCGCGCGCAACGCCGCTAACATTTCGGGCAGCTCTTTACGAAGATGGCCGCCCTGAGCAATAAAAAACGGCAAGATATGGATGCGCAAACCCTGTGTGCAGGATTGGGCCTTAAGCAGGCTTTCGATCAATGCAGGCAATGTCGGCTGCATGAATTCAAGAAAAGCGACCTGAACCAAACGATCCGGGAATCGATCGCGTAAACGTTTGGCAACCGCTTCAACCGGCCGCGCCCATTCCGGGTCTCTTGCACCGTGGGCAAACAGAATCATCACATCCGTAGCCATAGGTGCGCCTTTCTTATTTTATGCGTTGCAGGTGCGGCGGTCGAGACGGTTTGCCAGCGGGTTTTTCATCCCCACCGCTTACGGTCTCATGTTTGGTATCGACGGCTGTCAGAACCGGCTGCGTATCGACAACTGTCTGCGCTGGCACTAGCTCCACCGTGGGTTCGTATGCAAACTCCATACCTGCACCGTTTTCCCGCGCAAAGATACCTAGAACGGCACCAATAGGGAAAAACAGCTCCCGGGGCACACCGCCAAAGCGGGCGCTCAGGGTGATCCATTCGTTCCCTAAATCCAGCTGCCCCGTTGCAGACGGACTCAAGTTCAACGTAATTGACCCGTCCTGAACGTAGTCCATCGGGACACGACAGTGCTCATCGACAAAGACCGTTAGATACGGCGTAAATCCGGCATCACAGCACCATTGCCATAATGCCCGGATAAGGTACGGCTTCGTCGAAAGCACGTGCGTCTTACTTACGCATGATTTTTTCTTGCGGCGTCATCGAATCGATGAAACCCTGACGGCTGAAAATACGCTCTGCGTACTTAAACAGCGGAGCAGCCGTTTTCGGCAAGCTAATCTCGTAATGATCCAAACGCCAGAGCAGCGGTGCAATGGCTACGTCCAGCATCGAGAACTCATCGCTCATCAGATGCTTCTGCTTATTGAAAATGGGTGCAATTTCAATCAGGCGATCGCGGATTTCGCTACGTGCTTTATCAGCGGTCTTCAGATTGCGTTCGATTGGATCGATGAACGAGAAAATCTCACGTTCCATACCGTTCAGCAGCTGGCGCGCCTGGGCACGTTGTACTGGATCAGGCGGCATCAGCTGTGGATGCGGGAAACGTTCATCAATGTACTCATTGATGATGTTCGGTTCGTACAGAATCAGATCGCGCTCGACCAGAACGGGCACACGGTTATGTGGATTCATCACAGCCAGATCTTCTGGCTTGTTCATCAGATCGATGTCGTGAATCTCGAAGTCCATCCCTTTTTCGAACAGCACAATCCGGCAGCGGTGGCTGAAGGGACAAACGGTTCCCGAGTACAAATGCATCATGATCAAGGCCCTCTAAAAAAGATCGGGATCGATACTCGACCCCGACCTTGCCGGCGCCCAAAGGCGCCAGTGGTTATTGCTTAGTGAATATCTTTCCAGTAGTTCTTCTTCAGCGCGTACGCAGAAACAAACAGAACTGCTAGGAAAATCAGAACGCCAACGCCGATCGCCTTACGGTTAGCGGCACCCGGTTCGCCCATCCAGACGATGAAGCCAACCAGATCAGCGACCTGCTTGTCGAACTGCTCCGGTGTCAGCTGACCCGGCTCAACCAGTACAAGTTTGTGGTGCTCTTTGCCGTTCTCTTCTGTAACAGTTTCAAGCGCTTGCACACCCTGCAGTTGCCACAGCACGTTCGGCATGCCGACGTTAGCAAACACAACGTTATTCCATCCGGTTGGGCGGGCATCGTCTTTGTAGAAGCTACGCAGATAGGTATAGAGCCAGTCTGCGCCGCTACCAGCTTCCGAAGCGCGGGCGCGCGCGATGAGCGTCAAATCTGGCGGTGTTGCGCCAAACCACTTCTTGGCTTCGTCAGGACGCATGGCGATCTTCATCGTGTCACCGATCTTGTCGCCGGTAAACATGAGGTTGTCCTTGATCTGTTGCTCGGACAAACCCAGTTCCATCAGCTTTTCGTAACGGATAAACGATGCACCATGACAGCTCTGGCAGTAATTTACGAACAAACGCGCGCCATTTTGCAGAGCAGCGTTGTCACCCTGCACATTTGGCGCCTTGTCCAGATGAATCTCGGCACCGCTTGCAAAAGCTAGCGCCGGAACCATGATGAGTGCAGCAAAGAATGATTTCATTTTCATGATCTTCAACCCTGTTAATCCGTCACGCGCTCTGGCGGAATGGTGTACTTATCGATCTTCGAATACCACGGCATCAGCAGGAAGAAGCCAAAGTAAATCAGGCTGCAGACTTGCGAAACCTTCTCGCCTACGTATGAAGGCGGTTGGGTACCCAGGTAACCCAGGATGAAGAAAGCGATCACGAAAATTGTCAGTGCACCCTTGAAAATCGGACCACGATAACGGATCGACTTAACAGGGCTGCGATCCAGCCAAGGCAGGAAGGCGATGATGACTACCGAAGCACCCATACCGACTACACCCCAGAACTTGGCATCGATGCCGAGGATCGGCCAGACGATGGCACGCAGTACCGAGTAGAACGGTGTGAAGTACCAGACCGGCGCAATATGCAATGGGGTCTTCAGTGGATCTGCCTGGTAGAAGTTGTTGTATTCCAGGAAGTAACCGCCACCTTCAGGTGCGAAGAAAACCACGATCGAGAAGACAAACAGGAAGGCAACGACACCGACAATATCCTTAACGGTGTAGTACGGATGGAACGGAATGCCATCGCGTGGATTGCCATTTTCATCCAGATTTTCCTTGATTTCGATACCGTCCGGGTTGTTCGAACCCACTTCGTGCAACGCCACCAGGTGAGCAGCAACCAGGCCAATCAGAATCAGCGGTACGGCAATCACGTGCAGCGAGAAGAAGCGGTTCAGCGTTGCATCACCCACCACGAAGTCACCACGGATCAGCGTGGACAGATCAGGCCCGATCAGCGGAATTGCGCCGAACAGGTTGATAATGACCTGTGCACCCCAGAACGACATCTGACCCCAAGGCAGCAGGTAGCCCATGAAAGCTTCAGCCATCAGGCACAGGAAGATCAGCGTGCCGAACACCCAGAGTAGTTCACGTGGCTGACGGTACGAACCGTACAGCAGACCGCGGAACATGTGCAGGTAAACAACGACGAAGAACGCCGAGGCGCCAGTCGAGTGCAGATAGCGAATCAGCCAACCACCCGTCACATCTCGCATGATGTATTCGACACTGGCAAAAGCAATCGGAATACCGCTTTCGTTCAGGTTGGCATCTGGCTTGTAGTTCATCACCAGGAAAATACCGGTCACGATCTGAATGACCAGTACCAGCAGTGCCAGCGAACCAAAGAAATACCAGAAATTGAAATTCTTCGGTGCGTAGTAGTCGGTCAGGTGACCCTTGATGGTCGACGTCAGCGGGAAGCGCGCGTCAATCCACTGGAGGACGTTGCCGCCCACACTGCCGTCTGATTTATATTTTTCGTACTGTTTGTGGCCAGCCATCATCAGGCTCCTTTGCTTTCGCCGATTACCAGACGCGTATCGGTCAGGTAGGCGTGCGGCGGGATCTCGAGGTTAGTCGGTGCTGGCTTGTCCTTGAAAACACGGCCGGCAAGGTCAAAGGTTGAACCATGGCAAGGGCACAGGAAGCCACCGAGCCAGTCTCCCGGCATGCCTTGCGACGCACCTTCAGAGAACTTCGACGATGGCGAGCAGCCTAGGTGCGTACAGATACCAATAGCAACCCAGATGTTGTCTTTGATCGAACGATGCTCGTTCTTACAATATTCTGGCTGCTGCGGTTTTTCTGAGTTCGGATCGGCCACGGCATCATTGAGCTTTGGCAGGGTGCCCAGCATTTCTGGGGTACGGTTCAGAATCCACACGGGTTTGCCGCGCCATTCCACAACCATCATCTGACCGGGTTCAAGTTTGCTGATGTCAGCTTCAACCGGCGCGCCGGCCGCACGGGCACGGGCAGACGGCAGCATGCTGCTCACAAACGGCACCAGAGCGGCAACCGCTCCCACACCCCCAATAGCCGCAGTGGTTACAAGTAACCGACGACGGCTGGGATCTATTTTCTGCTCATTGCTCATGGACGGGTCCCCAGAATGTTCAGGCTTCAATTAATTTTATGATTATACGCAAAGAAAAATCAGGATTCTAGCCGTCGGCGCTCTCTTAATGCCTGGGCCAGGGTGCCGCTGTCTACAAATTCCAGTTCTCCACCTACCGGAACGCCCCGGGCAATACGGCTAACCCTAAGCCCCTGGCGCTTTAGCAGCTCACTGACAAAGTGTGCCGTGGCCTCACCCTCGTTGGTGAAATTTGTTGCAAGAATCACTTCTTTGACCAAGCCATCACTGGCACGGGCTACCAATTGCTCCAGACGCAGGTTTCTCGGTCCCAGCCCATCCAGTGGCGAGATGCGCCCCATCAGGACGTAGTAAAGCCCGTTATAGGCCTGGGTTTGCTCAACCATGTTCAGGTCAACCGGCGTTTCAACGACACACAACACCGAGGTATCTCGCCGATCCGACTGGCAACGTTCACAAACCGGGGTTTCGGTATAGGTATTACACCGCTCACAGTGCTGGATACGGTTTATGGCCGAATCCAGGGCAAATCCCAGTCGCGCAGCCCCTTCGCGGTCATGTTGCAATAGGTGATAGGCCATGCGCTGGGCAGATTTTGGCCCAACGCCCGGCAAACAGCGTAGCGCTTCGATCAGGCTTTCAAGGGTTGCAGACACGCGTTAGAACGGCAATTTAAAGCCAGGAGGCAGGTTGAGACCCGATGTAAAGCCAGACATCTTGCTTTGTGAGGTCTCTTCAACACGACGAACGGCATCATTTACGGCTGCAGCAACCAAGTCTTCAAGCATTTCGCGGTCATCCATGGCGGCTGGATCAATGACAATACGACGCACCACATGGGCACAAGTCATGGTGACTTTAACAATGCCGGAACCCGATTGACCTTCAACTTCCACATCGGCCAGTTCTTCCTGGGCCTTTTTCATGCGTTCCTGCATTTGCTGCGCCTGTTTCATCAAACCACCCAGACCAGCCATTCCACCCATACCACGCATCTTGAAGCTCCTCTTTTATTTAAAGCGACTCAACCCGTCACAGGACGAATCGAGCCATCAATCAACTTTGCATCAAATACGTCAATCAGTTCCTGCACCAACGGATCGCTCTCGATGGCAGCAACTGCATTATTCTGTCGCTCTTCAGCCGCTTCCTTTTTAAGAACCGCGGCTGTAACACCCACCTGTTCTACAACGTCAAAACGTACCCGGATAGTCTCGCCCAACAACTCGGACAGTGCTTGGGTGACGCGTTGCTCTGAAGCTGGCATCAGCAACTGACGATGCGTTGCAGGCAGATTCAAGGTAACAAGGCCATCGAGCAGTGACAGAAAGGCACTGTGTTGTACCAGTTCACGTGCCATGCCCTTGAGCCCAAGGCGATCCACCAATTGAGGCCACTGGTCCGCTGAAATCTCACCCGTAGCAGCTTGCATCTTCGTTGCCGGTATCGGAGTCTCGGCAGCAATTACAGGTGCCGCAGTTTGCACCGGCGCACGATCAACTGGCTTAAGCGATGGCACTTCGTTCGACACCGGAATTGATGGTATTGAAACTGGTGCAGTTACAGACGGCATCACAGGTTGCGCCGCAGAGGCATGCCCCGGGTGAACCGCCAACAAGCGCAGCATAGCCATCAGGAAGCCATGGGCCGCATCGGGTGCAAGGCGCAAATCTCCACGCGCCTTGGTTGCAACCTGATAAATCAATTGGGCGTAGGCGCGCGAACACTGTCCAGCGAGCAGTCGCAATTGAGCGGCATCATCTTCTACCAGCGAAGAGAATTCCTGCGCACCATCCGTTGCTTCAAACTGCATCAACTGTAGCGATACCGCCAAACGTGACAGGTCATCAAGAGCAGATTCGAATGAAAGCGCACCAGCTGCCATTTGCGAAGTTTGTTCACGGACAGCGGTGACATCGCCTTGTATAAGCGCCGATAGCATGCCGAGCATGCGGGAGATGTTCGAGGTGCCCAACATCTGTGACACTTGCTCAGCCTGAACCGTACCACCGCCATGGGCGATTGCCTGATCGAGCAACGACAATGCATCACGGACACTACCGCCTGCAGCACGAGCAATCAGCTCCAATGCCTTTACATCAGGGGTAATGCCCTCACCAGCTAATACGTGCTCGAGGTGAGAAGACAGCTGTGGTGGTGAGACCTGACGCAAATTGAATTGCAAACAGCGAGAAAGCACGGTAACGAGAATCTTTTGTGGATCGGTCGTCGCTAGGATGAATTTAACGTGTGCAGGGGGCTCTTCAAGCGTTTTGAGCATGGCATTAAAGGCATGCGCAGTAAGCTGATGAACTTCATCGATCATGTAGACCTTGTAACGGCCAACGCTGGGCAGAAAAGTTGCCTGCTCAAGCAGCTGTACCATTTCATCGACTCCGCGATTCGATGCGGCATCCATCTCGATGTAATCAACGAAACGACCTGCGTCAATTTGCTGACATGCCGAACAGACACCGCAAGGCTTTGATGAGACACCTTGTTCACAATTCAGGGCTTTGGCCAGAATGCGCGCGATAGTCGTTTTACCAACGCCACGGGTGCCGGTCAGCAAATAGGCGTGATGTAGTCGGTTCGCATCCAGGGCGTGCGTTAATGCACGCACAACTGCATCCTGCCCCACCAGGGTGTCGAATGATTTCGGGCGCCACTTGCGCGCGAGGACCTGGTAGCTCATGAAAGGATCTGCAAAATGAGAAGGTGGCGAGCCTGACCCCCGGCACTTGCCTCAGTCGCTGGGGCTGCTTCCTTCCGGACCTGACCCGGTTCACGACCTAACAATGCGAGGAGACCCGCCACGCAGAATTCTACCAGCCTCGACGTGTAAAACGGCCAGTAGATCGCGATAAATTAGCGCAACGATCAGGCTGAGTAACGCTCGTATCCGGCCCAAATAAAAAACCCACCCCTTTTTGAGGGATGGGTTTTTTGGAATGGGTGCCTGGCGGTGACCTACTTTCGCGAGCGAAGTGCTCACTATCATTGGCGCTCATTCGTTTCACGGTCCTGTTCGA